>Ga0172380_10000085_pt1 | contig 204094 bp, 171 predicted proteins | sample Leawe162metaG_FD_119747 | JGI IMG/M metagenome (GOLD analysis project Ga0172380, IMG submission 119747) | Leachate microbial communities from a municipal landfill in Southern Ontario, Canada - Leachate well 162 metaG | ecosystem: Engineered > Solid waste > Landfill > Unclassified | place... | reverse complement strand
TCTCCGAATTCGCTAGTGGTTAGGACGTTCTGCAGGCTGGCTTAAAATTCCTAACTTATTCCGGCTTGTAGACGTGGACATTATTCCAGCGAATGGTTTTGAAGGCCTTCTTGACCTCAGCCAGATGTTGCTTGTATTGAGCAGGCGGTGCGGAGAATTCAATTTCTCCCGAGACTACTGTGTTTGATGCCTCTGGGTTGTGGTTGAACATTATTCGATATAAGTCTTCGTTATCTTGATCGAAGTGGCCGGACATGACGATTACTCTTTTGCCTTTTAGATTTTCGGTATGCGCGCTAGTAAAGAAATCGGCTATGCAAATTGACTGACGTTCATCTTTTGTGAGTTCATGCGGTTCGCATTTAAGAATGTCTTTGAAATAGTGATCGTCGGCAAAGTAGGTTCCAGAACAAGAGAATCTTAGGTTTAATTTGGGGTCTTTCTGGCCTGTTAGAACTATGCTGTAACCACTGGGGAAACCAGTGTAGGGCACTTCATATTGCCACTTGCCGAGGGGCAACTTCATATAGTCAATTGCTAAATATTCAAAAGGTTCTTTTGAGGTCATTTTAGTAAATATGTAAGTTTTCAATCCATGCCGGGGCGGTGCCCACTTCCACGCCTTGTCGTCAGCTAATAATTCGTTCGCGCTCTGCGCGAATACGTTTTGAGTTGAAATTAGTGTGAGTGCTAGAAGCCAAAAAATATTGTTGTTCATGTTCATCTCTGCAGTGTTTCTGAGTCAATGAGGATACTTTGTTCGCCATTCAAGAAGCAGTCTTTTCCAAAGTTCAAGTCTCTCATCCTCTGGGTGGGCGGTAATCCATTTTCGCAGTTCCTCGCTAGGGTGAAGTTTTTCGTACTCTGCAGGTGAAAGCTGCTTACCAGAATTGGAAAGTCTTTCCGGAGCTTGGAGCCACTCTTCTATCTGCGCGGACCATCTGCCTTTTTGCGTAACTGCGAACGTGACATTGGGGTGGTAGGTGGCAGCGATGGATGGTAAGGCGATTCCGCTAGAAAACATACTCTCGGCTATTTGTGCTGTAGGAATCTTCGGCTGTCCATTTTTGTCGAGTTTTTCGCTCCAGGTATTGTCTATCGCTAGTTGCGAACAGTCTTCTGACTTCGCGCTGATCACTAGAAAATGAGCGCGGGCACCATCATAGCTTACTGGTGGTTTTGAGGCATCAAGCCTAACGATTGGCGGCCATTGGTCAAGCTCTTGTGCCTTCATCAATGCAGAAGTTAACTCATTCGGTGAAAACAAGGTTACTACTCTTTGGTCGCGATTGAAGAGCTCGTATATAGCTCTTAGATTGTAGTTGCTGCATTCCTCTGCTGACAGGCTGGCTGCGGTGAGTACAAAATGACGTTCATCCTTTCCTGAAATTTTATAGGCGGCGCTTGCGATATCAATATCACCGAAAGTTCTGTTTTCTCCGCTTCCCCAGGGTTTTATTTCGTGGGTTCTCAAATCAACTGTTGTTCCCGTGGCGCTGTTTTGTAGACTAGCGTAATCCGTTGGTGTCGGCTGCTCATACCTGAACCCTCTCGGCTGAAGGGCCAAATTAATCGCTGTCACTTCAAAGAGTTGTGATGCAAAGCTTCTAGCATCTAAATATGGTCGATCCCAAACTCTAACCGGCTCGCCCTTAACTTCTTTCTCCACCGTAAATTGCTTTGCGAATGGATCTGGTATCAAATTATCTGGGCATTTCGTCAGGTCAACCTTCGTTCCACCTGCTGTGGCTTCATAGTTGCCGGTGAGCAGCACGTCAGTGACCAGTCGAGCTACTGCTGCTGGCTCTCGGTAGTATTCCCGCACCTCAAGTGATGCTGCGGTACAGACAGCCATCTTGCCTTGGCTTATCGTGAATGGTTCGGCTGCTTGGTGAATTATTTGCTCGGCCACGCGCACGCGCCAAGGGGTTTCGCCTTCTTTGAGTTGGCATTGAGGGTACTTGGCCAATATATCGGTATCAGCCGACAGCAGGCGTGATAGCTGCGCGTATGTGTCGGCCATTTCGCGCAGTTTGCCTGTGGAGCTTTTACAGCTACGTTGTTCAAAATTAGCTTCGAAATGGCCAATGTCATCGAGAAATTGCTTGCGCTCAATTGGGCTTTGAATTTTGTCTGCCACAAGCCGCTTCAATTCATTGCTGCTATTGATTAAATCGGTGCGAGCCGTTAAATCTGCCAGCGAGGCTAGAACGTCGCCCGATCTCTTTACTTCCGTCGCGGGGATTGGCATTGGCTTAAAGACAGTAGGCTCTTTGGCTTGGGCGAGCAGCTCGTTGGGCAATCGGTTCTTCCGTGATTCGACGCTGCCGCCGAAGTCAATTTCTAAGCTGTGGTCTTGCGATTCATCAAGTGAGCCAGAGCTTGAGTTGGTGCGCTTCTTGGCGATGAGGTTCATTATTGTCGAGTCGATGCTGCCGACCTCGCGCGCAGCCTTACTCTCCGGTCGACTCTCGTGTTTATTCTCGGGCCGATTTTCTGGCCCTTCAGTCTGCTGATCGACGTCTTTCTTTTTGAAGTCTTCGCTCATTTAACTCTTTGCTTCAACGCTGTCATTAGGTTCAAATGCAATTATATGCGATGCGTTGACACGCTCAGAAAATCATTACTTTGCGTTTTGAGCGGCAAGGTTCATAATATTTGCTGTTGTTGGGGGCGAGCGGCTGTGTTTGGATAGTTGTAGTTTTGTTTGTTGAGGCATTGAGTGAACGCTAAGAAGACCTTGGATGAATTTCTGAAAGACGATCAGTGGCCAACGCCTGAAGAGTCCGAAAGATACAAAGCAGAGCGTGAAGCCATGGAAGGCACATGGTTAGAGACGATCACCATGATGGAAAATGGTGACCTACAGGTTCGAACCTGGCAGTATTTACAAGGTGGTGTTCAAGCTGAGGGTAATACCGAATCAGCGACCGGAGATCCTGGCTATGATGATTTCATTCAGCGGCACGGTCCGTTAAAGCCCGGTCAATCCCATACTCTCGTGCACAAGCTGGTCGATGAACGCTGGGTACAGGTGGATGAAGGTGGTAGTGCGAAAATTGCATGAGACTGAGCGAGAAAAGTTCAAATCGAGCCCTCACTGTGAGAGCTTACGTTTCTTGATACCGCTAGTTGATGATCGTGCGAATCTGGATAACAGTGATTATTACATAGACTGTATATGCTCTTGACTGCATATACTCTTGAGGCTATAGTTAATGCGGTTGAAGATGAGCATAGCGGCGTGCCCTACAATCCGGACAACTTCCAGACGGATGGTAGGCTTTACCCGCCGCAGCCTGACAGGTCTTACGCGGTCGATGGTTTCCCCGACGTGGTCAGGTACAGAAACTTCGGGCACAACACGTACATTGCTAAGAATGGTGCCATCGAAGTGAAGGTAATCGCCACCAACGAAGTCGATTTTACGAAGCCGGGAGCCAACGGAAAAGGGGTCTGGGAATGAACAAGGCTGCGATAAAGACTGCAAGCAAGTCTACTGAGATGAACGAGATCCGCCATATGCAGCGGTTCCTTACAAGATCGTTTCCGGCCGCTAGGATCACTGTCGACCAGCCTCTCGCCAAACGTGGGGTGTGGTCGCTGGATCTGTTCCTGCCAGACTATCACCTTGCGGTTGCTTGGCAGAAGGGTAAAGGCTTCGGTATCGTCTCGAACGCTACACACGGCTACGGCGAAGGGGCTGACGAAGTTTACGAAACTCTGGAAAACGCGCTTCCAAGGATCGTAGAACTCGTAGCCAGCCGGCGTCCGACCGTTCCCCCAGAAGCCGTCAGACTCAAGGAACTCCGCGAGCAACGCGGTCTGTCGCAAGAGGAGATTGCACGACGACTTGGAAGCAAGCAGGCATCGATCTCTCGGGCGGAGGCTAGGTCGGATTTTCTTCTGTCCACCTTGAAGAAGTACGCAGAGGCCCTCGGCGCCACGCTGGTGGTGAAGGTGGTTTTCCCGGACTGCGAGATGGAACTCAAGTTGGAGGAGGCAAAATGAAACTCAACTTGCTTGTGTTGCGCACCCCCAGGCTAGAGGAGATGCGAACGTTCTACTCGGCCTTGGGGGCGCGTTTTGAGAGTGAACAGCACGGCAGCGGTCCTGACCACTACGCTGCAATGTTAGGCGACGATTTTGTGCTCGAACTTTATCCATGCGTAGATGGAGTGATACCAGATCCTGGGCTCCGGCTTGGTGTCAGGGTGGACAACATCTCGGAGGCGCTATGCGCAATAGGACAGCCCGTTGCGCCCCGACAGACTCAATGGGGGCTGCGCGCACTCGTGCGTGACCCAGACGGCAGGACTGTAGAGTTGCTACAGAGTCCTACCGACGTGACCTGCGCCGCGTGACATACTGTCGACCTCTCGCATTAGCCTTCGCTCGAATAGAGATAGTGGTTGTTGACCTTGTAAACGAAGGCAAGCTTAAGTCTAGCAAGATCGGCACTCACAGACGAATCAAGCTTGATGATCTATTGCTGTTCTAAGGCCCTTCTCCTCCGTATCAAATGACGAATCATCGCTGTGGCTTGCGTTGACCTTTTCCTTTTGCTGGTGTATTGATCTTACTTGTCCACGTTTTTAGCTCCGACTGAATCTTGTTCGATTCCCAATCAAGTTTCGCGTCTTTCAGCATCTTCAGATAGGTCTTTCCGATTTTTATCGCCCGAGAATAGTTTGGCTCAGGCGAAGCGAAGATGCTGGCAATGGCACTCTTGTAAGTATCTCTAGCCCCTTCCTTGTTGCCTGTACTCATATAGAACTCCGCCAGCTGCACCTTAGCGTTCACGATATCATCCACAGTATTCGCTCGCCAACTAGAGTCTCTGGCGGGTATCTCGCTGAAGTTTTCTAACTCTGAGATCACAAGGCGTTTATATAAATTTTCCTGGTCTTTATGCACAGATGAGAGATCCGCCTTCATTAATGAGAGTAAGTGAGCATAACTTTCAAGATATAACTTGTAGCTAGAAATAGGCTGGGCAGACAAACTGTATCTAGACCATTCTTCTAGGTGACGTTTTTGAATAGGCAATAACTGCCGATAGACTTGGTCGGCATCTTTATACTTTTTTTCCGCGACCAGTATCTGAGTCAAATCATAAAGCACATCGGTCTGTGTTGATGACTTCGGCTCAACAGTCTTAGAAGCTTTCGTCAGAACCGCCTCGGCTTGAGAGAGCTTTCCTTCTGTCCTGTAAAACTTTGCGAGTTGCTGCGCCGTCGTGCCGTAATAGTATGAATCTTTCTGGTCTATCGCAGCCAATCGTTTGAGCCACTCTTGTTCCGCCTCAGCAAAGGGCATTTTAGAATCTTTTGGGTCTTGAACCGCTCCAGCGAACAAGAAAGTTCCTGTGCGCGAATTGCCTAAAATAAAGGCAAACGGCCGATCGACTTTCATGTCGAACTGTTCTGTGTTACTACCCCCCAGCGACATCGAGATTTGAATCAAAGAAGCAGCTATAGTGCCGTTCTCATTAAAGTCGAGACTCGTCCACTGTTTGGTCTTGATATCGTCAGGTGGAGTGGAATTCTGACACATTGCGCCGAGGTCAGCTTTGGACACATTAAGCCCCTTGCCGTTGTTCATCGGTAACGGTATCACGAGCGCGTCGGTGTCTATTTTAAAACGAGGAATACTGAGGGCGCCTACCTTAGTCCTCCAACCGGATGAATATGCATCAAGTCCCGTGTTCGCCAATTCCTCCAACAATTTGTGCAGTGGAATTCCCTTGTTCGGAAGAATGATATACATGGCGTCGAAAACAGTGTTGCAGTCATTGCTGGGCAGATAAGGCAATCGCAACGCTTGGAAGTTTTTGCCGCTTAGATGAAGTTCCCAACCTCCATAAAATTTGTGCATCATCGGCACCATGACAGTTGTGCCGTCGGCCTTGTGAAATCCTTCGCTCTTGGTTTCATCCGTTTCAAACTTATCTGTCCAAATACCATTGAAATATAGCGTCGAATAAAGATCAATCACCGCAGGCGGTGGGCCTTGGACAGCACCACCCAATCGACCATTGGTTTTTCTACGAAAGTAATCGCGCAGTTCGTTAAGCTGATGCTGAGTGTCATTAAGGGCTAAACCCCCGAATTTATCATGGAGCAATTTGGCATACTTGGGCTGAAATGAAAACGGAGCATTCGTTGCTCCCACCAGCCCCACCTCGCACTTAGGCGTCGTGGAGGAAAGAGACTTCAGATACGCGGCGGTCATATTTGCCAGCAGCTCATCGCTAGTCTGGTCTACCTTCATGGCTTGTGCCAATTCAACTCGACTAGTGCCACGCAGGCCATTAAGTAGCAAGAGATAGGCCGCCGTAGAAGCCGCCGGCGAAATTACAACATCCTTTTTCCCGCTCTTGGCTAGGCGTGCCAACAGCTTTAGCGCTTGGTGGTTGCTTTCCTTGACGACTTTGTTTATGCCGGTCGGTTGAACAATTTTGTCTTTTCCTGGCAACCAATGAAAAGTGCTCGTTGGAGAAGTCAGTTTACTGCTTTGAGTGTGAAGCTTTTCCTTCGACTTTGCCTTATGGGTTGCATTTGCCGGTAATCCCAGCAGCAAACTTAATGCCACACTGCTGGCGATACCATAGGTTATTACAAGATTCTTCATAGTTCCTCGTTCCGGATTTCCTTTTCGAACTTGACCTAATCTTATTCCGGCTTGTAGACGTGGACATTATTCCAGCGAATGGTTTTGAAGGCCTTCTTGACCTCAGCTAGATGTTGCTTGTATTGAGCAGGGGGTGCGGAGAATTCAATTTCCCCTGAGACTGCAGTGTTTGATGCCTCTGGGTTGTGGTTGAACATTATTCGATATATGTCTTCGTTGTCTTGATCGAAGTGGCCGGAAATGACGATTACTCTTTTGCCATTTAGATTTTCGGTATGCGCGTTAGTAAAGAAATCGGCTATGTGTATTGACTCACGTTCATCCTTTGTGAGTTCATGCGGCTCTTGCTTAAGAATGTCTTTGAAATAGTGATCGTCGGCAAAGCAGCGTCCAGAACAAGAGATGCTAAGTTTTAATTTCGGGTCTTTCTGACCTGTTAGATTTATGCAGTAACCACGTGGTAAGCCAGTGTAAGGCACTTCATACTGCCACCGGCCTAGAGGCAACTTCATATAGTCAACTGCCAAATATTCAAACGGTTCTTTTGAGGTCATTTTAGTAAAGATGTAAGTCTTCAAGCCGTGCCGCGGCGGTGCCCACTTCCACGCTTTGTCGTCAGCTAATAATTCGTTTGTGCTCTGCGCGAATACGTTCTGAGTTGAAATTATTGTTAGCGCTAGAAGCCAAAAAATATTGTTGTTCATTTTCATCTCTGCAGCGTTTTTGAGCTACAAGCGGCACTCGAGATTCCCTTACTTCGCAGGCACTTCAGCCTTGTCGTCGTAGCCGGGGTCAATGATGTACTCATTCCATTTAATTGTTTGCAAAGCTTCCTTGACCTCTTTGATGTGGCGCTTGTACAGGGAGGGCGGAGCGCTGAAGGTAATTGTCGTAGGAACAACTATTTTGAAGCTGCTGGGGTTGTGGTTGAATTCCAGCTGATAGACATCTACCTTTTCATCTTTCAAGTCGAAGTGGTCTTCGAATATTACTACCTTCTTGCCGTTGATTTCTTCTGAATGGATTTTTGAGAAAACTTTCTCTGGATAAAGCGTTTTTATTTCTTCCTTTGATAGCTCGTAGGGCTCTTTTGCCAGAATTGCCATAAATGGAGATCTCTTACCAGCTGGAACAGCATCGCTACAAAAATTGATTTCTGTATTTGGTTCGTTCTTTAAACGCAAGTTGACGTTGTAGGCACCTGGCAACCCGCATGGGACCTTTTCGTATTGCCACTGCCCATGGGGTAGTTTCATTTCTGATACAGAGATGCTCTGAAAGCGTTCCAGTGGTGGAATTTCTGTTACGTATACTGGCTTTTGTGCGGGTGAAGGCGTTTTCTTGTGTAATCGACGAAGGGCTTCTTCCAGCTCTTTTTGTGACTTTTTTGATGTGGCGATTGGAGTTCGTGTTGATTTCGCCTCTGCGTATCTTACTTCTGCTGCAACGTCAGTTTTGCTTATCGCTTGAGGTGCTTCGAACTGCATCATAGTTCTCCATGGTTGTAAAATCGCAAAGACTAGTGAGGATAACTTGCGCGCCATTCTAAAAGAAGTTTTTGCCAGAGCTCTAGCTTTTTATCCTCAGGGTGCTCAGAAATCCAATTCCTTAGTTCTTCATCAGGGTTCAGCTTCTCGTATTCGCTTGGTGTAATTATTCTTCCATCAGAGTTTAGCTTGTTTGGAAGCTGTAACCACTTTTCTATTCTCTCTCCCCACTCCTTGGGATGAGTTCTTGCATATTTTGCGAGGATAGAGTAACCATTGGCTTGTGACGGTTGTGCTATCCCACTAGAAAACATGCTTTCGGCTATCTGGCTGGTTAAGACTGTAGGCTTACCGTTTCTGTCTCTGTTCTCTGACCAGGTGTTGTCAAAGGCAAGCAATCTGCCATCGGTGGAGTAGTCGCTAATTACTAAGAAGTGAGCACTTGCATTGTGCTCGTTTATCGGTGGTTTCGATGCATCAAGTCTAACAATTGGTGGCCATTGATCAAGCTCTTTTGTTCTCTTCAAAACCAAATCGAGTTCATTGGTTGAAAATAGTGAGATTACCCGTTGATCGCGATTGGCGAAAGCATAGATTGATCTCAAATCAGGATCGAGCGCTTCTGTCTGTGAGAGATGCGCACGAACTAGCACAAAATGACGTTCATCCTTTCCTGAAATTTTCTGGGCGGCGCTTGCGATGTCAGCATCACAGAAGGCTCTCTTTTCGCCACTTCCCCAAGGTTGTGCTTCATTGGTTCTAACGTCTATTGTTTTTCCGTTGGCTTCGTTTTCTAACTTAGTGTAATCAGCTGGTGCTGGCTGCTCATATCTAAACCCTCTAGGCTGCAATGCCAAATTAATCGCTGTCACCTCAAATAGCTGTGAGGCGAAACTTCTTGCGTCTAAATATGGTCGATCCCAAACTCTGACTGGCTCGCCCTTACCTTCCTTCTCCACCGTAAATTGCTTGGCGAATGGATCTGGTATCAAATTATCCGGACATTTCGTCAGGTCAACCTTCGTTCCACCTGCAGTGGCTTCATAGTTGCCCGTAAGCAGCACGTCAGTGACCAGCCGAGCTACTGCTGCTGGCTCGCGGTAGTATTCACGCACTTCTAGAGCTGCGGCGGCGCAGATGGCCAATTTGCCCTGGCTTATGGTGAATGGCTCGGCTGCTTGGTGAATGATTTGCTCGGCCACGCGCACGCGCCAAGGGGTTTCGCCTTCTTTGAGTTGGCATTGCGGATACTTCGCCAATGCATCTGTATCAGCCGACAGCAGGCGTGATAGTTGGGCATAGGTATCGGCCATTTCGCGTAGTTTGCCAGTGGCGCTTTTAGTGCTGCGTTGTTCGAAATTACTTTCGAAATGGGCTACGTCATCGAAAAATTGTTTTTGCTCACTAGGGCTTTGAATTTTTGCTTCCACTAAGCGCTTCAGCTCTGTGCGGTTGTTTATTAAATCAGAAGGTGCTGTTAAGTCTGCGATGGGAGCCATGGTGTCGCCGGGTCTGAGCAATTCGGCTGGAGGCAGTGGCATCGGCATTGGCTTAAATACAGTCGGCTCTTTGGCCTGGGCGAGTAGCTCGCTGGGCAATCGGTTCTTCCGTGATTCGACGCTGCCGCCGAAGTCAATTTCTAAGCTGTGGTCTTGTGATTCATCGAGAGAGCCAGAGCTTGAGTTGGTTCGCTTCTTGGCGATGAGGTTCATTATTGTCGAGTCGATGCTGCCGACTTCGCGCGCGGCCTTACTCTCTGGCCGACTCTCGTGGCTATTCTCGGGCCGATCTTCTGGCCCTGCAGTCTGCTGATCGCTGGCTTTCTTTTTAAAGTCTTCGCTCATTTAAATATAATTGCAGTAATTTGGTTCACTGTACTACTACTTCATAGTGAGTCGCTTTGCCTTTCCCGATGCGCCTGAGCAAGCCTAGGTCTACGAACTTCGTAAGTTGACGTTGGCTCTTGCGGTTGTCGAAATCGAAAGCTTCTGAATATTCGGTGCTGGTTAGAGAAAGCTTGGAGGTCACATACTTCCAACCTTCAATTTCTTCTGCGGTCAATGAGGCTAAGGTTTCTTGATCTAGATTGTCTATCACCCCTTCTCTTTTGCTGAAGATTTGCAATACCAGGTAAGGATTCTCAAAACTGTATTGCGGCAGTGGAAGTTCTAAAGACTCTGGAACAGACCGAATTGTTGACATTCCTAAGCCTCTCTCTTCGGACAAACCCATGCGTGTGAAAATATAGTGGAGCTGTGGATTTCGACTCAGCATCGGCGCATTGAAGGCTTGCAATTGTTCTAGAGTAATCGGTGATATTGGTGCGCCTGGGCTCTTAATTTTGATGGACTTTGAATTGAATACAAGCTGGCATTTTGCGCCCTCTATTTCATAATTTCTGTGAATTAGAGCATTGACTATTGATTCTCTGAGAAGCTCGAGCAGTGATTCGGCGCGCTCCTTTCTCTGCATTTTAGTTCGATTGATAATATTCGGAAGTCGTACCCTTAACCATGGTTCTATCTCGCTTGGGATGAGCACCATAGGGCCAGAAAAATCTTGCGTTTCAGTGTCTCCGTTTTCATCGTGAACTGTTGCTAGCAGCCCTGACTGCGGTAAGAAGTTTCTTGGCTCTTTTGCGAAAAGTAGAATTCCGTATCCAGTCGGGACATACTCACCGTCTTGTTCTTTTAGTAGCTGTTGTTGAATGAGTCTTTGTTTGAAGGTTTCTGAATCTACTGTATCAGCGATTCCAGCATCCGAAATATATTTCTGCATTGCCAGTTTAGAGAGGTCGGCAAATTTGGCTGTGGGTGAAGGTGTATCAAATTTGGATACTTTTGCTGGGCGTTCTTCTCTTGCGACTCCAGCTCTTTCTTTTGCTTGTGCTATGAATATCTTGTTTTCGTTGACGATGATTTCTTGCAAGTCGCGGTCAAATATTTTTACGGCAATTCCGTTGTCTTTTAGGTAGTTGATTCCTTTAGTATCTACAGTTGGATCTGGATCCTCGATGCCAACCCACACTTCTTTGATTCTCGCCAGTTTAATGCGCTCAGCACAGCCAAGTTTAGGGTGAGCACGAGCCCCGGGTGCGCAGGGTTCAAGTGTTGTATAGAGTGTGGCGCCGTCTAGTCTTTCGCTTCGATTCTTGCGCTCTAGTAGTGTAAATTCCGCATGGTCACCGTCGCGAAGCTCGCCCCGGCATGCTACTTCAACTTTTCCGTCTTTTGTTAGAAGCACTGCGCCTACTGATGGCGTTGCCTTTCCGTCTGAGCGCTGCTCATGAACGGATAGCCGCATTTGCTCGATGGCTAGGAGCATGAATTTTCGATGATTCTCTTTCGTTGCCATCAATTCGATTCCTTTTTGAATCTTTTTGTCGCGATTGCTAAATTATAGCTTTTTTTAGTGTCGAATCGCGACAAAATGTCGTGATTAATGTCGCGATTCGAGAAAAATGCCGTTTTTTGGCTTCGAATCGCGACACTTTGTCGCGATTGTTGTCGCGATTCGAGAAAAGTGCCGTTTTCGTGGTTCGAATCGCGACACATTGTCGCGATTGTTGTCGCGATTCGAGAAAACGCCATTTGCGGAGTTCGAATCGCGACATTTTTGTCGCGATTGTTGTCGCGATTGCCTGAGTCAGCGCCGTGTGGTATGTATCCATAATGACCATGCTTTCTGACGCGCCACCGAACCAAATTGCACAAAGCGAAGTCGACTGCGCCGCATCATCTCTTGCCGGAATGTTGCTGCTCACTGGGCTGGCATACGCGCTGCCTTTTGCGCTTTATCCGACGACCCATGCTTTCAACGGTCCCACCAGCCCTGAGATTCTCAATCTCAACTTCCTGGTCGGCTGGATGGGCCTCGCCCACTTTGTCTACGCCTACTATGGACAGGCCAATGCCCTGTCTCGGGCGCGCAAGAAAATTGCGCCCTTTCTCGGGCTGCTCATTGTCGGAGCCGCAGTTCTTCTTACCCTTCGACATTTTCTCGGCTATATGATGTTCAGCTTTTTGATGTGGATTTATTTCTTACCCCACTTTGTCAGGGCAGAGATTCTTTTCACTAACACTCTTAACGAAAAACCAGAAGCTTCTGCGAGCCCCGGAGTTTACATTTTTCCAGCGCTGGCGTTTGCATTTTTCACGTTTGCCTTGTTCGGACCAGTCGAGATTCTTTCAAACAGATGGAATCTGATCTTGCTGGCGGAAGCCACTATAGGTGCTGGATTTGCCCTAAATCTGCGACGGCAATTGAAAGATAAACAGCTTTCGAAATATGCACTGCTGGCGGTGGCTTTGATTGCTGAAGGTATGGTTTGGGCGACATACCGTCAATACATGGTCTTTCAATTTCAACAAGGCATTTATGTTTTTCACATCGCCATGGCAAGTTTCTATCACTATCTAAGATCTTATGACTATGCCTGTCGTATGGGCATATCGCGAGGGCAGCCTGTAAGTAAGATGTTCGTTCCAGGAATTCTCGCGATAAACGTGAGCGTAATCGCAATTGCTTACGGTCTGACAAATTATTTCGCCGATGCGCCTACGAGATTCGTTTTCGATGTTTCCTTTTTCACATTTTGGGTTGGCTTGCATCAATATGCCAGCGATGTCTTCAACTGGCTGAAGCGCAAGGCGTGAACTGCTTTTGAGCGTTACTAGGCGTAAGATTCGAGATAGCCACAAGATGTGCAGCGGTATGTTTTGACTTCCCTTGTGGAGTCTGGCATTTTCACGGTCCCTGGCATCCACTTACTTTCCATCGCCCGACCCTTTACCCACTTACTCGCAAGATGTACGGCATCTGAGCGGTCTAGCAAGAATCCCAGCTCCATTTTTCCTTTGCATCTTAGGCAATTTAAGTCCTTTTCCAAGTATTTCAAGCTCCTTTGGTGCAGCAACTTAGTATATATTGTGATTGCCTGAGTGGAAGCTGTGTGGTATGTATCCATCATGAGCAATTTCGATCTACTAATTTCTAAATTTGTGATTTTAGAGGCGGCTCTCTTGTTCGCTGGTTTTGTTGTGGCTTATCCTGCGTGGGCGAAAGATGAGCCTTTGTATGTTGGCGATTTCTCCAATCCGACAACTAGACAGAATATTCAGATCATTGATGATGGCCCTAGTAGTAATCCCTTTAGGCGTGCACCAATTGTTGTTGTTCCAGCGAGTCCTGAAGCCCGACCGCCAATGACTGAAGCTCAAAGACAATTATGGCGTATGAGGAAGCACTATCCAGCAGATAGTAAGTCGGCGAAGAGTGAGATTCCCACTGCTATTAAAGTGAACCCAACTTGTGATTTCCAGCCCCCAGTGCCCAACTTCCCACCTGACCTTCTGCCTAGCGCGCCTGCTCGTCCGCAAGTGCCTGTGCCACAAAGCCGAATTTCGCCTTTGGGTAAGGCGTATGCGGCTGCTAGCTCGGAGAGAGAGCGGACCAGGTTTACTCCAACGGGACCAATTGGTGATTTCCCGCTTGAAAAATTGAACTTCCCGCGAGAAGTTGGTCCAGCCGGTAAGTATGCGCTACCGATGACGTCGCCGCGAGTGATGTCGGTGCAAGCGAAGCCGATGGGTGTTGGTGGTGCCGCTCGGAAAGGAGAGGCGCCTCGCCTGAGCAAGCCAACAAGTCGGAGAGCTAGCGCTACTCCGATTCGAACTTACAGTAGGGGCTACGTCTCCGGGGGTACCTCAACGGAAGACAAGTCAAAAGGCTTTAGATGAACATGTACCAGAAGCCGCTAAGCGGCAAAGAGTATGCGCTACGCGAGAACATTAATGAGATGCTCGACGTTGCTGAAGAGCTTTTAACTGCGACTGGCCGTGCTGTTCTCATTGGCGCCTGTAACTTGCATTATTTATCATGCGCCACTGGTGCCCGCGAACTGCCGCCATTTGATGATTACTTCTTTGTCGGAATTGAATCAGAGTGTCACGACCTTCCTATATTCGATGACTTTCGTCGCCTCTGCAGTGCTGGTCACTTGCAGCGCAGTGAAGCACGCATCAATGGTTATGCTGACCTCGTGCAAGAGGAGGTCCGACAAAAATGCAGAGAAATTTTAGCCAAATATGAAAGAACAGATCTCGATCTGCTCGAATGCGAACTCAACGACAAATCCCAATAGCCGCTCCCAGACAGCATTCTTTCGTCTTCACCGTATTTCCACCAATGTACAAAAGTTAATACTTGGCTTATTCTTGGCGTGGCGGTAATAAAGATCTAACTGAACAAGTTAGATAGGTTAGGCATCTTATACAAGTTATACAACTTGTACAAACCACAAAAGTATAGAGCCCTTCGGGCTTACTGGTTTCCCATCCCCAAACATAGCCGAGGATTCAAGTATGCCGATAGAAAGGCCTGGCGACAGCACAGGTGTAGCTCAAAGTGACTCACGGCAGTTATTAAGTCAGCAGGCGTTCAACTCAACTGAAGCCGCACCATCAAGCGCTGCGGTGCGCTACGCAGAAGTCACGGCCAAAGGTTTATACAATTTGCCTGCTGGCATGGTGCACTCAGTTGTCGACAATGTTACTCATCCAAAAGAATTGGTCGAGATGGTTGCCACCTCGGCGGCGATGGGTGCTGCGCTCAAGGTCGTCTTGCCAAAAGGTGGACCAGCCGGTCTTATTGCAGGCACTGCCATCGGTGGCTACTTCTTATACGAGTCGGCCAAGCCAATTGGTGATGCATATTCAAAAGCTGGCCACGCCAAGACCATGGGCGAGCTAGATGCGGCCGGTCATCTATTAGGAGATGCTGGCGGAGCCTTTGTGGTCAATTCGGCTATTGGTATGGGCGGCTACAGACTGGGTGCTGGAGCGGCAAACAAATTTATGCTCACCGAGCGCATGGATGGATTTGCTGAGGTCAAGCATAATTTTTGGAATGGTGTCAACGACAAGATTTCATCGTACAAAATACCAGGGCTTTCATCACCAGCTGGGGCTGCCGCTGAATCTTCAGCAGGGCAACTGGGCGCTAGGAGTGTCAGCATTGCCTCGCAAATAAGTATAGAAGGCGACCGCGCTAGTTTGCTTTATACCAAGCGGCCGGCACCTCTGGGCAAGCTCATGGGCGAGATCAACCCGGTTGAAGACATTAGCGTCACCGTCTTGGCGAAAACTAAGGGTTCAGCGTTCTTGATGGACCGTTATATTCACCGCATCGCCAATGGTGGCAAGGCATTAACTGACGCCCAAATCGAATCTAAGTTTGGTACCGATCCAGTTGCATCGCAGGCGGTCCATAAATTCGCAGCTGATCATGGTTTGGCTGTGACTGATCAAACCCATGCTTCCGGACGCATTGTCCTCAAAGGTTCTGTCGATCAAATGCAAACAGCTTTTGGCACCAATCTGCAGCAGTTTGAGCAAAATGGATTTAGCTATCGTGGTCGCTCAGGCACTTTATCTGTGCCGGCCGACGTAGCGCCGCACATCAAAGGTGTTTTGGGCTTAGACAACCGGCCGCAGTTCCATACAAATTATGTCAGGCTATCTGATTTGCCACCTGAGTTTTTAGGTGAGGTGCAAGGTGCTGTGGGCACTAGTGCTGGAGGGGCTGTCACTGGCGGTGGTGCTTCAGTAGGTGCAGATGCCGTTGGAGCTACTGCTAAAGCCAAGACTTCGGGTGCTCGACCCCTCGACACTGCTGAAGTATTCAAAGCCTACAACGCCCCGGCAACTGATGGGGCTGGCCTCACTACTGGTTTCCTTTCTCTTGGTGGCACAATGCCAAAAGGATGGAACGAGTATCTTGCATCTAAGGGAATTGATCCAAAGACATTCAAAGTCATCAATATTGGTGAGACTACTCCGCGTTCAGATCCCCGCGGTGCCAACGGCGAGAATGCTCTTGATGGTGTCATTCACAAAGAGGCCTTGCCTAAGGCTGAGACCGTCATGATTCAGGCTCCTAATAACGATACTGGCATGCCCAATGGTATCGACCGTATCACTTTCCCTAAGCCTGGAGAGAAACAAATCACCCATGCCAGTATCAGCTGGGGCATGAATGAACCAGGTTGGACAGATCAAGCCGCTGCGGCAATGGAAGATGCTGGCAGGAGAGCTGCTCTGAAGAAGATTACGATTACTGTGGCCTCTGGAGATGATGGCGCTGGTGACGGCTGGAGTGGCAAGAAAGCACAAGTTGACCTGCCTGCTGGTCTGGCCAATTTCACCGCTGTTGGTGGCACACAACTGATTTTGAAAGCAGATGGCACTTGGGGCTCTGAGAAAACCTGGTTTGGCAGTGGCGCTACTGGTGGTGGTAGGTCATTGCGGACACCAGTGCCTGAGTACCAGAAAGATGTGATTATGCCTGATAATTTGAACAACCCTGCATTCAAAGGCCGAGGCGTACCTGATATCGCTGGCAATGCCGATCCGCGCAGTGGCTGGAATACATTTACCGATCAGGGTATCGATGCTATTGGTGGCACCAGTGCCTCTGCTCCGGCTAAAGCAGTAGCTGCGGCAATGATCTCGCAGGCGACAGGCAAAGATACTGGTTTTTGGAATCCCACTCTTTATAGATTGGGCAAGACCAACCCTGAAGTCTACCATGACATTACTGTCGGTCATAACACCGATGGTGGTGTCAAGGGCTACCCTGCTGGACCCGGTTGGGACGCATCAACTGGCTGGGGCTCTATCAATATCGGTAAGATGATTGAAGTTCTTAAAAAAGAGAATTCGCAGCACTTTGTTGCTCGTGGCTTCAGGCAAGTACCGGGCTTGGTTCGAGAAAATCATACTGGGGTTCCTGCTTGGGTCATTCCATATCAGACTTCGGTTGTTAACGATCAACAGAAATAGGTCTAGTTGCAGAAATTAACTCGACCGCAAAATTAGTTCCATTGTTGCAAATGTGATGTTGTTTTCTTGCATTTCTGACACATTTTGGCGCTGTGCTGGGGAAGGTCTATAATAGTGAGTATCTGTCTGGGAGTATTTTTAACACCAGACACTAGTCGGTAGAGAAGTTCGTCTTTTTAGACTTTCTTGAGGACAAATACCATGGAAATTATTTCAAAATTTATGATCGTAGAAGCGGCAATCTTGTCTGCTAGTTTTGTGTTCGCTTGTCCGGCATTGGCCAATGAGCAAACTCTTAAAGGTAACCCATTGAATAGTTTTTTTCAGAGCCCGCCTAGCGTTGCTCGCGTGACTCCTAGGGCCGGTTTCAAGCCATTTCACTATCCGTTGAATTCTGTTGGCGATTTTCCCCTTCCAAAGCTGAACTTTCCAAGGGAAATCAACCAACACAATAAGGTCGCTCCATCCTTGCTAAACTGATGCTGTTTTCTTTCAGTTTTGCGAGGCTAAAGTGTTTCACAGCAAATCTTCTGTCATTGGTCTGGCTCTCAGTTTCTTTTCTTTGGGCCTGGCTTACCTTGGCGTGGTGACGGCGGCGCCATCGCTAGTGACTGAGCCAGTTATGGCTCAAGGCACCGGCCAGGGCATGCTCCAGGGCAGCCGCGCTGAGAGATTCGCTAAGTTCCAGAAACTTATGCAGGCTAAACAGGCTGCCAACGCCGCAAACTCCAACAACCCAAATGTCATCATCTCTCTGCAAGACTGGACAGACGCCGCTCGCAAGCGCACTATTCCCATCAAAATCTACCAGCCTAAGAGCGACGGGCCTTGGCCGGTGGTGATTTTCTCTCATGGCCTTGGTGGCTCCCGTGAGGCTGCTGGATACTTCGGTGAAGCCATGGCCGAGAACGGCTATTTGTCGATGCATTTGCAGCATCCCGGTAGCGATTCATCTGTCTGGATGGGTGCTCTCAGTGGGGGCGGCAATCAGCAAGCCCCAGGGCAAGATTTGAAGCAAAGCATTCAGCAAGATATGAGACAGGCGATGACTGGTGAGAATCTGCGCGCCCGCGTTGACGACGTCAAGTTTGTGCTCAACCAGCTTGAGCGGCTAAACAGCGGGGCTGGGCCTTGGCACGGCAAGCTTGATATGACCAAGATTGGTTGCTCGGGACACTCGTTTGGAGCTGGCACCACAATGGCCATCGCTGGTCAAACTTTTGGCATTGGAGCCAAGCGCATTGTCGAGGCTGATCCACGAGTGAAAGCGGCTATTTATATGAGCGCTCCGGTCAATCTCGCTGGTCGCGACCCAAAGAATCTTTATGGCTCAATTAAAATTCCTGGCATGCACATGACTGGTACTGAAGACAATTCGCCCATCAACAACAATACCGCTGCCGATCGCTTGATTCCCTATAAATTTGTCAATGCTCCTGATCAGTACCAGGTCAATTTTAATGGTGGCGATCATGCCATTTTTGGTGGAACTCATGCTCGCGGAATTGGCAAGCGCGATCAGGCAAAAGACGCTCAGTATCATGTGCTCATCAACAAGCTTAGTGTGGCCTTTTTCGATGCTTATTTGAAGGGCGACGCCAAGCAGAAGCAGTGGCTGAAGCAAAGTGCAGCGGCGTATCTTGGAAAGCAGGCGACGTTTGAGTACAAATAGGGCAAATAGGGAGCTTTGTTACACCTGGCAACTTTTACCCGGTTGTTTAGCCCAATGACTTGGCCAATGCTCTATTCTTAGCCGGTGCTCTCTTGAGGGCTCACGCTTTATCCATCTGGATAGTTGAGGTGCTTATGCGCAGTAAATTCGCTTTGTCAGTTGGTCTCATGCTTTTGGCAGCGCCATGTTGGGCGGGAGTAACTGTCAATGAAGCCCTGCTCTCACCGCAGAGTTTGACCGCTAGCTCTGGCAATGATGGCCGCGACGAATTGAAGACCATGTTAGGGCGTGTACGACAACTCAAGGGCTATTGCTACGACAGCGTTCTCACTACTTATACAGGTAGCAAACAGGTTGTTGAAATCGGCAAGCTGTATTTCAAGAGCCCCAATTTGGTGCGGTTTGAAGTGATTAAAAGTGGCTCCCGCAGCGGGGCTGTGGTGGTAAAGCAGGCCGATGGCAAGATTCGCGGACACATGGGCGGAGCCTTCCGTGGCATCAAACTTACCCTTTCGCCAGATTCGAAGATACTGAGGTCGGCTAATGGCTTTAGCATTATGGAAGCTGATCTTGAGAGCCTTTTGAGCGATGCTGAAAAGAAGGCCAAGGGTGATTTCAAGTGCTTGGCTGTTGGTCCTGGCTCTGGTCGGCCGGCGGTGGTGGAGCTTTTAGAGAGCGATGGCGATGTCAAAGATCGCATTGCTGTCGATTCGCACGTTAAGCTGCCTTCTGAGTGGAATATTTTCAACAGTAATAAGTTGGCTTCAGCGCTGCAACTCAATAATGTTGAAGTGCGCAATGATTTGCCTGACAGCCTTTTCTCGTTTGATAAAGATAGCGAGTCTAAGTCTTTGGTGGCTGATTCTCTATCGCCTACTTCGGGATTGGGTGCTCTTAAAGCATCGCCAAGCAGACCGATTGATGTTGCAACTTTAAAAGACATCGAGCGCATGATTAAGCAAATGACCGTTCTTGCTGACTATGTGCCAAGCGAAGTGGCTCAGGGCGACGGCTGGATTAGTGGAACAAGAGAAGCGCTGCTTTCTACTTGTGTTGATCTTGAATCTTTGCAGTATGCACTTAGCCCTGTCAGTGGTGCTATCGGTAATACCAAAGGTAATTCTGCTGCTGCCATTGCTTCTCAGTGGAATAGCTGCGCGGCTTCGTTCCATACAACTCTTGATCAATTGTTCGATCAACTCTCTAACGACCAGCCAGACAATGCTGCCGTGAAGAAGCTTGGTAGCGACCTCAAAGCCAGCGTGAAAGCACTTCGTGCTGCTAGCGAGCGTATCGAAGACTTGATTTGATTTGTTTTGACTTGATAGCTAGGAGCGGTTCTGCACTTATTCTCTGAGCTGGAGCTCGTGCTTGAAAATTGAGAAGATGACATTGCTGACTTCGCCCATTGCGCGCTCGTTCTGTCGTCCCCATCTACAGTTCTGGCGCGTGGTCGCTCCGAGCTTTGTTCTACTGGGGCATACTGCTGGGCTATTGTCCTTATCAATATTACCGACGTCATTTATTCCCAATACATTCCTTGAAGCTTCACTTCTCCCACCCGCACATGCAGAACCATTACTCACTGATTGGCAACTGAATCATCCTTCTGAAGCTACTCGTGCCTTAATCCATAAGAAGAAATTTGCTTTAGCACTGCTAGTTGCTCAGACCAGTCTTGCTCAACAAAAGAGCCACGAGAAGAAGGCGCAACTGTCTGTTGGAGACTGGCGGCTCGATCCAACAGCGCAAGATTTGACTTTTCGCTTGTTGACTCCGTCGCAACTGGGGCGTGTTCATTATGCTGACATGTACAATCTTGAGGGCGTCGCCTATCAGGGTCTGAATAAGCATGTCAAAGCGGAAGCAAGTTTTCGCCAGGCTATTGTGCTTAATCCGCAGCACTGTTTGGCACACTCTAATCTGGGTGGTGCCTTGATTAAGCAAGGCAAGTACGACGAAGCTTTTCGTTCTTTGAACCAGGCTATTCAAATTAATGAGCGCTTTCATAGTGCTTACCATAATCGTGCTTTGGTATTTCGCGCTAGAAGTCAATTTGATCTTGAGCGCAAAGATCTTGAGACCTGGAGGCATTGGCTGAAGCAGAATGCTGTCGAGGGGCTCAATCTCTCTTATGTCAGTAGATTTGAGTTTGTGCGCGGTATGCTCTTGAAAAATCCACCTACGGCAAAAAACTTTGTCGCACTGGGAGTGGTCAACAAAGAGTTGTTGAAACTGAGCGAGAGCGAGAAATGCTATCAGGCAGCGCTCAAGCTTGACCCTAAGCTCTTAGAGGCTCATTGGGCGCATGGCTTGCTGCTGCTGTCTGAGCAACAATACGCTGCTGCGCTCAAAGAATTTAGTCAAGCTATTGCTATTGATGGTACTTTTAGTATTCCTTACTTCAATCGTGCCTTGGTATATTCTCAGATGCACAAGTTTGATTTGGCTGTTGCCGATTTTACTAAGTTCATTGAAATTGGTGCGAAGTTACCCAGCCTGGTGATTGAAGCTTATGCCAATAGAGCCGTCTGCTACGGCCAGCTCAAGCGCTTTGGTGCTGGTATCAAAGATACCGAAATGGCACTCAAGCTTAAGCCCGCGCCCCTTGTCCGAGCTTCAATATTGAGCACTCGTGGAACTTTGTATGAAGCTCTGGGCGACAAGGCTCAGGCGGTGAAGAGCTATGAGGAAGCCATGGCTTGTGCACCTGATGATAAACGCATTATGGCCCAGCGCGGCAAGCTTATGCTTTCACTTGGTGAGTATGAGCAGGCTACGATTGATCTCAGCACCTCTGCTAGTGCTGAAGTTAGTGACGTGCCTAAAACGGCTCCTAGTCAGGCTGATTTGCGAGGGCAAATTGCTCACTACAATAAATTGATTGCTATGTTTCCCGGGAAGTCACTTGATAGTTTGTACAACCGCGGCTTACTTTATCTCACCATGGGTGATGCTGCCAGAGCCGCGGCCGATATGCAAGCGGTGGTGGCACAGACGAAAGTGAGTACTGCCACTAGCGACTCTGCCGTTTGCTACGCTAGTATTGCTCTAAGAATGCAGAAGAAGTCTGCTGCCGCCGATGAGATGCTGCGGGCATACAAGAGCAAGGCCCGGAGCCAGCCAGCAGAGCCAGAGGTAGCCTATTTCTTGAAGGGAGCCAAAACGCCTCCGCTGGCGAAGCTTCTATTGTTTAAGGCCAAGCACAACGCCAAAGCAATGACACTTTTGGGTCTTGAGGCCTATGCCATCAACGATAAGGACGACGCACGCAAGTATTTAAGTGCTGTGCGAAACACAGGCGACCCATCTACTGATGAGTATGCCTTGGCAATGTCTTATCTCAAGCGCTTGGGGCAAAATTAAACTGATGGCTAAGTTCTATCCATCGCTTAAGTCGTTGCTCAGGCTCATAACTGAGTCAATGCTTTCAGTACAGCTCTCTCTGCTGCTAGCGATAGTCTGTATTCTATTCAGTGTGCCATTTAGTATGCTATTCAGTGCGCTATTCAGTGCGCCAGTCAGCGCTGCTCCACCAGCTAAATCTAGCAACGCTCCTCTCACCAAGGCAGAGCTAGAGGACCCGCTTAGAGAAAGTGTCAACCACAATTCTAATGGCAACTATCGGCGGGCACTGTTTGTGCTGCAGTCCTTTATCGACGCCAATGCCAATAAGCCGTTGAAGATTTCTGCTACTGATTGGCATTTGGATGAGACCGGCCAGAATTTGGCGCTGCGCGAGTTGAGCCCTGCGCAGCTCAGCAATCTTCACTATAGCGATGTCTATAATACTCAGGGAATTTCATATACTTGGCTGAAGCAATACTCCGATGCTGAGACTAGTTTTCGCAAGTCCATCGCCTTAAATCCTCAAAATGCCTCAACCCTAACCAATATGAGTGGTGCGTATTGTAATAGTGGTCGCTTAGACGATTGCCTGACTACTGCAGCCAAGGCCCTTAAGATTAGTGATCGCTTTCAAGATGCCCATCGCAATCGTGCCACCGCTTATAGAGTCAAGGGTCAGTTTGATTTAGAGCGAAAGGAAGTCGAGGCATACAACCGCTGCCGAAAGCTCAATATCGAAGATAGATTGAATCTTGTAGATGTGAGCCGTGCCAGCTATATGTATAGCTTGATCTCGCAGAAGCCACCATCAGCGAGAAGACTTGTTGCTCTAGGTGTAACTAATAGTCAATTGCACAAATTTGCAGAAAGTGAGAAGTGCCACTTAGCGGCTATTAAACTTGATGGAAAGCTGGTCGAGGCTCATTGGTCTTATGGTTTGTTGCTTCTGGCGCAGAAGCGATACACAGAAGCTATTAAGGAGTTTGATCAAGCGATTGCTCTTGATGCGAAATTTGATATGCCGTACTTTAACCGTGCTGACGCTTGTCTTTATTTGAAAAAGTATAGAGAGGCGATTGCTGGCTATACCAAGTTTCTTGAGATGAATTCAAAGAACCAAGTTGTGGTGCTTGATGCATATTTCAATAGGTCTGCTTGCTATGGCAATTTGAAACAGCATGTTGCTGGTATCAAAGACCTAAATAAGGCTCTCACGTTTGATAACACGCCCAATGTGAAGGCTCAATTATTGGCAAGGCGCGGTATGCACTATCAGGCTTTGAGCAATAAGACCCAGGCCCTGAAAGACTATGATGCGGCTTTGGAGCTGGCTCCCAATCACAAAGACATTTATGAACTGCGGGGCAAAGTTATGCTTTCCCTTGGTGAGTACGAGCAGGCTACCGTCGATCTCAGTCGCTCTAATAGTACTGCTGTGTCGGAAGTTTCAAAAGAGCCTCCCAGTGCCACTGATCTTCAGGCTCAGATTGTTCACTACGATAAGTTGATTAAGATGTTTCCCAAGACTGCGATTGACAGCCTTTATAATCGTGGCCTGCTCTATCTCACCATGGGGGATGCTGCTCGCGCTGGAGCCGATATGCAGTCAGTGGTGACCCTCTCGAAAGAAGGAAATGCCACGGCTGACTATGCGGCTTGCTACGGTAGCATTGCCCTGAGAATGCAGAAGAAGGCAGTTGATGCTGATAAATTACTTCAAGTCTATAGCAAGAAGCCCCGTCGAGAACCAGCACCGCCAGAGGTGCTGTCGTTCTTGAATGGAGCACAGTCTCTTCCTTCGAGTAAGCTCATGCTTGGTGATGCTAAGCAGCGAACAAGAGTATTGACTTTACTTGGGCTAGATGCTGGCGCCCGCAATGATAAGATCAAAGCTCGCAATTATTTGAGTTCGGTGCTCAATACTGGCGACCCTTCCATGGATGAGTTTGCCCTGGCGGTGTCATATCTCAAGCGTTTGGGTAAGAATTAGTGGCTCAGATCAAACTATCTTTAACAAGTGCGCTATCGCTCCTTCTGCTTCTGGCGCTAGCGAGTGAGCCGGTCATTGCTGCTCCTCCGTCTTCTGGTGGGTCGTCTAATAGTGGACCCTCTTCTAGTGGACCCTCTTCTAGTGGGCCTAATTCTAGTGGGCATAATTCTGGTCGAGGGCGTTTCGGTGGGCCGCCTGGCGACATCTGGCCTATTACTAAAGACGAAATAGACAAGCCGGCTGAAGAGTCTCGTCGCCTAATTTCTCGTGGCAATCCTCGCCGGGCTTTGCGTGTGCTGCAGCACAATATTGATACCAATGCCAATCCAAAAAAACCGATAAATATTAATGTCGCTGATTGGCATTTAGATTCCACTGGTCAAAACTTAGCTCTGCGTGAGTTGAGCAGCGAGCAGCTCAGGCACCTGCACTATAGCGAGATCTATAACCTTCGGGGAGTCGCATTCAGTTTGTTGCAACAGCTTACAGATGCTGAGGCTAGTTTGCGCAAGTCCATTTCTTATAATCCGCAAAATGGTGTAGCTTTATCTAATTTGGCAAGTGTGTATATACAGCTCGGACGTTTGGATGATGCCCTTACTGCATCCGGGCAGGCTCTGAAGATCAGTGATCGCTTTCTTGATGCTCATCGCCACCGCTCTGTTATTTTTAGAAGAAAAAATCAGTTTGAATTAGAGCGTAAAGAGATTGAAGCTTACAACCAATGCCTTGCTCTTACTGCCAAAGACCATTTGAACCTGTCCAATTTATGTCGCTCTAAGTACATGTTTAGTTTGATTTCGCAGGAGGCACCATCGGCTAAGAAGCAAATTGCTCTTGGTGTCATCAATAAACAATTCAACAATTTTGTAGAGAGTGAGAAGTGTCACCTAGCTGCCATTAAGATTGATGGAAAGCTGGTTGAGGCCCATTGGTCTTATGGCTTACTGCTGATGGCCCAGCACAAATATACTGAGGCAATCCGCGAATTTACTCAGGCCATTGGTCTTGATTCTAATTATGCTATGCCTTACTACCACCGGGCCGAATCTTATGCCCTGTCGAAAAAATATAGTGAGGCTATTGCTGACTACAGCAAGGTTCTTGAAATGAAGCAGAGAAATTCGAATCTAGATCTTGATGTTTACTTCAGTCGAGCTGCTTGCCACGGTCGTCTGAAAGCGTTTGCTGAGGGTATTAAGGATCTCAATAAGGTTCTCACCTTTAAGATTTCGCCCAACTTGCATGCTGAAATATTGAGCAATCGCGGCGCTCTCTATGAGGGTTTGGGCAATAAGACTCAGGCCTTGAACGACTATGAAGCGGCCATGGAGCTTGCACCTGATAATAAGCAGATTGCCGCCCAGCGCGGAGAGATTATGTTGTCGCTTGGCGAGTTTGAGCAGGCCACAGTCGATCTCAGCGATTCTAACAAGTCCGAGGTGGGGGAAGTTTCTAAAGAGCCTCCTAGTGCCGCTGATCTGAAGACTCAGATTGCTCACTATGATAAGTTGATTAAGATGTTTCCGCGCACTGCAACCGACAGCCTCTACAACCGTGGCCTGCTTTATCTCACCATGGGTGATGCCGCTCGCGCAGCGGCTGATATGCAGTCAGTGGTGGCACAATCGAAGGAGTGCAGTGCTACTGCCGATTCTGCTGTTTGCTACGGTAGTATAGCTTTGCGAATGCAGAATAGAACGGCAGAGGCTGAAAGTCTGCTTCAAGCGTATTGTAAAAAGCCACGCAGCGGCTCACCTGCGCAATCAGTACCGGTTGAGGTTGATTTCTTCTTGCACAGACCTTCGTTTTTGCCAATCAAACGTCTGCTGAACGGTGATCTTAAGCATAGAACTAGGGTTCTGACCTTGATTGGGCTCGATGCTTATTCGCGCAATGATAAGAACAGTGCTCGAAAATACTTGAGTTTGGTGCGCAATACTGGTGAGCCTTCCATGGATGAGTTTGCCGTAGCTGTCTCTTATCTCAAGCGCTTGGGGTTGAATTGATGACTAAGTTTTTGCTAGCGCTCTGTCTGCTGCTCTCACTGTTGTTTGAGCCATCTGTCGCGGCTCCACCTGCAACAAGTGCTAGCAACGTTTCGCTGACAAAATCTGAGAAGGATTTCCCATCGAGAGAAGCTAGTCGCCTATTGGATAGCGGCAAATATAGACGTGCTCTGCTTGTACTGCAGGCCAATATTGATGACTTGGCTAGCCCCAAACCAACATATAAGATTTCGATTGCTCCTTGGTATACCGATCCTACGGGCCAAAATTTGGCTCTGCGTGAGTTGAACGCTGAGCAGCTTAGAAGACTACACCTTAGCGATATTTATGGCGTGAAAGGCATGGTTTCTGGTTGCCTAAACCAGAAGGCAGATGCTGTAGATTGTTTTAGTAAAGCGGTTGCTTTTAATCCTTACAATGGCGCCGCTTTTTCTAACTTGTGCCAAGCATACTTTCGAGTTGGTCGTCTGGATGATGCACTTGCCGCAGCCGGTAAGGCCCTTCAGATTAGTGATCGCTTTGAATTTGCTTATCGCGACAGGGCCGCTGTCTATAGAGCAAGGAATCAGTTTGATTTAGAGCGAAAAGATCTTGAATCATACAACCGCTGTCGTTCGCTAAACGCCAAGGATAACTTGAACTTTGCTTCGCTGATTGGCTCTAAATATATGTATAGCTTGATCTCGCGGCAGGCACCGTCAGCTAGAAAACTGATTGCGCTGGGTGTCGTAAATAGACAATTGCACCATTTGGGCGAAAGTGAGAAGTGTCATCTAGCAGCGATTAAGCTTGATGGAAAGCTGGTTGAGGCCCATTGGTCTTATGGCTTGTTGCTCATGGAGCAGAGGAAGTATAGCGACGCAGTGAGAGAATTTAGTCAGGCGATAGCCCTTGATTCTACTTGTGCTATGCCTTACTTCGATCGGGCTAAAGCTTATTCAGCGCTGAAAAAGTATAGTGATGCCATGGCTGACTATAGCAAGATTATTGAGATCAATCCTAAGGGCAAAGGAATGTTGCTGAACACGCATGTCAAGAGAGCCGGCTGCTACGGCCATCTAAAAGAATATGCTGCCGCTATTAGAGATCTAAGCAAGGCTCTCACGTTTGTGCTTTTGCCTGAAGAAAGGGCTGAAATATTGAGCAATCGTGGCGCTCTCTATGAACGCTTGGGCAACAAGAATCAAGCGTTAAAAGACTATGAAGCGGCAATGGTATTGGCTCCTGATAACAAATTGATTTCTGAGCGGCGCGGAAAGATTATGTTGTCGCTTGGCGAGTTTGAGCAGGCTACAGTTGATCTAAGCAATTCAAGCAAGACCGAAGTGGGGGCAGTTTCAAAAGCGCCTCCTAGTGCAGCTGATTTGAAGGGCCAGATTGCTCACTATGATAAGTTGATCAAGATGTTTCCTGGCACTGCAACCGATAGCCTCTATAACCGTGGTCTGCTTTATCTCACCATGGGTGATGCCGCCAAAGCAGCGGCTGATATGCAGGCAGTGGTGGCACAATCGAAAGATTGCAATGCTACTGCCAATTCTGCTGTTTGCTACGGCAGTATAGCTTTGCGATTGCAAAATAAAACTGTCGAGGCCGATAAGTTGCTAGTGGCTTATGGCAAAAGGCTGCCCAGTAAAGTGCTTCCAAAAGAGTTGGAGTATTTCTTAAATCGAGCTCGTCAGTCTGGTTCTTTGTCCAGGGCGCCTTCTCTTGATCGTATTGTGGCTGGTGATGATAAGTATAAAACTCGTGTGAACACTCTTCTTGGGCTCGATGCTTATTCGCGCAATGATAAAAACAGCGCGCGTAAATACTTGAGTTTGGTGCGCAATACTGGTGAGCCTTCGATGGATGAGTTTGCTTTGGCCGTTTCTTACCTCAAGCACTTGGGTCAGAATTAGTATCCTATACAGGGCTTGCGACTCGCAGGGAGACTGTGTTCCATGTGTAGGGACGTTAGCATGGCTGTTCAGAAGAAAACGTCGCCGGGTTGGATGTTACTTCCTCTCCAATCTGTTCCATAGAGGCTGTCGTCTGGTATTAGCCAATCTGTGAACTCGGCCATTGAGGCCGAGTCGTCATAGAATCCGCTGTAAGAATAACATTCTCCGAATTGCTCTTCTCTTTTCCTTTCCGCCTGTTTTGCCTTCTTCTTTGCTCGTTGCCGTTGTTTATTTATTAGAGTGAGCTTTGTTTGAGCAATGTAGTTCGGATCGATTTCAATGCCGAGTAGTTGCAGTTCCGCGATGGCGCATAGCAGATCAACGCCAAAGTGACGCGCGTAACCGCGCACTAGGTTTTTGCCGGTGTAGGTCGGCAGCCAATGTGGAGCCGCTTGAAGCCTTGCCTGCCGCTTCATTCGCTTATATCTTGGAGTGTTCGACCTCTTCTTGCGTTTTGCCATTGCGAAGCTTAGTGCAATTAGAATGGAAGGGACGGGTAGATATTTCCGATGTCGGTAATTCGCCACTCAGACTTGAATTTCTTTAGCTCGCAGGTGACCATCCAGCCAACTTGAAGCGAGTCTGTCAAGGCTCCAGGAAGGAGAATTGGGCCAATTTTTGTTTCGTCCGGAAGCATCAGCGGTGACCAGATGTCTAGCCAGATCTGATCTCCTTCAATTTTCAAGACGTCGTGTCTTGCAAATTCAATTGTTTTTGAGCTTCTGCCAGCCGATTTTGTGCGCTGTAATGAAAATGCGATTGCCTCTGCCACTGCACCAGCCTGTTTCCACATTTTTAGGTGCCCGTCTCTCAAGTCTTGGAACTGCTGATAGTCCTTATCAGGCAAAAGTCCCTTTTTTTTAAGCCATTCGCAAAAATCATAAGTGACGAAGAAGACGAACTCTTGCTGTTGAAATGATAAAACTAGCTCGCGCATTACTGTATAGCGAAGGAAACGATCGAGGCGTTTGATCATACTCGCTGGCGCGGAGCTTTGGCAAAACGAGCTAGCTGACTCTTCCATTTGGTCATCGTCGTCCAGATAGTTTCTGAGCATTCCCAAAATCACGGCGGCGTTTTCAACGGACTGAGCTGGGAAGTTCGAGCGTAACTCAATCAAGAACGCCTTGATTGACTCGTCGATGGCTGTAGTCTTTTCTTTGTCCTTGCTTCGGGTTGCTACTCTGGCCATAAGCTGCTCCTCGTATGTTGAGCTCATCATCGCCAATATCTAGCAGTGGTTTCAAGGCCTCTAGCGTATATACAAAAGGTGCAAGGTCGTTTGCTAGACCGGTTTCGCTGCTGGTGATATCTTGCTAACTTTTGGAACTTGGGCGAGCGATTTGATAGCAGTGCCGAGTGAATAACGTCAATGAAGTCTAAAGAATGTCCGTTTCGTGCCTAAAAACTAAAAACCGGACGATCTGGTAGCTGCTCAAATTCTTTCTGGTCAAAGCGATAGAGTTTGGCTGGGCGGAATGAGCCCTGCTGCGTTGTTTCATCTAGTTCTTGCAGTACACCTAGCTTGAGAAATTTTTTGCGGAAGTTGCGGTTGTCCACTGGTCGGCCAAGAACGGCTTCGTAGACTGACTGCAGGTCGCGCAGAGTAAACTTTTCGGGCAACAAACTAAAGGCCGCTGCTGAGTATTCGATTTTGTATTTAATTCTTTGATGGGCGTAGTCGATAATTCTTTTGTGATCGAATGCTAGCTTTGGCAGGTCGAGAACGGGCCACCAGGCTACTCCGCTAGAGTCTGAGCTGGCAATTAGTTTGAGGTCGTCTTGACGCAGCAGGGCGAGATAAGACACTGTTACTACGCGAGCGCGCGGGTCGCGGTGCTTGTCGCCAAAGGTGTAGAGCTGCTCTAGGTAAACATCGCCGACATTTGTCTCTTCTAGAAGTACTCTGGCTGCGGCTTGTTCGACGCTGTCGTCATCGTGAAGGAAGCCCCCTGGTAGGGCCCACATGGTCTTAAATGGATCATGCTTGCGTCTAATCAAGACTATCTCTAGCTGGCCTTCTTGGGCTGCCAGAGCGACGGTATCTACGGTCAATTTGATTGGTTCTACGGTCATTTCTTAAGTATACATTAATAAGCGTATTTGTAACGTTTGTCTCGACGTCTACGCCCTCTGGGTGGCTGCTCGGGGCGTCAGGCTTATCGGTCGGCTGGATTCTAGGAATAGCCATAGCTTGGGCTTTTTCGCTAGTCTTTGGGGCCGCTAGTTTGCCCTTTTCTTTCCCACTACCCTGCCAACTGGGGCTGAAAAAACAAGATTAATCTGTTTCTAGCCCCTCTGGCGCAATATTTAGGTGCATTGTCAAACGGTAAGTGGTAAAACAGAAGTAGTAAAACGTAAAATGTACGTTTACTCAAGGGGAAAGTTCCAAATAAAGTTCTGGCCAAGAGGACTAATCTGACGCTTAAGTCTAGAAACCTAAGGCTAAGCGTCAGACGAAGCAACCGAGGATGAAATAAATTCGATGAATACTACAGCATCTCTATCTGCATATAAAATCGACAGTCATACTCAGAAGCTTGTTGACGAAATTAAGCAGCTGAGCAAGAAACGCAATGCTGTCATTCTGGCTCACAACTATCAGATTCCGATTATTCAAGATGTGGCTGACTTCGTTGGCGATTCCCTCGGGCTCTCGCAGCAAGCGGCCAAGACTAATGCAGAAACTATCGTCTTTTGCGGTGTGCATTTTATGGCCGAGACGGCAGCTATTTTGTGTCCGACCAAGCGTGTGCTTATCCCTGATCTTGAGGCAGGCTGCTCGTTGGCGGCTTCTATTGATCTGGCAGGGTTAGTGGCTTGGAAGGCTGAGCATCCCAATGCTGTAGTGGTCTCTTACGTCAATACTACTGCCGAGATTAAGGCCTTATCTGATTATTGCTGCACTTCTGGCAATGCTTTGAAAATTGTGCAGTCCATCCCTGAAGACAAAGAAATTCTCTTCTTGCCTGACCAGTTCTTGGGCTCTTGGGTGCAGAAGATGACCGGCCGCAAGAACATGCACATCTGGATGGGCGAGTGCCACGTGCACGCTGCGGTGCATCCAAGCAAAATTGATGAAAAAATGAAAGAACATCCCGATGCTGAGCTTTTGATTCACCCAGAGTGCGGCTGTCTCACGCCTTACCTCGATCGCGTAGCACGCAATGCTGCAGATGGCAAAGATGGCGCCACCGTTAATAGTGCTGGTCAAGACGTTTTGAAAGTGGCATCGACTGAGGGCATGCTCAAGCTTGCGCATTCTTCGCCAACGAAGAAGTTTGTGGTGGCCACTGAAATTGGTATCTTGCATAGGCTGAAAAAAGAGAATCCTGATAAAGAGTTCTTGCCCATCAGTTCTGAAATGAGCTGTCAGTTTATGAAGATGATCACCCTTGAGAAACTGCATCGTTCGCTAGTCGAAGATGTATTCCACGTCACTGTGCCCGAAGAAACAGCTTCTAAAGCACGTCTTGCCATCGAGCGCATGATCTCGATTTTTTAGGAACCATCTAGGAACCATCTAGGAATCATTTAGGAATCATTTAGGTACGTTTTAGGTACAGAACAATGCCAAACTCAAATATAGCTCCAATAATTGATGCCGATGTTTTGATCATCGGCTCAGGCCTGGCTGGTTTGATGCTGGCTCTCCGTCTGCAATCTGCCGGTAAGAGCTTGTCTGGTCTCAAAGTGGTGCTGGTATCTAAAGCTGGACTCCTTGACTCCAATAGCTCTTGGGCTCAAGGCGGAGTAGCTGCCGTCACCGGGGCAAATCCGTTTGACTCGCCGGAAATTCACTTGGCTGATACCATCAAAAGTGGTGCCGGACTTACCGATGTTGATGCTGCACGCGGCATAGTTTTTGCTGGACAGAGATTAATAGATGAGTTAGATCGCCTTGGTGTAGATTTCGATAAGAATCCTTCTGGTGGCCGCGACTTGGCTCTTGAAGGTGGGCACAAAGAGGCCCGTGTCGTGCACACCAAAGACACTACTGGCCGCTCGATTACTCAAGCTCTGGGCGATAAAGTTTTGCAAGCTGCTGCCATCAATGAAAATCTTGTGGTCTTAGAAAATACCTGCGCTATCGATCTTGTTATGGTTGATGGAGTTTGTTGCGGCGCCCAGTTTATTGTCAGTGAAGGGCTTTTTGATAGATCTGAAATTCTGGTGCGGGCAGCCTTTACTGTGCTTGCTACCGGTGGCGTCGGCCAGATATTTGAGCGTACTACTAACCCAGAAGTTGCAACCGCTGATGGTATCGCTCTAGCTTACCGCGCTGGTGCTGCTTTGAGTGATATGGAGTTTGTGCAGTTCCATCCTACAGCATTGATGCTCGAAGGTGCTCCTGCTTTTCTGATCTCGGAAGCCGCTCGGGGAGCGGGTGCCACCTTGCTTGACCACAAGGGTCAAAGATTCGTCAAGCGCTTCCACCATGATGGTGAGTTAGCTACTCGCGACATTGTTTCGCGGGCCATTCATTCGGTCATGGCTGAGAACGAAATGGCGCAAGTCTACTTAGATATGAGACCAATTGGCGCTACCCAGATACGCGAGAGATTTCCCAATATCCTCAAAACCTGCGCTCAGTATGGCATCGACCTTTTAACTCAACCGATACCTGTGGCACCTGCGGCACATTATATGATGGGTGGAATCAAGGCGTCTTTGAGTGGTCGCACCAGTGTTGAAGGCCTTTATGCCATAGGTGAGTGCGCTTGCACTGGTTTGCATGGGGCCAATAGACTGGCGAGCAATTCACTTTTGGAAGCCGGTGTCATGGCTCTCAATCTCGGTGATGAGCTCTTGGGGGGAGAAGTTTTTGGTGGGCAAGTAGTCGGAGGGCAAGTACTTGGTGAGCCACTGAGTGGCGCTTCTGATTTTGATTCTTCCAATTTGGAAGCAGCTATCGCTTTGGCCTCTGCTGATATAAAGTCGGTGGCGCTTATTCCGACACTGAGAAAAGACCAGCAGATTTTGTTGCCTGTTGATTTGCAAAGTTTCCGCTCGCAGATGTACCGCTATGCTGGGCTTGTGCGCTCGCAGTCTGGTCTCATTCGGCTCTTGAATTATCCTGGGCAGTCGGTGCCTATTGGTTCTGGAGCTGGTTGTGTTGATGGTTCCGGCTCTAGTTATGGATCTAGTTCTAAGTCTAGTTCGTCTGCTGTAGCTGGTTTGTCTGCTGCGCACCATAGCGCTCGCAATATCTATCAAGTTGGTCGACTGATTGCTCAAGCAGCGTTCTTACGAAAAGAATCTCGCGGCTCGCACCTACGAGAAGATTACACTTCTGCTGACGACGCTAATTTTGCTCGTCATATCGGGGCGGCGAACGGGGCTTTTCCTGCGGCTGTTTGACATCTCTGCGTCACAACGATATACTTGTGTCATGATACCAGGCTTTGACCAGAATGAGAACTTACGGTTCAATGATTAAGAACGACAGACAGTATCAAGTGACTTGTAAGAATCTGGCTGATTTTAGGGCTAGTCTATTGCTGCTAGAAGAACGCGGCGCCGTAGATACACCGAAGTGGCTCTATGACGAGCAGCTCAAGACTGTTAAGGGCGAGATCGCTAGGCTAGTAAAGCTTGTCGAGGAATTTGAGAACCTCAAGGTTGGTAAGGTAAAACTACCGGCTCTGAGTAGTGCTGTTCAGAATGTACCTGATTTGCTGATCAAGTACCGAATAGCAAAACATTTGACTCAGCGAGAACTAGCCCAGCTTCTTGGTCTGCATGAGCAACAGATTCAGAAGTATGAGAGTACGAATTATGGTGCTGCCTCGCTAGATACTATTTGCCGAATTGCCGATGTGTTAGAAAGACATGAAATACAGTGAGTTTTCAGACCCCTGCTTGGTGGCCATCTACGATACAGTGAATCCGATCGCTGAGTATAGAGCGTTTTATATTGAGCTGGCTGCAAAATTAGCAGGTGCGCGGCAGGTGTCGTCCATAGTTGATATTGGCTGTGGCAGTGGACAATTGACGTGTGAGTTGGCTAAGCAAGGTCATCATCTCATCGGAGTTGAACCCTCTAGCGCTATGCTCAACTTGGCTCGACGTAGGACCGCGACTGATTTAGTTGCAGCGGAATTGACTGCTGCTGACATAGGAACTGTCGAATGGATTCATGGTGGTGCTCAGAGCTTGGGAGCCTTCGATGCTGATCTTGCCGTCATGACTGGCCATGTGGCTCAGTTCTTTCTTGAAGACGAAATCTGGCATGGGGCGCTTGCTTCTATCTATAAGGCCTTGAAACCTGGCGGATATCTCGTTTTTGAGAGTCGCAATCCGATTGTGCAGCCGTTTCTAATGGCTTCGAGGCAGACTGCTGTCCAAGAGTCTGACCAAGGGTCTGACCGAGAATCTGATCACGTAGACTGGCCTTCCGAAACCAATAGACGCCGGGTAATCGATCCTGTGGCCGGAGCTGTTGAGTGGTGGTTTCAGCTTTTATCTGTTGAAGGTGATCGCGTGCTCTACGAGATTCACTACCTGTTTGAGAAGACTGGCGAAAAGGCCATATCAACTAATGAGTTGCGCTTCCGCACTCGTGGTGAGCTAGAGGCTAATCTCGTTGCTGCTGGCTTTACCGTTGAGTGCGTCTATGGCAATTGGGATTTTCAGCTAGCTGAGGCTGGTAGCCCAGAATTTATTTTCGTGGCCAAGGCAGCTGAATTTTAACCATTTGGAAATTTAGCTAGGCAATTTGCCTGAAGGCTTTTTTCGGGAACTTTTCACTAATTAGGCATGTCGGTCCGAGTCTATAGGATTAGATTGTCAATTGGAACCTGATTTATTGCTAAAATCTGATTTGTCACTAGAATCAGGTTCTGTACTTAAACAGTCTTGCAACACCAGCGGAGCGCTTCCAAGTTTACTGCTTGACTTATGCCAAATGAAGCCACCACCTCTAATATCGGCACCGTTGTCGCTGTGCGTGGCAGTGTGGTAGATGTAAAGTTCGAAAAGAATTTGCCGGCGATTCACACTCTCTTACGTGCTGGCGATAGTGGGCAAATAGTTATCGAGGTTTTGGCGCAGCGTGACGCCCATCACGTGCGCGGCATTGCCATGACTCCTACTCAAGGTCTGGCTCGCGGTATGGCCGTGCAAGATAGTGGCGGCCCGCTCAAAGCGCCGGTTGGCAAAGCGATCTTGTCGCGCATGTTCGATGTCTTCGGCAACCCTATCGATAGAGAAGGGCCGGTGGCTGATGTTGAGTGGCGTTCTGTGCACAGGTCTCCGCCAGCTCTTTTCAAACGTTCTACTAAGTCTCAAATATTCGAAACTGGCATTAAGGTAATTGATGTTTTGGTGCCTTTAGAACGTGGTGGCAAGGCTGGACTATTCGGTGGAGCTGGCGTGGGCAAGACTGTCTTGCTTACTGAGATGATTCACAACATGATTGGACACCAAGAGGGTGTCAGTATTTTTTGCGGCATTGGCGAGCGCTGTCGCGAAGGCCAAGAGCTTTATACCGACATGCGCGATGTTGGTGTCTTGAAGAACATGGTGATGATTTTTGGCCAGATGAATGAGCCGCCTGGCAGTCGCTTTCGTGTCGGTCACGCTGCTTTGACTATGGCTGAGTATTTCCGTGATGATGAGCATCGCGATGTGCTTCTACTAATCGATAATATTTTTCGTTTTATTCAGGCTGGGATGGAAGTATCGGGCCTGATGGGGCAAATGCCTTCAAGGCTTGGCTATCAGCCCACCATGGGCACTGAGCTATCTAGTTTAGAAGAGCGCATCGCCAATACTGATGCTGGTGCGATTACATCAATTCAGGCTGTCTATGTTCCTGCTGATGATCTAACTGATCCATCGGCGGTGCACACATTTTCGCATCTCTCTGCATCAATTGTGCTTTCGCGTAAGCGTGCCAGCGAAGGTCTTTTTCCTGCTATTGATTTATTGCAATCAAATTCACGGATGGCAACAGCTGGGTTTGTTGGCCAACGGCATTATGAATTAGCTCAGGAGATTAGGCGAACACTGGCTCAATACGCAGATCTCAAAGATATTATTGCCATGCTTGGTCTAGAGCAACTTTCACCAGAAGATCGAAAAGTGGTGGCACGGGCTCGTCGCCTTGAGCGTTTTCTCACTCAGCCGTTTTTCAGTACCGAGCAGTTTAGTGGTATCAAAGGAAAGTTAGTCAGCTTGAGCGACTCGTTAGACGGCTGCGAGCGAATTTTGCGCGATGAGTTCAAAGACTATCCTGAAAGCGCGCTATACATGATTGGGGCCATTGGCGAAGCCGATGCTAAGAGAGCTGCAAGCAATGCACCAGCTGCCGCTCCAAAGTCCGGTCTGAGCGCTAAAATTGTGGCAACGCCTGAAGAGGGTGCTGCCCATGCAAGAGTCTGATTTGATCAATCTAAAAGTTCTCTTGCCCTTTGGTGTCTTTGCTGAGAAGGCAGATGTCTTGAAAGTGGTGGCTGATACCAATGTGGGTTCGTTAGGCATATTACCTCATCGCTTAGACTGTGTAGCGGCTTTAACCCCAGGAATTTTGTTCTACCAGAGTAAGAGTGAGGGCGATGTTTATATCGCTGTTGACCAAGGTATTTTAGTCAAAGTTGGGCCTAGCGTGCTAATTTCAGTCAGCAATGCCATTGCTGGCAAAGATCTTAATCAACTGAAAGAGGCGGTCTCCAATCAATTTCTCAATTTGAATCAGCAAGAAAAGAGTGTCCGTTCTTTGATGGCCAAGTTGGAAATTGGTTTGATTAGTCGCCTAGCGGGGTTGCAACGTGACTAATTTTAGTTCTGAGCCTGAAAAGGAAGTTGATTCTTTGAGTGCCGAAATCGGTGCTAAGGCGGCTCGTAAGCTCAAGGCTCAGCGCAGCGGTACGCCAGGTGTTTGGTTCGGCTTGGGCATGACCGGGTTAATCGGTTGGTCGGTGGTTGTTCCCACATTGCTTGGCACCGCATTTGGAGTCTGGCTGGATAGCAAATATCCAGGAGTTCATTCGTGGACTTTAATGGGGCTAGCAGTCGGCATTCTTGTGGGCTGTTTAAATGCTTGGCATTGGGTGCAAGCAGAAGATAAAGCCATGCATGAGAATAACGAAGTCGATGCCGATACCCAAAGAGGGCCGCGCTCATGACCCTTAGCACTAGTGCAATTTTCATACTAGCCATAGCCGCTCTGGTCGGTATTGTTTTAGGCTTGGTTTTTTACGGTGGTCTTTACTGGACTGTCTCACGCGGTCTAGCTTCTAAGCATCCGGCCTTGTGGTTTCTGTTCAGTCTACTTGCGCGTGTCAGTATTGTTTTAGCTGGATTCTATTTTGTCTCTAGCTACCCGATACAGGGTTCGTCTGTTCCTTCTCTTTCGATCTCAGCTCTTTCAATTTCAGCTCCTGTTTTACCTCACTCTACTGAACCAGTTTTGCAGATGGAGAGGTTGATTTCTTCTTTAGTTGCATTCACCATAACCGGCTTGATTATTCGTTGGTTTACGCGGCCTTCTAAGGTGCTTACTTTGCCCTTGCTTTCTGAAGCCGTTGAGCAATCTAGTCTAGCCGAGGCATCTAGTCTAGCTGAGGCATTTAGTCTAGCTGAACAACCTTTGGAAGCCTCAAGCACGGAGGTTAATCATGCACCTAACTCCTGATCAACTAATTTTTTGGCAAAGTGAAAACGGATTTGTCAAAATCAATGCCACCATTGTTTCGACTTGGGCATTGATGTTCTTCATGGTGGTTGGCTCGATGCTTATAACCAGTAGGCTTTCAACTGGTATTGAGCGGTCGCCGTGGCAAAACTTTCTGGAAATTATAGTTACTAGCATCAATAAGCAGATTGAAGACGTTGGCTTGCGTCAGCCTGAAAGGTATATCGGCTTCTTGGGTACGCTCTTCTTGTTTGTGGCCATGGCTGCTCTTGCCACCATTGTTCCTTATTATGAGCCACCGACTGGTTCTCTATCCACCACTCTTGCTTTGGCGCTCAGTGTCTTTATCGCTGTGCCCTACTTTGGCATTGAAGACCAGGGCCTGGGCCGCTATCTTAAGTCATACTTGGAGCCCACTGCAATTATGTTGCCCTTCAATATTATTAGTGAAGTGTCGCGCACCCTAGCACTGGCTGTCAGGCTCTTTGGCAACATGATGAGTGGCACAATGATTATCGCCATTCTTTTGACTATTGCACCATTGATCTTTCCTCTCTTTATGACTCTGCTTGGCCTGCTTACAGGAATGGTGCAAGCCTATATTTTTAGCATTTTAGCCGGAGTCTATATTGCTGCCGCCACACTGACTAGATCAAATTCATCACCAAAAGTAGAAAGATAGAAAGATAGAAGGAAAGAAAGATAGACATGGACAACATTACTGCCATCGCCATTGCCTCGATTGTCACTGCTGGACTGACAACCAGTTTCGGTTGCATGGGGCCGGCATTGAGCGAAGGGAAGGCTGTTTCTACTGCGCTCACTGCTCTAGCGCAGCAGCCGGATGCCTCGGCCACTATCACTCGCACATTGTTTGTTGGCTTGGCCATGATTGAGTCGATGGCGATTTATTGCTTTGTCGTTTCGATGATTCTCATTTTTGCCAATCCATTTTGGAATCACATCATCGCGCAGAGCGTAGGAAAGTAGGCCATGTTAATCGATTGGTTTACTGTCGGCGCACAAGCTATCAACTTCTTGATCTTGGTCTGGTTGATGAAGCGTTTTCTCTATAAGCCTATTTTGAACGCTATTGACTTGCGGGAGAAAAAAGTTGCTGCTGAGTTAGCTGACGCCGATGCCAGGCGAGCCGAAGCGCAAAATGAGCGGGAGCAACTTCAAGCTAAAAATGAGCAGTTTGATCAGGAGCGCCAAGCGCTGATGAACAAAGCTCAAGATGCTGCCAAAGCGGAGCGCGAGAAGCTCCTTGAAGAAGCGCGCCAGGCAGCAGATCAAGTGAGAGCAAAGAGCAAAGAACGTTTTGCCGTTGATGCTGAAAATTTGAGGCAGTCGATTCGTGAGCGCACACAGAAGGAAGTTTTTGCCATCGCCAGGAAAACTCTAAGCGACCTTGCTAGTGCAAGTTTAGAAGAGCAGATTGCAGCCACATTCATTCGCCGCATACGAGAGATGGATAGCCAGACTAAAGTCAGTCTCGTCTCTGGTGTGGCTGGAGCTGCGACTACTGGATCTGCAACGGCTGTCGCCACTGTGCGCAGCGCATTTGACCTGTCTAGCGAGCAGCGCGCTGACATAGAAGCGGCTCTTAATCAAGCACTGTCGACGTCAATACAACTTGGTTTCGAAACGGCTCCTGATTTGATTGGTGGCATCGAGCTTGTGGCCAATGGTCAAAGTATTGCTTGGAATATTTCTGACTATCTCAAGGCTATGGAAAAGGTGGCCTATGGCTAGTGATTCTAAAGAAATGGAGTCTACAAATTCTGGCTCTAGAAATTCCGAGTCTAGAAATCCTGAGTCTAGAAATCCTGAGTCTAGAAATCCTCAGTTTCTTGATGCTACCTCGATTGAAGCTGTGACAGTTAGTTTGGCCAGCGTTATTGATAATACTTTTAATCGCCTCACCGCTCATCGTGAGAGCTTTGTTCCTCAGCTGTTGCTGCGTGAAGTCGGTACTGTAACCTCCGTATTGACTGGCATAGCCAAAGTTGATGGACTGCCTAATGTCGGCTTCGAAGAGCTGTTGAAATTTCCCGGAAATGTTTTTGGTATTGCTTTCAATATAGATGAAGCAGAAATCGGAGTTATACTGCTCGGCGATTATTGGCATCTAAAAGCCGGTGATCGAGTGGAGCGCACCGGCCGTGTTATGGACGTTGCTGTGGGCGACTATCTCTTGGGCCGGGTGATGGATCCTCTTGGGCGGGCCCTCGATAATAAAGAACTGCTGCCCTCTAGCGAGCGCCTGCCCATAGAGCGACCCGCTGCTTCAATAATGGACCGCGCACCGGTAACGGTGCCTCTGCAAACAGGGCTTAAGGTGATTGATGCCTTGATTCCTATTGGTCGGGGCCAAAGGGAGCTAATTTTAGGCGATCGTCAGACTGGTAAAACTACTATTGCCATTGATACTATTATTAGTCAGCGCGGGCAGAACGTGGTTTGCATCTATTGCGCCATTGGTCAGCGTGCCTCTACTGTGGGGCGCAATATAGCTATTCTGCGCGATCGCGGGGCGATGGAGTACACCGTGGTCGTGGTTACAGAAGGCGACGCGCCTCCAGGCCTGGCTTATATTGCTCCTTATGCTGCTACCAGTATCGCTGAATATTTTATGGCCGCTGGACGCGATGTGCTCATTGTGTACGACGATCTCACTCAGCATGCCCGGGCCTATCGTGAGCTTTCGCTGCTCTTGCGCCGACCGCCTGGGCGAGAGGCTTTTCCTGGTGACATCTTCTACATACATTCTCGGCTGTTGGAGCGAGCTACGAGGATGTGCGACGAGTTTGGTGGTGGCTCATTGACGGCATTGCCAATTATCGAGACCGAGGCTCAAGACATTGCTGCTTATATTCCTACTAATCTAATTTCAATTACTGATGGACAAATCTATCTCTCGCCCACACTTTTTGAGTTGGGCATGCTGCCGGCAATAGATGTTGGAAAATCAGTTTCGCGAGTGGGGGGCAAGGCTCAACTGCCAGCTTACCGCGCTGTAGCCAGCGATCTTAAGCTTGCTTACGCCCAGTTTGAGGAGCTTGAGACCTTTGCCCGCTTTGGTGCCAGTCTTGATGCGAGTACTCGCAAAATCATTGATCACGGCCAACGCATTCGTTCTTGCTTGAAGCAGCCAGAGTTTTCTCCATTGTCGGTTTCGGAACAGATTACTGTTCTACTGGCTCTGATTGCTGGTTTGTTTGATCAAATAGCAATTGCTCAAATGAACGAGGCGCAGAAATTAGTGCAAGAAGCCGCTGTCAAGATTCCTTCTGCTGTGCTTGATCGTTTGCTCCACGCCAAGAACTTGAGTGCTGAAGATAGAGAAGCGATTGTGCAGATTGCTCGACAGGCGTTAATCGGCTTTAATTCGCAACTTTTGCTGAACGAGAACCAAGCATTGTCTCAAGAGCAGCAACAAGTATCTAAAGAGTCGCCACCTTTGCCTCATGAGCTTCAATCTGCGTCTCAAGAACAGCAACCAGCAACTCCAGTTTCAGAGTAAATATGCCATGAGCGATACCACTGAAAATCTGCGGCGGAAGATCAAGAGTGCTACTGATTTGCAGTCAGTTGTGCGTACAATGAAAGCGTTGACTGCTTCTAGTATTGGTCAGTATGAAAGGTCAGTGGAAGCATTGGCTGATTACTATCGCACCATAGAATTGGGTCTGCATGCTTGCATCCCCCGCGATGCTGCACCACTTTATGGTGTGTCGGACACTGGTGAGTTATCTGGTCTAGTGTCATCTGGCCCAGAGTCATCTAGCCTAGTACAGTCTAGTCCCGAGTCATCTAATCTAGTATCGTCTAGTCCCGAGTCATCTAATCCCGGGGCGCCGCATGCTATGTCAAGGGGAGAGGGCAGGCGCTCCGCTGTAGTTAATGCCATTGTCTTTGGTTCAGATCAAGGTTTGGTGGGTCAGTTCAATGATGTGGTGGCAGATTTTGCTTTTGCCAAGTTATCGCAATCTTTGCAGCTAAATAGGCCAGTTAAGGTTTGGGCTGTTGGCGAGCGCGTGCATGCGCGTTTGATTGATTTGGGTCTAGCAGACGTTGGACTCTATTCAGTACCGAATTCGGTGGCGGCAATTAGCCCCCTGATTGGTCAAATTATCATTGACAATCAAACTGGTCATGGTGATGCTTTGGTTAGCAATCTACAACTTTTTTATAACCGTCCCCTGGCTGGTTCTATCTATGAACCTGTTTCCCAACAGCTGCTTCCCCTAGATGAAGCTTGGCGAGCGAGATTGGTCTCTCTACCCTGGCCGACAAAAAGCATTCCCGAGGTAATTGGTGGAAGAGCTACTGCCTTGCAGCCACTGGTCAGCTCTTATATCTTTGTTTCGTTATTTCGTGCTTGCGCCGAATCTTTGGCCAGCGAAAATGCCAGTCGCCTTGCTGCCATGCAAAGGGCGGAGAGGAACATTGATGAGTTGCTCGAAGATTTAAACGGTAACTTCCATCGTTTGCGACAAAGCAATATTGACGAGGAGCTATTTGAAGTCGTATCTGGTTTTGAGGCATTGGGGGCAAGGGAGTCTTGACTTTTCATTTAGAGAAGAATTGCAAAGACTAGTGGTGGGTGAAAATGAGCGTTCTCGGTGTCGTGCATAAAGTTGGCCAGTACATGATTTTGTCAGGTCTTATAGGGTTGGTAATTGCTTTCGTCTTATCAATACCGCAGCCCTCAAAAATCGGTGAGTCTAGCAAAGGACAGCCTGGCCTTATTGCCCTAGGATCATTGATGCTGCTGCTATTCGGAGCCTTTTTAGCTTTTTGCCTCGTTTAGTTATGAGCGTTTGCGTTCATGCAGTCATGAGTTTCTCGCTTTATTAGCAGATGCTAGCCTCGCCCAAATTGATGCTCTAGAGCAATGTGTAATAGTGTGCAAGCACTGGTCTTTTTCGGGGATAGATAATAGACTTTATGCGGCCGGTTGACAATGATAGGTGCATTATGATGGCTCGAGACTTTATCAAAAGGTATCTTCGTCGAGCGCTCTGCCTTTTCGCTCTAAGTTTTTTGTTTTGCGGCACTGGTATCACTAGTGGTTGCAGTACTTCTCCTGAAAATGACCTTACTGAGCAGGCTAGAGCCCTGGTTAAACAGTGTAAATATGTCGACCTAATTGCGCTTTGCGACAAGGGGCTGAAGGCGAAACCAAATGATCCTGAATTGCTTGCCTATCGAGGAGTGGCTCAATTAAGGTCTGGCAAAGCCGATCTAGCAAAGGCTGACTTGCTGAAAGCGATTGCCCTTGATGATAAGTCCGGTTGGTATCATCGTGAATTGGGAAATGTCTATTCTGATCAAGGCAAGTATAAAGACGCTATTGCTTCTTTCGATAACTCTTTGCGCCTAGATTCAAGTGTGCACAACGCGTCTGGATCTTATACTGGTCGGGCTTATGCCAATCTTTGCTTGAGTGAACCTGGTAAAGCTGTGGCTGATGCTAGTGAAGCGATAAAACTTGATCCTAGTCAGAGCTATAATTACTGCAATAGGGCAGAGGCCTTTTCTGAGCTTGGTGAATTTGAAAAGGGTTTTTTAGATGCTAACAAGGCAATCCAGCTTGATGGCAATTATCCGGGTTCTTACCTGGCGAGGGCGAAGTTGTACCTGGCTAAGGGCGATTGCGAACATTCATATGCCGACGCGCTTAAGGTTCTCAGTCTCAATAAGAAGTATTGGCGTGCTTCTGAGTATCTGTTAGCAATAGATTTAATTAAAGGTGACAGTGGCAGTGCGATTAAAGTTGCCGATCAATTGATCGCGCAATTCCCCGATGCGGCTTTAGGATACGCCGATAAAGCGACATGTTACTTCTGTATAAATGATCTTGAACAGGCCGGTGCTTTGGCTGATAAGGCGCTATCTCTTCAATCAGACAGTCAAAGAGCTTTGCAAACACTTGAATTTGTGGCTGCACGATTAGGCGACGCGAAGAAAACTTTTGCCTTGCTCGATAGGGCCGAGAAGCTCTCACCAGGTGGAGCCAGCACTGCCAAAGATAGAGTTATAGCTTTGCTTTTTCTCAAGAAGTATCAAGAAGCAGTAGCCTTGTGCGATGCTACCATGGCTAAAGAAGTAGCGGAGAGCAACCAATATAAGTCAGGTACTACCTATCGACTTCGCTCTGAGGCCTATCGGAGATTGAAGTTGAATGAGTTAGCTGACGGCGATATGAAGAAAGCACTTGCTCAAGGTTATCAGAAGCGCTCGGTTCTAGAGCAATATTTGAAGCAGCTGTGATTCTGCTTTACTGTTGGACACCGGCGGCAGGGTCTTTGCTCATAGTTATGCTGGTATTGCCTTCGGTGATAGCTTGGGCGCGGGCGCGCAGCTCGTCGGTTTGTTCGCGCATACCAAGGTAGTAGAGAACGTAGGCATATCTATCTAGATAGGGAACCAGAGCGACAGAATCTGGGCCGCTGTTCTGCTCAGCAATTTGCAAGGCTTTTTCGAAAAGTGGTGCAGCTTCTGCGTATTTCTTTTCTTGTGCGTAAATATTGGCTAGAGCAAAGGCAGCTCTAGCTTCGTTGCCGTTCTTTGAGGGCGCTGCTTTCCAGAAGTCTTGGGCCCTTAGGTAAAGTGCTTCCGCTTCTGCTAGTTTGTTTTCTTGAAGCAGGCATTTGCCCAGCTTGTCTAAGCGGGCATAGACTTGATAGTTCTCCGGCGGCTGAATGCGTTCTGTTATGTCGAGGGCATCCTTTAAATTGGCTTCAGCGTCTTCATAGTCTTTGCGGGTCAGAGCCAATCCACCAAGGCTGTCATAGCTGTTGGCGAGGGAGAGGTGGTGCGCTCCCAATACCGTTGATTTGACATTGAGCGCGGCGGTGAAGAGGCGCTCGGCCAGAGAGAAGTCTTCGCTGGTTGCGTTTTGTGAGTTATCTGCAGAGCTGGTTCGCGTGGCATAGACATTGCCGATTTCATCGCAAGCAATGGCCCATTCAATTAATGGGTCGCGCATCACTGCTGATGCCTCACCAGCCCAGGCTTGAAGCGGCTGGCCAGCTTTGAGTGTCACTTTTCCCTGAGCTTGGGTTCTAGCTTCATTGAGTTTGCCTTCGACAAAGGAAAGTATCTTCTCTGCCAGTGGCGTGGCTTTGCCTGCAGTTCCATGGAGCAGGTAGAAACGCACCATAGACGACATCGCCGGAATTAAGTGCTCATCTTCAGCTCCACTGGCTACTGTCTTGACTGCCAGTTCTTCTTCTAAGAGTGGTTCAGCTTCGTTGAAGCGTCCGCGAATAGCAAGGAGGCGACCTAGCTCTCCTGAGCTTTTTGCTAGGCGAAGATCGCCAGCGGGAAAGTTGCGTGCCTTTTCTACAGCTTGTTTTAGCAGGCGTTCTGCATCACCATACTCGCAATTGTATGATGCTTTTTCGCCTTGAGCTTCTAGCTGCTCCCAGCTTTCTGCTGAGTTGCTTGGCTTCACTTGTGATGATGTTGTTGTGCTAGTCGTGTTAGCTTTGTTTGTTGTGCTAGCTGTGCTTGTTGGCACTCTATAGGGAATTTTGATGCTGCCGCTGTGGATATCGGCATTGTTATCTATATTGTTGTCGCTGTCGGCAGTGTCGACTACGATGTTTTGAGCTGTCGTGTCTCCAATAGCGGTGGCAACAGAATCTGCTGAACACGGTGCAACCGACCACTGTGCGGTAAGGGAGAGGCTTAAGGCTATCGATAGCCTTAAGCCTGGATGCAATCGAGGTTTAGAGAGATTGAAATTACTGGTGATTATGTTCATGGGCTCACTAATTCACTACACACCAATGATAACTTATCTGACACCACTCCGCAAAATATTCGAGGCTGTCTGGTGATACTCACTATTGATGGATGGATATTCATTTGTACATCTCTACTCTTTGATGCGTGGCTGCTATTTAAAGAGTACAGAAAAAAATTTTCTTGACAGTTTTCGCTTTTCTTGTTCGAAAGATTTCCAGCTTGCGCATCGGTATGGCTGGCAATGGCTGGGTGAATTTTCGTCGAAGTCTCGAATCGCTTATTCGGCGGGGCTTTTGGCGCTTGATTTTAGCGTCGGGGTGGGTTTCGCTAGTCGAATTTTGACCGATATCGGTCAAAATTCGGCACCAACAATGCTTCGCTCGCGGTCGATCGAGCAGCACGTTCAAAAATTAATGTGAAAATAGCCTGGTGCGCACTATTAACATAGTTGGCAGAGGCTATTAACAATTTTTAGATTCCCAGCTTTTTCAAAAAGTCTTGGGCGGCAGGATGACTCTTTATGCGATCGGAGATGCCGCGCATATCTTTATTTATGTTCTGATTGTTCATGCCGTGCAAAGAGTAGGCAATTAGTTCGTGCACATCGGTAAGATAATCTTGTGCTACGTTGTCGAGCACCGGGCGCACGTTGGCTAAGCGAGTGACGCACCACTCTGTGTCTTCAACACTACTGTTGGTTGCCTTAAAGTTTTTCATCATCTCAATTTCGACGATTACTTCTTGGCTTATTCTAGGGCTGTAAAAGCGCAGGCCTACAAGTGCTCTTTCTGAATTGCTATTAGTTGAGGCATTGCCCGTGGTGATAGTAATTTCGCCTAGGGGCAAGACTGACGAGTCTCCACCGCTTGTTGCTGCTGCTTCGATTGTTATTGGAACAAGTTTGTAACCGGTCAAGCCTTTGAAATAGTTTTGGCTGAAGCCGTGATCTTCCAGTACGCGTCTTATTATTGCACCGCGCTGGCCGGCGGGCGCATTGATTACACGTCCGGGAATTGTGTATGGATGATTGTGTACATAGTTCTGCATGCGTTGAAATGCTTCGTTTTTGAGCTTGCCCACTTCGCCACCAAGTTCGTGGCTGGCTACATTGAGCAAATCGCGCACATCACCTGTCTTTTTCGCCGTTGCGCTGGCGGTGCCGGTTGTTGCGGTTTGCGGCGCAACATTGTCGGCAGCGTAGGCTGGAGCTATCAACAAACTCGAAGTTGGCCTATTGCCATCGCCATATTGAATTGGTGCGCTTAGGGATCTGTAGATTGACTTGAGAAGCTCTTCTTTGATCTGTGTTTTGGCCATGGTGATGGCACCAGTGGCTACTTGCTTTTGAAATGATGATAAATTCGGAGTGCTCAAGGCTGGATAAACCAGCACATCTTCGAGCATGTTTTCAACCGCCCCTTCAACGTCAACTCGTTTAGCAAACGCTTGGCCATCGTGGTTTTGCACTGCCATCATTAGAGCTTGCAGAGCGTAGAGCGGGGTTGTTGTCCAATACCAGTAGCCACCGCCAGCAATGGCGGCTAGTAAACCTACGGTTATTGCGATTGGCGCTACTTTGATCTTCAGACTGTATCCTCAGATTTGCAGCTTCAAAAAAATACGCCCGGTTGGATTCGAACCAACGACCTCCCGCTTAGAAGGCGGGAGCTCTATCCGCTGAGCTACGGACGCATATACAAACATTTGCGAGCCTTCAGAGCAAATGCATGGACCAAACATTAGTCTGGAGCAAACATTATAACCTACGCAACAACCTACGAGGTTGTTGCGTAAGTTTGTCGGTAGGTTTGTGGGTAGGGCACGTATATCCAGCCCTCAAGGGCGATTAGGTCTGCTGAAATCTGCCTGGGTGGGGCTGTTTGGCCGGGATTGCGGTAGGCAATCGCCACTCCCAATGCGGCAATAACTGCATCGAGAGCGTCGTCGCAGGCTAGGGCTAGTTGCTCTAGATGGGGCGGTAGTGCAAGCTCTGGTATGGCTATTGCGATTCTGTTTACAGAGCGTAACTTGTCGCCCTTGCCAATCAGGTTGTTTAAGATAGATTGTCGCAGCTGCTCTGCCTCTGGGCTTTTGCCTTTGTATTTGCGCCAAGGCAGGCTCAGTGATTTGAGCACTGCTGCTGGGTAAACCTCCATCGCCCTAGCCATGAAGGTGTTGGCCCCTTTTGTTAATTGACCATTCATAGATAGCCCTGTAGTGCTGTCAGAAGTTGTAAACGGCAAAATAGCTAAGCCCTGCTTGTGCAGCCCTAGAAGAAGGTGCATACCTTGCCAAGTCATTTTCAGCATTCCCGGATTGATTTGATGCAGGGGGCTTTGTGCCTTTGGGTCGGTGGAATTGTCCGTCAGCCTTTTCACCTCACCGCCCATGAGTGGCTTGGCGGCCTTGACTTGGCCTAAAAGCTCTTCGAAGCTCATGTTGCTCACTATTTCAGCTAAATCTACCCAAGTGCACGAGGGGTCTGGTCCCATTAATATCTCGGCGAAGGGCTTGGGGAATGAGAAAGGGAAGTCAAGGCAGATCAGCCAGTCGGAGCAGTGGCAATATTGGGGGTCTGAGTTATTGGGGTTTGAGTTATTGGCTCCATGTTGGGCTGAGGAAGGGCTTTTAAGAGCAAGCAGATTATCAAGAAGCCTGTCTGAGCCGATGTTTTCTAGGCTGTATATGTGCAAGATAGAAGCAGCCTTAGGTTGGGCGCTGTCAGCCGGCTTGGCTCCTTTCACAAGGTTGCCGTAGGTAATCCAGGTCGCATTTGGCCTGGAACTATTTGGCTTGGACATAGCCGCGCTATAGTCACAACCTATGATTCCTAGGGGCTTATATAGGTTTGAACTATCTAGGTTTGAATTGACTAAGCTTTTGTTAACTAGGCTTGGCTTAACTGCGAGTTCTCTATCTACTGGCAACCGTGGGCTTAACCTCAAAAAACATAGATATTGTAGAAGCCCTTATACTATAGGGGTCCCTTTATTTATGGATTGCCAGTCAGCTATTCCCTCGTTTCGTTTGCCTCCCTTTGTTTCCTTCTTTTGTTTCCTTCTTTTGTTTCCTTCCCTACGTTTCGCTTCATTTCGTTTCGAGTAATACCCGAGCAGTCAGCGGTAACCAGTGCCAGAACTAGAGCTAACCAAATACGCCAATGCCGTGGGGCTCGTTTACGACCTGAGCTTGCCTGTGCGTTATCCACTTGCTGCAGTCTGGCAAGTGGACGGCGAAACTGTTGTCACCTGTGCTCATTCGGTCATTCTCTATACTGAAATTCTTAAAGCACTGCGGGTGCGTTTTCCGAGTAGTGGCCGCGAATACTCAATTAAGTCAGTGGTTTTCCACCCTAAAGTCGACAAGACCGTTCTAAAAGCCATGGCTAAGCATGGCCTTACTGATCCGGTAAACGGCTTGCCTTTGCAGAAACACAATGTCGCTTTGCTCAAACTTTCACCAAATGCCAATGAGCTTTCTGCTGACGAGATTAAAGAAATCAATGATTCGTTCGAGCGCTTCGTGCCTGAGCATGAAGCTGGTTTAGGCGGAAGTTTGGCTGAAATTGAATTGCCTCTAGTAGTGCAAACAATTACTAATGCACGAAAAGTTGGTACGGTCTCTATTCTCGATGAACGCAACCGTGTTGTCGGCAAGCTCTTCTGTCAAAATGGACGCGCTACTCACGCTTACTATCACAATCTCGTCAACGAGATGGCGATCTATCAAATTATTCGACATAAGTTCAATGGTAGCTTCTATTTCACTTCTGAAGATGAGCCTAGTTGGACGACTGTGACTGAAATCTCCCGGCCTATCGATATGCTTTTAATCGAGTCTTTGCGACGCACAGACGAGATGGAGAAAATGGTGTCGATTGTAGGTGGGCCTTCTAGTTTGTTTGTGAGAGTGACTCCCCAACCTAATTACGACATACTTCCTCCTGATTCAAGGGACGCGACAAAGCTAATTTGGCCGTTTCTTGATGGTGGCACTCCCTTGGGTCTGATGTGGCAAGTTGCCGGAATAGACGACTATTCTATTTACGCAGCCATGCAAGAGCTTGTTAAAACCCGCCAGATTAGTTACTTTGAGGCTCCGTTTGTTAAGGGCGGCGACATCGTTCCGCTGCCGCTTGGTGTGAAAACTCCGCTCTCGCCCAATGATCTTGTTACAGCTCTTTGGGTCGAAGATGCGTCGTTGGCACCACTTTTGCGTCCCGGAACTTTGCTTGGTAGTGTTAGAGATCTCGATCCATCACATGTGCTGCATAACATTGGACTTCCCTTTGAAGCGGCCGGCTGTCCTATTTTTAAAGATGGGACCGTGATCGGCATACATTGTGGTGCCGTGCCACCAGACCCAGCAGTGGTGGCACCAGATGGTGGCTTCCATCAGATGATTTGGGTGGAGCAAGTTATTGAATGTTTGAAGAACGCAGGGGAGACTACTCTTGCCCGGAAGCTCACACTTTCTGGCAATGGAGACGAAACAGAAGTTTCGGGACGCTTCGGTGGCTGCCGCCAAGTTGCTCGCATACAGTGCCCGAAATGCGGCCGCTCATCAATGGACGAGCCTAATTTCTGCAAAGGCTGCGGACAGCGATTGATCCAAGATTCTGATTACAAAGGGCCGATCACCAAAAAAACAAAAGCGCAAACCAGAGCTAAAACTAGATTGGTGGGAAAGACTCGAACTCGCACTGGCCCACAGATTATTCGACCTGTTACCAATGCTAAAACTTATAGTCCTGCTTTATTGGCCGCGGCTTTAGTGCTCTTATTTGCTGGTGGCGGTGCTGCTGCACTTGCCATGATTCCCAAGCCAAATATCATTAATACTAGTCCTGTGATTTTGCCCAGCCAGAGTCAGGCTTGGTTAGCCACTACGCTGGCTGAGTTTACTTCTGGGCCGGTGGTGATGCACGACAAGAATTATGTCTTTACTGGACGGGCAAAATTCGGCGTTGATGTAATGGCTAAGCAGTCATTCTATATGTATGCTTTCCTCGTGCAGAATTCGGGCAAAGTGATTCTACATACTCCATCTTCGGCGGCTAATGATGTGGTTCTTGACGCTGGTGCCCGTTACATATTAGTGGGTGATGGCTTAGAAAGAATTCCTTTGGCTAAGGCTGTCACTGCCTTTGGCTGCGACAACAGTGATGGCACAGAGAAAATCTTACTGGTCGCCAGTGGTATGAAGAGCGACTTGTTGACCATGAGCGATCCTTTGGCTCAAGAGAAAGCTATTGAGCAGTTTGTAAACCGTTCACTCCAGCTTTTAAGTTGTGATGAAAGCGGCAATGGCGTTGTCGTTGACGCTAAGGAACTAGGTGAGCACTTCTTTGACGACAATAAGCCGAAGAATGGCAAATTTGGCACAAGTGGTTTGATGGGGCGCGAAGTCTATATTACGCAAGTGGATGTAAGGCACAAGAAAGATCCGACGCTTGATAGTCAAATGCCGAGTAATATCACACCAAGTAATATCACTCCGACCAATTAAACTAGAACAATTAGAATCTATTGCCCCCTAATTTGATTTCGATAGCCGTAGGGCAAGAGTATTCAGGAATCCCGGTAAATTCGTAGATAGAGGAGAAGAACATGAAAGCGCTTGAGCTAATCAGAAAATCTTGCGCAGTTTCGCTGGCTGTGGCACTTGGAGTAGCGATTTCTACCGGTGTTTACGCCCAGGAGCAGAGCGGTGCTAAGGGTCTCTTCTTCGAACAGCTGGAAAAACCAACTGAGTCGCTCAACACTGGCTTGCGCTACTGGATAGAGCTGAAGCGGGGTAATAACGTTACCCGGGTGAGCAATAAGTTTCAGTTTAAGACCAATGACAGCATTCGTTTTCACGTTCGCTCTAATATCGATGGCTATGCCTATATCTTGCTTTCTAGCGGCAGTCGCGGGGAGCAGAGTGTACTTTTCCCTGATAGTAGAGCCGCTGAAAATAACAAAGTAGACAGAGGCAAAGACTACGCTTTGCCATCGGACGGCTACTTAACTTTTGACGAAAACCCTGGTCTTGAAAAACTTACACTGCTGCTTTCGCGCTCGCCAATGGACGCCCAAGCCTATCTGCAAAAGCCACAGAAAGAAGTGACTATGATAGCCTCGGCTCAGACTGGTAGTAAAGACCTAGTGCCAGCCAGAATCTATGTTTCTTACAATGCCCCACGAGTTGAGGCTCCTGTTTTCTTGCCAGCCACTACGCCGAGCAAGCCTGAGAAGGTGACTAAAGTCGAAAAGACTGAAAAAATTGCCAAAGTTACCCACCCTAAGGTTACTAAGGCTGCTGTAAGTGAGCACAGCGAGAAAGTTACGCAGGTATCAGTTGCCGATGATAAGCCAAAAGCGGCTCACCGACCTGCGGTGAAAGTGAAGGTGAAGCATGCAGTTGCGTCTGGTTCTTCAACTAGTTCAGGTGCGTCGAGTTCGCCGAAGGAAGAAGAAGGAACCGTCACTGTCGTGTCTCAGCAATCTTCAGGAGTGCTTCACGTAGACGTGGCTTTGCAGCACATTTGAGTGCTAGGTCTTTGGCAATAGTCACTCTTGATTAAAGCCTGCTAAGGCTAGCCTCAAAATCTCATAAAAATCTCTGCGAAAGGAGGCTATTACTGCCTCCTTTCGTTGTATTATTTGTTTCCAACCTAGCTAGGGATTCTTTTTCCTTAACCTGGCCTTAATCGAGCTTGCATCATGATCATTTTGTTCTTGAGCAACTTTTAGTAAATTCGTTCTTGTTCTGTGTTTTTGTTTTCTTCTGCCATTCCCCCACTACGACAGCCTTTGCGCTGAGGTCTCACCAATGCCGATGATTTTTATTCTCTCGATTGGTCTTAGTCTTTTTCTTTTGATTGGCATGGTTCTGATCATGAACCCCGATCTGGTTTCGCCGAGCTTAGCTAAACGCTGGGATCGCAACCACAAATATAAGAGCCACTAAATCTTTTAACTCTGCATAGCCAAGCGTTATATGAGCGAGATCTAAATAGAACTCTCGTAATGTATTGGTTTTGCTGCGGCCGTTGTTCATATAATATGTTGACAACGGAGGGCAATTCAATGCAAGCGACAGCTGGCTTTTTTGTAATCGATTTCATTTTGCGTCCGTTTCTGAAAATCTATCAGAAGATGCCACTTGTGATTTTTTTGATTTTACTTGTGGTCTATGGTCTGATTGCCTACCTAGTTTGGAAGTCGGCATTCAAGGCCGAGCAACAGTATTGAGCTGTTTCGATGAAATTATTGTGTTTAGAGCTCGACCGAAAGGTCGAGTTTTTTTGTCTTCATTCGAAATTTGACCGATATCGGCCAAGTGTTTTCTTGTTAGAGCTGAAATTTGACCGATATCGGCCAAGTGTTTTCTTGTTAGAGCCGAAATTTGACCGATATCGGCCAAGTGTTTTCTTGTTAGATCAGAAACTAGTGCCCTTCGCCAAGGTGAACAGTAGAAAGTTCAATTTTTAGTTTGTCGCTTTCGACTTGAACAATGCCGACGTATTGTTCGATAAAGTTCTTCACTTGGCCTGGGCCAACTTCGCCATCTATGGTGTAACTGCCTTGATCGAGGGGCTTGCTGTCAAAGTCAAAAGTCTGATATTTGATGGTTACGTCTTTGATTGGTACGTTGTTGTAGTTGGCAACCCGTATCCAGCAGACAGGGCAATTAATTACCCAAAGACCGGAAATGTGCCAATCAACAAGTTCTATGCGGGTGTTTTGCGTCAAAGTAGCGTCGCCTAGTTCTGGAGTGCAGCCGGTTACTGTGACAGAGAATGTTAAGAGTGAGGCAAGCAGCAACATAGTGCCACAAAAAACTGAACCGCTAATCAAAACGTTGCTTGAAGCATTGCTCCAGGCGTTTCTCCCAGCGTTAATGCCGGGCTGATACCGCCCGAATAGGATGCTATAGATAGCGGCTAATGACATAAAAGTCGCTCAGCTTCCTCTATCTTCTAGTTATACAGAGCTGGAATTAGCTCCACGCCTGGCATGTTCTGCGCGATGCCCAGAAGAATGAGCAGGGCAAAGACCAAGAACATTGCGAAAAATGCTGGTTCGCCATCGGATAACATTGCAGTGGGTGCTCGGGTGAAGGTAATGATATAAGCTGATTATACCAGTTGTAAGTGGGAGATCCAGTTAAGGTGCGCTTAGCGAAATTCAAACCAGCCCTTGGGTTAGCGAATGCTCACCTAATGACCCTAGCTCCTTTGGCTATGCGTCGAAGTTTTCCGTTGACCGATTGCACAAGCGAGAAGCTCATTATTGATGTTGATCCGACATCATCTGCATCCCCTCTGAGTTCTCAAAACCCCCATCAGCAGTCACTTAAGCCTGATCGCAATCAAGTGCTTGTAGTTTTGCACCGGCCTGAGCAGTTGGCGCAGAAGAACAAAAATTACGCTCCTCTCACCCAAAGCTTGTCTAAAAGTCTGGTCTTGATCGTGCATGGTCTCGAAGGTTCTGTTGAATCAAGTTATGTAAAAGGTGTTTGTGAGAAAGCTTTGAACATTGGTTTTAGCGTTTGTCGTGTCAATTTGCGCAATTGTGGCGACACTCTTCATCTCGCTCGTGGTCTCTATAACGCTGGGATGAGTGATGACATCGTAGCGATTGCGGCTTATTTGAAAAAGCGCTTTGGCTTCGAGCAGATTTTTCTCAGTGGCTTTTCGCTCGGTGGCAATATCGTTCTCAAGGCAGCGGGAGAGCAGGGGCGCGCACTTGGTGAGCAAGTCGGCGAGCAATTTGCTGCAACTGCTCTTAAAGGTTGCGCAGCTCTAGAGAAAGGGCCTGCCGCTGTTGAGAAAGGGGGTCTAGCCGCTGACAAAGAAGCGGCTGACGTAGATAGTGTCATTGATGCAGTTTGTGCTGTTTGCCCTCCGGTTGAGCTAGACCACTGCGTTAGCACTATCGAGCGCGGTGAAAATTGGTTGTACGAGCATGGGTTTCTGCTTAGTCTGAAAGAGAAAGTACGTGCCAAGAACCGGCTGTTTCCCGGGCGATACGATGTCGAGATTCTGCCGTCCATCACTTCTTTGCGTGGTTTCGATAACGCTTTTACTGCTCCTGACGCAGGCTATGTAGACGCTGCTGCCTATTATCATGGCGCCTCTGCTTTGAGAGTAATTTCGGATATCAACGTTCCAGCTCTTGTTGTGGCTGCCGTGGACGACCCCTTGGTGCCAATTTCTAGCTTCGCTGGCAATGAGTTTGCTGAGAATGATAGCGTTACCTTGTTAACGCCAAAGAATGGAGGGCATGTGGCTTTTGTTAGTGCCGGTGATATTTATTTGAGCGATATGGCAAGTGCTTTAGAAGTAGAGCTTCTTTCTGCTAAACCAAGCAAAACGCAACTACGTGATCGTTTTTGGAGTGAGTGGCAAGTCGTGAAGTTCTTTCTCTCCCACGCGCTCTCCATTCGGGCCGTTAAGTAAATCGCTTGTTCCCTCTACGGTCTGGTTATTCAACTCAAAGGTGGCTGCGCACCATTGGTAGTATCGTGTTCTGATTTAGCATATGTCTAGGTTTCAACAGAACATCAGAATATGAGGAATAGAAGATACTCTCCGTATATCTAAAATGTTGGAACTTTATAGACTAAGAAGAGTCTTCTTGAGTTTTGCTAGGCAACGTGGCAAAATGTAGGTGTCTGAGGGGTCTTGGCGACCCGCAGGCATCAGGCAAAAATCGCTCAAAACGCCACTGTCTGATAACTTTGCCGAGTTTACGACGCCACTAGTGTCAGAAGATGTTTGTGGTAGAGCGTGATTATTTAAGTCGTCAAGTAGGTTGCTAGTATTAAAGGGTTTCTAGGAGGTTCGTTGTGATCAAGAAAGTTATGAGTTTGGCAATAGCTGCTCTAGCTGTTGCAGCAGTTGCTGCCCCAGCTTTCGCTGCTGACGATAATATGGACAAAGTTGTCCAAGGCGCTCTTCTTCCTACAAGAGTTGGTGGCGTTGCTGCCGGCGTTGTAGTCGGAACACCGATTGCGATTGTTCGCCAATCAGTAAAGGGTTACAAAGACTTGACCGAGAAATGCGCTGACAAAATCGGCGGCAAAGATTGCGGTCCTGCTTGCTTGCTAGTTTCAGTCGTAACATTGCCAGCTGGCCTTGTATACGGTGGCGCTACTGGTACCTACTACGGTATGAAAAATGGCATCATGGATGGTTTCCAAACACCATTCCATCCAGATTCATTCAGCGTTAACAAACTAGAAGAGTAATAATTTAGGCTTTGCTCCGGCAAGCGCTTAAATTTCACTAGATAAATAGAACTCGCGGCCTGCAATTCAGTTTGCTCCGCGAGTTCTTCTTTATAATGAGTGTAGTAAGTTACTCTCAAAGATTGGTATTTATGGCTGACCTTGATAATGCGGAACTCCAGCAGTGGCTGACTAAAATTGCTGGGGCCAAAAGTCGTAGTGCAATTCTTTCGATTATGGAAGAGTTTCGCGTTTTGCCTTGGAGCGACGAGCAGTGTTCAGCGGCTGCAAAGTTATACATGCGCTTGCTTTTAGCCTTGCCTGACGACGGTTCTGGAGCCGTGGTGCCTGCTTCAACTGGCGGAAAGTGAAGAACCCACAGAGAAGAGAGAAAGAAGACCATCAGGAACAACAAACCAGACCGTCAAACGAGACCGTCAAGAACAACTAATAAGAAGACTAACAAGTAATACTAGTGTGCTGAGAGTTGATTGAGAATGAAGTTTGCTTTTAGCTCTTGCTTGGATGCTTCTTCGCTACGGCCTAGTGATTTAAGCACCATTGAATATTCAGCTAAGGTTTTACCTAGAACGTGATCATCGGGGCCTTTAGTCTTCTCTCTAATAGCTACTAGCTCACGCAAGGTCGGTTCGGCATTTTGTAAGCGATTAGCTTTTAAATAGAGCTCATTCAGCGTCTCGAGTGTGTTCTCAAGCATTTGTTCTGCAGTTTTATCGCCTTTCAAACTTTTCTTGCGAAGGATTTCACAGAGGCGGTTCAGTAGTGCTTCGGCGTCAAGCTCTCTATTTTCGCTTGCCAGTTGTCTGGCAACTTGCAATACAGTTTCTGGTGTATTGTCGAGAGTCGACTTAACGAAAGCGGCATCGTAGCTTGGAGACGCTGATGGCGATTCTAGATGAACTGGAGCTGATTGTGGTTTGTCTTCTGTAACGCGCACGGGCCTCATGGCCATTGGTTCTCTGTTTCTTATGGTGGCATTAGGTAAGTCTGCAATTGTCGTCATGGTCGAGCGACTCTCTGGTATTGCCGGAAGTATGGTGCCTAGTATTGTCGGCGGTGGCAGGTCTAGCTCGTTAGCCTTTTGGCTTGGCTCTAGTTTTACTTCTGGTTTCGTTTCTGGTTTCGTTTCTAGTTTCGTTTCTAGTTTCGCTTCTAGTTTTGGTTCTAGTTTTTCTCTTTGATTTATCGGTTGGCTGACTTTCTTACTATTATTGTTGTTGATAGCAGCTAGAGCGACCTGTAGTTTCTCGCGCAGCTCTGGTGTGTTTTTGCTTCTCAGGGCTTCAGATAGTTCGACAAATGCGCCCTCTGCTTCGCCTTGCGCCAGGCAATCATTGGCAATGGCTAGTCGGTCTTCTGTGCTAGATGGATCTTGGCCATTCTCTCGCATAATTGCTGAAAGATTTTTGCGAATGGCTGCCTGACAAGGATCTAAATAGAGAGCAGCGCGAAACTGTTTGAGCGCTTCTTTGGGCTGGCGCATTGAAAGCTCCAATCCGTAATTGTTGTGAGCAATTACCAGATTGTCTTTAGCATGGGCATAATTGGGCGAAATTTCCAGCAGTCGCTCGAATGTTTTTATGGCAATGGCAAAATGCTTTGCGTTAATTTCGTGAACAGCAGTGTTGTTCAGATGCGCTAGTTCAGCCGATGTGTAGGGCGCTTCGACGGCTTCGCTAGATTTATTTGCTGCTAGAGTCCTATTGTCTCCGGTTTTGTTTTCCCCAGTTCTATTTTCTCCAGCCCTATTTTCTCCGGCTCTATTCTCTACAGTTTTATTCTCGGCAGTTTTGTTCTCGGCTCCAGTTCTGCCTTCTGGGTGACAGTCTGCTTTGCTTACGTCGCGAGCGTCGCGAATAGTTATTGCCGGCTGACTGTTGGCTGAGTAGGTGTATTTTGCCGCTTGTCTGTTCATCTCCGGGTTGAGTGTGATGGCGTAGTTATAATCGGCCATCGCCCCTTGCATATCGTTTAGAGCAAAGCGCAATGAGCTTCTTTCGGCGAAGGCTTGGTAGCTTTTGGGAGCTAGCTCAACTGCTCTATCTATATCTTTGGCGGCACCTCTTAAATCAGCTAGGCGACGGAGGACAGCAGCTCGGGAAATTAGGGCTGGAACATTATTTGCGTTAAGCTCGAGGGCGTGATCAAGGTCGTCCTGTGCGCCATGATAATCGCCAATCATACGTTTGACACTGGCTCTTCCTACCCAAGAATCGGTATTCTCTGGTCTAGCCTCGATTTCAGTGCTCCAGATATTAACAGCGCCGGCCAGGTCGTGAGCTTGAATTTTCTTCTCAGCTTCTTTTGCTGCCTTGTTCACATAGCTTGAAGCTGCGGGGAAACTGGCAGCTGCTTTACTTCGAGCGGGTTTTAGTGACGCTCCAGTCAACGCTTGGGGCACCTTGGAAACTGCAGCGCTTTGTTTCCATCCACTTTGTTTCCCGCTGTTTTGCTTCCCACTGCTTTGTTTCCAGCTGCTCTGGGGAGGCTGCTTCCATGTTTTTAGGGGCCGAGTTAGGGCCGTCTGCTCACTAGTGCCTTTGTTTGTTGTGCTTTGAGCTGAGGCCTTTTCTAGCGAAAACTGCTGCAGGCAGAGAGAGACCGACATTAACGATAAGGTAGAGAATATTTTTAGCGTTTTGGTTGGCGGTCTCAAATGGCCTCACTAACTTAGTTGCGCAAACTTTTCTAATTCTCAATTCGTAATTCGCAGCTGCTAGCAATTGTCCCTGAGTTGGGCACTAATGACAAGACTCAAGACTAGGCTAAAGATGAGGCTTGATACCCAGGCAAAGACCAGATTGGACCATGCTAGAATCCAAAAAAATAGACCAAACATAAGTCCAAACACAAGACCAGTCTATATATCGAGGAACTTCTCCCGGTCTGCTGCTGTTGGCATGGGGCAGACATCATGCTTGCCAAAAACCTGGTAGCGAACGGCAGCCACCATGTCGTAGCCTAAATCACGCAGTGGAGCCGGCACTGCTAAGAAGAGCTTGAGGCCCTTGGCTGCGCCATTGAGTTCACCGATGATGCGCAAGGCGGCCGCTGATTTAGAGAAGATCTGTTCGTCTGGGCGGCTAGGGTTGCGAATCAAGTAGATAGTTTTCAACAGGGCCGGATCTTTACCGTGGCGACCAAGAATTTCGTGGGCTAATTCGCTTTGTAGTGAAGCAAAGCGGAAGCGCCCATTGGGGTCGTGGTTGAGTACGTATTGGACAAACTTGTTGCATAGCCCACATACGCCATCAAAGAGAATCAGCGATTCTGTTGACTGTAGCTTTTCGGCGTTTTTAGCAGGGCTTTTAGTTTCGTTCATGGCTATGGTTCCAGTGGCTATAAAAACAGTATACGCAATCTTCCTTCTACCTTCACAATTGTGAGATATCCTGTCACTAGGGTTTGCCTTAATTTAGGTCCACATAAATGACATTGGGCTCAATCTAGGCTCTAAGAGAGTCTGTTAGGAATTTGCTCAAGGGCAAAGCTCCAATCACATTTATCGTCACATTTATAGTGGTTGGCACCATTAGCGTGCTTTGCTATCTTCTCACTCTAGATGTGATTTCAATTCGTGGTGCTCTAGGTCTAATCTGGCAGCGCTGGTTCGTATGGTTTAGCCGAGGTGGGAAATATCATGCTCAGTATCGAGAAGAAACTTGAAGCATTGATGGCGGCATTTGATCCCCTGGTTGTAAGCGAGCTCAAGCGCGACCTTGAGTATTCGTTCTTGTCTGCAGATAAGAGGTCTCAATGAAATGTCTAAGATTCTAGTAGCTGAAGATGATCACCATGTCTCTGATTTGGTCAAAGTCTGCTTAGAGCACGAGCGCTATTCGGTAGACGGCTAATGGCAGTGTTGATAATAAGGCCGAAGAACTTGATGCTGGTTGTGATGACTAGACTGTCAAGCCGGTTCATCCCACGGAACTATTGGCTTGGGTTCGTGCTTTGCTGCGTAGGCCTAAAGCCGTTCTGCCTAAGGTATTGAACTTGGCGGCCCTTGAACTAAAATTCGGAGTAGCTGGCTTGAACTGATCTAGCCAATTTATTGATTGACCTAACTGCGCTTGCAGCTTAAATCTACTGATTGCGGGAAGCTCTAAATGATACTACTGGTGTACCGCTGGCTTTCGATGAATTCATCGCATCTTTAGCGGCAGAGAGCATCATGCCTAGGTCTTGGCAGTCTTCAGGAATACCAGTGACACCAAAGGCGATGGCAAGATTGCGGCTGTCGAGTTCGGTACCCATTTTTTCGTCCCAGAGCACTTCAGTAACTCTTTTCGCCACCATGGTGGCAGCTTGCACACCAGTGTAGGGCAGCATTAGCAAAAATCCAAATGTTTCAAAGTGAGCAAGCTGGTCAATATTTCGTTTGACCAAATTGATACGTCTAGCTGCCTCTTTGATCATATTTAGGGGCAGTGGCTCTAGGCCTGCTGGGGTGCGCACACGCATTTCGAAAATCAGCAAACAAAATGGCGCGCCGGTATGCTCCCACCTAAAGTATTCTTGCTCAAGAAAATAGAGGATAACAGGATAGTTAATCAGTCCTGTTTCTTGTCTCATCATGTTTTTCATGCCGGCATCGATGGCCGAGCGGTCCACACCCATAGCCTCAAGAGGTTGCTGTTTGGTTTGGGTGGGCTTGTCGGTGAGAGCAACTAAATCGCAAACGAGCAAATTGTATATTAGAGGAATCCATTCCACTTTATTGAATGGCATTTTTCGCAGAAGCTCAAACAGCGTGCTCTGGTTGTCGATAATTTGATAGAACTGTTTTTGCTCGTCAATGCTAAGATTGGCTCCACGAGACACTTTCTCTTCGAATTGCGCTTCGGTTAAGTGCGGATGCTTGCGGATGAAGTACGAGTTTATGCTGACGCCATTTTTCAGAAGTACTTCATACTGTTCTACCAAGGGGCCAGATTCTGCTATTAAAAGCTCAATTGCTCTGTGTACTGTGCGCTCGCTAGAGCGGTCATTGGGATAGAATGAAAATTTGCCTTTGCTCCAGGTCAAAAGCTCCATTATTGCGTCTTCACCCTTGCACTCTGAGGATGAGGCGTGCAGTGGTTGGCCGCTTTCAAAGAAAACATCAATTAATTCGTCTTGTTGGGTGACGCTGAGCAAGCCCGTCATTTTGCTAATCAAAATAGATTGCAGCACGTGGGGCACTGTCATATTGAGCAAGTCGCCTTCAAGGGTGGCGTGCCTTGGCACTTCTTGGCTTTCAGTGAAAGCTGCTCTGGCAACGGGCGTGTCATCCGCTGGCGCTGTGACGCTCGGTATGTTGCTGGCTGTTGCCCTCATACCGCCGAAAGCTTCAAGTTGTTGGGCGTTCATGTCGGTGTTGTCACCCAAGCATTCGCGGGTTAGTAAGTTTGTAACTAGACCGATATCGCCCGTCTGATAGTTCCAGCGTATTTCTTTGGCAGCTCCCTCGCCAATGGTGAATGTCCATTGGGGATCGCCGCCATCTTTGTCGCACATAACCGCAAGAGTGCAGTCTCTGGTTGGGTTTTCGGCAATCCAAGGCAGCTCAACTAAGCGGTTCAAGTTCTTCTGAGCTTCTTCCAAACCATGAAAGACGTCTTGATACACAGGAATTCCGTGCATTTTTGATAGGCGGATTGGGGGAGGGGGTTGCGACTTTTGGGGTCTGAACATCATGCGCTACCGATTTGTTGCGTAGATTCTTACTTATTAGGGGTAGAGATGCCTGGTAATGCATAGTTTATTCCCCGTTATAGGCGTTTTGCACGTCGCTTTTCAATCAATATCGATTGCCATTTGCTTGGCCCTGGGTCTGATAATAACGCTAGGTCGGGGGCGAATTGGGCATGAAATTAATAATGGAAGTGATTTGCCAGTAATTTTGAGCTCAAAATTTTGAGAGCAAATTTGACAAGAATCGAGCCAATTGTTTGACGATAAACCTAGCTAAGAATCTAACCGAGAATCTAAATGTGAGTACAGGGCCATTAGGAATCTAATTTATGGAAGTGACAGAGAATAATTCTGAAGAGCCTATCATTGCTATCGGCTGTGCTGATGCTGGGCGCAGCACCATGGCTGTGCATCTCAGCGGAGCTGGTCTGGACATGACCATTGATACAGCCATAGATCATAGCCTTGAGATCGTCTGCCTTGGTGCCAAACTCGAGCTGACGACGCAGATGCTTTCTGACACATCAAGGCGCCTAGAAGCTGCCATGCTTAGAATTGGTCAGCTTGAGGCTGAGCTTCATGCTAGCCTCAATCAAGTTAAGAGTGACGGAAGTCAAGCAAATGGGTAAATTCTGAGTGGCACAGGCATTTATTTTTATCAATTATCATCAGGCTCTGCGATTTGGCCACGTCGCTTGGGGTTTTGCTCTTTCGTCCAGAGAATCCAAAAGAAAGAAATACTGTTGGGGCTCATCCGACCATTTGCTACGCACGCCAATGAGCGATGTCATTGCTTTGGCAAAATATTCGCATGTTCCGCCTGGCGGGGATATAGACTTTTGGTGTGAAGAAGGTAGTTTCGAGCGCATGCTAGAGAGCATGTCGCAAGGGCACCATATTCAGCACCAGGAGATTCGCTACCATATTAACTATCATGCCTACAAAGAATTGTATTATGGTCAACAATCTGGCAATGTTGAGCGTGCTTTGCAGGAATTAGAGATGATCAAGGCTGGTGGTTGGTCGCTTTTGACGAATAATTGCATAGATCAGACCTATCGCTTGCTCGATGCTTATGGAGCTGGCGCTGCTTTGGTTGATCCGAAGCGGCGCTATCGTAGTAAAGGCATAAGTAGTAGAAACATAGGCTCAAATGCGGCCCAGCCCTTCAATCGACTTAGTACGTTGTTGCCGCGAAAATGGTTTGCTGCCGCTTGTGGACAGACAGTTTCACTTGAGCAGTATAAACCTAGCGCCACTGCCGGCGGCAGTAGTAAAGCGCAAGACTCTAGCTCACTCGATATAAACTCACTCGCTATAAACTCGCATGAAATAGACTCGGGTGAAATAAAAGGGAGGCAAATCGTAGGCTGAAATGGCAAAGATTTTGTTAGTCGAGGATGATACCAATCTCGCTTTTCTAGTAAAGATGCAGCTGGAGCAAGGTCGCCACTTGGTTGATCATGTTGATACTGGTCTCACTGCAATTAGTCAGCTGCGTATGACCAGCTACGAACTTGTCATACTCGATTGGATGCTGCCAGATATTTCTGGTATTGATATGTGCAGACAATACAGAGGATCTGGGGGCCGGACGCCAATATTGATGTTGACTGCGCGTGGTGCTATCGAAGACAAAGCCACTGGTCTTAATGCTGGTGCTGATGATTATCTCGTCAAGCCCTTCCATCCAGTTGAGCTCAATGCTCGAGTGCAGGCTCTGCTGCGGCGCCCACAAAGTTATGCTGGCAAGGTATTGACCGTGCGTGATATCGAACTAGACACTGAGGCTTGTCGCGTTTTTCGCGCCGCTCAAGAAGTGGATTTGACCTCAAAAGAATTTAGTTTGCTCGAACTTTTGATGCGTTATCCCAATCAAAGTTTTACCTTAGAGACTATCCTCAGTCGAGTATGGCAAAGCGATTCAAGCGCTTCAGTTGATACTGTGCGTACTCATATGAAAACACTAAGGCGCAAGCTTGGTGATAGTGAGGAAAACGGCATCATAAGAACTAAGCGTGGAGCCGGATACAGAATAGTAGATCAGTAGCTAAAGCCCATGAAAAATTCACTTACTGCCAAAACCACAGCAATTATTTTAATTGTGGCGGCGGTATTGATTTATATTGGCACCATGACCCTGAATTTAGCCGCTGATCGACTGGCAAATAGTTATCTTGCTTCTAAGCAGTTTCAGTTGGTAGATCTTTTAGATCAAATTGTCCTTGATATGTCGCGGGCTGATGCGCAAGAGCGCGAATATGTACTCACGGGAAACCCCCAAACAATTGAGCAACACAAACTTTGTTTTAATCGAATCGATGCTTGTGTTGCTAGATTGAAGACATTGCTATCAGATAATTCACGCTATTCGATGTTGCTTGATGAATTGACCGATTCAATTAGCTTTAGAAAAAGTTGTGCCGAAGAAGTGATTCAAGTACGAGCGAGCGGTAGTATGGCTAGTGCCCTTGCCCGATCGGAAAAATTTGATGAAGGTCATTTGACTAGGCATGTAGAGTGGCTTGCCAAAGAGGTGTCTGGCACCATCAATAGTGAAATGACTGCGCGTTTTAGTGAATTAGACAAGGCTAGTTTGACTACTTTGGTTGGTATATCGTTCATTTTGATTTCGGCACTATTGGCTCTGCTCACAGTTATCCTTGGTGTTAATCGCTATGTCTCTGAGCGCCAGAGAGCTGAAGAAGCACTGCGAGCTGCTCAGCAAGCTCTGTCTGAAAGGGAAGCGCGCATGCGTGCTTTAGTCGAGACTGCTCCTGATGGCATTGTCACAATTAGGTCTGATGGCACCATCGAATCTGTTAATGCCGTTCTAGAAAATCTCTGTGGGGTTCCTGCAGCTGATTTAATTGGGGTTGATATCGAGCGCATTATCCCCAGTTTCCTTTTGGATGGTCGGATCAGTGATTTAGCCAGTGGTCAGCGTTCTCCTTTTTGTGCTGGGCGTGAACTATACGCTATGCGACAGGATGGCAGCCATGTGCCTGTTGAGGTCTCTACCTCTACTGTTAGCCTTGGTCATGAAGATGTCTACACTGGCATCATTCGCGACATCACTGAACGCAAAGAAGTTGAAGAACGAGTAAAAGATTTTTATTCTATGGTCTCTCATGAACTGCGCACACCGCTTGCTTCTATTCGCACTGCTCTTGGTCTGATGGAGAGTTTTAGTGATGAACTCAGTGATAAAACTAGACCGGTTGTGCGTATCGCCGCTGCTGAAGCCGATCGTTTGATGCGATTGATCAACGATATCCTTGATATGCGCAAAGTTGAATCGGGCAAGCTTGAACTTGCTCTTGATGCTTTTGACGCCAGTAAGCTTGTCAGCAAGGCTATAGAGGGCATCGACAGCTTAGCGCAAGAATCAAAGGTCTCAATTAAGAATGAGGCTAAGCAATCACTTGACGTATACTGCGATGGTGATCGAATTCTGCAGGTCCTTTCCAACATTTTGGCTAACGCCATTAAGTATTCTCCAACCCCTGGCAGCATCATTGTTGCTTGCGAAAAGAGCGGTTCAAGTTGTAAGATCTCAGTGCGTGATTATGGTCCGGGAGTGGCTAAAAATCAGGCACACAAGCTTTTTGGGCGCTTCGAGCAGCTGCGTTCTAAAGACGGCAAAAATCGTGCTGGTTCGGGATTAGGTTTAGCTATAGCCAAGGCCATTGTTGAGCAGCACGGAGGTGAGATCGGGGTGGAACTTCCTAATGGCGGCGGGTCAATCTTCTGGTTCTCATTGCCTTTGGCCGAAGATGAAATTGAGTCACTTGATTTGGATGAAGGTGAGATTTCAGAATAAGCTATAGAAGCTGTTCAAGCCAAAAATATATAGAGTGGTGATGGAGCGCGATGTCCAAGCAAGAGAAAGTTGAGCAAGAGAAAGTTGAGCAAGAGAAATCTAAACAAGATCAGTCCGGACAAGAGCAGTCTGCGCAAGGCCAGTGCGAACAAGAAAAACCGCAGCAAGTACTACTTAACCGTTGTCCTCAGTGTGCTGCGGAGATTTACGAATCTATTAACAACTGTCCTCTCTGCCAAGCTGAGTTACTCGGCAGCTTTGCCATCAATCAAGACTTGATTGAAGAAAGTGTAGAAAATTTGATTGTTCTTTTGCGAGCTGAATATGACTTGAAGTCCTTGCGTCTAGCTGAAGATAGCGATCAACTTCTGGCCCGAGCAAAAATTCGAGAAATGGTGAGAGAAGACGCCACTGTGCTGACAATCTTTGAGCGCGGTGTAGTACTTCAGCATTTGCTCAACATCGTCTTTAATTCAAGAGACGAAGAAAATCTTTGAGGCCTTCTGGATCGTCCGTAATAATTGAGTCGACCCCAAGATCGCAGGCGCGCTTCCAGCCTTCTTTGCTGTTAACTGTCCAGGTGTTGACGGTCAAACCAGCGTCATGAGCCGCTTTGACAGTGTCAGGACGAACGCAATCAAAATCTGGATTCCAGCCGGTGGCCCCTACTGATTTGGCATAGGCCGGCAGGTTGTAGATGACAGAGTCGCCCAATAGTGCCAGCTTATATTTGCTGGTTTTATCGTGAATTTTTTTCAGAATAATATGATCAAACGAGCTAATCATAATTTTGTCAGGATAGGGATAGTCTTTTAGTAACTTGAGCAGTTCGTCGTCTATGCCGGCATAGTTGCCTGGGCAATTCTTGATTTCGATATTGATTGTGAGCTTGCCGTCTACGGCGTCAAGTACGTCCTTGAGTAAGGGCAAGCGTTCATCTTTAAATTTCGCTTCATACCAACTGCCACTATCGAGAGCCGATAATTCTTTCCAGCTGGCATCTTTTACGGCGCCACTACCATTGGTTGTGCGGTTTAGAGTGTCGTCATGAATCACTACCAATTCGCCAGATTTACAGCGGTGAATGTCTAGTTCGATACCGTCTGCATTAGCCGCCACGCTTTTCTTGAAGCTGGTCAGGCTATTTTCTGGACCCCAGCGCTTGCCGCCACGATGGGCTACAACCAGTGGAAGTTTTTGCATACTTTCTTTTGCCATTAGCTCGCTTCCGCTTTGAAATTGTGTGAGAAGAGCAAGGCCTAAGGCGATGCTGATTTTAAAAACGTATGTTTGTGCCGCTTCCACCATAACCTCCGTATCCACCATATCCAGCGTTGTATCCGTTATAACCCCCGTAGCCACCTGAATAGAGTGAATTGCCGTACATGCCGTTACCGTACATGCTATTGCCAAAATTCATATTCATCATGCCTGAACTCATGGCACCAGCGGCCATGGTGGCGGCTGCTCCCAGAGCTTTGGCCAGACCTTTTAAGAGTGGGTGCCCTTTGCTTTGAGCAGCCTGCTGTTCGCTTGTACTGCTAGAGTTTCCGGCAGCGTTCTCTGTGGCCTGGCCGGTTTGTGAATACTGCTGTGCTGGCTGATTCTGCTGGTAGTTTTGAGCCTGTTGATAATTTTGAGCTGTTTGATAGCCCTGAGCCGTTTGATAGCCTTGGGCTTGTTGGTAATTCTGGGCGGGCTGATAACCCTGTGTTTGTTGGTAGCCTTGAGCCGTTTGATAGCCTTGATTTTGTTGATAAGCTGGGGCACCCTGTAAATTTTCGGCGCTCGGCATTTGGAATGATTGTTGGCCGTAACTAGTTCCGTAACTATTTCCAGAGCTATCTGCATAGTTAGTGCCTGAGCTAGCTTGGTTCTGATAGTTAGTAGGGTAAGCTGGTGCCTGCGGGTATTGACCTTGGGCCGTGTATTGGCTCTGGGCTGGTTGACCTGGGTATGTATGTGGTTGCTGATTTTGCTCAGGGCTTGCCATCGGGGTGACATCGGGGCTGCTGTTCTTGCTTATATGTACGGCGTTGGTTAGTGTATCAAGTTGCTCTTTGATACCATTGGTGGTATCTGGTGGCTGGTTGGGGAAAACAATTCCTTCGAGAGTCTGCACTCTTTCTATCAAAGGCTTTGAACTGTAATTTTGGCCGATAACTTTATTTTCTAGCCACTCAATAGTGCTCAGATACTGTCTTTCTAGGCTGGGTGAGAGGGTTTTCTCCCAATGTACTTCGAGGGCATCGGTGCGAGCACTGAGGTCGTCATCATTGCTTGGCTTGCCGAAGGCATTGACTTCCAGTTGGTTGAGACGTTTGCTCAGAGGCATCTGTTTGAATGATTGATTGAGAATCAGCTGTTCCAGCTCATCAACTCGCGGATAATCTGTCCCGGCTAGAGCGGCTGAGTCATTAGAATCAGGCGGAGTATTCGAACTGGGTGAATTATTTGAGATATTGTCTGAATTGCTGTTGTTGTTTGCACCAGCTTGAGTTTGACTTCCAGTTTGAGTTTGACTTCCGGAGCCGGACTGGCTAGATGAAGTTGAGTCAGTGTCTGCTTCTGTCACAACCTTTTGCAAATCACTGATGCGAGTGGCTATGTCGCCAGTTTTCGCTTCACCGAAAACCAACTTTTCTAAGCGTGCTAGGCGATCATCTTCTGTGTCAGCGGGATAGGTATGTTGGAAGAAATGGTCTTCTAGCTGTGTCAGCGGTGCAGCTTCAGCTGACGCCGAGGCTGCGGGCGCCAAGCTGCCGGAGAGCACTAGCAAGCTGGAAAAAACTAAAATCAATCGCAGCAAGGCTTTGCCATTGACTTGGTCGCTCGTTGTTTTGCTGGAAATTTTTGCTGCCATAACTTCAATGCCAAATTAGATGCCTGCCGGATACCTGCTGGGGCTGGGACCTGGCGATTTTAGTTGCCGATTATAGCTTATGACGGTGTCGCTGATTTCTTCCATTGACAGGGTTTTAGCAACTGGCAATTGGAACATTAAACCTCGTTAACATAGCTCTTGTCGGCTGTGCTCTAATTATCCTGGGGCTTTCATTGTTATAAGCTTTCAGCAGAGTCTTTGGTATGGGGTATTTCTTCAATGGTTGAATCCTGGGAGGAGTTGGTTGACAGCGCTGAACAAGCCTCGACCAAAATTCAGTTCGATCAGGCGAAACAGCTGCTAGAGCAAGCTCTTGTCTTGGCTAGTCAATTTGAAGTGCGTGACAGTCGCTTGATCCAAAATCTCCATAAGCTAGCCGAGGCTTGCCATCGGACCGGTTGTGATGACCAGGCCGAGGAGCACTTGTTGCGGGCAATTGCCATTAACACTAGTAACTTTGGCCCATATCATAAGAGTGTGGCCGATTCTTCCAACCATTTGGCCAGTATTTACTATGAGCAGAGTCGCTTTGCTGAAGCCGAAAAACTCTGTCGTCAGATTGTCAATACCTATGAAAAGAGCCTTGGTTCCAAGCACCTGGAAGTGGGGAAGGTGTCGCAGAATCTGGCCATGATTTTGCAAGAACAGAATAAGTTGCAGGAAGCTGAGGCCTTCTACGCTAAGGCTTTGAAGATCATGCGTGAATCAGCTGGGCCTTTTGATTCAGATATCATTTCTTTGCTAGAAAACTATGCCCATCTCTTGCGATCGGCTGGTCGCGTAGATGAAGCGGATCACCTTCAGGCCTGTGCTCTCGGGCGTGTCTCTGGCTCCTTGCGCTCAGTAACGAGCACGAGAATCCCACAGATTGAAATCTGAGAATTTGTTGCTTAGAGACCTAGTTTTTCTTTGACACATTTGAAAGAAGCTGGGCAGTTTTGCACCATTTCGCCAGCTGCCCAACGATGATTGCCCAATAGATAAGAGGTCAGCTCAGCAAAGGTTTCGACTTGCCCCTGGCCATTCTTTTGCAGAAAATATGAGAGCCTAGCTTTGTCATCATCCGACATTTTCGCTATGTCAGAGCTATAGGCTGCTTTGAACTCAGCTGATTGGGCGTAACCATTAATGCAGTTGTCGACGGCGTGGCCGGTTTCGTGCAAGAAAGTTTCTTGCATAATCCCTGGGCTTATCGCCGGGCCCACTTCATCAGTGCGTTCATTGATTTTATGCTCGGCTATTACCACAGTCCTTCCTGTGCAAAGTCCATCGCAGCTCTTGTCGGTGCCGCCGTTATATCCCATTCTCTCTTGATAGGCACCAGCTGGGAACTTATCAATCATCGTAGGTGTTACTACGATTTGGACGTTGCCAGCAATTAGGAGCTGTTTGACGCTAGGTGGCAGACCGTCAAATGCTGCTCTGATGGTGTTGACTGCTGTGCTGCTTACTTCAGGATGGCCAATTTTCGGAGTCTGAACTGTGATCTGCCCGCCTGATTGGCCTCCTTGAGTCGATGCCTTTGCCGACGCCAGGTTGGTAGCACGACTGATGCCTAAGGCGACATGTTCTAATTTGGTGGCGTTAACCAGGTGCATCATACGCAAGCTTCGTCCGGCAGTAATTGACTGTGGCGAATATTTGTTGATGTTCGCTTGCAGTGTTTTGTAAGTTTGTTCAGCCCTGGCGGTGTCGCCGGCGGCGTAGAACGAATGTCCTAGGTAGAGCCAAGCATCAGCCGAGCCGCCCTCCTTGGCAATTGAGTTGTGAAAATAGGTGGCCGCTTCGCTATAGCGACGCGCCTGATAGGCTTTGACCCCGAGCTTGTATTGGGGGCCTGCTGCCGCATCGGCTGAGCTTATCGCGAGCGAAAAGCTACCTAAAAGAGCAAATAGCAGACTAGCAGTAGCAATGATCTGGCGCCCTGTGGCACATTTTTGACGCTCTTGAGGCAAGCTTTTGTTGGTTTTTGTCATTGATTACATCGCTTTAGGGCTGTTGGCAAGGGTGCTAGATAAGGCCGTTAGATAAGGCTGTTAGTGCTGAGAATAATAACAAAAGATGATCTGCCAAGCACTCCAAGATGTTGGCTGCGTTACATTTTGAGCCCAGTTAAATGGTTAGTATTTAATTAGCTCAAATTGTCGAATTTTGAGTAAAACCCGTATTGCCAAATGGAAAGCGGCAAGGGCTCCTATTGCTCCCTTCATTGCCCCCTTCATTGCCCCCTTCATTGCCCCCTTCATTGCCCTGTAGATTGCCTGGTGTAGGATGTAGACTTAATTGGCCACGCTTTCCTCCGTTCTCAAAGTAATTTTCGTTTTTTCCGTCATATTGTGAGTTGCTTTTGCCGTCATTGCCTATTTCAAGCTCTTCCAGTTCGGCTAGTCAGACCAGTTCGACAAGCGAGACTAATCCGACAAGTCCGGCCAGTTCAGCAGGGGCGTGCTCTGCTTATCCGCCCGATATTGAAGTTGGCTATCTGCGCGCCTACTTCATGTATTCAGTGGCTGATTCGCTCAATCTCAATCTAGTGAAATCTTCTTCGGGCAAGGAATATCAAGCCGCTCAAATCAAATTAGCCGATGTACCAGCGCCTAGCTATATTCAATTTGCTGTGGCTCCGCTATTGGCCCAGCTGCCAGATGCCACAATTGACATTGGTGACACGACTGAGAAGGCTGAAGTGCGTCTCAAGCTCTACGACTATGGCACCGTTGCTTTGCGCTTTTCTTTCCCCTTTAGTGGTACCTGGCAAGAATTTACAGCCTTATCGCGCAGAGTGAAAAATTCTGAGGCGCTCAGTCAAATTGCCCAGACTACGATAACCAGTGTTATGGCTGAAATCACTTCAGCTATGTCGTCACCACATAAGGTGCTGCTTGAAGATTACTTTGTTGCTGAAGTGCAGTCTTTCGGCACGGATATTAGCGCCTCTCAGTTGCTGCAGGCTCATCGCAGCCCGCTTGCTAGTCTTGTGGCCGGCGAAGAGCGGCCTCTTGCTGCTGCTGAGCAAGATGAGGTCTTGCGTGTCAATTTTAGCTACATGGAATGTGAGTTGGCGATTCTCACGTGGGACGTGGCTTTTGTCTTTGATAATCTCGAGGGCGCTAATACCGTAGACAGTATCATCGAATTTGCCAATACTCAGCTGGTTGAATTGCGAACATATGACAGTCTGCTTGATCGCTATCTTGATGAAATTTATAAGTCGAAGGCTGAGCATATGCGCTCCAATTGGCTTCATGGAGGTAAGGTGGCAACTAGGCAGGCAGAGCGCTTGCGCTATTTGTTGGTTGATGTGCGCGAGCTTTCTGATAGAGCTAGCAATGCCCTGAAAATGATTGGTGACGCCTACTATGCCAGGCTTTATCGGGGCATGGCTGTGAGGCTAAGTTTGTCTGAGTGGCAGCACCAAGTTGAAACTAAACTGACTAGTGTTGGCGAAGTCTACCGCTTTACCCATGACCAAGCTGAGCATGGTCGCAGCGAGTTTCTTGAATTCATGGTTATTGCTTTAATTTCGATTGAAATTTTGATGAATTTCTGGCATCACTAGTTTTAAATTGGAGCCGGAGGGCTGATGTTACCGCTACGCAAACTAGGACAACAGGGGCTAGAAGTAACGGCTCTAGGACTGGGTTGTATGGGGATGAGTTGGCTCTACGGTACACCCGATCACGCCGAATCTGTGCGCACTCTTAAACGCGCTATCGCCCTAGGAATTAATTTTTTTGATACTGCTGAAGTTTATGGCCCTTATGAAAATGAGGAATTGCTTGGCGAAGTGTTGAAGGGCAGGCGCGACGAGATTATCATTGCCACTAAGTTTGGTTTTGATATCTCCATGAAGCAGGTCGTAGGAGTGGATAGCCATCCCCGCAATATTAGGCGCGCCTGTGAAGATTCGCTTAGACGGCTCAACACTGATTATATTGATCTCTACTATCAGCATCGAGTTGATCCGGCAATTCCAATTGAAGAAGTTGCAGGCACCATGGGTGAGCTCGTTGAGCAGGGCAAGGTCCGCTATATCGGTTTATCTGAGGCTAGTGCCGAGAATATAGGCAAAGCTCACCGCACTTTTCCGTTGACTTGTGTACAGACTGAATATTCGCTCTGGGAGCGCTCTGTCGAAGAGAGCATCTTGCCTGCCCTTAGAGAGCTTGGCATTGGCTTTGTGCCTTATTCTCCCCTTGGCCGAGGGCTTTTAGCTGGTCAAATTAAGAATGTGGATCAGCTAGAAGAGGGTGACTATAGACGCAATGATCCTCGCTATCAAGGTGATAATTTCAGCAAGAATTTAAAGATAGTCAATGAAGTGAAGCACCTAGCTCGGAGCTATGAGGCTAGCCCAGCCCAGTTGGCGCTGGCTTGGCTGTTGCAGAAGGGGCAAGACATAGTGCCAATTCCAGGAACCAAGAAAGTCAAATATTTGGATGAAAATGTTCAGGCCCTTGAGCTAGAATTGTCTATGGAAGATATGGAAGAGCTTGATGCTATTTGTCGATTGACTGTCGGGGCGAGATATGAGCCAGCGCGAATGGAGAGAATTGAACAGTAGAAGGCTGACTACTCTTCTTATTCTTAGCTTTCTGTCGCTTCCTTTAGGCGAGCCGGTCTACGCCCAGTTTGATCCTGATGAAATAGAGAGAGTCTATCAGTCTAAAGATTATGCCAAAGTTGAAGCAATTGCCCATGCGCGTCTAAAAATAGACCCTTATGATGTGCGTGCTCGCTACTATCTTGCCAGTGTTCTGTTGCAGCAGAAGAGAGGTGGGCAGGCTCTGGTGCAATATGAAGCTTGTGTCAAATGTGGAGGCAATTCTGCACTTGCTCAAATGGCGCGCAAGGCTATTCTTGCACTCAAAATCGATTCGAAGAAGGCCAATCCACAGTTCTTCGTGCGGGCAGAGGCCGTTTCTAAAGGAGCCTCAGCCGCTGGTGCCACAGCGAAGAGTAGTGCTTCTGGTTCTGCTTCTGATAACGGAACTGGGCCTGGTGCTGCCAGTGGCACTGCTTCTGGTGCTGCCTCTGATAGCGGAGCCGGTTCGGGTGCGCCTAATACTGCTAATTCCAGTGATTCTTCTGCTCCTCCTGATTCGTCTGATTCTGATGTCAGCCCTGCTAATCGAGAAGCTATTGCTGTATTGCGTAAAGACCTCGCTGATGCCATTGAAGTAAAGCGGCGCAGACAGAGTCAAGATCTGGAGCTCGTAGGTGAGGAAGAGAACCAGGCCATTCTAGAAGCGGCTGCCACTCTGTCAATTCAACGCGACGATATGATAGAAGCTGTTCGTGTTGAGGCCGCGGCCAAAAGAGCGAAAATCTATCGTCTCTACAAAGAAGAGGAAGAGAGTATTACCAAGGCGTATCAGGCTCGCATTAATGCCCTAAAGCATAGTTACAAAAAGGCGCAGTGAGCAGCCGCTAACAGTTAGGAAGTTACTCCAATTACTCAAGCTACTCAAGTTACTCAAGCTACTCAAGTTACTCAAGCTACTCTTCAGTCGCCTTAGCAATGGCTAAACCAGCTTTTACTAACCCTGCTGGACCGCCTTCGTAGATGAGGTAGCGCGCTTCCCAGTCAGGATCGAACTTTTCTTTATAGCTCCTTAGACCCTTGTATGAAAAGAATCGGTTTAGGTGCTCGTAAACCTGGTGTAGTGCCTTCTCCTCTAACGGGTCGTGGGGGTCATCGCCCACTCCGGAAAGTGCCGCCAGACCCAGGCTGAAGTACTTGAAACCTTCGGCGTGAAGTTCTTTGAGGAGCTTGGCAAAGAGAAAATCCATTGAACTGTTTGGTGCGTTTTCTTTGTGACGCATCATATCAATTGTCACTTCTTCCGGGCTATAAGATCTAATTTGATTGACGAAGGCTAGAGCCTGACCCGCTTTGTCTCGTAATACATAGAGGTCGTTATGCTGTAGTTCTTCTCTATTGAATTGGCCAAGAGAGAATCCGCGTTCGCGGCGACCAGGTAGTTCTAGCCATTGATTGGATATTTCTTGAACTTCATCTATCAACTCACTTGCTAGTGGTGGTGAATACTTGTGCAAAACAAAGCCGTCTTTGTCGAATTTCTTGATACTACTTTTGAAAGTCTTTTTGTTTATGGTTGTGGTGACGAATTTTTCTAGATTTACTACTCCGTCTTCTCCAACTTTTACTGCTCTAAAACCACTCTGCTTGTAGACTTCAATATATTTCGGAGTGGTTTGCAAGAATGCTACCTGCCAACCATTGTCGTGGGCAAATGACTTGAAGTCGCTGATTAAGCTAAGTAGCTTGGCCTCAGGAGCGGTGGCATCGCCCAGCACAACTGCTACTCCAAGAACGGTCTTGTAAGCGATTACTCCGTCTTTGTCGCTGTTGAAAAAATAAGACTTGTCTGACAAAAGTTTAAATAGATCGAGGGCGGTGCGGCCATATTGATCAAGGATAGTGGCTGCCAAGTCATGTTCTAGCGGCTCTGTCAATAGCTTGTAGCGAATCGGCCGAAAGGCACTAAAAACTACAGCTGTGCCTGCTAGTATGCCAGACAGTCTTAGCGACTCAATAAACCAGTGACCAAATTTTGAACTGGCGACGAGATCAGGATTGCCGATTAATGCTAGTTCTCTGAGTGTATGTATCAGTGCCTGGTCAAGTTCAAAGTTGACACCGAAGTCCCGTTTGTCTAGCAGGAAAAAGCCCAGGCATCCGTAGCTGACTACTGCTAGGAGAGCTAGGATGATTATCTTTGCAGCCTGCAGGAAAGTCTCTTTGGCGCTTCTAACACTAAATCGCCTGCGGGTTAGCGTTAGCGCCAGCAGAGCGACAATAGATGGAACGATAGAGTAGGCTGGCAGTTCTCTCGCCCAGTCTTGGTTCTCCAGCCAGTGTATGTGTTCGCTTCCGAGTCGCGCTAGTTGCAAGGCCAGAGATAAGCCGGAGAGGGTCATGGCAATCCACCATGCCGTTTTCTTTCGCTGATAGAGATTGATGCTGAGAAATATCAACAAGTAGCCGAAGGCGATTGTCAGTGAATTGCTGAGATGGTAGAGCTCGTAAGGAACAAGGGTATTGAAGAGGCGAGGGTGGTTTGAAAGTCGCATCAACAGCGGCTCCCAGGTGCCTGCTAGTCCGCTCAGGAGGGTGAGGGTGGCAACAGTAAATACTGGCAAGTCAAGGTGCGCTAATTTTGGCGGCTGATTTGAATCGAAAGATTTAGAGTCCAATTCGGCCGATGGGGAGTTGGTAGATACATCGCTCTCTCTCAGTACATCGGCTTGGACTTCATCTCCGCAGAAGTCTTCATTAGATGTGTTTTTCTCAGATGCTTCTTCAGCTGCCTTGTCGTTCATTTTTCACTTCGCACTTAACCCAGATCTTGCAAGATTTCTTCTACTTTCTTGTATCGGTTTCCTAAGTCAAGTTTGGTCGACTTCTCAATTATTCTACTGAGTTTTGTGTGTGACTTCTTGTTGGCTTTTGCATCTTTTGAGAAGTCGAAATTGCTGGATGAGCTAGATTCTTCGGATGCTAGCTTCAAGTTGGTGATTGGTTCTGGTTGCTTGCCTGTGGCGAGGAAATACAGAGTGGCTCCCATTGAATAGATGTCGCTCTGCGAGCAAGATTTGCCCCGAAATTGTTCGGGGGCAATATAGTGCGGTTTACCTACAACAGAACCAGTAACATTTGAGGTCACTGATTGAGCGACCGAGAAGTCGAGTAATTTGAGTTGGCCATCATCACCTAAAATTAGATTATCAGGGGTGAAATCTCGGTGCACTACTGGTGGTGTTTGATTGTGTAGATACTGAAGTATTAAACACATTTGCCTAGCTAAGTCTTCAATAGTATCAGGGAGCAGGCTGCCTTTGCTCTCTACATGGTCTTTCAGGGTGACTCCATCTAGCTTTTCTAAGACCAGATAAGCCCGGTGGTCTTCAAGGAAGAGCTCATAGAATTTGACAATTTGTGGATGCTCTAATTTCCCTAGCAAATCAGCTTCTTCTTGAAATTTTATGGCCGCTGCTTTGCGCACCCGAGTGTCAGGAAATACAGGCAAAAGGAATTCTTTGAGTACGACTTCGTTCAGGCCCTCCTTTTTTAGGGCGATTTCACTAACGGCTTCGCTGCAAGCCGCGCTACGAGCTTCACTGCCAGCTTCACTGCCAGCTTCACTCCCAGCTTCACTACGAGCCTCACTGCGAGCTTCGATTGCCCGTATTTCGTGTCTGTTGTCAGTGTCTTGGGTCGTGGTTGCTTTGTGGTCTTGAGCCAAGTAGACAGTGCCCTGACCACCCATACCAATTCTAGAAATTATTGTGTAGCGACCATTGTGCAGTTGCGCCCCTAGCTCAAGGGGAGTGAGCTTGTCTCTTTTTGGTGAAGCCGACAATTCTTTCAGCCATAGTTCTGTATAGCTCTGCTTCTCTCCGACAACTTCGAAAGGTTCAAGCAGTTCATCGTCAATTTGATCGCCGAATCTTTTCTTGATGGCTTCTACAAAAACGGCGCGATCTTTTGGCTTGAGAATATCGCCATAGCGGATTTTGAACGCAGGCATTAGGCCGCGGTGGAAGACAAATACATAGTCTAAATTTGAGCGGGTAGTCTTTGGCCTGATGATTTCAATTGAAGTTACTTGCTTAAAGTCTAGTTCTTCTCGTTCTTGGTAGATGACTTGGCCTTTGGCAATGCTAGAGGGCGTTGATGATGCTCCGCCTGTTGCTGGTATTCTAGAGTCAGAGGCATTGCCTATAATAGTCGGACTTCCGGTTCTGGATGAACTTAATAGCCCTGAATTGCTGCCGAAGCCTGAATGACTTGATAAGCCGGAATTACTTACTAGGCTAGCATTGCCAGAGATACTAGATGCCGTGCCGAGGCTTATGCCCTTTACCGTCAGGCAAAGAGAGTTGGAGTTAAGCAAGATGCGTATAGTCAGTGCCGTCACTCCTAAACCCAGTAAGCCAAATACCAGGTAGAGCAAATTGGTCATGCCGTCCATCATCGGTGCAAATTCGGCACTGACTGCAAGTTGAAGAAATGGTTTGAGGCTATTTATATAGACAATAGTAATTGGGAAGACAATTTTGTCCAGGATGCCTAAATAGCCGAGAAGGAAGAGAAACATTGGAGTCAGAGCTATTACTATGGCCAGTCTGGATATAACTGGTGTAAACCAGAGAAAGAAATCAGCATTGGGCATAAATGCCATAACGTCTGACTGATCGAGCACGTTCGGAGTCTGGTGCGAAACTGAAGGCAGCAATTTGTCTCTTGCTTCAGTCATGTATAGCTCTTCTCAACTCTTTTTATTTCATTTAGTGCTTCGATAGCATGCTGCGCTGTCTGCATTCGGTCTTCAACTTCCATTTGTGTTAGGGAAGAGACCAGTCGATCTAACTCGGGGGTGATTTGCCGGTTTATAAGGGCGGGCTGCGATACTGATAGCGGCTCAGGGTCTTCTCCTGTTAAAAGAAAGAAGAGGCTGCCGCCGAGAGCATAGAGGTCACTTTGTGGATTGGCTTTGCCTCTTAGTTGCTCTGGGGCGATATAGGCTTGCTTGCCAATCATAGTACCGGTAGCGGTGCCCAGGAAAAAATTGGCAGCGCCGAAATCGATAATAGCAATTGTGCCGTCTGTTTTTAAAATCATATTGTCAGGTGTGAAGTCTCGATGAAGAATGGCTTCTTCTTGACCGTGAAGATAAGCTAGCATTTGAGCCATTTGTAGACCCCATTCCACAACCACGGTCTGAGGCTGAGGGCCGTTCTCCTTAACTAGACGCCTTAAATCGCTGCCGCTTAAATATTCGACAACAATATAGTGTCTTTGATTGTCTATAAAGTGGTCAAAGACTTGAGCAATTTGTTCATGGGAAAGACGAGCAAGCATTTCAGCTTCTCTCTTTAGTAAATTGTATGATTGTTCTTTCAGTTCTTCATTGCCGCCATCTGGAACCACCGCTTCCTTTAGCACTATTCGCTCAGATGTTTTGTTGCGTGCTAGATAGATTGCTGATAATCCACCGAAAGCAATTTGTCTCTCTATCGTGTAGTTTCCCTCTTGAACGCTGTCACCTGGTTCGAGGGGAATGAAAGTGGTTGAGCCGAAGCGACGGGCTAGTTCGTCTTGCCACATTTCAGTGTAGCCAGGCTGGTTGTGCTCCGGTAATTGTCCTCCGTCTTTTTGGTGGAGAAAAGTGCGTGCATCAAGTAGAGCGTTGAAGTTTTCGGAGCCTCCAGCCCAGACGTCTAGGGCCATGACCAGGCTATCTAGATGCTCTTTTTTTAAGTGCTGGAGCCGCAAATTTACATGTGCGGAGTGCTTAAACAAGAGTTTAATGTTGCCGCCATTGGCAGAGTCGAAATCGATAGACACTAAGTCACTCCACCTCTTTTTGGCTCGCATGCCAAAGCAAGAGCTGACAAAGAATGGCAAAGAGAGCCCGTCTCGTGAAATGAATATGGTTTTGTCTGAGGAAAGAAATAGTAGCAGACCAATAACAGTGACTGCAACGGCGTTGGCGCCTAGAAATATAATTACTGGGCCGTTGCTCAAGGTTTCCATGCGCATTCCCAGCGCCACACATGACCAAATCCAGACGAACATTGAAATCGGCCAAGCGATCCAACAGGCGGCATTGGTTAGAGCCGCTGGAGTGCTTTTGTACTGAATGGTAAGTTCAGCTTCGGCCAAGATCACCTTCAAATCGTTTATAGGGCAACAACTAATTTAGTTGTACCCTCAACGGTTCTTGTTGGCTATTGATCTTGTCGGCCATCTTTATCTTCTTAAAAGTCGAGCTTTTGGGCTGCACTAGCAGGCAAAACATCCCCTTCAAGTTGCTCAGAATTGCTTGGCTGGTATTGTGGTTGGTTTGGCTGACTAGCTCTGTTTGATTGATTAGATTGGCCATATGGCATGTCTTGTGAATGCCGAACTGAGCTAGAGCTAGAACTAGAACTAGAACTAGAACCATAGCTAGAGCTAGGTGCTTGGGCCGAAGTTGGCAGAATTCCCTTGCGCTTAAGATCAGCCTCGTGGGCTTGTCTTAACTCGTTCTGAATCTTCTCTTCCTGCTTCTTTCGCCGTTTTTCGGCGTTTTCCATATCTTTATGATAGTTAGAATGGGCTCCACCGCGCATACTGCCTAGCCCGCGACGAGAAGTTAATGAGCGGGCCCCGACTGCCAATGCTCCGGCTCCAAGAATTCCACCACCGACAATAAGCCCCATGGGATTAGAACCGCCGCTGCCGTATTGCCCGCGGGGGTAGCTGCCACCTAATGTCTGTGAATTTGGTCGATAGGTCAGAGGTTGCCCGGTGTTGGTTCCAACCTGATAGCCGGTGGAAGGATTGCGATAATCGCCATAGCTAGTTCCATGGCCATTGCCTATATAGTTTGGTGAAATTTGTGTATTGGTGGGAAGGCCATTTGGTAAATTGCTTGGCACATATGGTTGCACCGGCGTTACTGAACCGGTCCAAGGTCCAGGAGTTGCCGGATATGGTCCATAGGTGGAATATCCTTGCGCCAATGCTGATGGCATTGCTCCTAGGGCTGTTGCAAGAATTAGAACTATAGATAGTGTGTGTTGAACAATTGTGCGGTTCTTCATGGCCTTACCTTTCGTAAGGCTGATATTACGTTGCCCTAGCCCCATTGCAAATGGTGTAATTCCCATACCTGGCAGCTTCTTGCTGTTTTCTCATGGTGTGCGGCCGTCATTGCTAGCTGAGTGTCGACAACTTGGCCGATATCGGTCAAGTTGTCGACGCTCAACTATAGAAAAGGTCATTTTGGCAATCAAAACTCGGCCGATATCGGTCAAGTTTTGAGCTTCGAACTACCTCAGAACTCTGATTTAACCTATGTGGATATCAAAAAAAAGTTTGATTGCTGGACTATACATTGAATCTAAAGTGAACGACATCGCCATCGGCCATGACATAGTCTTTTCCCTCAAGGCGCATTAGGCCTTTTTCTTTGGCTGTCTTTTCCGTGCCACAAGCGACGTAATCTTTGTAGCCAATGACCTCTGCTTTGATGAAGCCCCGTTCAAAATCGCTATGAATAATGCCGGCACACTGAGGAGCCGTGAAGCCGGTTTCAAAAGGCCAGGCTCTCACCTCTTTTTCTCCAGCAGTAAAGTATGTTTTTAAGCCTAGAAGGGCAAACGCTGCTCTAATCATGGTGTTGACTCCAGAGTCTTGCACACCAAGGCTTTCCAGATAGCTGTCGCGTTCGTCTTTATCTAAAGCTGACAACTCGGCTTCAATTTGGGCTGAGATTAGTACAACTGGCCGCTTCTCTTCTTCTGCCTTCTTCTTCAAGATTTGCAGATATTTATTGGCATCTGGGTCGGCTAGTTGGTCTTCTTTGACATTAGCGGCGTAGAGCAATGGCTTGGTGGACAGCAATTGAAGCTGAGGCAAGATTGCTTTCTCTTCATCGGTCAAGATTGATAGGTCTACAGCCTCTACGTTATCGATAAAAGGCGAAATTTTCTCAAAAATGCTTATTTCTAGCTGGGAGCGTTTGTCGATATTATTCTTTTGCTTTTTCAGACGTTCCATTCTTTTGCCGATTGATGCCTGGTCGGCCATGGCCAGCTCAATGTGAATTGTTTCTACGTCTCTCAGTGGGTCAACTGAGCCGTCCACGTGGGTGATGTTTTCGTCATCGAAACAGCGCACTACGTGCACTATGGCATCGACTTCGCGTATGTGTGAGAGAAATTGGTTGCCCAGTCCTTCTCCCTTGCTCGCCCCGCGCACAAGGCCGGCGATATCGACGAACTCAAAGACTCCCGGAAGTACTTGTTGGGGCTTGACTAACTCTTTTAATTTATCGAGTCGCTCATCCGGCACCTTGACGATGCCAGTGTTTGGTTCAATTGTGCAGAAAGGATAATTGGCGCTCTCCGCTTGGTAGGAAGCAGTTAATGCGTTAAAAAGAGTAGACTTGCCAACGTTTGGCAAACCAACGATACCGGCCTTGAGCATTTCAGTCTCCAATGACAAGAAGGGCTGCCAGTTTTTGCTGCAGCCAAGCGGACATTATATTAGGACTGCCATTGGAGTTTATGAGATGCTTGCAATTAGTGTTGAAAACAAATGCTGCCTAAAACAAATACTTAAGAAAGGAAATACTGACAACCTTTGCTTTCGATGCAAGCTGCTTGAAAGAATCGCCATTTATTGTAAAAAAGTACCGTGCTTTTCACTTGGAAGGTACGCAAAAAGGTACACAAAAAGTACACAAAGTAGTTAGCAGAAGCGAAAGAACATTGAATACTTTCGATAATAATCTTGACTCTGATCATCAAAAGAATCTCCAAACAAATGCTCAAGCCAGTGTTGACAAGGGTGCAGAGAAGTCTTTTGAAAAGAGTGCGGAAAAGGTAGACCAAATGAGAATATTGCTTGCAGAAGATGATGATTTTCTGGCGGGAGGCATAGCTCTTGCTCTGCGTAATAACCGGTTTTCTGTCGATCATGTTCGATCCGGAACAGACACAGACCATGCACTGAAATACACAGACTACGACCTGGTGATTCTTGATCTTGGTCTGCCAAAGATGGATGGTATGGAAGTTTTGGGGAATCTGCGAAGCCGTGGCCAGTCTTTGCCTGTGTTGGTACTTACCGCTCGAGATCGTCTAGAAGATCGTGTGTCTGGGCTAGACTCTGGCGCCAACGACTATTTGACTAAGCCCTTCGAGTTGCCTGAGCTCATGGCTCGGGTGCGAGCTTTAATTCGCAACGACCGCTGGGGCAATACCACCGAATTCGTTTATGGACCAATCAAATTCAATACTTCGTCTCGCCGGGTGCTCGTTAATGACAGTCCGATAGACCTTTCTGCCCGAGAGCTGGCAGTTTTAGAGCTGCTCCTCCAGCGCGCTGGTCGGGTAGTCAATAAAAATCAGATTGCAGATCACCTGACCAGCTGGGATACTGACCTTACCCATAATGCTATCGAAATTATTGTGCATCGTTTGCGCAAAAAGTTAGAGTGTGATGGCTTCAGTATCCGTACTATGCGGGGCCTAGGTTATCTGATTGAAAAGACCGGCTAATAATTCCATCCGTGGACAGCTTCTCGCCTGGCTGCTTCTGCCCTTGAGTGTTCTGTGGCTCGGTTCAACTGCCTTTGCCTATTACACGTCGGTGGCATTTGCTAACGATACCTACGACCGTGAATTGTTAAACTCTGCTGATTCTGTAGCTGTTCGCACTACTCATAAAGGTGGGCAGTACTCAATTGACTTGCCGCCATATGTGCGCGCGATTCTCAGGCATGATAATACAGATAGCTTTTATTACCAAATACTTTCACCTGAGCGTGAGCGCATTTCTGGTGACGAGAATATGCCGCCTTTGCCCCAGCACTTAAAGCTGGCAATGCCTGTCTTTAGTGATGGTGTAATTGATGGTACTACTGTTAGAGTGGCTTCTATTCTTGTTCCTGTGCCAGAGGCCGAAAGTCAGGGCGAGACATTTATTGTGCAAGTTGCTGAAACGTTGAAGGCACGCAAACGCTTTGCTCAAGAGTTGCTTGTCAGCATGGTGGCACCAGAAATTTTCTTCATTCTACTTGGTGCCATTGCCATTTGGTCCGGTATTGGTCGCGGTCTTGATCCCCTAAAAGATGTGCAAGAAGCTCTATTGCGCCGGTCGCAGCATGATCTCCATCCGCTTTCGACCGAAAGTGCACCACTGGAGGTGCGGCCACTTGTGCATTCCATCAATGAACTACTTGGTCGTCTGCGCAGTGATATTGAGGCCCAAAATCGTTTCGTTGCCAACGCTGCTCATCAATTGCGCACACCCTTAGCTGGTCTAAAGACATATATTGGGTTGTTGCAAGGCTTTGCTAAGGCTCCAGAAGTGGAGCAAGCAGTTACCCAACTTGATCATGGAGTCAATCGTATGACTCATATGGTTAATCGGTTACTCGCCCTAGCTAAGGCTGAGCCAAACGCTGCGGCAATACTGCCCAAGCAGTCTTTCGACTTGAATCAGGTAGCGGCAGCCTCCGCCTCTGATTTAGTCAATGTAGCAATTGAAAAGGATATTGATCTCGCCTTTGAAGGAGCTGATGGCCCGGCTTTGATAGAGGGTGATCCAGCTTCAGTGAGCGAGCTTGTTATGAACTTAGTTGATAATGCACTGCGCTATACTGGCCACGGTGGTCACGTCACCGTGCGTGTTCTGGCTCACAAGGGCGTGGTTCTGTCAGTGGAAGACGATGGGCCTGGTATACCGATTGAAGAGCGAGAGCGTGTCTTTGAGCGCTTCTATCGCGTTCTCGGTACGGGTGAGCAGGGCAGTGGTCTCGGCTTGCCAATTGTGCGCGAAATAGCCCGATCCCATCGCGCCAGTGTTGCTATTGAGACGCCACCTAGTGGCGTCGGTACTTTGCTGTCAGTGACTTTTAATCGACTAGCTTAGATCGCGCTCTAGCAAAAACTAATTTTACAAAGGCTTCAGACCAGCGTTTCTTGAGCGGAAGCAAGTATCTGTTTCCCTTTCAAGAAGTCTGGTAGGCATGAAGGGTTACAGGTGGCAACTAAGTCAGCTTTGCCCGCTAAGCGCTAGTTGATTTTGACAGGGTTATCGCCGGTTTTGACTTCGCGCACTTTGGTCATAGCCAGGGCTTATTAGAACGTGGCCATCATTTCGGCCACTGGAAGGGTGTTGCCGACCATCTGGTATTCCCGTGCGGTCGATCCCGGAAAATTGCGCTGAGCTTGGTTTACAGCAGCAGGCTCAAAGTTCTGAGCTGCTCTATCCAATGTTCTGGCAGAAACATCTCCAGCTCTAGCTAAAGTATCTCCAGTCTTAGCCGATATATCTCCAGCTATAGCGCCAATAGCGGCTCCTATCATATTGGTGGCAGCACCAGCGAGCACGTGGGTTGCGAATTGCTCAGGTTCAAACACTCCGGCGCCATTGAAAGAAATTTGCATTGGTCTTGATGAAATCTTGATGTGAATAGGCTGCTTCTTGATGCCTTCTTGCCGTAGGCAGTTGTTTGATGATGATCACAATCTTGGCGGTGTCAGATGGCGGATTTATTTAGTTGCATGCTTTTTCTCATCCTTTGGTTTGCGGCCTTTGCCTTGGTCTGGGCTTGCTCGAAGTTGATGGTACTAAAACAATGACTTGGATTCACATATTATCTGCTGTAATTTCAGCCCTGCTGATGATTTATTTGCTTATAGCCCTCGTACTACCTGAGCGTTTTTCATGATTTCATCTGGTGTCCTACAAATAATTCTATTCATGTTGGTCCTTTTCGTTTTGGCCGTGCCCTTAGGTAACTACATGGCGTTGATCTATGGACGACCGCTTAAATTTGTACTGCAGTCTTCACGTTCATCTTTACTTGAACCTTCGCTAGAGCCTTCGCATACGTCGCAAAAGCCAAATGCGTTGCTCAAAGCTTTTTTAGCTAGCGAAACTTTGATTTACCGAATGGCGGGTATTAAGTCAGATCGCGAAATGGGCTGGCGCGAATACGCTATGGCCATGCTGGTTTTTAACTTGATCGGAATGACATTTACCTATCTAGTGCAGCGCTTGCAATTCTTGCTGCCAGGCAATTGTGAGAACCTAGCAGCGGTTTCGGCTGACTGCGCTTTTAATACGGCTGTGAGCTTCACCAGTAATACAAACTGGCAGAGTTATGGTGGTGAGACTACCATGAGTTATCTCACCCAGATGCTTGTTTTGACTGTGCAGAATTTCCTTTCAGCAGCAACGGGCATGGCGATTCTCGTGGCTTTGATCCGAGCTTTCAGTCGCCAGCAGACAGAAACAATCGGTAATTTCTTTGTTGATTTGACCCGTTCTGTTATTTATATTCTGTTGCCGTTGTCTTGTGTATTTGCGATTTTTCTGGTGTCCCAGGGTGTTGTGCAAACTTTTGGCGGATACACTGAATATAAGCCACTGGAGCAGTTGTCTGTTGCCGCGTCCAGTTCTCCCTCCAGTTCTCCCTCTAGTTCTTCCTCTAGTTTTGCTAAAAGCGCAGACCCAGCTTCACCTGCAGTCTATAAAATTGCTCGTGGACCGGCCGCCTCTCAGATTGCTATCAAACAGCTGGGCACCAATGGTGGAGGCTTCTTCAATGTCAACTCAAGCCATCCTCTAGAGAATCCCACGCCACTTTCTAACTTCTTTGAGATGCTCGCCATTCTGCTGATTCCAGTAGCTCTCTGTCAGACTTTTGGCAAGATGGTCGGCAGCGGTAGAAATGGCATGGCTCTGCTTGCCGCTATGACAGCCATATTTGTTGGCTGTTTGACTCTTTGTTACTTACCTGAACAGGCTGGAAATCCGGCCTTCGCCGCCATGGGAATCGACCAACAGGCTTCCTCTGAGAGTAGCGGTGGCAATATGGAAGGCAAGGAGGTGCGCTTTGGTGTCGCGAATTCGGTACTATGGGCGGTTGCTACTACGGCTGCCTCAAATGGTTCTGTGAATAGTATGCATGACTCTTTTATTCCTCTGGCCGGGCTTGCTCCGATGCTGCTCATGCAGTTGGGCGAAGTGGTCTACGGTGGAGTCGGCTGTGGCTTATATGGTATGTTGGTTTTTGCCATTATTACGGTCTTTATTGCTGGCTTGATGGTGGGTCGTACTCCTGAATATCTAGGCAAGAAGATTGAAGCTTTTGAGATGAAAATGTCATCTCTTGTGATTCTCTTCCCGCCTATGGCCGTGCTGTTGGGAACCGCCCTGGCTGTCTCTCTCAAGGATGGCTGTGCTGGTGTACTCAATGGTGGTGCTCATGGTTTCAGCGAAATTCTCTATGCTTTTTCTTCAGCAGCAAACAACAATGGCAGTGCTTTTGCTGGCCTTAGCGCTAATACTCCCTTCTATAATTATGCTCTCGGTGTCGCTATGTTTGTAGCTCGCTATGCCCTAGCGGTTCCAGTTCTGGCCTTGGCTGGTTCTCTGGTGGCGAAGAAGAAGGTGCCGACTAGCGCCGGAACAATGCAAACAGATAATTTGCTGTTTGTTATGTTGCTTGTGGGAGTGGTCGTGATTTTTGGAGGATTGACATTTGTTCCTGCTTTAGCGCTGGGACCAATTGTAGAACAGCTTCAGATGATATTTACAAAATGATGATACCAATTAAAACTGACTCAGACTCCAAATCTAATTCTATGTCTACATCTAAATCACAGTCTAAATCCCAGTCTAAGTCGATACCTAAATCTATTATTGACTCAGCAATTTTGTGGAAAGCTGTAATCGATTCGTTCGTCAAATTGGACCCCCGAGTTCAGATTCGCAACCCGGTAATGTTCGTGGTGGAGTTGGGTAGCGTCATTACTACGCTACTTTTCTTCGCAGCACTTTCTCATCAGGGTGAAGCTTCGCCTGGCTTTATATTTTCAATATCGATTTGGCTGTGGATTACTGTGCTTTGCGCTAATTTTGCCGAGTCTATGGCCGAAGGTCGAGGAAAGGCTCAAGCTGACTCTTTGCGTAAGTCGCGCAAAGACGTTATGGCTAAGAAGTTGGCAGAAGCATCGCTGAAAGCTGTTGTTACTTCTATATCGGCCAGTGGACTGAGAAAAGGTGACATTGTATTGGTGGAAGCGGCCGACATTATTCCTTGCGACGGCGAAGTGATAGAAGGTGTGGCCTCAGTTGATGAGAGCGCGATCACTGGTGAAAGCGCCCCTGTAATCAGAGAAAGTGGAGGCGATCGCAGTGCCGTAACTGGTGGCACAAGAGTATTGTCAGATTGGCTCATAGTAAGAATTTCGGTCAATCCCGGGGAAACTTTTCTCGATCGTATGATTGCCATGGTTGAGGGAGCCAAACGGCAGAAGACCCCTAATGAAATTGCTCTGAACATTTTGTTGGCGGCATTGACCTTGGTGTTCTTGCTGGTCACTTTTACTCTCTATCCTTTTTCTAGTTACAGTGCCAGTGTCTCTCATGGTCAGCCAGTTTCGCTTACTGTCTTAGTGGCACTTCTCGTTTGTCTAATTCCTACAACTATTGGAGGATTGCTCTCGGCTATAGGCATTGCTGGCATGGACCGCTTAATCAAAGCCAATGTCATTGCCATGTCAGGTCGTGCCGTCGAGGCCGCCGGAGATGTTGATATGCTGCTTCTCGACAAGACTGGCACGATAACAATGGGCAACAGGCAGGCCACTTTGTTTGTCGCCGCTAAAGGTGTTACAGAGTCAGAACTGGCAGATGCAGCTCAGATCTCTTCCCTGGCCGATGAGACACCTGAAGGAAGAAGTATTGTGGTCTTGGCTAAAGAGAAATTTTCTATCCGTGAGCGCAATATGCAAGAGCTTGGCGCAGAGTTTGTTCCATTTTCTGCTCAGACAAGAATGAGCGGTGTCAACTTTAGTGGACGGGAGATTCGCAAAGGCGCGGCCGATGCCGTGGAAGCGTATGTGCTTGATCAAGGTGGTACATATCCGGAAGAAGTGCGCGAAGCTGTCGACAATATTGCTCGGCAAGGTGGTACACCACTAGTAGTATCAGATCGTGGCCGTGTCTTGGGAGTTGTTCAGCTAAAAGACATTGTGAAGGGTGGTATCAAAGAGCGCTTTGCTGCGCTGCGGGCGATGGGTATCAAGACAGTCATGATTACCGGTGATAATCCCCTGACTGCAGCTGCTATCGCTGCCGAGGCTGGTGTAGATGATTACTTGGCTCAAGCTACTCCAGAGGAGAAGTTGCGTCTGATTCGCGAAGCTCAAGCTGGCGGTCGCCTGGTAGCGATGACTGGGGACGGTACTAATGATGCGCCTGCCCTGGCCCAGGCTGACGTGGCCGTGGCCATGAACACTGGTACCCAAGCTGCCAAAGAGGCCTGCAATATGGTCGATCTCGACTCTAGTCCTACTAAGTTGATTGAGATTGTGGAGATAGGCAAACAGCTCTTGATGACTCGTGGTGCACTGACAACATTTAGCATCGCCAATGATGTTGCCAAATATTTTGCCATTATTCCTGCTGCATTTGCCACTACTTATCCAGTGCTCAACAAGCTAAATATTATGCAACTGGTGTCGCCGCAGAGTGCGGTGTTGTCGGCGGTCATATTCAATGCTCTAGTTATTCTATTTCTTTTACCACTAGCGCTAAAGGGTGTCCGTTATCGCGCTGTTGGTGCCTCTATTCTACTGCGCGACAACTTACTCATCTACGGTCTTGGTGGTATTGTTGCTCCGTTCGTTGGTATCAAACTGATTGACATGCTTTTGAGTGGATTGAAGCTAGTTTAAGGATAGGAGACGATCATGTCAGCCCAGGAACCGATCATGTCAGCGCAGGAACCAATAGCTAAGCCTTCAACTACAGCATCGTCTGAGATTTCGGCAATGCCAGAATCAAACTGTCGGTCGGCGATTGTGCCTGCCTCGGAACCAATCGTCAAATCGGCCGTTTTACTTTTCGCAATTTTTACTGTATTGACCGGCCTAGTCTATCCATGTCTGATTACTTTCGTTGCCCAAGCTGTTTTTCCTCGTCAAGCCGAAGGTAGTTTGATTCGTTCACCGTTGGAAAGACTAAGTAAAGCTGTCGCTAGTAACAAAGTCCAAAACGGCGTCAATAATGAAGTCAATAGTAGTACTAATCACGATGCTAATCACGATGCTAATCACGATGCTAATCACGACGTTAATCACGACGTAGTAGTTGGCTCTAGTTTAGTCGGACAGTCTTTTACTGCGCCAAAGTATTTTTGGCCTCGGCCCTCGGCGACAAGTCCAGCCTATAATGCCGCGGCCTCTTCTGGTTCTAATCTCGGGCCGACCAATCCCGATTTTTTAGCTACTGTTAGCAAGAGGGCTGACGCATTGAGAGCAATTTCGACAGGCCAGCCATCGCCAGGTAGCACTAGGTTGGAAAAAGTACCAGTTGATTTGGTCACCGCTTCTGCCAGTGGTTTAGATCCCGACATCAGCCCTGCTGCTGCTCGCGTTCAAGTCGAGCGAGTCGCCAATGCTCGTTCTATCAGCCGGGAACAAGTACTGAAGTTAGTCGCTGAGCATACAAAGGGTAGAGATTTTGGCGTGCTCGGCGACCATCGCGTCAATGTTTTGGAGTTAAATTTAGCCCTTGATCAGTTGAACCAAAAGATGTGAGCCATGAATGACTCCCGCCCCGATCCAAGTTTGTTATTGACTCGACTTCGAGAAGAGGAAGGCACGGGTCGCGGTCATTTAAAGATATTTTTTGGTGCTTCAGCTGGTGTGGGTAAAACCTACTCAATGCTTCAAGCTGCCGGCAAGCTGAAGGAAGCGGGCGTCGATGTCGTTGTTGGTTGTGCAGAGACTCACGGTCGAGCAGAGACAGCTTTACTGCTTGAGAGCTTAGAGATTCTGCCACGGGTTTCAGTTGATTATCGTGGAACTACCTTAGCCGAATTTGATATTGACGCCGCCCTAGCGCGCAAGCCACAGCTAATTCTAGTAGACGAATTGGCCCATAGCAATGCTCCAGGCTCTCGGCATGCAAAGCGTTGGCAGGATGTCCAGGAGCTTCTCGAGGCTGGCATCGACGTCTTCTCAACTTTGAACGTACAGCATATTGAAAGCCTGCATGATGTTGTCTCTCAAATCACTGGTGTGCTTGTTCATGAGCGAATTCCTGATTCATTGTTGGAAAATGCCGCCGAATTTGAACTGGTCGATTTGCCACCAGATGAGCTAATCCAGCGTCTTCGTGATGGCAAAATTTATGTCAGCGAAAGGGCTGAGTCTGCACTGAACAATTTCTTTCGCAAAGGAAATCTTATAGCACTGCGCGAATTGGCGCTGCGCTACACTGCAGAACATGTAGATGGCGAAATGCTGAGATATAGACATGTTCACCAAATTAATGAGCCCTGGCCAACCACTGATCGAATGCTTGTCTGTGTCAGTAATAGTCCACTTTCAATTCGACTTGTGCGTGCCACTAAGCGCATGGCCGTAGCTCTGAAGGCTAAATGGTATGTTGCATTTGTCGAAACACCAGGTTACTTGCGTCTGCCTGATAGTGAGAAGGCTCGTGTTGTCGAGACACTGCGCTTGGCCGAACAACTGGGCGCTGAAACCTTAGAGCTAAGTGGCGAAAATGTCAGCGAAGAGTTAGTGCGCTGGGCTCGCAGTAACAATATTACTAAGATTGTCATTGGCAAACCAGCTCAACCTCGTTGGTTGGAAGTGTTGCGTGGATCAATTGTTGATGAGATCGTGCGCAAGAGCGGCATGATTGACGTATATGTCATCACTGGTGATGCCGAAGGCGCAGCCGTGCCCTGGGTGAAGAAAGTGCGAACCACTCGCAGACCTAAAGACTATTTAGGGTCATCTGCTATCGTCGCCTTGTGCACAGTTATTGCCGCTTTCATGACTGGTCATTTCGAGCTATCCAATGTGATTATGGTCTACATGCTCGGCATTGTTATTGTTGCTTCGCAGTACGGGCGAGGGCCGGCTGTTTTCGCGTCAGTTATTAGTGTTGCCAGTTTCGATTTCTTCTTTGTACCGCCTTTCTTAACCTTCGCTGTTTCCGACACTCAGTATTTGGTTACTTTTGCCGTTATGTTGACAATCGCACTTGTTATCAGCACACTGACTGCTCGCATTCGCCAACAGGCGCAATCTGCGCGTTTGCGAGAGCGACGTACTGCAGCTCTCTATTTGATGAGCCGTGAATTATCTTCTACGTTAAATCTAGACGATTTAGTCAGCATTGGCTTGCGCCACATAGCTGAAACTTTTGAAAGTAAGGTGGCTGTCTATTTGCCCAATTTTGAAGGCGTTTTGCAGGTTCGTGTACACCTTGACGGTCTTGATGCTGGTGTGGCCGTCTGGTCTTTTAAGAACAAACAACCTGCTGGTCTTGGCACCAATACCCTTCCGGCAGCAAATGCGCTTTACGTGCCGTTGTTTGGAGCAAAGGCTGTAATTGGAGTGTTGGCGATTCGGCCTGCTGACAATGATCGCTTTCTTGCACCTGAACAGTTGCATCTGCTAGAGACCTTCGGTAATCAAATAGCAATAGCGCTGGAGCGGGCACAACTGGCTGACGATAACGAACGTGCTCGTTTGCAGGTCAAGGCCGAGCAGTTAAGGAATAGTTTGCTCAGTTCAGTCTCCCACGATCTGCGTACACCGCTTGCCACTATTACTGGTGCAGCGAGCACAATTGTGGAAGGCTCTGCCAGTCTTACTGTGGAGAAGTGCAAGGACATGGCTGCCGAGATTTTTCATGAATCTGAACGTCTCAATCGCTTGGTCGGGAATTTACTCGATATGACCAAGGTTCAGTCTGGAAATTTAAAGGTGCGCAAAGAGTGGTGTCCTATAGATGAACTCATCGGGGCTGCCCTAAGTTATGTTGACGATAGGTTGAGCGATAGGCATGTGCGAATTCTAATTTCGCCCGATTTGCCTTTGATTCCTGTTGATTCAATTCTCATTCAACAAGTCCTAGTTAACTTGCTCGAGAATGCTTTAAAGTACACTCCCGACGGTTCCGAACTAGTTTTGCGTGCTTCTGTATCTGACCAAGTTGCCCAGATTGAAGTCGCTGATCGTGGTCCGGGAATCCCTCCTGAGAATGTTGAGAAAATCTTTGAAAAGTTCTTTCGCGAGGAACGTTCTGACCGCACAGGTGTTGGACTTGGGCTTGCTATATGTAGCGGGATTGTAGAAGCACACGGCGGTAAGATTTGGGTGCAAAACCGGGCTGGTGGTGGTGCCGTATTTAAGTTTACTTTGCCAATTGAAGGTATTCCGAACCTAGATCACCTCGAAAATGTCAATGACTAATCAACCAACTACACCATTGATACTAGTAATTGAGGATGAGGCCCCAATTCGCCGCTTTTTAAAAATGGCCCTAATCGATCAAGGCTTTGCTTTTGAAGAAGCGTTAACTGGTCGTGAAGGATTGACCATTTTGGCAAGTCGATGCCCAGACTTGATAATTTTAGACCTTGGCCTACCAGATATGGATGGCTTGAACGTAACTAAGGAACTGAGACAGTGGAGTGATGTACCGGTTATTGTTCTGTCTGCCCGCGGTCAAGAGAGAGATAAAGTCGAAGCTCTTGATGCGGGAGCTGATGACTACCTAACTAAACCATTTGGCATTTCGGAGCTACTTGCCAGGGTGCGTGTGGCCCTGCGAAATGCTTCCAAGAACTCGAAATCAGTTGTCGAGTCAAATATTGCATTCGGTGAAGTCACCATTGATCTGGCTAAGAGAGAAGTTAAGGTTGCTGGTGAGGAGATTCATTTAACACCGATTGAGTATAAGCTTTTGACTACATTGGTGCGCTATGCCGGAAAGGTTGTAACTCATAACCTGCTTCTACGAGAAGCTTGGGGGGTTGGCTATCAGGCCGAAACTCATTATTTGCGTGTTTATATGGCTCAGCTAAGAAGAAAACTGGAACAAGATTCTGCGCACCCGCGGCATCTTATTACTGAGCCTGGAATTGGTTATCGTTTAAAACTTTGAACTTTTTGGTTCGATGTTTTTTTCGTACTTTCCTTGTTATTGCGCTAAGAATTTGACCGATATCGGCCAAATTCTTTTTTGGCTGAATCAAATTTCAATGAGATTTTAAGGCAAATTCAAACCGCTTCCGCTTGACAGGCGTTGAACTTTTTCCGCCTTGCCTACGTTTATCAGAAAAGGCGAGGGGGAGTAATTATGAAATTTCGTTGTATCGAACATGCGGTTAATGAGGGCCTAATTCAACAGAGGTGGCCAGAGTTCGAGGAACTAGTACCCGATGATGAAGTCGGCTTAGAAATAGTTTTCAGAGCCTTGAGTATGCTCGGCCTTGTGCGCTGTAAGTGCGGCAGTCAGGCTGTAGTTAGAGAAGAAAGATCAAGAACATTTTCGTGTGGTGATTGTCATGCGAAAGTTTGGTTTACGGCTGGCACTCTATTCTATAGAGTGAAGCAATTTAAGGCCTGGCTCGGCGCTATTTGGCTAATGGAAAACGGCATTGCTGTGGCTTCAAGTAGACTAGCTCAATTGGCTGGAATTGCTCAGGCAACAGCACACAACATTCTGAAAAAGATTCGGCTCTTGGTCGAGGATTGTTTCGAAGCAGAAGCTCCGTCCATTTCTTCCACACTATTTATTTCAATCATGACAAAGCGTTCTAGAAGTAGCCTTCCCAACGCCCACCCTGATGCGGAGTTAAGGACAATGTCTGCAGAGAATCAGCCTGCTGATTGCTTTTCGAGATCTGAGTTTGAGCCCAGGGAGGATGTCGATTCTGGTTTCGCTTCTGATAGTGAAAGAGCACCGTCGGCTCCGGACCCTTCTTCTTCTATGGAGGAAAACGAACAGAGAGTTTTTGACTATATCTCGTATACCCCAATAAGTTTTGACTCTCTCTGCGAGCTAACGGGATTGTCTGTTGGCATTGTTTCGGCGGCTTTGGTAATGCTGGAGTTGTCTGGCCGCATTAATTGTCTGGATGGTGATTTCTTTGTGCGCAGTAAATCGAGTACAGCGTCGACTTCGGAACGAAGCGAAATACTTACAGCTGAGGCTCTTGCTCTAATCGCTGCTGTCCATCGTCTAATTTGGTCTATTCATCATGGCGTTAGTTTTAAATGGCTTCAAAGTTTTCTTGCCATGATCTGGTTCTTCTTTGACAAGGTTCGGTGGACTCGTGGAACTCTACTTGTAGCTTGTCTAAAATCTGGTCCGATTGATGTCAACGGACGTGGAGCGTTTTGTCCGTCCAGGCTAGTTGTCTTTCCCTCTATGTTGCGCACCGTCGCAAATTAAGGTTTTGAGCATTCTAGTCACGCGCTCGACTTCAAGAGTCCTTATCTTTTTTCCGCCTAGTATCTGTTGCCACGTCATCAGAGAGACGAATGAGCCAGCACAGATGTGAGCCATCGCAGCGCTGTCAGCTATATTCAACTCTGGATGACGATCGAAATAAGTGGTGGCTAGGTCCATGCCTCTGAGAATTACTGTTCTAACATAGATACTAGCTAGTTCTGGGAATCGCTCTGATTCTCCTACCATCAGGCGAAATAATCTTAAGTATTCAGGATCTTCCATCAGTACTGAAAATTTATTGCTGACTTGCTCTATGAACATCTCTGGAGATAAGACCATTAGTGGTTCCAGATCTTCATAGTTTAGGTCGATTTTCTTTATAGTTAGTTCTTCAATTATGGCTATGAAAAGCTGTTCTTTGTCTTTGAAGTGGCTATAGATAGTTGCTTTGATTACCCCAGCCTGATCGGCAACCCGATTCATGCTTGTTGCTTTGTAACCGTTTTCTAGAAATACTTTTATTGCCGCGGCTACTATTTGATCGCGCTTGCTGCGTGGATGCGCACGTTTGTCTTCAGCCTCAGATTTTATGGCATCTGTATTTGAGGGCAATTCTGCTGTCACGAAATGGCACCTTTGGGAAAGCGAACAGTCTAGCAAGTTGGCTGCGCAAAATTTTAATGCGATTGTTTGAAATCGCGAACTTGGCCGATATCGGCCAAGTTCGCGGACAAGATTATCAAAAATTGCGTCGATGAGGGATTGACATACCATCCATACCGGTTGGTATGATAGCAGTATCTGATAACTTTGGCCAGAAATTTGGATAGACTTCGGATTTTACTTTTAAGATGGATAGTTAGATGAGTATGAGTAAGTGACGATGCAAACCGTAGATCCACAGTCAGGAGCCTCTCAGCAGTCGCATGTTTCCGGCCCGACCGCCAACGCTCCAAGTGCCGGTCGTAAGCCCTCAAGGCGTGGTCTTCCTAAGCTGCTTGTCGTTCTTGTCACCCTGTGTCTACTGGGGGGCGCTGGTTGGATCTTTTGTAAGCAGTTCTGGCCTCAGCCAACAGATACTCGAGCTGTCAAGGTCAGCGGTCGTATCGAGGGTTATGAGTCGAATATTGGCCCCAAGATTGGTGGGCGAGTAGATTTTGTGGCTTATCGAGAGGGCGATCAAGTAAAAAAGGGCGACGTACTAGTCAAAATTAGTGATGACGATGTTCAAGCTCAGTTGCGCAGTGCCGAGGCAAAAAGACGGAGAGCAGCTGCTCTGGCCGATCAGGCAGGCTATCAGATCGGAGTCGTAAACAATCAAATAGATGAAGCTAAATTGAGAGTGCTCCAGTCTTCTGAAGATATGCGGGCGCAAATTGATCAGGCCGATGCCAATGTAGCCCAGGCTGATGCCAGAGTTAGCGAAACAGAGGCCCAGTTAATTCAAGCTCAATCTGATTTGAAGTTGGCTCGAATTAGAAAGGAGCGTTATAACTTTCTTGCTTCTCGAGGTGCAGTTACCCTTGATGAAAACGATCAGGTGTCGACCAGTGCTGCAACTTCTGAAGCTGTTGTTAGTGCCAAATCTAGCTCGGTTGAAGCAGCTCGCAAGCAGTTGAATGTTTCTAAGGCGGCTTTGGCACAGGCTCGGTCTGCTCGTCTCAATCCACGTATGCGTCAGTCTCAGTTGCGAGCCTTTGGAGATCAGTTACTCCAGGCGCAATATCAACTGAAAAGTGCAAAGCAAGACGAGTTAAGCGCCAAAGCTGATGAGGAGCAAATTCTAGCTAATATCGCCTACCTAAGTGTGAAGAGTCCGATTTCAGGAATCGTAACTGCGCGTGCGGTTGAACCTGGAGTGGTGGCAGTGCCTGGTCAGACTCTTATTTCGGTAATAGATTTGAGCACTGTTTACCTCCGTGGTTATGTTCCAGAAGGTCAGATAGGACGTGTTCGCGTCGGGCAGAAGGCTAAAGTGTTTCTTGATTCTTCACCCGATAAGCCTTTTGAAGGCACAGTCATTCAAATTGACCCTGAAGGTTCGTTCACCCCAGAGAATATTTACTTCAAGGATGATCGAGTCAAACAAGTTTTCGGCATCAAAATTGCCATAGCCCAACCCGATCGCTTTGCCAAGCCAGGGATGCCTGCTGACGCTGAGATTATTGTAGACGCGCCTTGATCATGATAGAGCCGCTCGCCAAGTCAGCTATTAGCGCTGTCCAGCCCATAGTTAAAGTGCAGGGCTTGAAAAAATCTTATGGTGCACTAGAGGCTGTCAAAGGTCTCGATTTCGATATTTTCGAGGGCGAAATATTTGGTTTGATTGGTCCTGATGGTGCTGGAAAGACGACTACTTTTCATGTTCTTGGTGGCGTAATGGAGCAGACTGAAGGGAGTGCCAGTGTAATCGGGCAGAAGCCGCGGGATGTTCGCCTCGAAATTGGTTATTTGACTCAACAATTTTCGCTTTATCTCGATCTCAGTATTGCTGAAAATTTGCGCTACGTAGCTGGTTTGAGAGAAGTCGAAAAAACTGAATTTGAAGAGCGCAGTCAGAAATATTTAAAGCTGATGAATATCGAGCGTTTTTCTGGTCGTTTGGCTGGAGAGTTGTCCGGTGGAATGAAGCAGAAACTAGCTCTTTGTTGCGCTTTAATTGCTAGACCTAAGCTACTTCTGCTCGATGAGCCCACCACTGGAGTCGATCCCGTTTCGCGCCGCGAGTTTTGGGACTTACTGGCGACGGTCACTACAGAAGGTGTCACTGTTGCTGTCGCTACTCCCTATCTAGATGAAGCAGAGCGTTGTAATCGTTTGATTCTGATGCATGAAGGCGAGATTGAGGAAATCGGTACACCGATGGAATTGAAGAAAGGACTTGGTCTGCATCGACTAGAGGTGAGAGCTAGTGCCATAGACAATTTGGAGCGAAGATTACACCAAGTTGAGAAGGATGATCCAAGTATTTTTTCTGATGTGCAGACTTTTGGTGATCGACTGGACGTACTGGTTGATGATGTCGAAAAGGCTTGTGCTGCTGTTCGCCAGGCTGCAGCTCTAGAGAAAACTACCGATTCGCTGTCTATTGACGTGCAGGAGCCAACTTTAGAAAATGTTTTCGTTACTAAGCTAAGGGCTAAATCGGGAAGTGAAATCCATGCAGTGGAGCGGATGTTTCCCTTTGTAGACTCGGGTATTAAAGCTGGAGCCAGTATTATGACCGGTGCCAGTAGCAGGGCCGAAGCCAGTATTATTACCGGTGCCAGCAGCAAGGCCGAGGCTAGCATCAAGGCAGAAACGGCGAGCGGAGCAGGTTCGGCCATATTGGCTCAGGGTGTAAAGAAAGTCTATGGTAGTTTTCATGCTGTTAAAGATGTCAATTTGCGAATCGAATATGGCGACATTTATGGTCTACTTGGTGCCAATGGTGCGGGAAAGACAACTACCATTAAAATACTTTGTGGACTGATAAAACCCACAGCTGGACGTATGGAATTGTGCGGTCAGAAGTCCAACTTGCGTTCGCAGTCACTAAGACAGCGGCTTGGTTATATGAGCCAGAAATTTACTCTATATGATGACTTAACCATTCGCGAAAATTTGGAATTTTATTGTGGTGTTTATTGCGTGCCAGATGCTCTTAAGCGTGAACGCATAACATGGGTTTTGAGAAGCTCAGATTTAGCTGGGCAAGAGGGTTTGCTTACCTCTAAATTACCGGGAGGTTGGAAGCAACGGCTGTCATTTGGTGCAGCAGTGTTGCACCAACCAGAAGTATTGTTTCTCGATGAACCAACATCAGGAGTTGACCCTCTGGCTCGACGCGAAATGTGGAAGTTGATTCGAGATTTTTCTAGGCAGGGTACTGCTGTGCTTGTGACAACACACTTCTTAGAAGAAGCTGAATACTGCAATAATCTCGGCTTTATGGTGGCTGGCTCTCTTGTCGCTGAGGGGTCGCCCTCTCAGATTAAGGCTAGTCAGCCGGGAAAACTTGTGGAGATGCGATTTGGCAATGCTCAGGCCGCTTATGCTTTTTTGAAGCGTAAATTAGTATCTTGGCGTGTTTCAATGTTTGCTGATAGTTTGCATGTGGTTTTTGATGATCCTGATAGCGAATTGCCAGCTTTAACCAACGAATTGACTGCAAATGGTTTGGCGCCACTTTCTACTAGGCAAATAGATTTTAGTTTGGAAGATTCGTTTATCTCAATTGTGCAGCGCGCTTCGGGGGTAGTTTAGAGCTGATGCGGCGAATCATTTCTCAAGCAGGAAAAGAAATTGCGCAATTTAGAAGGGATAAACTCACCCTGGCCCTGGCGTTTTTGTTGCCATCAGTGGCAATGCTTCTTTATGGTTATGCCACCAGACTTGAATCCAAAGATATTCCAGTAGCTGTGAGAAATTTCGACAATGGCGCACTCAGTCGCGACTATATCGATACTATTTTTGCAAACGGACAATTAGTTAATACGCCTTGGCATGATCCGGTGCATCTTAGATCTGCTCCGGCAAGTGTAGTATCAAGCAGCGCCATGGGCCCTCTTGATTTAGGAGAGGCGAAGGCGACCATCACTATTCCGCCTGAATTTTCGCGACGCATTAGGCAAGGTCAGGCTTCTGACGTTCAAGTGATAATCGACGCTACTGATGTTAATAATGCTCGTGTTGTGAAGAACAGCATACTTGCCACCACCGGATATTTCTTACGTAGCCATAATTTCAACCAAGTAAAGAATCTAGTTACTACTAAAGTACGCTTGTGGTTTAATCCCGGTCGCGAAGAAGCCCTCTATGTTGCTCCTGGCGCTACGGCAGTTATTCTTTGGATCTTCCCGTGCCTTCTGTCGGCTCTTGCTATGTCGCGGGAGAAAGAACAAGGCACCATTTTGCAGCTCTATGCCTCCAGCATTTCTTCGTTTGAGTTGGTGGTTGGTAAGGCCCTGGCTTACACAGCCATTGCATTTGTTCAGGCTTTCATCGTAATTTCTATGGCTATGGTTCTATTTGGGATCAGATTGGTTGGTGACCCCTATATCTATCTGATTTCCACGACAGTATTTCTCGCTAGTGCTGTATTGTTTGGCCTTTTTGTTGGCACCCGTGCCAACACTCAAAGTGCGGCGGTGCAAATGGTTGCTACAACTGGATTTACTACTGCTCTCTTGCTCTCTGGGTTTCTCTATCCATTGCGGAATATTACTTATCCCTTGTCTCTCATTTGCAATATCTTGCCAGCGAGATATTTTGTTGAAGCTTCGCGCAATGCCTTTGTTCGTGGCAGCGATTTTACCAGTCAGATTCACCTACCAGTGGCCCTGGCTATTTGCGCCACCGTTTTGCTAGTGGGTGCTGCTCGGATCATGCGCAGAATGCAACTATCCGGTGGCGGTTAGAGAGTGCCGACTAGAGAGTGCTGTATAGAGAGTGAGAGCTAAAGAATGCGAACGATAGAATATTTTGGAAAACTGTATGTCAACTAGTACTCGTAATTATCGCCACCAAATACGGGCTCTCATTATTAAAGAGTTGCGTCAAATCATGCGTGATAAGCAGCTGATTTTTCTGCTCTTCTTTATGCCGGTGTTGCAATTATTTCTCTATGGATTTGCCTTGAGCCCCGATGTTGAGCACTTGCGCTTAGGGGTTATTGATCATGCCGCTTCTCCCACCAGTCGTGAGGTCGTTGCTGCTTTGGTGGAAAATGGTGTTTTTGATCTCACCGCTTCCGGTGGCACCGAAGCCACCTTAGCGAAAAATGTTCGGGACGGCAATCTTGAAGCTGGCTTGATCGTGCCCCCGGAGTTCGAGCGCGAAATTAAGCACGGAACCAAGGTCTCAATACAGGTCATGCTCGATGGCGTCGATGCCAATACCGCTGGCATTGCCAACGGTTATATTAGTCAGATTGTTTCGACCTTTAACAGACTGCTTGTTACGGGGTCACAGAAATCTCATGAGCTGATTAGTCCCCAGATTACATTTGCATACAACCCTGGTTTAATCAGTAGCTGGTTCTTTGTACCAGGAGTAATCGCTCTTGTGATCAATCTCGTTAGTACTTTGGTGTCTAGTACTGCAGTAATTAGAGAGAAAGATTCAGGCACTCTTGAGCAACTTTTGATGACACCAGTTAATTCGTTGCAGATTCTCTTGGCTAAGATTATTCCGCTCTCAATGCTGCTCATGATTACAGTGCTCGTTTGCCTGCTGATAAGTTCAACGGTATTCCATGTGCCATTCAGGGGCAATATTTTTCTCTTTCTCTTTGTATCTTTTCTGGCCATTCTTGTTGGTATTGCTATTGGCATTGCTCTAGCTGCCTTCTCGCAAAATCAGAGGCAGGCACTTCTTACTTCCTTCTTTGTTAACTTACCAGTAATCCAGCTCTCTGGTGCAGTAGCACCGCTGGAAAGTATTCCTGAATTTTTCCAGATTTTGTCTCTTCTTGACCCCCTGCGCTATTACGTTAGCTGTGTGCGGGCTATTATTCTCAAAGGTGCCGGGCTTGAAGCAATCTGGCCAGACGTTCTTGCTCTAGCGGCATTTGCCACGATTCTCTTAGCTTTAAGCACATCCAAATTCGGGAGGCAGTTGGCATAATGTTTCGCACTCTCTCGCTATCGGTTGCTCTTCCTCTTGCTTTGTTAGTCGGTTTCGCTAGTCTCTTGTCTTCGAGCAGTGCTCTGGCGCAAGATGCTGCCAACCAGAACTCAAGTCAAGGCTCAAGTTCAAGCTCAAGTTCAAGCTCAAGTTCAAGTTCAAGTCAAGGCTCAAGTCCAAGCTCAAGTTCAAGTTCAAGTCAAAGTTTGCCCCTGCGCGGTCTCAATAATGGTCCTCTGACTAATGGTTCTCTTATTAAGGGACCCCTTGATGAAGTGGTGCCAGTTGACGATCTGTCTGGTAGCGATATCGATCCCCAGCGTATTCAAATCGTTCGACCACCATTGTCGGCTTTGATTTCGATTGACAAGAAAGTAGATTCTTCCTTGCTTGACGCAGCTTCAACAGTACCGATGAGCTTAGATGACGTGGTGCAGTCAGCTGTTAGGAACAATCTCGATATTGGTATTTCGTCATTCAGCGAACGAGCACGTAAGGCCAACTTGGTTTCTTCAATGGGCAAGTTCTTGCCTGATATTGCTTTGTCTTATCAGTGGAATTATCTCAAAGGCAAAGCCAATGTCCCCTTTGGTCAAGCACTGGAGCCATTAAGCTTTAACAACCCCTTTATTCTAACTTCCGCTGGTTTTAAATATTATGGATACCGTGGTGGTAGCGTCTTATTTGGTGCCCTGCAAAATCGCAATAATTATCGCGCCGCACGCCATTCTAAGCACGCTACCGTTAGCGATACACTACAGACTGCCGCCAAGCGCTACTACGATTTGCTGCTACAAGAAGCTCTCCTCCAAATCAGAGTGAAAGCCGTAGAAACATCCGTTGGTCAGCTCTCACTCAACAAAGACTTGAAGCAAGGTGGCTTGGCCACTAATCTAGAGGTTTTGCAGGCGGAAACACAACTGTCTCAAGATCGCCAGAATCTAATCGATCAACAAATTGCTCGTCGTGAAGCGGCCATTCTTTTAGCTGAGTTTCTCAATGTCAATCAGGGTCTAGATATCGTTCCAAACGATTTGTTACTGCAGAAAATTCGCATAGTCTCTGAGCAAGCAAATGCTGCTCGACTCTTGCAATTGGCAATTGACAATCGACCGGAGTTGAAGCAATACGAAGAGCTGCGCTTGGCTGCTAAAAAACAAATCGTTGTCAATGCTGCCAAATTGCAGCCTAATTTTGCCTTCAGTGGAAACGTACTCGGTATTGGCGAAACTCTTAGCAAGCAGTATGAATTGGCACCAATCACCTTGGCCGGTGCCGCTGGGGGAGCTGGTGGAGTGGGTCTGCGCAATAGACAGATCACAGCCTTGTACACGCTTGGGGTAAATGTCAATTGGAATTTCGAAGGTCTCGGAGCCGTTGATCTTGCCAACACCTATGCCGCTAAGATGACTGCTCGGCAGGCTGGACTGCAGCAGCAGCAGGTACTGAACAAAGTCACTTCTGAAGTCAGGCGGTCGTATCTGCAATCACTCAAAACTGATAGAAAGATTGAGGAAGCTGTTGCCCAAGTACGCTCCGCTAACGAGGAGCTGCGTCTGGCTCAGCTGCGCTTTCAAAATGGAGTGGGGCGCAACATAGATGTGCTTAAGGCTCAGCAAGATTACACTTCTTCTTTGATTGAAAAAGCACGAGCTATTGTCAATTTCAATAATGCTCAGATTGATCTGCTACACGATACCGGATTGATCTCAAGTGCTACAGTACTGTCGCGCACTCCAGCGATTCGCTAGTGAGTATTGAACCGATTGAAGGATGTTGCAATGTCCAGCGCTCTGCTCGAGGGAACTAGTTTTGGCGGTTGTAGCGGTGATCCTGCCCATGGTCTTTAAGCTTATATCCTTAAGCTTCGGTTCTTAATCTTAAGCTTAGGGTAACGTGATACACTCCCAGTCCTGAACTTCCTGCAACCCTATTTTACGAAGGCCTGTTCACGCTAAGGCCTGTTCACGTCAAGGCATTTTCACTCTAAGTCATGTTCACTAAGGAGAGACAACAATGGGCACTATGCGCGCACACGAAATTGATTACACCATTATTGGTGATGATATGCAGCTGGTGGAAATTGAGCTGGATCCTGGCGAGACAGTAATTGCTGAAGCTGGTGCTATGAACTATATGGAAGAGGGCATCGTCTTCGAGTCGAAAATGGGCGACGGCACTGACGCCGACCAAGGCATGATGAAAAAGCTCTTTGGAGCAGGCAAGCGCATGCTGGCCGGTGAATCAATGATGATTACCCACTTCTCTAATGGAGGGGCCGGCAAACAAAAAGTTGCCTTTGCTGCTCCCTATCCAGGCAAAATTATTCCTCTTGATTTGGCTCAGCTTGGTGGTCAAGTGACCTGCCAGCGCGACGGATTTCTTTGTGCTGCATACGGCACAAAGCTCGATATCGCCTTCACGCAAAAATTAGGAACTGGCTTCTTTGGCGGCGAAGGCTTTATCCTTCAGCGCTTGAGCGGTGATGGTTTAGCTTTTGTCCACGCTTGCGGCACTATTGTCAAAAGGGAACTGAAAGGCCAGACTCTGCGGGTAGACACTGGTTGTTTGGTGGGATTTACTCCAGGTATTGAATACTCAATAGCTCGCGCTGGCAATTTGAAATCTATGGTATTTGGTGGAGAAGGTCTATTTCTGGCGACATTGAGCGGTCATGGAACAGTTTGGTTGCAGAGCCTACCGTTCTCGCGCTTGGCTAATCGCATTCTTGAGCATGCCCCACGCGCTGGTGGCAGCCCATCAGAGTCTGGTGGTGGTGGCATAATCGGTGGAATTGGCTCGCTCTTCCAAGATTCGTAGCTATCTACTGCCCTTCTTGCGGCGGGATTTGGCCCAGTTATTTAATCTTGTAGTCGTTCTCAAGCTTAACTGCTTCGCTTTGGCGTTGATGTTTTCGTAGGAATGCCGCATAACTTTTGGCGATATTGTTCGATAGAGCTGGATCGTGCTTCTTGTCGAGGCTTAGCTTTAGAGCTTCTTTGTAGTGCACTTCGGCCAAGACAAATTTCCCGTCGCTGTCATTTCGTTGAGCCATGATTAGTTGATTGTAGGCATTGGCGTCGAGGGGAACGGCTGGTCTCATGGGTATGGGTAGATTGGGGCTAATGTGTTTGCGCGGCTGCCATACGTTTACTACGTTGCCAAATCGAGGTGATGTGTGAACCCCGCGTATCGTTGCAGGTACGCTAAGCTTTTCTGTGTTGCTGGGAAGCGGGTTCGATTGGGCTGTCTCTACCGTTATAATTTGAAGGTTTGAAGATAATCCTTGCTCTCGGTGGTTGGATTTACTTTGCCCTAGAGCTGGTAGCCAGAGCGATACGCTCGTGAGCATTGCTAGGAAAGCTGCTGCTCTGCTAATAGTCTTGTGAACACTATCACGCAGTCTTCTCAATCCTTGCGGACAGTTTTCGGTCATCACCGTTCCGTCTTCACGCCGGTAAATACCAGCACAGAGCTTTTCACCCGTCGCACTTCTGCTTCTCAGCAGTTCTTCTGCTTCTGGTGCAGTCATGTTAGTGAGGTTGAAGACGTTTAAGCTGCAACCAGAGCAAAATCGCACAGCATCGGCATCCGAAAGGGCCGCGCCGTTGACACCTTGCATGTTCTCCCAGCCCATTTCGCAAGGGGCGGCAACGAAAACTGTCTTTAGGAAATCGCTTTGCTGCTTCATTTCGGTGAGTTATTTTTGACTAGGTGATGCTACTGGCAGCATAAGCTTTTTTCTCGGCTCTAGCAAGAGCAGCTTCTGCAGATGCAACTGCACTGCTCATTGCTGCATCTACCAGTAGATGTCCTACTCCTACCCAGTCGCCGCAGACGAAAACTGTATCTCTCTTTGTCTGCGTTGTCACCATTGGCAGTGTCACGCTGGCTAAACCGTTCGAGCCATTTTCTGAAGCTAGCGCTGTACCGAAACTTGCTGCCATATTAGGTAAGAAGCGCTTGTAAACAAGCTCGTCTTGCCAGCCTGGCTGCATCTTATCTAGTAGTTCTAGAAGTTGATGCTCATGCTTGTCCGTGCCTTTCTCTCCTTCATGTAAATATACTGCTAAGTGAATGAGAGCGTGATTGGCCTCAGCTAATTTTGCTGTTGTGGAATGCACAGAGTAATAGAGGGGCTCGTCAATACCGATGGCAAAAGTATTTTCTAGATTAGGCAACTTTTTCAAGCAGACATCAAGGCAAGCAGCATGACTGGGCAGGATGCCGTCGAGGGTAGTCTGAAGAGTTTTTGTTTCGCTTGAGCCAGTCGCCAGAAGTCTGCTTACTTGTTTGGGCGGTAGGGCAAGAATGACCGCATCAAAGTTTTGCTTGGCACCATTGATTGTGATTTCGACTTGGTCCCGTTCTTGTCTCTCTTCTTGCTCTTGTTGCGGTCCACCAGTATTTACAGAAATAGCAGAGACTTCCGCTTCGTAGATTTCAGTAAGTTTGTCTTTTCCTTCGCTACGAATTAGTTGCACCATCGAATCAACAAGACTCTGCCAACCGCAATCCAGATAGAGCACACCGTCTTTTTGCACAAGCACTAACTGCTGTATGGCAGCGGCTGCTGAGATTTTTTCAGGGCTGTTGCAATAAGTCGCCAATCTCACAAGGGCTGTGAATAACTCTTGCACGCGCTCACTTTTCACCGTTGATTTGAGCCACTGATTCAGAGTGACATTATGCAATTTGCTCAAGTCGGTTTTTGCCAGGCCGCCCATTAGCATTCCCCATTCGATCTTTTCCACTATAGATAGAAGCTTGGTGGCCACGATTGAAGTGGCATCAATCGGTAAGTCTAAAATTTCGCCTTTGAGAATCGCCAGCGATCGCTTGGGTGCAGGTGAAGCACCAGCAGGATTTATATTCAATTTAGTCAGGATTTCATAGGCGGCCCCGCCTTTGTACAAAGCATGTGGCCCTTGATTGAGAAAGAAACTATCGCGCTTTAAGGTGCTGGCTCGACCGCCTGGGCCTTGCGACTTATCGAATAGAGTAACTTCCGCCCCACCAGCTAGTAGCTTCTGAGTGGCAGTCAGACCCGCCATTCCTGCACCGACTACTGCAATTTTGGCTGTTTCTCGCGATTTCATTTTTCCTGCTCTCTTTGTATATGATGCTGAAAATGTTGGGACTGAAATACTGGTCTAAAAATAGGACCAACATATTATTGGATAACTTTCATCCGTAATTGGTGTGACTATTCAATCATGGATAGATTTTATCCACAATAGCCCTGTGGTTCTTTTAATCTTGGATATAATATGTCCATATGGAAAGGCTAGATACAAGTTTCTATGTGCGACGCTATAGTGCCTCAAGTATCCAGATCACCAAGTATGCAGATCATGCAGTTTTGACTAACCACGGGCTTTATCGGTGAAACTAGGAAATGGTGTCGAGTGGTCAATACATTGTCTGGCCCTGCTCGGGGCTTTGCCCAGTGGGCGCAGTCTTAAGCTTGAGAAACTAGCCGAGTTTCACAATCTCAAAGTCGCATACTTGCGCAAGCACTTCCAGGCCCTCTCTAAGGCTGGGCTGGTTAGTACCGTCACTGGCCCACAGGGCGGCTATCGCTTGGGACGCAGTAGTGACAAAATCAGCCTTCTCGATGTTTATGTAGCTTTAGAGGGTGATGACCCTTGTTTTCGCTGTACTGAAATTCGCCAAGACGGCCCTTGTGCCATCGCCGCCATCGACAATCCCAGTTATAGTGTTCCTTGCAATATTGCAGTGTCGATGTGGAAAGCCGAAGATGCCTGGCGCAAAGAGTTGGCTAAGGTATCAATTGCCGATGTGCTGGGTTCGACAGTCAAGCAAGTTAGTGCTGAAAAAATGGAACGCATGACAAAGTGGCTGGCCGAGGCTCTGGCTTAGTTCTTAGTTTTGCCGAGTTCCTAGTTCTGCAGGCGCAGTTTATTGATCAGCCACGCTTTGGTTTTAGGGAAGTTTTGCGATACAGTAGTAGTTAACTGGCTCGAACCACCGGCGATACCATCGATTATGTAGGCGCAGACTTCTTGCTCGGCAAGATTCGCTGGAGGTGCTAGAAATGGCATGGTTTCTTCTGTGGCTGGCGGCAGGTCTCGCATATCCAATTTGTAGGCCGCATGAAAGTCGGGGTCGAGTGCTAAGCCTCCAGAGCATTGTTCAATGGCATGGCCTACTTGTTTGAGGAAAGCCTCTTTGATTTCAGCTGGGGTGAACGGTTTAGCTGTTGCACTCTTTCCGCCTTTGCCAGGTACCATCAAGTTTTCAAAGACAGCGATTTCTTTGCCGTTCAAAATTGCTGCTTCTTGTAGTTTAGAATTTGCCGCTAATTTATCTTGAGCAGAGGGAGCCACGCTGACAGTTACTTGCGCCGTGTCGAGAATTTGATAAATTGCTCGAGGCATGCCCATGATTGCTTTTTGTACTGCGGCAATAGTAGCTTTACTCACTGGCGCGTGTCCCTTTTTCGCTGAAAAAGGTTTGACCCGGTTGTAGAACGTGGCAGCTTGGCTTTGGCCTTTTTGCGCGGCAAAAGTTGCTGGATTTTCTAGCCGCAATACGCAGCTGGCTGCTTGTGCTGCTTCTGGCGTCCCTCTGAAGCTGTCGCGGATATTGCGATATACAGGCAGTGCTAGTTTGTACTGCCCTTGGGCAGCGTAAGAATGGGCGAGGTAAAGCATGACAATGGCGTTGGAATTGCCTTCTTTCATAGCATCGAGAAAATACTGATTGGCAACGCGGTAGTTGCCGCGGTTGTAGGCTTCCACTCCATCAGCGTAGTCATCATCGCGGTCGGCAAGAGCTGGGGCTGGCATGGTCAAAGAGTATATAAGGCCCAGAGAAACTACCAGCGCCAATGCCATTGAAGCCGTGAGCAATTTTGTTACAGCTAGACTAGTGCGGTGATTTCTAGTTCTGGTCATTTCTAGTTCTGGATATTTCTAGTTCTGGATATTTTAATACTGCTTAACTGCGCCACCATCTATGGTGATAGCAGTACCGGTGATAAATTCGCCTTTTGGAGAAGCTAAAAATGCAATTAGGGCACCAAGATCTTCAGGCTTGCCGAATTTCTTCACAGGTGCTGAGTACTTCCAAGCGTTAACGACTTCTTGAGCCGATACTCCATGGGTTGTGGCGTATTGCTTAGCTAGTTCGTGCACCAGGGGAGTATCAAAATAACCTGGGCAGATGACGTTTACTGTGACGCCATCAGCGGCCACTTCTGTGGCTATGCACTTAGTCAAGGCATTGAGACCTGTGCGTAAGGTACTTTGCACGACTGAGCTGGCTTCAGCTTCGATGCCGAATATTGAGCCGATGTAGATGACACGGCCATAGTTCCTTTTGCGCATGCCCTCTAAAAGCATTCTTGTTAGAACAATTGGTGGACGCAGCACTAGGTCGTGGCCATACTGCCACTGTTCATCTGTTGCTTCAGAAAAGGGATAAGTGGGCGGATGGCCTGTGCTGACAATCAAAATATCGATTTCACCTAGGCGATCTTGGGCTTCACGGGCGGTCTTTTCTAAATCTTCCATTTTGGTTAGGTCGGCGGCAATGCCCACTACCTTAACCCCTGTTTTCGCGGCGATTTCGGCCGATACCAGGTCAATTTTGTCGACGTGACGCGATGAAATCGCTATATCTACGCCTTCTTCGGCTAGCGAAACGGCGCATGCATGGCCTAAGCCGTAACTAGCGCCCGTAATCAGGGCTTTTTTACCCTTCAGTTCTAATTCCATTAGCTTCCCTCTGACTTTTCCATTATCAATAATGATTTGAAGCTGAGAATAGCAGTTAGCCAACCATGAAAAAAACAGCCTGAATGAAATGGTGACCTTCCGTTACCAAGTTGTGCTAATCGGGGTTCAAAATATATTGCCAAATATATTCCTAAATAGCTTGGCTGATGGGGAATTGCCGCATTGCTATGGCAAGCTCAGGCGGTTATGTTGTCACTTAGTAATGCAAGGTTTATTGAAACCATTACTGGAATGACTACTGATACGAGACTAATTGAGAAATGGGTAGATACAGCACAGCGCTTAGTGTGGCCGTCGGGCTTCTGGTCTTCTGCTACTTCATTATTTTCGCCACTGCTTACCCATCGGCCGAATTGTTGCGGGCCATAGCTTTCGAAGTGGTTATTTTCATTTTTGTCTTGGCTTTCAAACTGCAGCAGAATCGCAGTAAGGCCACTCGTTTGGAAAATATGGTCCTGGATGAACTGGGCTCAAAATGGAAAGCCTTAGATTTTTTGCGTAAATCAGGAAGTGCGTTGGTTCTAGCCTGCTGGCTTTCGCTCACTATTTTTCTCGTGATTGACCTCACTGCCCTTACTGCGGCCTGGGTAGGCAATTCCAGCCTCTCGAACAGTATTTATATGGGGCATTACGGCATAGGGCGCAGTCTCTATGCGGCTGTTTCTGGCGCTAGAGGGCATGCCGCAAGTATTTCTAATTCCTCTAATATTTCCAATTCCTCTAATATTGCAATACCGGGAATTCACCCGGCCTATTCTATGGAGATTCTCACAGGCGCCTACATTGAGGCCGGTAAGCACGCCCGTGCTCGAGAATTGACCAAAGAGTTGAAGGCTATGAGAAAGCAACTGTTTGGCGTCGATAGTGAACTGTACGCTGGTATTTTGGCCGATTCAGCCAATCTTTATCGCAAAGAAGGCAATTTTGCTAAGGCGGAGGAAATCAGCAAACAGGCCCTAGCAATTTCCCGTAAAGTTTTGAAGAACACAGGTATGGGTCAGATTATCACGCAAGTGGCCGACAATCTGCGCGATCAGGGCAAATATAGCGAGGCGGAGCCGCTCTATTTGGAAGCTTTGCAGATGCGCGAAAAACAGTTTGGGCCTGGCAGTGTCAAAGCGGCCGAGACTTTGGTTGAGTATGCCAAATTGCTGCGTCTTAGTGGCGACCCTGATGGTGCTACCAAAGCCAAGCGCTATCAAGAGCGAGCTGATGCTATTTTAAAACGGCACGAGACTAAAAACGATCCGCTGGCTTCGATGGTGGTGACAGTCTTGGTTTTTGTCGTTTCAATTGTTGTATCGAAAATTCTTTTTGGACCACGGGGATATCTCACCAAGGTGGCAATGAGACGCATCGAGCAGAGCCTGGCCAGTGGAGCCAAAAACTCTCGTGAAAATATTGGTAAGCTGATCAAATTCTATGAGAATCAGAATAATATTGAACAGGTGGAAAAGTATCAGAATATGCTAAGCACAGTAGCTATAGGCACAGGCCAAACAACAGGCCCTACAAAAAAGTTGAAATAGGAAAAGACTAAGTCTTAGACTTGTAGAAAATAGACTTCTAGGGAATTGCAATCGGTGGAAGAAATAGTTCAATTGTCAAAGCACTATACTAAGCGGGTGCTGCAGCTTCTAGTTGCTGGTCAATATTGGGGCATTCAACGCGAATTTAAACTGGCGCCCGGTCTTACTGCAGAAGAAATTGATCATGCTGTGCGCGATTTTGAGCTGTCTTCTTCTCGCTTGGTCATGCCACCAGAAGCTGCGTTAGCCAGTGTGCAACTGTTCAATTTTGATGATCGCCAGTGGAATTCAGGCCCCCTTCCGCGAGGTACAGCCAGTCATAACACGATTATTTATGTCTCCGATGGCGGCAGCAAGTGGGCCCAAGATTTCTTTCTCTGGTCGGCAATAGGGCGCTCTAAGCACATGCTCAAATTAGTTTTTCGTGTAGTGGGCGAAGATGTCGTAGTTTCTTACGACGGAATTTACCAGAACTAAAACTAACCCTAGAACCTAAGCTAGAACTGTAAAAGTAAAACCGCAACTATTTGAGATTAGGTCTGGGTTTCGCTGGTTTGACTGCGAGGATTGCACCACTGCCAAGCCAGAGCTTAGTATTGAGAACTGGCGTTTGCAACTCACCGCGATCACGCAGTACTTCAGACTCCACAGCGTCTCTTAAATAATCATAGGCATCAGCCAAATTGGTCTTATTACCTTTAGATTCGAGCCCTTCTATTAGTCGTCTCGTAAAGACACTATTTTGATAAGTCTTTGACTCCCAAGAGACCTGGTCGGCCAAGCTCGAACACAATACAGCTTGGCCATTCCCGAGGCTGAGCTTGTCTAGATTGAGTCCTGTATTGCGGGTCAAGCCTTTTTCTGCGGGGGCGGCCGAGCCGCCGTGACAAACGTCCATGATGATCACAGTGCGTTCTGAATGCACTTGCTCTTTGACCATATTGGTAAGCCACTGCATCGGAATGCCTGTAGCGAGCAAGCTATTTTTGTTAGTGTCGTGGGCTACTAAAAAGTTGACGCCGCCGGCTTGTTCCATGGCGCCACTGCCGTGGCTTGATACATAAACTACAACCAGATCGTCGCGGTTGGCCACGCGTCCTAGCCATTTGTCGCCGAGCTGATCGATGATGTTTTGCCTGCTAGCGCTACCGTCAACTAAAAGTTTGACGTGATCTGGTTGGAAGTTGCCTTTTGAGATTAGGTAATTGCGGAAGTCAGTGGCATCTTTAGCGGCATATTTCAAATTGATAGAAGGGTCTTTGAAATTGCTGATACCAACTACCAGAGCCCATTTGTCGGCTACTGGTTTTTCGGGTACTTTTGACGTTGATGAAACACCTGAAGAACTTCCTGAAGAACTTCCGGGAGCTCCAGAAGAAGATACTTGCGAATTGGCTAGTTGGCTGAGCATGGCCGAGCCAGGTAGACTCTTTTTGATTTCGGCGGCTCTAGCAATGAGTGGCTTGGCCGCAGCGTCTCCTGCTTTGTTCATGATTTTGGCTAGGGTCTCAAGGTCACCGGCGACTTTGGCACTAGTAGCACCATAGGTGGTTTCATCGATACTTAGAACTTGTTGATAAAGTTCGATAGCTTCTTTTGTTTTGTTCTGGGTAACGTAGAAGGCCGCCAGTTCGCGTACGCTGCTGGCATATTGATCATTGTCATTGCCTGTTGATTTTTCTAAGGCGGCAATTGACTTCTTATAGTATTCTTCGGCCTGTTCTGTTTTGCCAAGATGAGCATAGGCGATGGCTAAGTAGCGAACGATTTCGGCTACCTCAGGGTGATCTGGTCCGAGCTTGGCTTCATCAATTGCCAGAGCCTTGTCGAGGTTGACTAGTGATTCTGCATATTTGCCTTCTTCTTGATCGAGGGCACCAAGATATTTGAAGCATTGTGCTACTGCGGTGTGGTCGTGACCAACTTCTCTTTCTCTTAGATTCAAAGTTTGCTGAAAGAGCGGTCTAGCTTCGCTGTAGTTGCCTAACTGTTGATAAGTACGAGCTAATAGAACTAAGCTGCAACTGAGCAAGGCACTGTCTTTGCCAAAGGCTTTTTGGCGAATCTCTAAGGCTTGCTTGCACTGGGGCTCAGCTTCTTGATAGAGACCCATGGCTAGATAGACTGTTGCCAAAGTTTCTCTGGCGGTGGCCATGTCTGGATGCTCGCTATTGTAAGTGAGCTTCATGATTTCATAGGCCTGCTTGGCTGCAGCCTCTGCTTCTTTATATTTTCCTTCTTTGACGTAGAGCAGGGCTAGGCCTTGCATGCCTTTGCCGTAGAGTGGTGCTTTGTTACCCAAAACTTTTTCCATCACCTCTTGTTCAAGGTGGTAGTAAGCTTCAGCTTCTTTGAAGTGACCGCGCGCCTCTTGCAGGTAGCCTTTGTCATAAAGCAAAACTGCATAGTTGAGGCTGTTCTTTTTCTTATCATTGTTGAAGAGTGAATCGCTATGTTTAATTACTTTTTCTGCTTCTTCAAAGCGGCCGAATGTAATCAAAAGCTGAGCCAAATTGTTCCAGCCCAGAGCCAGGCCGACCTGTTTTGCCCCCACAGCTTTTTCGCCCATGGAGATAGCACGGCGATAAAATTGTTCCGCTTCATTGAAGCGAGCTTGCTTCTCATACATGCTGGCTAGGTTATTTAAGAGCAGAGCCATATTGATGCTCTGGCCGCCTTTGTTTTCTTCAAGCACTACAATTGCTTGCTTAAACATTTCTTCGGCTTTTTTGTAGTTGCCCTCTTCTGTATAGCAACTGGCCAAATTGATCAGACTTTGGCCTAAGCGAGCACCTTTGTCTTTGACGCTACGGGCTGCTTCGACGGCCTCGCTAAAGAGTCTTTCTGCTTCAGCGTAGCGAGCGGCCTTCAGGGCTTTCTGACCACCTTCTTCGAAACTCTGCCATAGGGTTGCCTGAGGCATGGCAGCCTGTTGGCTCAAAGTCATGAAGGGAACGATAGTAATAGCGAGGCTGAAGCTGAGCTTTAGTGCTTTGTCTCTTAGGTGATTTTTAAAGGCGTTTTGTTTTGACATCTTGATTACTCGTTAATTTGCCTGATCCTAGCAAATACAGGGTGATTTAGAGCGCCTGACTAAGCGCTCTAAAGTTATCTCTTTTCTATCTGTTGACAAATGCTAGTCAAGAATTCCAAAATCTACACTATGAACTTGCTGAGCATGATTGCTTCTCTGCGTAAGTTTGGGAATTTCGTCATTGGCCTTTTTCCCGTGCTTGGCACCATATTAGATTGGCTCCTGGCACCGTTTATTCGTGCCGGTAGAGCAATACAGGTGCGTGCTAGTTCTGCGGCGAAAGTTCAAGGGCAAATAGACAAGTTTCAGCAGTTGCCCGTGGTCAAGGCTGCTACTCCGGCTATTCGCCGCTTCTACTGGAAAGATTATGCTCAAGATCGGCTGGTATTAGAGCGGTTGCCCCAAGGTAGTTTGGCAATATTGCGTCCGCTTTTTCTTGCCACGGTGGCTTTGACTGTCCTCTTACCTTTGCTCTCGGTCATCACTAAACCAGCAGTTAATTTGACTACTTTGGCTGGTGCTACCGGTAGTGCTCCGCTTTGGTCTGTCTATCTTTGGGTAATAGCAGCGGCTCTTGCTTGGGGCTGTATTCTGGCTGGTTCTGCTGTTTGTAATCGCATTTTCTTCGCTTTTGTTGCTGTTATCTACATTACTCTTTTTGGTGCCTGCGCCTTATTTATTCCCCGCTCATATGCCAACGCTCTTTTGCCTCTTGTAGTATTTCTGGCACTGAGTTTTAGTGAACGTACCTTGAAGAAACCTGGTGGCATTGACCGCTTTCTATCAATGTTCGTTGCTTTAGTAGTAGGCGCTCCTGCTGGGGTCTATCTGCTTGCTCTAACACCATTGCAGCCACTCTTTAAGCCCTTGGTGCTCGAATCAGGAATGGTCATCGGTGGCCTTCTAGCTTTGAGCATTGCTACTTTTTGCCGAGGGCCTGGTGGTCGCTATGAAGCGGCACCTAAAAACAGTGTTGCTGCCATACGAATATCTTCGCTTTTGCGCCAACCGCTTTCTATTGCCAGTAGTGCTGGGTTGCTATCGTCTCTAACCCTTATCTTTCTCATTACTCTGGTTTGCCGCGGTGGTGCCGCTGCCTTTTCTGGGCAGCTATTGTCTGAGATGAGTCTCTGGAACGGCTATCTCTGGCCAGTCTGGTACTTCATTGGCATTGGTATTATCTTTAAGCTAATCAAGAACACTAAAGTGATCACCAAGTCTATTAAAGAGGCTTTGCCTAGCTCCCTTTACTTGCCTTCGGTAGTGCTTCTTATCGTTTTTGGCAGTGCTTTGATGTGGCGCAATGATCTGGTCAATTGGTCTCTGCCCTATGAATTTCTGGGCGGTATTACTGGGCCATTTTATCAAGGTACAAAGTGGTATTGGAGTGAGCCCATCAATTCATTTTCAGCCGCCGTGTTGAAGTGGTTCTTCCTTTTCGATTTGATTGCCCTGGTTTGGCTTTCGTTCAAGAAACGCTTGAACGCCGATAGCGCTAGTACGCTCCTCTATTTTTCCGCTCTTTCCTGCTTTGCTGTTACTGAGTATATGTTTCAGTGGCTGTCGTTTGGCCGCTCTGCTGCTCACTCTGTGATTCTGCTGATGACCTTTTCTATGTGGTTGCTGTGGCTATTTCATACTGTCGGGCTAGAAATGAGCTTGCAAACCTCTAAGACTTTTCCTTCTATTGGTCGCCTTGCTATTTTTGGTAGCATCGTGCTCTTCGCCTTACTTGAGATTCATGCCCGTTGTGCCATCAAAGACTATGGGGTTATGAATGAAATATTCCTCTATATGTTCAGAGGAATTATTGACGTGGGCTTGCCCTACTTTCTCTACGTTTTTGCTAGTCGTCGCTTTCAGCAATTGCCTCTGAAGATTGCCGAAATTTTTCAAATATTCTGTGCTGGCGCCCTTCTTACCTACCCTCTAAATATTCTCGATAAGCTTGCTTTAGGCGGTTGGAGTCTCTCTGGGCTCAATAGTGTCTGGCAAGATGAGATCGCCACATTCACTAATAAGGGCTTCATTGCCGCCCAAGAGCCCGAGCTTTCGTTGCTTTCAATTGCCTTGCGCTCGGCCGCTTTTGTGGCAGCGCTTGCCCTTGTAGCTATGGTGGTGAGCTATCAAAAGCGCTTGAGCAGCTCTACACAGGCTAACAAAAGTAGCGAGAAAACCAGTGCGAATACTAGCAGTAAAGCCGCTGTGATCTTTGCCTGCCTGGCCTTTGCTAGCGGCTTTGCCTCTTTTTCTAAAACTACTGTTGATTTGCCCTTGCCTGATCATGTGCGAATTCTCGTGGCACCATTTCATACCAGTCTCTTCTTTGACTATTATCTCGTGGCTCTTTATCTTTCAGCTGGCATAGCCGCGCTGCTATTTGCCCTAATGGTTGGACCTGGAACTAAATCTGGAACTGGAACTGAATCTGGAACCAGCTCATCTAAATGGCGTTGGTTATTGGCCTGTGCCCTTGCCTTTGCCGTTAATTTCTTCATTAGTTGGGCTTGGCCTGGGCAAGAAGTATGGTTGCGCTCTACTGGTATGCTAGAGACTGGTGCAATACTTGCTGCTGTAGTCTTTGCCTATCTACTAATCAGGGCTGTAAGGTCTATAGAAGAAAGTTCTGGACAAGAAGATTCTGGGCAAGGTCAGTCTAAAGAAGCCGAGAAATCTGGATTTTCACTATTTGAGCTCAACGCTGCTGCTGTCCTATTGCTTGCGGGCCTGATTTACAGTGCCTCGCTGCAGTTGCCGAAAGCGGCAATGCAGCAGGCCAATCTGCCCATGGCCTCTGGGCTTAAAGTACCAGCCCGCTTTGGCAAGCCAGTAGTTAATGCCAACTCAGCTCTCTATACATTGATAGAGCCAGTGGGGGCGTCGACTCTAACAATAAGTCAAATTGACAGTAACGGCCGCGATCTAAAAACTATTATGCTTGACTTGGTGACGAAAACGCAGACGGCAAAATTGTTGCCCAACTTCAAAGTGGTGCGGGCTCAAGATTACAGCCGTTATGCCCCCTCGGCTCTAGCTCTTGAGTTTACCTATGATTTGCTCAATAAAAATGACCCTCGTGCCACCGTGGCCATGAGTGGAATCACTGTGCTGAAATTCGCAAGTAATGCAGCAAGCAATACAGCCAGTGACAAAGTTCAATACTATTGCATGTGCGCTACGCCAGTTGATATGGACGTTAGACGCTATGACTTAATTCGTGTTCTGCAATCAAGCAAATAGACTGTCACTGCCTTCCAAGCAACTCGCCAATGATCCTTCCTGAAGGCCACACCCTAATTGTTTGGAAAAACCTTAAAAGATATACCGGAGTCTAAACCATCTGCTTGAACTCTCTAACTCAAGGCCAGTGGCCAATGTATTCGAACACGGTCTTGAAAATCATCTAAAGTTTCTTTTGTAGATATTGTGGCGCCATTCAACAGGTCATTATTACGGAGTGCCTTTATTGCCGTTCGCGCAGCAGCTTCTGTGTCAATAACACCAAAATAAACAGCCATCGTTCCCATTCCACTATCCCATCCTTCCCAACGCCCATTGCCTGTTACGGCCAGACAATAATCCAAAACGTCTTGCACACGAGAGCGCGTCTCAGCCTCTTCTTCTTCCCTGAGTTTCTCTGTTTGGTATTCAATCATCAGGGAAGAAGATGCCTCAAGCTCTGCATAGCCAGCATGGATATATTTCTCATTCAACCGGTCTACAAGGGCAAGGGCCAGCTCGTGATCATATACCGTGAAATCCTCGACTTCTCCTGTCGTGCCTACAATGCCATGGTGTGTAAATACTATGTTCTCTTCATAGCCAATTTGCATAAATTTGGTAAGCAAGTCTTCTTCTTTATACAGCCGCAGAAGAATATTTGGAAAAAGAATTGGTTCCAAGATGGGAGTATGCAACCTCCTCTTGATTCTAGTTACGTCAGTAAGAAACCAATCTTTTGAGTCATCTGATGAAAAGAATTGCTCCGCTGAAATAGCGAATCTCGACATGAGATTTGGGAAAAGCTCTTTCCAGGTTTCATCACCACAAACAGATATGCTGTCTTTATCAATTTGAAGATTGCAAAATAGGGCTTCGACAACCATATAGTTCTGATAATCAAAAAGCTGTTTGCAAACCGATTTACCATTGGTTCTATTTGTTAATCGCAACCAGATGAGACCACCGCAGGCCTCTGGGCCTTGCGGACTCATCTCGATTGACACTTCATGCATATCGGAACATCCAGTCAGAAAGGGAATGCTTTGACTCATTGAGTTTAGAATCGACTGATAGATCTCTTGAACCAAGGAGTCATTTCTTTCTTTATCCAGGGATAACGCTTGCACACACTTAAAAATGCAATCGTTTGCCGATTCTAATTGTTCTGGCAGCTCGCCACTACCGCAACTTGGCGGAACAAAGCAATTCATCAAAATGTAATCGCCGTCTGTTGGCGGGTTTATACGCTCAACAGAAATGCTTGAGCACGGCTCACTGGTAATAATTGAAATTATCAAGAGCGGTCTGGGCTCAATAAGTTCGAAACTAGAGTTTCTAAGTAACATTCCCCATCTGAGACCCAGCTGCCTTATCGCTGGAATTTGAGAAGCCGGAGATTTCGGATCTCTGGTTTCCTGAAACCTAACCATCACTTCATCTAGGATTACTTTGCTCACTTTGCTCTACCGTTTTTTGAATAAAGGCACATCAACATACTTTGGCAGCGAGCCGCTCACGTTCGAGTTCACAAGCCTGGTTTGTAATGAGAAATAGAACAATGTCACTGCCTTCCAAGCAACTCGCCAATGATTCTTTCTGAAGGACTAATTTCGCTTTTAACTTTACCAGGAAGTAATATGTCCATGAACGTAAAATAGTCAGGAAATAGGCGAACAATATCTTCATAAACTCTAGAACAGAACTGATCAGTAACTACTCGCAGATCAGCGAGAGTGCAATGTCCCTTAAGTCCAAGTAGACTTTTAACGGTAACAGTTTCATCATCATTTATCACCGCTGGGTTTGTTGGCCAGAAAGTCAGCCATGAAAGACCAAAGACTTAATTGCCAACAATAAATGAGGCCTGACGCCTGCCGACTGCTTTTGCGCCTAAAGGGGGGCAAAGCTAAAGTGCACTTCGCACACTATTGAATGTTTGACGTCGGAAATAGGGGCCACATGCTCAACAGCCCTTATTGCTGATTGATCAGCGATATCATTGTTCGAGGATTTAATTGTGTCAAGATTATCAATCGAGCCATTTGGATTTACTCGAAATCTAATTGTTACTGATTCTGCCACGTTTTTTTTAGGTGGAAACCAGTGTCGTTGTATTCGCCTTTCAAGGTTTGAACGAAACTTCTCAGAATCAGGAAATGTGTTTTGGACAGCCAAGTTGACTATTGATTTAAGAGGTACTTTCTTATTTTGATCGTCTGCTCCAACAGCTATTTTCATTGAGTTTTTCCCATAGGCTGGAACAGTCCCCCAGAACAACATTACCATTGCTGTAGCGGAAGCAACTAGACTTGCTGTTCTTACGGAGTAATTCACAATCTTCAAAAACAAACCCCGATTTTATCGTTATCCTCGCTGCAAGCCGCTAAGACCCGCTTGGTTAACTAGTTGCAAAGTATCCACTCATGGGCAAATAGGAGCCACCCCAACCGCCGCTAGACCCTCAGAGAAGCTGTCAGCAAGGTCATGTATGTTAGCGTTAATTTTATAGATACCGTCAGGTGCGATAAAACCATAGAGAGTCCCCGTAGCAGACGCACAGGCTAATCCATTTGAAAAATCGCTTAGGTGCTTGTATTTACACTCGACTGACAGGGTTCCGTCGCGATTTACCACTCCACACAAATGATCACCAGATTTGCTAAATACGACGGCATAATTTTCAGAAAAGGGCCTTGCAAAGCCGAAAGCGAAAGGAATAACTACTTCGCCGCTTGTATTAATGAAGCCGTACAAATTATGTTTTTGAATCACGGCAAGGCCACTATTAAACGCTGGGTCTTCCAAGCAATGACTAGGTTTTAGTTTATCTTCTGTGAAATCAGAAGAGTCAAACTCTCCTACAAAATGGCTAGACCTATCCAGTGAGAAATCGGGACGGCCTGGCTCAAAAGAATATTCAAATCTGACCGTGCCATCAGGGTTTAGGTATTTCCTCTTGTACTTGCCTGAGTCAACACGATAGTCGACAGCCGCTAATCCTTCGGAAAAACTCCAAGCGAAGTCACCCGTCGCAGGTATTCGCTCTTGGCCATTCTTGTCGATATATCCATATTTGGTGCCTCGACGGAAAACTGCCAAACTTTTAGAAAAGTCTCTTACATCGTCGAATTGGCATGGAATGGCTAGCCGGCCTCTTTTATCAACGAACCCCCAAAGCGAGGTACTCTTCTGTTGAACAGCAGCCAGCCCCTCCTTGAACCCTCTGGCTCTTTCAAAGGTAGGCTTAATCACCCAATTGTAGTTCCGGTCCAAATAGCCAAAACCTTCTTCCTTCGAAGGTGCAGCAGCTGCCAGCTGCTCGGAGAAATTGCCAGCGGCCCAAAAATCTGGCCCAGATCGAATTCCTTCACGATCAATAAACAAAAATCGACAAACACTACCTTTGTCGCTACCCACTCTTATTCGCGCCCTTCCACAGTAGAATTTACCAAGCGAGCCCTCAAGGTATGGGTAATACTTGTTCGCTGCGAAAATATTTATTACCAGTTTATTTTTGGTATCAATATATCCCCAGCGCGGGCATGCCATCTCCAAAAGAGTGTTAGTGATGCCTTTAAGACTGCAGCCCGATAGGGTGAAACATGCGAGTGTAATCCCAACACCGAAGGACAGTCTTCGAAAAGTATTCGTACTTATCATGAGATTCAATTTTCCAATTGTTCTGCTAAGAAGCCTCAGGTCATTGAGTTTACTCTAAAATGCTGTCACTCTTATTTCTGAAAGTTTATTGTATTTTACAGAAAGTTCTGTATTGAGGTGCTGTGAGTAGAAACGACGACATTGTTCGCGACTTCGAACTCTGGAAGCAAGAGTTGAAGGCAAAAACTGAAGAACAAAATATGGGACCTCCCGAGTTAATATATGTTGAGCATGACGACTATCATGCCAAATACATTGGACGCACTGCTGCTGGTGTACAGTTCTTCGCTCCTCCCATTTTCGTCGAGCATAGCGGTGAATTGCTTGGAATGATTCCTAGCAAATATGAAGACCACTGGACTGTCGAAGTGTTGCCTGGCAATGTGATGGCATTTCATGAGCCTTGGGATTCCGGCGTTTACGACACCTGATTTTTTGCAATATTTACCCGCCGCTAGTGGAGACACGAGTGCTCGATAAGCAGTGCGGGCAACCGGATTTTTTACTAGTCCGATTGGCAACGGTGGCTTGCCATTCGTGATTGCCTTCAGGGCAAAGCCACCAAACTTTTTTACTAGACGCTGATGTCAACGTTTCACCACTGACGGTACCATTTTTAGTTGGGTGCAGCTGGGCAGCGATATTGGGAAATTTAGTAGCCAGGCAATTCTCTCGACTAGCTCTTTGATTAGTGCAATAGGGGCAACCACTACCGTCCGCTCGTCTAGAAACTTCTGCCTGCCATTGATGCTCGCTATTGTTGCGACAAAGCCACCAGATTTTTTTCTTTGATCGGCAAGTGAACTCAGCGGCACTCATGCCATCATTGAGAGTAGGGTGCCATTCTTGCGCCACTTGTGGAAAAAGGATAACCAGAGAATTAGTGATCGAGACCCTTTTGTTGGCGCAAAAGGGGCAACCTTTGCCGGCCGCTCGCGAGAAAATAGCCGCTTGCCAGACATGGTCTGGCCCTGCTACACACTGCCACCAGGCAATGACGTCAGACCCGCTTGAAAAATCATGGGCAGTCCACTGGCCGTTATTAGTAGCATGCCATTGACTGGCCAGCTGCTTAAACGTTTTGCTCAAAGGCTCAAAGTCGTGGCCACCGGCGTACCATGTACGCTCACTTTTGACACTATCAGCATTGAGTTCAGTTGCTCTAGCTTTGCGAGGTGAACTGCTCTCACTCATCATTATTGATTACTCGCAAATATTCGACTACCAAATAGAATGTTCATTTGAAAAAGCGGTCATAATAAGCTCGCATTGCTTCTACTTTGGAGTTTACTATGAACATGCTTGCTGCAAGATTGTTTTCTACAATGTTTACTGTCTTAATGGTATCTGCAGTTTTTATGGTATCTGGTTGCTCGCAGTTAGACGGCAACAAAGCTGATGTTGAAGGTGTCGCGTTTGTTTCTCACATTTTAGACGAGCAAAAGGGCAGATGGAAGCCAGAAAAGCTGGCGGCCGTTGTCAACAAGACGGTATCTGAGAAGGATGTTCAAAAATGAAAAACATCATGATTGCCTCACCATGCACTGTCGATTGGAATACGATGGATGGCGATGACCGTGTCCGTGTTTGCGGGGCTTGCAAACAGAACGTCTACGACACCAGCAAATTGACTACAAAAGAGATTCTAGATTTGATGGCGGCCGACAGCAATGCCTGCCTAAAAATCTATCGTCGAGCAGATGGCACGCTACTAACCGAAGACTGTCCCTTCGGCTTGCGCACCCTTCGCCGTGGTGCTCGCACAGCTTCAAAGATAGCAGCATCATTGTGGGCACTGGCATTGTCTTTCACAAGTGTGTCTGCGCAACCCAGTGTTATAAAAACAGAGAGCACGCCCAGGCCGAAGTCTGCAAGCAATAAGGCGAAGGCTAAAGCAAAAAATTCGCAGACACCTATTTCAGAAATTAAAGATGCTACACACAGTACTTCAATGCCTGGCTTAATGCCCGGTTCATTGAAGGATACTCTCGCTTCAGATTTACTGACTAAAGCAAGAACTAATATCGCAGCGAAAAACTATATTGAAGCAGAGCAGAATTTCAAAGATGCAACTTCTGCGCTAACTAAGTCGAAGCATGACATTGCCTTTGAGAAGCAAGTCTGGAGCGAATATTCTAACTTTCTCATTTCGCAGAACAGAAAAGACGAGACAACAGTAATTGCCAACGAACTGAAACGACTAGACGAAAAGCAAAGAGCTGAAGGTCTTACACAGTCAATGGGTTTTATAGTAGAGCCAAGCATGCATGATATTAGACACTACTCTCCTGGGCGCGCCGAAAGGCATCAGAAGACTGCACCAACATTGCCTGAAGGCGCACCTGTTCCAGACAACGAGTAATAGACGCATACGATCATGATGGTCGTAACTCGCTCAACATCCCGTCAGGTAGTCGTGGCATTTGCGGGTAGGCCGCTTCGAACATATCCGAAAATCTTAACTGACTAAACTGTCTTTATCGCGTTTCTCCGCAAGATCTATCACACCGCCACGGGCACCGGCAGGGGCTGGATGAGCATCAAGCCCGATCACATAATTTAGCCTTAGCAACAGATTTACGATTCGCTCTACAGAGAATCCCGCCATTTTGCCATTGATGATATCGGATACTTTGGGTTGAGCAATTCGGAGTTTTGCAGCAAGCTCTACTTGAGTGCAGTTAGACTCCTTAAGCGCCTCTTGCAGCTTACGGAAGAAGCAAGCTTTTATATTGAGTGCAGCGGATTCCTGTTCAGAAAAACCGAAATCTCTGAAAATGTTGCCACTTCCTTTCGGATTGAATTCCTCCTTCTTTATCTTTTTCCCGCTCATAGCTTTTGTTTTTTCCTCCACTCTTGCAACTTTGCAAAGCGACTCTTAGCGGTGTCAATATCAACTTGAGCGGTTTGCTGGGTTTTCTTTTTTGTAATTACGTGAAGCACATAAATGGCCTCTTCGAATTTTGCAACATAAATAAGCCGGTACTGTCAGAGGGCCATTCTTTAACCTCTTGGAGAAGACTCTCCAATACCCATTGAGTTTCTTTCTTGCTCGGCTTTTCGGCTGGCGTTGCAGCGTCTTTTTCGACCGCTTTATGCGCAGACGTTTTTCGCGATTCTCTCATTGATAAACACTATACCAGATTTGGTATAGTGTCAAACTGGCCTGTGTAGCAAGACGTTCAAGCACTCCGGGCTCGATCTTCAACTTGAGCTAGCTTCAAATCAATTGCTGCCGTTCTAAAAGGATGGCCGCTGACTCCCCACATCATCGCGGCCAGAGTCGCAATAGAATTTGAAAACGGATTGGACCTTTAGTAGAAGGCGCTTTTATGGCCCCGAGCCATTGGGAGACTGCACTGATTAGGCTAGACGGTATGCCAGGCGGCTTGGCCGCGACCTTGTAGACAGCCTTGCCACCTGGCGAAACTTCCGATTCAATGATCATTTCGTAAGTTGTCGTTTCCTTCTTCAGCTGTGAAACATGCGTTGTTACCGTATTCTCAATTACCTTCATGTAATCGACTAGACTCGCTACTGAGATGTATTCCGCTATCTTGGTTTGATCCGTTAGCAACACATATTTGTCGACAACGACAGGACCCGTGCCCTTCGGTCCATGTCCGTCTGAGCTATATTGCACCCATCCCTGTTCAGCCTCGTAGTTCATGTGGTCTACAGGGTTGTGGTAACTTGACTTTGGCTGTGAGATTGCAAACTGATTTAAGTCCCCCCCCGCCTGAGCTGGAGAGGGAAATGCCAATGCGTCCTGAAGCAGCGGTTTTTAGTTTGTTCCAGGCGTCTGCTGTTAGCATAACCACATAGCCATCACCAAATCTTCTGAATTCGTTTTTGCTTACGCCCGGAAGAAGTTCGACAAACGATCCGGAGAGTATGGAGCCATCGCTCCCTGGTGGAGATACTGCCCGAGCGTCGCCCGGGCCCCAAACCAGAAACGCGTTTGCTCTAGGATCTACGCCGAGCATCAACATCAGTGGTGTTTTATTCGGAAGGGATTTCACAAGATCGGCAAAGCGCTTCTGTGCTTTCGGAGGCACAGACAAACTCAGCGATGTTCCTTGCTCGATCACACCAGCATCATAAAGGAGCGCCCTAGGGGCTTTACTTACCGGCTCTGCTCTCATTGCTTTAACATCCGCGGCTGAAAATACAGAAGCCCTTGTCCGATCGCACCAGGTGGGGAAAGGATAATAGCTGCTTTGGTGCGAGAGCCGCCCTGTCAAACGAGAGGGGCCACCAACTTCATACACGTCTAACTCTTCCTTTGTAAGAGGGATGACGGCCAGTGTGTCTTGGGCAACATTGACACCAGGGAATGACTGAGCGGGAAGATAGATTGCTCCATGGAATTGCGGGGCAATAAATTCATGACCACCGTCACCAAGGAGTGTGGAATCTCCTTGGTGAACGATTCTTCCCTGTTTAGCCAAAGCGAAAATCGTTTTGAAAAATTCTTCCGGCGCACGAGGATAGTCGGCTATCTTTTCACTATTGTCCTGGACGATTGTCACCATCATCTCAGGCTGACCAGTTGTCGCCAGCCCCTCAGTAACAAAGCTCCACGCGGGAGACCCATTCTTGTCCGCCAACTTGTGTGAATAAATCACCAATGACAGCGTCTGTGGTATCACCTGCTTATGCAATGGAAAAGCTGAACCTTCGGACTTTTCTATGGACTGGGCGGCACAATTAGGCGCAGTGCCGGTCGCGACAAACGCCAACCCGACCACCGCAATTCTTGCACATTGCCCATATCTCATCGTGACTGCGGCCGCTCCTCTTCAATCTGCGTTAGACACCATAGTGTTGCCTCTCAACCGACGTCTCATAATTACCGTTAGATACTGCTGCTCGTGTGCGGCTTGCTGGAGCGTCGTTGTCATCTTTAGACATGGCAGGTCACTTCGCTCAGAGTTCTTCAATATACCCACCAATGAGCCTTTCAGCCCGGTGGCCAGGGTCAAGTACCAAAGTTCGAATAATTCGATCATTGCGACTATTTCGACTAGGTGGTACACTGGCGGCAGGCGCGGTGGGAGCAACATTATGACCAGTACCGACAAAGAAGCATTTTTGCCCAGTAGCGCGGAAGTTGAGCTGGCTAAGGTTAGCTTGCCCAAGCTGACAAACTTGTTTTCGGGGCAGACTTCGTCTTGCGAGTCCTCATTTACTTTGAAAATCGACAACGATCAGGAGATAGACATTACGCCTTCGGCAGTCCAGGCGCTTATTGAAGCTGTAAGTCTCATTGCTCACGGTAAAGCCGTTGTCGTCAATTCCATCGATAAGGTGATGGAGACTCAAGAAGCCGCCGATTTTCTCAATGTTTCGCGTCCCTATTTGTGCAAATTGCTTGATTCCGGAGAGATTCCTCATCACACGGTCGGCAGATTTAGACGGGTTAACTACGAAGACTTGCTCGAATACAAGAGTAGACGAATCACAAAACAGAATCAGGCTATGGACGAACTTATCGCCCAAGCTCAAGAACTCAACATGGGTTATTAAAGCCAGATGATTCGCAATACCGCAGTCATCTTCGACGCTTGCGTGCTGTATCCTGCGCCCTTGCGGGATCTGCTGATACAGCTAGCAGCGTATGGGCAAAACAAACACTGGTTTCGCGCAAAATGGACCGAGAAAATTCACGGGGAGTGGATGGAGAATTTGCTCAAGACGCGCACTGACATTGAGCGAAACACTTTGCTCAGAACGCGTGATTTGATGAACAATGCAATTGACGACTGCCTTGTAGAGGGCTACGAACAGCAAACATATGCGATTTCCCGGCAGCGAAACTTGACCCACATGGCGTACAGGCGATGACCGCCGATGATTTCATTTGCTCATTGATAGACGAATTTGGCGATGAAGGCGCAAAAGGTCTAGGTGTCATCGTCAACCTGATAAAAAAGCGATTGAACAAACCGCCTGTGACCTGGAGCGAATATCTTGAAACCCTGACGGCACTCAGCGGCAATGAACTGCCTAACACCGCTACCATGATAAAGGAAGTCATAACCGATGCTGTGATAGCAGCCGACAAAACCTAACGTAACAGCCCCAGAAATCTAAAACAGCGCAGCACTGCCCGTGGTGCCGCGCTGTTTGCGTCCTGCAATTCAGCAAATACACTGTTCTAATATCTTGCCTTAGAATATCGAAGCCATGGCACCACTAAGATTGGCTTCCATCAACGATAGTTGTAGATTGACTAAACGAGCGTCAAAACTATTGGCGTCAAAATCGCAACCAACCCAAGTCAGCTTTTCTTCGATTTCAGGATTTTCAGGATCTTCTACCACTTCTAAAAATTGACGATAGCCTTCGGTGCCACCAACGTCTTCTGGTGGGCAAGCGCGTTTGCCCATGATGCAGCGGGCCAGGGCTGGGCCACCTTCTAGCTCGACAACTCGCTCTACTTTTACTTCGTGCTGCCATGAGTCTGCTAAATCATATTCATAGATAAATTCGTCCCCTTCTTCGTTCAATATATCGCTGAGCTTAATTGAAGATTGATCTTTGATCTTCTTGTTTTTGGCGTCAACTAAGTCACCATATATGGTGTTGCCGAAGTGAAAGTGATGAATGTGATAGCCTGACCATCCCATAGAAAGCTGCAAAATCTCATGCAGTTGATCTAGAGTTATGTCGCCATTGACCAAGAGTCTCCGCCAGATGGGCAAAGGCGCATCTTTTAAATTGACGCGCAGTTGAAAGAACTTGTTGAGATTGCTTTTCTTGCGGACGGCCATATATTTTCCTCTGTGTTCTAGTTGCCTGGTTCAAAAATCTAGTGCTTCAGGTCCGAAAGAGTCTGGCAGTAGGTCGTCTAGTTGCCAGATGCAGACATCATTTGCTTCATTCTGAATGGAGAGTAAGACTAGGTCTAACCCACCGAATTCTCTTAAAAATTGTCGGCAAATACCGCAAGGTGAGCCCCCAGGCTTGGTGGCGCAAACCACCGACATGCGAAGAAATTTAGTAAATCCTTCTGAAACCGCTTTGACAGCTGCTGTGCGCTCGGCACAAATGGCACCGCCATAGCTGGCATTTTCTATATTGCAGCCAGAGAAGCGGCGTACCACTCCTTCGGCATTTTGTGCTTCGATTACCGAGCCTACATAGAACTTAGAGTAGGGTGCATGGGCTGCTTTAGCCGCTACCCAGGCGGCGCTGACTAATTCTTGATCAGTACTTGAGAGATCGGCAAATTTAGTAATGGCTGGTTTGAATGACATCTTTGCTGTGGCTTATCTTTGGCTATTCGTGGCTTGCGGCGGCTTGCAAGCGCTCTTGCAGGCTCGTCACAACGGCATGGCGTTTCTTTAACTCTTCTACTTGAGAAGTTGGCTGGCCATTGGCTTCAATTGTAGCTTTGAGTGAAAGAGTTTCAAGTAAAGCTGACTTAATCGCCAGTACGATGGTACATGAATCTAAAACCGAGCTAACAGTCTCTTCGCCTTCATGGCCGTTACTCAAGGCCAGGCCTGATTCTAGTGATGACAAGGCGTCTCTAAGTACGTGTTCTAAGAGGCTGACGCCGTAGTCTTTTTGGTTGTCTATACCTTTGACCAGTTCGCAAAAGTTGAGTAGCTCGCGTTCGCTCCTGGTCGAAAGGCGCGAAACACCTTGCCGGGCCGTTTCCATCCAGATTGCTCTAGTTACTTCTAGCTGGCTGGCTGCTTGGCTAATACGCAGCAAAGCAACGACAGGTTCAATCTCACCTGCTTGCCATTGCTTAAAAGCTCCCTGCGCTATGGAGAGACTCGCTTGAGTTTCTTCGATAGGGTCATCGAAAGCATTCATCTAGTATATCTCTCGGCCATCCCGCTCCTTTCTTCCTCTTTAAGAGTTCTACCGTGCTTTGGCCATGGTGAATCAGCCCCGAGGCAAAGATCAGATTAAACCGCAAAGTAGCCCAGTAAAATAGGCATTCAGGCCTTACAAACCCTATGGGTGGAAGCTTTCTGCTCAATAGTCTGTAATAAGTATTAATTGGACTACAAGGTCTGGTTTTGCCGGTCTGGTTAATATGACTGGCTTAAAGGCCTAGCTTGAAGTTCTAGTTTAAATTGCTAATTTTTGCCAGGCGGAATCAGTTTGCCGCTTGTTTGCAGGGTGGTTGTGGTGGACGGCTGAGTCTTATTACTTGCTGTAGGGGCTGTTGTTGGTGCCGGGGTGGGGTTGGCGTAAGCATCAGCGTAGTTGCGCACATAGAGGTTAGTGCCGACTGGGCTAAGCTTTCGTGTGCCGATTGGCTTTTTTTCGTCTAGTAGGGTCTGCAAGTTGTCGGCACTCCTTTGAATTTCTTGAGCCCTGCTGTTGCCACGCTCTAGCGAAGTGCGCTGTGAATCATAGTATTGCTTGAGTTGCTGCAGCTGCTTGAGCGAATCTTTGCTGCCTTTGCCCTTTGCTATGTTGTCTTCTAGTTCCTTTTGCGCTTTTTCTATAGCCTCGCTCTGCACCCGAGCAGCTTCCATGGCATCGCGCTCGCCTTTTGAGCGAGTGGAGTTTTTGGCGTTTTCAGCCTGTTGCTGCAATGAGCTTTTGGCGTGTTCCAATACTAGGTCTTTGGGTGGTTCCTTGACTTTCGGTCGGTCAGCTTTGGCGGACTTCTTTTCTTCTGACTCTAGCCCGAGTGAAATCAGGGCTTGCTTGGAGAGTTTACCGACTTCTTTTTCTGGCGCTAGGGCAAAGGCAATGCGATATTCTTGGATGGCCAGCTCTTTTTTGTTGAGCTTAATGTAAGTGTTGGCCAAGTAGTAATGAAAAACGGGATTGCTAAATTCAGCCGCTTGGGCGCAGCCTAAGCGCGACTCGGCGAGCTTAAAATCGCCATCTTTGAAGGCTTCTACCCCTTCAGTCATGGCGACGTTCTCAGCTCGGGCAGGGCAATAGAGAGAGGCTAAAAACAGCGCCAAAGCAATGCCTACGGTCATGTTATTGACTTTTTTTCTGGCCTGTTTGCTGGCATTATTATGGGCTGTAATTTTCATTGCTTATTTATTTGTAGATCAAGGCTTACTGGAGAAATCGAGATTGGTGGTTCTAGAGATAAAGAGGTTACCCACTGCTTTAGTGTAACCAGAGCCGGGCTGCCAGATCATTACACCAGAGTTTTTGGCTGTTGGCTGAGGTGTGCCTGGTGGGCTCTGCCAGGCATTGGCATACTCATCAGTTGTGGATGGCTCTGTCACTAAGTCTTTGGGGGTGCCGTCAAAGTCTTCCTGCCAGTTCTTTACATTAATCCAAGGGGGCAGGTTGCCTGTATCAGCTTCAATCTCAATTTGTGGGTTAGTGTGGTCGGCGCTGTCGTCTTTGGCGAAAATATAATAGCGGCTGACATTTTTGTCGTAGTTTTGATTTTCTAGCATTGTTGTCAGTTTTGCCATGGTAAAGCTTGGGTCCATGCCTTGAATGCGTTGCAATAGCTTTTTCATGGCTGGCTGATAATCAGCTTTCAAGGCTTTAATTATGGCCATAATATTGTGGCCGCCAGCGTATTCGCCACCGAGCTTGCCGAAGCAATTGATTACTCTAGTTGGGGTTTGATAGTCAACTAAGCCGTGAATTGTTTGGTCGGCTTTGGTTTCATAAGGAATTGACTTGACCTTCTTACCGTCCACGTTCCAATTTGACATATTCAAGACGTAGAGGGTGATGTAAGACTCGGGGATGGTCATGCTGTAGCTGCGAATGGGATTGGCTACGGCGCTGGCCGTGGCCGTAGAGTCTAGTTTGCCATTGCTAGCCAAGGCCGATTGGCGAAAGGCGTTAGGAATAACTGTGGCACTGCCATCGATTGGTGCTATGTCGGCGCGGTTAGGATCAAAGACTGAATCGGAAATCAGGTGAGGCTGCTCGCCTTCGTGAAAAGAAGTGAAAGTGAATTTTTTATTGTTAGCTGTCATCGGCACGTAGCCTTGCATGTAGCTCCTGGAGCCTTTGTCTACTTTGCCTGCCGTGACGCCAGTGGGAATTTGTCCTGGTGTCATGACCAAGTTGCTTTCATCGCCCCTGTCTACCATGGCAATGGGGCAGGTAGTCTGACTACTTTTGTCGATACCCATACCTGGATTTATCATGTTGGCCGTGCGCCTGCCAGCCATTTGATTGAAAAACAAATCTTGGGTTTTGCTAGAGGCGATCTCGCTGTAGAGAGTGTCATTAATTGTCTGGGCGATTTGATAGGCTGAGTCGCCATTGCCGCTGGCTTTGGGGCCGGCCTGGCCGCTTTTTTGCATTTCCTCTAGATTGGCGTTGATCAAATAGGCTTTGCCCCAGAGTCTGTTGACATTGCTCATGCCTACTTTGCCGCTGGTGTCTGCCACATCAGCATACTTAGGGTCTGTGGGCACACGGATGTCCATCATTTTTCTTGAGACATTGAGAGCACCAGCATCGGCAGCGTTGCGTACCTGCCTTGAGCCCCCCAAAAACATTGCTAGTGAGAAAAGGCCATAAATTAGGGCCATCAAGCCGAAGCTGCAAGCAATTACTAAAATCAACGAGGCCGCCCTCTGGCTGCGTATTGTTCTTAGTCTTTGTGGATGGCTAATAGTTTGCCTGATAAATTGCGACATTTTTTACTCTCAATGGCTATTGCGCAGCCGGTGTACCAAGTAGCGGCTGGATAGCGCTGGCTCTGAACTCAAATTGGTTCATCCAGGGTAGAGGAATGGGCACATTAATTTGCATCACCGTGGCCACGGTAACCTGACCATTGATTTGATCGAAGGTGATTTTTTCTAATTCTACTGAGCGGATAATGCTGGAAGGGACAAAGCGCCTCAGTGAGTTTTTCACGGCAGTTTGGGCCATGCTCTCGCAGCTGCAACTACCCGCTGCTCGAGCTGCGGTCTCGGCCCACTGCTCGTTAGTTTGGGCTGTACTCATCAAAGCCACGACATCCACTGCAAAAAGAGCTATGGGAATTAAGATAATGAAACCAACCATCGCTTCAATTAAGGTCTGAGCGCTGGGCTTTCTTGATTTTTTGTGGATTTTTCTCGATGGCATAGTGCTTATTGCGCGGCGAATATGGGATTTTCGATTAGTCGACTACTTGAGACTGTGAATGTGGCCGGTGCGCCTATACCTGGTACTTTGAAGAAGAAAGGGATGTTGAGCAAGGGGCGCACCGTCACCGTCGTAGACACCTGTACATACATATTCCCCGAACTGGGGTCATAATCGACGTTAGTTGTCGGGCGTTCTACCATGCCGGAGGCCCCGCCTAGAACTGTGGCCATCCATCTGTCTGGGATACTTCCCAGAACTGGACCTTTGGGATTAGTGGCAATACTTTTGGGGAGCTTAACTGCTTCGCGCAGCTGAATATCATTGAGAGAAGCGCAGGCTGTGTAATTGAAGCTCAGGGCAATAATGTCGATTACGGGAAAGACGGCAAAGATAAAGATGAAAAATAGAGCTGGTCCAAACTCAGCAATAGACGAACCATGCCGCTGGCGTTTAGTCTTTCGACTGCGATAGCTCGGCTGCACAAAATTGGTAAGAACTATCTTGCTCGTGCTCATATTTCTTATAATATATTATTCGAAAGCCGCCGCGGCATTAATAATTGCCTGATTCATCTCGGAATTGGCTAATAGAGACAGTCCTGTCTTTACAATTGGCTTACGATTGCTTACAGAAATTGGTATCGAAATTTGCGGAAATCCACTGAGTGAGGCTATGGCGCAGAGCGACATGTTGGTCATTCTGTTTTTTTGAAGAAGCTCTGCTGAAGCTGTTTTTAGTGGAGGTAGATTGATGGTGGTGGGGAAGCATAGAGCGGTATCATCAGCCAATAATGCCTCTAACTTTTGCCGCAACTTTTGTTGTTCTATGCCTGCTTTTATGGCTTCATCTTCGGTGGCGTCTTTACAATTGAAGAAACGCTCTTTAATTGCTGGGGCCAGATTGGGGTTAGTGCTTTCTAGCCACTGACCGTGGCACTGCCATGCTTCATAGGCGCGAATGGCATTGAATACTCCCACCAGGCTATTGAGCTCTAGGGTGTCGCTAATTTTGATATGTTTGACCGTTGCAAAACTAGAGCTAGCTTTTGTTATTGCTGCCACTATATCTGGTGCAAGGCTGGGCTCAAGTAGCGCAAGCAAATCATCGCAGATTAGAAGTTGCTTGATCTGCTTCTTCTCATTGCTAGTTGCTTCTGTGCCCTCTTTATTTAGAATCACACTCGCTACTTTATCTAAGATCGGGCGGCTTGGTGCGAGAATTCCCACAGTGTCAAAAGATGGCCCTAGGGGTAAGACACCAATGCTTGAAATAGCACCATAGGTTGGTCTCAAGCCCCAGATGCCGCAGTAACTTGCGGGAACGCGAATTGACCCAGCTGTGTCTGTGCCCAGGGCAAAGTCTACTAGACCGGCGGCAACTACTGATGCTGAGCCACTAGACGATCCACCAGGAATGCAGTCAGGTAGCTGACTATTGAGTGGGGTGCCATAGTGAATATTGATGCCATCCAGGCTGAAGGCCATTTCATCAGTACAGGTGACGGCTATAAGTTTGGCCTGAGCTTTGAGCAGCTGGCTGACGACCTCGGCATGGGCGCTTTCTGGCTGGTGGGTTTTCAGCCAGTCCGGATTGCCAAAGCCGGTGGTGCGTCCGGCAATGGCAAAGAGGTCTTTAACGGCAAAACGCAGGCTTGCGAGGGTTGGTGCAGCGCTGGACGCGGCTGCCCCTGACCCTGCATGTTCCTCTTCTCTAGTTTCGGCAATATCTAAGTTGGCGATTATGCCGTTGTAGCTCATAGTTTTTAATAAACTCGGCTGGGTCTACCACTAACTTTGACTGTTTCTACTTTCGCTTTCTCGGGCACACGGCCAAAGGAAGTGCCAAGGCTCTCGTAGAGGGCCACGTCTTCGGGGCTAACGAAGCGCTGTTTGATGGCGTCTGCCACATCCATGTATTCGATTTTGCCGTCTTGGTACGACACTACAGTGACGCCAAAGGTGCCTTGCGAAATTAGTTCAACCGCTGCTGCACCAACTTCTAAGCCAAAATTAGCATCAACTGGAGTAGCAAATCCACATCTAACTAAGTGACCAGGTCTAAGATCACGTACTTCTGGAGATTCATAGACACCTTCTACAAACTGTCCAGTGCGCTTCATGAACTCTTTGATTTCTGGGTCAGCCTTAATGCGGTCTTGCAATTGTTTGACGACATAAGTACCAGCGCCAATTAGTTTGCGGTGACCAAACGAGTCTGGCTGAGAGTTCATGTCGACCAGTTCATTGCCGGATGAATCGCGCAAACCTTCTGCTACCACAATCATTACTGTGCCAGCAAAGACATCGCTTTCTTCGATGCGTTTGATGAATAGTGCTTTGACATGTTTGTAGAGCACGTCAAAATCAACGGGAATTTCAGGAATGAGAATGGCATCGGCGTCGGCTGCTACTCCACCACGGAAGGCTGTGTGGCCAGCATAGCGGCCAAATACTTCCATCACGAGAATGCGGTTATGGGTGCGGCCTGTGGTGTGTAAATCACGCACTTGCTCAGCAATGCGGTTGATAGTAGAGTCGCCACCAACGCTGTAGGGCATGAGGTCGAGGTCCATTGTTTTGGGGGCATGCACGCAGGCAATGCCTTGGGCCGACAGGTCAACCACAACGCTGCCAGTATCGTCTCCGCCAGCAATGACCAGGGCATCAAGGTTGAATTTTTTGAGACCGTCTTTGATGCGGTCGTATTTCTTGTCGTCTTTGATTTTTGAGACTTTGACCCTTGAATTGCCTGCTTCGCTACCGGCCATGAAGACATCTATGGCGGCAATTCTGTCGCGGGTCAGTTCGGTCAATGACTTCAAATCGACGAGGTTGTAGAGGCCAGCGTATCCGTTGGGAATAATCCAGGCAGTCATTCCTTTGCTAAGGGCGCTCAGGGCTGCCCCTTTTATTACGCCGTTTAGTCCGCCGCAGTCTCCGCCAGATGTGATAATGCCGATGTTCTTCACGCGGCCTCCATTTATGTTTTACATAGCCAATTTAGATGGAACAGCTTCCAGTTAGCTCTTGAAATTAGCACGCCTGACTCGCCAATAAGTCTTGACTGCTCGAAGGTTCAAGCTGAGTAACAAAATTAAGGTTGTCAATTGAACTTTTTAGACAGTATGAACGTAGTACAAAGAAGCGCCCAATTTTAGACAGCGAAGAGGCCAATAAGATGAAACGAGAGTATGCAGATTTCCCTACTGTGCAATTGCTATTAGGGCCACTTTCAGGGACAAGGCTGGCGACAACACTAACTACAATGACATTGGCTATTAGTCTGGCAAGTTCGTCTAGCCAGGCTCTGGCCGCCTCCCCAGCTGCGGGGCCGGCTCGGACACCATCTCGGACTCAAACTGCAGTTCCGGCTTCTACTCAGACTTTGACTCCAGCTTTAGCTTCAAAGCCCATGAACTCTGACCAGAAAGTAGTTCAGGTTCTAAACAGGCTTACTTTTGGGGCCAAACCAGGAGATTTCGACCGGGTCAAGGCCATGGGGGTGAAAGCCTATATTTCTAGTCAGTTAAATCCGCGGTCGATTGCTGAGAACCCTGTGGTTGATTCTCAAGTAGCCTCGGCCGAGCTCCTTCACCGAAAGTCGGCTGATTTAATCAAAGAGTTTCGCTTGATGGCCGCTCAAAACAATGCGGTACGCAAGACTGCTAGCAATATCAGTGGTAATGCTAAAGAGCAATCGAACGAGTCAGAGAAAGAAGCAGCTGCGGCGAAAGAAGAGCTAGAGCAGAAGCAGAAACACATTAGAGTAGTGTCCGATCAACTATTTAAAACCAGGTTAGTGCGAGCGCTTGATAGTGAGCGACAGCTGCAAGAAGTGATGGTTGATTTTTGGTACAACCACTTCAATATAAGTATCAACAAAGGTCTTGACCATGTCTTGATTGGCGTCTACGAAGAGCAAGCTATTAGGCCCAATGCCCTAGGGCGTTTTCGCGATATTCTCGGAGCTACCTGCTATCACCCAGCCATGCTTTTCTATTTAGACAACTGGCAAAATGCAGCGCCTGGAAGTCCGATGGGATATCCTCCTGGATCTGCTGCTAGTCTAAATAACCCCAATAAAGCTAGTGGGCAAGCGAAGAAGACAGGTGGGCTCAATGAAAATTATGCCCGCGAGCTAATGGAGCTGCATACACTTGGAGTTGATGGTGGCTATACCCAAAAAGATGTAAATGAGTTAGCCCGTGTCTTAACTGGCCTTTCACTACCGAGCAAAGGATATTGGGGGCAGTTTTATCCCGGTCGTCACGACCAGGGCGAGAAAATAGTTCTTGGTCATAAAATCACTGCCTCTGGTGCTGGTGAAATTGAAGAGGCTCTCGATTTTCTTGCTCGTCATCCATCTACTGCCCATCACATAAGTTTTGCTCTGGCTCAATATTTTGTTGCCGATCAGCCCCCGAAGGCACTTGTGGATAGAATGGCAAAGCGCTTTAGCGAAAGCAATGGTGACATTAAAGCTGTTCTTACAACTTTGTTTGAAAGCAGCGAATTCTTTGATACGCAATATCAAAACAATAAATTTAAAAGTCCTTTTCGTTATGCAGTTTCGTCATTGCGCGCTAGTGGTGGTCGGCCTCCGCGCTATGAGCCAATCTTTTCGTTCTTGAAGCTCCAAGGCCAGCCACTGTATGCTTGTCTCACTCCTGATGGCTATAAGAATACAAAAGACGCCTGGCTTAACTCTGATGCTCTCTTGAAGCGTATAAGCTTTGCCACTGCAGTTGGTAGCGCTGGAAATATCCAAGCCTACGATCAGGTGCTGCGCACTGTCAATGGTGGCCAGCTTTCTTCCCGCACTAGTGCAGTTATAGACAAGTCTGGTGAGCAATTTAAAACAGCACTTCTGTTAGGTAGTCCTGACTTTATGAGTTATTAGGGGCAGATAGGGGTGAACGCGATGTTTGCCGCATTTCCGCAGCTGCTGTTCTGGATTGGTGGACTATAAGTTGCTGCAGCCTTTGATACGCCCAGTATCAAAGTACTGCTTATGCTCCAGAGCTAGCTTAAGAAGAGTCCCTTTTTGCCTAAGTCCGTACATCGTCTCCAATTTTTTCACCAGTGGGTCAGTAAGCGTGAAACTAGATTGTGAACTGAGTCATTCTTGCTGTTCTTGTATGACTCAACAATTGATTTGGCTTTGTCACCCTTGATTCTTCCGAAGGCTGCCAAATATGTAAGCGCATTTAGATCGTTTGGCGGTTCTTTTCGAAGTGCTGATTCGATGAGCTCTACGGAGCTTTCGTCGCGTAGCCGTCCAAGCCCAGCGACAGCGAATCTTTTGATAAAGGCATCCTTGTCGCTCTGAAGGATTGACTTAAACAAGCTTTGATCTTTCTTTCGGGGAAACTCTGACAAATACTCTAGTGAACTTCTATACCAATCTGTGGATTTTTTTGTGTCGCTATCAAGTAGGCTTTCGTACACCTCCTGAAGTCCGTCCATCTTATTTTGTATGGCGAGGTCAGTGAGTGCAACGGTCCTAGTTTTTGGATCGCGAATGAGATTTGGCAGTAGCTGTTGCAACTGTTCTGATGTGTTCCCATCGAGGCTGTGGGCTGCCCAGTACCGCACGCTGGAATCTGAATCTGACAGCAATTGGATTAGAAGATTGACGCTGTCACGATCTTTACGGCCTTCTAAGGCCCGTGGAAGCTCTTCCAGTATTTTGTGATTCCTGGTTTCGCGAATTGTGTCCTTTACGGTATCTAGCATGTTGTCTGATGTTAGAAGGGGTTGGTCACTGACGAAGAAAGTATATTCTGGAGCAATCCTATGATCTCGAATGAGTGTTAGCCATTTCTTCACTGAGTCGTTGCTTGTTGAGGTAAAGAAGGCATCAAGGATGTCTTCAGGAACTTGACCTTTCGATGGTATCAGAGAAGACAGGTATTGCTGATCAGCGGGTGTCGGGCTGTTTGCTAGGGCTTGCAATGATATGTCTCTGATTGCTTTGTCCTTAAGCATTGGAGCCAGAAGTTCTTTCAAGTTTCCCATGCCTAAAGCTTTGAGCGTGTAGATTGCGTAGCCCCTGTTTGATGGATCCCAGCTTTTAACTGCTTGCTTCACGACTTTTTCTGTCGATGGATTGAGTCCTGTCACTGATAGGCTTTGAACGGCAACAATTCGTGCTTGGGGGTTCTTAGACTGGATTTTTTCGTAGGCGGTTTTTCTCAAAGAGTTCTTATCTAATGCCATATAGAATGGCATCATATGGGCATCGTTGAAGTCTTCATTCTCAATGAGGAAATCAAAGAGATCTGAGGTGCGACGGTCGCCTAGATAGAGCAGAGCTAGTCCGGCCCAGTGTTTGCCAGCTTTGAACGTTTCCGTCTTCGCTGCCTTCATCAATTCGTTATTGAATGAGCTGTCTCCTGCGGAGGCAACTGTAATATAGGCGAGAATGCGTTGATATGGGTTTGTAGATTGGAGTAGAGCGGTTATGTTGCTTTGATAGAATGGTTCCTTTCGCAGTTCTTTAAGTGCGAAGTAGCTTGTCTTCCTTCCCTCAATAGCATTCACTAACTCTGTGTTATCTTGGCCTGTCAAAACTAGCCCAGAATATTCGCCAAAAATGCGCCTAAGATCTTTCTCTGATATTTGCGAGCTTGCCCCTCTCTTGAATTCTTCAACATAGCCTTGGTAGGTCTGACTTAAAGGATTTTTTGATTCAGCACCACTGACTTGAACCTTTTGTTCGTCCTCATGTGCGTATGCGCTGAGGGTAGCGCAGAAGAGCAGGACTGCTGTAACAAACTTATTTCTCATGAGGCAACCCGTTCAGCGTTTAGTAAGGTCTTTTGACTTGACTATTATTACGCAAGTCGAAAAATCGAGTTAGGTAAAATCAAAGTGGGTCGATTGAATTGGAAAGGCCGCGAATATTCTCAAGGAGGAGTTTCGGAGGTTTTGGTCATTTCAAGCTTGTACCCAACACCATAGACAGTTTTGATGATTGATTCTTGATTTTCGCTATCGATTTTTTTTCGCAGTCTTTTGATGCAAGTCGTCAATGCATTACTGGTGGCATCTGACTGAGATGACCAGACTCTGTCTAAGAGCGCTTCTTGAGTAAATACTTGATTGGGGTGACGGAGCAGAAATTCGAGTAAGGCATATTCAGTAGGAAGAAGTTTTATTTCTTTGCCTGCTTTTGTCACTTTGTAGGTACCGCGGTCAACAACAAGATCACCACATTTAAATACTTCTCCAACCATGGCGCTTGGTCTACGCAGTAGGGCGCGAATGCGTGCGCTCAACTCTTTCATGTGAAAAGGCTTGGTCAAATAGTCATCAGCACCGGCGTCCAAACCTTCTTCTTTGTCTACAATGGCATTGCGTCCTGTGAGCATAATCACTGGTGTGGATAGCCCTAGCTTGCGAATTTCTTGCAAGATTTCAATACCAGACATATGCGGCAGTGACCAGTCAAAGATTGCTAGGTCATATTGATAGAAACGCATTTTTTCAAGACCATCTTTGCCGTCTTCTGAGATTTCTATGTGATGGTGCTCAAGGGTGAGCCAATCGTTGATCATACGGCAGAGCCCGGTGTCGTCTTCTACCAGTAGGATTTTTGCCATTGTGCCCCCAACTACCAAGAGATAATTATTCAGGTTTATTATCTTCTTGGCAGTTTAAACTAAATTTGGCGGGCTATAGCATCTTCTTTCAAATTTTCACTCAGATTTTCTGTCCTTGAATCATCAACTCGACAGATTTGCCTGTTAGTTTCTGTCTGCGCGCTGCATAAGTATAGCCTTGGTCGCTAGCGCGGCCGATGACATCACCAGCTTTTATTGTGTCACCGGTTTTGGTGCTAGCTAGGTCTAGGCAGCCATATATTTGATATCTGGTGCCGTGGGCTTGTTTGTCATAGCAGGCCATGACTACAAGATCTTGTTCTGGATTGTTCCTTCTATAGCGGTCAAGCATCGCTAAGTCGGCGGTACCTAAATTATATTGTGAATTGCCGGCGCGATTATTTTTATCGTTGTGGTTGAAGCTGTAGACTACTCGACCTTCTTGCATCGCTCTTACGGCGCTGTCTGGTTTAGTATGAATGATGGCATGCACATCGTCTTTGTCGTGGACTATTTCTGCTTTTACTTTTTCAGCTTTTGCTCCTGGTTCTCCTGGGGCTGCCGTAAAGTTCAATATGCCAGCGGTGGTTTCTCCTTTTACCACTTTAAACTGAACGGCTGATTTGGCACCATCTTGAACCTTATCACCATCGATAAAGCTATCAACTTTGTGTCCGTCTTTATCAACAGTGGTGACGATACCGCGGTCACTGATGGCAGTGTTTCCATCTCGACTGTGGGTTATTTTGCGAATATTTCCTGAAGCATAGTCGGTGTAAGAATAGAGGCCAGATTTATCAATTTCTACGTCGCCAAGCCAGCTTTTCCCTGTCGCATTGTTGATCCATCTATCTTGACCGTGACGAGTCCAGCTGCCACGTTCGTCTCTTATTGCCTGCGGTCGGCCGCGATCATCGAAGTCAGAGAAGTTGAATTTTTTACCGGCCGCATCTCTCATTGCTGTCAGTCTGCCCTCAGCGTCAAATACAACTACTGAATTGTTGTTGAGATCGCGATCGGCTCTGCGTCCGTTATTCATTGTGTATTTAATTCTGCCTTGACGGAAGTCTTCGTCGGCAATATTGCCGTTTCGATCTTCTCTATGGCGTGAAAAAACTGCGCCATTTGGTCCTAGATACTCAACGGTCTTGCTGCCGTCGGGCCTATAAATTGTGCGATCACCGCTACCACGTGGGTCGCAATTGGTATAAGAATAACCTTGGGCATTGACTTTGATCTCGCCTCTCCATTTGCCACCATTGTCAGAGTTCCACTCGTCAGTCTCCTTGTGTCGGCGCCAGATACCGTATTCGTTTTTGACCTGGTTCAACTCTCCGTTGTAATCATACTTAAATTCGAAATTACGGTTGGCAGCGTCGCGCATGGCTGTTACCCGATCGAATTGGTCGAAAGTTATTTCGCTGCCGTTGCTGTTCTGCATTCTGTGTGGTTCGAAGCTAGGATAGACTTCGGGGAGAATTCTCCGGCCCATCTGCTGTTCGTGTTGAAGCCCAGATTGATTCAGTGGAGTGCCTCGCCGTGAATCAGAAGGCATAGCGAAAGAATAAGTTTGTGAGACTAAGTCGACTTGCTCGTCTCTAGTTTGTCTGCCGCTACCGAAACAATCGCTGACAACAAATCTGTTTGTTGAATCAATGCCCATAACGAACCTCCAAATGTTTTTCAGAAACCCTGGTGGGTGTCAGGAACCGGATGGGTTCCTTGGCAACTACTTTAGGGCCAAATTCTGTCTAACTTTTGGCATACAAAATATTAGGTCGAAAGCTTTATCAACACTTCGTTGCGGCGCAAGAAAGGCAAGGTCCATGGTGGATTGTAATAAGCATGCACTGGTTCGCCGAGGCTCTTTTTGTTGTTCTTGATCAAGAATGTCTCAAGTTCTTCAGCCTTCTTTTCCATATCTTTTTGATTGGCTAGACCAGAAAAACGAAGGGCAGCCACTGTTTCTCCTGCTACTTCCATCAAGTGAATGCGCTCATCTTTGGGTTGCGGCAGTGTGGCAAGACTATATTGTGATGGCATGGTGAAGCGGATTTTCCAGATACTGCCATGGGCTTCAGCTGTAACTGGAGCGGTCATAGCGATTTTTTCACTTTTTTGCTGCGACACAGGGGCTGTCATGGCAATTTTTTGAGTGCTATAGGTTTGATTCGACTGATTCTTGCCAAATATATAGCCAGCCAACACCCGAAAACCAGTTTCAAGGGCTTCTTTCTGGTCTCCAGCTATTTCTACTTCGGCTACGACTGTGGGGTCGTACTGTCTAATTTCTATTGTGCCGTGACTTTCTAATACGTCATATTTCGGCTGTTCGGCTTTTGAGACCGCTTCATTTTGAGCAATACCGGCGGCAACTGCTGCACCGACTAGACCGAGAAATATAAGTCGCTTTTTCATGGTCTCACTATAGCAAAAATGTTAGAAATCGGCACTGAGCTTAGCAATAATCTGCTCTTCTTGCTGGGCTTTGGCTGAATCTTTGAGGCCAAGATAGCACTGCTTCTTCAGTCTATGACTAGACAAACTAAACTCTTCAGGAAATTCGCCAGTGAGGTGAGAGAGCGCTTCTTTGTACTTTCCTAAACCAACCAAACAGGTAGCAATGTTGATTTTAGAGCTGGGCTTAGGGTTTGGTCCTGCCAGTGATTTGAACTCAGCTAAGGCTTCGGCAAAACGCTTACTACTGCAAAACATATTGGCCATGTGCAAGCGCGGCAGCCAGGCTCTAGTTGGGTCAGTGTATTTGATAGCCTCTCTAAAGGCCTGTTCTGCTTGTTTTAGCTCAAACAATTGGATGAAAAGTTCAGCTTTTCGATCATAGAGTTTGTCTTTCGGTCCACCGCAATCAATGGCCTTTTGCACTTCGGCTATGGCCTCTTTATACTTTTGTTGATTGCGCAAGAACTCAGACAAATCAGAGTGGGCGTCTGAAGAGCGTGGGTTTAGCTCAATGGCTCGTCTAATATCTGGCTCTGCCAGTTCGCTTTCGTCGACTTTGAGCCATGCCTCGCCCCGCTTTAAGTAAAGTTGGTCACTTTGGGGATAGACCGTAATTGCAGTGGTGAGAAAGTCAACGATTGCTTTGATGTTGTGAGCTTTACTGGAGACAACGTCGGGTAACTCTACACAGTAGTTAAGGCTGTGGTTTTGGGGCTTTATTGCCTTGAGGAGCACGGCGAGTTGCTTGAAATTGTCGGCCTTTCTTAGTGCTCTGAGTTGGCTAAGAGAGGCTAGTTCGCTCGGCGACATCGCTGTCTTCTGCGGCTCGGCTGCATTGGCTGGTGTCGGACTTGGCGCTAGGCTTAGAAGCCCTGGGGCTAGGCCGAGAGCTAACAGTACCGAGACTTTTGTTAGCAATTTTGTTACGATTTTTGTTTGGATTTTTATTAGGGCAAGAGTGAAATTGTTCATAAATACATTGTCATGAGCATTCGGCCTGAATGTTTATAATCTTTTGCCAGTTTACATTGTTCCCCCGCTGGCTGATTGCTTGAGGGTAAAGACTGCTTTTCAACCTGGTGTTGCTTTGCTACTGATTCACTGCTTTGGTAGTGAGACAATTTTCACACCTATAGCTGAACCTAAGGCTTCGTTATCTGATACTTTGAACTCTTGAAATACTTGCGATACTTAACTATTGGCCATCGGTAAGAAATTGTTTTTGAGAAGCGTTCTGTTAATTGTTCTGCTAGCACTATTGAGCCAGCCTGCTTTTGCTGCAGTAAAGTTGCCTGGAATATTTTCAGACCACATGGTCTTGCAGCAAGATCTGCCAATTAAAATCTGGGGCACCGCTAAGCCCGCTGAAAAAGTGCAAGTTACTTTAGGCAATCAGCATGCCAGCTGTATTGCTAACAAGAGTGGTAATTGGCACGTGGTGCTGGAAGAGGCTCGCCCAGGAGCTGTCCAAGAACTGAAGATTCAAGGCGAGAATCTAGTTGTTTTCAAAGATGTGCAAGTCGGAGAAGTTTTTCTTTGTGCTGGTCAGAGTGAGCTACTAGATACAGTTAAGAGTCTTTCTGCTAGCGAGCATGCGGTCGCCAATAGTAAACTGCGTATTTTTGTTGTACCCAAGAGAGTTAGTACAAGCCCTACTGGCACCTTATCTGGTGGCTGGAAGGTGAGTAGCGCTGTTAGCGGTAGTAACAGTAGCAGTGTTAGTGATAAGGCCTCCTTGTCTGAGTGCTCAGCCTTGGCCTACAATCTTGGCCAGAACCTACAAACTAATTTGAAAGTGCCGGTTGGCATTATTGATTGTTCTTACCCCGAAACTCCGATTGCTTCTTGGGTTTCAAAAGATCGTTTAATGCAGATGTCGGTCTTTCGGCAGATTTTAGATCCGACTCTCAAAGCCCCTGAACCTACTGCTAGTTCTGATGGTAAGCCGACTTTGAGCAGTATTGCAAAACCCTGTGTTGCTTATAACGGTATGGTGGCACCTCTGGTTGGTTACGGCCTGAAAGCAGTTTGTTGGTATCAGGGTTTACATGATCTTGGGCAGGCTGTCAGCTATCGCAAATTATTGCCCATGATGATTAGAGATTGGCGCGCTCGCTGGGCGCAAGAACCGGATGTTCCATTTTTCTTTGTGCAGTTGCCTAGTAGTAAGATTGCCTCCAACACTTTTGACATAAATTCACTGCCCGCCTGTGTTGGTGTTGCTAATTCGTGGATCAATATGCGCGATGCTCAGGCTACAGCTTTAGCTGTTGGTTCGACTGCGATGGTCGTGACAACAGATTATGCTAATCACGCCAGCTTGAATCATCTCGACGGATTGCCAGGCCGCCTCAGCCAGGCCATTCTGGCTAAATTATTTGAAGCAAAGAAGACAGCCTTTGGCCCCCTCTATGAAGGTTATGATAGTCAAGGTTCGGCAATAAAAGTGCATTTTAGCAATGCCAAAAGCGGTCTGGCTTTGCGGCTAAAAGCCGGGCAGCCCACTGGTTTTGAAATGATTGATACCAAGGGAAGAACCTTCCCTGCTGAAGTGAAAATTGTAGAATCAGATCTTCTCGTTAGCAGCCCCCAGGTGCTCAATCCAATTGAGGTTCGCTACGATTGGAAAGACGCAGCTAAGGCCACTCTCTTTAATGTCGAGAATTTACCCGCTGCGCCTTTCCGAATTAGCATTCGTCCTAACTAAATTAATGACCCTTGCTTCTGTATGTTCGACCTTCGTCGGTAATCCAGACATTGAGCATTTGAGCTAGTTGATTTGTCAATTGATTTTCTTCGAGCAAGAGGTGCTCGCCATCACCAATTACCATCAAGAGTTTGTCTCGAGTTGAAAGGGCGTTGAACAGTTCGATGGTGCCTTCTGGCTTGACGAGCTTATCTTTAAAGCCAGCGAGCATCAGTACCGGTGGCTTTTCAATGAGATGGGCATTGTCAAAGTTGCCTTTCATAAAGGTCTCAAACTGTTTTAGTTCTTTGGGTGAAAGTGTTAGACGGTTCATCGAATTGTTGGTCATCTGGGCTCTTGTTCTTTCGTCGGTGCTAATTTTGTCGACGATTTCTGGGTCTATCTTTTTGTCAGGATCTTCTAAATAGTGAGCGCCGACAATAATCTCGCCGCCAATTTTGTAGTAGCGATCGCTGGATGGCACTGACGAAACTAAGCCATCAACGAGTTCAGGATGGCGTGCTGTAGTTGCCATGGCAATGGCACCGCCCATAGATTCACCCACCATGAAGATAGGTACGCCTGGGTAAGCCTTGCGCAATGTTTTAAGGGCTTGTTCGATGTCTAGCAAACAAGCTTCGAAATCTACAGTATCTTGCCCTTTACGCTTGGCCCATTGACCAAAGCCACGCACATCTACGGCATAAACAGCAAAGCCGCGACCGGCCATGCTGCGGCCAAAGTCTGCAAATGAGGCGCTGCTAAAGCCTAAGCCATGTACGCAAAGCAATACTTCTTTAGGTTGGTAAAGAGGCAACCAAGAGCGGTATGGCACCTTTAGTTTGGCGGCCCAAACCGGTACTCTTGTGGTAGTGGATCTTGTGGTTTTAGTGGTAGTAGTTACTCTAGGAGCTGCTGCGGCTGGTTGGCCCAGCGTAAGAGTAGAAGCTAGAGTTAATAGTGAAAGTAGAAGGGGTAAGCAACGATTCTTCTGCAACATAGGTTTTCCTTTTGATTTTGTGGCACTACGAAGACAACAGGTAGAAGCAGGACTAACAGGTAGGAGCTGTAGACTGACCAGCTCTCAATTAGTTCCATTTTGTTGTTGCTATAGTACAGGGCCTATTTTGTAAATAGTCCTAAAAACTTATGCTATAGGGCTTTTGAGCTTAAATTCCTGGAAATTTAGAAAGTTAATGGCTGATTCTGGATTTTAACAAGGGGCAAGTAATTTTTGAGCTTTGCTTTGAGCTCAAGAGCGGCCAGCGGAGTAAGAACGAAATCGCTGGCACCAGCTTCAAATACTTTTTGCCTTGACTCTACTGTGCACGAAGTTATATCAGCCAAAATCAATATAGGTATGGTTTGCCAGCGTGAGTTGCAGCGAATCATGCGACAGATATCGTTGCCGCTTACACTTGGCATTGTCTCTTGCAACATTATCAACTCTGGTTGAAAGTCATCGAGCACAGAAAAAGCCTCCATGCTGCTGGTAATAGACTTGACTGTTAGACGCTCCTCTTCTAAGGCGTTTGTTAGGTTGGAGATTAGTGCGCGATCGCTTGCCACCACCAAAACCCTGGGTGGCAAAAGGCGGCCTTGTGGTTGGCTATGGGTATTTTGATCTAAATTTATTGTTTCAACTATCATAGACCCAGAGAGTTCTGGCACCACTTTGATTGCGCTCTCAATAGGCTTGCCTGAGTCTAGTTCGTTGACCTTCTGTTCAATCCAAGTGCTGGCTTGTTCTAATGTAGCTTGAATTTCGGTCCATCTATAATCTTGACAATTGAGCTCTTCTTGACCCAACGTGAGCAATTGTTTTTCGAGCACAGCACCAATTTGACTGAGAGTATCAAAACCCAGTGAGCCCGCTGTGCCTTTGATCTGGTGGGCGCGGTTGGTAGCCTGGCTTAAGGCGCTGGTATCATTCTTTGATGCCGCCGCCACAATCTCTATAGTCATTTGCTCAAGCTCGTTAGGAAGTTCAAGCAAATAGATACTACCGAGCTCTGCTATGGCTTCTTCTGTTTCTCTCATGGCTTGAGCTGCTTCTTCATCAGCCTTTGCTACAGTTGATGCTCCTGCTTCGGGCAGCAAATTTTCTTGGCGCAGAAACTCGTCTAGAGTCTGGTTGTGTTCATTCAAGATTGGTTCTTGCACTTGCTCTTCTGTCTCTTCCGCTTCTATCGCTGCATATTGATTGAGCTCGGCTTCAGCGACTGCATCAGTTTCGGCCTCTGGTTCAGGCGACGCCTGGTTTTGAGTATTGGCTTTAGATTGTCGTTCATTTTGTCGTTCATATAGCAATTCGCCTATTTGTTGTATGAACGTTTCGGGATGAATCGGTTTTTGAACAATCATATCGACGTGATAGACATTGCGCATTGAAGCAAAAGTCTTCTGGTCCATTCCAGAACCGGAACAAAAGACAATTGGAAACTTATAGTTTTTTTCTCTCAGCTCTTTTATAAAGCTGGCCCCGTCGCTACCGGGCATACGATAGTCGATTATGGCCAAATCGGGGGCTTGTTCTAAGGCATTAATAGCATCGGCGACGCTGCGGGTTTCAATCACATGGTAGCCGACAGCTGTAAGGATGCGATTTAGAAGTTGGCGGAAGAAGGCATCGTCATCAACAACTAGTATCTTCAATTGAGTGTCTGTTACCTGATTATTTGTCATGCCTACACCCTACACTAGCTGTTTTTTTTGCAGATGTCCCTCAACCTAATTTTCCCTGACAGAACTAGCTGCGCCATCACCCGCTTGGTGTATTTTTCACCCACCCCTTCAATTCTGATATCCAACCCTTTGGGGGATGTCTTGCTTCCTTAAAGGGGTATGATTAAGGTACCCCTTGGTTTCAAGTGCAACCTACTGATTTGCAAGTTTGATGAGCTGAACCAAAGTTCTGAGTAGTAATGCTAATCCACGAGAATCTTCAGCAAGTAAATGTCTTCATGATTGAAGACGACAAATACTATTGCGAGTATGTGAGGCGATTGCTCGCTGGGCGCAATCAGCCTCAGTTTGACTTGCAGCGAGCTAGCGATATGGCTGAAGCGCAGCGCTATTTGCAAGATGAAACGCCTGATGTTGTTCTGCTTGACCTTAATTTGCCAGATAGTCACGGCCTTGAGTCTTTGAGCCGCACCAGAGAAGTTGCTAACGGCTGTCCAATAATTATATTGACCAGCAGCGATAATGAACAGTTGGGTCTGCAATCAGTGAGCCTGGGTGCTCAAGATTACCTGATTAAGCAACACATTGGTAATGAGTCTCTTGTACGTAGTATTCGCTACGCTATTCAGAGACGCCGTTCTGAAGAGCAAACCCAAAGAATGGCTGCCATCCAAGATTTTATTGCAACCTTGGCCCATGACATGAACATACCTTTGATTGGCACAGAGAATCTTCTAAATGGCTTGCTCAACGGGCAACTTGGGCCGTTGAATGCTAGGCAGAGTGAGGCCTTGACGGTAATGAAGCAGGCCAATAAGAGCCAGCTTCAGCTTGTTAGTCGCTTGCTCGAAATATATCGCTATGAAGTTGGTAGCGATCTTAGTCGTCGTATTCTCGATGCTAAAGAACTTCTAGTCGATTGTGTCAGTCAATTCTCTGAGAGTAACAAGGAACAAATTCACTGTTCGTTTGATGCTCTTGAATCGGGCTGTCGTATATGGGGAGAGGAAGAAGCGCTAAAAGCAATGCTAGTAGATTTGCTGGACAATGCCGTTAAGTATAGTGAAAGTGGCTCAGTGATTGATGTTTCAGCCGAGATAGCCGATTCTATGCTTAATGTGCGAGTGCACAATTTTGGTAAACCAATGCCAGATGAGGTGAAGAAAGGTATGCTTTCTAAATTCTGGAAAGGGGTGCCTGGTAAGACCTATGTGGCGAAGACCGGCCTTGGTCTTTACCTTTGTCATAGAATTGCTCAATTGCACCAAGGTCGTATAACTTGTGAAAGCACCCTAGAAGAGGGCACTACTATTACAGTTAAGCTACCTGTCAGTGAATTGCTTGTGACTTAAACTAGCTCTGTCTAAACCAGGCCGGTACGTAAAGCTTTTACGGCGGCCTGTGTTCTGTCTGAAACAGATAGTTTTTCCATCAAGTGACGCATGTGTGTTTTTATGGTTTCAGTGCTCAGTATTAGCCTTTCGGCTATTTCCTGATTGCTTAAACCTTCTACAACCAGTGTTAGTACTTCTAGCTCACGCTCTGTCAGTGTGCAACTACTGACTGGCGTCGACAATGGCTTCTGCTCGACAAAGGCACGAATTACCCGCTTGGCTATTGAGGGATCGAGCCATATGCCGCCACGGTTAACCGTTCTAATAGCGTTAACAAGCTGGTCTGCTGCTACGTCTTTGAGGCAATAGCCATCGCAGTTGGCGGCCAGAGCAGCCAAAATATCTTCATCGAGACTGTGGGATGTCAGCATGACGATGCCAATTGTGGCGTCTTTTGCTTTGATTTGCTGGGCGGCATCAATGCCGTTTAGTCCGGGCAAGCCAATATCCATAAGGATTACATTGGGTTTGACTTGAAGCGCTGTCGTCACTGCGCTATTGCCGTCCTCTGCTTCTGCCACAACTTTGATGTCGCTAATCTGCTCAAGGGCGAACCTTAGGCCCATTCGAGTGATCTGGTGATCTTCTACCAGCATGATAGAAATTTGCTTTTGAGGAGCGTTTGTTTGCTCTGATGACGGAGTTCTTTCGCTCGGGCTCATGGATGACGTCGCTTCCTTGTTGCTACCCTAGTCACCTACCTATTCTACTCTACTCAAAATCACCCTGAAAGAGTTGTACATAGTCAAAAAGGGGGATAGCCCGGTCAGATTGCGGCCGCTATGTTGGTAAGAGTTACTCGACACCAAGGAGTCACAAATGTCTTTATTTCGCGAGTCCTATGAAATAGTAATCGCCCGGGTGCTAAGTCTAGTTAGGTTTCAGAAGTCTGAAGATGCACCGTTGAAAGCTCCGTCAATAGACCGCCTGGGTACGGTTGAGCGTTTGCGTCAATCACGTTTTGCTAGAACCGAGTCTGTAAGCAATCAAGGCGCTTTTCCTGCTCCATCAAATTCTCGCCCTTTACCTTGTCACCAGTCAGCTGCGGCGCTCCCTGCCCCGGACTCAGAAAAAGGGAAGGGCTCAGGTATTGTTTGTGGAGTCAATAGTGTTGCCGCAATCGCACAAGAGAAAGAAAAAGACAATGCTGCGAGAAGAGCGCGGGTAACCAGTACTAGACTGACTGCGCTTAAAAATTACCTTGAGCAAGGCGCTAATTGATAAACAGAAACTATTTGCCAGCAGGTTTTTTTGCCCGAGCTTCAAGCTTGGCGGCTTCGTCATTGAGGCCGGTCTTGCGCAAGAGTTGGCTGTAACCATTGAGGCAAGTTGCTAATGCTGCTGGATCAGCTTTGGCATTTTTCTCTCTGATTGCTAGCGCCCTCTTGTATCGGCTCTCAGCTTTTTTGAATTTTCCGTTTTTTGTTAGAGCAGCTGCCACGTCTTCTAGAGCTTGAGCTACTTTGGGGTCTTCTAACCCATTGAGACTTTCTCTTGTAGCAATGAGGTTTTCATATACAGGTTCGGCCATATCGATCTTGCCGCTAGCGGTATATGCATTGGCTAGGTTTTCTAGCGCTTTAGCTGTTTTAGGATGATTGGCACCAAAAGCCTTCTTGCGAATATCCAACACTTTTGTATAGAGAATTGCGGCATCACTATTCTTGCCAGTCTTGCGATAGACATCAGCTAGACCGTTGAGTGTGTCGGCATAATCTGGATGGTCTGGTGCAACTTTTTCTCTAATTTGCTTGGCTCTGAGATAGAGCGGGGCAGCTTCACTGTAGAGCTTCTGGTGGCGGTAGACGTCAGCTAGGCCATTGAGAGCATTTGAAACTTGAATGGCATCTTTGCCATACGATTTTTCGTAGATTGACAGCGCTTCTTTGTAATCTTTCTCTGCTTCAGCAGCATTGTTTTTCTTGTCGTAGAGTAAGCCTTGGTTGATTAATGTGGTGGCATAATTGCCGTAGCGGGCACCACTTTTTTCGGCTTGTCGACGGCAGGCTGCAAACTCCTTTTCGGCTTCGGCATAGTTGCCGTCGTGGAGAGCGGCGAGGCCGTTTTTATTGTGCTCGTCCCAGGTTTCAGCATAGGCGGGCTGAATTGTGAGAAGTAAAAGGGCTAGTGCCAACCAGCGCTGCATAGTTTGAATCCTTTTAAAAACCATTAGAATTATCGACTATTCCCAGCAAAATTGATGCAAGATAATCGTTCTGGTTTGAGATTTTAACGCTTGGCTACCTGGGCTAATGAAGTAGTAGGGGTGAATTTGATTAAACAAAGTGAGTTGCTGCACGCCCTAGTGGCCGAGGCATTAGCAGCTAAAGAGCTGCAGTACAGCGTTTTTGCATGTGATCCCGATTTTGCCGATACGGCGCTCTTCTGTGAAAAGTATGGCTTTAGGTTAGAGCAGTCAGCCAATGCCATTATTGTTGCTACCAAAGTCGAGCCGTTTCGATTTGCTTGTTGTATCGTTTTGGCAAATACTAAATTAGACGTCAATAGAATGGTATCCAAACTACTTGGCGCCAAGAAAGTTTCATTTGCCACTGCTGAGCAGACAATGGCATTGACTGGAATGCAAATTGGTGGCGTCACACCCTTTGGTTTACCTGATATTCCTCTGTATGTTGATGCTGCAGTGATGGCCATTCCTGAGATAGTCTTGGGTGGTGGCAATCGCTCGACCAAGGTTGTGCTCAGGCCCGAGCAACTTTTGAAACTGGCAAATGTAGCGATAGTCGATGGTTTGGCTGTTTCTAAGTAGTCAATTGACAAGCTAAATTGAGAATAGTGGAACTTCTTCAGGTTCCGCCAGTCTTTGCCTGCTGAAGACATAAAGGTCGAATCAAGTTGAATCGAACATATGTCTAATTACAGCAGATGGAGAATAATATTATGCGTCGCACGCAAACCTTCCGTTATACATTCGTATATGCCTTCCTAGCGGGCTTCGCATTAACTGGCTCTCTTGCCGCCAATGCTGATACCCAAGTGACCACTACAACCACTAGATCGACCAGTTCGAATACTTCACCGCTGAGATCTGTCACTACTTATACTCTACCAACTACTTCTAGCTACATTGTTGTAGACCCGATAACTGGTGTGGCTCAAGGTTCTTACAATACCGTTACCCATTTGGTTAATGGCGCACCACTATCTAATGGTTATGTCATTGTTGATGAAAGTACTCGGGCCATGGTGGCTATGGTCGACCAGTACGGCAATATTGTTGATGTGGCAGTTGCTCCGGCTAATCAGACTCTGCTTCTGTCAATTGATTCGCGCCGCAAAGACCTAGAAGCACAGATTGCCGATGCTCAAGCCAAAGGTCGCCTAGCGGCTGCTCAGGCTGAGCTGTTGCGTCAAGAATTAGCTGTGGTAACACCTTATGATTCCAGCTCATCTAGTGTTGTCACTTATAGCCGGGCAATACAAATGGGTTCTGGTCTAAACTCAGTATCAAGTCGTTTAATTCCCATTACTGAAAAGACTTATTCAAATGTGATTGCTCCTCAGTTTGTCACTGTTGATGGGCATCTAACATTGGCTGATGATCTTACTTTCCGCAAAATTCAACTAACAAGACGTATTGAAGATGAATATGCTTTTGGTCACATCACTAAAGACCAATTGTTGCAATTTAAATCTGACTTGACTGCTCTATCGGCTCGTGAAGCCGGTTATAGAAATGGTGCGGCAATTAGCACTACTGGTGCAACTATGATGACTGCGGACCTAAACAGCCTGCAAGCTAAATTGAACAGTGCTGTGGTGGTTAGATAAAGCTGAGATCGCGGTCTCTCAATTTGAGGTTTAAATAAGATATGAAAAAAATGATAAATGCACTGTTTATGGTGCTTTGCGCATTTGTTTTGAGCGCCTATTCGCTTTCAGCTTCGGCTCAAACCACTGCTGAAATTGCTAAAAATAATTGTGATTCGTGTGCCAATTTTGCTGCTAAGACACTCAATTATTGTGTTACCAAAAAAGGTAACTACGGTAAAGCGTCAATGACCAATGCTCTAAAAGATGTGGTTACTGCCTGCAAGTCTTCATCTGAATTCATTGCAAATGCATCGGCTTTGCAGAAGAAATCAGCTGCTATAGCTATTGAAGCCTGTAATGAATGCATCAAGGCTTGTGGTGGCTCTACTGTCAGTTCAGACGTAAACATCAAGGCTTGTGCCGACGAGTGTCGCAAATGTGCTAGCAACTTGGGTAAAGTGGCTAACGCTCAGTAAGCTCTAAATAGTTAATGATCAGTCGATGGAATTAGCCGAATTATTGGATATAAGATATCCCGGCTAATTTTCATCGACTGTTTGTTAGGAAGCTATGAAACTACTTAAGCTGATAACTGCCTCTCTATTTCCCATTGCTGTGCTTTGCTCTTGTGACTTTGAAGAGCGCCTGACCTGGTCTCCTGATGGTAAGCGCATGGCTGTCCTTACCGACCAGCTGCGTCTAGCTGACGCTGATTCTATTTCTAGGCCGCTTCTAAATAAGCAATTTGGCTCTGTTCTGTCATTCCGTTGGTTGCCTGACAACCATCACGCTCTGCTTGCCTATCGCCGCTACCAACACCATAGAAATAATGCGGGGGTTAGAACCGGAACTAAAACTGCCGATACTAGTGTCGACTATCTTCAGCTATTCGATTTCAACGGTGAAATCAAAGAAGTCAAGGTCACTGCCGGTCCTATTTTGTTTAAGAGCAGCGAGGCAATAGAAGATTTGCGCCTGTCTCCTAGTGGAAAACTAGCGGCCATTTCACAAGCTGATAAAGGCCGACACAAAATATCTATAGTCTCTCTTGCTGGTGCGTTAAAAAGAGATGTGGCTAGAAACGCCACTAAGCCAGAATGGTCTAGAGACAGCCGCTCAATCTATTTTTTTAGAGAGATTACTCCTAAAGATTCGGCCTCCACCGCTTTCATTCCAGTTGCCACTATTTGTAGTTTGCCTGTGGCCGACGCTAATGGCCGGCCCATCGTCAGTAAGGTTCGCCGTGACCTGGCACAATGCGCTGGTGATCTCTTCACAGGCGGGCGCATTCATGCCCTTGAAGATGGCAGCTTATTGTTCTGCTCAACACCAGTAAAACTGCCAGCTTGTGGAGCGATGTTGGGCTTGCAAGAGCGGGCACTTTTTCGCTATAGGCCTGCCAGCAAGGAGAGTAAGGCCAGCGTGGAGCAAATTAAATTAGATGGCCCAGCTTTGGCCGCTGACCTCGATAGTTTTGAGCCTAATCAAGACGGCACAAAAATTGCCATATGCTCAAGCCAGGGCGCGGTGCGGGTAATTAGTCTAAGTAGTGATGGAAACAGTGGCCAGGTAACAGTTTTGGAGAAACCATTGCCAGATACGGTCGAGGTTAGTCGCACTGGCTCTTTTGGCTGTGCTCCTCGTTGGCGCAACGGCCATGAGTTAACTTTCTCGGTGCGCAATTTAGCGAATGCCAAGAATCATGCTGGTCATGGTGATAATTCTGAGCATGATGGCGAGCTGGTATCGCAAGAGCTGCAAGATTTGGCACCCGGAGCGGAGACTAATTTACCGGCACGGCAAGTGCTGAGCCGAAATTGGCCAAGCGGACAGATTGACTTTCTTAAGGCCGGAAATTCGAGCAAGAAATAGATGAACAAATAGGGCTAAGAAATGGCTTAAGACGCTGCCTTGGCTGCTTTTATTGCATCCACTGTCATCTGGGCGTGCTTCTCAACGGCCTGTGATTCTTCGCTTTTGTTTTGTCCGGCCAGTGCTGCAGCTAGTTTGTGACGGGCTGCTGCTACTTCGGGGTGTTCGGTGCCAATCAGGGTCTCAAGGGCAAGAATTAGGGTCTTGTAGACTTCTTCCGCCTGGACAAAATCGCCACTCATTAACAGTGCATCGGCGGTCTCTAGTACGCTTTTGACAGATTTGAGAGTCTTTTCAGCTCGGTCTACCACATATGGGTTCTCATCGTCTTTCAAGACTTCTAGTATTTCCACTGGGGTATGGGCGTTGCCGGCCAGTTCAAAGCGCACATCTGGGTTTTCGTCGTGGGCTAAGGTGGTCAATACTTCATTGGTAGTATTGGGGTTCTTAGTGACAGCCGAGCGCACTTCTGGTGATTGGTGAGTTGAAAGTTTCTCTAGAGTGCTTGGCATTGCCTGAGCATTCTCGGCTACGCGTGTAACTACATCGCTATTGCTCTTGTCTGAGAGCTTCTCTAATACTTCAGGCTTGGCCTCTGGGTGCGAGGCTAGTCGCTGTTTGGCTTGAGTAAAGGCGCTGGCATTAGCAGTATTAGAGTTTGTACCTGCATCTAAGTCTTTTTCTTGGTCTGACATCTTGGTTCTCCCGTTTCCTTGGGGGGTGACGGGAGTTGAACTAGAAAGTTCCCTTTAATACTTACCTAATTCTCATCTACTGTTAATGTGCTTCTCAAGCTATTACTTTTTCGCGCTTACTACTTGGTTTCGTCTACGACTTCAGCATCGATTACTTCTAGCTCTGTTTCTGGCTGGTTTTTTCGAATCATCGGTACGTTGGCATCAACAATTGTCTTACCATCATTTTTGCTATCAGTGGGAGTTTTGTCTTCTATCAGTTTGGGCGTTGTCATCTTTGCTTTAAGGGCTGCTAGTTCGTCGTCTAAATCAAGACTTTTGGCAGCGTCACTGAAATGTTTTTCGGTGCTGGCACCACTCATTTCTTTTAGAGCTTCATTGCGGTTTTCTTTATCTCTGATTTTCTCTTCCCACTTGTCCATACTAGAACCGCCAGCACCACCTGAACCACCTGAGATCAACTCGTTGGCTTTGGCTACGCCGTCAGCAGCTTTGGCTCGGGCCAGCATCGCTTGCTTTTTCACTTTGAAATCCCGATATTCTTCTTCCATTTCACTGAGCTTCTGCTTCATGGCAGTGGTGCTATTTTTTTGCTCAGTTAGTTGAGTGGTGAGAGATTGAACATGTTCACTAAATTCTTTTTTCTTGGCAATGCATTGCCTAGCAAGGTCATCATTGTTTTGCTCAACGGCCATAATCGCCCGTTTTTCCCATAAAGCCAGGTCGTCTTTGTTCTTCTGTAGCTGTGTCTCTAACATCTTTTCGTTAGTAACAGCCACAGTGACCGCTTCTTTTACTTTCTTCAGCCCAGATTCTAGTTCCATTTGGGCTTGCTCGGCCAAGATGGCAGGCGTCTCAAGTTTGCTTACACCCTGGTTGAGCATGCCTTTCATAACGTTTTTGAATCGGTCGAACATAATTTCCTTCTTTGAGACTTGCTTTCGGGCTTAGATGTTCACCCATAATACCCACGAAATTTGACTTTAAAACCAATATTTGACTGGCCTCAATCGATTAATTTTTGGCCGCCAGCGCTGTCTGCTGTTAGTAAAAAGTTAAATGCGGCGCCACCGCTTTTAGCATTTTCTACCCAAATCTTGCCGCCACCGCGCTCTACGATGGTTTTGCAGACGCTCAGCCCCAGCCCTGTTGAGGGCGACGCTACGGCCTTGGCATTGGCCAGTTGCTTAAAGGGGGCAAATACTTCTTGCCTTGACTGTTCTGGAATGCCCGAGCCCTGATCAACTACTGTAAAGCGAACCATTTCTCTTTCTAGTTGTGAAAGTACTTCAATGCGACTGCCCTCTGGTGTGTACTTAATGGCGTTAGAAATGAGATTGATTAAGACTCTCTCTAGCTCAGATTCGGTGGCGCGCACCATGGCCCATTCAACTTTAGCAATAATTTGCACTGATTTAGCTTGAGCTAGGCTGCGCACGGCTTCTACGGCATGATTGATGGCAACCTTATTAGAGCAGACCCCTTGAGTCGTGGCTTGCTCAAGATTGCTGGGGTCGGTAGAGTGGTCAAGTTGATTGAGTAGATTGGTCAGTCTCTCGACATTGTTCGATATGCCTTGTAGTTGTTTGTTCGTCCAGCTATCGCGCCCTTCGCTCAATGTCAGCTGTTTGGTTTGGGCAATTAATGAAGCAATAGTCTTCAGGGGTGCACCAAGTTCAATGGTCAAGTAACGGCTGATTTGATCGCGCAATTGTTCGATGTTTGTTGAGTCAGTAATATCATGGGCCACGCAGAAATATGAATGTGACTGATCATTGTAAGTAATCGTCCACTGCGTATGACTAGGAAAAGATAAGAGTTGATCGTTAGAGAGACGAAAGACCCTGCGACTTTTGCTTTCGCGTGCTAGTTCAAACTGACTCTCTAATCTTAGTCTGTGGGCTCCTTCGAAGAAATCGAAGAATTGTTTTCGCTCGTCGAAATTGAGCCAGGTGGAGACAATTTCATTGCCCTTTATGATCTGACCGCTCTCAGATAATTCTAGTAGAAAGGCTGGTGACAATTGGTAGAGGCTGTGTTGCCTTGAGTTAGCGTGCGAAAGTTTGCGATCGATTTCGCGCAAAGCATTGTCAATTGCCATTAGTTCTGGTGGCCCAGAGCTGAGTGGCTTAAGTGCTTTGTTTCGAGCCATGGCTTCAGCGTTGGCGAGGATGTGTGAAATCGGCTTATAGGCCAGTTGACCAACGAGCCAGGCTAAAAATATGCCACCAAGCGATGAAACTAGAAGGGCAATATAGAGATATTCTCGCACTAGTCTGAGAGAGGCAAGGTTTTTCTCGGATGCCTGGTTGCCTTGAGCTGCCACTTCATTGCCAATCAGATTAATATCGCTAAAAATTGACGAAATTGATTGTTCGAGTTTGTCTAGCTCTTTGGGATTGCTATAGTCGAATGTCACTAGCGGGAGTTCTTTTTCAGCGACGGCCCATCTTTGGAGAATATTGGACAAGCGACTAGCCGCTTGAGGCGAGAGTGCTTCGTAGCGAAAGAGTTGTTTGGCAATACTATCAAAGCTATTTTTTGTGGTGCTTGCCTCTGCCACCAGATTTGCACCGTTGCTGTGGCGCTCGAGGCGAATAGAAAGAACGCGTTCAAGCATTGCTGTTACTAGCTTTTGAATGGTTACTGTATAAGCCTTGGCAGCAATTTCTGTCTGTACTGTTTTTTGAGCATTTGTGACATTGATGTAGAGCACTATCGAAAAGACAATTTGACAAACTAATGGAATTGATAGCACTAAGATGCCAATTTTCTTAAGCGAAAAGGTGTTCACTTCTGCCCCTCGCCGGTAATAGTCATAGAAAGAGGAAGGCGCACTGTGGCTTTTTGAATAAAGCCTTGATCTACTATTACGGCAATAGTGCCACCATGGCTCCTAATGATATTTTCTACAAGATAAAACGACATGGGAAGGTTCATGCCCATGATTGAATCACTATCGATTAAAGTCTCGGGAGGTGCCTTAGAGAAATCACCTTCGTTTGTAGCATCAGGCAAGAAGGCGCTAATACAGGCAAAATTTCCGTTTGGGTTATCTTCTCGTCTGACTACCATTGTAAATGGTTGGCTGCGCACCACTCTTGATACTAGCAGTTCAAAGATTGATAGCAGCGCTCTTGCTAAAAGGCTGTTGTCACCGCTAATTTTAGAATTTTGTTCATTGACCAGATCAACGCTGATTGCCGGATAGAGGCTCTCAAGGCGTTCTGCTGCTTCAGTGGTTAGGGCTAAACAATCAATCTGTTGCTCTGCTAGGCCAAGATTGCCTGACTCGATTTTTTTCCAGTCTAGTACGTCGGTAACTAACTTAATTAGCTTCTGTGCCAGTTGGCTGCTATCTTTGAGCATGGCTGCTTGCCGCGCTGAGCCGCTGTCATTCTTCATCACTAGAAGCTCAATGCTAGTAGACATAGACATCAGCGGCGTGCGCATGTCATGGCTCAATGTAGCGCAAATATTTTCTCGTAAACTTTGAAGTTGATGCTTTTGGGTAATGTCGTGGCAGACGCATAAAAATTCGCTTTCTTCCTTGACCCAATGAATAGTCCATAGAAAGAATGTATCAATACCACTGACGTCTAGGTGCTGACATTCTACGGAACGGACGCCGCCTTCTATTTTTGCCTTGTTTAACATTTTGAGAATTGCTGAAAGCGAAGATTCGGCAATGATTTTTTCTAAGCTTTGACCAATCAGGCTTTCAGCGGGGTAGCCCCAGAATGTTTCGCATGACTTGTTTACCCTGGTAATGATGCAATTGGCACTGAGAGAACAAAGAACATCCCCTGAATATTGCACAATGGCAAGTTCAGATTGATTGAGCTTATAGATTTGGTCAAGGGCGTCGTGTATCTCCTGGTCTAGTTGTGAAATTTCATCACCTTTTGACCCCAATCTCCTCAGTGCCGGTGGCAGTATTTGCCCTGCTTGCAGTTCTTGCAGTGCTTGGGCGCTTTCTTGCTCTTCTTTTTCTGCGAGATTTCCACTTTCGATATCGTCTTTTAACTTGTGCAGTGGATCTATTAATTGACGGTTGAAAATAAAAATGGCGCCAGCTGTTGCTGCTAGGGTAATGAGATTGCTTAATAGGAGAAACGGTAAAAAGAGTTGCTCTTGGCGTTTGAGATTGGCCATAGAATTGCTTTGCAGCCAGTCTTCTGCTTCTTCAGTGTCACCAAATATTGAACGAGCGCTTAAACCAAGCGAGAAGAAGCCCATTTTGAGCCGGTCTAGCGTTGCTCTGTCGTTGGCGGAATGGAGAAACTTGTTGGCATGGTCAATCAGCTTTAAGAAACCGTTGCTAAGTTCGTCAATATCTTTGGCGTGTTCCGCCAATCTGGGGTTCTCTTTTATGGCAACTGGCAAGTCGCCGTGTACTTTTTTTATTCCAGCTGTCAAGTCATTGAAAACGCGTTCTCTTTCTTGTTGATTTTTGCTTATGTCGCTGCTTAAGACCTTAACCAGTTTTGTGATTTTTTCTTCAAAGGCAAGGAGAGTGAGCACTCTTTCGGCAGAGTGTTTGTGAATTGTATATTCATGCTCAAGACTATTCAGTGCATAAGTGGCCGCGACAATGCTAGTTAAGCCGCAGGTGACTGGAAGCAGCATCAAGAGTATACATTTTAAGCGAATGGACATTTTAAGCGAATGGACATTTTAAGCGAATTGACATGTTTGGCGAATGGACATAAGTATAGTTGACTTACTCTTGGTTTTTACTATTGTTGGTTTGGCACAGGCAGTAACTGAGAGCCGCTTCCGGTCATCCAGCGAGTGAATAGTGAATGGCCACCGGCTAGCTGTTCTAACCATATCGGTGCAGTCCACATTCTATCTAAATTTGCTGTATGTGGATCTTTTCTCTGAACCTCAACATAGTAGGCTGAGTTGTGACCAACTTTTCCGGTTATGGCGTCGAAGGCCACAGTTTGTGATTGGTTAAGCAGGTCGGCTCCGCTGATATCTCTTTGCTGCAATACTTCTGCTAGTTTACCGTCACCAATTTTGGTATCACCCCATAGCTTGACTGCATAGTTGGCTGCCGGATCGATATTGCCGTCAATGCGCATTTTTAGAGATAGGGTTGGCACCGCACTTTGGTCAACAATACTGCCCATAACAAAGCGGTCATTGGCTGTCAGTAAGCCACTAAGATTCTTTGAACTGGTGGTGGCAATAGTTCGCCGTTCGCGCATTGCTTCTAATATGCTCGGCTTGTCAAGGCCTTTGGCGTAGAAGCCTGTTGCTCCTGGATTTCCAACCGGTTCACCAAAGTGGAAGTCACGGCCAAATGTCGGGCTGGCGTGCACTCTCTTGTCAAGGTATCCGGCAAAGCTTGTCGGGTCTAGGTGTCCGGTTGGCACAGTGTCGACGGGGTTCGGATTCAAAGCACCACCCTTGATAAGCTCGATTTGGCGCACGTATTTGTCAGCGAAGCGGTCAAGCCATTCTTGTTGGTCTTTAAATGATTTTTGTCCGTAGTCGCGACCGCGTTTAAAGGCTGGTGTGTTGGGGTTTTCATCGGCTAGATAACGCGGATGATTGAGTTGTATTATCGGAGTATTACCAGTGGTATCTTTGATTTTGTCTAGATGGTCGACCATCGCTTTGTAGTCGCCGTCGTTGTATTTAATTACATCGGGTGGTTTTACAACTACTTCAGGCTCTTTGCCTACAGCCCTCAAAAAGAAGCTGCGTAAGCCAGTTTTGGGCTCGCGCACAGCTTCGAAAAATGTTGGCACTTCAAAGAGATTAATATGATTGACACCGCCTAAATGATGGGCTTCATTTGACTCTAGGCGTGCCTCGTGCAAGTCAAATTTCTCTCCTACTGGTAGGCCTTTTTCAACCGATTCAGCATTGACCATGCCGTGAGTGTGTTTGTGTTCGCTGCCGACTTTTCCGATTGTGCCCATTTCGGTGCCAACAAGCGAAACGTGCTTGCCATCAATTGTTGTAGCCTTTGCATCGGCGAATGTTTGTGAATATTCAATAGGGTTTTCAGTGTTGACTGGTGTGCCAGTTTGATCTTTGGCTCTGGCATCGTCAGGGCCGATGCCGCCTCTAGAAGCTGCATGGTTGTGATCGGTTATGGTGGTGACATGCTGTCCGTCTTTAGCGGCTTTGGCATATAGGTCTTTTGGTAACCCCATACCGTCTGAATAGCGTGAATGGCCATGAAGCGAGCCGAAGTACATCTGCATGCCCGAAGCGTCTGGGCTGCCATCTAGGTTTCGGTCAATTTTGCCATTGGCAAAGCTATATTGTTCGACTCGTCTGGCCATCGAACTGGGTTTAAAGACCGATTCTAGTGTGCTCGTGCTCTCAGTTTTGGCCGTTTGTTCTGCGTTAGGAAACAAGTCAATTTTGGGCTTTACTTCAGCGCTTTTGACCGAAGGTGCAGTACTTTCGCTAAAGTGGCTCTTGATGCCACCTTTCCATTTTGCTATTTGCAGGAGGGTTTCGTTTTCACCTTTAAGTATCAGTCGCTGGGTAGTCTGACCGATGCTGCCTATTACCGATTCATGACGGGCAAGGCGCGCCCCAAGTTCTGTGCCGCCGACGCCGCCAACTAAATTGAGCCCAAGATCAAAGCCACCAACTACAGCTTCTTGGGCAAGCTTTCTTGAGGCCTGTTCAACGGTTGCTCCTCTTCCTATTTGTAGGTGGGCTTCTTGCACGCGGTTATAGCCGTGAACTATCACTGGCATTGTGAAAGCGGCGCCGATTGCCATTGCCGCAGGGCCTCTGCCGGGCAGAACATAACCTAAGGCAACGCCCATGGCCGCAGACGTGGCTAGGGTTGTGCCGATATGAACTGTGGCCTCCAATGGTTTGTCATATAGCTCTTTGGCGAAAGCGATACTGGCGTCAGGAATATGCTTGGCGGTCTCGCCGATAAGTTCTAGGGTGCTCACCCCATCGCTTGATGAAGAGCTCTTATTGGTTGCTGACTGGTCGCCTGGCGTGAGTATCGGCATCGTCGCACCGTTGAGGGGGTGACGCTACTGTATGGGCTATCAGTCTGGTAGCCAAGAGTGAAATCACGCTGCAGTGGTGGAATTACGAAGAGATTTAATCGACGATCGTTACAATTGAATAGCAAAAGGAACTCGTTGTCTAAGAACGAGTTCCTTTTACTAGTGCAGAGGGGCAAAGATTCTCTGCAAACTCTTGAGCACCATCTGCGGTGCTAGGCTAATTTTTTGGGCTAGCTTGTCTTAGCTAGTACTAGTGTGTTTTCATATATAGACTGCAATAAGTGATATAGTAGAGGCGCAGTTGAAAACCCGTTCATCAATCATCTAGATTGTTTCGTGCCATTAGAGACTGACTACTGCATAGAAAGTTTCTTTCTGTGAACAAATTAGTCTTTGCCCGAAATTTAAAATTTTCTGGAACTTTTGCGGCATCTCCTGGTCTATGTTACGCCAGGCAATTAGCCTGCTGCAGTTGAGGTTCCATTGCGTCTTCCTACTCATGATCTAGCCGAGCAAAAAGCAATTGGAGATGCTCCATTGCGAGCGGAGTTGTTTAGTGCCGGACAGATGGAACAGCATGGCTATGCCTTGGCCAAGCAACACGTTTTGGCTGCTGGTCATAGTGGCGATCGCCTGCTTTCGCGCTTGGCTGAGAATGAAGAAATTTTATTGCACGCGGTGCGTATTCTCACCGCTACTGTCAAAGCAAATAATCGCGTCAGTCCGGCCGGTGAATGGCTGCTTGATAATTTCTATTTGGTAGAAGAGCAAATTCGCATCGCCAAAAGCCACTTGCCTAGGGGTTACAGTAAGCAACTGCCGCGTTTGCTTGGTGGCGTCAATTCTAATTTCCCACGTGTGTACGATATTGCTTTAGAGACAATTTCTCACGGCGATGGTCGCCTTGATAGCGAAAGTCTTAGTCGTTTGGTCAGTGCTTATCAAACAGTCACCCATCTAACATTAGGTGAACTCTGGGCCATTCCAATCATGTTGCGCATGGCGCTGATTGAGAATTTGCGACGGGTAGCTGCTCGCATAGCAATCGATAGCGAAGAGCGCGAATTTGCTCAGAGCTGGGCGCGGCAAATGATTGAGATTGCCGAACGCGATCCGAAAAATTTAGTGGTGACACTGGCTGATATGGCGCGTTCTGGGCCGCCTCGTGCTAGTGCTTTTGTTGCTGAGTTAACTCGCTTACTGCGCGGCCAAGGGCCAGCGCTAGCACTGCCTCTCTCATGGATTGAACAATGGCTGTCTGAAATCGGATTGACAACAGAGCAACTGGTTCAGTCTGAGAGTCAACTGCAGGCCCAAGATCAAGTATCGATCAGTAATACAATATCGAGCTTACGCTCTCTTGCTTCCTTTAACTGGCGTGATTTTGTTGAAGACCATAGTAGTGTCGAGCAGATATTGCGAGATGATCCCAGCGCCGTCTATAGACAAATGGATTTCGCTACCCGTGACCATTATCGCCATGTTGTAGAAAAACTGGCAAAAAACACGCATTTGTCAGAAAGTGAAGTCGCTCGTCAGGCGGTGCGCTTGGCTGTGGCTGCCGCTCGCCAAGAAGGACAGGAAGAGCGCAATCACGTAGGTTATTATTTGGTTGATAAAGGTTTCTCGCAATTAGAGAAGACCGTGGAAGTTCATCTTTCACTTTCTGACTATACTAGAAGAGTGCTTAAGAGCTATCCACAGTTCGTCTATTTCGGCACCATAAGCGCGATTACTGTTGCTGTTGCCGCTCTGTCGATTTGGCGCTATCACAGTAGAGTTGAACTGCCTGGTAGTGCTTGGTTTGCCGTATCTCTCGCCCTATTATTTGTGGTCAGTCAGTTTGCCGTCAGCCTAGTTAATTGGCTATCGGCTCTATTTGCTAAAGCCTACCCTTTGCCCAAGATGGATTATTCAAAAGGCATACCTGAGGCTGATTCAACTATAGTTGTGGTGCCGACGATGCTGACTAGCGTTAGCTCTGTGGAAGCTATGGTTGAGGCCTTAGAAGTTAGGTATCTGGCAAATCAAGACGATAACGTCTATTTCGCTTTGCTCACCGACTTTACCGATTCACCTGTTGAAATACAGAAAGATGATGACCAATTGGTCGATTTGCTGCGCAAACGTGTCGAGGAATTGAACCAGAAGTATGGCGATGGCAAAGATGTCTTCTATCTTTTCCATCGTTCGCGTCTCTGGAATGCTAGTGACAATGTCTGGATGGGTCATGAACGCAAGCGCGGCAAACTAGGCGATCTTAATTGTCTACTTAGTGGTGGCAAAAATAAGTTTTCAGTGGTAGAAGGTGATATTACCAACCTCGCTAAGGTGCGCTACGTAATCACACTTGATGCCGATACACAGCTTCCTTTAGAGGCGGCTAGGCAGTTTGTTGGTGCAATTGCCCATCCTCTCAATCGTGCTCGTTTCGATCAAGCAAAACAGAGAGTGGTAGAGGGCTATGGCATCTTGCAGCCGCGAGTTGATGTCAGTCTTTCGCCTCTGACTCACCGCTCTCCTTATGCCCGTCTTTACGGCTCTGGCGTTGGTATTGACCCGTACACCCGCACCGTATCTGATGTCTATCAAGATCTTTTTCACGAAGGATCTTTCATCGGTAAAGGTATATACGAAATAGCTGCTTTTGAAAATTGTTTACGTGATCGCTTCTGCGAAAATCAAATTCTTAGTCATGACCTGCTAGAAGGTTGTTATGTTCGCTCTGGACTGTTGAGCGATGCCCAGTTGTATGAAGAATATCCTTCTAGTTATAGCTTTGATGTGGCCCGTCGCTCCCGTTGGATAAGAGGCGATTGGCAGCTTCTACCCTGGCTTCTGCCCTTCTCCCGCAGCGCCGATCAGCGACGCGGTGCAGCTTCATTGAGCCTGCTATCGAAGTGGAAAATTGTCGACAATTTACGCCGCAGCTTGGTTTCTACTTGTCAGCTGATCATGCTAGTGCTTGCCTTTACTGTGCTTCTTCCGCACTGGTTCTGGGTGACACTTCTACTGGCCCTGATGTTTGTACCGCCTATTTTGTCTAGTGTCACTGAGCTTTTTCGCAAGCCTGAAGAACTAGAAGTAGGCCAACATATCTCTGCCGTACTTGATTCGTTTCGCCTGCACTTAGCTCAAATTCTCTTTGGCCTTGCTTGTTTGCCCTATGAAGCCACTTATAGTTTGACTGCTATTGGTCGCACCCTCTGGCGCATGTATGTAAGCCACCAGAAGCTGCTTGAGTGGCGCACCGCAGGTGAAACGCGCTCTGACGATTCGCTTTCGTCATTTGTAAGGTCGATGTGGACTACTGAGCTATTGGCATTTTCTTTGCTTGGCTATTTAGCTGTTTATTCTAGAGCTAGTCTGCCTCTGGCTTTACCAATTTTGCTATTGTGGATTGTTTCGCCGTTGATTGCTGCTCATTTTAGTAAGTCTGTCGCGCCGACAGTTTCTCAGCTTACTCAAGAGCAAGAGCTATTCTTGCGGCAAATTGCCCGTAAAACGTGGCAATACTTTAAGGTTTTGGTTGGAGCCGAGGATAACTATCTTCCCCCGGATAATTATCAGGAGGAACCGGTTGAGCGCGTTGCCCACCGCACCTCTCCGACTAATATAGGAATGGCCCTGCTGGCTAATTTGGCAGCCTACGATTTTGGCTACATTCATGCCTCTGAGCTTATAGAGCGTACTCACTCAACTCTCACAACTTTGAATAGGTTAGAGCGCTACAAAGGACACTTCTACAATTGGTATGACACCATTACGCTTGCTCCCCTTCACCCTCGTTATGTCTCAACTGTCGATAGTGGCAACTTAGCTGGTCACTTGCTCACCCTGCGCCCTGGGCTGATTGGATTGGTGGAGGAGCCCGTTGTTACTGTTCGTTTATTTGAAGCAATTTATGATACTTGCTGCTTATTAAAACAAGCTTTGGGCCAATCGGCTGAGCAAATTAATGGCTTTGAGACTCTGCTTGAAGGGGCGAGGCGCTCCAACACCAGTAGCTTGTCTGAGATTGGCACGCACTTAGTTGGCTTAGAGAGTTCTGCCGCCAAGATTTTGTTAAATCTCATTTTGATGTGTGATCCTTTGCGGGGTATCGACCAAAGCGAAGAAGTAGAGATTTGGGCCAATGCCATGCATCAGCAATGCCATGCTGCCTTGCTCGAACTCAATATGTTTAGCCCTTGGGTGCAAACGGAAGGTTTTGCAAAAGTTGTTAGTGTTGAGCCCACATTAGATCAAGTACCTTCTTTGAGGCAGTTGGCTGATTATGACAATCTTGCCGATCAATTCAACTGGCAAGCTCTGGCCGACTTGAGCGTTCAAGACAATGACGAGATCAAGGCGACTTTGCTGTCGATCCGCGAAGCTAGTGTGCGTGCACAAGAATTGGTTGTCACCATAGAAAATTTAGCTTCTTCTCTCGGTAAGCTGGCTCAGATGCCTTTCGATTTTCTCTACGATAGCTCGCGACATTTGCTTTCAATTGGCTACAACGTTGAAGACCATAGACTCGATCAGTCTTATTATGACTTACTTGCTTCAGAAGCACGCCTTGGTAATTTTGTGGCAATTGCTCAGGGCCAGTTGCCCAAAGAGAGCTGGTTCTCCCTTGGTCGGCTCTTGACCAGAGCGGCAGGGGGAGCTGTCTTGTTCTCTTGGAGCGGCTCTATGTTTGAGTATCTAATGCCACTATTGGTAATGCCCAGCTATGAAGATACTTTGCTGGCTCAAACCTATCGCATATGTGTCGCCAGACAAATTGAATATGGCAAACAGCGCGGAGTGCCTTGGGGCATTTCTGAGTCGGGCTATAACAATGTTGATGTTAATCTAAATTATCAGTACAGGGCCTTTGGTGTACCCGGTCTCGGTCTTAAGCGTGGCCTCGTAGAAGACCTAGTGATTGCTCCTTATGCCTGTGTCATGGCTCTTATGGTGGCACCAGAAGAGGCTGTCACTAATCTTCTGAAAATGCATGCTAATGGGTTCTCTGGCAAGTATGGCTTCTATGAGGCTATCGACTATACAGCTTCGCGCGTGCCCCGCGGGCGCAACCATGTAATTGTGCGCTCCTTCATGGCGCACCATGAAGGTATGAGCCTGCTTTCTATAGCTTATCGATTACTGGGCATGCCCATGCAAAAGCGCTTTTTGGCAGATCCATCTTTTCAGGCATCAGACTTGCTTTTACAAGAGAGAGTACCGAAAGTTAAACCGGTGCAGTCAATCACCTCTGAAATTGCTGATTTGCGCACCACTCCTGATAATGCCGAGTCATCCATTAGAGTATTAACCAGCCCAGATACACCAACTCCTGAAGTACAGCTTCTCTCTAATGGCCGCTATCATGTTATGGTCAGCAACGCTGGCGGTGGCTACTCACGCTGGAAAGATTTGGCCGTAACCCGCTGGCGTGAAGATACCACCACTGATAACTGGGGGAGCTTCTGCTATATAAGAGACCGTGAGACTGGAGACTTTTTCTCGACAACTTATCAACCCACGTTGGAAGTGCCAGATAGTTTTGAGGCGATATTCTCTGAGTCTAAAGTCGAATTTCGCAGGCGTGACGGCAATCTCGATACTCATACCGAAATTGTCGTATCGCCTGAGGATGATATTGAAGTCAGGCGTATACAACTGACAAACCGCTCACGCAATCGCCGTGTCATTGACATAACCAGTTATGCTGAAGTGGTTATCGCTAATGCCAATGCCGATCTGGCTCATACTGCCTTTAATAATCTTTTTGTGCAAACTGAAATTGATACTGAGCGACAAGCTATTTTGTGTCATAGAAGACCACGCTCTGTAGATGAACCAACTCCTTGGATGTTCCACTTAATGGCCGTCCACGGCGCTGAAGTGGGAGAAGTCAGTTACGAGACCGATCGCTCTCGCTTCATCGGCCGGGGCAATACAGTGGCAGACCCGCTAGCCATGAAGCGGCTTTCGCCCCTTTCTGGTACTCAGGGCAGTGTGCTTGACCCGATTGTGGCTGTGCGGCATCGCATTACTATCGAGGCCGAGGATACAGTCACTATTAATATCGTCACTGGTATTCATGAAACGAAAGAAGGGGCACTTGCCTTAGTCGATAAGTATCGCGATCGCGGCCTCGCTGCCCGAGTCTTCAACTTAGCCTGGACCCATAGCCAAGTAGTTCTGAGACAGCTCAATGCCACTGAGGGTGATGCCCAACTGTATAGTCGTCTGGCTAGCTCCATTGTCTATGCTGGTCGTGCCCTGCGAGCAGACGCCGATGTTTTGCTGAAGAATACTCGAGGTCAGTCTGGCCTCTGGGGCTACTCTGTGTCTGGTGATGTGCCTGTTGTGCTCTTGCAAATCAAAGAACAAGCCAATAGTGGCTTGGTCAGACAGATGGTACAGGCCCATGCCTATTGGCGCCTTAAAGGTCTTGTTTGTGATCTGGTTATATGGAATGAAGATCAAGCTGGCTATCGCCAAGTTTTGCAAGAAGAGATTCTCGGTATTATTGCCTCTGGCATTGAGTCTCATATGGGCGAAGGCACTGGTGGCATATTCGTTAGACCGGCTGAGCAGATTTCAGCCGAAGATCGCATACTTTTTCAGGCTGTTGCTCGCGTCATCATTACCGATAGCAAAGGCACCCTGGTTGAGCAAGTAGCTGGACCTGGCCTGCGAGAGAAGCGCCCAGCCAGGTTGGTTGCCACTCGCATATTTAAACCAGAGATGGCTAAAACTAGCCCGTCTCTGCGCTCTGACTTGATTCTCGTTAACGGCCTTGGTGGCTTTACTTCTGATGGCCGTGAATATGTCATTGCTACTGATAGCAATCAGCTCACCCCAGCACCTTGGTGTAATGTACTGGCTAATCGTCAATTTGGCACTGTGGTATCAGAGAGCGGTTCTGTCTATACCTGGGCCGAGAACGCCCATGAATTCAGACTGACGCCCTGGCAAAACGATCCAATTACAGACTCAAGTGGCGAGGCCTTCTATTTAAGAGACGAAGAGACCGCGAATTTCTGGTCACCGTCGCCCCTGCCTGCTCGTGGCGCTACGCCCTATGTTAGCCGCCATGGCTTTGGTTATAGTGCCTTCGAGCACACCGAATCAGGAATTGAGTCTGAGCTTCTGGTTTTTGTAGCAGCAGATGAAAACATCAAATTTTCAGTCTTGAAGGTAAAGAACCGCTCAGGTAGAACAAGAAAACTTTCAGCTACTGGCTATATAGAATGGGTCTTGGGTGACCTTAAGTCAAAGACCGGCATGCATGTAGCTACTGAACTTGATACTAGAACTGGTGCTCTTCTAGCGCGCAATGCTTACAATACTGAGTTTGCTAATCGTGTTGCTTTCTTTGATGTCAGCGATACCACTCGTACGCTAACTGGCGATCGTACCGAATTTATTGGACGCAATGGTAGCTTAGTAAGCCCGGCGGCGATGAAGCGAATTAGGCTATCGGGCAAGTTCGGAGCTGGTTTAGATCCTTGTGCGGCCATTCAAGTACCGTTTGAACTGCAAGACGGCGAAGAGCGTGAGATTATTTTCCGTTTGGGTGTGGGCAATGACATCAACCATGCTAGGGGCATTATTAATCGTTTTCGTGGTTTGGCTGCCAAACGCGATGCCTACGAGAATGTTTGTCATTATTGGAAGCATACTTTGGGAGCAGTCAATATTCAAACTCCCGATGCCTCTGTTAACATGCTTGTCAATGGCTGGCTAATTTACCAGACGATTGGCTGCCGTATCTGGGGGCGCACAGGCTATTATCAATCTGGTGGCGCCTTTGGCTTTAGAGACCAATTGCAAGATTGTATGGCTCTAGTTCACTGTGAGCCAAAGATTTTGCGAGATCAACTGCTGAAGAATGCCTCAAGGCAGTTTGTAGAGGGAGACGTGCAGCATTGGTGGCATCCGCCTACTGGCCGAGGCGTGCGTACTCATTGTTCTGACGATTATCTCTGGTTAGCACTCGCGACCCATCGTTATGTTACAACCACTGGTGATACCGGTGTCTTAGATGAGCAAGTGTCATTTCTGAGCGGACGTCTCGTTAATGATGATGAAGAGTCTTACTATGATTTGCCCGCTCAGTCTGAACAAAGGGCTAGTTTGTACGAGCACTGCTTGCGAGCAATTAGGCATGGTTTGCGTTTTGGTGCTCATGGTTTGCCTTTGATTGGTGCGGGCGACTGGAATGATGGCATGAACCTGGTAGGCGAAAAAGGCAAGGGTGAGAGTGTCTGGTTAGGGTTCTTCTTATACGAAGTCTTGAATAATTTCTTGCAGCTAGCCGAGCAGCGGGGTGATACCGCTGTGGTTGAACTTTGTACTGAACAAGCGAAAATATTGAAAGCGAATATTGCTGCCAGTGGCTGGGATGGCGAATGGTATCGCCGTGCTTATTTCGATGATGGCACAGCTCTGGGAACGGCTAGTGGCGCTGAGTGTCAAATTGATTCAATTGCCCAAAGTTGGTCGGTTTTATCGGGTGGTGGTGAGACCGGACGCTGCAACCAGGCCATGGGCTCGCTTAACAAGCGCTTAGTCAGGCGTGAGCATGCTCTGATTCAGCTTCTTGACCCACCTTTTGATAAGGGTGAGCTTAATCCTGGTTATATCAAAGGTTACGTTCCCGGGGTGCGCGAAAACGGTGGACAGTATACCCATAGTGCCATTTGGGCTGCCATGGCTTTTGCCAAACTAGGAGACAATCGATTGGCTTGGGAACTGACAAATATGATTAACCCTGTTAATCACGCTAACTCACCTGAGAAAGTTGCAGTCTACAAAGTTGAGCCCTACGTTATATCTGCCGATGTCTATGGTGTGGCGCCGCATATTGGTAGAGGCGGTTGGAGCTGGTATACAGGCTCGGCCGGATGGTTCTATCGCTTGTTAACTGAATCGCTTCTTGGTATACGCTTGGAAGTAGACAAACTCTATTTCGCCCCTTGTTTGCCTAGTGACTGGCAGTCATATAAGTTGCACTATCGTTATAGAGAGACGGTATTCCACATCACTTGTAAGCAAGTAGATCGTGCTGAAAAAGCGCTTGCCATTATTCTCGATGGCAACGATTGTGGTGATTCGCTGCAACTGTTAGAAGACCGCAAGGAACACTTTGTTGACGTAATCGTTAGAAGAAGAGCTGGGCACTAGTTTAAAAAGATCGATTCACGCTGCCAACAATACAAATCGCACTAGCTCTCGGATTAGAAATTTGGATGGAAAGAGCATTCGAACGATGTTGGACATTGGTTTCCGAATACTTCAATATTAATAGCCGGAGAAGTATTTGGGATATACGGCATGTACAACAGGCTTGTTGCACGTCGAGCCGGTGGTGGTTTGTAGTGGGCATCATGAAGCCCAGGTTGTTTTCACTGTGTGAGAAACACTGGCAAAGGCAGCGACGATAACGATACAGAACCACCATGGCAGTTTATGCATAATAACGAATGACACGAAAATGAACACCGCTAGAACAGCAACACATGCAGTAAGAAAAGTTGAAATCAGACCTATAAACAGAAAGGAAGTTGGCAAGATTGGATTTAGTAGAGTTTGTGGGTGGGTTGGGACTACCTGAAAAGGCGCGAGCAGGCCAATAATTATTCCAATCCATGCCGAGACAAAGCCCGCAAGAAGCCGTACGAAAATAATTAGAAGTAAATTGCCCGACATGTCGACCCTTCCAGTTGGTTCCTAATTTAGAAAATAGTGCAAACCCTTACTACAGACGGGCTCAACACATCAGTTTGGTAATTGTTGGTCAGGTGTACGGCACCTTTGAGACTTTATGGAACCAATTGCTTTTTCGTGAGTCTCTGCGAAGGCAAAGGTGATGAGTGCAATTGTCATCGGTCGCCCGAAGCCCATTTCTGGAGTAAGAACATGATTTATACATTGATTTCTTTATTGATATTTTTCTGGATCGTCGGCTTCGTCTCACATATCGGTGGCGACTTCGTCCACACACTACTTGTGCTGGCGGTAGCAGTTTTCATCTTCAACATAGTCACTGGTCGCGGTGCTCGAGTATAACTGCAGCCAGTCAATAAAACAAAAGGAATAATAGAATGAGAAGCGCACGAGAAAGTGTAAGAGTTGGCGTATATTTGTCATTGGCAGCAGTTTTGCTGGCCGGTAGTTTGTCACTACCAGTTAGAGCTGACGAGATCACCACTGTTAGAACAACTACTGTTACAAGTGATTCTACAAATGTGCCTGTAGTGACACTCAGCCCTGGTGGTAGCTACGTTGTTGTCGACCCGGTCACTGGTGCCATGAGAGGAGTCTATGATCCATTGCGTGGTCTTGTTGGCTCTACTGTTGCTCCTGGTTTGGTTGTGGTAGATAACACATCGAACAGAGTTGTCGCTACTTTCGACGGCGGCGGTAGAGTAATTGCTCTGACCAATGCTCCAGCTTACGACAGCTTGGTGGTCTCTATTGATGCTCGTCGGGCTGAGCTGGAGCGCATGATTGTCAGTGGTCGCACAGCCAATAATTTTGGTGAAGTCACAGCTGTCGCTTTGCGCGATGAATTGGCTAGTATTGCTGCTCAAGAATCTGCCTATAGAGTTTCGGGTCGCCCACTCAACTATGAAGAAGCCTTGTCTTTGGCCACTCGGTTGAATGCTTTAGGTGATCGAGTAGTGCCTTATATGCGCGGTGTGACAGTTACTCCGTTAATTGGCTCACGCTTCATCACTACTTCTGGCAATCTGGTTATTGTTGATGAACTCTCTGCTCGCAATATGAGAATGAAGAGACGAGTTGACGATGAATATGCTGCTGGCAGGCTCTCTAACGACCATGTGGCTCGTCTCAAATCGCAGCTGAATGAAGCATCTTCGTTGCAGACCAAATACACTAGAAATGGAAAGCTGAAAGATTCGAACACGAAGACAATCGTGACGAAACTGGACAAAGTCCAAACTTCTATGGACCGCAACATCGCCGATATCAATTCGAAAAGATCAAGAATTGGTATCAAAGTCAACTAATCGCTTCTAGTGAATAGCCAAAGAAATGGCGCAGATTTTGTCTGCGCCTTTTTCGTTTAAGTATTTTAGATATTTTTCAATGGTTCCGGAGCTGGCAGTGGAGCTGGCTTAAGCTCAGGAATTCGGGGCATGGGCGGCTTATCGTCGTTCTTTGGCAGGTCGGGGATGCGCGGGGCATGACCGGGTGCATGGGGGTCAGAACCAGGTGGAGCGGGAAAGGGAGCAGGCTGGCCTGGCATAGGTGTGGTCACCAGATAACCGACGGTGATTAGGCCTAAAACTAGATTGTGATAGCGTTTCCACATAAAAACCTCCTCGCCTTTACTAGTTATGGCATGGCTCCGGTCTAATGACATCGCCCTATCGGTTGATAGTTTGACCTGAGATTGGTTTTTTTGTAGCATTCTAAAGCGATTTTAACTAATTATGTAACTGCTGAGTTGGCCTTTACTTGCTCTGTGGTACTGCTGACATTAGCCGGTACTAAGACAGTTACTGCATGCGGTATGACTGTAATACGCATCGGTGTAGTGCCTGCTTCTTCACCATCAATCATAGCCGTGACTCTATCGCTCCTTTGGCCATCTTGGCTGTGGGTCAGAGTTCTGCGCACTCTTTGGGCAATAGTTTGGAAGGCTGAACGCAGCCCGCGTCTTGGTACTACTTCAATCATGGCTTCTTTTACTTGTCGAACATAGTGGGGCTTTTTGCTGTTTGTGTAACCGCCCACAAAGCGAAAACCAATTTGCATATAGTCTTGGAAGCCCGCTGGGTCAAGAATGTGAAGCTCAAGTAGACCGTCTTGCAAAATACTAACATCTGAAGTTTTGCCCAAACCCAAATCTTCTACATTGGCGACGAATATACCAGAGGCTTGCACACAAAATGATTGACCACCGGTGGTGACTTTGAATACAACTGGTCGCACCGCCATGGTATTAATCATCGCTGTTATATAAGCCAGCATTTTAAATTTTGTTTTGAGCTGTCTGGCAGGAAATACAAAAGCGTCTGATAGCGGCCCTGCACCAGCCATGCCAGCGAAGTACTCGCCGTTCATCATGCCCATGTCAATGCGCATAGGAATGCCATTGGTGATTACATCTAAGGCGTTCTCTAAAGGATTGGCAAAGAATTTTTCTGCCACTATGCCTAAATTGCGCGCTAGTACATTGCCTGTTCCAAGTGGCATTAAGGCAGCCGGTATGTCTGATTTAGCTTCGGCAAGGGCGGCCAGGGCAACGCGAATGGTGCCATCTCCACCTGCGGCAATGACCAGATCGAGGGGTGGCCTGAGCAATGGCACTAGGTGGTGTGCAGTAGTCTCGGGTGTGGTGGGATAGAGAGTAACTAGGTACTCTCCATCTTTTGTTAACTCAGAAACGAAGTGTCCAAGCCATTCTTCTGCATGAGTTTGGGAGCGTGCGCTGGGATTATAGACCAGTAAAATTTGTTTTGGCATGGCTAATTATTCTGTTTGTATTACCGAAATGGCGAAAGCCCTGACTCGTTATTAGTTATTAGTCACTAGTCACCGGTCAATAGTCGCGATTTTGTCAAGAAAGTTCCAAAAACTTCCAGAAATCTCAAATAATTCAAAAACTAATTGTTTGAACTTTTCAGCAGCAATTGCTCTGAGAAGGAACTCTTTGACCTAATGGCCGTCGCTGTTGGCCCGTACAAGCTTATATCTTCTACGAATTATATGTTATGCGAAGCAACCAAGAGAACCTTAAAAATGAATAGCAAGCCCACTAAAGAGAAGCAAGAACAAGTTCAAGAACAAGAGCAACTTCAAGCGGCAGAAACAGGTCCAGTTCAAGTTTCAGTTGAAGCACCAGTCCGAGTTTCTAGTGATCAAATAACTATTTCTCTATCAAAGAAGAATAAGAGTATTGCGGTTGGCGTAGTAGTAGCTTGCCTAATTGGTATCCTGGCCTACCTTGTATATGACAGTTTGAAAGAGCAGGCTGAAGATCGCCGTATCTTAATTAGTGGCCGAATTGAAGCTCCTGAGACATATATTGCCGCTGCCACTGCTACCCGAGTTCAATCAGTGGCAGTCAATGAAGGTGATAGGGTAGCGAAAGGCCAATTGCTTTTGACCCTTGATGATCAAGCCCTACAAAGCAAGCTTGTGGCCTCTGGTTCAGCCATCGCCGTGGCGCAGAATGGGCAGAAAATTGCCCGGGCGCAAGTGGCTGCTGCTCAGCAAAAAATTGCCACGGCAAGGGCGAAGGGCAAAGGTTTCTTCGCTAAAATGTTTACTAGTAAAAAGAAGAAAGCAGAGATTGCTCAGGGATTGCGCAGAGAGATGATCGAATCTCAGTTCATGTTGCAGCAGGCCCAAGCTGGTCTAGCTCGTGCCCAGGCTTATAAGGCTGAGGCCACTTCTAAAATTTCTTACTTCAATATCAAAAGTCCCATTGACGGTATTGTTTCTCTTCGCAGCGTACAGCCAGGAGAGCTGGTGGCTGCTGGCCAGGTGCTTTTGACTCTTAGTGATGGCAAATCTATATTTATGAAGGGCTATATCCCGGAAGGGAAAATTAGTCGTATCAAAATCGGGCAGAAAGCCACTGTTTCTCTTGATTCTGTTGATTTGAAACTTCCTGCTCATATTGTCGCCATTGACCCTACCCCCTCTTTTACCCCTGAGAATATTTATTTTAAAGATGATCGGGTGCGGCAAGTGTTCGGCTTAAAGCTAGCAATCGACAATATTTATACTGATAGTCGTGCCAAGGCCGGTATGGCTGCTGAAGCCGAGGTTTTGTCTTCCGCAAAAGAAGATGGGCCGAAGTAATGACTGATGTTGTTGCCGTTCGTCAATTGTGCAAAACCTACAAGGGCGGTGTTAAGGCTCTTGATGGTCTTGACCTTGAAGTTAAGAAGGGCGATCTCTTTGGTCTAGTGGGTCCGGATGGTGCTGGCAAGTCTACGGCTTTGAAAATTTTGGCAGGTGTGCTCAAAGCTAGCGGCGGTGAAGCTTTGGTCTTTGGCCAGCAAGCTAGCGCTGCCCGCGCTTTAGTTGGTTTTGTGCCGCAGAACTGTGCTCTCTATCCGGAACTTACTGTAGACGAGAGTCTGGCTTATGAAGCTGGTTTGCACAATATCGCCCCTGATGTTTTTCAGAAGTTACGCCAGAAGCATCTTGAGCGTATGGGGCTTGCTCGCTTTGGCGATCGTCTTACTTCTAAGCTATCTGGCGGAATGCGTCAGAACTTGGCTTTATGCTGTGCTCTGGTTTCACAACCACAGCTAATTCTTCTCGATGAACCAACTACCGGTCTTGATCCTATTGCCAGGCGTGAACTATGGCAAACTCTAGTGGCATTAGCTGAAGACGGTGTAACCACTATCATTGCCACACCTTTTCTTGATGAAGCAGAGCGCTGTAGTCGTATCGCCTTAATGTATCAAGGCAAAGTGCATCAAAGTGGTTCGCCGGAAGAATTGCAAACAGCCCTAGCTCTGCGAAGGTTAGAGATTACCTTGCAGAACTCTAATTCTGAAGAGATTCGCGGTCTTAAGATTGGCGAACTGAGCGAGCAGATTGTTCTATCTGACAATATCGTCGATGTCTATCCTTTTGGCGATCACATAGAAGTACTTGCTAAAGACGCAACTAGCGCACTGAATCAAATTGAAAGTTTCTGTGGTGGCGGTCAGCTCAATTGTCATGAAAGCACTCCGACCATGGAGAATGTCTTTGTTATGCGCTTGCGTGAGCTTGGTCTAAAAGAACTGACACCACCTCAGTTTCCTGCTGTGAATTTATCTGTGCAGAGTGGCGATACCTCAGCAATTTCTGCCAAGAATTTAGTCAAGCGTTATGGTGACTTCACTGCGGTTGATGGACTCAGTCTTGATATTAAATATGGTGAAATATATGGTTTGCTTGGTGCCAATGGTGCCGGTAAGACCACCACTATAAAAATGCTCTGCGGCTTATTGGCACCGACTTCTGGTCAAGTCAGTCTGGCTGGTGAAAGCACTAGCTTGCGCAGTCGAGAGCTGCGGCGCAAAATTGGCTATATGAGCCAGAAGTTTACTTTGTATGATGGCCTAACTGTTGCTGAGAATCTAGAGTTCTATTCTGCTATTTATGAGCTGCCTAGGGCTCGCCGTAAACAACAGCTTGACTGGGCCCTTGCCGCCTGTGGCTTGGACCACATGGCCAATTCTTTGGTAGGCAGTTTGCCTCTTGGTTGGAAGCAGCGCATCGCTTTTGGTGCGGCGGTTATGCACGACCCGCAGGTGATTTTCTTAGATGAACCGACCGCTGGGGTAGATCCACTAGCCAGACGGCAAATCTGGCGTTCTATTCGTGATTTTGCTAAGCGTGGAGCGGCTATCCTGGTGACTACTCACTATCTTGACGAAGCTGAATACTGCAATCGCTTGAGTTTTGTCTCAGCCAGTAAAATGGTAGCCGAAGGTACTCCTTCCGAAATTAAGTCTGAACATGATGGTGAGCTTTTTGAGCTAGTTTGCGAACATGCCAGCCAATCGCAAAAGGCTTTTGCTGCTTTGGCAGAGGAGCTTGAGCCTTGGCGTATTTCGGTTTTCGGCAAGGCCTTGCACGTCTTACTCGATCATGCACAAACTGATATGCCTAAGGTTAAGGCGCTTCTTGCTACAGCTGGTTTGGTTGATGTTGAACTGAGAGCAATAAAGTTTTCTCTTGAGGATGCCTTTATCGCTCGAGTGCAAAGCGACAAAAATTGCGAAGGGGGCCGAAGATGATTGGTCCGAATCGTATCTTGGTGCAAGCTGTCAAAGAATGGCAAGAGTTTCAGCGGGACAGACTGAGCCTAGCTTTAGCCTTTCTTTTGCCATTGTTTTCACTGCTCTTATTCGGTTATGGCATTCGCCTTGAGTCAAAGAATATTGCCATGGTGGTGCAAGATAACGATCAGACCTCCTTTAGCCGTGAATATATCAATCGACTCTATGCCACCAATATTTTAGTTCGTGCTGATGCAAAGCAGGCTAAATCTCCCCGCGATGCCATTGATAGAGGCTTGGCCAAAGTAGCCATTATCGTGCCGGCTGGTTTTACTGATCATGTATTTCGTAAGGAGAAATCTAGTCTTGAGGTTTTGATCGACGGTACTGATATCGCCAATACGCAGATTGTATCGAACAGTATCAAGGCTGCCAATATCTACTTCGTTGGCGCCCTTAAGGCCGCCAAAATTGCTGCCCCGGCCGCCAATATTCGGGTTGTCTCTCCTCAGCTGCGAGTCTGGTTCAACCCTGGCCGGTTGGAGCCGCTCTTTATTGTTCCTGGTGCTATCGGTATCATTCTTTGGATGTACCCGGCTCTGCTCTCTGCTGTGGCGGCTTCACGTGAAAAAGAGCAAGAGACTATTATTCGAGTTTATGCTTCGACAATTACACCGCTTGAGTTCTTGCTTGGCAAGGCGCTAATCTATTTTGCTGTAGGCATGGTGCTTGCACTTTTGGTAATTTCTTTGGGGTGGATATTATTTGCGGTCAAAATCACTAGCGATCCCACACCACTACTCGTGGCTTTGCCTCTATATGTGCTTGCCGCCGTGCTCTTTGGCCTCATGCTTGGAACTCTTTCTAGTTCGCAAACAGTGGCAGTGCAAGCTACTTCCACAGCTGGTTTCTTTCCTTGTCTGCTGCTTTCTGGATTCGTTTATCCAATTTACAATATCCCTTTCCCTCTCAATCTTTTCACTGTATTGGTACCGGCGCGCTTTTTCATAGAACTATGTCGTGACACTTTTGTGCGCGGGGCCGGTTGGTCTGCCGTCTGGAGCATACCGCCTATTTTGATAGCTTTCTGTCTGGTCTATTTGCTTGGCAGCTGGTTTAGTTTGCGTACGATGCAGTTGAAAGACTAGTGAGATAGGAGCTATGGCAATGACAAAAAATATTATTGAATATTTGCTTAGCACAAGGCTTTGGGCGCTTCTTGCTAAAGAGTTTAGAGAAATCTTGCGCAATAAATATTTGCTCTTCCTCATGATTTTCCCTCCGGTGATACAACTATTGATTCTTGGGGGCTCGCTTGATCCACAGGTACGCAATCTATCATTTGGCACTGTAGACCGTTCAGACTCGTCTGCCAGTCGAGAATTGATTGCCAGTTTGTTGACTGGTACAGTCTTCGAAAAGGCTCAGACCTTTGAGGATGAAGAAAGCCTCAGTCGCGCCCTTGAAAGTGGCAAATTAGCGGTTGGTCTTGTAATTCCCGGTCGTTTTGTCAGCGACTTAGAGGGCGGGATTCCGGCTCCGGTGCAGGTACTGGTTGATGGTGCTGATGCCTACAGCGCCGGGGTAGCTAGTAGTTTTGTCTTGCAGACCATTAGTCGCTTTGAGCCCAAGGGTCTGACTAGAGACAATCCGAACAAAGTGATCTTAGGTAATGTTGACAGTGTCATCGAAGCGAAAATGAATATTTTGTACAATCCCGATCAGCTCAGCAGCTGGTATTTTGTGCCTGGTGTTTTGGGGGCAGCCTTGACGTTAACAGCTACTTTGGTTGCTTCGGCAACCATCTTAAAAGAGCGTGAAAATGGCACCATAGAGCAATTGCTGATGACCCCAGCGGAGCCTTGGGAAATTCTCTTAGCTAAGATTATTCCTTTAGTGGTTTTCTTGCTTGCTGATGTTTGTTTAGCGATTGGGGCGGCTCGCCTGATTTTTGCTTTGCCTTTTAGAGGCAGTTTCTTGCTCTTTATTATTGCTTCTGGTCTGTATGCTTTTGTTGGCATAGGTTTTGGCATGTTGCTTGGCTCGGTCTGCAACAGTCAACGGCAAGCTCAACTGGCTTCTTTTTTCATTAATATTCCTATGATTCTATTGTCTGGAACGGTGGTACCCTTTGATACCATGCCCGCTGCCATGCAATTTCTGGCTATGTTTGACCCCTTGCGCTATTACACCCTAGTGGCCCGCGGTGTTATTCTCAAGGGTGCCACCTTTGAAATGCTATGGACCGATGTTGCTCTTCTCTTCGTCTTTGCTTCTCTGCTATTGTGGATTAGTGCTAACCGTTTTCGTCGGCAGCTGAGCTAGAGAAGCCTAATCTATTTTTTTTTCATATTCGCATGACTAAATCTACGCAAACAATGCCAATTAACAATTTTCATCAAGTATCGCCGTTGCTTTATCGGGGCGGCCAACCCAATGAAAAGGGTTTCGTGGCCTTGAGCGAAATGGCAGTCAAAACAGTGGTTAGTTTGCGCTGGCGTAAGAGGCGAGTTGAGTCAGAGAGGCTCATTGTCGAAAGATTGGGCATGCGCTTTGTTAGTATTCCCCTTAATTATTGGACATTGCCCAGTCAAGCCCATGTTAAAGAGTTGCTCGATATCATTGATGATCAAACAAATCATCCTGTCTTCATCCATTGCTTTCACGGGGCTGATCGCACTGGGGTGATGGTGGCAATGTATAGAATTCTTCGCCACGACTGGAGTCTCAAAGAAGCATACAAAGAAATGCGCGCTTGTGGTTTTCATCGCTTTGCCACGGCTCACTTCAAATTGGCATTGTGGCGGCTGGCCCGCCATGCAACTCGCCAGCAAAGCAAGTAAAGAAAAAGGAACTAGCTGCCAAGCACTGCGTCGATGCCTGCAGAATGTTCGAGGTGGCTTTTGATGTTTACTAATATTGGGCGCAAAGTTGGGGTACTGACTTTATCTTCACTATGCTTCAGTGCTAGCCTGGCCCTGCGACCAATCACCTCAGAAGCTTTCTCAATTGCTGTGATTTCTCCGCCAGCAGTTGTTAGTGAGCCGGTAGATAAAGTAAAGCTAGAAAATTTGAAAGCTTACGATGTTATTGTCTTTATTGACGCTTCCCATTCAATGGCTATTGCCGATTGCGGCGGACAAAGCCGCTGGCAGTGGTGCAAAGCACAAACAATGGCCTTGAGTAATTCATTGAAGGTACAAAAGGTACCTTTGGGTGACCATCTTAAGATGGTAGCTTTTAGTGACAATTTCAAGGTATATCCTGATGTTAATTGGGACAGTGTCTCCAGATTCTTTGAGTGTAATAAGCCCAGCGGTAATACCGATATGAACAGAGCGATTAAGTCGGAGCTTGGCCAGTATTTCGCTGCTCGTAAAGCTCTCAATTCTCTCAAATCTGGTGGCACTTTAAGACCGCTATTAATTGCCATGATTACAGATGGTCTACCTGATAGACCGCTTGCTCTGAAAGAAACCATTATTGAAGCCACTAAGCAAATGACTGAATCAGATGAGATTGCTATTACGTTTTTGCAGGTTGGTACTGATTTAAAGGCGACCAAGTATTTGCAAGAACTCGATGAATGCTTGGTCGCTCGTAAGGCAGTTCACGATATCGTCAAAAGCAAGACCTTTGAGCAGATCAATCGCTCTGGTCTTATTAGTGCCTTATTGCAGTCTGTCGGCCCTACTGAAGTGGCCGTCAAATAATTAGTTGGCTGCTTTGCCGAACTCAGCTAACATCGATGGAATCATTGGACGTGGCTCAGTAGCAGGTGCCGATAGGATGAGAGGGCTGCCTTGCCAATCGCCCCCCAATTGCGGTGTCTGATTTGAGGCCCTAGTTAGTTTAACTTCCCATTCGACTTTCTTAGCGCAGGCTTCAAAAACCTGCTTGACGCTGGCATTGCTATTCAGTTTTAAACTATCGATTAGGTACTTGGTGAACACACCATTGGAGACACTGGTAGATTCCCATGAGCGCTCATTTGGGCTGCTAGCCGAAATGACTAGATGTCCTTGGCCACATTCTAATTTTTTAGCATCAAAGCTATCCACTCTGGTCAGTCCACGTGAACCAGGAATGCTCGCCCCGCTGTAACAGGTGTCTAATATTATTACAGCTCGATCTGTTTTAATTTCTTTGATTCGGCGCGCCAGTTCATCCATGTCCACACCGCTTGCGTAAAGATCATTGGCGTCGGTGTCGTAGGCAACAATGTAGTTTCTCCCGCCACTGTCCTGTGCCGCTGGAGTTCCATGGGTTGAGATATAGACCACTGCCATATCTCCGGGCTCGACAAGATTGGGCAGCCACTTGCTGCCAAAGGCTCTCATAATATTGGCGCGTGTCGCCCGCTGATCGAGCAATGTCAGGATATGATCTGCTTTGAAATTTCCACTGTTCACTAGGTAATCGCGAAAGTCACTGGCATCTTTTGCTGCAAATTGCAGGTTGTAGCTTGGATTGGCAAACTTGCTTATGCCAATGATTACAGCCCATTTGTCGCGAATCGGTTTGTTTGTGACTGAAGAACTTACTGTGCTCTGATTGCCGCTTAGAGCGGTGATACGGCTGCGGGCATTATTGAAGTATTGAGAGTTGTTATCGATTTGAGAGTAGTGCCATTTTGCCTCGTCTGTCTTCCCAGATTTTTCAAAGCACCCTGCTAGGTTATAGTTTGCGTCCTGATCATGGGCATCACGCTTTAAGACTTCCTGAAATCGCGAAATCGCCTCATCGAACCTACGTTGACTCATGTAAATTATGCCAAGGTTGTACTGAGCATCTTTCAGATCAGGACAGTAGTCTGTAGCTCTGCTGAAAAAAATTCTTGCCCTGTCCGTGGCACCTTTCTTGTATTCTGCCAGCCCCAGATTATAAAGGCCAATAGCCTTTACCCTATTCTCTTCCGCCATTGCCGGACAAATGGTGAGGATAAGAATATAGGCGAGGATTGCATTGAAGCGCACTTGCCTGCAACTTTCATTCAACCAGCTGTTCTTCAACAAAATCAACCTCTCAATTTTCTGAGACCCGCCACAAACCAGCCTGTGCATCTGTGATACCTGAAAAGACATTATTTTTCGTCGTCCGCAGGGTTGATTCATATGTATGGGAGAATGAAACTGACGAATAAAGTGACGAATGAAAGTGACAGTTGTTAAAGCCAAAAAAAAGTAGTTTCCATGGAAACTACTTTTTTGAGCAAATGATATTGGCAGCAGCTGCGACTTTAAAAAGTTACTACTTGCTTATTTACCTGTTGGCTCTATTGGCACGAACCATATCTTTTAGTTCGTCTTTTGCTACTTGGGCATTGCGAGCAACTATTTTCTTTGACTCTTCAGCCTGCTTCTCGAGGTTGTCTTTAGCAAAAGAGGTACTTTCTTTTACTTCTTTGCCTTGGGCATCGAGGTTGGCTTTTTCAATATCAAGTTGTTGCTTGTTGACTTCAATAGCTTGTAAATTCTGCTCTTTTTGACGTTCGACAGACTCTTTTAACTCGTCGGTAGTGCGCTCTACCACTTTAATCTGTACTTCTTTTTGCTTATCGATGTCTTTTTCGCGTTCTGAAAGTTGCTCGGATTGCTGACTGCAAGCAGTTGTGGTCAACGAAATTAGTGTTAGCGCTAGGAATAGTTTGCCTAACTGTGATTGATTTAAACTGTGTCCCATGAGTCATTTCCTCTTTACTTATTGAATACGGCAATGGAGACATGAATTTCTTCATTTGGTTCCAGCATTTGTAGCCTTATTTGCTTATTTGCCAATTTCCCTGCGCTGGCTTGTTTCCAGCTTGTTATCAGGCTACAGCAATTTCAGCTTGCCCTATATTCTGATTTATAGTCGTAGAGAATCTGCGTGAAAGTATCGCACCATAGCTGTGGCGGATTCTTCTGCAACTGCAGTTGCAGTCTTTGGTTGCGTCTATTCTTCTGTGAGGCTGGCATGTGCAGACAGCGAATTGTTGCCTCAGCTATTGCCTCTGCGTTATCGGGGGCAAACGAAATAGCATGGCGGCCAAATTCTTCTGTTGCTCCAGCACCGGTTGAAAGTGCCAGAATTCCGGGGGTGTCTGTGGACTGGCAAGCGATAAACTCTTTGGCAGTGAGGTTGAGACCATCGCGCACAGAGGTAACTAGCATTACTGCTGCGTGTCGGTATAGTTGAGTTAGTTGGTCAATGCTGATTGAATGTGGGAGCGATATCAATGGCTTCCAGTCTGAGGTTGCGTATTTTTCTGTAAGTTTAGCGATTTCACTCTGGCACTCTGTCCAATAAGAATCATTGGCCTTGATTCCAGGATTTGAACGGCCACAGATTTGGACAAAAGTGATTTGTTCTTTCAGTTTTGGATTGGCAGAGAAAAACAGGTCAATGGCTTTTAGTCTTGGAATTACTCCCATTGTGCAGTCTGCTTTGTCTATAGAAAGAACGTACCGACTGTTTGCTAATTCGCCAAGAATTTGGTTGCCAGAAATTTTCTTGCTTTGAGCCTGCCAGTGCTCTAGGTCAACACCCAGTGGTGCTACCAATACGTCGGCAATACGACCAAATGAGCGAGAGCTGTCAATATATGGAAGGTGCTCGTCGACAAATGAATTGAAGTTGTCTGCATATTCTTTTGTCGAGAAAGCAATGGCCTTAGCTGCTAGCAGCGATTCGGCAATCTCGATGATTGGTGCCAAGAAATGGTCTGGCACGAATTTAGGCCAAGGGGTGTGCCAGAAGATCGCCGACTGCCGACCTGAGCGTTTGAGAAATTTGGGTATGAGAGCCAGCTGAAAGTCTTGAACGAAATAGGGGTCATGACTTTCATGACCCCTATTTGCGCCACTAGAATAGCATTCTGGCGCTTGTACAGGAAGAAATCTTCTTCTACATAAGTGGCTTGGTCGGCCATATCGTGCATGAGCGGCCAAATAAATTCATAGCAAAAACGGTAGTGAGCATCACAAACTTGAGCAGGAATATTTTCGCTAGGTAGATGGCGCACTGCGCTTTTCGTTTGGCATCTTATCTGGTCTTGTGCTAAATACCACCAAGATTGAGTGCGCCCGCCTGCCTTGTGCAAGCGCTCTAATGCGGCTGTTATTCCATCTTCTTTCGCTGGGCCCTTGAGAGAAACAATATTCATTGCTAGCACTCCTCTAGATCTCGATTGACGACTGGCTAACGCAGTGGAAGTTCCCTCATTACGTTGGAACTCGGCACTATCGGTTCCGTCTAGCTGTTAGCTGGCGAGTGATTTGAAATTCTCAAAGGGTATTGGATTAGATATTGGTGCTTGCTCGTTAACAAAAGTTCATCAATGGCAATGCAAACGGGAACTTTTAGTCCTTGGCCAGGTCTTCGCACCCCATTGCGATTGGCGTGGTTTTATACTGTTTTTCTTACCTATTTAGAGAGATGTTGAAATGTCCAACCCTGATAGCGAGTTTCTGGTAGATGCTCGACCGCTTCTGAAGGCTCTCAGGGGTATGAAGCGTGGTGATTTCTCAGTGCGCATGCCACTTGATGCAACAGGCTTGAGTGGCGAGGTTTCAGAGGCCTTCAATGATCTAGCAGAGCTCAATGCCAGACTCTTAAATGAACTTGAGCGCATCGGCAATGTTGTCGGTAGAGAAGGAAAAATTGCTAACAGAGCTCAGCTAGGAGATGCTGGTGGCTCTTGGGCAGATGCTGTCAATGCAGTCAACGGTTTGGTGGGCGATCTCGTCAGGCCCACCACCGAAGTCGCTAGAGTGATTGGTTCGGTGGCAAAAGGTGATCTTAGTCAGACCATGGCTCTTGAAATCGAGGGCAGTCCACTCATGGGTGAATTCCTTCGCACAGCCAATACCATCAACACCATGGTGGAACAACTTAGCTCTTTTGCTTCTGAAGTTACTCGGGTGGCCAAAGAAGTCGGCACTGAAGGCAAGCTCGGTGGTCAGGCCCAGGTTAGTGGAGTATCGGGTACCTGGAAGGATTTGACTGAAAATGTCAATTCAATGGCGGGTAATCTTACAGCCCAGGTGCGAAACATTGCTGAAGTAACCACCGCTGTGGCTACCGGCGACCTAAGCAAGAAAATTACAGTAGATGTGAAAGGTGAGATTCTAGAGCTAAAAAATACCATTAACACTATGGTGGATCAGCTTGGTTTGTTCGCTTCGGAGGTCACTCGCGTGGCCCGCGAAGTTGGTACTGATGGAAAACTCGGTGGGCAAGCCAAAGTCAGAGGTGTGGCCGGTACTTGGAAAGATTTGACCGACAATGTCAATTCAATGGCTGGCAATTTGACCAACCAAGTGCGCAACATTGCTGAAGTGACAACTGCAGTGGCTAACGGTGATTTGAGTAAGAAAATTACAGTAGATGCTAATGGCGAAATTCTTGAGCTGAAAAATACAATCAATACTATGGTTGACCAGCTTAGTTCTTTTGCCTCTGAAGTGACCCGGGTTGCTCGTGAAGTTGGCACTGAAGGAAAGCTTGGTGGGCAGGCGCAAGTCAGTGGTATTGGTGGTATCTGGAAAGACTTGACTGATAACGTCAATTCAATGGCTGGTAATCTCACTGGACAGGTGCGTGGCATTGCTGCCGTTGTAACCGCTGTGGCCAATGGTGATTTAAAACGCAAGCTAGTATTGACAGCCAAAGGCGAGATTGCCGCTTTGGCTGACACCATTAACGAGATGATTGACACCCTTGCTACATTTGCCGATCAAGTAACCACAGTTGCTCGTGAAGTAGGTGTTGAAGGCAAGCTTGGCGGTCAAGCTAAGGTTCCTGGGGCCGCTGGTACGTGGAGAGACTTGACCGATAACGTCAACCAGTTGGCTGCCAATCTCACTACTCAGGTGCGAGCCATTGCTGACGTTGCCACGGCTGTGACCAAAGGTGATTTGACTAGATCCATTTCGGTAGAAGCTCTTGGCGAAGTAGCTTCCTTGAAAGACAATATCAACGAAATGATCTTCAATTTAAAAGACACTACTCGCAAAAATACAGAGCAAGACTGGCTCAAGACGAATCTGACAAAGTTTACTCGTATGCTGCAAGGGCAAAGAGACCTGCTTACTGTTGCCAATTTGATTTTGTCTGAAGTATCACATTTGGTGTCGGCTCAACAAGGCGTCTTCTACATTTGTGATCACGGTGGCACTGATGATGATCTCAGGTTGATTGGTAGCTATGCTCATCGAAATCCCCAGCACCTAGTCGATCGCTTCCGTATGGGTGAGAGTCTGATTGGTCAATGTGCTCTTGAAAGGAAGAGATTATTATTGCAGCACGTCCCTGACAACTATGTGCAAATTACTTCGGGCTTGGGTGAGAGTTCTCCGCGCAATATCGTCGTTCTTCCTGTTTTATTTGAAGGTCAAGTTAGAGCTGTCATAGAGTTAGCTTCCTTGCATGCCTTCAGTGATGTGCACTTAAATCTGCTCGATCAGTTGACCGAATCAATTGGAATTGTGCTGAATACCATCGAGGCTAATACTCGAACCGAAGATCTTCTTAGACAATCGCAATCGTTGGCCCAAGAGTTGCAGAGTCAGCAGCAAGAGCTAACTGAGACCAATAAACGCCTAGAGCTTCAAGCCAATACTCTGCGTGAGTCAGAAGTTCTCTTGACTCAACAGCAAGAAGAATTGCGTCAGACCAACCAGCAGCTGCAAGAAAAAGCAGAGTTGCTAGCGATTCAGAATAAGGAAGTGGAGCAAAACAATCGCGAAATTGAAACTGCCAGAATTACAGTAGAAGAGAAAGCTCGGCAATTGGCTCTTACTTCTAAATATAAATCTGAATTTCTAGCCAATATGTCGCACGAATTGCGCACTCCGTTGAACAGTTTACTTATTCTTTCAAGATTGCTCGCCGAGAACGATGAGGGTAATTTGACCCCTGACCAGGTCGAATACGCTGAAACTGTTCATGCCGCTGGCTCTGAGCTGCTATTTTTGATTAACGATATTCTTGATTTGTCTAAGATTGAGTCTGGAAATATGACTCTTGATCTTGGGGAAGTCTTACTTGCTGATCTCAAAGATGACATGGAACGCGGTTTCAAGCACGTGGCTGAGAACAGGCATTTGAGCTTTTCTATTGATCTTGGGCCGGGACTGCCGCAGAGTCTTTATACCGATGGCAAGCGACTGAATCAGATACTTAAAAACTTACTCTCGAATGCCTTTAAGTTTACTGAGTCTGGTGGCGTCACTCTTTCGATTCGAGCTTCATCTGACGACGTTCCCGAGCTGGCGTTTGCTGTTTCTGATACTGGTATTGGTATTAGTGAGGACAAACAGCAAATAATCTTTGAAGCTTTCCAGCAAGCTGATGGCACAACCAGTCGCAAGTATGGTGGCACAGGTTTGGGCTTGGCCATCTGTCGAGAAATTGCCAATTTGCTCGGTGGGCGTTTAGTTGTAGATAGTTCGCCTGGCAATGGCAGTACCTTCACTTTCTTTATCTCAGCTAGTACTTGCCTCGTCAATACAGAAGAAGTCGCTCGTGATGATTATGAACAGCGCCGCAAGACAGTTCTGGAGAGGCAGGTTGGTCGCATGGCTATACCGGCAGAAGTTATTGAAGACGATCGTGACCTAATTGTATCTGGCGACAAAGTGCTGCTCATCATTGAAGATGATTTGCAGTTTGCTAAACTGCTGCGGCAGCTCTCTGCGGCACATGGCATTAAGGCTATTGTTACTGCTAGCGGCGAAGAGGGAGTTTATCTCGCTGGGCATTTTAAGCCAATGGCGATCATCCTCGATTTGCATCTAGTTGACGGTTGGGGTTGGACAGTTCTTGATCAACTAAAGCACAATCTTTCTAGTAAGAATATTCCAGTGCATTTGATCTCTGTCGATAGCGAGGATAGCAAAGCAATGCGCCTTGGCGCTGAAAGCTTCATTCAAAAACCAGTGACAAAAGTGGCCTTAGAAGAAATACTTTCGTCTATTTTGCAACCGAGCAAAACCATACAAGGTCAAGGCGCGCTTGCTGCTCTAGATAACAGCAACATAGTTACTGCGGACCAGAGTTTAGCCAATCGTACTATTTTGATTATTGATGATGACCCGCGTAACATAATGGCCTTGAAGTCTATGTTGGCTAAGCAGAGTCTCAAAATTCTCCACGCTGAGGATGGCCGCAAAGGTATTGATTTACTGGAGGCTAATCCTAGCGTTGAGTGTGTCTTGATGGATATCATGATGCCTAATTTGAATGGCTATCAGGCGATGCGCGAAATTCGCAAGCAAGAAAAGTTTGCTAAGTTGCCAATTATTGCTTTGACGGCCAAGGCCATGAAAGGCGATCGCGAAAAATGCATAGATGCTGGCGCTTCAGACTATATTGCTAAACCGGTTGACTACGATCGCTTGCTTTCATTACTGCGGGTATGGCTCTACAACTAGCTGAGGATTAAAAGCCAATCCTTGGCTTAATTTTGTACTATGTGTTAAATTAAGCATTGCTCTTCTATGGTATGGCCACGGCAGCCACTGTCTTGGTCTCTATAAATTTCGTCAACTATAATTACAAGGATCGCGGTAATGAACACGGCAGAAGAGATTCAGGCTCCTGAGAGCCCTTTAGTTCTCTTGGTGGAAGATAATCTGCTCAACCAGAAGGTGGCGGCGATCTTGTTGCAAAGACTTGGGTTGACGGTGAAAATAGCCAACAATGGCCGCGAGGCTGTGGATATCATTGCTGACCACCGCTTCTCCTTGATCTTGATGGATTGCCACATGCCTGAGATGGATGGCTTTGAAGCGGCAGTGGCAATAAGAAAGCTTGAAGCTCTGGCTGGCTCCTATACACCAATTATCGCTGTCACTGCTCTTGCCATGGGTGGCGACCGCGAGCGCTGCATTGCGGCTGGGATGGACGACTATATCTCCAAACCGATCGACAAAGATTTACTCAAGCTCAAAATCAATCATTGGCTGCGTACCGATGTTGTTTATGAAAGTCATAAATTGCGCCGCAAGTATTTGCGCCCAAACTCAACTATGACCCTGGTTGACGGCAAACCCATAGATCTTGAGGAACTGGAAGAGTTCTATGGCGCTGAACAAATGAACCAAATGATGAGCATGTTTATTGCCGACACCACCGACATGCTGGAGCGCATTAGGCCGCAGATGTTTGAGCGCCATGCTCGGGGCATCGCCGGTCTAGCTCACGAAGTCAAGGCATCGTGTGCCTCTATAGGGGCCAAGCAATTAGCCCGTTTGTGTTTATACCTTGAGCAAGCAGTGGGCCAGCAAGACTGGATTGAAGCTGAAGAGACACTGCGTTCTTTGGAGCGTTCCTTTGAAAGTCTCAAGAACTATGTCGAGTCGCAAATTCAAGAAGAGAGTTCTGTTTCTCAGTAATAACTGTAGCCGATTTGCTACATCTTTCTCTACAGGGTAAGCTTAAACCCTAGAAGCTTAGCCTGGTTCAGTAAACTGGTCTTTTCTTGTAGCGCATTCGCTACAAGAAAACCTGTCTCTGTGCCGCTTTGAATTGCTAGCACAAATGTTCCCGATTTTCTTGCCTCAAAGCCTGATGCTGTGGGAAACCCCTAATCATGCCCCTTAAATGCCTTATGGTCGATTCGCTTAACCGCTTGTTAGATTGCGTTTGTGGCTCTGTTGCGGAGCTGAGATCAAGGGGCGCTGCTTAGGGGTTTTTCCAATTGTTTTGACCCGGGCCGTCTGCGAGAATAGAAATATCGACAAATCGAAATCGATGTTCAACTAAACAAAAAAAAGCGGGATGTGGGGTTCACATCTGGCCGAACAATCGCGATTTCTCACACAACTTGGAGATCCTTATAATGAATTCCCTGTCTATTATGAAAAAGCCTTCTCCTGTTTTGAAGATTGCTGCGCTACCTAAAAACTATGCAGATATGACTGACGCTGAGCTTGTCATAGCGTGTCAGGCAAATGACCCTTTGGCCATGAATCAACTTCTCACCCGTCATGAACGCACTGCAATAGCTATGTTCTATAAACTTGCTCCAGATTGGCGTGACAATTCTGACCTCGTTCAAGAGGCTATGATCCGCATGTGGAGAGCCGTTCCGAAATTGAAAAACCCCTATGCCTTCAAGACTTGGCTCAATCAAATCGTCAACAATCTCTTCTATGATGAATTGCGTAAGCGTCCCCGCGACACACAGTTTGTTTCACTAGATGAGAGACTTACTTCTGATACTGGTTCAGATATGGGTACGCGCGAAATCGCTGCTACTGCTCCTGAGCCAGAAGACAGGCTGCTGACTAATGAGCTATCTGACGTGCTTGAGAAAGCTATGGCCAAGATGCCACCACGTTTTCGCAAAGTTGCTATGCTTCGTGATATCGAAGGTTATTCATACGAGCAGATTGCCCAGATTACTGATACCGAACTTGGTACTGTTAAATCTCGCATTGCTCGTGCCAGAATGAAAATGCAACGCACAATCAATGCTTATTTGCAGGATGCTGCTTAAGTCTTATCTGATTCTATATTAGAGAAAACTGCCGCTTATCTTGAGCGGCGGTTTTTTATGTATAGGCAAAATCAAGAAGAAAGAAAACCTGAGGCACCCTTCAGATTTTCTTTTTGTCTTTCTGCTGGTGGCCTAACTAAGCAGCTTGAACGTGATCTGTAATTAGAGTCAAATGACGCTTTGTTTTTTCAGTATGCTCAGTCGGTTCATTTCTGGCTTGCTCTGCAGCTAGATCTGTAACTAGATTTGTAATTTGACCCGAAGCTTGTGCTAATTCTGCAGTAGTGGCAGAAGGAGTATTGATTAGACCGTGTCTTCCGAATTCTTGAAACCAAAGCAGCTGTTGCTGCAACTCCATTTTTATGAGAGCTGTTTCGTCTTCTTCTCTTTTGGTTTCGTCTTCGCTGTTTTTGATCATTGAAACTGGTGGCGAAGGAGCGAATGACAGTGAAGTGTCAGGATGCTCAATAAGAATGGCGCTGAATTGCAGGTCATTGGCGATTTCATTTTTGCTCGACAGTAAGTTTTCTGGCATAAATATCAATGCGCTCATCTTCGCACTAGCGCTACGAAACTTTTGGCTAAGCTCGACCATGTCGGCTTGAAATTCTTTTACTAGGTTGCTAACTAGATATATGATTGGGTTCATTATTCTGTCGCTGTTGGAGCCACTTTTAGAGTAGCTGTCAAAGTCAATGTTGATGTCAGAATCTAGGCCGAGAGCGATTGCCAAATCTTGATCGTAGTTATTGTTGTAAGTTGACTGATTCATGATCTTTCACCCAGGGTTCTCTTCGGCTTCACAGATTAGTTGACCGAAACATTTTTAATTTGTTCCCGAACAAAAAGCCAAGAGGCCGCACTGAGCGGCCTCTTGGAAAGTGGTTGATGCCTTGGCAGAACTCGGTTTTGCTTAATTCACCTAGGCTCATTTGAGATCAGTTAATTCAGTGACTTGCAGAACTCATCTAACTCATTTTGGGCCGCTTCTTTGGCCATGCCATAGCGCTCTTGAATTTTGCCAGCTAGTTCATCTCTTTTGCCTTCAATGACGGTCATATCATCGTCGGTGAGTTTGCCCCACTTAGCCTTTACTTTTCCCTGAATCTGTTTCCAGTCACCTTTCATTTGATCCATATTCATGTGCTTTCTCCTTTTAACGATTTGTCGGTACTTTTTCTTCATTGACGCAATTGATATCGCTGGCGCCATTGCTTTTGCAAATCTGCTCTGCCTTTTTGGCTTTCTCTTTATCTTCGGTGTGTACCGAGATGAGGAGATTGCCATCTTTTAGTTTGCCTTCATATTGAATTGCTTCATACTCAGGCACACCTAAACCTATCAAACCGCCGGTAACACCACCGACGGCGCCTCCGACAGCAGCTCCGCTAAGACCAGCCATGATCGGTCCGGCTGCTATAAATGGTCCGAGCCCTGGTATTGTTAGAGCACCAAGACCAGCCAGTACACCAATTGCACCACCAAGTATTGCTCCAGATGCAGCACCAGTAGAAGTGCCTTCTGGGGCCTTGCTGTGTTTCTCGTAGCTCATATCTCTGAGGCCATTTTCATCGGGCATCAGGACCGAGATGTCACTACTGGCAAAACCTTCATTTTTTAGTTGCCCCACTAGGGCGTCGGCCTGGGTGTACGTCTTAACCAGGCAAATTACTGCTTGTTTCATATATCCTCACTTAGGTAGAACCTCTAATTCATTCAGAATGTTTTCAGCGCCGACGCAGTTTTCGGCTAGGCCGAATATGGTTTGCTTCTCGGTGGAGCTAGCTACTGGTCCACGCAGGATCACTTTGCCGCTAATCACTATGACTTTGGCATTTTTGGCATTGGTCGATAAATTTGCGTCTTTAATCATGGCTCTGCGTATGGCTGTGACTATGCGCAGGTCGCTAGGCTTGAGTGATTGCACCTGCGGCGTGATTGCCTCCGGGCGATTGTCACCAATATTCTGGCCGCTGTTGTCGCCTGGCAAATTACACAATTTCTTGATTCGCAGACGAAGATTGATTACTTGACTATTGATTTTTGCTTGCTCAATTGAGCTGATCACGCCATTGTGATTAGCTTTGAACTTCTGTTCTCGTTGGCAAATTGCTGACTCTTCTGCGCGAATTTGCCTGGCTTGTTGTCTGCTCAGGCTGCCTTGCGCTTCGGCTGTATTTATGATTGCTAAAAGGTTGATTTGCTCACCGTCGACAGTAAATGTCTTAGCATGAGCGGATTGACAGACTAGTATAAGCGGTACAGTAACTAAAAGTTTTCGCCACATATACTATCCTCGTCCTCACACTTGCCCAGACGGATGGTGTCTCAATTGGTTCCTTTTTCTTGTTTAGAGTCTTGGGCTCTAGGTTTCTACTTGTCTGTAGGAACTCTGGGGAGTTTAATCCGTCACTGTTATTCCTATATAAGGAGTAATGAAATGGACGTATTTAAGTATCTGCAAGAGGATGGTGAGTCGATTGCTCATCGCCTCAATGTGACCGTTGCTGAATTTGGCCAGTGGCCGCAAGACCGCTTATTTGAGGAGACTAAGAAAGCATTTAGTTCTCTAGAAGGTCACTTTGATAAAGAGAGAATGATTGTCAAAAATATCGATAACAGTGATGTCGCGGTGCCCTTAACTCTCAAGGCTGAAGAGCAAATTCAAGCGATGAAGGAGTCCATTGATAGCATTGTCATGATTCATATAGATGAACCTGGTTTTCGCAATGCCCTTCAAGCTCTCGCTACTAAGTTCAACGATCATATGAGTTTTTGCCTCGATGAATACTACACGGCTCTTCGATTTAGTCTTTCATCGGCAGATAAGGCCCACGTCAATGCTCAATTTGAACAGATGGTTTTAAGTTAGTTGCTTGTCTTGGTGGGAACTAAATAAAGCCAAGAGAGTCACCGTGCCTGTACTCAATCTCTATTGAGTGCTAGCTATGGAGGCTGGATAAGACTATGGATGGCAATAGTTCGAAATGTGCTAGTGATTCGTGTTCTTCGGCAGTGAAACTGTTGAAAGACGATCAGATTGCTCTGACCAAGTTGTTTTCGGTTTATGAGCAAGCTGAGGACTATAAGAAGAAGGAAGAGATTGTAAGTACGATTTCAATGGCGTTGTCTTCATACTTCACTCTTGAGGCCGATGTTGTTTATCCTGCTCTAGTAGACAAGGCAGCGTTCTCTCAGGCTGTCTGTGCCGGAGCTGAAAGTCACCATCAAGCTAAGTTGATCCTCGATCATCTGCAGCGTTTGACTGCTGATATTGATGCTTCGAGCTACGACAAGGCTGTACAAGATCTAAGCGCTAAAGTGCAGAAACATTTTGCTGAAGAAGGTCAGGCGCTTTTTCCTGCAATAGATAAATGTAGTGAAAAAGCAGAGGAACTCAACCAGAAATTGAAGCAATTCAAAGCTGAACGCAGTACTTAGATAGATAGATAGATAGATAGATAGATAGATCTAAGTACAGAATTACAGATTTACAGATAGAACAAATTAAGGAGTACGAGATGCAATTGAGAAAAGTGGGCCTGTTGGCAATCGCAGCATTGACTGTAAATGTCTCTGCCGTTGCTGTGGTGTTTGCTGAAGACGCTGCTAAAGCTGAGCAGAAGTTTGAAGAGTCGCAAGAAAAGGCGCCAAATAACTCAAGCAAAAATGCTCGAGATGAAAAACTGGGTAAGGCAACGGCGCAAAATCAGTCTGGTCAAAAGAAGGACGTAGATATAACTCGCGAATTGCGTAAAGCAATTATGGCCACTAAAGGCATGTCTATTGATGGTCAAAATGTAAAAATTGTTACTCGAAAGGGTGTCGTTACTTTGCGTGGGCCAGTTTCGAGCGAGAGCGAAAAGAATTTGATTGGTGATTTGGCAAAGAATTGTCCAAGTGTTGTTAGTTTCACCAACCAGCTTGAAATTAAAGGTCAGAACAGTAGTAACTAATAAAATGGATTTTCGAGTATGCCAAGCGATATTACTGTCAATTGCCGTTCTTGCTTTAAGCGCTTTGTTTTTTCTACAGAAGAACAAGAGTTCTTTACTTCGTGTGGACTTTCCAATTCACCTAAGCGTTGTCACAACTGTCGCCTAGTTTCTCGTGTGCAACGAGTCTCTGGCGACGGTGCCACGACTACCGAGGTGCCATGCGCTGAATGTGGAACTCGTACAGTGGTGCCTTTTGTGCCGAGAAATGGCAAGCCAATTTTTTGCAACAATTGCTTTCGCAATAATCGGGTAAAAGATCAAAATTCGCAGGCGATGTAAAACTCAATTTCTAATACGTTGCGACTTTATGAAAGGTGAATATGAAATACAAAATTCTAGGTGCAGTTGTCGACTATTTGCCTAACGTTATCGACTTAATTACCGATCCAACTATTCAGGGGGCTGCTGTTGGAGAAGATGGCAAACTCTCAGTCTATACTTTCGCCGCTGACAGCGGCGAGGCCGGAATGCTCGTTGTCTTTCATGGCAACTGGCGTGGCACTATTTCAATAGATGGGCAAGTTGCTGTGGGCGACTGGGATGATCCGACAGCAACATTATTGATTGATGCTAATGGTGGCACCTGCCAAGTCGTGGGCGATCAGCTACAAACCGAAATTGGTGTCACTGTCTGAACGCTAAATGACTTGGTCTTGACCAACTAAACGGAGCTAAGTAATGTTTTTCCTATTGAGACCAAGCATTGCTTTTGGACTCGCCGTTGCCGCTGTTTCTATTGCTTTGACGCCACCACTGGCGTTGGCAGACAATGAGAAAAAGTTACAGGCTAGAGCTGAAAGTGTCGATGCCAGTGCTTTAAAGGCACAATCTAAGGCAGATAAAGTTGAGGTCGAAGTCAAAGCTAAGACTGCGGCGGCAGCAGTTGATCCCTTGGATGCAGAGGAGCCACCGATTAAGGGCTTCCATCCAATTAAAAGGGCTTTAGCACCAGTGGTGCGGTTAGAAAAGAATAGTAGGCAATTGCAAAAGCAGATTGTACGACTGGAGAAACCAATTAGTAATTTGCAGCCAGCCATGAACGGTCTGCACGAAAAAATGGATGGCGTCGATAAACGGCTACAGTCAATGGATGGCCATCTTACCACTATGGATGGTCACGTTACTGCTGTCGGTCGCCAAGTCACTGGTGTGCGTGGTGACTTGAGTTCAATGCGCGAAGATCTGAACAGTTTGCAGACCCCTCTTCATGCTCTGCTTGAGCCGTTAAACAATGTTGCAGTGCCCCTTGAACAGGTTCGCAAGGAGCTGGCCGACATGAGAGCTTTGCTCGTTACCGTTCTCGCCTCGATTGTTATGGCAACAATCTGTATTGCCATTGGTACTCCAATTGCTGCAGTTCTTGTCTACAAAAATCGGCACAAGTTCTTCCCCAATATTGATGAACAAGATTTTCCAGGCAGTGCTGCCCCTAAAGACTTGAGTAAACAGCCAGTGTCTAAGTAACTCTAGATAGTATGGCACCTGCCGTAGATTGGAACTTTTAGCATAGCCTTTCGTCGGCTGGCAGGACAGAAGGGAGAGGCAGTGAATAATATCAATAGCAAAGTAGCGCGAAGACGTCTTTCCGGTGGCTATCCTTTAGTACTAATTATCGAAGACGATAGAATGCAGCAAAAGCTTTATAACATGATCGCAGATCAAGTGCAGATGACACCGGTTATCGTTGACTGCTGCCGCGATGCCATAAGAGTAGCTGCTGGGTCTCGTTTTGACTTGATCTTTGTTGATTTGCAGATGCCTGATGCTGATGGTGTAGAGTGTGTGGCGCGCTTGCGTTTGGTAGACAATGTTCGCGAGAACGATGTTCCGATAATAGCTGTTACTGCTCATGCTATGCCCGGAGATCGCGAAAGATGCTTGAGTGCCGGCATGGATGACTATCTTAGTAAGCCCTTCACCTTGCTTGAGTTAAAGAACAAAATCTCGAAGTGGTCGGCTCGTCGCACTGCTTAAGCTCAATACTGTTCAAGTTTTGAAACGAAGAAGAGAGCAGGTTCAAACCTGCTCTCTTCTTCGTTTTAGGTATTTGCTAAAGGTCGCGAACTTAGTCGTCGACGCGCTTGTTCAGAGATTTTTTGTGTATTCTGTTGCTGAGGTCGTTGAGCTCGTCTTCAATTGTATTTATGTTTTTGTAGCTAAGTTTGCCACCATTCTTGCTTTTCATTTTTGCTTCTCTGTCGGCAATGTGGGAATTTTCATCACGCATTGAATTTGCTTCTTTTAGAGTTAACTCGCCTGATTTCTCAAAGCGATTAATCTTCGCCAGCAATGCGTTGTGGCGTTGGGTAATTGTGTATCTACGCCCGCGTGCCTCGGCGGATTCTGGTACTGCCACAGCAAGCTGTAACAACATTGTCGCTGCTAAAAGAAGAGATAGTGATCTCATGACTGTTCCTCCTGGAACCTTGGGGGTATGTGGAGACGGTTTTGTAGCCGATTGGTTCCATTGCGAATACATGATGATAGACTGTAGCAGCTCAAGCTAAAGAGTTGCTCAGGCTAGAGGAGTTGCGATGGACGCTGTCATTCATACTAAACAAGGGCCCAAGTCTTTGCACGTTTGCAAAGATGGAACCATAGAGAACACCGGTTGGGTGGCTATTTATGAAGAGGCCTTTCCCGCTGGTCAAAGACAAAGCTTAGATGATGTGATGCAGCAGCTGCGTGATGGCCGAATGGAGCTGGACGAGACTCGCGATGAGCATGACAACATTCTTTGTATGACAATTACCGAGGTCTTTCGTCATCCTCCGGTGTTGCCAACTTTCCTATTGGCTTGCTACACAGCGGTTGTTCCTGATATGCGCGGCCTAGGTATTGGCTCAATTCACCGCACACGCTTAGATAGTTTGCTGAAAAACGAGTATCCAGACTATGTTGGCATAGTCAGCGAAATTGAGTCTACCTACGAGCAAGGCGTTTCAGCTGAAGCCATGGATGTGCGCGTCAAGCGCAAGAAGTTCTTTATGAAACTAGGCTTGCAACCCCTCGACATTGACTATTTCTTTCCTAGTTATGTGGCTGGCGAAGCGCCAATTCCTGGTGAACTTCTTTGGGTGCCATTTACGGATGAGCCGCTAACCAAAGAGCAGCTTTCTGGCATGGTTACCCGCATTTATACTGAGGGTTACCAATTGCCCAGCGATCACCCGTTGATATCGCAGGTAGTGGCATCGATTGACAGACCGCGCTAGTTTCTCATGACAACGCGCTTGCTCGCTCCTTTTTGCTTTTCCTAACAGAAAAAGTAAGGTATTGTTGTGGCCTGAAAAGTAAGAATCCTCTTGCTCTGTAGTTAATGTTTCATATTTGAAGGAGTCTTCAGTGGCAGAGAAGCAGTTCACCAAAGAACAGATCAAGGTTATTTTGAAGGAAGTAGAGGCTTCCACTGACATTTACGAACTCTGTTTGCGCCATGACATAACCGAGGCTACTTTGTATGAATGGTTGGCCGAGAATGTTCCAGCTCAGTCAGCTCAAGGCAAATTTAATTTGCGTCAGTTTATGCAAGAAGTTTTCAATGGTGGAATTACTCGCCGAGAGCTACTTTATGCCGGGGCTGCTGGCGTGTCAGGGTTCGCTGCCGGCAATATATTTGCCATGGTGGGCAATCTAGGTAACGTAGGAAAGCTAAGAATGCCAGATTTGCTTCATTCAAAGATTGAAGTGGAAGACGCCTCTCGCTATAAGCAATCAACAGAGGAATTTGGCGACTATCTATATTTGACACCGCAGAAGTTAGGCGGTGGCACCCATGTGGTTGACTTCAAGCAAGGCATTACACTGGCATCTATTAGTTACTGGAACTATGGCGATTCTTGTCCGATTTCTCACCACCTTTCTGCTTATCCCTCTAGTAATCCGCGCAAGGGTTTTGAGTTTGTCAATTCCACCCAAGGTGGTAAGAATGTCACTATGTACAACATTCCTACCGAAATTGAAGAGCGCGGTTTGCTCGATACCTGGGGCCAAGGCAATCATATTTATCGAGTTGAATTTGATGGCACAAAAATGGAACTCAAGGAAGATATTGCCAAGACTACCGGTATCGGCCTTGGAGTGCACATAACTATTTTTCCTGATGCTAATGGTTTTGCAGCAGCTGATGGTCAGAAAGATGTTTGTGCTTTCTTTGACAGAGTGTCTGGTGATAAAAAGACCTCTGTTTTGAAATCATTCCGTGCTGATTGGATTGGTCGTGAGAGCGATCGCAACCTTAAAGACAATTGGCGCAAAGGTGGCAAGTTACGTATTGTTGAACTAGGCAAAGCTCCTGAGACTGGCAAGTTCGATTTGCAGGGTACCAAAGGCAATAAAATAGAGTGGGAAATGGCTCCCATGGCTGAAAACCTAGTCTCTTCTGATGGCATTCCTGGTGCGGGGAAGAAGAGCCTGACTGGTCTAGATGCCGTGGTGCACCACCCTGGTAATAAGTATTCAGCTCTAATTATTCGCATGCTGTCTTGTGCCGTCATTGTTGATCGCGAGACATGGGAGCCGGTGGCTTGTCTGCATAATCCCGAGGGGTCGCCTGACAACCTCAGGGTGACAAAGCTCCATGAAAACCCTAATACCTGGGAAATTGAGTTTGATGATGTGAAGTGTGTTGGCCATGAAGCTGGATTTTCTCCGGATGGAAAATTCTTCACCATGATGAACAACATAGAACAGAATAATATGGCTGTTTATGATACTTCTGACTTAGATCCCCGCAATTGGAAGAGAATTACATTTGTCAAAGACCCTGAGTGGGTTGGTGAGTTTCCCAGCCCTTTCCATCTTTGCTTTTCTATGGACGGATCTAAGATGTTTGTTTCGGTGATGAATCAGAGACCCGCAAAAAGCGGCTGTTGTGTAGTTGATACTAAGACCTGGAAAATCATCAAGAAGTTCAAGAATATTGGCATCGATTGCCAGACGATGGCTGTATCGTATGACGGCAAATATGTTTTCCAGATCTTCAGTGGTTTTCAACGGCAAGAAAGTGGTGCCTTTGTTTTCACCCAAGACGACTCATTGAGGGCCTTGGGCTACCTTCCTAATTTTGGTGGGCACCATGATTGCGTCATTATTCCAACAAAGAAAGAGCATTTGAAGAATAGTCGCTGCACCACTCTTTAGATGCCTATTAAGAAGCGAATATGATCAGTGCTAGACGAAATTCAATTGGGCTGTTTCTCAAGTTAGCCGGCCAAAACATATTGCGTAGGCCAACTCGCACGATGTTGCTAGTTCTTGCTGTGGCAATGGTGACCGGTGCAGTTTTTGCCTCTGCCGTTGTTGGTCGTGGTGTACAGGCAAGTATTGAACGTAGCTTCGCCCAAATGGGTGCCGACTTAATTGTTGTTCCCTCTGATGCTCTAGTCAATATCACCAGTGCGCTTCTCACCGTGCAACCCACTGATTCGACAATTGATATGGCTTTGCTTGACCGTATTGCTCAGATAAAGGGGGTAGAGAAAGTAGCAGCTCAGAGCATTTACCGCATACCAATGATGGTGCATATGCCTGAACACCGCGCTAACTTAGTTGCTTTTGACCCTAGCAGCGATTTTACCGTGTTGCCATGGCTGAAAGAGAAGTTAGCTAGAGAAATGCGCAGCGGAGATCTCATTGTCGGCGCCAGGCTAGGCCAGAGTCAGGCGTTGGGTGAGGAATTGGAACCCTGTGACCAGGTCGCCACTGTTTATGCGAAATTGGGTAGAAGTGGTGTTGGCCCTTTAGATGACTCGATTTTTGCCACCTTTGACACTGCTCAGTATTTGGCTCAAGGCAAAATCAATGGTGTATCAGCTATTCCAACTTTTAATCGCCACCGTTGTTCGGCCATACTAGTACGCCTTTCCGTTGGTACCATTCCCGAGCAAGTGAAGTTTGCCATATCTCAGCTCAACAACGTTAAAGTGATAACCGGTACTACTATTGTTACATCTACTCGGCAGACAACTAGCGCTCTTTTAGTTGGAATGCTGGCCATGGTATCACTTATGCTAATTGGTTCAGCTATAGTGATTGCCCTTTTGTTTTCGGCAATTATTTCGGAACGTAAGAGAGAAATCGGTCTTCTGTCTGCCATCGGATCAAGGCGCTCAAGCATTGTTAGTATGCTCATCGCTGAATCTTGTTTCACCACAGGAATGGGTGGCCTGTGTGGCATTGGCTTGGGAGCTGTGTTGTTGCTACTATTTCAGCGCTCACTAGTTTATTATCTAGAAACTTTGCATATTGAATTTTGCTGGTCGTCGCCACTGGAAATTTTTACAGTTGCCCTTCTCTGCATGGTGCTTACGATCATTTGCGGATTGCTTGGTGCTTTAGTTCCGGCACTCAAAGTTAGTGCTATTGAACCCTATAACCTGATTCAGGGAGAGGGGGGTTGAGCCCGTGACTCTAGTAGTAAGTAGTTTGACCAAGAGTTATACCGCTGCCCAGGGTAGGGCTATTAATGCTGTCAGTGACGTTAGTTTCGGGCTAGAAGACGGTAGTTTCTTAGCAATCGTTGGTTGCTCGGGCTCGGGTAAATCGACACTATTGGCTATGATTGGAGGCATAAGCAAGCCGACATCTGGTCTAGTCAAGTTTGATGAAAAGAACCTTTGGGATCAAGGTGATAATTTTAGAGCCGATTTTCGCAATTCGACAATTGGCTTTGTCTTCCAGTTTGCTAGTCTTCTTCCATCCCTTAAGGCTATCGACAATGTCGCCTTGCCAGCCTTGGTCAGCGGGGCCTTGAGTGAGAAAGCTGCTTATGCCAGAGCTAGAGTTTTGCTTGAACAAGTAAATTTAGCCGATCGCATTGACTCTTACCCCGGCGAGCTGTCTGGTGGAGAACAGCGGCGCGTAGCCATTGCCCGGGCCTTGATCAATTCGCCCCAAGTGCTTCTGGCTGACGAGCCTACCGCCGATCTTGATCAAGAAACTGAGGCCGAGATTCTCAATTTATTGATTGAGATTCGGCTAGCTCATAAATTGACTATGATACTGGTGACTCACAATCGTGACATAGCTGCTTTGGCTGACAGAGTATTGACTATGAAGTCTGGTGTGGCCGAACTCGGTGCCGTCATACCAAAGATCGACGATTCACAAGATGGTTTTGCTGCCACTAAGAGATTTGACAGTATTTATGCAATTTCAGCCCAGCAAGTTGCCAAAGAACAGGTACGTCTCGGGGTTGGTTTCGAACGCTATGTCGGTCGCTTTGTTCTAATAGTGCTGCCCCTTCTAGCTCTAATTTATGTGGCCAATCTTGGTGTGGCTGGCTGGCAGCAAAGTACCATTAATGCTCAATTGGATAGGCAGCAGGCCCTTGAAGATTTAGCAATGAGTGACTTGAAAGCCGGTGTAAAAGACATTCGCATGACCGCTGATGGTGGATATGAACTCGATCTCTTTTTGCGCAATAGCAAAGGCGAGAAGCCTATGTATGTCATGATACCGAGCGCTCGCGTGTTCGTGCAGGTAGGAAGTAGCTGGTTGGAAACCGCACTAGTACCGCTTACTAAGCCGACCGCTAGCGTGGTGCAAATCGCCGGTGAGCGCATCTTTCGTTATCGTCTTAAACCGACTGTGTCTGGATATGCTCAGCTAATTCCTTATTACATGCATGTGCGCATCACCAATGATTTGTTGGTAAGTCCTTCAAGTTTGCCGAAGGATGACTTGGTCGAGCGCAACGATAGCTACTACGTTTATCTCAAACCCCATGATGTTAGCGATGCATTGATTGCTAAACAATTGAAATTTGCCGGAGAGCCCCCTGTATACTTGCCCATGCCACCTCACTAGTGCAGTTTCCTTAAATCAGTCTCTTGCCTGGCAGTTTGCTCCACGATGCGTTTTCCATGCTTGGCGCCGTTGGGGCTGAGGTACCGCCGATTTCTATGTCTAGCGCTAGTCCACCTGAGTAAAAGCTTCGACGCGGCTGAGTGAATAGCTCTTGACCGTTAAAGCTTTTGAACAAACTAAAATTGGGATCATTTATTGCTTCGTCTGTTGAGGCTGTTCCTGTTGGGTCGACAACAGTTAGGTGAGTACCTAGGCGACCTTTGCCTAGAGCAACAGCGACATGTGGATCGCCGCCGTACTCGCTTAATTCGCACCAGTTCAATGGATAGCCAGTTAATGGTTGGCCACAATGTTTGCCACCATTTTCTCGGCTCAGGTTTTTTACATCGTTCCGGAAAATTATAATTGGCGCAATGCCTCCTTGAACATTGGTGTCAGCAATTGTCGAGTACTGGCTTTCAGCAGTAACTCCAATAGGAAAAGGATCTTTGCTAATTATTCTTCTGGAAATTCCACCATCGTTAGAAAACTCGTAGGCATAAATTTCATTCGGTCCAGACTGAAACTGAGCATTGACCATCTCTATAATTGCGTCGATACGTGGCTTTGTATGGCCATTGCGAAGCCAATAGTAGAAGTGTTCGGCAAACTGATTTGATGTAGTTGGTACTACCAGTGGCGAACTTTGCTGCATGCGGGCCTCAGGGTCGAGTGGGTAGTCTCCTCCAACTGCATCATAAGTGGTGACTTTGTTATCGCGGAATGTTCCATCTCTCAAGAAATCACTCCAGGAGCGAAGAGCGGCAACTGGTCCGCCAGTGAATCTTAGTGTCATGGCACCTTTCGGCCCGCTATCAGGCATGGCAAAGGGCTGGCATGCAGCAACACAGTATGCTCTGTTCATTGAGGCATCGTAAAGCGGAATTTTAATTTTCCCAAGACTTTCTAGTTTGAGAACACATTCAAGTCTAACTATTGAGCAAATATGTTTTTTGTCAGCGGCTCTAAAGGCACTGCTACTAACTAGGCTCGATTTCTCTCCTACTCCAGCGAAATTGAAATTGCGGCGAGCTGCGGGGACATTGACAAATGCTCGGTAAGTTCCGTTTCGGACCGCATTTGCCGGTACTTGGGCTAGGCTGGCTGGTTGCGGTACGTTTACGGTGGTATCACCTTCGCCTTCTAGCCAGCCATTGGTAAGTTTAATTGATTCAATTTGTACATTTTCTGGCAGATTTTTTCTCAGGAAGGCTTCGACATCGTCGGCCGGTGTAATTGCGTTTGCTTGCAAATCGAGCCATTTGTTTCTTGTTCTGCTATTGCCAGCCGTACTTTTTAGGCATTCGCTAAGATTGGCGTTGAGCTCTTCAATTGACTGATCTAATGCTTCTTTATCTCTGTCGACTAGAAAATTCATTTGGGCATTTTGCAGCTCTTGGGCGACGATGGCATTCTGCCGAACTGTGCCAACCAGTGTATTGATGCCGGTAACTGGTAGTGGCTCGCCGTCTGGCGCACATGTGCCTTTGCCGATCGGTGGATAGTTGCTCAGGGAGACTAAGCCGAAATGTGGATCGTCGACAATTATTTTAGAGAGGTCGTTGGCGGCGACTAGTGCGGCAGCTTCGACAATACTTTGAGCACGTGACCTTGCTACTATTTGCAGGCAACATTCGCATAGAAACATAAGTGTTGGTGCTACCACAAAGCAAATGCAGACAAAGACCATTAAAAGAATGTTTCCCTTCTTGTTTCGCTTAGACATTTCCTTCACCTCATCCAGTTGGGTGGGTGGCCGATTTTACGGCCACCCTTTGCGTAACTACTTGCGTACTTTGCTTCGGATTGCGTGAATGATCTGCTTCTTTATCTCTTTTGCTGATTTGCCGTTGTGATTCCAGATGCGTTTGCCACCATTCTGATGACCAGTGTTGCCTGTGCATCCGCTGTGGCTTGAGCTGCCGGAGCTGGAGCCGCCTTCGCCGCCAGAGCCACCGCTGCCACCAGAGCCGCCGCTGCCACCAGAGCCACCCGAGCCACCGCTGCCGCCAGAGCCTTCCCGTCCTCCGGCGCCGCCGAAACCACCGCCGTAGTTGCTGCTTTGTTGGCCGGTAGAACCGATTGAGCCAGTGGAGCCGGTAGCTCCAGTTGAACCAGTTGAGCCAGTGGATCCAGTTGTGGAGCCGGTAGCTCCAGTTGAACCAGTTGAGCCAGTGGATCCAGTTGTGGAGCCGGTAGCTCCAGTTGAACCAGTTGAGCCAGTGGATCCAGTTGTGGAGCCGGTT
>Ga0172380_10000084_pt1 | contig 204399 bp, 185 predicted proteins | sample Leawe162metaG_FD_119747 | JGI IMG/M metagenome (GOLD analysis project Ga0172380, IMG submission 119747) | Leachate microbial communities from a municipal landfill in Southern Ontario, Canada - Leachate well 162 metaG | ecosystem: Engineered > Solid waste > Landfill > Unclassified | place... | reverse complement strand
TTTTCTGCTCGGCGAATTCAGGGTACTTGACCAGAACCGGCCCAAGGGACTCGAGAACCTCTTTTACCGCCTGGTGAAACTCGTCTTCACCCGGGTTGCGTGCCTTGACCTTCTGATAGATCGTTTCGATTTTCTCTTCTAATGCTAAAGCCATGATTCCTCCTGGTAGTTAAAAAAACTGTGGATGACGATGCAAATAGCGATACCCATAAATCCCGATATCAGATGAAGGAAGACCACATGCCCCCAGTAAAAACCCGACCATCGGGACGTTCATGCAGACGCCAGCAAAGGACAGGGCATGCTATGACTTGTTGGCAGGCGCGTAAATTAGGGGAGTTGTTTCAGGAGTACGCTTAAATAGAAACAGATCATCGATATCTTGGAAATACCCTGCTTGCCGCGCCCAAGAGGGGTTTGATCAGCGGCATACGGGATTCACTTATGCGGTTAACGAGATGTAATTCGTTGTTCTGCGATGCATAATGGGCGGAAACGCCAAGACAGATATTCCATGCGCTACCTGCAGACCCGTTGGATTTCCGACCTGCTCTTCGTCGCAGTGTTTCTGCTGTTCGACTGGGTGAGCTACGTCAATGCTTTGTACGGCCTGAATATCACGCCCTGGAATCCGGATCCGGCTCTGGGACTGGCCTATTGGATGCGCCATGGCAAGAGAGCGTATCTGCCCTGGTTCGTCGCCAACATGCTGGCTGAAATCATCGTCCGCGACTTGCTGGCCGGCTGGCTGATGACCGCCTTGTTTTCGGCCCTGATCACCGCAGGTTATGGGGTGATCGGGGAAATGCTGCGGTTTCGCTTTCGCGCCGAAAACACCTTTGACAATCGATCCAGCCTGTTTGCCTGGCTGGCGATCGTGGTCATCGGTTCCATCCTCAACAGCCTGGTGTACATATCTTCCTTCTACTTCGTCGGTCTGATTCCACAAGGCGAATGGGATGTGGCTTTCCTGCGCTTTGGCATCGGCGACATCGTCGGCATCGTCGGATCGATGCCCCTGCTCTGGATGTTGCTGAGCGACCAGGGCCGCAGCCGCCTGCAATTGATCGTCCTGCGCTGGGAAACCGTGGGTTATATCGCCTTGGCCATACTGATGCTGGGTATCGTGTTTGGGCATGTCGCCAAGGTGGAGTTCATGCATTTCTACTTCCTGTTTTTGCCCATAGTCTGGGCTGCAACGCGGCAAGGCCTGTATGGCGCCGGGCTGATCGCTTTCGTCCTGCAGTTCGGGATCATCGTCATCGTCAAATGGCTGTCCATCGCCAACATACCCGTGGTCGAACTCCAGATGCTCGGCGCGATGCTGGCGCTGGTGGGGTTTTTCATCGGCGTCGTCGTCGATGAGCAGAGACATGCCGCCGAAGAGCTGAAGATCACCTTGCGCCTGGCCGCAGCGGGCGAAATGGCATCGGCGCTGGCACACGAACTGAATCAGCCGATTACCGCCCTGGTGGCTTACGGCAAGGCCTGCAAGGAACTTCTCGAACGCGGCGAAGCCGGAGAAGTTCTCAGGAACGCCATCCAAAAGATGATCGTCGAGTCTGGGCGGGCCTCCGATGTGGTGCGCCGCTTGCGCGATTTCTTCCGCAGCGGCGCAATGCAGCTTGAGGCCATTGAAGTCGGCGTCATCGTTTCGGAAATCACCCAGCAGTTTGCGGCAAAGTTCCAGGAACATGGGGTCGAATTGAAGCTCGCCCCCGTTCCGTCTGTGACCCTGCGCGCGGATCGTCTGCAGATCGAACTGGTGCTGCGCAATTTGTTCGCCAATGCCTTGGACGAGGTGGTCAAGCAGCCGTCGGGAAGTCGCTGGATCAAGCTGACGGCCGAGAAGCTGCCCGGCGAAAAGCTGCGCATCTCGGTGGAAGATGGCGGCTTGGGCATGACGAGCCAAACTGCGGCGCACTTGTTCGAGCCCTTCGCGTCCACCAAGTCGAGCGGGCTGGGACTGGGGCTGGTTCTCAGTCGCGCCATCATCGAAGCGCATGGCGGCAGCTTGTGGGCCGAAATCGGCAACCATGGCATCTTCCGCCTGGTGCTTCCTTCACTTGAGGCAGGGAACAATGTTGCTAGATAAGCTGGAAAGCCGGTTGAGGAAAGGCAAAAGCAATAACCTGACGGTCTATATCGTCGATGACGATCACTCGGTGCGCGATGCGCTCGGCTTGTTGCTGAGCGTCAGGGGCTATCGCACCGCAGTGTTTGCCAACGGCGAAGGGTTTCTGAACGCATGGCGAAGCGATTGGGCCGGCTGTCTGCTGATCGACATCAGGATGCCGGGCATGGATGGATTGACCCTGCAGAAAAAGCTGGTCGAAGCGAATTGCCATTTGCCGATCATCATCATTACCGGACATGGCGACGCCAGCCTGGCGCGGCAGGCATTCAAAGCCAGCGCCGTGGATTTTCTCGAAAAGCCGTTTGATGACGAAAAGCTGATCGACGCCATCCAGGAGGCATTCCGCAGGGAAGAAACGGTGCTGAATGAAATGCAGCGCAGTGACAGGTTGTCGCAGGTGTTGAAAGATTTGACACCGCGCGAGCGGGAAGTCATGGATATGGTCGTGACGGGAAAGCACAATCGGGAGATCGCTCCCGCACTGGGTATCAGCGTCCGAACTGTCGAAGTCCATAAGGCACATCTGATGGCCAAGCTGGGCGTCAGCAGCATCCCCGATCTGGTACGGATCAGCATGTTTCGCATGCAGGATTGAATGGGTACTGGATGGGCCTCTCGGATGCAATTGCCGGGACTCGCCCCGGCCGGCGATCCTCCGCTCGGCGGCGGCAGAGGGGAATGACCAGGTGCAGCCCGAAGTGGTCAAATAGCACGCACACTACTTTGCAGACGTTGGCTACACGCTCTTGTACAAACGATGGAAGCAGGATTGTTGGAAGAAACAGGCTACCATTGGCAATTGTGACGGAATAATCCTCCAAGGCCCTCTACATGCTCACCGCACTTGTAATCACCTTTATCCTGGCCTATTCAGCAATTGCACTGGAACACCCACTCAAGATCAATAAGTCAGCTTCGGCTTTGATAGGTGCTGGTCTGCTCTGGACTATCTATGCGCTGTCGATGGATGATCCACATAAGGTTAGCGAGCAGCTTAGTGAGTCACTGATGGGTACGGCTCAGATCGTATTCTTCCTGATGGGAGCCATGACAATTGTTGAAGTGGTGGATGCACACAACGGCTTCGATATCATTACATCTCGCATCAGGACATCCAAACTATCCAGGTTAATGTGGCTGGTGGGGTTTGTCACATTCTTCCTAAGCGCAATCTTAGACAACCTGACCACCACGATTGTCATGATTTCGTTGATGCGAAAACTGCTGTCTAAACACGAAGATCGCCTGTTCTTCGCCGGCATTATCGTCATTGCGGCAAACTCAGGGGGCGCTTGGTCGCCTATCGGTGATGTGACTACGACCATGCTATGGATAGGCGGTCAGGTCACCAGCCTGGCGATCATCATGGGAGTGTTGCTGCCTTCACTGGTAAGCATGGTGGTTCCACTTGGTATAACAGCTTACGTCTTGCGCGGTCGCGATGTTGTCGCTACAAAGCGGGTGGCGAGCGAACATGGCGTGCAAACAACAGTCTTTGCGCGAAACTTGATGTTCTTTATGGGGCTTGGGGTCTTGGTCGCAGTGCCAGCTTTCAAGGCCGTGACACATCTACCGCCCTTCATGGGGGTCTTGTTTGGATTGGGCTTCCTTTGGCTGGTGGGTGATCTGTTGCATCGCCACACAGAACACGACACCAAGCAGCACCTCACACTTGTTCATGCCCTGAGCAGGATAGACATGGGTTCCCTGGTATTTTTCATCGGCATTCTGCTGTCGGTCGCCACGCTGGAGCACACGCATATTCTGACCGCTCTGGCACATTGGCTGGAGCAATCCGTGGGACGCCAAGACATTATTGTGATGATCATCGGCATCGCCAGCGCGATCGTGGATAACGTGCCTCTGGTTGCCGCGTCAATGGGAATGTACAGTCTGACGCAGTATCCCCCAGACCACTTTCTGTGGGAATTTCTGGCTTACTGCGCGGGAACTGGCGGCTCCATTCTCATCATCGGGTCTGCTGCAGGCGTCGCTGCAATGGGTCTGGAGAAAATACACTTCTTCTGGTATGTCAAAAAAATGAGCGGGTTAGCGTTGATCGGGTATTTTGCAGGCGCGGGTATTTATCTTGTTCAGTACAGTCTGCTTCGCTGAGTCATCGTTCTAGTCCGCAGTTTCTGCATGATGGTGGCGAGACTAAGCGGCGGTGGACCGGCATTAGCGCTGGCATGAACTCTGAACATCAGGTTATTGAAAACCGTACTGACTGCATAGGGTCAATTTCAGACCTCTCGCTTCCCAATTTCCCCACATGGTTTAATTGACTCGCCCGCCGGGGCGAGACTTGGCAATTTGGCATCTGCCCGTCACGTCTTCTTCAGCACTTGGGCGCAAACCACCTGCTGGCTCATGATATCGGCCAACAGGTGATAGCCGCGCGGCAGATCGACCACCCGCAGCACTTCCGCAAAGCGCGCGTCCTCAGGCATCAGTTCGCCGAGCTGGTTGGGCAAGGCCGCCAGTATCGCGGAATTCACCAGGCAATCCGGTTTTTCCGGGTTCAGCGCTATGTAGAAAATCCCCGTTTCCACGAGATCCTGGAAAAAATGCGAGCCGAATGACAGCTCCGGCTGCAGGCCGCCGGCAGAGAAGGCCAGTTCGGCAATTGCGGTCATGGCATTGATCTCGGCGAAACGCACCGGCACGCCCAGGCGCGGCGTCGAGGTGCCCCAGCGACCCGGCCCCATCAGCAGGTTCGGGAGACGGTCGGAGGTCTTGAAGAAGCGGTTGAGGCGGCCGATGATGCGTGCGAGTTCGTATTTGTCGGAGAGGATCAGGTTCATGTAGGCCTGTGGATCGACCGCGATGACGCGGGCGATGGGCTGGACGATGCTGCCCCCCATGAAACTGCCGCTGCTGCGGAACAGCGTATCGGCGTCGTTGGTCCGGGGTATCTCGACGCGTTTCGATTGAATCCCGCGGGTCTGCAGGGGGCGGCACTGGATCAGGTTCACATAGAGTCGCCCATCGCTGGCGTAGGTGCCGGTGAATTCGACGTCGATGGGATATTCGTAGGCCTGCTCGAGAGTCGCCAGCAGGCGGCGCATGATCGCAACAAAGTCGGTCTGGGTGAGCAGCCGCTCGAAAGTGACCAGCCAGCCGTGCTCCCCGCCCTTGCTTATGTCATCGGCAAACAGCGCCAGCGGCAGGGTCGGCGAATCCGCGCGCACATCGTTCATCGACCGGGTCACCCAGGCGTTCTGCGCGACATCGAGCAAATCGATGTCGTGCTGGGTGAAGCGGCGCTTGTCTTCGGAGTCGGCATAAGGGACCAGCAGCGGTTTGTCGAGCGAGACGATGCGCGGGTAATCGCCTTCCACCCGATCGACGGCGCGGGTTCCGAGACCGATCACGAGGCGCAGCATGCCCGCCGCCGGGTCGATGTCGTGGCGCCAGACGAAGGTGTTGTAGGAAACTCCGACGCCGGCGAGCGCCGGGAAGAACTGCTCGCCGTGGTAGGCGCCGGAGACCCGCTGCACGAGCAGCGCCATTTGTTCTTCCTGGCGCGCCAGGCCGCGTTGCAGGCGATAGTGCAGGGCTTCCTCGCTGAGGGTGCTGGAATAGACTTTCCGCACGGCATCCATGAACTGCGCCAAGCGCTCTTCGGGAGAGCCCTGGTTGACGCAGAAGAAGCTGTCGTACTTGCCGGCAAAGGCGTTGCCGAAGCCATCCTCGAGCAGGCTCGAGGAGCGGACGATGATCGGACACTGGCCGAAATACTCCAGCATCTTCTGGAATTCGAGCTGGATTTCGACCGGGAAACTGCCTCGCAGCAGCCGTTCGCGCAGCGGCTCCGCGCCGCTGAGGTAGCCGGCCTCGCTGCGCTGATGCATGAACAGCGGCCACCAGCCGTTATTGACGATATAGGAATGGAACAGGTCCGAGCCGATGAAGAAGGAATCGTGCGGCTCCAGCACTTCATTCCACGGCCCGCTCGCATCGGAGCGCAGGATCGCCCGGGCGAGCAGCATGCCGACCGATTTTCCGCCGATGAAGCCGGTGCCGATCAGGCGTCCCTTGATTTCGAGCAGATCGGCCAGCGAAAAATAGCGGTGCGCCAGACCGAGAATGCGTTCATCGCGGCCGATCAGCAGGCGGCAGAGCTGCTCGACCATGGCCTGGCGTTCCTTGGCCTGCGCCGAGGAAGCCTCCAGATCGGCGGCGCGGATGAACAGGCGCTCCCAGGAATCGAGATGGCGCTCCATGTCGCCGGACAGCCTGCCGCGCAGGCCGATGAACAGGCTGGTCGCCTCGCAGCTCACGGTGATCGGGGTGAATTGTCCCGCGGCGTGACGATGCGGCAGAAACATGGTCGGGGAGGTGCGCTGCCAGACCTTGAGCGGATGCAGGTAGAGCACCCCCTCCTTGTTGTAGAGGTCGAGCAGCAGCTGAGTGGTGGCGCGGATGCGATCGATGGTCGCAAACGAGTGCGCGCCTCTTTCCAGGGCGAAATAGGCGACGGTGTCCAGGTCGAACAGGTACGGACAAGTGACCTGGAAAAAATTTCCCACCATGCTGTCGGTGGCCCAGGCATTGAGCAGGTTGGAGAGGCAGTCGAAGACGTAAAAGACTTCCTTCCCCTCCTTGCCGATGATGGTGTGCAAATGCACGGTGAACGACTCGAAGCCCCGATAGGCATCGAGGTTGTATGTCGCGCTGACCGCTGTGGCTTCCACCACCGGTTCATGGGCGGCGAAGCGGATATACACCACGCGGTGTCCGGCGGCCCGCGCCGCGACGACATAGGGCGCGACGAAGGCCCGGTAATCGTCGATGCTGTCGACGCGCCAAACCACGTTGTCGCCGATGCGCAATCCTTCGAGGATCGAATCCAGGCCGGGAAGGCCGCTGGAAACAAACCGTTCCGGGCGATGCGCTAACGATTTTTGCGCCATGAGGGCGAAATTTCCTGGGCGATAAGAAATTGGCGGTCCGAAGGCTGATTTCCTTGCGTTTTCATTATGCCGCGCTTCATCGGCGATTGGGCAACATATTGAGTTCATGAGCGTTTGACGGTATATTCTCACCCCCGCCGATTGGGTTTCGAGAAGCCGGAGAGTTGCTCCCATGCTGGGGCGCCCGGCTTTTTTACCGACAGCGTATTTGATCTGCTGCCCAGTGTTGTTTTGAGGAAACAAGAGATGCTCCTTCCCCCGCGCCAGGGTCTGTATGACCCCGCCAATGAACACGATGCTTGTGGCGTCGGCTTCGTCGCGCATATCAAGAACCAGAAGAGCCATGCGATCGTCGAGCAGGGTCTGCAGATTCTGAGGAATCTCACCCATCGCGGCGCGGTTGGCGCGGATGCCAAAGCCAGCGACGGCTCCGGCATCCTGATCCAGATTCCCGACAACTTCGTGCGTGCCGAAATGGCGATCCAGGGCATCACCCTGCCGCCGGCCGGCGAATACGGCATCGGCATGGTGTTCCTGCCGCGCGAGTCGGCTTCGCGCATGGCCTGCCAGGAAGAGATTGAGCGCGCCATCCGTGCCGAAGGGCAAGTCCTCCTGGGCTGGCGCGACGTCCCGGTGAATAGTTCGGTGCTCGGCGATTCGATCAAGGAATTCGAGCCGGTGATCCGCCAGGTGTTCGTCGCGCGCAGCCCCGACGTCCTGGTGACCGATGCGCTGGAGCGCAAGCTCTACATCATCCGCAAGCGCTCCGGCCATGCCATACAGAGATTGAAGCTCAAGCACGGCAAGGAGTTCTACGTCCCCTCGTTTTCGGCGCGCACCCTGGTCTACAAGGGACTGCTGCTGGCCGACCAGGTCAGCAATTATTACTGCGACCTGCAGGACTGGCGCGTGGTTTCGGCGCTGGCCCTGGTGCACCAGCGCTTCTCGACCAACACTTTTCCGACCTGGGACCTGGCCCACCCGTTTCGTCTGATTGCCCACAACGGCGAGATCAACGCCTTGCGCGGCAACGTGAACTGGGTGCGAGCCCGCGAGAAGGGCATTTCCTCGGCGGTGCTGGGCGCCGACCTGCAGAAGGTCTGGCCGCTGATCTACGACGGCCAATCCGATTCGGCTTCCTTCGACAATGCGCTGGAACTGCTGGTGATGGGCGGCTACTCGCTGGCCCATGCGATGATGATGATGATCCCCGAGGCCTGGGAAAAGCATGCCGGCATGGACGGCAAGCGCCGCGCCTTCTATGAATACCATGCGGCGATGATGGAGCCGTGGGACGGCCCGGCGGCGGTGGCCTTCACCGACGGCCGGCAGATCGGCGCGACGCTCGACCGTAACGGCTTGCGGCCGGCGCGCTACCTGGTGACCAACGACGACCTGGTGATCATGGCTTCCGAGGCCGGGGTTCTGGACATCCCGGAAGAGAAGATCGTCAGCAAGTGGCGCCTGCAGCCGGGCAAAATGTTCCTGATCGACCTGGTGCAAGGACGCATCATCGAGGACCAGGAACTCAAGGACGCGCTGGCGAATGCCAAGCCCTACAGCGAGTGGATCGACAAGATCCGCATCAAGCTCAACGAGATTTCCTGCGACAGCCCGAAGCCGGCCGACCCCTCTCCGCCGCTGCTCGACTGCCAGCAGGCTTTCGGCTACAGCCAGGAGGACATCAAGTTCATTCTCGAACCGATGGCGATCAGCGGCGAGGAAACGCTCGGTTCGATGGGCAACGACGCCGCGCTGACCGTGCTGTCGAAAAAGAACAAGCCGTTCTACAACTACTTCAAGCAGCTCTTCGCCCAGGTGACCAATCCGCCGATCGACCCGATCCGCGAGGAAATCGTCACCTCGCTGACCTCGTTCGTCGGCCCCAAGCCGAATTTGCTCGGCGTATCCGACATCAACCCGCCGATCCGCCTGGAGGTTTCGCAACCCATACTGTCGCACGGCGACATGGCGAAGATCCGCGAGATCGAGCGTTACACCGGCGGCAAGCTGCGCTCCTACCAGCTCGACATCTGCTATCCCGCGGCCTGGGGTAGCGCCGGCATCGAGGCGCGCCTCGCCTCGCTAGTGGCCGAGGCGGAAGATGCGGTGCGCTCCGGCCACAACCTCTTGATCATTTCGGACCGCAGCCTCACCGCCGAGCGTTTTGCCATGCCGGCGCTGCTGTCCACCTCCGCGGTGCATCAGCATCTGGTGCAACAGGGCTTGCGTACCAGCGCCGGTTTGGTGGTGGAAACCGGTTCGGCGCGCGAGGTGCACCACTTCGCCTTGCTCGGCGGTTATGGCGCCGAGGCCGTGCATCCCTACCTGGCGCTCGACACCATCGTCGACCTGGCGCACGGCGACCGGAAGAAGGCCGAAAAATATCTCCAGAACTACACCAAGGCGATCGGCAAAGGCTTGTGCAAAGTCATGTCGAAAATGGGCATCTCCACTTACATGTCCTACACCGGGGCGCAGATTTTCGAGGCGATCGGCCTGCAGCGGGCTTTTGTCGACAAGTACTTCGCCGGCACGCCGACCCATATCGAGGGAATCGGCCTGTTCGAGGTCGCCGAGGAAGCCATGCGCATGCACCATGAAGCTTTCGGCAGCGATCCGGTGCTGACCAGCATGCTCGATGCCGGCGGCGAATATGCTTTTCGGATTCGCGGGGAGGAACATTTATTTACGCCTGACGCGATCGCCAAACTCCAGCATGCGACGCGTAGCGGCAATAGCAAAACCTATCAGGAATACGCGCAGTTGATCAACGACCAGTCGCGCCGCCTGCTGACGTTGCGCGGGCTGTTCGAGGTCAAGCCGGCCGGTCCGCCGGTGCCGCTCGACGAGGTCGAGCCGGCCAGCGAGATCGTCAAGCGCTTCGCCACCGGCGCCATGTCGCTCGGCTCGATCTCGACCGAGGCGCACACCACGCTGGCCATCGCCATGAACCGCCTCGGCGGAAAATCGAACACCGGCGAGGGCGGCGAGGATAGCAACCGCTACAGGGTGCTCAAGGGCGGCGAGAAACTTTCCGAGATCATCGGCCAGGGCCGCATCGAGCGCGACCTGGTGTTGCAGCCCGGCGATTCGCTGCGTTCCAAGATCAAGCAGGTGGCCTCGGGACGCTTCGGCGTCACCGCCGACTACCTGGCCAATGCCGAACAGATCCAGATCAAGATGGCGCAGGGGGCCAAGCCCGGCGAAGGCGGCCAGCTGCCCGGCCACAAGGTCAGCGAGTACATCGGCCACCTGCGCCATTCGGTGCCCGGCGTCGGCCTGATTTCGCCGCCGCCGCATCACGACATCTATTCGATCGAGGATCTGGCGCAGCTCATCCATGACCTCAAGAATGCCAACCCCAAGGCGTCGATCTCGGTCAAGCTGGTTTCCGAAACCGGTGTGGGCACTGTCGCCGCAGGCGTGGCCAAGGCCAAGGCCGACCACCTGGTGATCGCCGGGCATGATGGCGGCACCGGCGCCTCGCCCCTGTCCTCCCTGAAGCACGCCGGCACGCCATGGGAGCTGGGCCTGGCCGAGACCCAGCAGACGCTGGTGCTCAACCGCCTGCGCGGGCGCATCCGGGTGCAGGTCGACGGGCAGATCAAGACCGGCCGCGACGTGCTGATCGGCGCCCTGCTCGGTGCCGACGAATTCGGTTTCGCCACGGCGCCGCTGGTGGTCTCGGGATGCATCATGATGCGCAAGTGCCATCTCAACACCTGCCCGGTCGGTGTGGCGACCCAGGATCCGATCCTGCGCAAGAAATTCACCGGCCAGCCCGAGCATGTCGTCAATTATTTCTTCTTTATTGCCGAAGAGGTCCGCGAGCTCATGGCGCTCATGGGGCTCCGCCGCTTCGATGACCTGATCGGCCGCGCCGACCTGCTCGACAAGCGCGCCGCGATCCGCCACTGGAAAGCCAAGGGACTCGATTTCTCGAGAATCTTCCATATGCCCGAGGGTGCCGAGCTTGCCCGGCGCCATTGCGAGGAGCAGGATCACAACCTGGCCGGCGCGCTCGATCACACCCTGCTGGCCAAGGCTCAACCTGCGCTGGCGCGGGGTGAGAAAGTGGCGATCGAAGTGGCGATCAGGAATCTCAATCGCAGCTTCGGCACCATGCTGTCGCATGCGGTGGTCAGCCGGTATGGCCATGCCGGTCTGCCGGACGACACGATTACCCTGAAAGTGAAGGGCTCCGCAGGGCAGAGTTTCGGCGCGTTCCTGGCGCATGGCATCACGATCGACCTGACCGGCGAAACCAACGACTATGTCGGCAAGGGATTGTCCGGTGGGCGCATCGTGGTTCGTCCGCATCCCGAATTTCTTGGCCGCCCCAACGAAAACATCATCGTCGGCAACACCGTCCTGTATGGCGCCATTGAAGGCGAGGCCTTCATCAACGGCGTGGCCGGCGAGCGCTTCTGCGTGCGCAATTCCGGCGCGGCCACGGTCGTCGAAGGCACCGGCGACCATGGTTGCGAATACATGACCGGCGGCACCGTCGTGGTGCTCGGCCAGACTGGGCGCAACTTCGCTGCCGGCATGAGCGGCGGCGTGGCTTATGTTCTGGATACGGACGGCACATTCGCCGAACGCTGCAACCCGGCCATGGTCGCGCTCGAAAAAGTCCTGCCCGCAGACAAGCAATCCGCCGCCGAGCCGATGCATATGGACATGCCGGACGAGACCCAGTTGAAGGAACTGATCGAACGCCACGCCACCTATACCAACAGCGCCATCGCCAGGATGGCGCTGGCGAACTGGACCGCATACCGGGAAAAATTCGTCAAGGTCATGCCGCATGAATACAAGCGGGCGCTCCTGGAGTTGCAAGCGCCGGATGGCGTCGAAGAAGAGGAGGCTGCGTGATGGGCAAACCCACCGGCTTCATGGAATACCAGCGCCTCAGCGAGGCGCAACGGCCGATTGCCGAGCGCATCAAGAACTACCGGGAGTTCGTGCTGCACTTGAGCGACTCGGAGGCGATGATCCAGGGGGCGCGCTGCATGGATTGCGGCATTCCCTTCTGCACTGCGGGCTGTCCGATCAACAACATCATCCCGGACTGGAACGATCTGGTGTACCGCCAGGACTGGCAAGCCGCGCTGGAAGTGCTGCACTCGACCAACAATTTTCCCGAATTCACCGGCCGCGTTTGCCCTGCGCCGTGTGAAGCGGCGTGCACGCTCAACATCAACAATGATGCCGTCGGCATCAAGTCGATCGAGCACGCCATCATCGACAAAGCCTGGGAACAAGGCTGGGTCTTGCCGCAGCCGCCGTTGCAGAAAACCGGCAAGAAAGTGGCGGTGATCGGTTCCGGCCCGGCCGGCCTGTCTGCCGCCCAGCAATTGGCGCGTGTCGGACATGGCGTGACGGTGTTTGAAAAGAACAACCGCATCGGCGGACTGCTGCGCTATGGCATTCCCGACTTCAAGCTGGAGAAGTGCCACATCGACCGCCGCATGGCGCAGATGGCGGCCGAAGGCGTCGAGTTCCGCGTCAACCAGCATGTGGGCAAGGATGTCGCGGCCGACAAGCTGCTCGGCGAGTTCGATGCCGTGCTGCTCGCCGGCGGTGCCGAGAACCCGCGCGATCTGCCGGTTCCCGGCCGCACCTTGGCTGGCGTGCATTTCGCCATGGAGTTCCTGCAGCAGCAGAACCAGACGAATGCCGGCGATACCCTGCCCAAATCCATCCAGGCCGGCGGCAAGCATGTCGTCGTGATCGGCGGCGGCGACACCGGTTCGGATTGCGTCGGCACCTCGAAACGCCAGGGCGCCGCCAGCGTCACCCAATTCGAACTGCTGCCGCGTCCGCCCGAGCAGGAGAACCGGCCTTTGACCTGGCCCTACTGGCCGATCAAAATGCGCACCTCGTCGTCGCAGGAGGAAGGTTGCACGCGCGACTGGTCGGTGTCCACCAAGGAATTCATCGGCGGTAGCGGCAAGGACAGCGGCAAGCTGAAGGCCTTGAAAGTCGTGCGACTCGACTGGCAAGACGGGAAGATGAGCGAAATTCCCGGCAGCGAGTTCGAGCTCAAGGCCGATCTGGTGCTCCTGGCCATGGGCTTCCTCGGACCGAATGCCGGCCTGCTCGATGCCTTCGGCGTCGAAAAGGATGCGCGCGGTAATGCCAGGGCGGATACCGAGGCGGAAGGCGCGCAGGCTTATGCGACCAATGTGCCCAAGGTATTTGCCGCCGGCGACGTGCGCCGCGGCCAGTCGCTGGTGGTCTGGGCGATTCGCGAAGGCCGCCAGTGCGCGCGGGCGGTGGATGCATTCCTGATGGGTAGTTCGACCCTGCCGCGCTAAGAGCCTATCCGTGGATAAGCTCTGATGAACGTCGTCATCCTTGCGGCAGGGCAGGGCAAGCGGATGTTCTCCGCGCTGCCCAAAGTGCTGCAACCGCTTGCCGGCAAGCCGTTGCTGGCGCATGTGTTGGACACGGCCCGTGCGCTCAAGCCGGCGCTGATCTGCGTGGTGTATGGTCATGGCGGCGAACAGGTGCGCGAGACGCTGGCGGCGCCGGACGTCCGTTGGGCGAAGCAGGAGCCGCAACTTGGCACCGGTCACGCGCTGCTCCAGGCTTTGCCGCAACTCGACCCGGCAGCACCGACGCTGGTGCTCTACGGCGATGTGCCGCTGACGCGCAGCGGGACCTTGCGCCGTCTGCTCGATCAAGCCTGCAACGGCGAGCTGGCGCTGCTCACGGCCCAACTCGACCATCCGCATGGTTATGGCCGCATCGTGCGCAGCGAAGGCGCGATCAAGCGCATTGTCGAAGAGAAGGACGCCGACGATGCCGAACGGCAGATTCGCGAAATCAATACCGGCATCCTGGCCGCCCCGACCGGAAAACTGGCGCACTGGCTGCCCTCGCTGGGCAAGCGCAATGCGCAAGGCGAGTATTACCTCACCGATATCGTGGCGTTGGCGGTGGCCGAGGGCTTGCCGGTCCACTCGACCCAAGCCGACGAAGCCTGGGAAACCGAGGGAGTGAACAGCCAGGGGCAGCTTGCCGCATTGGAGCGCATCTACCAGCGCAACTTGGCGGACAGTCTGATGCAGGCTGGCGTGCGCCTGGCCGACCCGTCCCGCCTCGATGTGCGCGGCGAACTGAGTTGCGGCCACGATGTGTTCATCGACATCAACTGCATCTGCGAAGGACGGGTGGTGTTGGCCGACGGCGTCGAGATCGGGCCGAACTGCGTACTGAAAGATGTTCTCGTCGGTGCCGGCAGTCGCATTGCCGCCTTCAGTCACATCGACTCGGCCACCATCGGCGCGGGTTGCCGCATCGGCCCCTTTGCCCGGCTGAGGCCCGGCACGGTGCTGGGTGACGCCGTGCATATCGGCAATTTCGTCGAAGTCAAGAACAGCGTCATCGCCGACCAGTCCAAGGCCAATCACCTGGCCTACATCGGCGACGCGACGATAGGCCAAAGGGTGAACGTCGGCGCCGGCACCATCACCTGCAATTACGATGGCGCCAACAAACACCGCACGATCATCGAAGACGACGTCTTCATCGGTTCCGACACCCAACTGGTCGCACCCGTCGTGGTGGGACGCGGCGCGACGCTCGGCGCCGGCACGACGCTGACCAGGAATGCGCCAGCGGAATCGCTCACCGTCTCGCGCGCGAAGCAGACCTCCATCCCCGGCTGGAAGCGGCCAAAGAAAAAAGAGACTTGACGTGTGTGGCATCGTCGCAGCCGTCGCCGAACGCAACATCGTCCCGGTCCTGATCGAGGGACTGAGAAAGCTCGAATACCGCGGCTACGATTCGGCCGGGCTGGCGTTGCTGATGCCCCAGCTGACACGGCTGCGCAGCACCGGACGGGTTAACGAACTGGCAGCCCAGGCCGAGGGGCTCGGCGCCGGCCAGGGCATTGCCCACACGCGCTGGGCGACCCACGGCGTGCCGACCGAACGCAACGCCCATCCCCATGTTTCCGGCGGCTTGGCGGTGGTGCACAACGGCATCATCGAGAACTACGCGGAGATCCGGCAGCGGCTGGTTGCCGAAGGGTATGCGTTCGTTTCCGATACCGATACCGAAACCATCGCCCACCTGATCGAGCACACCCTGAGAACGACCCCGGACTTGTTCGAGGCGGTGCGCCTCGCCACCGGTCAATTGCTTGGCGCCTATGCCATTGCGGTATTGCGCGAAGGCTGCGGGCAGATCGTTCTTGCCCGTCACGGTGCGCCATTGCTGCTGGGCATCGGCGCCGATGGCCACTATGCGGCCTCGGATGCTTCGGCACTGCTGCAAGTGACGCGCACCATGGTTTATCTTGAGGACGGCGACATCGCCGAAATCAGCCGCGTTGGCATGCGCATCGCTCGTCCGGACGGCACGCCGGTCGCGCGGCCGAGTCACGAGAGCAATCTTTCCATCGATGCGGTCGAACTGGGCCCATACCGCCATTTCATGCAGAAGGAAATTTTCGAGCAGCCGGCTGCTCTGGCGAACACGCTGGAGATGCTTGGCGGTGCGGATTCGGCCCAGTCCTTTTCCCCGCATCTGTTCGGCGCGGCTGCCCCCGAAATGCTGCGTGCGACCAAGTCCGTGCTGATTCTCGCCTGTGGTACCAGTTATCACGCCGGGCTGGTTGCCCGTTACTGGATTGAAGGATTGGCCGGCATTCCCTGCAATGTGGAAATTGCCAGCGAATATCGCTATCGCGTTTCGGTGCCGAATCCGCAACAACTGGTGATCGCCATTTCCCAGTCGGGAGAAACCGCCGACACGCTGGCCGCCGTCAAGCATGCCAAAAGCATGGGCATGACAATCAGCCTGGCGATCTGCAATGTGGCCGAGTCGGCCTTGGTGCGCGAATGCGCTCTCAAGTTTCTGACCCGCGCCGGTCCCGAAATCGGCGTGGCCTCGACCAAGGCCTTTACCACGCAACTGACGGCGTTGTTCCTGCTGGCGGCGACGCTGGCCAAGCTGGCGGGCAGGTTGTCTGCCGCAGAAGAAGCGATGCAGCTTGCCGCGCTGCGCCATCTCCCCGTGGCGGTACAAAAAGTGCTGGCGCTGGAATCCGATATCGAGCGTTGGGCCGACCGCTTTGCCATGAAGCAGCACGCGCTATTCCTCGGGCGCGGTCTCCACTTTCCGATTGCCCTGGAAGGCGCGCTCAAGCTCAAGGAAATATCGTATATCCATGCCGAGGGCTACCCGGCGGGAGAACTCAAGCATGGCCCGCTGGCGCTGGTGGACAAGGAGATGCCGGTGATCCTGGTGGCGCCCAACGACAGTTTGCTGGAGAAGCTCAAATCCAACATGCAGGAAGTCAAGGCGCGCGGCGGCGAATTGTACGTGTTCGCCGATGCCGATAGCGCTGTCGACGCAAGCGCCGGGGTACAAATCTTGCGCCTGCCCGAGCATTATGGCCTGCTCTCGCCGGTACTGCATGTGGTGGCATTACAACTGCTCGCCTACCATGCGGCATTGGTGAAGGGTACCGACGTCGATAAACCGAGGAATCTGGCGAAGTCGGTGACAGTCGAATAACTCATGGCGCGTAGCGTGTAACGTGTAGCGTGTCGGCTGTTCCAACCGATTAAAGTCGAAAACTCAGCGGCAAAGAAGGAAGCCGCTCGGTGAACCCGATAAAAGTTCGGAGTTGCTGTTTAAGATGTTTAGTCCCACGGTGTGCTGGAATTGGGGACTTCGCCTTCCTCCTTGCCGATGGAAATGTAATCGCCGATATGCAAAGGCTGGGCGAAAATTATCGCCAGGCCCGCGGCCACGTTTCCCAGAACTTCCTGCATTGCAAGAGCAACGCCCGCACCAGCCACGCCGAGACCAGCGATCAGCGGTAGGAGTTCGATGCCAAGATTCTGCAGGGCCATGATCGCGAATAGGCCTACGACCAGAATCTCGCCGCTACGCACAAGCAACGACCGGATCGGCGGCTCGAACTGAAGATCAGCGTCCGAACAGGTTCTTCAATTTATCCTGCACTTTCGACTTCAATTCCTCTTTCTTTACGTCGATCTTCTGTTGCGCCACGCCGCTGATCATGGCGTTGAAGTCGAGTTTATAGCTCAGCGCCGTGTACGGGCCAGAAATGCGCACGGGCAGCGTAAGTCCCTTCAGTTCGGACGTATCCTTGCCACCCTGGCCGGCTGCCGTGGCGACCAGCGTCGCTTTGGCCAGATAGTCCACGCTGTCGCCGCCGATGTTGATATCGCCTTCGCCGCCCAGGCGCAACAGCGGGGACTTCAGCGAGAGGTCGGAATTGTGCGCGATGCCGCTCTTGATCGCAAAGCTCGCCTTCAACTCAGTGAAATCGGTCTTGTCCGCGGCATTGGAAGCCTGCGTGGTCTCGCCCTTCAGGGACCCCAGCTTGGCTTTGGCGTTGCGTATCGTTTCACCGATGTTGATGCCCTTCAGCGCGCCATCAGCCAGGTTGAGCGCTGCCGAGCCGTTCAGCGTCTTCTTGATCGCGGATACCGTTGCGCCCTGTCCGGAGACATCGATCGTCACGCTGCCCCTGCCTTCGAGCATATCCTTGCCCACGGCATCCTTGAGCAAGGGGCCGATGCTGATGCCGGTCAGGTTCTGCTTGACCGCGATCTGCGGTGTCGCCGCGGCGACAAGCGACATGCTGCCGTTCAGCGTCCCCTGATACAGACCCGCAGTCAGCGGACTCACATCCAGCCGCCCGCCCCCCGCTTTCACGTCGACGCGCACATGCTGTGCATTGAGATTGGCCACCTTGAGCGAACCGATCTTGACGCTGCCGTTGGCCCGCAGCGTTTTCAATGCCGAGAAATCCAGCGCCTGCTCCGGCGTTCCTGCCGCCACTTTGTCCGTAGCGGCGGGTTGGCCTTCGGACTTCTTCGCACCGCTGTAGCGGTCGACATCGAGCTTGTCCACATTGACGTCGAACATGAACGACGGCGGGCTGAAATGGGCTAGCCCGGCTGTGCCGGTGACGGAGGATTCGTCGAACTTGGTTGAAAAAGCCAGGCTGGCGTGTTGCTTCGGCATGTCGGCGTGGGCGCTGCCGGTGATGTCGATCGTCAGCGGAGTACGCGCGGATTGTGGGTCGGTGAGCATGACATTGGCGGCGAGCTTGTTTAGTTCGATAGTCTGCGCACCGAGATCCATCGCGAGGGGACTGGTGAGCTTGCCCTTGATCGTTCGCTCACCCTGCTTGGCGTCGAATTCGAGCGCAAGTTCGCCCGACTTGATCGCCTTCGCATCGCCCTCGGCATTGCCCTTGAGGCTCAGTGCCACGGGATTGATGCCGGCCGCCTCGCCCTTGACGGCCAGATCGAGCGCATCGAGTTTGAAATGTCCGCTGTCGAAGGCAAGTCGTGTCTTGAGGTGAACATCGACATTCACCTTGGGCTGGCTTGCGCCGACTGAGAATGCAAGCTCGATGTCGCTCGGTGTTGCGGCTGCGATCCTGCCGGTTTTCAGCGTCACTTTGTTCAGCGTGTATTTCGCACCGCTGCCCTCGTCGGCATAGCCGAGGCTGGCGTTTTCGATCAGCACATGATCGATATTGAACTGAACCGGCTTCTGTGCCGAACCGTCACCCCCACCGGGCTTCTGCTCGCCGGTTTCTCCTGCGGTGAGATCGTCCACATTGGTGGTGCCGCTCTTGTGTTTGACCAGATTCGCATGCAGTCCGCGCACTTCAATCCGGCTGACGATCAGTTGGCGCGACAGCAGCGGCATCAGCTGCAGCGATACGCGTGCCGCTTCGACCGCCGCGAATTCTTTGTCACTCGCGTGTTCGGACAGCGTAAGCTCGCCAAGATCGGCACCCAGCGCCGGATAAAACGTCAGCTTGATGTCGCCGTCGATCTTGAGCGTGCGATCGAACTTATTCTTGACCAGTTGCACAATCTGCGGCTTGTAGTCGTTGGGATTGAAGGTCGCGGCGAGGTATGCCGCCACGGCAATCAGGATGGCGCCGATGCCGCCCACGGTCAGCAACAGGTATTTCAGGAATTTGTGCATGGCGTGCAACCTTATTCGATAGGGTGAGCAGCTAGCAGTGCCTGCGCAAGGCAAGCATGGCGATCCGGTGTCTCGGCAGTACTCAGTACTATTTGCCCAGCAAACCGAAGACCTTCTTCGCCATCCCGGTGGCGCTGCCGACCGGGTCCTTGCGGATGGCTTGTTCCTGCTCTGCGACCATCAGGAACAAGCCATCAAGCGTTTTCTGCGTCACATAATTCTCGATCTTGGCTTGTTTTGCGTCGACGAGGCCGAGTTTCGCGCCTTTGGCCGCAAGCTTGTTGTACTTTTCTGCGAGCCCGACTTTGGCGGTGGCCTTGGTGACGATCGGCAGGAACTTCTGCGTGAGTTGGTCGCTGGTGGTCTTGCGGAAATATTCGGTTGCGGCGGTATCGCCGCCGGTGAGAATGCCCTTGGCATCCTGCACGCTCATTTTTTTCACCGCACCGACCAGCAGCGTTTTCGCTTCCGGCACCGCTTGCTCCGCGGCCCGGTTCATCGCCGTGACCAATTCATCGGACTGCTTTTGCATCCCGAGTAGACGCAGCCCGCTCTCCACGCGCTTCAAGGCGTCAGGCAAAGGTATCTTGACCTTGTCGTTGCCGAGAAAGCCATTTTCCACGCCAAGCTTGGAAACTGCGGCGGCAGAACCCTGCGTCAACGCGTCCTTCAAACCGCTGACGGCGTCGGCGTTGCTGAGGCTGCCCAAGTCGAGTGCGACCGCCAGGGTGCTGATGACCATGCCGACAAGAAACCCGATGAGCGCGCGCATAATAGCCTCCGCTTAGTGGTTGCAAAAGATTCTACTCCCAATGCGAATTGATTCAGGTAGGGCAGTCCACCAGCAGCGTTGCTCCTGCTGGCATTAATGGCAGCGGTGAATCTATACACAATTTCTTTGGCGGCCCGCCATCGCGCATTCTCAGACAAATGCAACCGCTGGCGTGGTATCGTGCGCTGTCGTAGCGGGCTGATTGCGATGAGTCGGAGTGAAGATCACCGATCCCATTGGACAAACATTTGATGGCACGGAGCAGTGTGACCCGGTGTATTTTTCTGAGAATCATTTATCAGTTTGATCGTTGGAGAATAATCATGACTCAAAAATCATTGCTGACCCATGCTGTTGCATTGGCTCTCGCCGGGCTGCTTGCTGTCAATCCCGCACTGGCGGATAAACCGTCATGGGCGGGTGAAAAAGCCGGGAAAGACCGGGGTGACGAGCATAGGCAAGAGCGCGACGGGCCGCGGGGACAAGATGGGGACCGTGGCGACGGCGCGAAGCAAGACCGGCGAAGTCACCGCGGCGACCATTTCGACGACCAGCGCCGCGCCATGGCGCACGAGTACTACGCCAGCCAATTTCATTCCGGGCGCTGCCCGCCAGGTTTGGCGAAAAAACACAACGGTTGCATGCCGCCCGGACAGGCGAGGAAATGGGAATTCGGTCGTCCTTTACCGCGAGATTTGGTCTACTATGAAGTACCGCGCCCGCTGGTGGAACGCCTTGGTCCGCCGCCCGAGGGACACCGCTACGTGCGCGTGGCTGGCGACATCCTGATGATTGCTATCGGCACTGCGCTTATTGTGGATGCGATCGAGGATGTTGGCAGATAGCAAAATCGGCACCAGAAGTCCAAATGGAGATCGCGAACATTAATCGACTACCCTCATGATTCGTGACACACATGCCATGAAACATCTCAACTGTTTATTGGCGACACTGGCGGTCGCCGCACTGGCTATTCCCAGTGTCCCGGCACTGGCGGATGAGCCTGTTTTCTTTCAGCCCTGGGCCGCGGCGATCAAGGTATCGAAAGGCGGCGTGCAAATCGTCCGCGGCGAAAAAACCTACCCCGGCCATCTTGGCGCCAAACTCAAGGTGAACGATGCTGTGGTCACGTCGGCGGACGGCTCGGTCGGCATGGTCTTCCTCGACAACTCGGTCCTGACGATGGGCCCGGATACTGAAGTTGTGCTGAAGCGCTACAGCTTCGACCCGACGACCTACATGGGCGGTTTCGATGCCCATGTGAAAAGAGGCACCGTCTCGCTGCAAGCCGGAAACCTGGCAGACAGTGGACCGGACAACGTGAGCGTAACCACGCCGCAAGCCGAACTCAAGGGCAACGCCAAGCAACTGTTGATCAGCGTGGGAGAAACCAAGTGAAGCGCCTCGTTTATTCCGCAACGCTCTGTTCTCTGCTGCTCCTTGCCGGCTGCAGTACGTCGCGCGAGTACTATGGCATTTCCGGCGACAAAGGCTCGATGACCGTCACCTCGCGCAATTCAACCAAGCCAAGCTCAACCACGCTGGATGCCAACACCCCGGTGGTGATGCATGACGGCGACAAGACGCGTGCAGCCGATATCAATGCCGATCAACTGCGCGGCAAGTTCACCAAGGCCCTGGAGGCGCAACCCCTGCCGCCCAAGCGTTTCACGCTCTATTTCATTGAAGGCAGCGATACCTTGACAGCAGGATCGAAGGCGGCCGTGACGGCAATCTTCGAGGAAATCAAGCAACGCCCGGCGCCGGATCTGATCGTCGTCGGACATACCGATCGCGTCGGAACTGTCGCGGCCAATGACCAGCTGGCCGCCAGGCGCGTCAACACCATGCGCGAACAACTGATCAAGCTTGGTGTCGATCCTGAAAATATTCAGGCTTCAGGTCGCGGTGAGCGTGACCCACTCGTTCCCACCGCCGATGAAGTGGAAGAGCCACGTAATCGCCGCGTCGAAATTCTCGTGCGCTAAATGCTTCAGCGGAAGCCTGGTGAAATATCCGGGTTGGTTGCCATCAGGTGCGTGCTCGTATTGAGAAAATCGAGTGAGATACCGGCATGGTTGCGACACCGGCATCTCATTCAAACTTACATCGCCAGATCGAACACCGTCTCGGTGTCCTCGTCCCACCCATCCCACAAATAATCGTTGGCTTTACCGTCAGCGATCAGTCGCAGTGCGTAGTTCACCTGCGCCTTGTAGAACTCGCAGAAGGCACCGATCTTCTCCATGCCGCCGTTCATCTCGTGGGCTTCCGCTGGACATGGCGATCCGCAGAAGTGACGAATCGAGCAATCGCCGCAGGGACTGAATTTGTCCACATCGCGCGTCGTCACGGTCTGGAAAGCAGCCGAGTCCAGCGCCGCTTCGACCCCTCCTTCTGCCAGTACATTGCCGCCGTTGAAGCGCGGCAGGCCGATGAACTCGCTGCAGGGGTAGAGACCGCCGTCGGCCGCCAGGGCGAAGAAAGCCCGTCCGCCGCCGCAGGGCGAGATATCACACATCAACCGCCGCGCCGTCGGGGCGAGGATGCCGATCAGGATATTGGCGAAGTTGGCGACCACGAGCTTTCGTCCGCTTTCGCGGTAAAGCGCATGCGTGCGGTCCATGGCCGTGAAAAAAGCCGTGGCCATGTCGCCGTCGGCCGGCTTCACGCCGCGTGCGCCCGACTGGGTGCAGCGCACCGTGTTGAGCATGCACGTCGGCACTTCGTGGGCGTGGAAGAGTTCGACCATCTGCGTCAAGTAAGGCAGGTTCTCGGTGGTGCAGGTGGTGATGACGCTCCATGAGCCATAGCCCTTGAGTTTCTCCATCGCCGCCAGCACCTTGCCGTGCACGCTCTTGCCGCCCCAGGTGCGCCGCGTGGCGTCGGTGATGCCGGCGAAGGGTCCGTCAAGCGAGAGACCGATGCTGACGTTGCGCGCGGTAAGGAACTCCATCGCCGTGTTGTCGAGCAGCGTGCCATTGGTCTGCAAGCCAAAGACGAAATCGTCGGCGAATTCGTCGATGGCGGCAAACACCGCGTCCTTGTTCATCAGCGGTTCGGCGCCGTGGAAAATGGCACGCGGTTTGCGCCCTTCCGGCATGACCGAGCGGAAGTAGTCGCGCAGCCGGCCAAGTGAGGCAATCAGCGTTTCGGCCGGCATGTGGCTTCCGCCGCTACGCTGCTCGCCCGGCAGGTAACAGTAGGTGCAGTTGAGGTTGCAGCGCTCGGTCGGGTTCAGATAAACGCCGGAGGGTTTCAGCTCGAAGCGCAGCGCGTTCAGTTCGCGGGCGAAACTATCCGCTTTTTCGCGGTAGGCGTCGAGCAACGGGCCACCAGTCAGCGTTTCGGCGCTGCGGGTCTTGTCGACCAGAGCCCAGAAAGCCGTGCTCGGATCGGTGATCGCAGAGTAAATATCATGGCCGATGTCCACAGGAAAAAACACCGGGCCGGCTTCGGCCCGGTTCAGAAAGGCTGCCGTCATTTGGCCGCTTTCTTGTCCATCAGCACATAGTGCGATAGGCCGATGCCGTCCGGGTTGCAGCTCTTGCGGATGGCGATGGTCGGGGCTGCTGCTGGTGCGGTTGCGTTGGCTTGGTGCTGCGTTTGAATGTTCTGCGTCATGTTTTAATCCTCGAAAAGTCAAAAAAGAAAAGGGCTCCGGCTGACTGCACGCTTGCGCATGCAGTCAGCCGGAGCCCTTGCCTGAACTCCGTTTCGGTTCGACACGTCTTCTGGCTACCGGATTACTCGGATCGCTGCGCCTTCCCGGCGGGGTGATCCCCGTCAGTGGCTGGTCTTTCAACCTTGCAGCGGCCGTCCCCGGATACAGCGGCGGGCCCGCCACGGATTCACACCGTGTTCCGTTTCGTCGAACCGAACGGTGGCGGGATTCTCCTTGAGTTTGTGGAGAGGGTCAACCCGTGTCGGCATATTTTTTTCTGCGGATCAGCTCGAATACTCTCAGGCCGGATCGAATACAAGCGTCTTTCCGATGCGGCGAATACGCCAGAGAGTTCTGTCAGTTTCTCTGCAATCGTTACCGTCCCCAGCGTCAGGATGATCGCCGACTTGGTTTCGTGCAGTTACCCATCGCATACATTAGAACCGGACAGATCATGAACCCGCAACATATTCACAACAATAAGCCATCACAACAATAAGCTTGCATATTGAATTCATATCCGCTATGCTGCGAGCAGTTTCAGGTGTCCTGATGGTATTCGCCAAAGGGATGAAACGGGAAGCCGGTGCGCTCTACGGAGCAATGCCGGCGCTGCCCCCGCAACGGTAAGCGAGTCAATGGTAAGGCTACATGCCACTGTGCAGATGCACGGGAAGGCGCCGATCCAGGGAGAATATTTCCACTCGTGAGCCCGGAGACCGACCTGGAGCCAGGCGTCAGCATCGCAGAGGGCGATGCGCTGATACGGCTTCTTTTGCTGTCTTCATCGGATTCCTCTGCTGTGTGCTGGCTGATCAATTCATGCGCACGTGGGTGTGCGCAGACTTGAGGAGAAGTCATGCACATAATGGAAGGTTTCCTGCCCGTTGAACATGCCGTGGGCTGGACTGTTGCCTCGGCGCCTTTCGTTGCCTATGGCGTTCACACCGTCAAACGGCAGATTCACGAGCAGCCGGAGCAGCGAATGCTGCTCGGTGTGGCCGCCGCCTTTGCTTTCGTGCTCTCGGCGCTAAAACTCCCGTCGGTGACTGGCAGCTGTTCTCACCCCACCGGCACCGGACTCGGCGCCATTCTCTTCGGGCCGGTCGCCATGGCACCAGTCGGCGCCGTGGTGCTACTCTTTCAGGCGCTACTGCTGGCCCATGGTGGCCTGACCACGTTGGGCGCCAATATCTTCTCGATGGCCATTGTCGGACCGTTCGCTGCCACCGCCGTGTTTCGCCTGGCGCGCAGCCTGAAGCTCTCATTCGCCACCTGCGTTTTTCTCGCTGCCAGCCTGGCTGACCTGCTGACCTACGTCACTACTTCGGTGCAACTGGCCTGGGCCTTTCCCGATCCGGTCGGCGGTTTTGTCGCCTCCTTTGCCAAGTTCGCCGGCATTTTCGCAATTACCCAGATCCCGCTGGCGATCAGCGAGGGACTGCTGACGGTGGTTATTTTCAATGCGTTGGCGCGCTTCAATCCCAAGGAATTGCAGGACATGAAGGTTGTCAGCCGTAGCGAGGCGAGCGCATGAAACGCCATCAAACCCTGCTGCTGTTGATCGCCGTCGTCCTGCTCGCTGCCTTGCCGCTGTGGCTGGTACAAAAACCGGAACCAGGGCCGGATGGCAAGCCGGTCGAGATTTTTGCCGGCGCCGACAACAAGGCCAGAGATCTGATCGGGACAATTGATCCCAACTACCAGCCATGGTTTGCGCCACTGCTGGAACCAGCCAGCGGCGAGATCGCCTCGCTGCTGTTCGCCTTGCAGGCGGCCTTGGGTGCTGGCTTCATCGGCTATTACCTCGGTGCTTCGGTTACCCGCGAGAAACTGCGGCGCGAGGCGGAGAAACCGGTAGAGAAGCAGTGCCGTGCTGATTGAGCAGTCCGCCTACGCTAACCGCTGGCGCTGCGTTGCTCCTACAGCCAAAGGCATTTTCGCGCTGGGCGGGTTCGTGGCTGCCTTTGCGGCGGGGACGCCGGCGGCTGCCGTTGCGGTGGCCGGCCTCATTGTCGCCGTCACGCTGGCCGGCGCCAGAATACCCCCCGTCCGTTACTTGCGGGTGGCGGCACCGGCACTCTTCTTCCTCGCCATGAGCGGCTTGTCGCTGGCGTTTTCGTTTAACTACGCTGAAGCAGCGGGGGGGCTGTCGTTGCAACTGACCTCGGCTGGACTGCACCAAGTGGCCGAAGTTTCCGCCCGTTCGCTCGGTGCGCTGACGGCATTGTTGTTTCTGGTGTTGACGACGCCGCTGATCGACCTGATCGCGCTGCTGCGCCGCTTGAAAACACCCGAGGTGCTGCTGGAAATCATGGTGCTTTGCTACCGGATGCTTTTTGTTTTTTCCGAAGCGGTGCACGACACGCTGACCGCGCAAGCGGCTCGGCTGGGTTATGCCACGCCGCGTCTGGCCATGCGTTCGCTCGGCGAACTGGCGGCCAATCTGACCCTGCAGGTCTGGCAGCGCGCCCACGCCTTGCACGTCGCCGCGCAAGCCCGCAACAACGACGGCCCGCTGCGCTTCCAGGAAGCGATTTTCGACCATGCCGGCCGCGATATAGCCGTCGCGGCCACCGCCGGCGTCGCGTTGATCGCGCTGGCGGTGGGGATGGGAATGGCATGACCGCACCGAGCCACGCCACGCTGCTTGCACTGGAGGGCGTCAGCTTCCGTTATCCCGACGGCGCCATTGGGCTGGACGGCTGTTCGCTCGCCATCCGGCGCGGTAGCCGCAATGCCCTGATCGGCGCCAATGGATCGGGCAAGACGACCCTGTTCCAGCATGCCAACGGCCTGCTGCGGCCGCAGTCGGGGGGCGTGCGCTACGCCGGAGAAGCCGTCGAATACAGCCGTAGCGGCCTGCGCACGCTGCGTACCCGTGTCGGCATGGTGTTCCAGAATCCGGACCAGCAGCTGTTTTCGGCCAGCGTCCAGGAAGATGTTTCCTTTGGGCCGCTCAATCTCGGCCTGGACCGGGAAACGGTGCGCGAGCGGGTTGCCGCGGCGCTACAGGCGGTGGGGATGCTGCGTTTTGCCGACAAGGCAGTGCACAACCTGAGCTTTGGACAAAAGAAACGGGTCTGCATCGCCGGCGTGCTGGCGATGGAGCCCGAGTTGCTGGTGCTCGACGAGCCGATGGCCGGTCTGGATCACGGCATGCAGGAGGAATTGCTGGCGGTACTGGAGGGGCTGCACGCCCGGGGCATTACCCTGTTGCTGTCAACACACGATATCGACTTTGCCTACCGCTGGGCCGACCAGATTCATCTGATGGTGGCGGGACGTTGCGCGGTTTCGCTGGAAGCGCCGAATCTTGCGGATTGCGCCGATGACTTGGCGGCCGTGGGGCTGCCCCTGCCGCAGGTCATTGCCCTGCATCGTCAATTGGCCGCGAGCGGACTGCTGGCGGCTGATCGGCGACCGCGAACTTGTGCCGAACTGTTGACCATGCTGAAAACGAATGACTGTAGAAAGGGAGAACCATGTTGCGTAGCGTGACCATCACCCGCAGGAGTGTCGACTGATGTCGGGCAAGGTTTGGTTTGTTGGCGCCGGTCCGGGCGACCCGGATCTGCTGACTGTCAAGGGCAAGCGTCTGCTGGAAGAAGCGGGTGCGATTCTTTACGCCGGTTCCTTGGTCGACCGGGCGGCAACGCTATTCGGCCCGCCGGGTTGCGAGATTCGCGACTCGAAGGACATGACGCTGGAGGAGATGACCGCCTGGTTGCTAGAACAGTGCACCCGGCATGCCACCGTCATCCGTTTGCAAACCGGCGACCCGGGTCTGTATGGCGCTTTGATCGAGATGACGCGGCCATTGACCGCTGTCGGCATCGAATGGGCCGTGGTACCGGGAGTTTCCTCCGCATTTGCCTCGGCGGCCGCAGCCGGCGAAACGCTGACGCTGCCGGAAGTGACGCAGACGGTGATCCTCACCCGCGTCGCCGGACGCACGCCGATGCCGCCGGGCGAGGATCTCGAGTCTCTTGCGGCCCACCGCGCCACGCTGTGCATATTCCTTTCCATCACGCTGTTGCAAGAAGTACAGCGCGCGCTGCGTGCCGCAGGCTGGGCCGAGGATGCGCCGATCCTGGTGGTACAGAAGGCGAGCTGGCCCGGCGAGGAGAAAATCATTCGCGGCACCCTGGCCGACATCAAGCAGAAATGCCAGGCCGAGAAAATCGGTAGCCAGGCGATGATCATCGCCAGCCCGACGCTGGGTGCCGCCGACTGGCCCGACCTGGCCCGCTCAAAACTTTACGACCCGGCGTTTACGCACCGCTTCCGCCGGACTTCAGGGAGTACCCATGGATAACACGACGTTGCTGCTCGTCGGCCACGGTTCGCGCAACCGTGCCGGCAACCAAGAGACGCTGCATTTCGCTGCCCAGTGGCGGGAACGCCATCCGGACTGGCGGATCGAGGTCTGTTTCATCGAACATGCCGATGTATTGCTCAACGCAGGTCTCGATCAGGCCGCCAAGGGCGCTCGGCGGGTGCTGGTCGTTCCCTTCATCCTGAACGCCGCCGGCCACGTCAAGATGGAGTTGCCGGCGGCGCTGGTGGCTGCCAGGGAGCGGCACCCCGAAGTCGAATTTTCGGTTACCCGCCACTTGGGTATGGGACGGGAAATCTTCGCGGTACTGCAAGGCCAACTGGAACGGCTAATGAAGGCGCTGAACGTGCCGGACCCGCAGACCACCGGCGTGGTGCTGCTCGGTCGCGGTTCTTCCGACGCCGGTGCCAATGGCGAACTGGCCAGGATGGCACGCTGGATTTTCGAGGCCAACGAGCATGAACTGGTCGATCTGGCCTTTACCGGGATCACCTGGCCGCGTCTGGAAACCGCCGTGCAGCGCCAGGCGAAACTGGGCATGACGCAGATCTGCATCCTGCCGGTCTACCTCTTCACCGGCGTGCTGATCGAACGCATCCAGGCGCAGGTCGAGCGGCTCAAGGCCCAGTATCCGCAGATTGCGTTCGGGCTCGGAACGCATTTCGGTTTCGACAAGGGCGTCTTTGACCTGCTCGATGCCAAGGCGGCAAGCCGCGAACTGCCGGAAGGCAGCCTGCTCGAATGCGACGGCTGCAAGTACCGCGAAGTGGCTGAGGACGAACATCTGCACGAGCACACGCACACCGCTACCGGCGGCTGCGGCCATCATCCGGATGATGGGCATGGCCACGCCGGCGATCACCATTCCCATTGTCAACATGCACAGGCCTGAACTGCCATGAATATGCCCACTACTGCCAACAATGTCGTTACCGAACAACTGACCGCCGCCGGGCGTGCCATCGAGCACGACTCCTTTGCCGTCATCGACGCCGAAGCCGGCCCGCACAGCTATACGGCCGAGCAATGGCCGCTGGTGCGTCGCATGATCCACGCCAACGCCGATTTCGAATTCAACGGCCTGACCGTCTTCCACCCGCAGGCGATGCAGGCCGGTCTGGCCGCCGTGCTCAAGGGCGGGACGCCGATCGTCGCCGACGTCGAAATGATCTGCGTTGGCCTTTCGGCGCCGCGCCTGAAGCACTTCGGCATGAGCACCCACCACTATATTTCCGATCCGGACGTGATCGAGCAGGCCAAGGCCGAAGAGACCACCCGCGCCGTGCAGGCCATGCGCAAGGCGCACCGTCTGGGCAAGCTGGACGGGGCGATTGTCGGTATCGGCAATGCGCCGACTGCGCTGATCGAGGTCGTGCGCCTGGTGCGTGAAGAAGGCGCCCGCCCGGCGCTGATCATCGGCATGCCGGTCGGTTTTGTCTCGGCGGCCGAATCGAAGGATCTGCTGATGACGGTCAAGGACATCCCCTGGGTGGCCATTCGTGGCCGCAAAGGCGGCTCGACGCTGGTCGTCGCGGCCATCCACGCCCTGCTCGGGGTGGCCGAAGCCGAACAGAAACGGGTGGCATGAGCGCAAAGCCGTCGCCGGCCTCCGGCAAGATTCGCAAGGGTGACGGCCGCCGCGAGCGGGGCAACCGCACCGGCTTCACCACCGGTGCCTGCTCGGCGGCGGCGGCGCGGGCCGCCGTGCTCGGCCTGGTGACCGGCCAGGTGCCGGAGAGCGTGCTTTGCCGCTTGCCCAATGGCCGGGAGGCGATGTTCGCGGTCATCGACGGCCGGGTCGAAGGCGAGGGTCCGGAGCGCGCCGCGCATGCCGCCATCGTCAAGGATGCCGGCGATGATCCGGATGCCACTCACGGCGCCCACCTGACCGCCGATGTCCGTCTGTTGCCGCACTGCGCCGGCCAACTCGAACTGAAAGGCGGCCCCGGTGTCGGCATCGTGACCAAGCCCGGTCTCGGTCTGGAAGTTGGCGGCCCGGCAATCAACCCGGTTCCCCGGCGCAATATCCGCGACAATGTCGCCGCCGCCGCCGCCGAACTGCTCGAACACAGCGGACTGGAGGTCATCATTTCCGTGCCCGGCGGCGAGGAAATGGCGAAGAAGACACTCAATGCCCGTCTAGGCATTCTCGATGGAATCTCCATCCTCGGCACGACCGGCATCGTCCGCCCGTATTCGACGGTGGCTTTCCGCGCCAGCGTCGTGCAGGCGGTTGGCGTCGCCGCCAAACAGGGACAGACCAGCGTGGTGTTCACCACCGGCGGTCGAACCGAGAAATTCGCCATGGAACAGTTGCCGGAACTCGACCAATCCTGCTTCGTCCAGATGGGCGATTTCGTCAAGGCGGCTTTTCAGACAGCCGTCAAACGGAGCATGCCCCGCGTCTATGTCGGCGCCATGGTCGGCAAGCTGACCAAGATGTGCCAGGGGCTTGCCGTTACTCATGCCTGGAAGGCCGAGATCGACCGCGACCTGCTCGCCGAATCGGCGCAGGAAGTCGGCGCGCCGCCGGATCTGGTCGAGAAAATCCGTGTCGCCGAAACCGCTCGTTTTGCCGCCGAAGGCCTCGCCGAACTCGGCTTGACCGTCGATTTTCACCGTGCGCTGACGCGCAAGGCCATCCGCAGCCTGAAATCCTGCTACCCGGGCGACTATCAGTTGACCGTTCTGGTCTGCGATTTCGAAGGGCGGTTCATTTGCCGCATGGAAGAACATGAAGCCCTCTGAATCCTGCAACCTGATCGGCATCCTCGATGACGGCTGGGCCGGCCTGTCCGAGACCGCGCGTCAGCGCCTCATTGCGGCCGACTTGGTGATCGGCGCCGGCCGCACCCTGGATCTGGTGCGTCCTTACTTGCCCGGCAGCGCCACCCTGACGGACATGGATGGCGTCCTCGGCCAGGTGGCGGGCTGGATTGTTGCTGCCCGGGATGCTGGTCAGACCGTTGCTGTTCTGGCGACCGGCGATCCGCTTTGCCACGGTATCGCCTCCTGGCTGACCGGCAAACTGGGCCGCGACTGCTTCGAAATCCTGCCGGCAGTCTCCACCCTGCAACTTGCCTTCGCCCGGTTCAAGTTCCCCTGGCAGGATGTCAGGATCGCCTCCTGCCACAGCGCCGACGCCGGCGAATGGTTCGTCGGCGCGACGCCCGATCATGGTCTTTACCAGGCAATGCGCACGATTGCACTGCATCCGCGTGTCGCGCTGTTCACCGGCCCGGAAAACACCGTGGCCCGACTGGCTCGGGCACTGATCACCGCCGGTTACGGCGACGATGTGACACTATCGGTTGCCAGCCGCTTGCTGTTGCCCGACGAGCAGTTGTTCCCCAGCCGCGCGGCGGTCGACGTGGCGAACAGCGTATTTCCCGAACCCAACGTCGTGCTGGTCGAACGCCGTGCCGATGCCACGCCAAATCGCCGGCAACCTGCCTTCGGCCTGGAAGATCTCGAATACATCCAGCGCGCTCCGGAAAAGGGGCTGATCACCAAGCAGGAGGCGCGCGCATTGTCGCTCGCCAAGCTGCGCCTGGCGCCGGATGCCATTGTCTGGGATATCGGCGCCGGTGCCGGTTCGGTCGGTCTGGAAGCGGCGCGCCTGGCCCCGCACGGCCATGTCTGGGCCATCGAGAAGAACGCAGAGGATGCCGCCAACGCCCGTGCCAATGCCGAGCGCTTTCGCATTGGCAACTACTCGCTGACCGAAGGCAAAGCGCCGCTCCACCTCGACACCTGGCCGGACCCGGATGCCGTGTTTATCGGGGGTTCCGGCGGAGAGCTGAACGAACTGATCTACCTGATTCTTGGCCGCCTGAAACCCGGCGGCCGGCTGGTGATGAACTTCGTCACCATCGAAAATCTCGCCACCGCCACCGCCGCCCTGGCTGCCGCCGGTACTGCCTGGGATGTCGTCCAGTTGCAGGCCAGCCGCAGCCAGCCCATCCTCGACATGCACCGGTTGGCTGCCCAGAACCCGGTGTGGATTGTGACTGCAAGCAAGGAAACCTTATGACTACCATCCTCCCTCCCCCCTTCCCACGGAAGGGGGTGACGCCGGTTCAGCCGTTACGCGGCTTCCATGTTAGTGAAATCACGCCTCCTTGGGGCGGCCCGGCGGAGGCGCCATGACTCATTATGGAAAACTGATCGGCGCCTCGCTCGGCCCCGGCGACCCCGAACTGATTACCCGGCGCAGTTGGGCCGCCCTGCAATCGGGCGCCCGTTGGCTGTACCCGGTAAAGAAAGCCGAGGAAAAATCTTACGCGCTGTCAGTCGTCGAACGAGGCGGCTTGCCTGTTCCCGCGGATGCCGTGGAACTCGTCTTCCCGATGACGCGCGATGCGGAAATCCTGACCAGGGCCTGGGCGCGCGCCGCCGCCCAGACCGCCGAACTGCTCGCCGCAGGCCGCGATCTGGTGTTTCTGGTCGAAGGCGACGCCTCCACCTTCGCCACCTTCGGGCATCTCGCCCGCATGGTCCGCGAACTGGTGCCCGAGATCGAGGTGGAAACGATCCCCGGCGTTTCTTCCTTTGCCGCCGCCGCCGCTACTACGGGAACGACACTGGCCGAAGAAGACGAAACCCTGGCGATCATTCCCGCCGCCTACGGCGTTGGCGTCATCGACCACCTGCTCGACGAGTTCGACACGCTGGTGCTGCTCAAGGTCAAGCCGCTACTCGATGAAGTTCTCGAGTTGCTGGAAAACCGCGGCCTCCTGGCGACCAGCTGCTTCATCGAAAAGGTCGGTTCGCCCGATGAACGCATCGTGCGCGATGTCGCGACCCTCAAGGGCGAAAAGGTCAATTACCTGTCGCTGCTGCTGGTCCAGAATCCCAAGCGCGCGCGCGGCGAATTGCGCCGTGGTTGCCGCAAGCGCAAGGAAGCCCTGGCGGCGTAACCGGCATAGAAATCCAGGATATGCAAACCCCCGCGCCATGAAAATCGCCGTCGTCTCCATTACTCGCCACGGTATTGCGCAGGCCGGTAAAGTCGCCGCGGCATTGCCGGGCGCCCAGCTGTTCGCCCCGGAAAAATTTCGGGCCGAAGCCGAAACCGCAGTGGCCAACACTTCGCCCGGCAGCGCCCACTGCTATCCCGGCAAGCTCGGCGACCAAGTGCCTGCGCTATTTGCCAATTTCGATGGCATCGTGGCCATCGTTTCGCTGGGCGTGATGGTCCGCCTGATTGCGCCGCACCTCGGCAACAAGGCAATCGACCCGGCCGTGGTGGTGGTCGACGAGGCCGGAAAGTTCGCCATTCCGATACTCTCCGGCCACCTGGGCGGCGCCAATGCGCTGGCTGGGCATCTCGCCACCGCGCTCGGTGCCGTCCCGGTATTGACGACGGCATCCGACGTCCGCCAGACGCTGGCTGTCGACTTGCTCGGCCGTGAATTGGGCTGGACCGCCGAAGCGACGCACGAGGAAATCGTGTGCGCCAGTGCCGCCGTCGTGAATGACGAGCCGGTAGCGCTGGTACAGGAAGCCGGCAGTGATGACTGGTGGCGCGGCCATGCCAACGGCCGTACCGGCCCCTTGCCCGCCAACTTGCAGCGTTTTGCCCGGCTGGAAGACGTCGTCCCGGACGATTTTGCCGCTGTGTTGTGGATCAGCCGCCGCGAAATGCCGGCCGATTACGCGGCAAAGCTCAGCGGCAAGCGTGTGGTTTATCGTCCAGGCAGCGGTGCATGAAAATCGCTCTCGGTCTTGGCTGCGATAGGGAAACCCCGGCCGCCACCATTGCCCAGGCCATAGACGAGGCATTGGCATCCTGCGGTGCGCGCTCTGCCGATGTGGCCGCCGTCGCCAGCATCGACCTCAAGGCCGATGAGGCCGGCCTGTTGCAGGTGTCGCGGGAACGCGGCTGGACCATCCGTTTCTATCCGGCCGCCGAACTGGCTGCGGTCGAGGTGCCCAATCCCTCTGAAACCGTCCGCAATTACACCGGCACGCCATCGGTTGCCGAAGCCGCGGCGCTGCTTGCCGGTGGTGCCGACAAGACTCAGTTGATTATCGAAAAACACAAGCTGCGTGGCCCGGATGGCCGCAATGCAACCGTCTCCATCGCAAGGATTACCCAATGAACATACCCCAGCAGAAAACCGGAAAAATCATGCTCGTCGGCCTCGGCCCGGGCTGCAACGAACACCTGACTGCCCGAGCCCGGGCTGCCATTGCCGAAGCCGACACGGTGATCGGCTACGTCACCTACATCCGTCTGGTGGCCGATTTGGTCGAGGGCAAGGAAGTCATCAAGAAACCGATGACCGAAGAACTTGACCGTGCCATCGAGTCGCTCGACCGCGCCCGCCAAGGCAAAAAAGTGGCGCTCATTTGCTCTGGCGACGCCGGGGTGTACGGCATGGCCGGGCCCACCTTGGAGGTGCTGTTCCAGGCCGGGTGGACGCCTGAGTCGGATATCGAAGTCGAAATCGTTCCCGGCGCTTCGGCTCTCAATACCTGCGCCGCACTGGTTGGCGCGCCCCTGACGCACGACTTCTGCGCCATTTCGCTCTCCGACCTGTTGACGCCATGGCCGACGATTGCCCGCCGCCTCGACGCCGTGGCCTATTCCGATTTTGTCGTCGCTCTCTACAATCCGAAGAGCGGGCGCCGCGCGCGGCAGATCCTCGAAGCCCAGCGCATCTTCCTGCGCCACCGCGATCCGCAGACGCCGGTGGCCATCGTCAAGTCCGCCTACCGGCCGAAGCAGCATATCGAATTCACCACCCTCGACAAGATGGGCGAAAGCGACATCGGCATGCTGTCGACCGTGCTGATCGGTAATTCCAATACCTTCATCAAGCACGGCCTGATGGTCACGCCGCGCGGCTACGCGAATAAATATGCGGTCGAAGGCAGTGAACGGGCCACCAAGGAAGGTGAACAGGCGGGCCGCTCGTTGTCCTCCGGCTTGGATGGCTGGCTGGCGACGATACAGGCCAGCGGCAAGAACGCCGCCGAACTGGCGCAGGAATACCGGCTGCCAGTGGAGTACATCGCGGCCGTGTTGGTCGAACCGTTGGCAACGGAAACAGACTGCCGCGCGGAGGCCGCATGAACGCACCGGATATTGAGCGGCTTGGTCTTGTCTCTCTGGTCGGGGCAGGCCCTGGCGATCCCGAACTGATTACGCTGAAGGCCCTGCGCCTGATCCAGTCGGCCGATGTGGTGGTCTACGACAATCTGGTTGGCCCGGAGATACTCGATTTCATTGAGCCAACGGCGGAGCGCATCTACGTCGGCAAGATGGCGAGCAACCACACGCTGCCGCAGGAGGAAATCAGCCAGCTGTTGCTGACGCGGGCGCAGTCCGGCAAGCGGGTGGTCCGGCTCAAGGGTGGCGACCCCTTCGTTTTTGGGCGCGGTGGCGAGGAGATGGATCTCCTGCTCGCCGCAGGCATCGCCGTCGATATCGTGCCCGGCGTGACTGCCGCGCTGGGCGCTGCCGCCAGTTTCGGGTTCCCGCTGACTCACCGTGATTACGCGCAGAGCTGCGTGTTCGTCACCGGGCATCTCAAGAGCGATCATGTCGAAATGAACTGGACGGCACTGGCCCAGCCCAATCAGACCCTCGTCATCTACATGGGTGTCTCCGGCCTCGAAACGATAGCCGCCAATCTGCAAGCCGCCGGCCTAGCCGGCGATACGCCTGCCGCCCTGGTCTACAAGGCCACCTTGCCAGCCCAACGCATTTATCGCAGTACCTTGTCGGAACTACCCGAAACGGCGCGGGTGCATGCCGTCAAACCGCCGGCGCTGGTCGTCATCGGGCAGGTACTCGGTTTGCTGAACGGGGATGATCGATGCCGACTGCAACCGTCCTCCACGAGGACCGGCGTTGCTTGATTCCCGCTTAGGAGCATCGATGAACGAAGAACATGACAAGCAACACAGCGGCGATCGCGACGCCGGCGTCAAAGCGATGCCCGGACTCGAATGGTAATGGCGTCCTGTCCTGCACTGTTCGTCGCCGCTCCCGCCTCCGGCCAGGGCAAGACCACCGTGGTCGCCGCGCTCGCCCGGCTGCATGCGCGTCAAGGCCGTAAAGTACGCGTCTTCAAATGCGGGCCGGATTTTCTCGACCCGCAGATCCACGCGATCGCCAGCGGTTCATCCTGCTACAACGTCGACCTGTGGATGTGTGGCGAAGCCGACGCCGTGTGGCGACTGGCCGAAGCAGCACGCGATGCCGACCTGATCCTGGTCGAAGGCGTCATGGGACTCTACGACGGCAAGCCGGCCGCCGCCGAACTCGCTGCGCGCCTCGGCCTGCCGATCCTCGCCGTGATCAACGGCTCGGCGATGGCCGAGAGCTTTGGCGCCATCGCCTACGGACTCAAGCACTACCGGCCGGGAACGCAGCTCGACGCGGTGTTCGCCAACCGGGTCGGCAGCGCCTATCACGCCGAATTGCTGGAAAACAGCCTGCCCCCCGATATCGCCTGGTACGGCCACCTGCCGCGCGACGCGGATGCCGCCATGCCGGAAAGACATCTCGGCCTGCTGCCGGCTGCCGAGATCGAAGATCTCGTGCAACGCATCGACCGCATGGCCGACCTGCTGGCGACGACCGCTGCTGCCGCACTGCCGCCGCCGGTGTCATTTGCGCCCGCCAACGCACCCGTCATAGCGCCCTTGCTCGCCGGCAAGACCATCGCTGTCGCCCGCGATACGGCCTTCTGTTTTCTCTACCCGGCCAATCTCGACTGCCTTGTTGCGCTCGGCGCACGCCTCGAATTCTTTTCGCCGCTGGCCGACAAAGCATTGCCCGATTGCGACGCGGTATGGTTGCCGGGCGGCTACCCGGAATTGCACGCGGTACGACTCGCCGACAATCGTGCACTGTGGCTAGCGCTGGCTGACCACGTTGACGCCGGCAAGCCGCTACTCGCCGAATGCGGCGGCATGATGGCGCTGTTCGATACGCTGGTCGACATTGACGGTCACTGCCACGCGGTTGGCGGCCTGCTGCCGGGGCAGGTGACCATGCAGAAGCGCCTCGCCGCGCTCGGACTGCAGGAGGTCGAACTGCCCGAAGGCAAGCTGCGCGGCCACACCTTCCACTACTCGCAAGCGCAAACTCCGCTCGAAGCACTGGCCATGGCGAGCCGCGCCGATGGCCGTCGCGGTGAGGCCATCTATCGCCGCCAGCGCCTGACCGCGAGCTACATGCACCTCTACTTCCCTGCCAATCCGGAAGCGGCCGCCCGGTTGTTTTTGGCTTAAGAGCCTATTTCAGTAGGGAGAGTGGCATACCGCTCTCCCTACTGAAATAGGCTCTAAACCACCGGCAAGTCCATCGAGACAATGCGTCAGTAATGTATTGCTTCAATAGCGGTTAAAATCGGCGGCCGGAATAAGGAGGGGAAGAGACAATGGCGACCAGCCAGAACGAGACATCTTATACGCAGCCGGGTTATCGCTACTATGTGCTGGCCGTACTGACTTCAGCGTATGTTTTTAACATCGTCGATCGGCAGATTCTGTCCATCCTCCAGGAACCCATCAAGCGGGAGCTGGGACTGGCCGATAGCCAGCTGGGATTGCTCACCGGCTTTGCCTTTTCCATTTTTTATGTGTCGTTGGGGTTGCCGATTGCCCGCTGGGCCGATCACGGCGTGCGCCGCAATATCATTGCCATGTCGGTGGGGTTGTGGAGCGTGATGACCGCTGTTTGCGGCCTGGTGCACAATTTCTGGCAGCTGCTGCTGGCGCGCATGGGCGTGGGTGTCGGCGAAGCCGGCTGCACGCCGCCTGCACATTCCATGCTGTCGGATATGTTCCCGCCCAACAGGCGCGCAACGGCGTTGGGGACTTATAACGTCGGCGTCAGCATCGGCATACTCTTCGGTTTTCTCATGGGAGGCTGGCTGCAGGAATTCTTTGGCTGGCGGATGGCTTTTTTTGCCGTGGGCATGCCCGGTCTTCTGCTTGCGCTGATTATTCGTCTGACAGTGAAAGAGCCGCCAAGGGGATTTGCCAGCGGCCGCAAGCAGACGGAAATTGCCCCGAATCATTCCGCTTCGATTACGGAGGTCATCAAGCTGCTCTGGTCAAATCGCACATCCCGCCATATGGTGTTGGCGGCCGGTTTTTGGTCGATGACCGCCTATGGATTGATGACCTGGCTGCCCTCTTTTCTGATTCGATGCCATGGTTTGAGCACGGGCACCGTCGGCACCTGGCTGGCGCTCATCATGGGCATTGGCGGCGGTATAGGAACATTCTTCGGCGGCCCGCTCGCTGATCGCCTGGGGCGGATTGATAAACGCTGGTATCTCTGGATCAGCTGCGCGAGTGCGGCGTTGTCGATTCCCTTTCTGTTAGCCGCCTTCACGGCGGGCAGCAGTACTCTGGCGCTGGTTTGCCTTATTCTGCCCTGTTCGACGCTGATGCTCTATATGGCCTGTGTCATTACTGTCGCCCACGGCCTGGTGGAGAATCACATGCGGGCAATCTCCTCTGCGGTGATACTGCTGGTCAATAATGTGATCGGGGTGGGATTGGGGCCGCTGCTGATTGGCGTGGTCAGCGACCTATTTGCGCCGACGGCAGGGGTTGATAGTCTTCGTTATGCCTTGATGATAATCACCACCGCGGCGTCGCTGCTGGCCATCCTGCACTTTGTGCTGGCTGCGCGCCATATCCGCCGGGAGGCAATATCGCTGTAGCAGGCATTCGCTCTTCCGACGGCTGAGGTTTCCCAGAGCGGGTGTCTGTGTCTTAAGGGCGATGGAAATCCAAAGATCGCCGCCGCGCCATCATGTACCTATGATGCCGAACAGTTAACCTAAAAACCGCAGTCGGACAATGCTATTTGCATTATTGTCGAACAAGCGGAATGTTTTCGGTGGGCCGGTGCAAAGGCATCACCGGCTACGAGTGCCGTTCTGGTCACCAACACGGATTACGAGGTGCTCAGCCTCGGCCAACTCTATCGTGACCGGGACGATGCCGAGAATGCCTTTGACGGACTCAAAAATCAGTGGGGTTGGGGCGGATTTCCCAGGCACGATCTGCACCGCTGCCAACTTGCCGCCCGCTCACATCGCCATTCCCGGTTTTCTGTCCGGCACTCGACCGGCCTGCGCAAATTCTTGCCAAGTTTTCGACTATCGGGCACAGCTTCGATATGATTTGGGTTCGGCGCTGTTTAAAGCCGAACATCCGATAGCGACAGGGCATTGCCGGGGAATGCTTACATTGAAGTTCGAGTATTTCTGGCGATATGCATGGTAGATTTATCCGACTCAAGGAGGGAACGATGATTTGGCTCGATCTAGTGATGACGCTGGCGTTGGCTCAGTACATAGTGTTTAGTGTGTTGGTTGGTCGTGCTCGCGGCCTTTATGGCATAAAGGCGCCAGCGACTACCGGACATGAAATCTTTGAGCGCTATTTCCGTGTGCACGCGAATACGCTGGAGCTGCTTGTCGCGCTGATTCCATCGATGTGGCTGGCGGCAAAATACTGGTCGCCTGAGTGGATTGCCGCCGTCGGCGCCGTGTATCTTGTTGGCCGGACGATCTATTGGCGGGCGTATGTGAAGAATCCTGCGTCGCGCTCGCTGGGGTTCGCTCTTAGCATGTTTCCGATCATGGGTTTGCTTTTGAGCATTCTGGCGGGAATTGCCATGGGCGGCTGAATTGTTGTCGCGGGAGCATGTTATTGTCATGACTACGGGTAATCAACGGGACAAACCGAGAAACAGCCGCAATTTTGTGAGGCTCTCATGATGAGAAACAAGATAGCGTTTATCCTTGCCATGCTGATGGCGTCGGCAGCCTGCTTGGCCGACGTGGATCGGCAGTGTCTGAACGATTGCACCCAAAGCGGACGTCAGCGCGCCATTTGCGTGGCGAAATGTTCATCGGATTCCGGCGTGGCAGGCCAAGCGGATTCTTCTGCCCCTACTTTGGAGTCATTCATGCAGGGGTATAAAGCCGCCTCGGAAGGGAAAGAGCCGGATGCCGAAGGCACCGAAGCTCAAATACAGTCCCAAATGACGAGAGAGCTTGATGCGGCTTGCAAGAAAGAAAATCAGCAGGCGTGTAGCGATCTCAAGAAAATGCTGCTTGGGAAGTAGAAACATTTGCGAAAATAGCTTGTGGCGCGAACGAGCCTCGCCCTTGAACAATCGGCTGCGGAGATGCGCCCGCATTGATCTGCCGCATCTCCAGCGGCGCCGGCCAAGCCTGGAGGTGTTCAGCCAAAGGCAGTTTATACTGCGCTAGCGGAACACGCCTCTGGCCGATTCGTTTACGAAGCATTAAATTAAAACAATTACATCAGGAAGAGACATGCATATCATCGGAAATCCACTGTTGTCCCGCCGCCGGCTGAGGATGCTGTTGCTTACGTTTGCGCTCGGTGTCGCCCCGCTGGTCTGGGCACAGACTGAGGCCGCTGCGGCCACGACCCACTTCGGCGTCGGCGAAATGTTCATGCAGGCGCACATCGTTGTGAAGGCGGTGACGATTTTTCTCGCTTTCTGCTCCTTGCTGACTTGGGCGGTTTTTCTTGAAAAGACGCTGGTCTACTCGCGCGTGCGCCGTGCCAACGAGATCTTCCTGAAAAGTTTTCGCCGGCAGGCCGCCGGTCGCGATCTGCCCAACGCCCACGACGAAAGCGCGATGGGCCGGATGTGGCAGGCGGCTTGCGAAGAACTCAATTGTTTTCGCACCACCCACTCCGCCACGCCGACACCGCACCAGGCCGATCGGCTGCTGCAACGGATGGCGCTGAGCGCCGGCGTCGTGCAGGAACGCGAGTTGTCGCGCCTCGGCAACATGATGGGCGTGTTGGCGACCATCGGTTCCACCTCCCCCTTCGTCGGCCTGTTCGGCACCGTGTGGGGCATTCTCAACAGCTTCGCCCATATCGCAGTGAGCAAATCGACGAACCTCGCGGTCGTCGCGCCGGGCATCGCCGAAGCGTTGCTGGCGACGGCCATCGGCCTCTTCGCCGCCATTCCGGCAGTCATGATCTACAACAAGTTCGTGCGCGACATCAACGGCTTCGTCGGTGCGCTGGACAACTTCTCGGCGGAAATGATCGCCATCGTCTCGCGAAAATTCGACTCGGCGGGCTAAGGCATGACTATCCAGCTAGGCTCGGGCGCGCAGGTCAAGCGTCACAGCTATCAGCAGAACGCCGAGATGAACGTCACCCCGTTCGTCGATGTGATGCTGGTACTGTTGATCATCTTCATGGTGGTGGCACCGCTGGCGACCGTGGACGTACCGGTGGATCTGCCGCCCAACGCGGCCGCACCCAAACCGCCGCCGACCGAACCGGTGTATATCAGCGTGCAGAAGCAGGGCACGGTGTATGTGCAGAACGTGGCCACCAGCCTCGGCGGCGTATCGGCGGCGCTGCATGTCCTGACCAAGGGCGACACGGAGACGCGCGTCTTCCTGCGCGGCGACATGCATGCCGAGTACGGCCATCTGATGGCGGTGATGAACGTGCTGCAAAAGGACGGCTACACCAAGATCGGCCTGGTCGCCGAAGACGCCAACCAAACCGCGGCGCAGTGAGTCGAGCTTGAGCAACGTCGGGAAAAAATCCGCCGGGTGGTTGGCGCGTTCAGGTTCGCTGGCCGTGTCCTTGGTGCTGCATGCAGCGCTGTTATGGTGGCTGCTCTCGGCCAATCTGGCCGGGGACGGGTTTGCCCTGCAAGAGGTGTCCGCGATCAGCATCGAGCTGGTCGCTCCGCCGCCACCACCTCCGCCGCCACCGCCGCCGCCAGAAGTCAAACCCGAGATCAAGCCGGTAAAGGCGCCCCTGCCCAAGCGCGCCCCGCCCCCTGTCCCCAAGGAAGAGCCCGGTCCGCCGGTGCACGAGATTTCGACCAAGGATGACGAATGGGTGGCGCCGAGAGTCAACAGCAACAAGAGCTTCGTCATGGGAGCGCGAAGGGCGCCGCCCGATTATGCCGCGAAGGTCAAGGGACGGGTCGTCGCCAACATGCGCTATCCGACCGACGCGGTGTACGAGGCGCCGCGCGGCTTCAAGGGCGATCCCAAGGTGCTGATCCAGCAGTGCTTCATCAGCTATGAAATTACCATCGATCGTAACGGCAATATGCTGTCGTACAAGATAGAACCCTGCGGCATCGAAAAGCTCGATGCCGCTGCCGACGAGGCATTGCGCAAATCCGGTCCCTACCCGCCGCCGCCCGATCAGGGCGCGGAATCCTATGTGATTTACGGCGTGCAGATCTTCCGGACGAAATAAGAGGAGACATTGATGAAGCGCTTACATCGAAAAACTATTGCGGCCGTCATCGCCATCCTGCTGTCCGGCTGCGCATCCACGCCGCAAAAAATCGCGCTCCGCCCGGTCAGCGAGCCGCAGCCGGTGGTGGCGGGCCACAAGGCCAGCTTCGAGTGCAGGGAGGCCGAGAAGCCGCTCCAGGAGGTGGTCTGCGCCGACGAAATGCTTTCTGCTTTGGATCATGAGATGGCGCAGTCCTATCGGCAAAACCTGCGTTCCCTCGACCTGGTCGGGCGCATGCAACTCATCGCCAACCAGCGCCGCTGGCTGCTGAGCCGTGCCCCGCAATGCCAGGTGGCGGACACGCGCCTTGGCATCGGCAAGCCTGACCCGGCACAAGTCAGCTGCCTCAAGACCCGTTATGCCGCACGCATCGCCGAACTCAAAGCCTGGCCGCAGCCGCAAGCACGCAAGCTGATCGGTGCGAGGTTTCACCCGCTCGGCGCCTATGTCGAGTTCCGCGTCGTGGATGATCGCGACCCGGCGATTTGCCGCGATTTTGCCAAGCGCTTCAACGATGCGATAAGCGACAACGGCGCACTCGATTTTTCGCGCATGGGCGGCTTTGCTCAAATCGCCGGTTCGCATGGCGTCGCCAGCGCCAGTAGCGAAGGCCACCGCTACGACGTGGCGCTGAACGACGCCGGCCCCTATGCGAGTTACCAGATGCGTGCCTATGGCCTCGGCATTGACGGCCAAGCGCGAATCAACGACAACTCCTTGGGCGAGTGGATTTCCCAGTTGCCCAATTCGGGGGGGCGTTTTGGCAGCATGTCGTCGCAGACGCGCGATTATGCCGCCATCGATGTGTTCGGCCTTGTGTCGGACAATACGCTGCGCCGCTATGCGCTTGCCACCGAAACCTGGGGTTACTACTCCGCCGGTGCGCGCGGCGAATCGGCATACGCCGGCCTCTATGACGTGAGCGGAGGCAGTGCGCAACCACGTTGTCTTTACCAGACCTATCTGACGCCGCCGATACACAAAACTTTCGACAACCTGCCGGCATACAAGGAACTCGCCGCCGCGCTCGACGTGCTGTCGGGCGACATCATCGGCAATCTTGCGGCGGACGAACGCCGCGACGAGACCTTGCTCCAGCGCGAAACCGAATGGATACTCTTCAACATGCCGCTGGTGGTGCTCGCCGATGCCGAGCGCTTTGGACGTACTGGCGCGCTGCGCCAGCGCCATGACGCTGCGCTCGAGGCCATCTTCAACTGGTCGGAGCGCAACGTGCCGAGCAAGCTTCATTACCGCCGCCTGATGCCGCTGATCCAGCCGGCGCAGGCCGAGTTGATCACCGTGTTCCAGCGAACGCAGGGCCTGAAGCCGGACGAGGCCGCAGCGGCTGCCGATCTGCTGTTGATCGACGTGATCGACCGTGCCGCCGAATCGCTGGGCGATTATGCCGTCACCGCCGCCGCACCGTTGGCGCCCTTTGCCAACTACCAGCCGCGCTATGCCGTCGCGCCGGCACCGGGGGATCTCGAACGTGGCCGGCGCATCGCCACGCTGCACAGTGCGCTGATCAATCGCGCCGGCCCGGAAGTGATCAACGATTTCATCCGGTACGAATTTGCCGCAGCGGACCGTCCCCGTGGTCTCGGCCCTGCCGGCGACACGGCCTTGATGGCCGCAGTCCGCGTGCCGGAGGCGATCAGGCAACTGCTTGCCGCAGGGATTGACGTCAATGCGAGCAACGAATGGCACAAGACCGCATTGATGGTGGCGGCGCAAACCAACCAGCTTGCCAGCGTTCAGTTGCTGCTGGATGCCGGGGCGAGCGTGAATGCTGCCACCATCGCCTGGCATAGGGACGGCGCCGGCAGCCTCGACAACGAAGATGGCGGCATCGGCGGCCGCACTGCGCTGATGTATGCCGCCGCCAATGGCAACGTCGAGTTGCTGCAACTGCTACTCCAGCATGGCGCGAAACCGGGCATGCGCGATGGCAAGCAGCAAACCGCGTGCGCCTACTTGGAGCGCAACGCGCTGCTTCAGGATCAAGACAAGGCCGTGCTCAAGCCGCTGTTATGTCTTACCGAGTAAGCAGCCAACGGCAAACCGCCAGGACGAAATTTTTTTGGTCAATGTAAATGCAAAGCGAAATTCCACTGCGTGTTTGAGCTTGAGAATTGAATGAGTTCAGGGGCGATTAGGGTTCAATTCCCGACAATCGATTTGGACGAAAGGAGTATGTTCAAATTTGTCGATAGCTCCTATGCTTCAGCACTGAACCGGATTTTCGAAATGCCACTTCCCCGCGACGCCTACGCCACAACCACCTCGCTCTACCTTCCGGAGGCATATTGTCTCGACGAGAAGGCGTTGTTTCGCGACATCGATGCAGCGATGAACAATCTGTGCGGCGATACGCTGCGCATGGCGCTCCGGCATCTCTACATAAAATGGGGCGACTACTGCGACGAAGGGCAACAAGAATTCGTTTCCGACATGATGGCCTTGGCCGACGCCCGAAGACTGTCCCCCGTCCGCAAGCCGCCGCGGCGGCGTTCCCCGTCGCTGGCAGGAAGCGGCGAAGCCGGGATACAAGCAGCGCTGTTCTAGCGCTGCGGGCAGGCCAAGCCCTTGGCCTTTCCGCGCTTGCGCATGACTACCAGGGTTCTGCAATCCGCACTCGTCAGATCATTGAATCGAACTTGATTCAGATCAAACGAGAATGGTTCTCGTTTGTTATAGTTTTTGGCATGAAATCAAATAACCCAAATAACCATTCGCTCAGCGATCTGGATCCCGGCCAGGAGGCCGTGATTTCCGCCGTTCATGCGAATGAGGCACTGCATTATCGGCTTGCTGCCTTGGGCTTTCGCATCGGCCAACGCATCCAGTTGATGCGTCGCGGACGCTGGGCGGGGCCGTTGCATGTCCGCCTCGGCGCCACGGATGTGATGCTGCGTCAGGCGGAAGCCGACCTGATCATCGTTAGCGCGAAGTGAAACGTATTGCCCTGCTGGGCATGCCCAATACGGGCAAGTCGACGCTGTTCAACCGGTTGACGGGGTCATCCGCACGTGTCGCCAACTGGGCGGGAGTGACGGTGGATTTGGCCAGCGCGAAGATTCTGCTCGGCGGTCACATCGCCGAGATGGTCGATCTGCCCGGCATCTACGATCTACATGGCTTCTCGGACGACGAAAAGGTTGTCCGGCATCTGCTCGAAAATCATCCGATCGATCTGCTTGCCATCGTGGTGAACGCCACGCAGATCGAACGGCAATTGCCGCTGGTGCTGGAAGCGCGTTCGCTGGGCTTACCGGCGGTGCTGTTGCTGAACATGGCGGATGAGGCCAGGCGCGATGGCGTGCAGGTGGATACCGAGCGCTTGGCGGCGCGCCTGGGCATGCCCGTTGTGCTGATATCGGCCAAGTATGGCATCGGGCAGCCCGAGGCGGTGCGCGTGCTGGCGCAGTCCCTCGCCGACGCGATCGAGATCGGCCCGGCGCGCCGCGCCGCGCTTCATGCCGCGCTCTCCAGCGACGACAGCATCGAGCGGGAAACCGCCGCGTTGATGGCGGAAGCCGTGGCGATACCGGTGCAGTTGCCCGAGCAGGTTTCCGACCGCATCGACCGCCTGGCGTTGCATCCCTGGCTGGGCCTGCCGCTGTTCTTTGCGGCCATGCTGCTGGTGTTTCAGTCGGTGTTCTGGCTCGGTGCGCCGCTGCAACAGGGGATGACCGCGGTGTTCGACCAGCTGCGGCAAGTCGCACTGGAGCCGCTGGCAGGTCATTTGCCCGATTTCGTGCATGGCTTGCTGCTCGATGGCGTGTATGCGGGGTTTGCCACGGTGGCGGCGTTCGTGCCGTTGATTGTGCTGTTTTTTCTGTTCATGGCGCTGGTCGAAGACAGCGGCTACATGGCGCGCGCCGCTTTTCTTACCGATGCGCTGATGGCGAAACTGGGCCTGGATGGACGCAGCTTCGTGATGGTGCTGATGGGCTTCGGCTGCAACGTGCCGGCCGTCATGGGCACTCGCATGATGCGCGAGCGGCCGCTGCGCCTGCTGTCGATACTGATCATTCCGCTGTCGCTGTGCTCGGCGCGACTGCAAGTGTTCCTATTCATCGTCTCGGCGATGTTTCAGCCGGCACTGGCTCCCTGGGTGATCTTCGGGTTTTATCTGGTCAGTTTCGCGACCATGATCGTCACGGCGTTGCTCTTTCGCAAACGCTTCAGGAACTGCGAGCCGTTCGTGGTGGAATTGCCGCCCTGGCGGGTGCCGACACTGGGACAGGTCTGGATGCGCGGCTGGCTGGAAGTGAGGCATTTCCTGGTCAGGGCGACACGCTTCATCGTCCTCGGCGTGATTGCCATCTGGCTGCTCACCAACCTGCCGCTGGGCGCCGTGCCGGGCAGCGCCGAAACCCTCGCCGGGCAGTTGGGGAGGCTGTTTGCGCCGATACTCGCGCCGATCGGCATCGACGCGAAACTGACCGTGGCGCTGCTGTTCGGTTTTGTCGCCAAGGAAGTGATGATCGGCGCTTTTGCCGTCATCTACGGGCTATCGGGGGAGGCGCTGGCGCAGGAATTCGCGCGCAACATGAATAGCGTCCAGGCGATCAGCTTCATGTTGTTCACCCTCATTTATACGCCTTGCATATCCGCCATCGCCACTATCAGGATCGAATCGAAGAGCGCCGCCTTCACGGCGCTGGCGGTGATCTGGCCGCTCGCCTTGGCGTGGCTGACGAGCTTCATCTTCTACCAGGGCATGCGACTGTTTGCCGGCGTCTAAACACCGCCCATGCACAGGTATTTGATTTCCAGGAAATCCTCGATGCCGTATTTCGAGCCTTCGCGGCCCAGGCCGGAAGACTTCATGCCACCGAAGGGCGCCACCTCGGTGGAGATGATGCCGGTGTTGATGCCGACGATGCCGTACTCCAGCGCCTCCGACACGCGCCAGATACGGCTCATGTCTTTCGCATAGAAGTAGGCGGCCAGGCCGAACTCGGTGTCGTTGGCCATGCGGAGCGCCTCTGGTTCGTCCTTGAAGCGGAACAGCGGCGCCACCGGACCGAATATTTCTTCCTTGGCCATGCGCATTTGCGGTGTCACATCGGCCACGATGGTCGGTTCGAAAAACGTCCGTCCGAGCGCGTGCCGCTTGCCGCCGCAGACGATCCGTGCGCCTTTGGCCGTGGCGTCGGCGATCAACTCCTCGACCTTGCTCAGCGCCGCGGCGTCGATCAGCGGTCCCTGCGTCACCCCCTCTTCGAGGCCGTTGCCGACCTTGAGCGCTGCGACGGCGCGGCCCAGCTTCTCGGCGAAGATATCGTAGACACTGTCCTGCACCAGCAGTCGGTTGGCGCAGACGCATGTCTGTCCTGCATTGCGATACTTGGACAGCATCGCGCCTTGCACGGCGGCATCCAGGTCGGCATCGTCGAAGACCATGAAGGGCGCATTGCCGCCCAGTTCCAGCGACAGCTTCTTCACCGTGGGTGCGCATTGCCTCATCAGTTCGACACCGATTTCGGTGGAGCCGGTAAAGGTCAGCTTGCGGACGATGGGGTTGCCGGTCATCTCCCCGCCGATAGCCGCCGCCGAACCGGTGACCACCGAGAACACGCCTTTCGGCACGCCGGCGCGCTCGGCCAATACGGCCAGCGCCAGCGCGGAGTAGGGGGTCTGCTTGGCCGGCTTGAGCACCATGGCGCAGCCCGAGGCCAGCGCCGGGCCGGCCTTGCGGGTGATCATGGCGGCGGGAAAGTTCCACGGCGTGATCGCGGCGCAGACGCCGATCGGTTCCTTGGTCACCACGATGCGCTTGTCGGCCTGGGGCGCGGGAATGACATCGCCATAGATGCGCTTGCCTTCCTCGGCGAACCATTCGATGAAAGAGGCGGCATAGGCGATTTCGCCGCGCGCTTCGGCCAGCGGCTTGCCTTGTTCGCGCGTCATGATCATGGCGAGGTCTTCCTGGTTGGCCAGGATCAGCTCGAACCACTTGCGCAAGATTCGCGAGCGTTCGCCTGCCGTCCTGGCGCGCCAGGACTTCTGGGCAAGCTGCGCCGTCTCGATGGCGCGGCGGGTTTCGTGCGCGCCCATGTTCGGGATGGTGCCGAGTTTGGTGCCGGTGGCCGGATCGGCGACATCCAGCGTCTGCCGCCGGTCGGCGTCGCACCACAGGCCGTCGATATAGCCTTGTTGCCGGAACAGGGAGGGTTCGTTGAGCTTGATCATCGCAAATCCTATCTTTGGCTGTGAGCAGTGTCCGCTGAAATTTTGCCACAATCTCCCGGCCCAAGTGGCAGGGTAGAATCGCGTCATGGAAAATCTCTGGGGATTCGCAGCGGGCGCTGCGATTGCGGCAGTCCTGCTGGCTTGGCTCACGACCGCGCGCGTGCGCGATGCGCGTCGGCAGGGGCGGCTCGAACTCGAACCGGAACTGGCCACGCTGTCCGAGCGTCTCAAGGCGCGCGATGAAGAGTTGGGGCGTTTGCGCGAACAATATGCCGAAGCCCACGGCGCGGCGGAAGGCCTGCGCCAAAACCTCGCCGATCTGCGCACGCGCGAGGCCGAATTGGCCACCACGCTGGAACAGGAACGCCGGGTGGCGGGCGAGAAACTCGTTGCCCTGGAGGAGACCCGCCAGTCCTTCGCCGAAGCCTTCAAGGCGCTCTCTGCCGACGCGCTGGCGCGCAACAACCACTCCTTCCTGGAATTGGCCCGCGCCACGCTGGAAAAATACCAGGAAGGCGCCAAGGGGGAACTGGAGAAACGTCAACAGGCCATCGGCGAACTGGTGGCGCCGGTCAGGAGCACGCTGGAAAAATTCGAGCAGCAGATCCACTCGGTGGAAAAGTCGCGCATCGATGCCTATGCCACGCTCACCGAGCAGGTCAAGTCGCTGGCCGAGTCGCAGGGACAGTTGAGGAACGAGACCGCCAATCTGGTCAAGGCGCTGCGCGCGCCGCAGACCCGCGGACGCTGGGGCGAACTGCAACTGAAACGCGTGGTCGAGATGGCCGGCATGCTCGACCACTGCGATTTCTTCGAGCAGGAGAGCGTCGGCACCGAAGACGGCCAGTTGCGGCCGGACATGCTGGTGCGTCTGCCGGGTGGCAAGAATATCGTGGTTGATGCCAAGGCGCCGCTGGCGGCTTACCTCGATGCGCTCGATGCGCAGGACGAGGCCACGCGCCGGCGCAAGCTGCAGGATCATGCGCGCCAGGTGCGCGATCACCTTGCCAAGCTCGGCCGCAAATCCTACTGGGAACAGTTCCAGCCCTCGCCGGATTTCGTGGTGCTATTCCTGCCGGGCGAAACTTTCTACAGCGCGGCGCTGGAAGCCGATCCCAGCCTCATCGAAGCCGGCGTCGAGCAGAAGGTGATCCTCGCCACGCCGACCACGCTGATCGCCTTGCTGCGCGCCGTCGCCTACGGCTGGAAACAGCAGGCGCTGACCGAGAACGCCCAGCAGATCAGCGCGCTGGGCAAGGAGCTGTATGAGCGGATGTGCGTGCTGGCGGATCATTGGAGCGACATGGGCCGGCACCTCGGCAATGCCGTCGGCGCCTACAACAAATCGGTGGTCTCGCTCGAATCGCGCGTGCTGGTGAGCGCGCGCAAGTTCCGCGACCTTAAGGCTGCGCCCGAGGACAGGGATATCCGCGATCTCGCCCAGGTGGAAAGCGTCCCGCGCGAGCTGCAGGCGGCGGAGATGCAGCCCACGCTGCCTGCTTCCTCGGCGTGACGATCTATCCTCGGGGGTGATGCTTCGAATGCAGCTGCTTGAGGCGTTCGCGGGCCACATGGGTATATATCTGAGTGGTCGAGATGTCGGCGTGGCCGAGCAGCATCTGCACCACCCGCAGGTCCGCGCCGTGGTTGATCAGGTGGGTGGCGAAGGCATGGCGCAACACGTGCGGCGAGAGCGGCTTGGCGATGCCGGCGAGCAGCCCGTAGCGCTTGATCAGGGCCCAGAACATCTGCCGGCTGAGCTTTGTCCCGCGCGCCGTGACGAAGATTTCGTCGCAGCTTTGCTGTTTCAGCAGCGCCGGACGGGCCTCCTGCTGATAACGCGACAGCCACTCGACGGCGAACTCGCCGAGCGGCACCAGCCGCACCTTGTCTCCCTTGCCGCGCACGCGCAGCACACCGTCGTCGAGACTCACCTCGAACATTTTCAGTCCCGTCAGTTCGCTGACGCGTAGACCGCAGGCATACAGCAGTTCGAGCATGGCGCGATCGCGCAAGCCAACCGGCCGGGCGACATCGGGCGCTGCCAGCAGTTTTTCCACGTCGGCTTCGGACAAGGTGTGGGGAAAACGCTGCGGCATCGGCGGCTGTTCGATGTTGATCAAGGGATCTTGCGCGATTTTCCCCTGTGCCAGCAGGAAGCGGTAGAAGCGCCGCAATGCCGCGTGCAGACGGCGCTGGCTGGCAGGTTTGGGCTGTTGACCGGCTGGACGGAGATAGAGATGCGCCAGATAATCTTTGATGTGCTGCGCGACCACGTCAATCAACGCGGTATCGTTCTCCGCCAGCCAGCCGGCGAATTGCGCGAGATCGCTGCGATAGGCGCTCAGCGTGTTCTTCGCCAGACCGTCTTCCAGCCACAGGTTGTCGCAAAACTGATCCAGCAGCGCACTGTCCGCGGGCGCTGGTGCCATCAGCGCCACCTTGAATCCTCATGCGCCAGCAGCCAGTGCTTGATCTCCAGCAGCAAGCCGCCGCGCTCGCGCGCAAAGCCGCCCAGTCCGCCTCCCTTGGCGACGACGCGATGGCAGGGTACCACCAGCGGATAGGGGTTCGAGCCACAGGCATTGCCGACAGCGCGCGGGCCGCTGTGGATTGCCTCGGCCAGTTCTCCGTAAGTGCGGGTTTCGCCACTCGGGATTGCGGCAATATGTTCCCAGACACGGCGCTGAAAAGGCGTGCCGGCCGGCGCCAGCGGCAGGCTGAAGCTGAACTTCGGCTGCTTCAGGTAGGCGCCCAATTGGCGTGCCACTTCCTTCGCCAGCAGCGTCTTGGGAGCAAGCCCGGCGCGCGGCGCAAGGAATTCAATGGCGAGAATTTCATCAGCATCGCAACGCAGGCCCAACGCAAATGAGGGAGCCAGTTGCGGCAGGTACACAACGGCTTGGTAGGCGGCAGTGGTCATGGCAGGTCAAGGCCTATACTGATAGACATATGGTCATCTTTGCAGGCGGATTCATGCAAGCGTTATTGGACTGCGATCCGGCAACCTTGGCCATCCGCCATTCGTAGTATTCGTGGCACTCGTGGTATTCCTGGCATTCCTGCCACTGTGCCGAAGCCGATAAAAATCGCTACAATCGCTTCGTTCATCATACCCCATCGAGGAAGCAACAGATGACCCCCATCAATCCACACCATGCCCGTCCGCTCGTCTCCGCCGTTATCCTGACGCTGGCCGCCGCGGCGGCGCAATCCATGGGCAATACACCCATCGACGATGAGGATGCCGTGCGAGCCCGCATTCAACCCGTGGGGCGGGTTGAAATGGCCATCAGCTCGGGTGGCTCGTCCGGGGCCAAGACTGGCGAGGAAATCGTCAAGAGCATTTGCAGCACTTGCCACCTGGCGGGGGTGGCCGGTGCGCCGAAAATCGGCGACAAGGCGGCCTGGGCGCCGCGTCTGGCGCAAGGACTGGACGGCTTGGTGAAGTCCGCCACCGCCGGCAAAAACGCCATGCCGCCCAAAGGCGGCACCGCGCTCTCGGTCCCCGAACTGACGAGCGCCATCGTCTTCATGGCCAACAAGTCAGGCGCCAGCTTCAAGGAACCCGCCGGGAAGAAGTAGCGCGAAACCCTGTAGCCATGCAGGGTTGCATCGAGGCGTATAACGCTGACAGACGCCAACGGGAACGTTGGCGTCTTTTTTTGCAGGTACGCGCTAGACCATTCCTTCGGTCCGAACCCATGCGTCGAATTGCGCCTCGGTCACAAAGTCAAGCTGCAGCGCGGCTTCGCGCAAAGTGATGCCGTTAGCATGGGCGTGCTTGGCGATCGCTGCCGCACGGTCGTAGCCGATATGCGGACTCAGCGTCGTCACCAGCATCAGCGAGTGCGCGAGCAGCCCGGCAATACGCGCCCGGTCCGGCTCGATGCCGCGCGCGCAGTGCGCCTCGAAACTCGCCATGGCGCCCGCCAGCAGGCGCACGCTCTGCATGAAGTTGTGAGCGATCAGTGGCTTGAAGACATTGAGCTCGAAGTTTCCCGATGCGCCGCCGATGCTTAGTGCCACGTCGTTGCCCATCAACTGGCAGCAGACCATGGTGAGCGCTTCGCATTGCGTCGGATTTACCTTGCCCGGCATGATCGAACTGCCCGGCTCGTTTTCCGGCAGGCGCAATTCGCCGAGTCCGCAGCGCGGGCCCGAAGCGAGCCAACGGGTGTCGTTGGCGATCTTCATCAGTGCCACCGCCAGCGACTTGAGTGCGCCGTGCGCGGATACCAGCGGGTCGTGCGAAGCCAGCGCGGCAAAACGGTTTGAAGCGCAGCGGAAGGGCAGCCCGGTCTCTGCCGCGAGCCTTGCGGCGACACGTTCGCCGAACGCCGGATGAGTGTTGAGCCCGGTGCCGACCGCGGTGCCGCCCACGGCGAGCGCATAGAGCGCGGCGAGGCTCGTCGCGATCGCCTGCTCGGCGTGTTCGAGCTGCGCGACCCAGCCCGATATTTCCTGCCCCAGCGTCAACGGTACGGCGTCCTGCAGATGGGTGCGGCCGATCTTCACGATGTCGGCGAACGCCGCCGATTTTTCCGCCAGTGTCGCGTGCAGGGAATGCAGCGCCGGCAGCAAGTCCTGCGTGAGGCCCAACACTGCCGCCACATGCATCGCGGTCGGGAAGATGTCGTTGGAGGACTGGCCGAGATTGACGTGGTCGTTCGGGTGCACGCGCCGCGCCGCGCCACGGTCGCCGCCCAGCAGTTCGGAAGCGCGGTTCGCGAGCACCTCGTTCATGTTCATGTTGGTCTGCGTGCCGGAGCCGGTCTGCCACACCGCCAGCGGGAAAGCTTCCGGGTGGGCGCCGGACAGCACCTCGTCGGCCGCCTGCGCAATCGCACTGGTCAGCGCCGCGTCGAGCAGGCCCAGCTCGCCGTTGACCAGCGCGCAGTTGCGCTTGATCCGCGCCAGCGCCATCAGCAGCGCTTCTGGCATGCGTTCGGTCGAGATGCGGAAGTGGCGGAGCGAACGCTGTGTCTGAGCGCCCCACAACGCATCGGCTGGGACCTCGATCGCCCCGAACGAGTCGTGCTCGATCCTGGTGGCTGTGTTCATGATCATTTCCTCAGTATGTAATTGAACTTCGGCGCAAATCCCGCGTCTTGAATGATGATCTAGTGTAGTCTTTCGCGTAGGAAACGGGTCCTTTCATCGTCGAACCCGGCGACTGCGAAGCTTGCGTCATCAGTACTTTCCTCGAAGGAGTCCGCCATGCCGCTTAGCCCTCAAGATACCCTGCGTGAGTTCCGCTTCGCTTCCGGGAAAACCGGCCACCTGCACTCGCTGCCCGCGCTGGAAGCTGCCGGCGTCGGCAAGGTGTCGCGCCTGCCGGTAGCGTTGCGCATCGTGCTCGAATCCCTGCTGCGCAACCTCGACGGCAAGCGCATCGCCGAGGTCCATGTGCGCCAGCTGGCGAACTGGCAGCCGCAGGCGGTGCGCGCCGAGGAGATTCCTTTCGTCGTGGCGCGGATCGTGCTGCAGGACTTCACGGGCGTGCCGCTGCTCTGCGATCTCGCCGCGATGCGCGATACGGCGGCGCGCTTCGGCAAGAACCCGCGCATCGTCGAACCGCTGGTGCCGGTCGATCTGGTGGTCGACCACTCGGTGCAGGTCGATCACTTCCGCGAGTCCGACGCGCTCGATCTCAACATGCGTCTGGAGTTCCGCCGCAACGCCGAACGCTACCGCTTCATCAAGTGGGGCATGCAAGCCTTCCAGAGTTTCCGCGTCGTGCCGCCCGGTATCGGCATCGTGCATCAGGTCAATCTGGAATACCTCGCACGCGGCGTCGGCCAACGCGACGGCGTGTACTTCCCCGACACCCTGGTTGGCACCGATTCGCATACCACTATGATCAATGCGCTGGGCGTGGTGGGCTGGGGCGTGGGCGGCATCGAGGCCGAGGCGGGCATGCTCGGCCAGCCCGTGTATATCCTCACGCCCGACGTGGTCGGCGTGCACCTCGCGGGCCGCCTGCGCGAAGGCGTGACCGCGACCGATCTGGTGCTGGTCGTCACCGAAACGCTGCGCAAGGCCAAGGTGGTGGGCAAGTTCGTCGAGTTCTTCGGCGCGGGGGCGGCTTCGCTGACGCTGCCCGACCGGGCGACGCTTGCCAACATGGCGCCCGAGTATGGCGCGACGATGGGCTTCTTCCCCCCGGACGAGGTGACTGCCGGCTACCTCGCCGCCACCGGCCGCAGTGCCGAGGAAGTCGATGCCTTCCGCAGCTATTACCAGGCCCAGAATCTATTCGGCATGCCGCGCATGGGCGAGATCGATTACAGCAGCGTGCTGGAACTGGATCTCGCCAGCGTGGTGCCCAGTGTGGCCGGCCCGAAGCGGCCGCAGGATCGGATCGCTTTGCCCGAACTGAAGCTGCGGTTTACGGCGCTGTTGAGCAAGCCGGCGGGGGAGGGCGGCTACGGCAAGGCCGAGGCATCGCCTAGCTTACCTGCGAGCGGCGACCTCGGCCATGGCGACGTGCTGATCGCCGCGATTACCTCCTGCACCAACACCTCGAATCCGGGTGTGATGCTGGCCGCCGGCCTGCTCGCGCAGAAGGCCGTGGCGCGCGGCTTGCGTGTGCCGCAGCGGATCAAGACCTCGCTCGCGCCGGGTTCGCGCGTGGTGACCGACTACCTCGGCCAGGCGGGGCTGCTGGCGCCGCTGGAACAGCTCGGTTTTCGCGTGGTGGCTTACGGCTGCACCACCTGCATCGGCAACGCCGGGCCGTTGGATGCGGAGATCGAGCAGACTGTCGCGAGCAAGGATCTGATCTGCGCCGCAGTGTTGTCCGGCAACCGCAACTTCGAGGCCCGCATCCATCCCGCGATCAAGGCCAATTTCCTGATGAGCCCGCCGTTGGTGGTGGCCTTCGCGCTGGCAGGACGGGTTGACATCGATCTGGCGAACGAACCGCTCGGCTGCGACAGCCAGGGCGTGCCGGTCTATCTGCGCGAGCTCTGGCCCAGCCAGGAAGAAATCGGCGCCGCGTTGCAACGGGCGACCGATCCGGAAACCTATCGTCGACTGTATCGGGACTTTGCGCACGGCAACCCGCTGTGGGAGGGCATTGCGACGGTCAGCGGCGAAGTGTATGGCTGGGAGACTTCCACCTACATCGCGCGTCCGCCGTTCTTCGACGACTTTGCGCTGGAACCGCCACCGCTGAATGCCATCCATGGCGCGCGGGTGCTGGCGATCTTCGGCGACTCGGTGACTACCGACCACATCAGCCCGGCCGGTTCGATCAAGGCGGCGACTCCCGCCGGCGCCTATCTGCTGTCCCGCGGCGTGAGCGCCGGCGAGTTCAACAGCTACGGCTCGCGGCGCGGCAATCACGACGTCATGATGCGCGGCACCTTCGCCAACGTGCGCATCCGCAACCTGATGCTGCCGCCGGGGCCGGACGGGGCTCCCGTCGAGGGCGGTCTGACGCTGAGCCAGCCTGCCGGCGCGCAGTGCTTCATCTACGATGCGGCGCTGGACTACCAGCGCGCCGGTACGCCGACGATCATTTTCGCGGGAGAGGAGTACGGCACCGGATCGAGCCGCGACTGGGCGGCCAAGGGCACGCGCCTGTTGGGCGTGAAGGCGGTGGTGGCGAAAAGTTTCGAACGCATCCATCGTTCCAATCTGGTCGGCATGGGCGTGCTGCCGTTGCAGTTCAAGGGAACCGACAGCGCCGCGACGCTTGGCCTGCGCGGCGACGAGGTGCTCGATCTGCTCGGGATCGAAGACGGCGTCGCATCGCGGCAGGACGTCACGCTGCGCATCCGCCGCGCCGACGGCCGTAGCGCCGAATGCACTCTGCTGCTGCGGATCGATACGCCAGTCGAGGTCGAGTACTACCGCCACGGCGGCATCCTGCCCTACGTGCTGCGTGGCCTGCTCGCCGGCTGAAGCAGGTGCTAAGATCAGAAAATGCCGAGAACGAGTCCGGTGGCAATCGCTGCGCCCAACTCTTCGCAGCGCTTCAAGTCCTCCGCGGCGATCTGCTTCGGCCGCAGTATCTCTTCCGGTGTCTGGGCATGCGTGCCGACGATCAAAGTGGGGGCGATGGACTTCAGCCGCCATCCCGTCGCGATCCGCTCGATCTGCCGGGCGGCATTTTGGCCATCGCTGCCGGCGCAAATCAGCGCGGCATACGGGCGGCCGTTGAGCCGTTGCAGACAGGCGTAATAGGTTCGATCGAAAAAGTCCTTCAGCATCCCCGAGATCGCGGCGAGATTTTCCGGTGTCGCGAACAGGTAGCCGTCAGCCGCCAGCACATCGTCCGCACCCGCGCCGGAGGCATGCATCAGCTTGACCGTCAATGAAGTTTCCACGGCGGTGGCGGCCGCCGCCGCCGCTTGCGCCATCTGCAACGTACCGCCGGTCATCGAGTGATAAACGATGAGCAGCGTTTTCATGTCCGGCAAACCGCGCTATTCGGCAAACCGTTTGGCGTGACGGTTTACTTCAGACGGCCACGGACCAGCTTGACTTTTTCTGTGTCGCGGATGGTTGTGGTGCCCTTGTTGCCGCTCAAATTGCCGCATTCGCAGGCTGCCGGCGTGTGGGGTACCGAGCTGATGACGTGGCCGCATTCCGTGCATTCGTAGAACACATCGCCGCCCGCCGGCAACGGTGTTCCGGGGCTATGTTCCACTTTTTCGAATTTGTATATCTTGCGCAGGTCAACTTTCATGAAGCTTCTCTCACTAAATAGGGTGGCGCCAAACCTTCGCCAGGCTGGGTTGTTTCATGTTGGGAACGGCCGGGGGAAACGCTGGAAGTGATTGTTATGGATAGCGTCTGGCTATCATTATCGCACATAACCCAGGAGCTTTTGGGGGGATTACGATAACACAAGTTCCGGCGCTGCGGATCAATCATGGCCCTTGTTCGATCAGCTCAATCTTGTAGCCGTCCGGGTCCTCGACGAAGGCAATCACTGTGTTGCCGTGCTTCATCGGTCCGGCCTCGCGCGTCACCCTGCCGCCGCGGCGCTTGATTTCGGCGCAGGCGGCATAGGCGTCACCGACGCCGATGGCGACATGGCCGAAACCGTTGCCGAGGTCGTATTTTTCCACGCCCCAGTTATAGGTCAGTTCCAGCACGGTGCCGTCCCGCTCGCTCTGATAGCCGACAAAGGCCAGGGTGAACTTGCCTTCTGGATAATCGGTGCGGCGCAGCAGCTGCATGCCCAGCACCTCGGTATAGAAAACCAGCGACTTGTCCAGGTCGCCGACGCGCAACATGGTGTGCAGTATTCTCATTTCGGCTCCTCAAATGATCGGCATCTGGGCCGCCTGCGCCTTGAGTTCGCGGCGGGCGTTGCGCCAATCGGGGTAGATGCTTTCGACCTTGGCCCAGAAGCGCGGCCCATGGTTCATCTCGGCCAAGTGCGCCAACTCGTGGACCACCACATAGTCGATCAGTGCCAGCGGCAAGTGTATCAGCCGCCAGCTCAGGCGGATGCCGGTATTGGCGCTGCAACTGCCCCAGCGTGTGCGCGCGTTCGACAGGCCCAGGCGGGGCGGCGGCCATCCCATGCGCTCTGAATACACGGCGAGGCGTTTGGCGAACAAGTCCAGCGCGTAGCGCTGCAACGCGCGGCGCGCCAGCGCGTCGCAGTCGGCGTCGGCGCGCGCTTCCAGCCACAGCTCGCCGTTCTGCCAGCGGATGCGGTTGGCGCCGGGCACGATATGCACGGCGGCTTCCGCGCCGAGCAGCGGCACACGGCTGCCGTCGCGCACCGCGAGATGGCGCCGGGTATGGCTGCCGGCATATTCGGCGAGCTTCTTGAGGACCCAGCCGCTGTGGCTGCGGATGAAGCTTTCGATTTCCGCCATGGTCACGCGCAACGGCGCACCGACTGTCAGACCGCGTTCGTCGATGGTCATCGTCAGGCGCCGCCGCCGTCCCTGTTTGAGCGTGTAGGCAACGATCTGTGCGCCGAGCAGCAGGTGGCGTTGCTTCGGGGATTCGGGTCGAGGCGCGACAGGTTGGCGGAACAGGGAGAGCTGCTCGAACAGCGCCGCGATCATGCCGTCTGCATTTCCCAGAGATCCGCCGTGGCGTCGGCCACGGGCAGCGCGGCGAGGGCCTGGCCGACAGTTTGCTCGATCAGCGCGGGCGGCTGTTCGATCAGGCGCCAGTTGAAGCGCAGCGAACCGTCGGCAGGGTTCACCACCCAGCTGCTGCGTGCCGAGAAGGACAGCGCCCAGCGCGGTAGCGGGCGATTCAGGCGCTGTGTCTGCCGTTCGAGGCTGGTGCCGATCAGGCGCGCCGCTTCATGGCGCAACCAGGCTTCCGCTCTGTCGCGGATCTGGCGCGGCGTTGCGGCAGGCGGCAGCGGCAGATGCAGGAGGTTGCCATCGCGGGTCGCGGCCATGCGGTCGGTGTCGAACCGCAAAATCAGTTGTTCGCCCAGATACGGCAGGCTGGCGCCATCGTGCCACTGCGCAGCCGGATCGGGCGGGGCGGTATCGAACCTCAGTGCGAGTTGCGAAGTGCGCGGCTTCATGGCGTGCTCCTAAATACCTAGCCTCTCTCGCCCTGCGGGAGGGGCAGGCCCAAGGGCTGGCTGCCCTGCTGGTGCTGATACAGATGCGGGCTGATGCGTGCCATCTCGGCCTCCATCCAGGCTTCGGCGCGGGAGTTGACCTCCTCGGCGGAAAGTCCGCTCGGATCGATCGCCGGTCCGATGCTCACGGTGATCGTGCCGGGGCGTTTGAAGAAGGCGTTGCGGCCCCAGAATTCGCCCGAGTTCAGCGCCACCGGCAACACCGGCGAAGCGGTCGCCACGCCGAGCTGGGCACCGCCGATCTTGTAACGCCGGCGATGTCCGGGCGCCACCCGCGTCCCTTCCGGGAAAATGATGACGGGATACCCCTGGGAGAGGCGCAGCCGGCCCTGGTCGACGAGTTGCTTGAGCGCATTGTTGCCGGCACTGCGGTTGATCGAGATCATCGGGATCACGGCCAACGCCCAGCCGAAGAAAGGCAACTGCCATTTGATCTCCTGTTTCCAGACGAACAGTCCCAGCGGAAACACTTCCTGCAGCACCACCGTCTCCCAGGCCGACTGGTGCTTGCTGAGGATCACCGCCGGGCGGGCGGGGATGTTCTCGCGGCCGAGCACGCGGTAGTCGATGCGCAGCAGATGCTTGATCAGCCAGATCGTCATGAACACCCACGGCACGGCGGTGTAGCGGCGGGCGCGATGGGGTAGCGGAAAGCAGAAAATCATGAACAGCGCATAGGGCGGCGTGGTCGCCAGCAGCACCAGCATGAACAGTATCGAACGCAGGTAGATCATTGCCGGGGTTTATTCGGTGATATGCGTGACGGCGGCGGCAAGATCGGGAAACACCAGCGTTTGCGGCGGCAGGTCTGGATCGGCGGCGGTTTTGTTTCCTTTTCCCGACAATACGAGTATCGGTTGTGCGCCAACAGCCGCGGCGACCTGCATGTCGCGTAGCGAGTCGCCGATGACCGGCACGTCGGTGAGATCGGTGTGGTAGCGTGCGGCGATCTCGTGCAGCATGCCTGGCTCGGGCTTGCGGCAATCGCAGCGATCGCCGTTGGTATGCGGACAGAAAAACACCGCATCGATGCGCGCGCCAACCTGGGCGGCGGCCTTCAGCATCTTGTCGTGGATGGCATTGAGCGTGTCCATTTCGAACAAGCCGCGGCCGATGCCCGACTGGTTGGTCGCCACGACCACGCGATAGCCCTGCTGGTTGAGGTGGGCGATGGCGGCCAGGCTGCCCGGAATCGGCTTCCACTCCTCCGGCGACTTGATGAACTTGCTGGAATCGTAATTGATGACGCCGTCACGGTCGAGGATGACAAGTTTCATAGCGATAGCCTCGAAATGTCTGCCACCTGGTTCATCAATCCAGCCAGCTGACCGAGCAGCGCCAGGCGATTCTGTCGCGTCAGCGGTTCTTCGGCCATCACCATCACGCCGTCGAAAAAGGCATCGACTGCGGCGCGCAGGCCGGCCAGGGCTTTCAGGGCGCCCTCGTAGTCCTCGCCGGCGAGCAGCGAGTGGATCTGCGGGGTGATTGCATTGACCTGCTCGAACAAGGCTTTCTCGGCAGGTTCCTGCAGTAGCGCCGGATCGGCCTCGGCCGCCACTGTGGCGGTTTTCTTCAGGATGTTCACGATGCGCTTGTTGGCGGAGGCCAGCGCCTGTGCCTCGGGCAAGGCGGCAAAGGCTGCCACGGCGGCGAGTTTCGGCGGCACCAGGTCGATGCGCGTCGGCCTGAGCGCCAGCACGGCTTCGATGTTGGTCGGCTCATGCCCCAGATCGCGCAGCATGCCGCGCAGGCGTTCCAGCATGAAATCGAGCAGCATGGCCTGGCAGTCCCCGCCGAGCACACCGGGGCCAAAGCCCTTCGCGGCATCCTCGATCAGCGATTCGACATCCAGTGGCAGCGGCGTCTCCATCAGGATGCGCAGCACGCCCAACGCGGCGCGGCGCAGGCCGAAGGGATCCTTGTCGCCGGTCGGCACCTGGCCGATGCCGAAGAAGCCGATCAGCGCATCGAGCTTGTCGGCCAATGCCACGGCGCAGGCGATGTTGCCCTGAGGCAGCGTGTCGCCGTTGAAACGCGGGCGGTAATGGGCCTCGATGGCGTCGGCCACGGCTTGCGGTTCACCGTCGTGAGCGGCGTAATAGCGGCCCATGATGCCTTGCAGTTCCGGGAACTCGCCGACCATGTCGGTGACCAGATCCGCCTTGGCCAAGAGCGCGGCACGCGCCGCCTGGTCGACATCGGCGTGCAACTTCTGCGCGATCAGGCGGGCCAGCTTGGACAAGCGCTCGACGCGTTGCCCCTGGCTGCCCAGCTTGTTGTGGTAGACGACGCTGGCCAGCTTATCCACGCGCCTGGCCAGCGGCGTCTTGCGGTCCTGGTCGTAAAAGAACTTCGCGTCCGCCAGTCGCGGCCTCACCACGCGGGCGTTGCCGCCGACGATGTTGCCTGGGTCGGCCACCTGCATGTTGGAGACGAGCAGGAAGCGATTGGTGAGCTTGTCTCGTTCGAACAGCGGAAAATATTTCTGGTTGGCCTTCATGGTCAGGATCAGGCATTCCTGCGGCACTTGCAGGAACTCCGTCTCGAAGCTGGCCTCATACACTGCGGGAAACTCGACCAGCGCCGTCACTTCGTCGATCAATGCCTCGTCTTGCAGCCATTGCCGCTGGCCCGCCGCTGCATTCAGCTGGCTGCGGATCATGTCGCGCCGGCGCGCGAAGGAAGCGATGACCTTGCCCTGGCCTTCAAGCAGGGTCTCGTAATCGTCGGCCTTGCCGATCTCGATGGCGCTGCCCGTGCCCATGAAGCGGTGGCCGCGCGTGGCGCGTCCGCTTGGCAAGCCCAGCACTTCACCCGGAACGACGGAAGAACCGTGCAACATCACCAGGCCATGCACCGGCCGCACGAACTGCGCCTCGCCGGCGCCCCAGCGCATGACCTTGGCCACCGGCAGCTTCTTCAGCGCCTCCGCCACGATGCCGGCCAGCACCTCGTTGAGCTGGGCGCCCTTGACCTGCGCCGTGTAGAAGAAGGTGTCCGACTTGCCGTCCAGGCGCTTCTCGAATTTATTCAGTTCGGAAGCGGCAATGCCATTGGCTTCCAGCTTCTTCAGCAGCGCCGGCGTCGGTTTGCCGGCGGCATCGAGCGCCACCGCCACCGGCATGATCTTTTTTTCCTCGCGGCGATCCTCGGCAATCGCCGCCACATCGCGCACCAGCACCGCCAGACGCCGGGGCGTGGCAAACCATGTCGCGTTGTCCGGCGTCCGCTGGGTGAGCTGATGGCGCACCAGGCCGTTGAAGACTTCGTCCTTGAATACCTGCCCCAGTTTCGCCAGCGACTTCGGCGGCAATTCCTCGGTGAGGAGTTCGACCAGCAAGGTGGCGCTCATCGTGCGGCCTCCCGCAGTTGGCCGCCGAGCATCGGGAAGCCCAGCCGTTCGCGCGAGTCGTAGTAGGCCTGCGCCACTTCGCGCGCCAAGCCCCGCACCCGGCCGATGTAGGCGGCGCGTTCGGTGACCGAGATGGCGCCGCGCGCATCGAGCAGGTTGAAACTGTGAGACGCCTTCATCACCATCTCGAAGCCCGGCAACGGCAGGCCCAGCCCCATCAGGCGCTTGGCCTCCGACTCGAATTTGGCGAACTGCGCGAACAGCCAGTCGGCGTCGGAATGCTCGAAGTTGTACTTCGACTGCTCGACCTCGTTCTGGTGAAATACGTCGCCGTAGGTCACGCCTGGCGCCCACACCAGGTCGAAGACGTTCTCGACCCCTTGCAGGTACATCGCCAGACGTTCCAGGCCGTAGGTGATTTCGCCCAATACCGGACGGCAGACCAGCGAACCGACTTCCTGGAAATAGGTGAACTGCGTCACCTCCATGCCGTTCAGCCACACTTCCCAGCCTAGCCCCCAGGCGCCCAGCGTCGGCGACTCCCAGTCGTCCTCGACGAAGCGGATGTCATGTTCGGAGGTGTCGATGCCGAGCGCGCGCAGCGAGTCCAGGTAGAGATCCTGGATGTTGTCGGGCGACGGCTTCAGCACCACCTGGTACTGGTAATAGTGCTGCAAGCGGTTCGGATTCTCGCCGTAGCGGCCGTCCTTGGGACGCCGCGAAGGCTGCACATAGGCGGCCTTCCACGGCTCCGGACCGAGTGCGCGCAGGAAGGTGGCGGTATGGAAAGTCCCCGCGCCCACTTCGATGTCATACGGCTGCAACAGCACGCAGCCCTGCCGATCCCAGAAATTCTGGAGGCGAAGAATCACTTCTTGGAACGTCGGGGAGCTACCAGTCATCAGGAATCCCTAGCAAATCGCGAAAACGCAATTTTACAGGGAAAACCGCCCACGATTCCTGGCACTTCAAGCCCGCCGAATGGGCCGCAAGGCTGCCAACTGAAATTGGATATTTCTTGATATTTCACCGATCGGCCATGCCTCGATGAAATCACCGCTCAAGTTCGTGAAAAATCACCCCCGTATATATAAGATAATGGCAACATGCATGCGCCTTTCGCATGGCGCCGTATTGTGTATTCTCCATTGGAGGGATTGGTAATGAATGTCGTGTCGGCATGGTGGAGCAAAATCGGCTTGCAGCTGAAGCTGCAATTTCTCATCCAGGGGGTCCTGATAGTCATTCTTCTCGCTGCTCAACAATGGATCACCAGCCAGTTCGAGAGCCAGCTCATGGGTGCTGCCGAAGATCGAGCGAAAGAAGTGGCGGACGGCGCCATCAATGGCTTGAACACACTGATGGTCACCAAGGTGGGCGAGGATGAGATCATCAGCAACAAGGAAGCCCGCGCGCTGTTCATTCAGAAGATGGGCGCATCCGAAAAACTGAAGGAAATGCGCGTCTTCCGCGCCAAGCAGTTGGACTCCGAGTTTCCGGAAGGTCTTCCTCAGGAACAACCCGTCGATGAAATGGACCGCGGCGTCCTCGCCAGCGGACGGACCGAATACAAGCTGATCAGGAACGGCGATGAAGCGTGGCTGAGAACCGTGGTGCCTTTCATCGCCATGAAAAACTTCCGCACCATCAACTGCCTTAAATGCCATGGCGTGGATGAAGGGGCGGTCCTGGGCGCAGCCAGCGTCTCTATCGACGTCAAGGACGACCTGGCGTCGATTCAGAAAATGAACCTCTGGATATGGATTGGCCAGGCGCTTCTTCAGATCCTGCTGTTTTTCGTCATCGGCATCATCGTGCGGCGCCTACTCAGGCAACTCGGCGGCGAACCGGCTTACGCCGCCGAAATCTCCCGGCGAATTGCCGAGGGCGACTTGTCCTTCGAGGTCGCACTTCAGCCGGGCGACCAGTCCAGCTTGCTGGCCAACATGCGTAATATGCAGGAACACTTGCGCAACCTGGTCGGTCAGGTGCTGGCCAATGCGCATCAATTGACCGATTCCGTGAGTCATTTAGTCTCGTCCGCAGAGCAGGTGGCATTTACCTCCCAGGAGCAGAACGATGCGACGGTCGCCATGGCCTCGGCCATCGAGGAAATTACCGTCAGCATATCCACGGTTGCCGACAACGCCGGTCATGCCCATGACATGGCGGTTGAGGCGGGTCAGCTGTCTGGCGAAGGCGCCACCAGGGTCCGCGATGCCGTCGGCGAGATGAGCAAGATCGCCACATCGGTCGGCCATTCCACGCAGATGATCCGCAACCTGGACGAAAAATCGGCGGAAATATCGAATATTGTCAAGGTGATCAAGGATATCGCCGACCAGACCAACCTCCTTGCCCTGAATGCCGCAATCGAAGCGGCACGCGCAGGCGAGCAGGGCAGAGGTTTCGCGGTGGTTGCCGACGAAGTGAGAAAGCTTGCCGAGCGTACCACGGTATCGACGCAGGAGATCGCCACGATGATCGGTGCCATCCAGCAAAGCACCCAGGCCTCGGTGCAGGACATGGATATGAGCAGCGCACAAGTGCAGGAGGGGATGCATTTGGCGGAACGCTCTGGGGAGTCCATGAACCGGATCGATGCCAGCACCGGCAAGGTTCGGGAAGCGGTAGATCAGATTTCCTCCGCTTTGCGCGAACAGACTCTGGCGGCCAACCTGCTTGCCCAAGAAGTGGAGAAGATTTCGCAGAAGAGCGAGAAAAACACTTTCTTGGCCAGCCAGTCGTCCGGCGCGGCCAAGCAATTGGAAGAGCAGGCGCAGAGGCTGACGCAAGCGGTTGATCGCTTCAAAGTTTAAATCGATACGGATAGGACATCACGATGGCAATGATGGAATGGAACAACACGCTACAGGTCGGCCACAGCGTAATCGATAACGATCATCGGAAACTGATTGGCCTCATCAACCAGTTGGGCGATGCAATGAGCGCCGGCCAAGGCAGAGAGGTTTGCGGCAGCGTGCTCAATGAACTCATCGACTATACCCAGACGCATTTCGCGACAGAGGAGCGATTGATGTCCGCGCATCGCTATGCGGATGAATCCAGGCACAGAGCGGAACATGCCAAGCTGGTTCAGGATGTTCAAGACTTCAAGCGCAGATACGAAGCCGGCACGGCAACGCTTTCGGTATCCTTGTTGCATTTTCTGATGGAATGGTTAACCCATCATATTCTTGAATCGGACAAGGCGCTTGCGAAAGGGATTCCGCCGGGTTGATCGCTTACTGGACAGTTGTTTAGAACTGAACGCCAACGAAAAGCGCATCGTTCTTGCCGAGCACGCGGCTTTGATGCCCTTTGCCACTGGTATCCTCCAGAAGGATGGCGCTGCCCGGGAGTGCGCGATGTGTCGCGCCACTGCTGACCTTGAACTCCATTTCGCCGGAAAGCATGAAAATCCACTGGCGCAGGGGGGTGGGATGCCAACCGCCGTCATAACCGGCAGGGACGTTCAGGAATCCATAGCTCGCGGCGGGCTCGATCGCCGAAATTTCGATCGGCGGAGCGGGCGGGACAAAGTTGGTTGAAGACAACTCGACCTTCAGGTTTTTCTCCATATGCGATTCGCCGCTGGAGTCCGTGTAGAAGCGGACATAATCGACTGAACTCAAGATTCATTCTCCTCTTTCTCTGTGATGCATAGGGTCTCTTAAATCGCTGGCCTGTGCGGCTGTTCAACAGACGCTCCAATATTACGCCTGGCCTGGATATTTCACCAACCTGTCGCCGACATGTGCCGAACGATTCGGCGCCGAAGGCCGCACGTGGATGCCTGCCGCTCCAGGCTCGAAGCTTGTGCCGTCCGTAGGAACGCACGCTGAAACCATGTGTTTTCACACTAGGCCGGCAACGAGTGCGGGTCGATAATCGTCTCAACTTGGCGTGGGGTTGCACTTCTGTAGGAGACTAAAAAAGACTGCTTGACTCACATTTTCCGCATTGAGTCCAAGCGCTGTACTTGACACGCTTTACTTGACACGATGTTGGCAATATGGCCGCCATTCATGCTGCGCCGACTTCCCGGTTCGGACGCGGGATCGGGGAGTTCGGAAATGCTCAAATGTTTCTTCGTCACCATGCTGCTCGGCTATGCGGCATCCTCTTTGGGGCTGCCTTTGGCTTCGCAATACGCCCTGGTGATCGAGGAAGCGAACGGCAAGGTGCTGCTTGCCAAGAACGCCGACGTCGAAGTGCCGATTGCCTCGCTGACCAAGCTGATGACCGCGATGGTTGTGCTCGATGCGAAGCCCGACATGGATGAGGCCATCCCCATCGCAGAACCGAGTGTCTTGACAAAGAAACGGTGCAAGCCGCGTCTGCCGGTCGGCGCAATGCTACCGCGCCGGACGGTGCTGGGACTCGCTCTGATGTCTTCCGACAACAACGCGGCCGTCTCGCTCGCCTACGCTTATCCAGGCGGTATCGCCGCTTTCAACGTGGCGGTCGCCGACAAACTGGCAGCATTGGGGATGAGGCACACTCACCTCGAAGAACCGACGGGACTTTCGAACGCCAACCGTTCCACGGCAAGCGATCTTGCCCGGATGGCGGCCGCAGCGGCGACCTACCCGGAGATTGTGCGCATCACGACTTCAAGCAGCGATACCGTGGACGTTGAAGGCCGCAGCCTGCAACTCCATAACACCAACCACCTGGTGGGCCAATTGGGTTGGGACATTCTGCTGTCGAAAACCGGCTTTACGACACCCGCAGGGCGCTGCCTGATCATGCGCATGCAAGCCGCCGGACAAACGGTCATCGTCGTGCTGCTCAAAGCGAATGCCAGTTCGGAACGGCTGCGGGATGCCCTGAATGTCCGCCGATACTTGGTCGGCGTGCAAGCTTTGCGGTCTCCAGGCAGGCGCGTCTCATCGCATGCAGCGAACGACACATCCGCATCCATATTGGTTAACGCGCGTCTGGATGCCAAGCCGTCCTCGTGATGAAGGGACGCACGGGAGACTTGCTTTGATCTTTGTCCGCAATTCATTTTTGCAACCATCGTGATGGAAACACGCGACATGCTGGTCGAGGAAAAACCGGATATCACCGTATCGAAGGCCACGCAAAACAATAGCGCCGCCCAACTCGCCCCTCGTGCCCTTGAGGCTGCGCAGCGGGATATGCCGAGTCGGCGCATGGAGCCGCGCGCTACCACGCGCTACGCGAAAATGCTCAAGGCGGTATGCGTCACCGAGGAAGCGAGTCCGCGCAAGCTGTACGGAAAGACAATCGACATCAGCTTGGGCGGGGTTTCGTTCGTGTCCGGCACCCATTTGAGTTATCCGACGTGGGTGCGGGTTTATCTTAAGCTGGGCATATTGTCGGATGGGAACTGGAACATATTCGAGTCGCGCTGCAGGGTGGTTTGCAGCGTGCTGTGCTCTCAGCAGGGAGGATTCCGGCTGAGTCTCGAATTTCAGTCCCTCACCGACGCACAGAGAAATCAGCTCAAAAAATTCCTGGAACGCTGACGTTCTTCGTGTTGCGGCGGTTTCCCATATCGATGCGCACCGATCTGCGGGGCATCCGCCGGTGCAGGGATGGCGCTACAGGCCGTTTTGCTTGAACCAGGCTTGCATGCGTTGCCAGCCATCCTCGGCGGTATCCTTGCGATAGCTGGGCCGATAGTCGGCATGGAAGGCGTGCGGCGCATCGGGATAGACATGCAGCTGGGATTTCCCGCCGGACTTCCCGATCGCTTCGCGCATCGCTTCGACATCGCTCTGCGGGATGCCCTGGTCCTGGCCGCCGTAGAGGCCCAGCACCGGCGCTTGCAGCTCGCCGGCAAGCTGCAGGGGATGCCGCGGAGTATTGGAATTCGACTCGCCGCCGAGCTTGCCATACCAGGCGACCCCGGCCTTGAGTCGCGGGTTGTGCGCCGCGTATAGCCAGACGATCCGGCCGCCCCAGCAAAAGCCGGTGATGCCCAGGCGCGCCGGGTCGCCGTTGTGCTTGCCGGCCCAGGCGACGCAAGCGTCGAGATCGCCGATGACTTGCGTGTCCGGCACCTTGGCGATGATGGTGGAAATGATTGCCGGGATATTCGAAAGCTGGCGCGGGTCGCCCTGGCGCGCGAACAATTCCGGCGCTATTGCGAGGTAGCCCAGCTTGGCGAGGCGGCGGCAAACGTCGGCGATATGTTCATGCACGCCGAAGATTTCCGATACCACCAGGATCACCGGAAATAGGGAATCGCCGTTTTGCGGGGAAGCCGGCTTGGCTTGGTACGCAACCATCTCGCCATCCTTGACCGGTATCTTGATTTCTCCCGCCACCAAGCCATGGCTGTCGGTATGGATCACGCTCTGCGCCAGCGTCGGCTGCACCGCCAGCGCGAACCCGGCGCCGAGCGCGCTGACCATGAAGCTGCGGCGGGTGAAGGGAACCTCGGGCACCAGGCTGTCGAATTCGGATGTCGTCATGATGAGACTCCTTTTGCTGGGTTGGGTTCGGTTATTTCGCCGGCTTCTTCGGCGCAATGCTCTCGATCAGGCCCACGGCATGTGCGGCTTCCAGCACCGCCTGCTGATTGAGCGAGCAGCTGTAAGCATTTCTGGCATCGGCCGCGCCTTTGCCGCCGTTGCTCAGGAAGCCGAAAAAGGTGAAGAAGGCACCGGAGCCGTCCGGCGTGCATTCCAGAAAGGTGCTGGAACAGGCTTGCTTGAGATTGCGGCGGGCGCTTTCGCTGCATCTGGCGGTCTGTCCGATCCTTATCGGCAGCGCCGAAACCGCCGTCACGCCGCCGTCCTCGCGCAGGCGCAAGACTTCCTGGTTGGGAAAGGTCTTTTGGACCAGACCTTCCGGCCCGGTGCGCTCCCAGGTCCATAGCCCGTTGACCCGCGCTATCAGCCAGTCTTCGCCGGCCAGCGTCAGCGCCGAATATGCGCATAGCAGGATGAGTGCGGCAATCCTGAGGCGGTTGCCCGTATACACCATGGTCGGTCCCTCGATAACGTCGTCTGCGACTGCCAGACGGATTGGCTCCGGCGATTATGCCAGCGTTACCCGAGCGGTTCCACTTTCACGGGCAGGGGGCCGGCGGAGGATGGCGATCGCTTGCCGGCCGGTTGTGCCAGAGCAGGCGCCCCGCCTCGATCAGGCTGATGCTGCCGTACTCGAAGCGCATGGCGAACCACTCGGACGGGGCAAGCCCCAACAGCTCCGCGGCGCAGGCCTTCATCACGCCGGCATGGGTGACCAGGGCGGCGCAGGCCAGATTCCGCGCCATGAGTTCGTCGAGAAATTCCGCCACGCGGTGCCGCAATGCCGCTACCGATTCCCCGCCCGGCGGCGTGAAGGCGAGCGGATCCGCCGCCCAGGCATCGATGGCGGAACGGTCGATGGCGTCCCAGGCACGCATTTCCCAAGCGCCGAAATCCAGTTCCATGAGCCGCGCATCGAAGTTCGGCGCCGGGTGCAGCGCTTCGGCGAGCAGCCGGCAGCGCGTCAGGGGACTGCTGAACAAGGGCGCATCTTCCGGCAGCAGCGGACGCAGGCTTGCGGCTGGCACCGCCGCATCCCCGGCCAGCGCCAGGTCGCTGCGGCCGTAGCATAGACCGGGTGCCACCGCCGGCAAGGGGTGGCGCATCAGGTAAAGCTGCATAACATCCCCAGCAGGAATGCCAGTTCGGCGCACTGCTGGGTGGCGCCGAGACAGTCGCCGGTATAGCCGCCGATGCGACGCACGAAGTAGCGTGCCGCCAGCCAGCCGACCAGTACGACACCCGCCAGGGCGGCCAGCGCGTTCTGCCAGGGCAGCAGCAGGCAGGGCGCCAGGCCGAAACCGGCGGCCAGCAGCAGCTCGAGCGGGGTCATGCGGTTCGCCAACGGCTTGGCCTTGGTGCTGGCATCCTCGCGCACATAGTCGAGGAGGTGGATCAGCGGCACGGCGGCCAGGCGCGATGCGGCGTGCGCCGCGACAATGGCGTAGATCAGCAGGTCGGCAAGCTCCTCGTCGGCGCCGATCTCGACCAGGGCATTCCACTTCGCCAGCAGCATCAGCCCGATGCCGATCGCGCCGTAGCTGCCCATGCGCGAGTCCTTCATGATCCGGAGCACCTGCGCCTTGTCCCAGCCGCCGCCGAAACCGTCGCAGGCATCGGCGAAGCCGTCCTCGTGGAAGGCGCCGGTGGCGAGCAGGGTCGCCGCCATGCCGGCGAGCACCGCCAGGGACAGCGGCAGCAGCCAGGCCGCCAGCAGCGTCACCGCCGCGCCGATGGTGCCGATGACGATGCCGATCAGCGGGAAATAGCGTGTCGCATGGTCGAGCTGATCCTGCGTATGCCCGACCCAGGCCGGCACCGGCAAGCGTGTGAAAAAACGCAGCGCGGCAAAGAAATTTTCGATCTCCCGTTTGACCGGGCGGTTCATGACTTGTTGCTGACCCCGGCTGATTCGAAGCTCGCCATTTCCTCCAGGAAGGCCGCTGCGGCGGCGACCAGCGGGTAGGCCAGCGCGGCGCCGGTGCCTTCGCCGAGGCGCAGGCCGAACTGCAGCAATGGCTGTGCGCGCAGGTAGTCGAGCTGCACGGCGTGGCCGGCTTCGTCGGAGCGGTGGGCGAACACGCAATAGTCGAGGATGGCGGGGGATATCTTCGCTGCCGCCAACAGCGCGGCGGTGACGATGAAGCCGTCGATCAGCAGCAGCATGCGCCGCCCGGCCGCAGCCAGCATGGCACCCGCCAGCATGACGATCTCGAAGCCGCCGAACTGCGCCAGCACCGCCAGCGCATCGTCGCGGCTGCCGGTGTAGCGTGCCATGGCCTGCGCCAGCAGGGTGCGCTTCCGCTCCATGCCGGCATCGTCGAGGCCGGTCCCCCTGCCGATGCAGGTTGCCAGCGTGGCGCCGGTCAGGCAATGGGTGATCAGCGAGGCGGACGCCGTGTTGCCGATGCCCATTTCGCCGAAGCCGAGCACATTGCATCCCTCGGCGGCGAGTTGTGCGGCGATGCGCGCACCGTGCGCCAGCGCGCTGTCGCGTTGCGCCGCGCTCATCGCCGGGCCTTCGAGATAATTGGCAGTGCCGGGTGCCACCTTGGCGTCGACCAGGCCGGGGCGCGATCCGAAATCGTGATTCACGCCGGCGTCGACGACCGTCAGCGTCATTCCCGCCTGGCGCGCGAGCACATTGATCGCCGCACCGCCGGCAAGAAAGTTCTCCACCATCTGCCAGGTCACATCCTGCGGATAGGCGGATACGCCTGCCCGCGCCGCGCCGTGGTCGCCGGCGCAGACCAGCACATGCGGCTTGGATAGTTTCGGCGTCAGGGTGTTCTGCACCTGTCCCAGTTGCAGGGCCAAGGCTTCGAGTCGGCCGAGGCTGCCCGGCGGCTTGGTCTTGCCGTCGATCTTGGCCTGTAGCGCGGGCACCAAGGCCTGGTCGGGGGGGGTGATCGATACTATGTCATTGGAATGCATCCGATTCTCCTTTCAGGTAAGGCTAAGCTGTGCGCGAGCAGGCGCATAACATATGCCTGTGCCAAAGGCTTTCATATGATCCCAGCAGGTCTTCTGGCTTTCGGATCGACCGGATCTGCCGCGCCTTCCCGTCGGAGTGTTCCCCGACAGTGGCCGATCGACCCGAGCCGGGCGATCTTGCGGCATCCGTCCCCGATTACAGCGGCGGGCCCGCCACGGAGTTGCACCGTGTTCCTGGATGCTGGACCGGTGCGAATTATCGCAACAAGCGCCGCGTTGAGCAAGCGTGTTCGGGCTTGCCTATGCTACGATTGGACACTATGGCTGAACTGATATTGGGCGGAGCGCGCTCCGGCAAAAGCGCACTGGCGGAACGACGCGCTCGCGAATCCGCGCTGCGCGTCATCTACCTCGCCACGGCGCAATCGCTCGACTTGGAAATGGAGCGGCGCATCGCCCATCACAGTCAACGGCGGCCGGCGGACTGGATCACCGTCGAGGAAACGCTGCACCTCGCCGCCGCGCTGCGCGAACATGCGCGCGGCGACACCTGCGTGCTGGTCGATTGTCTGACCCTGTGGCTGACCAACCTGTTCTTTGCCGGCCGCGCCGCCGCGCAGGCCGAGGCCGACGCGCCGATCGATTGCCCGCTGCTGGCCGGAGAGGTTCAGGCGCTCCTCGATGTCCTGCCCACGCTGCCGGGACGCATCCTGATGGTCAGCAACGAAGTCGGCTGCGGTGTCGTGCCGCTGCATGCAGTTGCGCGCCTGTTCGCCGACGAGCAAGGCCGCCTCAACCAGCGCATTGCGGCGGTCTCGTCGCGGGTGACGCTGGTGGCGGCGGGCTTGCCGCTGGAACTCAAGCCGCAGGGATAATTCGGCGGTTCGAGTTTTGGGCTTCGTATTTACTGGGCGATATCCATTTCGCATGTTTCAGCGTAGAGCGCCGACGGCCGGGATCGGCTCTATGCAAGAAGTGCCGTTTGTCGCAATTCGACCCACTGCTGCCTGATGACTTTTTCAGGGGGAATGGCGGCTTACCTGGGCGCAGAAAATCAGCTTGCGAATTACTTCACCAACTCCATTAGTTTTCCATAGCTGTTCACTACATCGTACTTCACCTGATCCGACGTGATTTCGGCGAAGAACTTTCGCGCGCATTCGATCTTGGCTTCTTCGATCTTCCGCAGTTCCATTGAGGACATGGAGCCTTTCGTTTCGGCGACGAAGAAGACATGCTTCACTTTGCCCGATTGGAAGGCGATGGCCCAGTCGGGGTTGTAGTTGCCCACTGGTGTCGGGATATGGAAGCTCCTGGGCAACTTGGCATAGACGACGACTTCCGCGCTGGCATCGAGTTCGCCGACGAAGGTCCGTTCGTTGGTCGAATCCGTGAACACGTAGTCGTAAATGTGGTGGGTCGCTTTGAAGCCCTTGCTCTTCGGCTGACCGGCGAAGCAATCCACCACCGCCTTCACCGCGTCCGTCTGATAGGTCTGCTACTTAAACTTGAGTTTCATGTGGACGGGAATTGAGGGATGGCGATAGGGATGGCGTCAGGCGTGTGCGTGCGGAGTCCGTACGGATTGCACTGCAAGGCGCAGTCCCATGGCTTTAAGGATGGCCGACAGGCTGCTAAGTACGGGATTCCCATCGGGCGACAAGGTGCGATAAAGCTGCGTCGTGCTCAAATGGGCCGTCTCGGCCACCGTCTGCACACCGCCAAAGGCTTTCGCCATTTGACGCAAAGTAATCAGAAGTTCGCTTTGGTCGCCGTCCTCCAGAATGCTGTTGAGCAATTGAACAGCATAAGCGGGATCTTCCCGGAACGTCTCGGCCATTGCTTCGTCATGTGCTCTATCTCTCATCGCTTGCTCTCCTTTGCCAGTCTTGCCAGTATCCACAGGCGCGGTCGATATCCGCATCCTGCGTTCGCTTGTCGCCACCACACAGCAACAAAACGATTTCCTTGTCGGCGACTGCGTAATACACCCGGCACCCCGCCCCCACATCGATGCGGAGCTCCCATACGCCATCGCGACAAAACTTGTGATCGCCGAAGTTGCCAGGCTCGATGCGGTTTACGCGCCGATCCACGGCAATTCTTGCAGTCACGTCGCGCAGTTTGCGCAGCCAGTCGAGGAAGACATCTTTCCCGTCGGGAGTCAGGTAATGCCGAACTTCGTACATGGTGCAGTTTCGTCTATAAACGAATTAATGTCAAATATCGCGAAGCCAAACGGAGGCTTTTTGCAATCTCCCAACATGGCCCCAGGGAATTTGTCCCACAGGCTGTGGGACAAATTGGTACTGTGCGCTGAAAAAAGCATAGAACTGGCGTATGACAATCGATTGCGGTTGAACGGAATCAGTTGGATTGAGGGAGCCCCGGCTATTACCTCTACTATTACCCCTATTCAAGGGTAATTACCCCTTCTTCTTCCATTGCGCCCCCGGGCCGCGTCCCTCGCAGACCAACACACCCACCGCCTGTTGCTCGCGCAGCACGCGCCGCACCATATCGCGGCTTACGCCGGGGCACGCTTGTTCCAGCGCACTGATTGCAAATCCTTTGCCGGGCATTGCCGTCAAGCGAGCGATGCTCGCCAGCACCAGCTCCCGCTTTGAACCGCGTGGCGCACTGAGTTGACCTGCCCGTTCCTCGAACTCACGGTAGGCGGATTTGAATATCGACAGCACGTAGTTGATGAAAGGCCAGAGATCATGCTTGCCCTCGTGCCAACCCTGCGAGCTTTGTTCCAAGGTCTCGTAGTAACGCTCCTTGTTTTGCTCCACCAGCCGCTCCAGGCTGATATAGCGGCCCACCTCGTAGCCCAGGTGATAGCTTTGCAACAGCCACAGCAATCTGGACACCCGCCCGTTGCCATTGCGGAACGGATGGATGCAAAGAAAATCCAGATTGAACGCGGCCAGCAAAATCGCCGATGGCGCCCAGCGCTGGTCGACGGCGGACTCCCAGTCGGACACCAGCATATCCAGATGCTATGAAAATTGCATAAATGCTGGACTTATGGAGACATGTCATTTGCCTTCACCTTCACTTTGCGATCAATCACCAATCGCCGGGGCTGGCGCAGAACGTTGAGCCGGCATGCGGGGCAGATTCTAATGAGAACAACATCCGATAAGCAGTGGCGATCAACAACTTGGTCTTGAAGATCATTGAGACAAGCGAGGCTCCTGCTTCATCCACGAACAAGAAGGGATGTGCTCTACGATTATTACGACTGCGTCGTCCTCGCCCGTCTTCGAATGTCCTGGTTCATTTCGCAACGCCAAATCAACCGCTAAATACGGATACCCCGAGTTTTTAATACAGCACGGCCAGGTAGCCCCGGGGATCCTTGGTCAGCGCGACCGAAACGATATAAGCCGCTGTGGCCAAGGCGGCCAGCCCTGCGCTCCAGCGCAGGGTCGCGCTCTGGGACTTGAGCGCCAGGCTGCCCAAGGGGATATACACGAGGAGCCCGATCACTTTTGCGGTGAGCCACGTGTCCGCAAAGGGATATTGCCCGCTCAGCGCCGCCAGGCCTAGCGCTGCGGCCAGCAGTACGCTGTCGTTAATCGGCGGCAAGAGCCTCAGCCAGCGTTGACGCAGCAGCGCGGAATGGTTCAGCGCCAGTAGCCAACGCCAAGAGAACAGGGCGATACTGAATACCACGCAACCGACATGCACGAATTTCAGCGTGGGGTACATGCCGGGTTCAATGCATGCTGCGCGAGGCATGAAACGCGTCGGAGAAGCAGGTATCCTCGTTCATGCCGTGTTCCAGGAAAGCCGGGAAGGCGGCTTCCACCATTTTCACCGAGCCGCAGACATAGGCTTCAAAACCCGCCAGGTCGGGTAGGTCCGACAGTATCGCCGCGTGGACCAAGCCGGTGCGTCCGTGCCAGTCGTCCTGGGGTACCGGTTCGGACACCACTGGCACGAACTTGAAATTCTCGTGCTGCTGCTGCCAGCTTTCCGCCAGTTCCGCCAGGTACAGGTCCTTGGGTCGCCTGACGCCCCAATACAGCAGCATCGGTCGCCGGATGCCGCGCCGGAAAGCGTCTTCGACGATGCTCTTGATCGGCGCGAAACCGGTCGCCCCCGCGACGAAGATGATCGGTCGCGTGCTTTCCTGCAAGCTGAAACTGCCAAGCGGGCCTTCAAAAGGCAGCTCGTCGCCGACTTGCATTTGGGTAAACACCCGGGTGGTGAATAGACCGCCGGGGATCAGGCGCACATGCAGCTCGATGGCGGCGTTTTCGTGCGGCGGGTTGGCGAAGGAAAAGGCGCGCCGCTGGCCGTCCGGCAGCAGGATGTTGATGTACTGGCCGGCGACGAAAGAGATTTTTTCCGCGTTGGGCAACGCGACGATGAGCTTCATCACGTCGTCGGACAGACGCACCATGCTGGCGACTCGTCCGTGGTATTGATGTATCTGCCTGGCGGCGATCTGGGCGTCCGGTTGATATTCCATTTCGATATCCGAAAGCGGTACGGCGCAGCACATCAGCGCCTTGCCTTGCGCTTTCTGTTCGGCAGAAAGTGCGCTCGGCTGATAGATGCCGTGATCGACGCTGCCGTTGAGGAGGGTGCATTGGCATTTCCCGCAACTGCCGTTGCGGCATTCGAAAGGCAAAGGAATGTTTCCGCGCAGGCCGGCTTCGAGAATGGTCTCGCTTGGCCGTGCGGTGATGTTGCGCCGGTCCGGATGGACGCTGATCTGGAATTCCTGCTGCGTCCTGCGGCGCGGCGGCAGCCAGGGCAGCAGGCCGAGCACCGCCGTGGCGCCGCTGACCAGCGCCCAGACACGGGCCAGCGGCCAGAGATAAAGCAGCGGGAACAGCGCCAGATAGAACCAGTCGAACTCCAGCGTGGTGATGGTGACGCCGAAGTCCGCCGCGCCGCCCTGGCTCAGCGCCGGCTTGACCAGCGCCAGGACCAGCATGGTCAGCAGCAGGGCGATCATGATGGGGCGCGGCGGCGAGGTGGCAGCCTTGGGCACACGCTGCACGTGGATCCACATCAGCAGCAAGACCACCAGGGGAACACCGAGGTGAATGAAGGACAGTAACGAAAAAAAGCGGTCATTGACGCTGGACTGGTAGATGAAGTTGCGGATCAGCGCACCGTCGAACAGCGGCAACCAGTCGAGCCACTCGAAACTGCCGATCACGACGAATTGCGCCATCTTGTCCCAGGGCAGCATGTAGCCGTTGATGCCGGAGACATATACCAGCCAGATCAGCGCCACGCCGGTCATCCAGGAGAACCAGCGGAAGCCGCGCAGCCGGTCGAAGGCGAAATGCCGCAGCATGTGGATCAGCATGGTCAGCACCATGCCGTCGGAGGCATAGCGGTGCACGCTGCGCATGATTCCTCCGGCATACCACTGGTCATGTGTCAGCGACTCTACCGAACTGTAGGCATCGGCTACGCCGGTCTTGAAGAATGCATACAGATACAGCCCGCTGGCGGCCACCAGCCAGAACAGGTAGAAGGACATGGCGCCAAGGTGGTAAAGCGGATTGAGCTTGTCGCCGAAGGCCTGGTTGAATATCTCCTCGACGTGCATGAACAAGCGTTGCAGCAGCAATTGCAGCCATTTAATCATGTTGCCGTCATCCTGTTGCGCGCAGCGCGGATCACCACCACCACGAACAGCAATCCGCCGATGATGGCGATCAGTCCGCCCAGTCCCATCAGTCCCATGCCGGCGATTTCTCCGCTGCTGCGCAATACCTGTTCCGCACCGGCCACCTTGCGCTGAACGCCGTAACCGCCCGACCAGACCAGGCCGACGATGTGCATCAGCTGGCCGACGGCGTAGATATAGGGTTGCAGCGTGGCCAGACGGCCTTGCGGCGCGGCATAGCCGAGCCGCGGCAGCAGGAGGTACACCAAGCCCATCAGGGCCAGCGTGACGCCAACGATGCTGCCGTGGTAATGCGCGGGAATCTTGACGTTGTTGCCGCTGATGAACATGCCGATCAGGCCGCCGACGCCGAACAGCAGCACCGAGGAGATCAGCGCGGCGCGCAAGGGTTTCAAGTCTGCGCTCAAGTCGGGGCCGAATTTCGGCCGCAAGGCCACCAGCACCGCCAGGCTCATCGGCAGGATTGCCGCGCCGCCGCCGACACGCATCGCCCAGGTCAGCAGGTTGCGATGCTCGACCGAGGCGATGTCGTAAGCCAGGTAGGCGTAGGGCGTGACGAAGACGCACAGCAACGCCAGCAGGAACATCAGCAAGGCCACGCGCGGAGTCAGCGGCAGCCGCGCACCGATGGCGCTGGCCAGCCACAGCCATGCCACCAGCATCAGCAGGGTCCAGGTGAATTGCAGGGCGTGGCCGCCGCCCCAGAACACGACTTCGTAATAAGCCTTGCCGGTCAGCGCCTCCGGTGCCACGGCGAAGGACCAGCCGAATGCCAGCAGCGCCATGGCGGCGGAGATGGCTGCCGCGTTGAGGCCGAAACGCTGCACGCCGCTGCCGTCGAATGCCAGGCCCAGGCTGGGTGCGAAGCGCAGGCTGCGGAATACCAGCAGCGCGCAGCCCAGCCCGAACAGCGACAGCCCGCAGAGAAACAGCGGCCCGTCCAAGACGGGAATGTAGTTGGCCATGAGGGCTTCGCCGTGGCCGAAGAACGGCGCCAGGAATATCAGTACGGTACCGCCCGCGCACAGCCACCAAGCGGACTTTCCCAGCGCCAGGCCACGCGCCGGGCAGTTGATGCTCCAAAGCGTCCCCGCCAGTGCGACAAACCAGACCAGCACGGAAAGGTCGACATGGACCACCAGGGCGACGTGAAAGAAATCGGCCACCGGGAACAGGCTTTGCAAACCCGGCGTGCGCGAGAGCACCAACAGCACCGAGAACACGCCCGAACCGATCAATGAAAGCACACCGAGCCACAGCCAGCGGCGCACCAGCTCAAGCTGTGCGCCGTCCGGCACCGCTAGCTGATAGCTGGTGGCGGACAGGCTGGCGGGGGGCGGCGGCGCGTAGGTGTTCGAAGGATTCATCGGAGCGCTCATAGCAAAGTGATCCCGCCTTTTTCCGCATTGAAGTCGATCACCAGCACCTGGCCGGGTTTCAGGTTCAGGACTGCATCGCGCGTGTAATCGAAGCCGCCGCTGCGCGCGTCGTCCTTCAGGCGCACGGCGAGCCGGTGTTCTCCCGCGAGCAGCGGCAGGCGTTGATACACCGCCGAGGCGCCGTCTTTCGACAGGCCGGCGGGTTCGGCGACATGCCGATAAGCCGGATGACCGTCCACGTCGACCTCGATGGTGACGGGGGAGCGCTCGCGCTGGCATTGCATCGGTGCGCGCATGTTGGGCGGCAGCTTGGCGAGTTGTTCCGGCGTGCGCTGCAAGCAATCCGCTACGCGCTTGCCGTGATGCGTGAAACTCAGCTTGATCAGCGCCATCTCCGGCGCCATGTGCCGATATTCCGGGGCGGCTGAAAAATAGCCGATGAACAGCGCGAACAGGGCATACAGGAGTCCCTGTCCTATCCACGCCAGCGGTTTTGTCGATGTTGCGCTCATTGATGAATATGCCTCCCGGCCGGTTCAGCCGCAATGCGGCGACGAAATGCTGCGAGCGCCGACTGCAACTCCGCTTCTTCGCCTGGATCGGCCCAGGCAAAGCAGAGTTGTTCGCACGGCACGGCGCTGCGCAATTGCGGTTCGCGCCTGGCAAGCAGACGCTGTTCGGTCCAGCGGCTGCCCAAGCGGAAGGCACAGCCGTTTTCGCGACACCCGGTCACCAAGACCCCTGCCGCACCCTCGCGCAAGGCGTATTCGATGAAAGCCGGCGGCAACATGCCGACGCAAAGCAGGCTGATATATGCCACATCCCCGGCTGCCAATGTTTCCAGCTTGGCGCCGTGGTCGCAACCGAAGACGACGATCTTGCGTTTGCACGCCAAAGCCGCCAGTTTCTCCAGCAGCGCATGGCGCAAGGCGTCGACCGGCAATTGCGGCATGTCTATGCCCGAGACGAGTGTCCGCATGTTGCGAAACGGCGTCGAGGACGGACAGGAACCGGCGCATATCCCGCAACTTGCGCAGCGTTCCGTCAGGACCGCGGCCACTTGCTGACCGGGTTTGCCGGCAGGATGGGGCAGCATCGCAATGGCGGCGTAGGGACAATCATCGAAGCAGCGCCGGCAGCCGTTGCAGTTGTCGGCATCGACCCGGGCGACGGGGGATGGCGGAGCGGACAGCGGAAAGAACGGCAGCACGAACAGGATCAGGGTGACGCCGGCAACCAGCAACCACAACGCGCCAGGCGAGGAGGCATACATCAGCGCATGGGGAAACAGGTAGAACCAGTCGAAACGCAGCGCTCCCGGCAGGCTGGCCAGATCGGCCTCGCCCTGGCTGAGCACCGGTACGGCCAGCGCCAGCACCAGCAGTGCGGCGCAGGTACCGAGAGTCAGCGCGCGCGGCGGGAACACCGCGGCATGGTTGATGCGCTGAACGTGGAACCACAGGCCGAAGATCAGCAACAGCGGCACACCGATGTGGACGAACACCAGCAAGGAGAAAAGCCGGTCGCTGACGGCGGCAAAGGAGAGAAAGTTGCGCGTCAGCGGCGTAGCGAAGATCGGCAGGGTATCCAGCCACTCGCTGGTGGCGACGGCGGACAACTGGCCCAGCCGATCCCAATTCAGCCAGAAGCCACCGATGCCGGAAGCATAAGCAAACCACAGCAGCGGTATCCCGGTCAGCCAGGAGAAGCGGCGAAAGCCGCCGTAGCGGCCAAGCAGGAACTCTCGGATGAGATGCAGCAGGGTAAGGGCAATGAAGGCATCCGCAGCGTAACGGTGGAGACTGCGCAATACGCCGCCGAAATACCACTGCTGGCGGCTGAGCTGGTCGATCGAGCGATAGGCCTCGCTGGCGGAGGTGTCGATCGCGACAAACAGATAGCAGCCCGTCGCCGCGACCAGACAAAAACACAAAAAGCCCAGCGCGCCAAGCTGTCGCCAGGGGTTGAGCAGGCTGCCGAAAGGCAGGTCGAAGGCACGCTCGATCCGCTGGAAAACCAGCAGGCCGTTGTTGCGTATCGCATCGAGGGAATTGATCGTCATTGCATGCCAACGCGAAAGCGTTTGGCGAAAACTCTGAGGGTGCGGCGATGCTACCGAGTCACCGCCGAAAATGGATTGACGCGTATCAAGAGCGGTAGAGCTTTCTTTGCTGACGCCATTCGTTCAGGAAAAACCCGATGATCGAAATCAAAAACGTCAATCCGCCGGCGATTTCGAGAAACAGGGCGTTGTTTATCCGGTACTCGCCGGTGATCGGATCATACACCGTGCACAGGATGCGAACCCGGTTGAGGATCGCCGAAATGCTGGTCTTGTCGGCGACAGGTGCGCCGCTGATGAGCTGTTTGAGCGGTTCGCCAAGCATGTTACTGGAGAAATTGTCGCCGTAAATCTGGCGGTATATTTTGCCCTGGGCATCCACCACGGTGACTTGCAGGAGATGGTCGAATCCCGCCGGCGTGGCGACATAGCTGAAGCCGAAGTCGCGCGCCAGGTCGGCAACGATGGCGGCGGGCGGGCTGAGAAACTCCCAATTGGGATAATCGATGCCGTGTTGGGCGGCAAACGAACGCAGCGCCAGCGGCGAGTCCGCCGGTTGGTTGAAACCGATGCTGATCACATTGAACTGATCCGAACCCCAAGCGTCCTGTGCCGTCTTGACGGCGCTTTGCAGCGCCCGCGTGGTGGTCGGACAGACTTGGAAGCAGCCGGTGTATATGAAACTCACCAGCAACGGTTTGCCGCGGTAGCCCGACAGTTTTACCGGTCGCCCCGCGCGGTCGAGCAAGCTGTAGTCGGCGACGGTTCGTCCGACCGCAGCCTGGCTGACGCGCAGCGCAGCGGACTGATCGAAGGCAACAGTTCCCGGCACATCCCCGCTCGAATGGGCGGACGCCGGCCCATGAATTAGACAAAGACAAGCCAGCAGCGCGAGTTTCCGGGGCACGGTTTGTCCGCTAGCGGATCAGCGCGTCGATCATCGCTGTCGCGAGCAACAAGCTCAGCTGCAGCAGCGACGCGAAGAACGAGCCCATGGCAGTCTTGCGACTGGGCTTGCGCGCTAGCTGCCACGCCTTGTAAATAAAATAGCCGCCGCCGACCAGTGCGCCGAGCAGGTAGATCAGTCCCGCGCCGAAGTATGCCGGCAGCAGCGATGCGCCGACCAGCAGCAGCGTGCTGACGAAGACGATTTGCGCGGCGCGGGCATCGCCCACCACCACCGGCAGCATGGGGATATTCGCCGCCGTGTAGTCGTCGCGGTTGGCGATCGCCAGGCTCCAGAAATGCGGCGGGGTCCATAAGAACAACACCAGCGCCAGCAGTAACGGCAGCATGCCGGGGCTGGGGCTTGCGGCGGTTGCGCCGGCCAGTACCGCGAAACTTCCCGCCATTCCGCCGATGACGATGTTGAGCCAGCTGCGCCGCTTTAGCCAGACGGTATAGACCACGGCATAGAAAAAAGCGCCGAGAAACACGAATAGAGCGGCCAGCGGATTCAGTGCATACCATGCGGCTGCCACCGAGCCAACCAGCAGCAGGATTATCGGCACCAGCCAGGCTGGCGTGTGGCGCAAGGCGCCGCTCGGAAAGGCGCGGTGACGGGTTCGCGCCATCAGCCGGTCGCTCTCGAATTCGACATATTGATTGAAGGCGCCTGCGCTGGCCGAGGAAATCAGCACAGACAGGGCGAGTACGGTGAACTGCACGGCGCTCAAGGCCGAGCCCGGCGTCACGGCGTAGCCGGCGATCGCGGTAATCATGATGACGACGCCGATGCGCAGCTTGAACAGTCCCAGAATATTGCGCGCGGAGCATCCGATACTTGCAGTGCCTGCTTGCGGCGGAGGGAGCGTACGCAGAGTTGAACCCATGTTGGTATTCCTTTGATCGATCAACATGCTTGTGAAGGCATACGGCCGAGGCGCCGCGTTACGCGATGCCCCGGCCGTCAATTTCAGCAACCCGATCGCAGCATGTCAGCTCAAGCCCCACACTTGCGACAGGTATTTCCAGTTGATGAAATAGTACAGCACGAACGCCGTCAGGAAGACCATCGCCAGCGTGAAAGTGCCCGGTGCCGCAAATCCGGCCGAGCCTGTTCCATGCAGCGCTGTCGAAGCCGGCGTGACCGGGAATGGCGTTGGCTTGCTGGCGAAGGCGCCGTCATCGAGTTTCTTGCCCCAGAGCAGGGAGCCCACGGTGATGTAGATGTAGATTGCTCCACCGCAGATTGCCGCAATGCCGGCGATGCCGACCAATCCCATCATCAGATAGGCTGCGCCAGGCCACTCGTAGGCCAGCGGCAAGCCGCTGAAAGACATATCCCAATGGCGGCGGGGAACGCCCAAGGTGCCCGCGCCCATCATCACCAGCACGAAGAAATACATCGACAATCCGAACAGGTAGGGTTGCAGTTTAGCCAGCCCCGGGTTGATCATCTCGCGCTTGAACAGCACCGGGATCAGGAAATAGGTGAGCGCCATGAACGACAGTGTCGTACCGATGACCACGGTGGCATGGAAATGTCCCGGCACATAAATGGTGTTGTGGATGATCATGTTGAGTTGCTCGGTGCCCATCATCACGCCAGAGATGCCGCCGAGGAAGCCGAAGCCGATCAGTGCGATGAACACGCCGGAGAAGGTCGGGTTGCCCCAAGGCGCCTTCCTGAGCCACTCGAACAGGCCATTGTTGTAGCCTTTCTTGCGCTGCGCGACTTCGATGGCGCCGGGGATGGTGAGGCCATGGATCATTGAGGCCAGTACCGCGAAGTACATGAAGTAGCTGGTATTGACCACTTTCCAGCCGGTGGAGAGTCCCGGGTCGGCCAGCAGGTGGTGCGCGCTGGCCAGTTGCAGGAACAGGATGTAGAGCAGGAAAGCGCCGCGACTGACGCGCTCGGACATTGGCTTGGCGCCGAAGGCGATGGCGGCTGCGGCATACCAGATCGCAATGTGCGCCGAGACGTTGATCTGCTGCGAGGAATGGCCGAAGGCCCACCAGATGGTGCGATACACCAGCGCATCGACTTCCTTGATGATGCCTACCGACATCAGGAAGGTGGGGATCAGGATGATCGCGCCCGAGGCGATAGTGAAAACCGCGATGATTGCCGCCGTGATGGCGCCGAAAGTGACCAAGGGCACCGAGCCCTGGTAGGTTTTCTCCCGCTTGGCCACCACCAGCGTGCCGAAAAAGACGAAACAGGCGATCAGCGCGCCAACGGCAAACAGGATCAGGCCGAGATAGAACGCTGGCGATGCCATCATCGGTACGTAGGACGTCATCATCACGCTCGACGAGCCCTGGAATACGGCGATGTTGTTGGTCAGCGCACCGATCAGCATCAGCGCAAAGGCCAGCCATGCCACTTTTGGCGTCGCCAGTCGACAGCGCAGCAAAGTCGAAGAACAGAAATACAGTACCGCGACTTCAAAGAAGATGATCCAGAAGATCAGCATGTCAATGCCATGTGCGGTGAGCACCATGTAGAAGCTGTCCGCCTGCAGCCAGTGCACTGCGGGCCAGCGCGTGAGTACCACGCCGATGGCGAGTATGCCGCCGATCAGCAGGAACACCACCGCCACGACGGCATTGGCGAGCATCAGTTTCTCGGCCTGGGTGTCGAACTGCAGGCCGGAGCGGGGGCAGATACGATATGTTGTTGTGTTAGCCATGTACGCCTCTCTTTATTTCACGTATATACGGCCGAGCATCGTGTGATGGCCGATGCCGCAGTATTCGTTGCAGACGATGGAGAAGGTTCCCGCCTGGTTCGGCGTCACCGTTACCACATGTTCGTAACCGGGCACCACCTGGATGTTGATGTTGGTGGGCTGCAACGAGAACCCGTGGTTGTAGTCCATCGAAGTGAGGTGCAGGCGATAGGTCTTGTCCTTTTCCAGTTCGATGATCGGCCACCAGTCCCACAAGCGCCCGATCAGATAGACATCGCCGCCCGCTGGCGGATGCACGACGGGGATTTGCTTGTCGGTTTCCGTGCGCACGGTGTATTTCTCGACCACCGCCTGGGTCTTGGCGGTAAACATTTCACGGGTGGTCTTGTAGGTCTCGGTCGACAGGTTCTGTTTGCCGTAGATGTGCCAGCCTATCATCATGGCAAACATCACCAAACACCAGGCCAAGGCAATCACTATCCAGGTACCCTCGACGCGATCCAGCGGGTGTTTCCACCAGAGCCGTTCAGACGGCGGCAGTATGGCGCTCATTATTATTTCTCTCCTAAGATTATTTCGCCAGGGGAACCGTCAAAATGTCAAGGACTCCCCAAAGCGTATACACCACCATGGGAATCATGACGCCCAGGAACAGTAACAGGAACGGGTTATCCAGCAACTGTTGCATGAACGGAACTCTTTCTGTTTCGTTATCAGCCATTTGATTCTCCCTTTAGTGCACCGCGAGGTGCTTCATCTCGATAAGGCAAAGCCCGCCGTATTTTGAGAGCGCAGACGCCAAAAAAAATTGACCCAGGATAAGAAAATCGGGATTCACCTGGGATAGCGCAAGCTTTGTTCGACAAGTTTCAGTCGCCAAGCCGCCGGAGAAAAGCGGCGCTTGAATAGCCCGTCGTTCCGGCTTGCGCCGGAATGACGGCGTCGGGTTTTGGCCTGATTGCGTGCACCTTTGGATTGCCGTGAAGCAATCCAATTGAGCTACTGCGGGAACATCATCTGTTCAGGATCCAGTGAATGACGGTCTTGAGGTCGGCATCATTGATTTTGTCGGACGGATTGGGCGGCATCGGCACCGGGCCCCATACGCCCTGTCCGCCTTTCCTGACCTTGTCTGCCAGCTTCGCTGCGGCATCGGCTTGTCCCTTGTACTTGGCGGCTACATCCTTGTAGGCAGGGCCGACCACCTTCTTGTCGGCGTTATGGCAGGCGAGACAGCCGGCCTTGGTGGCAATCGCCTCACTGGCAAAGGCTGATGGCGCAATTGCAATTGCCGCCAAGCTGGAAATCAACAACAGGGACTGCAGTTTCATAGGCTTATCTCCGAAGAAGCCGTCCGCCTTGGCGGACGGCGATGTGTGTCAAATTAATAGATGTCGTGCTGGGTGTTATTGACGTTGAACTTGCCGGTTGGCGTAATCAACCGCTTGTCCTTGATGACGGTTTTCAGCTTGCGGGTCTTGTCGTCCAGGACGACGATGGCCGACTCCTTGTCCTTGGCGCTCCACACCGAGAACCAGACCTCGTCGCCGGCCTGGTTGTACTCAGGCTGGACGACACGCTTGGCGCCTTCGCCCAGACCGGCCCACTCGGCGATCGGCAATACCTCAAAGCCTTTCTGCAGGTTGTTGATGTCGTACACCGCCACCGATTGGCTCGTCTTGGCATCGGGATTGAGCGGCGTGTCGACCCACAGATTCTTCGACTTCGGATGGGTCTTGATGAACAGCGATCCGCCGCCTTGTCCCTTGATGGTCTCGACCAGTTTCCAGGCCTGAGCCTTGTGCTTGACCGGATCCGTGCCGATCAGCGAGATCGATTCGTCGCCGAGATGGCTGGTCGCCCAGACCGGGCCGAATTTGGGATGGACAAAGTTGGCGCCACGTCCCGGATGCGGGGTTTTGCCCACCTCGATGAGCGCGGTCAACTTGTCTTCCTTGGTGTCGACCACCGCGATCTTGTTCGAGGCGTTGGCAGCGACCAGGAAGTAGCGGCCGGTGGAATCGAAGCCGCCGTCATGCAGGAACTTGGCGGAATCGAGTGTGGTGATCTTCAGGTTGATGAGATCGGCGTAATTGACGAGCATGATCTTGCCGGTTTCCTTGGCGTTGATCACGAACTCGGGATGGTAATGCGAGGCCACGATGGAGGCAACGCGCGGCTCCGGATGGTATTCGTTGTTGACGTCCATGCCGCGGGTTGACACGATCTTGCGCGGCTTGAGGGTATCGCCATCCATGATCACGAATTGCGGTGGCCAGTAAGTGCCGGCGACGGCGTACTTGTCCTCGAAGTTGCCTTCCTTGCCCTTGTACTTGGAGGTTTCGACCGAACGTGCCTCAAGACCGATCTTGATCTCGGCGACGTTGCCGGGCTTCTCCATCCACAGGTCGATCAAATTGATGCGGGCGTCGCGGCCGATCACGTAAAGGTAGCGGCCGGACTTGGACAAGCGCGAGATATGCACCGCGTAGCCGGTCTTGACGATGTTGATGATCTTCTTGGTGTCGCCGTCGATCAGTGCCACTTCGCCAGAATCGCGCAGCGTGGTGGAGAAGATGTTGGAGATGTTGAAGCTGTTCATCTTCTTGGTCGGACGCTTATCCACCGGGACGAGCACTTTCCAGGTCGCCTCCATGTCCTTGAGGCTGTACTCGGGTGGCTGCGGCGGCGTTTGCTGGACATAGCGCGCCATCAGATCGACTTCGTCATCGGTCAAATCGCCCGACGTGCCCCAGTTCGGCATACCGGCTGGCGAACCGTACTTGATGAACACCTTGAGGTATTCGGTGCCGTTGGCGATGGTCTTGTCCGGGGTCAGCGGCTTGCCGGTGGCTCCCTTGCGCAGCACGCCGTGGCACCCGGCGCAGCGCTCGAAGTAAATCTGCCGCGCCTTGTCGAATTCCGCCTTGTTCATCGGCGGCGCCTTGGGATTGATATCCTGGTACATCTCGACGCTGGCCAGCGGCGAACTTCCCGCCTGATAATTGGCCTCCGCTGCGGATACGCCCATTTTTTCCTGGGCGAACGCTTGGGATATGGTTAGCAGCAATGCGGCTGCAGCGAATGTGCAGGTTCTTGAATTAGTCATGCCGATTTCCCCCTTCGAATCAGCGCAATGCTGCGCAGTGGTTTATAAATTCCGTTGATATAAGGTCAAAGCCCCTTTATTGTCATGGCAAAGCCATCCAAAATAAATTGATCTGGGATAAGAAAAACAATATTTCCCGAGGGGCTGAGAGCGTCCAGCCTGGCCGGCATGGAACACAAGGTTATAGTTCGTTGCATGATTGGATGTCCTCCCGCCTTGATTCGCACGAAAGCCGGATGAGTCGTTTCCAGGAGACGTCGCGGATGCGAAAATTCATTGCCTGCGAGCGACTGTTGCTGGGCTTGTGTTTGTTGCTCTTGTTGGGGTGCGACCCGGCGAGCGGGGAAACCATCGAAGCGCCAGTGCTGGTATTGGATGCTCGGGCAGGGAGCGTCTATCTATTGGGAGACAAGCCCTACCGACTATTGCAGCAATCGAGCCTGCCCTACGCTTTGCACGAAAAGATATTGACGGCGCCCGATCAGCGCTTTGCCTATTTGTCTTCACCTGAAGGCTGGATAGTCAAACTGGATATTCAGGCATGGCGGATGTCCTCTCCCGTCGGTGTCGGCAAACAAACCTCGGGCATGGCCTTGTCGCACGATGGACGATACCTGATGGTCGCCAACGAATCGCCAGCGCGTCTGGTTGCTCTCGATGCGCGCGATATGTCGGTGATGCGCATTTTCGACGTGCAGGACCGCCAGGGGAAACCATCCGCCATCGCGGCTTTGCACACGGCTGCGGCCCGCAACAGCTTTGTGGCCGTCATGCGCGACATTCCCGAATTGTGGGAAATCAGCTACGACGAACATGCCGAACCTGTTTATGAGGGGCTGGTCCATGATTACCGAATGAACGAGGGATTGGCTTTGCCCGGCCAGTTCACACCACGCCGGACAATACTGCAAACCGGTCTGTCACATATCGGCTTCGACCATTCATTCACCCATGCAATCGGTGTCGCTGCGAGCGGCAAGTTGGAGATCATCAATCTGAACGTGCGCCGCAAGATTCGAGACCTGGATTTGGGCGGGAGCGTGCAGCCGGATAAGAGTGTTGTCCTGGAATGGCCAGCGGGCCGCATGTTGGTGCTGCCGCATGCCGATGAGGCCTGGCTGAGTGTCGTGGATATGCAGTCGTGGCATGTCGTACGCAGGATTGCGAGCGGTGCCGGAGATCAGCTGCTAGTGACCCACCCCCAAGCACGCCATGTCTGGATGATCTCGGCAGCGGATAATTCGGCGGTACAAATCCTGGACAAACAGACGCTGGCGATCGTGCCCGATGTTCCCGCTGTCATTTCTGGCAGCTCGGCGCCTCTGGCGTGGTCGCGAGAGGGCAAGCTCGCTTTCTTGCGCGATGCGAAGGATGCTAATGAAATTTTAGTTTGCGATACGCAGACGCTTGCCATCGTTCAGCGCCTGCGTCTCCCGTAATGTCCTGGATGGTCAGAAATCCATCACCAGCGAAAGCTTCAAGTTTCGTCCGGGTTGAGTATAGGCATCGGTTACCGCCGAGGTGGCGGCCAATCCCTGCACATCCGACCATGTCCAGTATTTGCGATTGGTCAGGTTGCCGATCCCGGCATTGAGGCGCAGATTGCTCTGCATGCGCCACTGGCCATACAGATCGAAGACCGATGCCGAAGGAATCGTGAACTGCGGGATGCGGGGGGGCGTGGCGGGTTTGGGTAGATACGGGCTATCCAGATCGCTGGCGACTTTGGCATTCTGATGTCTGGCATCGAGCTGAATATCCCAGGCGGCTGCCGCATATCTGATGCCTACAGTCAATTTGGCCGGGTCGATTGAATTCAGCGGCAAACCGGTGCTGTCATCCGTCCCACGGGTAATGCCATAGCCGAAAGGCATGCTCAGCGTGCCGCCTGCCCAGCGACCCCAGTCGAGATTTCCCTTGATTTCATATCCCTGGATTGTCGCCCGATTGATATTCACGGTCTGAAACAATGCCGGATCGCCAATCACGCCTTTGCCGCCGAGCGGTTTCTTGTCGTAGATCAGGTTGCTGTATTTGCCCTTGAATATCGCCAGATCCAGTCTCAGATTTTCCTGCATGACGCGCAAGCCGGCTTCCAGATGATGACTTTTCTCCGGTTTCAGATCCGGATTCGGCAACAACACTGCAGGTACCGTGGTACTGTCATACACGCCATTCACCTGCTGGGCGTCGGGAGCGCGAAATCCACTGGCATAATTGCCGAACAGGCTCAATTCCGGTGTCAAACGGCGCAGCAAGCCGAGTTTGGGCGAAACAGCCGAGCCTGACAAGGATTTCCCTGGGGTTTTGGCTGGAGGCGAAAACCCGTCTTGACTCGTCACCTTCAGTTCGAAGCTGTCGATACGCACACCGGGCGTGATGATCCATTTGCCGGCAAATACTTCGCTCTGCGCATACAACGCGCTGCTCGCCTCACGGGTATCCGGAAAGTATTTTTTTGGAATGAAACCGGGATTGCCGGGATCTGCGCCGTCAAACATACTGGTGATATCCGTCCTGGCATAATCAAACCCGTAGCTGATTCTTTGCGACCAATCCGGCGACATCTTGAACAGTTTGTCAAGCTGGATATTGGCTTGCCAACTGCGCTCGCTGTAGCGCACGTCGCGCAGGCGATCCGCCAGCGCCTTGCGCCGGGTGACGCCCGCTTGCCGCGACGCCGCATCCTGATAGCCGATAACGGTTTGTAAATGGTCGGCGTAGGCAGTGTTGAGAAGGAACCTGTCCAGGAGTGTCAGGCGGTCGCGTTTCATGCTGTTGTCGGCGGTCTCCCCGACGACCGCTGAAGGGCTGGTGACGGGCGGCTTGGCACGGCTCGACAACAGTTCGTAGTCGCTGTCCTTGTTGACGTGCTCGAAAGTCAGGATATGCTTCTGGCTCTCGGAAGGACGGTATACCAGCTTCGCCAGCAACGCCTCGTTTTTGTCGGTTTGCGGATTTGGCGTCGTCCTGTCGATGTTGGCCGCATCGTTCGTTCCCATATTCTTCATGCCCTTGGCCTTGCCGTCGGCGACGCTCAACAGCCATTCGAGCGTATCGCTGGCGCGCCCGGCGAGGCTGGCCCCCAGCGTATACCCATCATCGTCGCTACGCGCGGCCACCGATATCTTGCCGCCCAAAGTTTTCTCTGGGATACCTTTGGGGTGTAGAAAATCGGATGGTTCCAAGGTGATGAAATTTACCAAGCCAGCCATACCGTCGGAACCGTACAGCACCGAAGCCGGACCGCGCACGATTTCTATGCGCTTGAGCAGTTCCAGCGACAGCGAATCGCGACCAAAAGCATTGCTGCCGTTGATGTAGCTGTGTGGCTGACGAATGCCATCCACCAGCATCAATACCCGGTTGCCGCCCTCGCCGCGGATGTTGAATCCGGCATTGCCATCGCGACCGGTAGGATTGCCTGCGCCGGTCACGGTAAATCGTGCCGGGGCGCGCTCAACCGAAATGTTCGGCAGATTCCTGGCGAGGTCGTGTATATCGCCGATCTGGGCGCTTTCCAACTCCTTGCTGCCGAGCACATCCATCGACATCGGCAAGTCTTCGGCGTGTTGTTCGTAACGCGAAGCGCTGACGACGACGGTCTGAACCGATGTGTCTGCCGCATCGGCGACATGCTGCGATGGCAGCGTTTGCGCCTGCGCCAACGACAAAGAATGCCAGGCAAGGCCTATCAGGAAGAGAGGTTTGACGTGTTTGGTCATGGTAAAGGAAATAGCTGGTTTCAAATGCGATCGTCATTGGAGCCGTTGCCGCTATCGCGAAGATCATGCAACTTGCCGTTAGCGCCAATGCCCGCAGTGCTCCGTGAGCTGTTTCGTTCGATGGGAAAAACCCTTACCAATTATCAGGGCAAAGTTGCCCAACATGAATTGACCAAGAATAAGAAAATAATAAAATCGTTTAGGAAGTGGCCAGTTATGGAATTGGCCTGTCATTCGCGGCGTCTATAATGATCCGATCATGGATTCATCCAAGCGCCGCCAAGTCCTGCTCAAGAATATGGCCACCTTGTGTGCCGTACTGATATTGACGATCACCAGCATCAGCGCCTATATCCGCCTCAGCAACGCCGGACTGGGCTGCGCCACATGGCCGCAATGCTATGGCCGGAATCTGCGGCAAGCGCAAGAGGGAATCGCGGCGCAGTCCCACGAGAGCGTCGTCACTGTCGGTGCGCGCATGGTGCATCGGGTAGTTGCCGTTGCCGCCTTGCTGCTCATCATCATCATGTCCTTGACCTGTTTTTCCGCCAAGCCGGTGCTCTGGCATGCCGGCTGGCTGACGCTGGCACTGCTGGCGCTGTCCTTGTTGTTGGCCTTGCTGGGGAGATGGAGCGGCGGTGCCAGGATACCTGCCGTGGCAATCGGCAATCTGATCGGTGGCTTTGCCATGCTGGTACTCTGTTGGCGTTTGCATCGGCAGCTGGATGCCCGGCCTTCCTCTCCTTCTGTTTCGATTTTGCCAGGCACCGCCTGGTGGCGCGTTGGCGTTTGGATCAGCGCAGCCATCCTGTTGTGCGAGGTCGCCTTGGGCGGCCTCGTCAGCACCAGCTATTCCGGGCTGAGTTGTACGGCACTGCCGGGTTGCAGTGGGCGGATCGTGGAATTCGAGGCTGAGCAGGCAACAGAATTGATTTTGGAGGCCTTCAATCCGTGGCGCGAACCGGTATTCGACCTATCCTCTCCGGCCAATCCGGCGGGTGCGGCGCCACACATGGCACACCGCTATGGCGCCTTGCTGGCGAGCTTGCTGCTGTTGCCGCTGGCTTATTACGCGCGGCGCATCGGCAGGCCGCGCTACGCTTGGATCTTGGTGTCGCTGCTTGCCGCTCAGGTCTGCCTGGGATTGGCGCTGGTAGCGTTCTCCCTGCCCTTGGAGATTGCCTTGGCGCACAATCTGTTTGCTGCCCTGCTACTGGCAGCGATCTTCACCTACCCTTTGACACGCCCTATCGGGCCGCGCTGAAAGCTATCGCCGATTCACGGAAAATGGAAACATCAACATGCTGATCCAACTTGCCGCCACTGGCTTGCTCGTGGCACTGCTGCCGCTGGCCATCGTTTGGGTATCCACCGAAGCCGACAAATACCGCAAGCTGGTTTGGGTGACGCTGTTTCTCACTTTTGACCTGATCATGTTCGGGGCGTTCACACGCCTGACCGATTCCGGCCTCGGCTGTCCTGACTGGCCCGGCTGCTACGGACAAGCCAATCCGCTGCAAGCCCATGCGGATATCAGCGCCGCTGAGGCTGCGATGCCTACCGGTCCGGTGACCGTCATTAAGGCCTGGATTGAAATGATTCATCGCTATCTGGCCATGGCCATCGGCGTGCTGATCGTCGCTTTGACCGCGATCGCCTGGCGCAGACGGCTGCTGGCGGGAGGAAGGAGAATTCACTTTTCGCCGCTGTTTCCGACAGGGTTATTGGTTTTCATTTGTCTGCAAGGCGCCTTCGGCGCATGGACCGTCACCTTGAAACTGCAACCTGTCATCGTGACACTCCATCTCGTGCTGGGAATGGCCCTGCTGATGCTTTTGACATGGCTCGGTGCGCAACACAGCTACCATCTGCCGGTGTCGCAAGCGGCGGACGCGTTCCGCATACCGGCAAGACTGGCCATCGCGATGCTGATGCTGCTTATCTCGCTGGGCGGTTGGGTCAGCAGCAATTATGCGACGCTGGCTTGTACGGATTTTCCGTTGTGCAACGGCGTACTCATGCCGCCCATGGATTTCGCCAACGGATTCACGTTGTGGCGCGATCTGGGCAAGACTCCCGACGGTGAATTTCTGCCTTTCTCCGCATTGACCGCGATCCATTGGACGCATCGCAGCTTCGCGGTGGTAGTGGCCGCGCTGGTTGCCTGGATAGCGTTGAGAGCGCTCAAGGTTCCGGGTTTGCGCAAAACGGCCAGATGGCTGTTGATCGCGGTCACAGTGCAATTCGCCAGCGGTGCCCTTACTGTTTTCCTGACTTTTCCGCTGGCACTGGCGGTGGTACACAATGGTGGCGCGGCACTCCTGTTGCTATTGCTGACCATGCTGAACTACAAGGTCCGCCTCGCCGCGCCTGCTGCGTCGGGTGCCCTAAACCCAGGTACAGTCCCCGGCTTAAGTGTAAATCCGGATACCCATTGAGTGTTTCGATTGCCTAGGCGCGGTACGGCGGCGAAATAATCAAGGTTTTGGCAGCAAAGCGTCGAGCCGCTGCCAGTCGAGGTGCTGTTCCAGCGCATCGGCGAGGCGGTCGAGATCGGCTTCGCGTCTTGCGGCGAAGTCGAACGGTGCGGCATCGGCAAGCCCGGCCCAGGCGAGCAGCGCCGATAATGCCGAAGGCATGTCGAAGAGGCCGTGCGCATAGGTGGCAAAGATCTGCCCGTCTGCGGAAATCGCCCCGTCGGGACGTTGGCCGTCGAAAATCGCCGCCGGCTGCGCCATCGCCGGGCCGCTGGAGATGCCCATGTGGATTTCGTAGCCGCGCATTTCTGCCGCTCCCGGCAGCGTCAGCCGGCCGGTGACGTTGAATAGTTGCTTCTCCGCTGCCAGCGTCGTTTCCATGTCGAGCAGGCCCAGCCCCATCATGCTGTCCGGCTGGCCTTCCACGCCGAGCGGGTCGTGCAGCACGCGACCGAGCATTTGCAGACCGCCGCAAATGCCGATCACCTTGCCGCCATAGCGCAGATGGCGCTGGATGGCTTCTTCCCATCCCTGCTCGCGCAGCCAAGTTAGATCCGCCTGCACCGCCTTGCTGCCGGGCAGGACGATCAGGTCGGCCGGCGGGATGGCTTCGCCCGGCCCGACGAAACGGAAGGCGAGTTGCGGATGCAGACGCAACGGGTCGCAATCGGTGGCGTTGGAGATGCGCGGCAGCGCCGGCGCGATGACGCGCAGGCGCGCCGCGGCGTCACCCGTGGCTTGGCGCGGCAAGGCGTCCTCGGCATCGAGCGCGAGGCCGTGCAGGTAGGGCAGCACGCCCAACACCGGTTTGCCGGTGCGGTTCTCCAGCCAGTCCAGGCCGGATTGCAAGAGGCTCATGTCGCCGCGAAACCGGTTGATGACGAAGCCGACCACACGTGCCTGCTCGCTGGCCGAGAGCAGTTCCAGCGTGCCGACCAGGTGGGCGAAGACGCCGCCACGGTCGATGTCGGCGATCAGAATCACCGGGCAATCCACTGCTTCGGCAAAACCCATGTTGGCGATATCGCGGTCGCGCAGATTGATTTCGGCCGGACTGCCGGCGCCTTCGACCATCACGGCTTGGTATTGCGCGGCGAGTCGTGCGTAGGACGCCATCACCGCCGCCATCGCGCGCGGCTTGTAGTCGTGATAAGCGCGGGCATCCATGTCGTCGCATGGCTTGCCGTGAATGATGATCTGGGCGCCGATGTCGCTGGAAGGCTTGATCAACACCGGGTTGAAGTCGGTATGCGGCGCCAGTTTGGCGGCCTGTGCCTGTAGCGCCTGGGCTCGGCCGATTTCGCCGCCATCGGCGGTTACCGCGCTGTTGAGCGCCATGTTTTGCGGTTTGAACGGCGCCACGCGCACGCCGCGGCGCCACAACACACGGCACAATCCTGCCACCAGCACGGTCTTGCCCGCATCGGAGGTGGTGCCCTGCACCATCAGGACGGCGGCTTTGGCGGGAACGGCGGTGGGCGGGACGGCGGCGGCAGCGATTTCAACATCGGGTTTTCTCATCGATGAATTCTTTCAAGCAACGGTTACAATATCGGGCTTTCGCATCGTTCAATTATCTCATGCCAGTCCGGCATTTCCCTTGATGGATCAATTTCAAACATTCGACGCCGCCTTGCTCAATGGTGCTGGCCTCAACCGGCAGGCGGTTTTCAATATCGACGATCTGCCGGCGGAGGCTGCCGAGTCCGTTCGAGCCTGCGCCACTGCTGGCCATGTTGCTCGCCAACTGATCCTGCTGGGACATTCCGGTACAAAACTCTGGGACTGCGTCAAGGCGTCCGGGATCGAGTCGGAAAACCCCATCGACGATTTCAGCATTCAAGCGGTCGAACGCTGGTTCGCTGCGTGTCATCCGGAAAACAGCTACCAAATCCTTTACCCCGGCGTCCATCGGATAGGCCTGCAACAGCTGGGTCAACTGGCGGGGTGGCACCATGCCACGCCGTTCATGGTCGGCATCGACCGGGAGTGGGGTACCTGGTATGCATACCGTGCCGTGGTGCTGGCGGATACCGCGTTTGAGCCTACCCCTGCCGTTGTCGGCGAGTCTGTCTGCAAGACCTGCCAGCACCGGGTGTGCATTGCCAGTTGTCCTGGTTCGGCCCTCGATGACGGCGAGTTCAACCTTGAGAAATGCGTGGCCTATCGCAAGCAAGACGGATCGGGATGCAAGTCGACTTGTCTGGCGCGGATCAGCTGTCCCGTGGGGAGAACTCATCGTTATTGCGATGAACAGATCCGCCATACCTATTCGATTTCCATGAGGTGCATCGAGCGGTACTACTGATGCCGGGCCATGCGGACGAATGGGGGCGCCGCGCGGCAACCATGCAACAATGGGAGAACTTGAATGTGGTCTGAAAGCCGCTTCGTCGTTGCGCTGCTGTTGCTGGTGTCCCAATTCGCCTTTGCGCAGATCGCCGTCCAGGACGACATGGGCCAGACGCTGCGATTGGCGACGGCGGCGCGGCGCATCGTGAGCCTGGCGCCGCACATCACCGAAAACCTCTACACGGCCGGCGCCGGAGCGTACATCGTCGGCGCCGTCGAGTACAGCGACTATCCCGAGGCGGCAAAAAGACTGCCGCGCGTCGGCAGCTACGAGCGCCTCGATCTCGAAGCCATCCTGGCGCTGAAGCCCGACCTGGTGATCGGCTGGGATGGCGGCAACCCGGCCGCGATCCTGGTCCAGCTGAAGTCGCTCGGGCTACCGCTATTTCTCAATCGGCCCCGGCGCCTCGACGATATCGCCAACAGCATCGAACGCTTCGGCGAGCTCGCCGGCACGAATAGCGTCGCCGGCGCGGCGGCACGTGCCTTCCGCGCCCGCCATGCCGAGTTGCGCAAGCGCCAAGCCAGCCTGCCGCCGGTGCGTATCTTCTATCAGGTATGGGACCAGCCGCTGATGACCGTCAGCGGGGAACAATTGATCAGCGACGTGATGCGTCTGTGCGGAGCGGAGAATATCTTCGCCAGCCTGCCGACATTGGCGCCAACGGTCACGCGCGAAGCGGTCCTGGCAGCCAATCCCGAGGCCATCGTCGCCAGCGGGATGGGCAATGCGCGGCCGGAATGGCTGGACTCGTGGAAGCGCTGGGGCAACATGACGGCGATTGCGCGCGGCAACCTGTTCTTCATTCCCGCCGATTTCATCGACCGTCATTCGTCGCGCGTACTGGATGGCGCCGTGCTGCTCTGCGAACAGATGGAAAGCGTGCGGAAAAAACGCGCTGCTGCGCAGGGCGGCAAGAAATGAGGTGTGCTCTTTGATATGGCTTGGCGCATGAAGTCGATATTGCTTTATCGACTTTTCCGTAGCAGGATATGACAAACGTCCAGCGAATCACAAACCAAGGAAACAGAGCCGATGCCAGAATTTGAGAACTACAGTCGCGAAGCCGAAGATATCGAGCGCGCAATTTCCCGCAAGGGTTTCGTCCTCGGCATCGACTGGGAAGACGAGGCGCAGGTGCGCGCGTTGGCACGCGAAGCCCTCGCTTACGGCGATCGGATACGCAAGCAGGAGGTGCGTCCTGGGGACGCCACATCAATGGCGAAAATCGAACTTTTCGGTCTCGCCCAACTGATGCTGACTATCATGCGTCAGAGCGCCGAGGAGGGCATGCTTACCCACGGCGGCCCTGTGTGGAAAGCGCTGGCGCGAGCTCTCTGGCAAGAGTCGTCATAGCCCGGCGCCCGGCAACGCTTTACTCCACAGCTTCGACGCTGGCCTCGGCGGGGTTTGCTTTTTTCGCGACTTTTTTCGGCTTGGGCTTGTTGGCATCCGGCTCCTGGCCGGGATGGTGAATGATGTCGGTGGGACAGACCGTGACGCAAATCTCTTCGCATCCCGGGCCATAGGCCAGACAGGCCGCGTGGTCGATGTCGAGGATGCCTCCGGCGGTGATCGAGATGGCTTTTGCCGGACATTCCTTGATGCAGGCCTGGCACTGGACACAGCCCACCGTGCAGGTGTCCTTGACCGCTTTGCCTTTGCCCTTGGATTGGCAGGTCAGGGCGACGCGATAGGCGCGCGGATAGCTGATCAGACAGTCCTTCGGGCACACTTCCAGGCAGATGCCGCAACCGGTGCACTTGTTGTAGTCGATCTCGACGATACCCAGGTCGCCGATCTTCATGGCGTCGAACTGGCACACCCGCACGCAGTCGCCCAAGCCCAGACAGCCGTACTTGCAGGCCTTGGAGCCGCCGAACGCCAGGTTGGCGCCCAGGCAGGTATGGATGCCGTCGTACTCGGCCTGCTTGCGGGCCACCGAATCGGCGCCAGAGCAGCGCAGCATGGCCACCACTTCCTTGATTTCCCCCATGGTCTTGTTGGTGAGCCGTGAGATGTCGATGGCGACGACCTTGCCGCCGGGGGTGCACAACGAAGGCGAAACGCTCTCGTCTTCAACCACTTTTTCCGCGTAGGTCTGACAGCCGGCGAAGCCGCAGGCGCCGCAGTTGGCGGAGGGCAGGTTCTCGCGCACTTCCTCGACCAGCGGATTGACCGGGACGTGGAACTTGCGCGCCGCGCTGGCCAGCGCGATGCCGAAGAACAGGCCGAGCGTCGTGAAGACCAGAACGCCCCAGATCGCAACGTGTAGGAGATCCATAGCGTTATGCCACCTTCAGGCCGGAGAAACCGAGAAAGCTCAAGGCGAACAGGCCGGCGATGATGAAGGCGACCGGCAGTCCCTTGAACACCGGCGGCACGGGCGCCATATTGACTTTTTCGATGGCGCAGCTCATGAGGAACAGCGCCAGCGCGAAGCCGAGGCCGGCGCCCAGCGACAGCCCGAAGGCTTGCAGGAAAGTTGCGCCGCTGGTCGCGTTGAGCAAGGGTACTGCCAGGATGATGCAGTTGGTGGTGATCAGCACCAGGTAGATGCCGAACTTCTTGTGCAGAATCGGATTCACCTTTTTCAGGATCAGGTCGGTGGCCTGCACCAGGCAGGCGACGATGCCGATGAAGGCGATGATCTGCATGAACTCCAGCTTGAGCGGCTGGAGCGCCATGGTGTTGAGTGCCCAGGAGATCATGCCGGAGAGCAGGCCGACGATGGTGAACGTGACGCCCATGCCGATCGCGGTGTCCTTGTTGCGGCTGACCCCGAAGAACACGCACAGTCCCAGATAGCGGGTAAATACGAAGTTGTTGATCAACGCCGAGCCGATGATCACCGAGACCACCAAGGCCAGCGGCGAGGGGGCGATCTCCCAGGGCTGATCCACACCCTGGGCCGTCAGCTGGTAATGGTCTTGCTTGTTGAGCGTCTCGGCGGTGGTCAGCACGAAGCTGTTGGGCTGCCCCGCCGGCTTGACGGAAACCACGGCCAGCGGAATGTCGGCATCCGAACTGCGCACCAGGCGGATCGCTGCCGCATCGGCGGGCAGTACGCCCTCGACCTGAATCTCGTGGAGTGAGACTACTTTTGCATTAGAGCTCATTTCATGAATCTCCGCGTGTGCGACGGGGCGAGTCTGGCCTCAGGGCAAGGCGCGAGCGACGCCGTGTGGTTGCTCCACATCAGGAGCGAGTAACGCCGCCATGAGGCCAGAATCACCCCGTCCCTTCGGGTTGCCCCGCAATGGGGCGTCTGCGTCGTTGTCGGGCTCGCCAAGGGATCGACCATTGGCTTCGCCCTCCGCCTCGCATCCATCCCCATTGCGGGGCAACGCATCGCGCGGATATTCATGAAATGAGCTCTAACCATGTGCTCCTCCTCCGCCCGCGGGCAGCTTGTGGCCCCGCTTGACGTCGACCCAATTGAACAAGGCCATGATCAGGCCTATCGTGAAAAAGCCGCCGGCCGGCAGCACCACCAGCAGCAGCGGTTTGAACGGCAGCACGGCGATGCCGAAGATGCTGCCGTTGCCCAGCAGTTCGCGGAAAGCGCCGGCCAGCACCAGGCCGACCAGGAAGCCCAGTCCCATGCCCAGACCGTCCCAGAAGCAGGGCACGACGCTGTGTTTCATGGAGAACAGCTCCATGCGCGAGATGATGATGGCGAAAGCCACGATCAGCTTCACGTACAGCCCAACCTGCTGGTAGACATCGGCAAAATAGGCGGCCAGGATCATGTCCATGGCGCTGACCCAGATGGCGATGATCAGGGTGAATACCGGGATGCGGATCTTCGGGTTGATGATGTGCTTCACCAGCGAACCGGACATGCTCGACAGCACCTGCACCACCAGCACGGCAACGCCGAGCATCAGGCCGTTCTTCACCGAGGTGGTCACCGCCACGGCCGGGCAGAGGCTCAAGGCCAGCCGGAAGATCGGGTTCTCCTCGAACAGGCCGCGCATCAGCATGGTCGAAACCGGTGGTGGCGGACGATTCGCACTCATAGGTATTTCTCCACGATGTTCATCCGTTTGCGGAAATTGCCAAGGGCGGCCTTGATACCGACGGTAACCGCGGTGCTGCTGATGGTAGACCCCGTGATCGCGTAAATGTTCGGATTTTTTGGCAGCATGTCGCGATGCTTCTCCAGCCAAGGGCGGTAGGGCATGTCGCCGAGTTGTTCCAGCGCAGCCTGCCATTCCTTGGGCAGCGGGTCCTTGGTGACGGAGATTTTTTCGATGTCCGCCAAGCTCCTGCCGGCAAACTGGTTCTTGAAGTAGCGCTGCACGATTTCGGCGCCCAGGCCGGGGTCTTCCTCGTGCTCGATGATCTCCACGCCCTGTATGGTGAAGGCCGAGTCGATGGCCATGAAGAAACGCACCCAGGTTTTGAAGCCCAGCGTGACGCCCTCGACGACATAGCCGGCAGGCTGCGATCCTTCAAGGCCGACGAAGAAGCGGCCGGCGTACTTGATGTGCTCCGGGTTGGCGACCTTGATCTGCTTCTTCACCCATTCGTCCTTTAGCTCGGCGTTTGCGGCGGCGACATCGTTGGGCACGTCAAGGGCGGCAACCTCCTTGCCGTCCAGCTCCAGTTGCGCGAGCTTCTTGCCGGTCAGGTAGATGACTTGCAGGTCCTTGCCTTCGCCCGTCAGGTAACGACGCACTTCTTGAATCCTGGCCTGCGGCGTCAAGCCGAGCAGGCCGCGGATCATGGTTTCCTCGCGCAGGTGCAGATTGTGTTCCTTGGCAGGCTGGGTGAAGAAATATAGGCCGCCGAGAATCATCGCCGCGACCAGGCATACCACGGTGAGGCCCGCGGCGATGATCACCATCTCGCGGCCGCTGGGTGGCGCCTGGTCTACCGGTTTGCCGGATATGCAGGTCATGATGGCGCTCCGTCGGCAGTCAGGCGCTTGGGCCTGAACCAGTCGTTCAGCGCCGGGGTCAGTATGTTCATCAGCATGATCGCGTAGCAGATGCCCTCTGGGTAGCCGCCCCAGTTGCGGATGATGCCCGTCAACAAGCCGATGCCCAGCCCGAAGATGATCTGGCCGCGGGGCATGGTCGGGCTGGTCACGTAATCGGTTGCCATGAAAAAGGCGCCCAGCCACAACCCGCCGGACAGCATGTAGAGCACCGGGGCCGGCGAGAATGGCGCCATCAACGCGACGCCGACCAGGATGCTGATGGGGATGTAGAGCTTGATGATGCCCTTCCAGAGCAGGAAGGCCGCGCCCAGCAGGATCATCACCACCGACACCTCGCCGATGGAGCCGGCGCGCATGCCGAGGAAGAAGTCGAGCCACACCTGGGCGTCAGGGATATCTCCCAGCAGCTTGGCCAGTGCCTCCTGACCGCCGAGCTTGAGCTGCGCCAGCGCGGTGGCGGCGGAAATGGCGTCCGCCTGGTCGAGGGCCGGTTTCAGCCAGCGCGTGGTCATCTCCACCGGGAAAGTGGCCATCATCATGGCGCGACCCACCAGCGCGACATTGAAGATGTTGTAACCGAGGCCGCCGAATATGCCTTTGGCGAAGATCAGCGCCAGCATGCCGCCGATGAAGGGCATCCAGATCGGTATGCCGGGCGGCAGGGTGTAGGCGAGCAGCAGGCCCGAGCAGACCGCCGAGCCGTCAAGCACGGTCGAGGCGGTCTTGCCGATGCGGCAGACGGCGTACTCGGCAACGACGCAGCCGAGGACCGAGGACAGGGTGATGGCCAGCACCGCCCAGCCGAACACGGCCAAGGCCCAGAGCAGCGCCGGCAGCAGCGACAGGTTGACCATCCACATGATCTGGCTGGTAGTGCGGCCCGAAGCGATGTGCGGGCCGCTGGACAAATGCAGGGTAGGCGTGGGGGGCGGCGTAACTTCGGCTTCGCTCACTTGGATTTCCTCTCATGGCGACGGTAGGCGGCCTTGGCCACCTGCATGAATTGCACCAGGGGCCGGTGGGATGGGCAACTCCAAGAGCAGCAGCCGCATTCGAAGCATTCCTTGACGCCGAATTGTTCGGTTTCCAAGGGGCGGTTGACCTCGATGTATTGGGAAACCCGATTCGGCTCCAGTCCCATCGGGCAGGCGTCGAGGCATTCGCCGCAGGAGATGCAGGGCTGGTAGTGGGTGATGCTGGTTTCCGGCGCCGTTAGGAACAGCAGGCCGCTGGTACCCTTGGTCACGGCGACGTCGAGATCGGCGATGGTGCGCCCCATCATCGGGCCGCCGAGCAGGATCTTGACCACCTCGCCGTTGTAGCCGCCGCAATGGGCGATGATGTCCTCGACCGAGGTGCCGATCGGCACCCTGAGGTTCTTCGGCGTCTTGATGCCCAGGCCGGAGACGGTCAGCACGCGCTCCATGACCGGCTTGTTGTTGCGGATCGCTTCGAGACAGGCGATGGCCGTCGCGACGTTCTGCACCACCACGCCGACGTTCAGCGGCAAGCCGCCCTTGGGCACCAGGCGGCCGGTCAAGGACTGCACCAGCTGCTTCTCGGAGCCCTGCGGATAGCGGGTCTGCGTCACCACCACGGACATCTTGACCGGTGGGTCCAGCTTCTCCAGGCCAAGTTCGGCGATGGTCTGGCGCATCTTCTCGGCCGCCGGCTGCTTGTTGTCCTCGACACCGATGACGCAGTTGCCTACGCCGACGATCTTGCTGATGAGCCAGGCGCCGAGCACCACTTTCTCGCTTTCCTCCAGCATCAGCCGGTAGTCGCAGGTCAGGTAAGGTTCGCATTCCGAGCCGTTGATGACCAGGGTGTCGACCTTGGCATCCTTGGGCAGCGTCAACTTGCGGTAGGTAGGAAAGGTGGCGCCGCCGAGTCCGACCACGCCGGCATCGCGGATACGTTCGAGCATCTGCGCGACCGGCAGCGCTTGCCAACCGGTTTGCTCCGGAAACTGCGTTTCCTCTTCCTCCGGTCGAGCCTGGATGGTGATGACTGTGTCATACACCAGGGAGGCGTGGGGGCCGGTCTGCACACCCTTGATGATGCCGCTGACCGGTGCGTGCAGCGAGACGCCGCCGGGCACGGTGGCGATGACGTCGCCGCGCTTGACTTTGGCCGCCTTGGCTACCCGCGGCTCGGCTGACGGGCCCAGGCTCTGGCTCACCGGAAGCGACACGGCGGTCGGAATGAATGTCTCAATCGGCAAGTTTTCGGTGAGTTCCTTGCGCTCGTCGGGATGAATGCCCCCGCGAGAGAAGGTCGGAAGTACTGATTTGTGCCAGCTAAGCAAGCTCATCCTTCAGTACCCCTCATCAAGCCTTCACCGTGGCGACAACGCCTTGGGGCGTGACGAATATCGCCTGCTCGCCACCGCCGGCCTTGAGAATGGCCTGGCGCTTTTCTTCCGGCGCCAGCAGCATGGCGGCGGACAGCCCGTCCGCGGCCATGCCGGTTTGGGCCACGACCGAAACACCCAACATGGCCGGAGCAGTCAAACCGGTACGGGTATGGAACAAATGGGTAAAACGTCCTTCCTTGTCCAGGATGGTGCCGTAGCCGCCGGAAGTGGAAACGCACTTGTCGACCACATCCAGGTAGGTGACGATGTCATTCGGCTTGGCCGGATTGGCGATGCCGATGCGCCAGGCCGAACCGTCAGGCTGCGTCGACAGCGCGCGCGGTTCGCCCATGTCCACCAGCATGCGCTCGAAGCCATGCGTCCTGAGTACCTCGGCAACCTTGTCGGTGATATAGCCCTGGGCGCCGCTGTTCAACGTCAGTCCCATGCCGGGACGGCCGAAAGCGATGCGTCCGGCCGTATGATCCAGCTCGACCTGGCGCCAATCGACCAGTGCCAGCGCGGCGGCGCGGGCATTCGCGGCAGGCCCGGCGGGGTCGGGATTGGCGGCCGAGAAATGCGCGGAGTAGAGATTCCACAGCGGCTGCACGGTCGGATCGTAGATGCCGTCGCTGATTCGGGCCAGGGACAGCGCCCGCGTCAGCATGGTCATCAGGTCGGCGGGGGCATGGTCGAGCTTGCCTTGGCGGTTGAGCTGCGAAATGGCGCTGTCGGCGCGATAGATGCTGAAGATGGCCTCCAGGCGCCGCATTTCGGCCAGCGCGGCGGCGATGGCCTGCTGCGCGACGGCTTCATCGGTGTGGTAGAGCTGGATCGAGGAGGGAGCCCCGAGGGCGGTGCCATCCCAGCGCACCAGTCTGGCCTGAGTGCTGCCCGCTTTGAGCAGTAGCGGCAATCCGGCAGCGGCGGCGGCGAAAGTGATGAAGCGGCGGCGGGACAATCCGATTGGCATAATGACAACCTCGACTAAATGATCCCCGGTCGTGCCGGAGAATGAACGACTCCGATTAACAAAACAAAAGGCCAGCCCAATATGGACTGGCCGATCTGTTGCAAGAGAGTTTCGGCGACCAGCTTGAGCATCCCGGGCCGGGGTTCAAGCTGGCGCAAAGAAGAGAGTCCTGCGTCAGGCGCGAGACTGCCGCGATCAAAATGCTCATCGCGCGTTATCACAAAACCTTTGTGGGTATTTGCAAACCGTGAGCTTTTGGCCGGTGGTCGGTATTGGGAACATGCATAAGCTGTCCGAATCATCCGAGCATTATACAACCGCAACGCCCCCCCTTGGCAAACACTTCTGCTTTAACCTGACTCGGCTGGAGTGACTTTAGCACGTTGTCATCATAGACATCTATGCGTCCGAGTCGTCGGAGTCGTTCGAGTTGCACCTGCCCTGATCGCTTGCTTTGCCGATCAGCTGCTTCAACTCGGCGACCTCGGTTTCAAGCGCGGCGATTCGCTGCTCCAAACGATCGATGCGACTTGGCATGGACGCGGCGGTCTCCTGCATATCTTCGCTTTCGCCCGTCCCCGCCACCTCGCCGCTGAACAGGTGGGCATAGCGCGATTCGCGTCGCCCCGCTTCACGTGGCATGCGCATCACGAAGGGACCGTCCTCGCGTTGTGTCAGCGCGGTCAGCACGGTTTCGATTTGCGCGACGTCGTCGAAGTGGCACAACCTGCTGGCGTGAGTGCGCAACTCGCCCGGCGTCTGCGGGCCGCGCAGGAATAGCTCGCATATGACACTGAGCTCCTGAGGCGAGAATTTCAGCGTGCCGTATTCCGTATTGCAGAAGCGGTGTTGGAATTTCGGCACACGGCTGCCATAGCCGCCGTGCTCGCTGACCTGGTGTTTCCTGACCAGCCCGTCGACGATTTCCTGCACCGTGGTTTCGTCCAGGGCCAACACCGGGTCGCGGTTGCTCTTCTGGTTACAGGCATTGGTGAGCGCGTTCAACGACAAGGGGTATTGCTCCGGCGTGGCGATCTGTTTCTCGATCAGGCAACCGATGACGCGGGCTTCGCGGGGAGTGAACTCGATATGCATTGCAATTACCCTCCGCTGTTCACAGTTTGAGCTTGGCGAAGGCGTTTGCCATCGCACCTTCGGGTTTGGGTTCTTCGCGCTGACGCCGGCCGGGCGAATTGGCGGATACCGCGGTGGGCGCCGCACCTTTACCGTGCGGCGTATCCGGGATGGCATCGGCTAACCGCATGGTCAAGGCAATGCGTTTGCGCTTGGGGTCCACCTCCAGCACCTTGACCTTGACCACATCGCCGGTCTTGACTACCTCGTGCGGGTTCTTGACGAAGCGGTTGGACAGCGCCGAGATATGCACCAGGCCGTCCTGGTGCACGCCGATGTCGACGAAAGCGCCGAAGTTGGCGACGTTGGTCACCACGCCTTCGAGCAGCATGCCGGGTTGCAGGTCGTTGAGGCCTTCGACGCCCTCGCGGAATGTGGCGCTCTTGAACTCGGGACGCGGATCGCGGCCGGGTTTTTCGAGTTCCTTGAGGATGTCCTGGACGGTCGGCAGACCAAATTTCTCGTCGGTGTATTTGCGCGCATCGAGAGACTTGAGCAGCTTGCCGTCGCCGATGACATCGCGAATGTTTTTCTGGATATCGGCGAGAATGCGCTCGACTACCGGATAGGCTTCCGGGTGCACGCTGGAGGCGTCGAGCGGGTTATAGCGCTCGTCGTTGCCGGCATTGACGCGCAGGAAGCCGGCAGCTTGCTCGAAGGTTTTGTCGCCAAGACGCGGCACCTGCTTTAGCGCTACGCGGCCGGGGAAGGGGCCGTGAGCGTCGCGGTGGGCGACGATGTTGCCCGCCAGCGTCGAGTTGAGGCCGGAGATGCGCGCCAGCAAAGGCGCCGAAGCTGTGTTCACGTCGACACCGACGGCGTTGACGCAATCTTCGACCACCGCATCGAGGCTGCGCGCCAGCCGGGTCTGCGAGACATCGTGCTGGTACTGGCCGACGCCGATGGACTTGGGATCGATCTTCACCAGTTCAGCGAGCGGGTCTTGCAGGCGCCGCGCGATGGACACCGCGCCGCGCAGGCTGACGTCGAGATCCGGGAATTCCCTGGCCGCCAGTTCCGAGGCGGAATATACCGAGGCGCCGGCTTCCGAGACGACGATCTTGCTGATCTTGAGTTCCGGCAACTGTTTGATCAGGTCGCCCGCCAACTTGTCGGTTTCGCGCGAGGCCGTGCCGTTGCCGATGGCGATCAGGTCGACTCGGTGTTTCTTCGCCAGCAGCGCCAGCGTGTGCAGCGCGCCATCCCAGTCGCGGCGCGGCTCGTGCGGGTAGATGGTGGCAGTGTCGAGCAGTTTGCCGGTGGCATCGACCAAGGCCACCTTGACGCCGGTGCGGATGCCCGGATCGAGCCCCATGGTGACGTGCCGCCCGGCCGGCGCAGCCAGCAGCAGGTCGTGCAGGTTGCGGGCGAAGACGCGGATCGCCTCTTCCTCGGCGCGTTCGCGCAGGGCGCCCATCAATTCCAGTTCGAGGTGCAGCGAAATCTTTACCATCCAGGCCCAGCGCGCGCTTTCCAGCAGCCAGCGGTCGGCCGGGCGCTGCTGGTCGCGGATGCCGAAATGCGTGGCGACGCGGCTCGCGCAGGGACTGGCCTGCGGCGGGTCGAGCAATTCATCCGGCATCTTCAGCGACAGCCGCAGCACGTCCTCGTTGCGGCCACGGAACAAGGCCAACGCGCGGTGCGAAGGAATTTCCCGGAGTGCCTCGGTATAGGCGAAGTAATCACGAAACTTGGCGCCGCTTTCCTCCTTGCCTTCCACCACGGCCGACACCAGGATGCCCTGGTTTTGCAATTGTTCGCGCAACGTGCCGAGCAATGCGGCATCCTCGCCGAAACGCTCCATCAGTATCTGGCGGGCGCCATCGAGAGCGGCCTTGACATCGATGATGCCTTTGTCATTATCTAAATACTTGTCTGCCTCGTTCTCCGGCGTCAGCATCGGATCGGCCAGCAATGCGTCGGCGAGCGGCTCAAGCCCTGCCTCGCGGGCGATCTGTGCCTTGGTGCGGCGTTTCTGTTTGTAGGGCAGGTACAGGTCTTCGAGGTGTTGCTTGGTTTCGGCAGCCTCAATTTGGGCTCTCAGCTCCGCGCTCAGCTTGCCCTGTTCCTCGATGCTGTCGATGACCGCCCCGCGCCGTTGCTCCAGTTCGCGCAAATAGCCGAGGCGTTCTTCCAGCAGGCGCATTTGTGTATCGTCGAGGCCGCCGGTGGCCTCCTTGCGATAGCGGGAGATGAAAGGCACGCTGGCGCCTTCGTCGAGCAAGGCGACGGCGGCTGCCACCTGCTGGGGATTGGCGCCGAGTTCGACGGCGAGGCGGTGTTCAATAGGTGGCAACATGGGGAATGGGAATTCAAATCGATCAAACGGGCGCGAACCTTACCGGAGCGCGTTCGGATAATCAAGCCGAGCGCTTGGTGCCCACAAATAACGATGGGGACCCGAAGGTCCCCACCGGCTTTCTTTGGTTACAAGGCTCCAGCAGCCCCGGCTCTGACCTTAAGCGGCCAGTGCGAAACGCTCATCGTTGGCGTTTATGGATTTGCGCGGATTACGTCCGTCGCCTCTCGGGTTGCCTGCTTGCCTTCGCCCGCCCTGTCGAAGCCAGTACACCCCCCCAGTGGTGGAGGTGAGGGGAATCGAACCCCTGTCCAGAACGTCTCTAGTTCGCCGGAATTACAACCGTGAGGACATTATGGGGGCGCAGGTTCAAAGCTTCAAGGATTTTCGATCATTTGTTCATCGCGCCCAGAACCAGCTTCACCGGCACCTCCCGTCCTTTGCCGGCCACTTTCTCGGGCGCCGCGAGCGTCAGCCGTTCCGGCGGCGCGCCGGCCGCTTTCAGGGCTGTCGCCGCATACTCGCCGCGGGCCTTGGCCAGCGCCAGCAGTTGGGCATCGGTGACCGTTTCCTTATCCCTCAAGCGATTGAACAGGACGGTGTGGAAATCGGCACCTTTCATCTGCGCCACCTCCTGCTCGCCCAGGGTTCTTTTTTCGCTCAACAGGCCGGACAGGCGCGACATCATCTTGCCGGCAACCCCTTCCTCCAGTTGGCCGGGATTGGCTTTGCGAAAACCCTCCTTGAGGGCTGTCAGTTCGCCGCTGCCGATGCGATCGGAGAACAGGCTTTCCAAGGCCGCCTGGACTTTCGGCGAGCGCGTGGACAGGGGGCCGGAACCTGCGAGATCCTGGCCCTCCAGGCGTTGACCTGCCCGTTCGGCCACGGTGCGGCGCAGTTGCTTTTCCTGCAGGGAGACTCGGTCGGCGTCGGCGTAAACGCCATGCAGCGTCAGGGACAAGCTGGGGCGTTTGTTGAGGGCGCCGGCGAGTCGGACCAGCTTCTCGCGCTCGGGTGGCGTGAACTGGGCAGAACCGGACTCGAAGAGGATGTCCTCGAATTTTTCGCCGCCGCCGAATAAGGCACCGAGCGCACGGAAGGGCGCGGTGGCGATTTTGCCGATGACGTTGACGATGGCCTTCCAGATGATTCCGCCATAGCTGAACTGGGGATCGTCCAGGCTGCCGGATACCGGCAGCCCCAGGTCGATGCGGCCGTCCGAGTCCCGCAGGATGGCGATGGCCAGGTCCAGGGGGAGATTCTTGGCTTCGGGACTCTCGACTCGTTCGCCCAAGGTCAATTGATCCATGACGATCTGGTTCTCGCCCGTCAACTGGCGTTTCTTGATTTTGTATTCCAGATCCAGGGAGAGCTTCCCCGAGTCGATCTTGCGGCCGGCAAAGGTGGCCGCGTAGGGTGTCAGGCGCGTCATCTCGACGTTGCGGAAGACCACCTTGAGATCGGTGAACTCGGTTGGGTTGAAAAGGTCTATCTGGCCTGCGGCGCGGGCCAGGCCGTAGTCGTCAACCTGCCCTTCGAGCTCGATCTGGCCTGGCGCGCCAGGGCGGGAAGAAAGACCGATGATGGCGCCGCGCAGATGGTGAATGCGGGTGCCGAAGGGCAGCGCCAGCGAGAGATCGGCGAAGTCCATTTCGCTCTTGCCGATGCGTAGGCGGTCGATGTTTACCAGGAAGGGCGGCGGGCTCTTGACCGGACCCGCCGGCGGTTTTGCGACTGGCGTGCCGGCAGCCGGTTCCTGTTTGTGGAGAATGTTGCCGATATTGACCGACTTGTCCTTGTTGATGATCAGCTTGGTGTCGAGACCATCGAGAACCAGTTCCGAAATGTCCAGCCGTGCCGAAGTGAGTTCAAGATCGCTGCTGCCCAGCGACTTCCAGACGAGGAATGTCTCGCGCGTGTCGGTTTCGGTGAGACGCAGGTCGCGCAACGAAAACCCGCCTTTGAAACCGGCGCCGCGCTTGCCGTAGGTGGCGCGTCCGGCAGCAGCGAAGCGTCCGCTGCTCAGCGTCAGCCTGGCCGCCGCACTCAAATACGGTTGTGCGGGCTTCAAGGCCAGATCGGTAAGCTTGAACTTGAAGTCCGCCGAGGGTTCGGCGGGAACGACTTGACCGTCAGCCTCGAAGCTGCCGCCGTCCCGGGCGCGGAAGGCGGCATGCACCGGCAGGGGTGCGGCGAAGTTGTCGCTGATGCCGTCCACGGCGATGACAATGTCTTGCAAGGCCAGGTCGGCGGGCGGCGCCACGGTTTCGTCCCGGAAGCCGGCGGAAAACCCCGCCAGTTCCAATTTGTCCACCCGGTAGCGCCAGGGTGCCTCGGTATTCTTCTTCGTCGGCTTGGCGCCGGCAGCCGAGCGGGGCATCGCTTGCCAGGCGGCAAGGACATCGATGCGTCCCAGCGTATCCCGAGCGGCTTTCAGATTGCCGTCTTTGAGGGCAATGCGGCCGATGGCGAGGCTGTGCCCGGCCATATCCACCTGGGTATCTTCAAGTGCAAGACTGCCCAGTTGCAGCAGTTTCAGCGGACCGCCGGCAGTCCGCGGCAGGCTCACTTGGCTACCGGCGAGAGACAAGGCACCCAGGGCGAGGCTGTTCTTTGCGAGATCAAAACGGCCGTTCTTGGCTTCGATGACGTCGATGGCGATATCCGGGGCACTGGCCTTGCCGGCCTTAAGCCGCACGCCGGTCAACTTGGCCGACAGTTTATCCAGGGTCAGGTCGAGACGGCCTGCGGCGTAGGCCACCCGGTAGTCGGTCGACAATGCCGCCAATCCCGCGGGGAGGCTCACTGGCAGCGCATCTTTGAGATAAGGCGCCAGTCGCACCAAGTCCATCTCTTCGATGCCGAGGCTGCCCGCCACGGCCAGCGGGTTGAGCGTGGCTTCACCTTGCCACAGCACGCGAGCGCCGAAGGCTGTGCGGGCCGAGACCTTGTAGCGGCCCTTGTCGTCGGGCAGGGAGGATATGTCGTTCAGTTCCAGGTCCAGCGGTTCGATGCGGGTGGTGAAGGCGACGCGCTTGTCGGCGAAGTCGATGCGACCGCCGGTCAGGACGAAGTTCTCGATGTCGAATCTGGGCAAGGGGGTGTCGGGTTTTTCCTCCTTGCTTTTCAGCGCCTCGATCAGCGGCGACCAGTTGAGTTGACCGTCGCGCCGCAGTTCGACCGTGGCTTGCGGCACCTCCAGGCGGATGTTGGCGAAGACCAAGGCGCGGCGGGAAATGCTTGCGGCCGACAGGTCGATCCTGAGCTCCCGGAAACCGAACAGCGGCTTGCCGTCGGGTTCGGCCAGGCTCAGGTTGGCGAGGCGCAGGCTGAGGTCGAAAGGATTGAACTCGGGCAGGTCGAAAGTCAGGCGGTGGCCGCTTTTTTCGGCGATGTATTTCTCCGCCTGGGATTGGAGAATGTGCGGCAGGGCCAGCCAACCGAACAGCACATAGGCGGCGAAGATGCCGATGAGCGTAATCGCCAGGGCTTTGATGGAGGGCAGGCGGACGGACATTCTGAAATAGGCTCTAATGACGTTGCCAAGAATTGTAGCGCGCTCGACCCAGTATAAATCGGCCGCTCATGAATTGCGAAAAACTCTTTGCGGGATTCTTCCATGCCCCGGATGCCAAGGGCGAGAAGCGGGAGCAATCCTTGCGGATTGAATTGCGGGTGTCTTACGAACTTTTCCGCTTAGGCAGGAACGAAGTGGCGCCGCTTGCCGTCGTGCAGTTCGCGCAGGGGGTGGCCGTAGAGTTCGCCGAGGGTCTCGGCGTTGAGCACTTCCTCGCTCGGGCCTTCGCGCCAGCGTCCGTCGCCGAACAGCAACAGGACGCGCTGACAATAGCGCATGGCGAGATTGACATCGTGCAGGATGATGATGAATCCGGCTCCGCACTCTTTGCCCGCGTAGCGGGTGGCGAGTTCGAGCATGGCGAGTTGATGGTTTAGGTCGAGATAGGAGAGCGGCTCATCGAGCAAGTACAGCCGTGGCTGCTGCGTCAGTAGGGTGGCGATGGCCAGGCGCTGCCGTTCGCCGCCGGACAGGGTATGCACCTCGCGTTCTTCCAGTCCGGCCAGACCGACCGCCGCCAACGCGGCGATGGCGATGTTCTTGTCATGACTACTTTCCCAGGCCCAGCGACCGAGGTGCGGATGGCGGCCGATCAGCGCCGTTTCCAGCACGCTGGCGGGAAAGGCGTCGCTTTGCGTCTGCGCCAACAAGCCGCGCAGCAGAGCCGCTTCATGCGGCCCCTGCTCGGCGTAGGAGCGGCCGCACAGTTCGATCTTGCCGGCCGCAGGCGGCCGCAGGCCGGCGAGGGTATGCAACAAGGTGGTCTTGCCGGTGCCGTTACGGCCGAGTATGGCCAGCGTCTCGCCGCTGCGCAGGGCGAGGTCCAGCCCTTGCACCAGCGTCCTGTCGGCGACCGTGACGGCAAGGTTTCGGGCAGCCAGCAGCGGCGTGTCCTGCAATGTCTTTGTCATGTCGTTGACGTGCGCGGCTGGCGTGACAGCAGGATGAGAAACGCCGGCACGCCGAGCAGCGCGGTCAGTACGCCGACCGGCAACTGTTGCGGCGCGAGCAGCGTACGCGCCAGCGTGTCCGCCACCACCAGCAAGGCGCCGCCTGCCAAAGCCGAGGCCGGCAAAAGGAGGCGCAGGTCGTTGCCCGCGGCAAGCCGCACCAGGTGCGGCACGATCAGTCCGACGAAGCCGATGCTGCCGGCAAGGTTCACCGCCACCGCCGTGAACAACGAGGCCAGCGCGTAGATCAGCAGCCGCAGCCGCGCCACCGGAACACCCAATACCTGGGCCGAGAGTTCGCCGCGCGCCAGCAGGCCAAGATCGCGGGAGAACGGCAGGATGCTGGCCAGGCCGAGCGCCAGGACCAACAAGGCCGACCAAGGCGAATCAGCTTGCGACAGGTCGCCCATCAGCCAGAACAGCATGCCGCGCAATTGTTGCTCCGGCGCTACCGAGAGCATCAGTGCCACCAGCGCACCGCAGCCGGCGGCGACGATGACCCCGGTGAGCAGGAGGCGTGTCTGCGTCCAGCTGCCCTCGCCATGCGCCAGTCCGAACACCAGCAGTATCGCTGCCAGCGCTCCGGCAAAGGAACCGACGTGCAGAAACACCAGCGGCAGGCCGAACAGCATCGCCGCCAGGGCGCCCACCGAGGCCCCGCCGGAAATGCCCAGTACATAGGGATCCGCCAGCGGGTTCTTCAACAGCACTTGCATCAGCGTTCCGGCCAGCGCCAGCAGGCCGCCGCAGGCCAGGCCTGCCAGCGCGCGGGGCAGGCGCAGGTTGCGCACCACTTCTCCGGCCATATCCTGGTTCTCGCCCATCAAGGCGCGCAGGGCATCGAGCGGACTCAGCGGCAGGCTGCCGGCGCAGAGCGAGACAGCCACCCCCGCCAGCGCCAGCAATGCCAGCAGCAGCAGGATCAGCAGGGCGCGGCGGCGGTTGGACATGGACGGCGTGTTAGCGGTTACTGGTTAGTGTTACTTGGGCGAATATCTCAGGCCGGCAAACACGTTTGCGCCGAGCGATCCGAAACCCCAGGTAGGTTCGTATTTCTTGTCGCCAAGGTTGTTGACGCGGAGTTCCAAGGCTAGCTCCTTGTTCATTCGATACCGTGCAAACGCGTTGACAAGGCCATATCCTGCCATATGCCTTGTCTCGGTGGTGCTGTCGTAACGATCGCCGACCCCCTGCCATTCGGTGCCGACATGCCAATTGCCCAGCGTGCGGCCAAGTGACAGCAGCGCCTGGTGCTTGGCGCGGCGCGGCAGGAGCTTGCCGGAATCCGCATCGCGGGCATCGAGGAAGTCGAGATTGCCGACCAGATCGAATCCATAAACCTGGTTGGTATAGCTGATGCTCGTGCCGCGCAGCTTGGTGCGGCCGACATTGACTGGCTGGCAGTTCCAGGAAATGTCGCAGATGGTGACGATCAGGTCGTTCACTCGGTTGTCGAAAATCGTGATGCTGGCACGCTGCGTTTCTTTCTCCCAGACCAGACCGGCTTCCTTGTTGTGGGCGTTTTCCGGCTTCAGGCTGGAATTGCCGAAGCCGGGATAGTACAGCTCGTTGAAAGTGGGTGCGCGGAAGGCGCTGCCGACCGAGGCTTGGGCGCGCAGGTTCGCGTTCAACTGGTAGCCGTAGCCGGCATAGGCGGTGGTTTTGCCGCCGAACTGCGAATTTTTGTCGCGGCGCAGGTTCGCCTGCACGAGGTGGTTGCCATAGCGGCTGCTCCAGCCGAGCAGCAGCGAGTTGAGTTCGCGGCTTCTATCGAAATTCGTCGCACTGCCGGCTTTCTGGTTGAGCGACTCGATGGCAACCAGCAGGCTGCCCGGCGCAATACGAATGTCATTCTGCCAGGCAAACTGCTGCTGGGTGGTCTTGAATCTGTCTCCTGTCGGGGCGCTATAGGGATTGAAGTCGGTCGACTCGTCGCCGGACTGGCCTATCCTGAACGTGCTGTTCCATATTTCGGAGAGGCGGTTGCGGCTGTACAGGGTGAAGGCAGACTGCTTCACATCGGCATGGCTGTCGAAATTCGGACCCATCTCATACCAGTTGCGTCCCTCGGTCTGGAACAGGGAGGCGCCGATTTCCTGGCCGCTCGCTGGACGGTAGGCCATGCTCGCCGACAGGCTGGCATTGCGGAAGGGGTCGGTGCTTCGGTTCGGATCGAAATTGTAAGGCTGCTTGGTCTTGTCGGCGATCGCCTTGATGCCGTCGCTCTTGAAGTCGGCGCCGCGCAGGCTGTAGGACCAGGCATCGTTGCCGCCGGATATGCCGGCAGACAGTTCCCTCGTGTTGTAGCTGCCGGCACCGGCGAAAACTTCGGTCTCGGTCTGTGCGCGTCCGCGCTTGGTGAATATCTGGATCACTCCGCCGATGGCATCGGCGCCATACAGCGCCGAACCGGGGCCGCGCAGGATTTCGATGCGCTCGATCTGGGACAGGGGAATCTGTTCCAGTGCGGCAGTGCCGAAAGTGGCCGAACCGATGCGTATGCCATCGATCAGCACCACGCTCTGCTCCGGGTTGGCGCCGCGGATGAAGAGGCTGGTAGTCTTGCCGGGACCGCCGTTGCTGACCGACTGGATGCCCGGCTGATGCGACAACAGTTCGCCCAGACTGGTCTGGCCGGCCTGCTCGATTTCCTCGCGTCCGATAATGCTGACATCGGAAATCAATTCACTGGCGCGGGTCGGCTGGCGGGTGGCGGTGACGACGATGACATTGTCGTTGGCGGCAAAGCAGGAAATGGCGCTGCTTGCAAGCAATAGCGCCGTGATGCGGATGGACTTGGACATGATGATCTCCCTATCCGGCCTGCGTCCCCGCGGACCGGTGAGTTGCACATGGAAGCATGCAGGGAGAATAGGGCGCAATGGCACGCCGGTTATCGCTTCCCCGCGAAGCTTCCGCTCGTTCGATGTCCGTGGCCGGTCTCCGGGCTCGGAAGATTTAACCCATTGCCTTCCCAAGCATCACGCTCAGTGGCTTTTCAATGGACTCGCGCTTCCTTACCGTTGCGGGGGCAGCACAGGAATTGCGTCGATAAACATTTGCAATGACGCGCACCTGTTTCCCGTTTCACCCTATGGTCGTTTGAATCGGCCAATCGGGTACCGCGGACATACACGCAGCACGACTTCATTCATGCTGCGAGCGATAATTATATCACTACTTCCTTCTGCCGGGATAACCAGTGCCAAGAACAACTCTCGGCATTGCAAGATATAGGCGGGAAGGAAGCGAACGCGTAGAATTCGGGGCGGCTGACCAAGAGCCAACTCATTGTGGAGAACCGGATATGGCTGGTGGATTTTTTAGCAGGCTGATCGCATCGATGTCGCCCAAGAGCGACAACTACTTTGCCCTCTTCAACGAATTGGCGGCATGCACAGTGCGCGGCGCAAAGATTCTGGCGACAATGAGTTCAGTCCGGGATCCGGCGGCTTTCGATCGATTGTTTACTGAAATCACGAAGACCGAAGGCGAAGCGGACGAAGTCACCAAAAAAATATTCCTCTCCTTGCACAAGACCTTTATCACTCCCTTCGATCGCGGGGAGATCAAGGATTTGGCAATGGCGCTCGACGACATGATCGACTACATAGAAGATATTCCTCAGCGCGCAAGGCTTTACGGCGCAGGCAGTTTCACGTCGGAGATGGCCGCTCTGGGCCAAATCACCCTGCGTGCCACGGAGAAAGTTCAGGAAGCCGTGCAGCTTTTGTCGGACATGAACAATGCCCAGCGCATCCTCAAGGCCTGTCACGAAATTACCGAGATAGAAAGCGATGCAGACCGCGTCATGCGGGCAGGAATGGAACGGCTCTTTTCCGTGGAGGTCACCGATGCCCGGACACTGATTCGCGCCAAGGAACTCTACGAGCTTTTCGAGGATGCGGTCGATCGCTGCGAAGACGCTGCCGACGTGATTCATGGCCTAGTGCTGGAACGCATATGACCGACCAGGTGTTTCTGATCATGGCGATATTGGTCGTCGTGGCGTTGTTGTTCGATTTCATGAATGGCTTCCATGATGCCGCCAATTCCATCGCACTGATGGTCTCGACCCGGCTGCTGACACCGCAGGCAGCCGTTGTCTGGGCCGCTTTCTTCAACCTCATCGCAGTCTTTTTTTTCGGCATGCAGGTAGCCAAGACAGTCGGTGCCGGGATCGTCTCCCCGGCGATCATCGACAATGCGGTGATTTTTGGCGCGCTGTGCGGTGCCATTACGTGGAACGTCGTCACTTGGTGGTTCGGCATTCCCTCTTCTTCTTCGCATGCGCTGGTGGGCGGTTTGGTCGGCGCCGCATTGGCCAAGGCCGGCTGGAGTTCGATCGTTGCGCATGGACTGGTCAAGACGTCCGCCGCAATCATTCTCTCGCCGCTTTTTGGACTCCTGCTCGCCCTCGCATTTTCGATAGCGCTCCTCTGGATATTCAAAGCAGCATCCCCGCAACCCGTCGAGCGGAATTTCAACAAGCTGCAATTCCTTTCTTCTTCGCTTTACAGTCTGGGGCATGGCGGCAATGATGCCCAGAAAACCATGGGGATCATTACGGTTCTGCTGTTCTCCAACGGGTACCTGCAAGGTGAGTTCAGCGTGCCTCTCTGGGTCATGCTGTCCTGCCAGGTCGCGATGGGCCTCGGCACGCTGTTTGGCGGCTGGCGCATCGTGCGGACCATGGGTTTGGGCATCACCAGGATCAGACCGACAGGCGGCTTCTGCGCTCAGACGTCAGGTGCAATTGCGCTTTTTCTTGCGACCTGGATGGGGATTCCGGTATCCACGACGCATACGATCACCGGCGCAATCGTTGGCGTCGGCTTGTCGCGGCGGGTCTCCGCGGTGCGCTGGGGACTTGCCTCGCGCATTGTCTGGGCGTGGGTTCTGACGATCCCCGTTTCCGGCCTGCTTGGTGCCTTGTTCTGGAATATCGGCAAAGCCTTTTTCTAGGGCTCAGGCCGTACCCCAGAAACTCACGGGATTGATCCTGAGGTTGACCAGATCGCGCGGAACAACCGATTTGATATTGTATTCCTCGCGGGCAGTGTCGCGCCGGATCGGTTTCATTTCGGGGGTGCCCTTGGAATTGGTCAGGCTCAGCACGACTGGCGTATGGGCGTTGCTGGAGCGTTTGTAAACAATGGCCATTTCTCCATTGGCCAGCTTGACGAACGACCCCGGCGGATAGATTCCGACTTCCTTGATCAATACCGCAATGAAAGGGTTGGCGGTGGTCATGCCGGGATCGGTGAACAGCACTCGCGACGCTTGCGCCCCGTTCATCTGCCTGCGATTCAAGCGCGGGCTCACCTTGGCGCTGAAAACATCGGCGGTCCGCAGCAATGTGGCCTCTTCCCCGACTTCCTTGATGCCATGAGGATAGCCGTTGCCGAGCGGCGTCTCATGGTGATCCCGGACTGCCTGCAGCCAAGTGGCGTCCTGCACGCCCACTCGGGTCAGGATCTCCACGCTGGTTTTCGGATGGAGCTTGATGTCATTGCGCTGTTCCGGGGTTAGCGGCTCGGCTTGTTCGGATAGCTTCTGCTGGCTGTCTACAGTCGAGATGTTCATCGTCAGCGCCGCGCAGACCAGGCTCATGCGCCGTTCCTCATTCCATTCGAGCCGGTGAGCGACAAGATCGGAAAGCAGCGCTGTATGCAGGCAATGCACCAGCGCATAGCGGCTTTGGTGCGTTAGCAAAATCATCGCCGCAAGTGCCGCATCCGTGCTGCGCTCGGTGAGTACCTGGACCATCCGGGCTACGCCGGAAAACTGGCTTGGGATATCGGCGTGCTGATCATAGTGGTGCAACAGAGGGTCGAGCTTTTCGATGATTTCATTCCACAGCCGGAACGGGTCGTAATTCTTGTCGGCCGAGGTTGCGGCGCTGCCGGGCTTGGGTGGGTCCGGCTCGTACATTCCGCGCTGGAGGATCATCGCGAGTTGCTTGGGGTCGGTGATGACATGTCCCCGCGGCAACAGCAGTTTCCCTGCTTCGTCATGGACATTCCAGGGCAGGGGTGCCCCGCATTCCACTTGCCCTCTCGCCAGTTTTTGCATTGACATAGCTGCCTCCACTTTAGGTTCGAGTGCAGGTTTGTTCTGAAAGTATTCCAGAAATTATGGCCAATCACAAACTATCGAGGCTAGGGTACCCCTTTTTTTGTTGATCCGGCAATTATCTTAATATCGGATTTCTCCCTACTGGAATAGTCTCTAAGGCTTCTGTAGAGACTCGCCAAGAAGCCGGACGCATATGACACGAACATCCCGGAGACGGCTGCGGGCACGAATGCTATTTGCCATCGACCCGCGGCTGGAAAAGAAAGGGAACATATCTTAGCGCCAGTGTTGAATAACAGACAAACCAGCATGCCGCAGAGAGATAAAGCCAGCCCATGTAGCCGGCGGGATAGAACTGCGGGGCAATGACGCGGAGCGTCAGGGCCAGGATCATGAGCCACAGAACAGCCTTGTCTCGGTTGTCGAATACCACTTTCCTGCCGGTGTGGCCCTTGGAGATTCGGATTACCATGGCAGGAATAATCAGGCCCATCACGCCAAAGCTGAAAACGTGCATCGATACTCTGCCGATCCATTCCGGATGAACCAACTGGTCTGCCAGGGGGATCAGCAACTGCACGACGATGGCGATGTAACCCAGATACATGATGCCCAAATCGAGCCGCCGGAAAGCCAACTGTGGTTTCCAATACGCCAGCCGGCCGCCCAACAGGGCCGCAAGCAGCAGGGCGATCCAGGCGGAGAGCGGCGACGGCAGGAGGCTCTCGAAAACCAGGACAAGCCCGAGCAGCTTGATGGTCTTGTCCAGAGCGGCGTTGCGCAGGATGTCCACCTGGAAGATGTTTTTCATGAATTGGGTCAGCGTCCTTTCGAGCATCACCAGAAACGCGACTCTGAACAGGCCAAGCGCCATGCTCCAGCCGATCTGCTGGCCATCGGCGGTCAGCATCAGGTATTTCGCTGCCAGAAATACCGGCAGGATCAGGATGAAGAAGTAGTTGTCGCGGAAGGAATCGTTCTTGCGATACCGGATGAGCGTCCAAACAAGCATCGCGACAATGGAAACCAGAAAGAGGTTGTTTGAAATCCTGAAGAGAATGGGGGGCCAAGCGTTTTCAAACCACATGCCAATTCGTTCGAATACCCAAGCGGCAACCAGATACAGCAACCAAGCGCCTTGGTAGCCGCGAATCTGGACCCAGTTCTTGGTGGCAGTCAGCAGAAATCCGCCCAGGATCGCCCAGCCGAAACCGAAAAACATCTCGTGGGCGTGCCACTGGATAATCGAGAACGAAAGCGATGGTGCTGATACTTTTCCCGAGTACAGCAATACCCATAGAGTAGGCAAAGCCAGGCCGGAGAGGCATGCCAGTCCGAAGAACGGTCGGAAACCTGCCAGCCAGAGGGGATGCGAGAATGGTTTCATGTCGATTCCCGTTGGCGATGGTCCGCTGGATCCGTTGTTGCCCGGATTTCAAATACCTCGGCGTCTTCGCCATGCTCAAGCAGGATGCGGCGCACCCGATCCTGCCAGAGCGCACCGAATCGCTTTGTTTCTGCCGAGTTTGCCTGGTTTTTCAGGCAAGCTTGCATCATGCCGGGAATGGCGGGGTCGCCGGACACCCGGCCAATGTTCGCAGCGGCATCTACTTGAGCGCCCGTGTCCGTGCGGGTAAAGCGGATTTCAAGAGGTATGGCGGCATTGAAATGGAGCAGATGACGCCGATCGAAATGTCCGCCGATACCCTTGAATCCCGTATCGGTTGTGGCTCCGGTCAGCATCGAGACCACATTGGCAATGACCCCCGTCACGCCGGACTGGCGATCTTCGCGGAATTCAACGCGGATCGCGCCGCGCTCAGGCAAATCGGCGCCATACAATGCCGCCAAGGCTCGCCGCGTCAGCCAGTAGGCGCCTGCCACGGTCGGACAGGAGTGGCCGGCAAGCTTGACGGCGTCGATATAGCTGTATTCGATTGCGCCGTCCTGACATGCGCCGAGAAATTCCGCCAGAGGATCGTGCAGCTTGATTCGTGGGACTGATGCGAAGAATTCGGGGTAATTCATCATGGCCTTTCGTGTCGTGGTGGCGAGTCAATGCAGGATCGAGTCCGCTGCAATTCTGGCCTTAAGTGATGTTCAATGTTCGCCCTTGGTGCGCATCAGGCCAGCCAGCCGATTTCCCTGCTTCTGCGGACCGCCGCGTGGAAATATGTCGTGCAGGTAATGGTTGTTTCCCTTCTCCGGCCCCCATGTCTTGGCGAAATGCCGGATCATTATCCTCACTTGTGCCTGGACCTGATGCTCGCTCCAGTAATCGCGCAGGAAATGAATGACCTGCCAATGCTCGTCAGTCAGCACCAGCCCTTCCATGATGGCCAAGGCGCGGACAAAATCTTCCGACCAGTCATCGAGATTGCAAAGATAACCTTCTGCGTCTATCGGAATCTCGCGATCTCCTACCCGCAAGACCTTCATGGGACTGGCACTCAACATAGGGAAATCCACTCGACCGAAAAATATTATAGGAATCGCTGCCGGCAGGCGGGGCACATGAAGCGCTGTCCTAAAAAATTGGGCGCTGGTATCGGACGTATAGTTGTATTGGACATGAGCACCCTTAAAGATGTATCATCAATACAGCTTAAGATTATCATTGTGCCGGAATTAAAGCAATATTATATATACACCTTCGAGAGATTATGCGCCTGACCACATTTTCCGATTACACGCTAAGAGTTCTGATGTATCTCGCCATCGATCGGACAACTCTCGCGACCATTCCCGACATTGCCGCAGCCTACGGGATTTCGGAGAATCACTTGATGAAGGTGGTGCATCGCTTGGCGCGTGCGGGCATCGTGGAATCGACGCGGGGTAAGGGCGGCGGCATCCGTCTGGCCCTGCCCCCGGAAGAGATACGTATCGGGAAAATCGTCAAGATGAGCGAAGGAGAGGCACCCATTGTGGAATGCCTCGGCGAGCAGGAAAGCGCCTGCTGCATTGCCACTTCATGCCGCTTGAGCGGGGTGCTGGTGAGTGCCTTCGAGGCGCTTTATGCGAAGCTGGATGAATACACCCTGGCCGACCTGGCGGCTAATCGACGGGTATTGAACCAGGTATTGCAACGCACATAACCGGCAACGCACATAACCGAGTCTGTTGTCGGATCGGTCACTGGCGCAGTCGAGTGTTCGAGTGTTTTGGATCGAGGAGAGAGTCGATGGCTGGCGCATGGGGTTGCCCTCACGAATCGGATGATGTTTGCACCAAGGTCAATAATCTTCCCTGCGATCCGGGCATGAAAGGTTGCGTCCTTCATGGCCGCTATGTTTTCTCCAACGAAGATAAAAATGTACGGCTCCGCCAGAAGCAGGCAAGCGCCCTGGAAGCCACTGCGGGCGGGGATGGCGAACCTGGCGGCGCAGATCGGGATCCTGGTGAAAATCCCCACAGCGGCTATTAAGGTTTGCCCTTGTTGGACGATAACCCTTTGAGTATTCGCAGAACGGCACTACTATGAGCAAACAAAATCAAGAGCAGGCCACATGGCAATCGAGCGTCGCGAGCATATTCGATACGAACCCGCCAGCCAGGTCAATGCCCTGCTGATCTGGCAGGATGAGCAGGGAAAGCATCACTCCCCCGCTCAAGTCAAAGATCTTTCGGAGGGCGGCGTTGCGCTGTATACCGTCGAGGCCCCCTTGGTCGGCGCGCTTGCATTGACTAGATTGTCGCTGGCTGAACATGCGGCTGAGGCAATACTCCAGTGCCGCATCATCTCTCGCAGTCCACTGGGAGACGCTTTGCAGGTCTCAATGAAATTTGAGCAAATATCCGAACAACACGTCGTCCAATTGACCTCCCTCCTGGCATCCGATGCTTATCGGCCCGTACGCATCGAGTCGCCCCTGACAAGCAGGAAACATTGGCGTGTGCCGCAGTGGGCCGCTTATCTGACCGCTCAGCAACTTCCGGTGATGGCCAGATCGAAACGGGCGCTGCAAGCATTGGAAGCCGAGAAGGAAGCGGCACTGTCCGCCAATGACTTGGCCGAACTGGCGAGTGGCGATCCCTTTCTGTGTCTGTGCTTGCTCAGGGAAGCGGAAAACCGGCGTTCCAACCGACTCGGGCACGAGACCAGCACGCCCTTGGCGGCTGTGATGCAGCTTGGCGTAACGGCATTCCGCGAGTTGCTTTTTGCCAGCCCGGAAACCGATGAAAACTTGCCGGGCCTGGTTCGGTGTGAAGCTCGTGCAGTGATGGCCGGAGAACTGGCGGCCGCATGGTCTGCCTCGCGATCCGATGTTTCGCCGGAAGAGGTGTCGATGGCGGCGCTGCTCTCGGAAATCGGGGAACTGATGCTTTGGCACTTTGCCCCTGAACTGCCCCAGGCCGCGCTGGAGGCGCTGTCCAGCGGTGCAGCCAGGCGCACGGCGGCTGCGCAGGAGACTACCTGCGGCTTCAAGTTCAAAGACCTGACACTCAAGTGTGCCGATATCTGGAAACTTCCCGCCATACTGGTGCAACTGATTCACGGCCATGATACGGTCAGAGCCAATTTGGCCCGACTCAGCAGGGATACCGCACGGCATCTGATCGCCGGGCCGGACAATCCCGCCCTGCCGGATGATCTGGCCACCGCCAAGAAACTCATTCCGCATGCCAGTATGGAATGGCTGGTCGGGGAGGTGAAATGGGTGCCGGAAGAAATGCGCATGGATCTGGTGGAAAGCGCCAACGCTGCGTTTAATTCCATGAACCATGACGTTTCATGACGAGAAGTCATGACTGCCTACAAATAAATTATGATTGCCATTCTATATTCGGCAGCGAACGGATTCTGAGCAATGTGCCAACTCTTGGGAATGAACAGCAATGTTCCGACCGACATCTGTTTTTCCTTCACGGGCTTTCAGGCGCGGGGAGGCGCCACCGACGTGCATCGCGACGGCTGGGGCATCGCCTTCTTCGAGGGGCGCGGCGCGCGTGTTTTCCTCGACCCGCAACCCTCCAGCGAATCGCCTGTGGCGGAACTCGTCCGTCATTACCCGATCCGCTCGCTCAACGTCATCGCCCACATTCGAAAAGCGACGCAGGGTGCGGTTGGACTCGAGAACACGCACCCATTCATGCGCGAGTTGTGGGGCCGTTACTGGATCTTCGCGCATAACGGCAACCTGACGGATTTCGCGCCGGATCTCGACGGAAGCTTTCTCCCCGTCGGGCAAACCGACAGCGAACGCGCCTTCTGTTATCTATTGCAGACCTTGCGCCAGCGCTTTGCCGACGTGCCTCCCGGCCGAGCGGCGCTGCATGCGGCGATCAACGAATACGCCGCGCTGGTGAGGCCGAGCGGCCCCTTCAACTTCATGCTTTCCAACGGCGACTGCCTGTTTGCGCATCGGTCCACCGAGCTGCATTACATCGTGCGTAAGGCCCCCTTTGCCGTCGCACATCTCACGGATCGAGACGTTGCCGTCGATTTTAGCGAACTGACGACACCCTTGGACCGTGTCGCGGTGATCGCCACATTGCCGTTGACCGACAACGAAACCTGGACGCCCCTGCCGTCAAACAAGGTGGCGATGTTCGCCGACGGGGAATTTCAGCCGAACTGAAATTCCCCGGAAGCTGGCAGGTGTCGCGAAGCGATCGTGCCGATTGTGTGATTGCCCGGGCGAACGCCAATATCAGCGCTTGGCACAATTTTCCTGCAACTTTTGCCCTACCTCCAGCAGGAACTTCAGCGTCTGCTGGGTGCGCGCATCGGTCAGCATCTGCCACATGCCGCCGAGCCCGCCGCTTGCCGGCTTCAGGGCGGCCTTGGTGGCGGCTTCCTCCATGCACATGAACATATTCACTATCATGTCGAGGCGATCCGCCAGTATCGGCAAGCCGACCGCGATCCGCTCCAGCGCTCCGGTATTTTCCAGGCGTTCGAGCATTTCGACGATGCGCACCGCGCCGCCGCCCCGGTGCAACCGGTCCATCAAGGACAGTCCTTCGCCGAGAGTTTCGGCGAAACGCCCGATCATCTCATCCGTCAGGACATCCTGTGCGGAACCGTAGACGCGCGCCAGTTGTGCCAGACGCTCCAAATCGCCGTCCAGCACCAGGCGGGCGAGAGTTGGCAACGCTTTTTCTATCCCCGAGCGATTGACTTTGTCGATGAGGCTGAGTCCTCCGCCAATGGCATCGGTCAGGCGGCCCACCATCTCGTCCGTGGCGGCGTCTTCGGCTGCGCCCACCACGCGGGCCAAATTGACCAGTCGTTGCAGGTCCCCGCTATCGACCAGCTTGGCCAGCATAGGAATGGCTTTGTTCAAGCCGGCACGGTTGACCTGGTCGATCAGGTCGATGGCACCTCCGGCAGTGCTTGCCAGGCGACCCATCATCTCGTCTGTGGCCGCGTCGTATGCGGCCGTCACCACACCGTCGATTTCCGTGCGCATATCGGGCATTACCTTGATCTCCGCATTCATATTGCCTCCTCTTAAAGGAGCCCGCGGGCCGAGATCCAATACAGCTTGTTGTAAGCGATCTTGAACCAGTGCATGGCCTTGGTCGGTGCCTTGGGATCGGGCGGGTTCAGGTAATTGAACATGGCATAGGTGGCGCGATCCTTGCCGGCTTCGATAAAGCAGAAAACCTTTCCGTCGTACTCGCGCACCGGCGAGCCCATCTTGACCATTGCGGCGATGTTCTCGGCCAGCGTGTCGGCTTCGAAGTGCGCCGTGGAACCGGCCTTGCTGATGGGGATGTTGGTCGTGTCGCCGCAGACAAAGACGTTGCTACGTCCTTCCATGTTGAGCTTGGTGCGGTTGGTCGGGATCCAGCCGTTTGCCCCGAGGCCGTTCTTTTCGAGAACTTCCATGCCCTTGTGGGCTGGAATGGCGATCAGCAGATCATATTTGATTTCCACGCCTTCTTCGCTCTTCAGGATTTTGTTCGCGCCATCCACTTCCTTGATGTTGAAGAAGGTGTCATAGGTAATGCCGAGCTGGTCCATTTCCGGTGCGGCCCACTTGGCGACGTTTTCCAGGCTGTGCACGCGGTTGATCGGATAGGTGTAGTGCAATTGCACCTTGTCCCGGATGCCGCGGTCCTTGAAGTAATCGTTCAGCATGAAGATGATTTCCAGCGGCGCCATCGGACACTTGTGCGGAACGCCGACGGTGATGACCACCTTGCCGCCTTCAAAAGCTTGCAGGCGCCTGAACATCTTCACGGCCGTCTCTTCCGTGTAGAAAAACTCGGCATTCTCCGCCAGCCCGGGCACGCCCTCCGGGAACATGCGCGAACCGGTGGCGAGCACCATCACGTCATAGTCGATGGTTTTTCCGCTCTTGGTCTTGACTTTGTTGCTGTCCAGCATGAATTCCTCGACTGGATCCACATAAAAATCGATGCCCGGCTCAAGCAGGCTGGCCTGATCGCGATAAAGCTCGTCCGGCGTCATGCGGCCGAGAGCCAGGTAGAGCAGTCCAGGCTGGTAGAAGTGTTTCTCGGATGCCGACAGCATGGTGACGCGCGCCTTGCCGGATCTAAGCTCGGAACTCAGCCTGCGTGCCAGGCTGTTTGCCAATATGGTTCCACCCATGCCGCCGCCGACGATCAGAATTTTCATTGCTTGTCTCCTCCTGTTTGAATTATGAAACTATTTTGCTTTGCGTAACCGGATATGCCAAACACCAGCTTCTTCGGTCGTCGAAATAAACTCGTGACCGACCTTGCGCACCCATTCGGGAATATCCTTGGACGATCCATTGTCATTGGAAAGGACTTCAAACACATCCCCGACCTGGCCTGATTTCAACTGCGCAATCAACTCCATCAGTGGCCCCGGACAAAAGCTGCCGCGACCGTCAACAATCTTAATATCATCAGCCATGTTCATTCATCCTGTAGATCAAAAGGTCCATACTTGGGCGTCTTGCGCCTCATCCAGGAATTTTGTCAGCCCGGTCGGTTCGCCGACGTACGATTCTAACTCCTGCAGGTTGATTCCCAATACGTCGATCGCCATGGAACAAGGAAGAATCCTGGCATCGCCGAGCGACGAGGCTTGTTCGAACAGGGTCTTGAATTCCGGCACGTTTTTGCCTTCCATCAGCTTGCCCATTACGCCCTCATTGGGTGGTTGCGCCACATTTTCACTGACAAAGAAAGGCAATGCGTTCATGGACAAAAACACCACCACTTCATTGCCGCTGACGGCGGCCACGGAAGCCACCATGGCGGCCATTTGCAGGCGCTCCCGCGTTCCAGAAACGATCACGATACAAATCTTGTTTGATGCCATACCTCCTCCAGATAGTGTGCTACTAGGATTGCCAGACCAATTAGTGAGAAAAACCGGGGAACGGAACGAATCGTTTAGTTTTTAAATTTAAGCTGCATATCGTAGATTCGCACGATAAATAATATGCCTGCCAGTGAAACGGGCAATCATATTATTTGATCTAAGTAACGCTATTACTGATGGGTAGAGGGATCGAACAAGTCGAGCCGATCGGTGAAAATGGCGGCCACCCCGGCAGCGAGCAGCCGGGCCGCTTCCTCGGGCCGATTCACCGTATAGCAGGCCAGCGGGATGCCCGCAGCGGCCACTTCTGCCGCCTGTTCGGAGCGCAGACGGCGTGCTGCGCAATGTATGGCAACGCAGCCCAGTTGTTGCAGGCGAGTTCGCCAGTCGGTCGGAATGTCCTCCACCAGCAGGGCACGCGGCAGCTCTGCCGCCACCTTGCCGGCAGCCATCAGCGCAGTTTCGGAAAACGAGGACAGCAGCAGCGTTGCTTTCGGCCACCGATGCGCGGCAGCTTTCGCCAACCCGGCGACTATCGCGCCGGTCTCATCCTCGTGCGCCGTCGCGGGCTTGATCTCGATGTTTGCCGAGAGGTTCAGCGAATGGCAGAGCGCGAGCGCTTGTTCCAGCGTCGGCAACGGTTCGCCTGCAAAAGCGCGATGATGCCTGGCGCCGGCATCGAGACGGCTGAGCTGTGCCAAGGAGGTGTCTGCCACCTTGCCGCTGCCGCTCGTGGTGCGCTCCAGCGTTTCGTCATGGATCAATATGGGCACACCGTCGGCGCTCAGCGTTGCGTCGAACTCTACTGCGCGAAATCCCAGGCGGGCTGCCAAGCGGAGGCCGGCTAGCGTATTTTCCGGCGTCAGCGCCCCGCCGCAACGGTGCGCAATATATTGAGGATAGCGCCAGTCCATCAGCGTCCAGGCCGGGACAGCAGACTGGGTGTGGCGCCGTTCAAGCGGAGCATCGCAGTGTCGAGCGCTTCCTTGGCCGGTTTGGTATTGGCCCACACCGAAGCGATCTCCTCGTTGATGATTTCGCGCGCCTGGCCCAGTCCGGCGCCATGCTTGGTACGGGTCGTCGCGCCGGTACGTTCGGTCAGACGACGGGTCGCCGCGTCGAGCAGGGTCGGGGAAACACCGGCATGCTTGAGCATCTCGATCGCTACCGGTGTCATCGGCAGGTAGCCGGTCGCGCGTACCCATTCCACCTGCACTTGCGGCCGCAACATGAAGCTGACGAAGCGCGCCGCCAAGTGGTATTCCGGTTTCTTAAGGCCGGTCAATACCCATAATCCGGCGCCATCCGGCAATACCTTGCTCGGCGTGGCGTCGCGCACGTCGTCGTAATAGGGCAATTCGGCCACCCCGACGTCCAGACCGCTATGAACCGCCTCGGCGTAAAGCCCGGACTCGCCGGTGAACATCGCACATTCGCCGGAGATGAATTTGCGGTCCGCTTCAGCCCCTGGGCCGAAATAAAGAAAGTAGGAACTCTTGTACCAGCTTGACAGGAGGGCGATGTGCTTGACGTCGATCAAGCGGTTCAACGAGACTTTGGTGACGCCATTTTTCTCGCGCACACTGATGGGCTCACCATGCTGAGAGGACAAGTTTTCCAGGTGCACCCAGGTAAAACGTGACGATGTGAGCGGACACTTGACGCCGGCATCGAACAGTTTGCCGGCGCGTTCCTGGACTTCCCACCAGGTTTTCGGCGGTTTCTCGGGGTTCAGTCCGGCTTTGCGATAGGCGTTCTTGTTCCACATCAAAACCGGCAGGGACATGCCCAGCGGAAGTGCCTGAATGCGACCGGCGAGATCATCCACCGCATCGGCAATCAGCGGGAAAAAACGCTTGGCGTCGAGTTTTTCGCCCGCCAGGGGCATGACTTGGAATAGCGGCTTGAAACGCGGGCGGCTGCCAAAAAACTCGCTGCTATCGTCGTCGTCCAGCAGCGCCATATGCGGCAGTTGGTGCCGGACTGGCTCGCTGATGCCGCGCAAGTCCTGCAACATCACCCTGCCTTTGCCTTTCTGTTCATCGTTGAATCTCAGCACCAGGGTTGCCAGCGCATCCTGGGCTTTGCCAGTCAGCGCATGGCGCAAAACAATTTCCTCGTTCGCCTGTGCCGGCGCGGCCAGCGCCATGACGAATATCAGCATCCATCCTACCCGCAGCATGTTTTCTCCTGGCTAGCGCAAAATATCGAGGGCACCATCTTAACCTGCCGAAGGGCGGACAGTTACCATGATCGAGCGGGATTCTTTGCTGTTCTTGTTTATTGATACATGTCGTGATATTTTAAATATGAATATATAACTGAGCGAGTAAATTGAAATTCAACATGCAGACACTGCTGCTGGAAAGCACGGCATGAGCAAGAAAATCGTCGCCTTCGCGCAATCCGATACCGAAACCCGCGCGACCAGCAGCCATGCCCAAGAGCTGCGCCTTTGGCTGCGCATGCTGGCTTGCACCAACCTAGTCGAAACAGAGATCAGGCGCCGCCTGCGCAAGCATTTCGGTATCACCTTGCCGCGCTTCGACCTGATGGCGCAGCTGGAGCGTGCTCCCGACGGCATGAAAATGGGTGAGTTGTCGAAGCGCATGATGGTGACCGGCGGCAATGTCACCGGCATTACCGACCAACTGGTCGCAGAAGGGCTGGTGGTGCGTCAGGACAACCCGAAGGACCGGCGCGCCTATCACATCAAGTTGACCGCCGAAGGACGCAAGGCGTTCGGCAAAATGGCGGTTGCCCATGAACAGTGGATTGTTGGACTGCTCGGCGATCTCGGCGAAAAGGAACGCAACCAGCTCTACCTGCTGTTGGCGAAGCTCAAGTCCCGGCTTTCATCCTTCGCCATCGATGGAAATCCTGATTGAAGCAAATTAACGTAAAATCCTTATACTGCAATAGGGCAATTTAGTGTCACATCGATTTCGGGGATCTCCATGAAATTTCGCTTGCCGCTGCTGCTTATTCCGCTCGCGCTGGCCGCCTGTGAGCAGCTCGGCCTGGACGACCAAGCCAAGATCGCCGCAGCCCGTGAAGCGGATGGCAGGGCCATCGGCAACGCCTGCCGGCAGACCGGCCGCGTACTCGAAGAATGTTATGCGCTCAACCCGAAATATCAGAAGGCGGCGATCTTCGCCGGCTGGCGCGAGATGGATGCGTACATGCGCGAGAACAATATTCAGAATGCCGAGCGGCCCGGTACGGAAACCAAGGCCAGCGAGGCGAAGCCGGCCGAAACCAAGCCAAGCGCCGAGAAACCTGCGGCAAAACACTAGGCGGAGATGGCTCCCGCGCGGTTTTCAGGTGCGGATTCGGCTATACTGCCGTTGCGCCACACCGCCGGTTGGTGGCGTAATTCGCGCCCAGGGGAATCTTTCGTTCCTGGCCAAACTTCCGAACCATTGTTCGCTGCCTGTACCGGTACCCCGCAAGGGGCAGGCCGAATCAGGAGCTACCATTGAAATTCGAAGACCTCGGGTTGCTGCCCGAATTGCTGCAAGCCGTTGCCGATACCGGCTACACCGAGCCGACGCCGATCCAGGCCCAGGCGATTCCCGTCGTACTGCAAGGCAAGGACATTCTTGGCGGCGCCCAGACCGGCACCGGCAAGACGGCAGGTTTTACTTTGCCGATGTTGCACCGCCTGGCCCGCCACGCCAACGCTTCGTCGTCGCCGGCGCGCCACCCGGTGCGTGCGCTGATCCTGACGCCGACGCGGGAACTGGCAATGCAGGTGTTCGAAAGCGTCAAGACCTACAGTAAACACCTGCCGTTGCGCGCTATTTGCCTGTACGGCGGGGTCGACATCAAGCCGCAGATCGATGAGTTGCGCCAAGGCCGCGAAATCGTCGTCGCCACACCCGGGCGCCTGCTGGACCATGTGCAGCAAAAAACCGTGGCTTTCAACTCGGTCGAAATGCTGGTGCTTGACGAAGCCGACCGCATGCTCGACATGGGTTTTATCCCCGACATCAAACGCATTCTGGCCTTGCTGCCGAAAGAACGCCAAAGCTTGTTGTTTTCGGCGACCTTCTCCGAGGAGATCCGCAAACTTGCGGACACCATGCTCAAGGCGCCGCAGTTGATCGAAGTGGCACGGCGCAACGCCGTGATCGATACGATCACCCATCGTGTTTATGCCGTGGCACAGGAGGACAAACGTCACCTGCTGGTGCACCTGCTGCGTCACCAGCAACTGAGCCAAGTATTGATTTTCGTCGGCACCAAGTTCGGCGCCAGCCGTCTCGCTCATTACCTGCAACGTCAGGGCATCGAGGCGGATGCCATCCACGGCGACAAAAGCCAGCAGCAGCGCACCGAGGCGCTCGATGCATTCAAGGCGGGCCGCATCAAAGTGCTGGTAGGTACCGATGTCGCCGCGCGCGGCCTGGATATCGACGATCTCCCGCAAGTCATCAATTATGAACTGCCGCACGTTGCCGAGGACTACATCCACCGCATCGGTCGCACCGGCCGCGCCGGGAAACACGGTGAAGCCACCTCGCTGGTCTGTCCGGCGGAAAAACAGCACCTGGCCGATATCGAAAAACTGATCAAGCAGAAGATCGAGCAGGTGGTTGCACCCGGCTTCGAACGTGGCAGCGACCACGGCCTGGCAGCGGACGCAGAGAGATCCCCACGCGGCCGCGGCAAGGAATCTTCGGCAGGCCGGGAAAGACGCGAAGAACGCAGCCGCAAGGCCGATCGCGAGCGTGCCCCCTTGCGTGGCGATCGCAGCGAAACCCCGCATTTTCCTTCGCCCGTGGCGCACTTGCCGAAGCTCGACTTCGACCCCAGCAAACCCTATGTATCGAGAAACACCGCCGCGGACGAACCCCAGACCACCGAGAAACGTGCGCCGCCCCGACAGCAGAAGCCTGTGGCGGCGCTACTCGGCGGCTTGGGCAAGAAATGACGGCGGCAAGCCCCTGCTGAAGGGCAAGCCCCGCTTGCCGGCCATCGGCACAGATGCGCGTGGTTGACTCCGATCGAGATGCAACAGTCTATAATCGGAAAAAACCAAAGGGGATGTGATCTCATGACTTCACCGCACCCGAAAAACTCGCCAGAAAGCGAGCATGCGCTCAAGATCGCCTCGATCTATGGGTTGATCGGCAGCCTCTGGATTGTGCTGACCAGCGGTTTTCTCACCACATTCTTCAGCCACAACATCACTCTCTCGGACTTTGCCGGCGGCCAGGTGCTGAGCGGCACCCTGGTGGTGTTCTCCTCGAGCTGGATGCTCTATCTGCTGGTCAAGGGAAAGCTCGAAGACGCGCGTCGGGCCGCTGACGCCTTGCGCTTGCGCGACCGGGCCATCGAGGCCAGTGTTAATGCCATCATCATTACCAGCAACACCGCTTCCGACAATCTGATCGAATACGTCAATCCGGCATTTTCCCGGATCACCGGTTACCCGGCCGAAGAAGTGATCGGCCGCAATTGCCGCTTCCTGATTGGCAACGATTATGACCAACTGGAGTTGGAAAGCATCCGTGCCGCTTTGCGAGAAAACACCGATGCCCGCGCCTTGCTGCGCAACTACCGCAAGGATGGCAGCCAATTCTGGAACGACCTGCACATATCCCCGGTACGCGACGACAGTGGCCAAGTCACGCATTTCGTCGGCATCCTCAACGACGTCACCGATTCGAAGCGTTATCAGAACGAGCTTGAGCACCAGTCGAACCACGACACGCTGACCAACCTGCCCAACCGAAACCTGATGAAGGACCGCATTGCCCAGGGCATCGCCTACTCGATGCGCTACAAGCAGACGCTGATGGCGGTGGCTTTCGTCGGCCTGGACAATTTCAAGTTCGTCAATGACAGCATGGGCCACCAGGCGGGCGACCAGGTGCTGAAAATGGTGTCGAAACGCCTGGATGCATGCCTGCGCAGCAGCGACACGGCGGCTCGTTTGGGCGGCGACGAATTCGTGCTGGTCCTGTTCGAAAACCCCGATGAGGAAGATTCCTACGATTCGTCGATCAATGCGATCCTGCAAAGAGTGCTGCGCGAAGTCGCCGTCCCTTACCAGATTGGCACACATGAATTCTTCATCACTTGCAGTATCGGCTATGCGATGGTGCCGGTCGATGGCGATACTGCGGATGAACTGCTGAAGAATGCCGATATCGCCATGTTCAGCGCCAAGGAGAAGGGACGCAACAATATCCAACGCTACGTGCCGGCGCTCAACGACAAAATCACGCTGCGTCTCTCCCTGGAAAGTGATTTGCGGCGGGCGCTCGACAACAACGAACTGTTCGTCTGCTACCAGCCGCAGATCGACCTGATCCATCGCCGCATCGTCGGCATGGAAGCCCTGATCCGCTGGCAGCATCCGCAGCGCGGCCTGATTTCGCCGGCCCAGTTCATCCCGCTGGCGGAAGAAACCGGGTTGATCGTGCCGATCGGCCTTTGGGTGCTGCGTTCGGCCTGCACTCAGGCCAAGGCCTGGCAGGATAACGGCCTGCCGCAGATCAAGCTGTCGGTGAACCTGTCGGCACGCCAGTTCATGCAAAAGGATCTGGCCGCCTCGATCAGGCAGGTGCTGGACGAAACCGGCTATCGTGCCGAGAATCTCGAACTCGAGTTGACGGAAAGCCTCATCATGCACAACGCAGAGTTATTCATCTCCACCCTGCGTACGCTCAAGGACATTGGCATCGAACTGGCCATCGACGACTTCGGTACCGGATACTCCAGCTTGAGTTACCTGAAGCGATTCCCCATCGATCGCCTGAAGATCGACCAATCCTTCGTCCGCGACATCGCCGCCGATGCCGACAGCGCATCGATTTCCCAGGCCATCATCACGCTTGGCCACAGTCTCGGCTTAAGAGTCATCGCCGAAGGTGTCGAGACTATCGAACAGCTTGATTTCCTGCATGACAATCGCTGCGACGAGATCCAGGGCTATTATTTCAGCAAGCCGCTGCCGCCGGTGGAGTTCCAGAAAGTACACGAGGAAAATGCGGCCTCCAAGAAAACCGCCTAAACCCCAGGCGTTAAGTTAGCGTGCTGAAATCGGCATGCCAACGGCGTAGCGTCTGGGTTCTCTGGCGTCAAAGGTGAAAAGGTCGTTCCTCCTCGAATTTCCTTAGTTGGCACCGGATTTCTTGCCTGCATCACCCAGCAGGCCGCCGGCCTCGCGCTCATGCAGTTCCAATCTTGGCGTTGCGGTCTTGAGCCGCTTTTCGACTTCCTTGATGTGCTCGTCAGGCGGGATATTTTCCGGCAGTGTGCCGCCAATGCGCTTGATCGCATCGCGCACTTCCTTGCCGACCTGCTCGTGGGTCTGGATCGCTTGCGCTTGGTTGTGCACGCCATCGCGCATCAGCTTGTCGCGAGTCTGGGTCATGCGAAACTGGTTGGCCGCCAGTTCCGTAGCGTTCATGCGGTCGAGCAGGTTGTCCTTCTCGGGAATGGTTTTGCGTTGCTTGATGGCGTCGCGGCCGAGGCCTCCATACAAGCCCTTGTAGCCGGCATCGTGGAAGACGCCGAACATCTTGCTTTGCACTCCGGCATCCTGCGCGGCGCCCGATAGAGCTTTGAATTCCTCGGCAGTCTGTTTGCGTAGCTCCAGCCGCTCCATGTCGGCGGCGGTCTGGTCGTTCAGCTCCTGGCGGCGAGCCTGGACGGCGAAGTATTTTTGCGCCAGAGCGATTTCCGGCTTACGCGGATCGCCGTTCTGGGCAACGAGATAGCAAGCGAAGCGGGAAAGGTGATAATCCTGGATTACCTGCACCGCACCCTTACCACCCGTGATCGGTTTGCCGGCGCCGGCAAAGTGATAGCCGGGAATATTTCCAGACTGTTCACAAGAGCTTATCGCTCGTTCTATCGCTTGCTCGAAGCGTCGCCACTGGCTGTAACCCAGAAGTAATTGCAGGTCGCGGGCGCTCCAGTATTCGGCGCCGTGCTCGTTGGTCTGCTTGATCGCCTCGAAGGACTTGTCACCAAGGGTCGGCAATTGTTTGCTGTTCATGATCGCGATTCCCTATCGCTTGATGTGGTGCAATTCTCAATTTCGCATGGCCAGTCTAGCAGGGTTGAGGCTCACCAGCCGAGCCACGCGTTGCTTTCTAGTTGATATGGCAAAATTCTACGCTCGCATTGCAGGCAGCCTAAACGGCAAGGCAAAAAAAACGCCCGCATAGGCGGGCGTTTTTTACTGGGAAGCCAGAACGATCAGGCCTTCAACGCAACCAGCACCTCATCCAGCATCTTCTTGGCATCGCCGAACAGCATGCGGTTGTTCTCCTTGTAGAAGAGCGGGTTGTCGACGCCCGCATAGCCGGAGGCCATGCTGCGCTTCATCACGATCGAGGTCTTGGCCTTCCAGACTTCCAGCACCGGCATGCCGGCGATCGGGCTGCTTGGGTCGTCCTGCGCACCCGGATTGACGATGTCGTTGGCGCCGATCACCATGGCCACATCGGTAGTCGGGAAGTCGTCGTTGAGTTCATCCATTTCCAGCACGATGTCGTAAGGCACTTTGGCTTCGGCCAGCAGCACGTTCATGTGGCCAGGCATGCGACCGGCCACCGGGTGGATGCCGAAACGCACGTTGACGCCCTTTGCGCGCAGATGTTTGGTGATCTCGTACACCGTGTGCTGCGCTTGCGCCACCGCCATGCCGTAGCCCGGCACGATGATGACGTTCTTGGACTCGCGCAGCAGTTCGCCGGTTTCGGTGGCGCTGATCGGCGTCACTTCGCCCACCGGTTCCGTGCCGTCGGTCTTGGCCGCGGGCATCGCGCCCTCGGAACCGAAACCGCCGGCGATCACGCTGAGGAAACCGCGGTTCATCGCCTTGCACATGATGTAGGAGAGGATGGCGCCACTCGAACCGACCAGCGCGCCGGTGACGATCAGGAGGTCGTTGTTGAGCATGAAGCCGGTGGCCGCCGCTGCCCAGCCGGAGTAGCTGTTGAGCATCGACACTACCACCGGCATGTCGGCGCCGCCGATCGCCATCACCATGTGGATACCGAACAGCAGCGCAATCGCGGTCATCACGATGAGCGGCGTCATGCCGTCGGCAACGGTGTGGGTGTTGATGAATACGCCGCCGAAGTAGATCACCACCAGCAGGCCCGTCAGGTTCATCCAGTGACGCCCTGGCAGCGTCAGCGGTTTGCCGCCGATCTTGCCGGAGAGTTTGCCGAAGGCGATCACCGAACCGGAGAAGGTCACTGCGCCGATCAGGATGCCGATGTAGATCTCGATTTCATGAATGACTTTCTCGGCGTTGCTGAGACCCGCCGCCGCTGCCGGGTCGATATAGTTGGCGAAGCCGACCAGGCAGGCCGCGAGACCGACCAGGCTGTGCATCAATGCGACCAGTTCCGGCATCTGCGTCATCTTGACGACGCGCGCCGCATACAGGCCAATTGCGCCGCCGACCACCATGGCTGTCACGATCCAGCCGATGCCGGACAGACTGACGCGCGGGCCGAACACCGTCGCCAGCACGGCGATGGTCATGCCGATCATGCCGTAGAGGTTGCCGCGCCGCGAGCTTTCCGGATGCGAAAGCCCGCCGAGGCTGAGGATGAAAAGTATGGTTGCTCCGATATAGGAGATGGTTGCCAGAGTTGCGGACATTCTTTGTCTCCCTTACTTACGGAACATTTCCAGCATGCGCTGGGTGACGGCGAATCCGCCGAACATGTTGATCGAAGTCAGCACGATGCCGACCACCGCCAGCCCGCGGATCCAGTCGTCGAGGCGCACTTCGCCGGGCGGCGCGATTTGCACCAGGGCGCCGATCGCGATGATGCTGCTGATCGCGTTGGTGACGCTCATCAGCGGCGTATGCAGGGCGGGAGTCACATTCCACACCACCATGTAGCCGACGAAGCAGGCCAGCACGAATACCGTGAAATGCGACAGGAAAGCCGCCGGCGCATTGACGCCGATGAACCAGAAGGCCAGCGCTGCGATCCCGAACATGACCGTCGTGCGCGTCGCGGAAGCTGGCGCACTGGCTTGTCCGTGACCATGGCCCTTGCCCTTGGCGGCTGCGGCTGCGGGTTTGGCAGCTGCGGCGGCCGGCGGGGCGGCGGGGATTTTTGGTGCCGGTGGCGGCCAGGTGACTTCGCCGTTCTTGATGACGGTCAGGCCGCGGATGGCCTCGTCTTCCATGTTGACATCGATGATGCCGTCCTTGGTTTTGCAGAGTTCCTCGGACAAGCGGAACAGGTTGGTGGCGTAGAGCGTGCTCGACTGCTTGGCCAGGCGCGAGGGCAGGTCGGTGTAGCCGACGATGGTCACGCCGTGCTTCACCACCACCGATCCGGGTTCGGTCAGCTCGCAGTTGCCGCCCTGTTCGGCCGCCAGGTCGACGATCACGCTGCCCGGCTTCATGCTCTTCACCATCTCGGCGGTGATCAGTCTGGGCGCGGGCTTGCCGGGGATCAGCGCGGTGGTGATGATGATGTCCACCTCCCTCGCCTGCTTGGCGTACATCTCGCGCTGGGCCTGCTGGAAGCCCTCGCTCATCACCTTGGCGTAGCCGCCGCCGCCGGAACCTTCTTCCTCATAATCGACCTTCACGAATTCGCCGCCCATCGACACGACCTGGTCGGCCACTTCGGCACGGGTGTCGTTGGCGCGCACGATGGCGCCCATGCCGACCGCGGTGCCGATCGCCGCCAGGCCGGCCACGCCGGCGCCGGCGACGAATATCTTGGCCGGCGGCACCTTGCCGGCGGCCGTGATCTGGCCGTTGAAGAAGCGGCCGAAGGCGTTGGCCGCTTCGACGACGGCGCGATAGCCGGTGACGCCGGCCGTGGAAGTCAACGCGTCCATCTTCTGGGCGCGGCTCAGCATGCGCGGCAGCGAGTCGATGGCCAGCACGGTCGTCTTCTTGGCGGCGAGCTGCTTCATCAAGTCCGGGTTTTGCGCCGGCCAGATAAAACCCACCAGGGTTTGGCCTTCGTGCATCAGGCCGACTTCTTCGGGAGTCGGTCCGCGCACCTTGAAGACGATGTCGGAGGCAGCCCACAGCTTGGCTGCCCCTTCGATGATTTCGGCGCCTGCGGCGCGATAGACCTCATCGCTGAAATTCGCCGGATCGCCGGCACCGGATTCCACGGCGACCGCGAAACCCAGCTTGATGAGTTTCTCAACTACTTCCGGAACGGTAGCAACGCGCTTTTCGCCCGGAAATATCTCTCTTGGCACTCCTATCTTCAGAGGCATGCTTATTGACTCCCTATATCTTGGTGGACTAGCCGACAACGCGCAGTTTACGAGGCATACGCGAAGGGTAGCATGATACTTTATGGGCCTTTGCCACGATTGACATGGATCAAAAGACCAGGACTGCAAAGGTGTGACAATATGCCGCCGATACTATGACATGGTCATTTTTGTGCGCCTCGGCAGGTGCTTGAGACAACGGGACGAGCTACCGAGGTTGCTGCCGCTCGGTAAAGACGCGCTTGGCCGCGACGATGAATGCGTAGATCTCGTCGCCGGATACCTGCGGGAAATGTTCGCGCATGACCCGGAATGCCAGGTGTTCGAGCGTCTTCCCGCCCCAACTGTTGGCCGGGTCGAGAAACGGTTCGATCAGCATGTAGGCATCCTCGAAGACATCGCGTAATTGCAGTTGTTTGCGCCTGTCGTCAATATCCGGGTCCATTTTGTCCATTGAACATCTCCTTCAGGGGTTGGACTGCCCGGCTGAACTTTGCCGTCGATGGTCATCGGTGCGGCTTCTGAGTCCGTTGATGGCGACGCCGAGTTCCTCTCGCACCCAGTCTATCAGCGCGTCGCCGAGTGTTTCAGTTGCGCTCACCAAGGTCCGCAGGTTCAGGTCGGGGCCGAATTTTTCCCTGGGTTTGGGCAATGCCTGCATCATCATCCGAAGCTCGTCGGGAAACAGAAAAGTATTGCGGATGCCGTATTTTGCCATCAGCCAGAAGGCTTTTTCTGGATCGAAGCGTCCGGGATAGCCGAGAATGGGCTGGCCGAAGTTCCAGGTGGGCAGCAGCGCTTCGAACAGGCCGCCGGTCGAGGCCCAGTCGGCCGGCGACCAGAACATGTCGTCCGGCTTCGGGAAGGACTCGTGCGAACGGATGAAGCCGGGCAGGCAGTCGAGCAGGGTGCGCTGCGCCATCAGCGCACCTTGGGGCTTGGCGGCCGTTGCGCCGGTATCGACGATCATTGCCGGGTCGTCGGCCGAGGTGACGAGCGGCGTATACCGCGGCGAAGCGTATTCGAGCAGCCGGGTCCAGTCATGTACGCCGTTTTCCAGCGCGTCGCCGACGCCGATGATGTGGTTCAACTGCGGCAACCGCTCGCGTATCGCCCACAACTGCGGCAGCGAAACGCTGTCGACAATGGCGATGCGCGCTTCGGCCTGCCCCAGCCGGGATGCCAGCGCATCCTGTTCGAGCAGTTGCGACAGCGGCACGGCGATCGTACCCATCTGGTAACAGGCGATATGTGCGATGGCAGTTTCCGGCCGCTGCGGCAGGATGATCGCGATACGTTCGCCACGCAGCGTGCCGAGCGCGCCCAGGGCATTCGACAAGCGGTTCGCCATCCGCTGGATATCCCAGAAGCTCCAGGCCTGGGTTAAGCCGGCGTCATCCTCGTAGTAGAGGGCGAGGCGGCCGCGGTCGCCCGCCCAACGGCGGCAGCACGCGTCGGCGATGTTGTACTGCGCCGGCGCCTGCCCGCGAATGTTTTCGTGGCGTTGTCGAAGATTGCCGGCATTGCTGTCGAGTTTCACACATGTCCCCTGCGCTTAGCCGGCGTAGAAACGCTCGGCGATCAACTCGAAATAGTCCTTGTCGTCCTCGAACGACAAACCCAACTCCGCCATCACCGGACCGGACAGCCACGTCCAGGACGGATCGTTCGCCTGTACCAGGCGGTGGTAGAAATGCATCGCCAGTTGCAGGATTGCGACCAGCGTCAGCATCGCTCCCGCCTCATCCGGAGGCAGTTCATGATGATAGCGGATGGCACCGCAGATGAAGTCGGGCAGTTTCCAGTGGCGTGCCACCAGGTAGCCCGCCACGCTATGATCCACTTCGAAGCGTGCGTCTTCCTCGGCCAGATCCGGTCCGCAACAGGATTTATCCAGCTGCATGGTGCTGCAGTAGTCGGGGAAACGCTGCATCAGCAAGGGTACGCCGCATTCGTGAAAAATTCCCGCCAGGTAAGCCTGATCCGGAAAAACATTGCACACCGAAACGCGTTCCGCGGCAATCAGCGCGGACAACCGGGCGACTTCCTGCGAGCGGGTCCAGAATACCTCGAATGCAATTCGGGTATTGTCCGAAATCCGCGTGGTCAGGGCCATCGCCTGCACCAGGTTGAAAGTTTGCTTGGCCCCGATCACCATCAATACTCTTTCGAGCGACGTGAGGTTCTTGCCGCGTCCGAACACCGGCGATCGCACCGCCTTGAACAGCATCGCAACAATGCCGGGGTCCTTGGCGATGATATTGGACAGCGTGTGGATGTCGTAATCGCCCGAGCTCAGGAGTTGGTTGAGTTCGATCAGCACGGCGGGCTGCGGCGGAATCCTGATGCCGCGTGCGGCGAGTTGCTTGAGCGCTTTTTCTTCGTCGATCTGCATGATGCTTTCTGTCACTATAGTTTAGGTGCCGGATTGCAAGTGTGCCAGACAACTGCCCTCATCATTGCAACCCCTTGATCCAACTCAGGCTGGCCGTGGTGGTCGTCGCGGGATGGTACTCGCAGCCGATCCATTTGTCATAGCCGAGGCGATCGAGGCGGCGCAGCAGGAAGGGGAAATTGATCTCGCCCGTGCCGGGTTCGTGGCGGCCGGGGTTGTCGGCCAGCTGAATGTGGCCGATCTGCGCCAGGTTGTTTTCCAGCGTGTGTGTCAGGTTGCCCTCCATCACCTGGGCATGATAGATGTCGTATTGCAAACGCAGGTTGTCGCTGCCGACCGCGTCCATGACGTCCAGCGCCTGGCGCGTGGTATTGATCAGAAAATCCGGCGCGTCGCGGCTGTTGATCGGCTCCAGTAGCAGTTCGATGCCGACGCGCTTGAGCGCGAAGGCGGCGAAACGCAGGTTCTCGATGAGGGTTTCCCTGGCGCGCGCTGCGCTCACGCCAGGCGGACGTAGCCCGGCCAGGCAATTCAGGCGCGGACAGTTGAGCGGCCGCGCATACTCGATGGCCAGCCCGACGCCATCCTGAAATTCCTGGATGCGCTTCGGGTGGCAGGCGATACCGCGTTCCCCGCCCGCCCAGTCGCCCGCCGGCAGGTTGAACAACACGGTTTCAAGCGATTCGCGCCGCTGCGTTTCGACCAATGCCATTCTGTCCCAGGCATAGGGAAAGTGGAACTCGACTGCGGCAAAACCGTCCGCCCGTGCCGCGGCAAAGCGGTCGAGAAAGTCGTGCTCGGTATAAAGAAAGGACAAGTTGGCGGAGAAACGCAACATGGTTGCCTCGCTTGCGAAACGCTGCCGCTATTATGCCCCTACCGGAGCCTGCGATCTTTCATGGGCTTTAAGTCTTCTTCAGGCGGGAATCTATTCCAGATAACGTTTCACGTCCCGCCGTCGGCCGGGTTTGCTCTTCTGGATGATCACGCCGCGCACTGTGGCCAAGTCGGCAATGAGCTGGTCGGGGTAATTTGGATTGAGCGGATGCAACAGCCATTGCCCGTTATGCCTGTCCAGTTGCCGGAAAATCCAGTCGCCATTGCAATGGACGAGCACGAATGAACCCTCCCGGGCCAGACCTTCCGGTTCGATGACAACCACATCGCCGGCTTCGAATTCAGGCAGCATGCTGTCGCCAAGGACCATCAGCGCAAACGGTTCGGCGGCGCTGCAAGCGCTGTTGTCAGGGCCAGTTGGCGCGACGGGCTTGAGCGGGATGGTTTTGGTCATGACAGGTCAATGATGTGGTAACGTGCCCGGACGATACACCAGCCCCGGCTAGCCGCCGGCCACGATATTGGCTAATTTGGCTAATATACCGCTTGTTCCATCGATATCAGATATGCCCGTCCTTCAATTAAACCATGCGCGCATCCCACATCGGCGGTAATAAAGGCAGCGCCATACAATCCTGTCGCAAACAAGTCGCCCTGCTGCTGGGCGCTATGGCGCTGTTCGGTTCCGTTCCGGGTCTTGCAATGAACTCGCAAGAACTGGCCATGACGCGCCAAGCCGCCGAGAACGGCAGCGCCTCGGCCCAGGTTCTGCTTGCCATCGCCTACCTGAACGGTGATGCTGGTCTCGCCAAGGACAGCAAGCTTGCGGCCCACTGGCTTGAGCTGGCCGCCCTGCAAGGCAACGGTTATGCCGAGGGACGGCTGGCCGATCTCTATGAAGCCGGCAACGGCGTCGCGAAGAACCTGAAGATCGCCGCCGATTGGCGCGAACGGGCCGCCCGGCGGGGCAATGTCGAGGCACAGTTCAAACTCGGCCAGATGTACCTGGAAGGCAACGGCGTCGCACAGGACAGGAAGCGCGCCCGCGACTGGCTGCAAAGTGCCGCGGAAGAGGGCAACCGCGAAGCCGCCTATCTGCTGGCCAGGATGTACCGCGAAGGGCTCGGTGGCCCGGAGGATCCCGCGCTGGCTGAGCACTGGCTGTACCGATCCGCCGTTGCCGGCTTTGGTGCGGCCGAGCAACTGCTCGGCTGGATCAAGAGTTTTGGGCACACCTACGACAAGACCGTATCGCATGAGGCCGTGCGACAACTGGCGGAAGATGGCGATGCCGAGGCGCAGTACCAATTGGGTCTGCGTTGCTACCTGGGCAAGGGCGGCGAGAAACGCGATCTGCCGCAGGCCGTGAAATGGTTCGAGCGCGCCGCCGGCCAAGGCCAGGTCATGGCCATGCGCAATCTTGCGCACATCCTCGCGCATGGCGAGAATGGCGTGCCGGCAGATCCGCCTGCGGCGCAAGCCTGGACAGAGCGCGCCAACAAGGCCGAACATCGTTAATCGCTTAAATTCGATACCATGGACCTCTCCCTCTTCGATACCTACAAAACGGATGTGCTGAGTCTATTTTTCAGTTCTTTGCTGCTGATCCTTTACCACTGGTGGCTCAGGCGCAAGGAACTGCGCAACCCTGCCTATACGGTGCAGGCGGTGAATCGCATCGCCCGAACTTACTGGGTGGAAAATGTCATGCGGGAGGGCAAGGATATCCTGGCCGTGCAGACCTTGCGCAATTCGACGATGGCGGCCACCTTCCTGGCGTCGACCGCCGTATTCATGATTATCGGCGTGCTGACCTTGAGCGGCCAAAGCGACAAACTGGATGCGACCTGGCATGCCCTCAACATTTTCGGCGCGAAGCACACGGAACTGTGGATGGTCAAGTTGATCTGCCTGCTGCTCGACATGTTCTTCGCCTTCTTCAGCTTTTCCATGTCGATCCGCATATTCAATCATGTCGGCTACATGATCAACGTGCCCTTGTCCTTGAACCACCAGGCGATCACGCCCGAGCATGTGGCGATCCACCTTAACCGGGCCGGGCGGTTTTATTCGCTGGGCATGCGCGCTTATTATTTTGTCGTACCGCTGCTGTTCTGGCTGTTCGGCCCGCACCTCATGCTGCTGGCCACGCTGGTCCTGGTGTTCGTCCTGTACCGGATCGATCGGGCGCCGAAGCTTCTCGCCGATGATTACGCCAGATAAGCATTGCCGCATGCCATGAAGCTGCCTGGTCGTCTGGCCAAAGTATTTCCATTTTTGCGCTGGTGGCCTTTAGTCAATCGTCTTACCCTGCGGGACGATCTCATCGCAGGCCTCACCGGCGCGCTGATCGTGTTGCCGCAGGGGGTGGCCTTCGCCACCATCGCCGGTCTGCCGCCGCAGTATGGCCTCTATGCGGCGATGATGCCGGCGGTGATCGGTGCTTTGTGGGGCTCAAGCTGGCATCTTGTCTCCGGGCCGACCACCGCCATCTCGATCGCCGTGTTCGCGGCGCTTTCCCACCAGGCAGAACCCGGCTCGGCGCAGTACATCCAACTGGTGCTGACGATGACCTTCCTGGTCGGCGTGTTCCAACTCGTGCTGGGGTTGGCCCGCATGGGTGTCCTGGTGAATTTTATTTCCGATACCGTGGTCATCGGTTTTACTGCCGGCGCCTCTTTATTGATTGCCGCCAGCCAGGTCCGTCACTTCTTCGGCATCAACATTCCGCGCGGCGCGCCGTTCTACGAAATCATCCGGCAATTGTTCGAGCAGTTCGGCGACATCAATCCGTATGTGCTCGCTGTCAGCCTGGCGACCCTTGCCACCGGCATTCTCACCCGGCGTTACCTGAAGAAGATTCCCTACATGATCGCCGCCATGATCGTCGGCAGCCTGGTGGCGGAAGGGCTCAACCTCTGGCTGGGACAGCCGGCCACCGGCATTCGCACCATAGGCGCACTGCCAGCCACCTTGCCGCCGCTGTCGGCGCCCGATCTGTCGCTCGACATGTTGCGCCACGCGCTGGCACCGGCGCTGGTCATCACCATGCTGGCGCTGACCGAAGCGGTGTCGATCTCGCGTGCCATCGCGGTGCGTTCGGAACAACGCATCGACGGCAACCAGGAATTCATCGGCCAGGGTCTCTCCAACATCGTCGGCGCTTTCTTCTCGGCTTATGCTTCGAGCGGCTCCTTCAACCGCAGCGGGGTAAATTACGAGGCCGGTGCGAAGACGCCGTTGGCTTCCATTTTCGCCTCGTTGTTCCTGGTGCTGGTGCTGCTGCTGGTTGCGCCGCTGGCGGCTTTCCTGCCCACGGCGGCGATGGCGGGCATCCTGTTCCTGGTGGCTTGGGGGCTGATCGATTTCCACCACTTCCATTCCATCTGGCATACCAGCAAGGCCGAGTCGGCGATTCTCGTCGTCACCTTGATCGGCACCTTGTTCAACCTCGAGGCGGGCATTTTCCTCGGGGTATTCCTGTCGCTGGTGATGTACCTGTTTCGTTCTTCGCGGCCGGAAATCATCCCCGTGGTGCCGGCGCCCGACGAGGGCGCCTACCATTTCATCCGCGCCCAGGGCCGCGTCGAGTGCCCGCAATTGCGTGTCGTGCGCGTCAACGGCGCCATCTACTTCGGCGCCGCCAGCTACGTGCAGTCCGCCTTGCAGCAGATCGACGAGGACAATCCGCAGCAGAAATCCGTGCTGATTGCCGCCGCCGGCATCACTTTTGTAGACCTGGCGGGTGCCGAAGTGCTCTCTCAGGAGGCGCGACGCCGCAAGCGTCTCGGCGGAGGGCTTTACTTCTATCGGCTCAATCCGGCCATCCACCAATTTTTCAAGCAAGGCGATTTCCTCAGGGACTTCGGTGAAGGGGCTTTTTTCCCGGTAATGACCAATGTCACCGGCGCCCTTTATTGGACGCTCGATCCGGATATTTGCCGCACCTGCAAGAAGCGCATTTTCAAAGAGTGCCATAAAGGCCTGCTGCCCGATGGCTTCCGCCGTCAGCGTTTGCTGCTGGCGACGGACGGCAGCGATTTCGTTCGCGCACCGGCGGAAATCGCCATCGCCCTGGCCAGGAGTTTCGGCGTCACGCTGGATATCGTGACCGTCGTCGATCCGGACGCGACCGACGCGATGGCAAGCGAACGCATCGCCAAGACGCTAAGGAGCGCATTGCAGTCCGGCGTCGATTGCGAAGAGATCGTCAGCCGCAGCAAACAGCGTGTGGCGGCCATCGTCAAGGCTGCCGAGGAGGCGAACGCCAACATCCTGGTCATCGGGCGTCGGCCGGCGCGCGACCTGAAACAAAGGCTGCTCGGCGACGTGGCCTCCGGCATCATCGCCCAGGCGCCTTGCCATGTGCTCGTGGCCGGTCCGCAAGCGGGCATGTGGCGGCAGCGCATCATGATGGTCAGCGACGGTTCCGACAGCAGCGACCATGCGGCCGAGCTCGCCAACCAGATCGCTCGCAGCACGCGCACCCCCATTACGCTGGTGGCATTTGCGCAGAGCGCGAAGGAAGAGGCCGCCGCCGAGGAAGATTTGGTGCGCAAGGCGGCCCTGATGAAACTCGACGGCATCATCGCCGCCACCCGTGTCGTCCGCGCCGCGCTGGGGCCGGCGCTTGCCGAGGCGGCACAGGATATGGCGGCTGACCTGGTGATCCTTGGCGGTCATCGCGGTCATCGGCTTAGTCCCATGTTTGCCGGCGACGCGGCCGAGGAGCTGGTCGGCAGCTTACAGTGCGCCGTGCTGGTGGTGAAGACGCCTGGAGCGAATGCAACCGTCTCGGGAATTACCGCCGAGAGTTGATCGGTGCCTTAGGGCGTGTTCTCAATTAATCGTTCGCACACGTCGATTAATTGAGAACACGCCCTACATCAAAAGCGGACACAGCACACCGTGGGACTAAACACCTAGCATAAGCTGGCGCATGTTACACGTTCCGCAGCCATGCCTGTAGGCGGGGCTGTTAAAATCATGCTGTTCGCCTTACCTTCCCTCTCTTCCGTGTCCAACTCCCCGCTTGTTGCCTTATCTCCGCTGCGCTCGGCTCTTGCTGCCTGGCTGTTGGTCCTAATGACCGTTCTTTCGATTCCTCCCGGACTGGGGCTCGCCTTTCCCGCCTGGCCCGCCGGAGTTGCGGCCTGGATGGCGGCGTTGTTGCTATGGAGCCAACTCGACCGACGGCAGCACAAGGTCGCCTCGGTTCTGGTGGGACTGGGTAGCGTGGCAACTCTATGGGCCATGTCCCACGGCAAACACTATGGGCTGGCTGACCTTCTAGGCCAGAACACCGGGTTATTAGGAATGCTTGCCGCAGTAAGCTTTCTGCAGTTGGTCGTGATCGAATCCGAGGACAAACGCGAGGAGTTGCCCCGCGGACCCGGTGCCTTGTGGAGAACTCTGCTGGGGGTGCACATTTTTGGAGCCATGATCAATTTGTCGGCGTTGTTCATCGTCGCCGACCGGATTTCGGGCGCTGCCAAACCTACCCACTACCAGTTCCTGGTGATTACCCGGGCTTTCTGCACCGCCGCCTTGTGGTCGCCCTTCTTTGCCGCTATGGCCGTCGTCCTGACTTACTCGCCGGGGATGAACATGATCCGGGTGGCGCTAATCAGCGCTCCTTTTGCGGCAGTGATGCTTTACCTGGGAGGCAGCCAATTGCTGCGCCAGTCTCCGGACAAAGGTGCCGACTTCGTCGGTTACCCGATGCATTTCGGAGCGTTATGGCTGCCCGCCTTGTTGGCAGTGATGGTGATGGCCGCCCACCATTGGCGGCCGGGCTGGTCCTCGCTCGCAGTGATCGCCTTGGTGGCGCCTAACATTGTGGTGGCCACCCTGCTCGTCCGCCATGGTCTGGCGGACACTGCCGGCCATTTGGTCGATCATGCCCGGCTGCGCTTGCCGGCGATGTCCGGCGAACTGGTGCTGTTCCTGGCGGCGGCGGTGTTCGCCACCGGATTGCAAGGATTGGCCAGTCTCTACGGCGGCTGGCAGCCTTTCAGCCATTTCGGCGGCCTGGAAGCCATCCTGACCATGGCGATGATGCTCGGCTTGGCGCTGCTCGGCTTCCATCCGGTGATCGCGGTCGCTATGGCCTCCGCTTGGCTGGCGCCCCTGCATCCGAATCCGGACTTTCTCGGGCTACTCTTCCTTCTTTCCTGGGGTTTGGGAGTCTTGTGCAGCCCCATGTCCGGCACTTATCTGGCGTTGCAAGGGCGCTACGGCGTCTCCAGCGCCGCCCTGGCGCGGGATAACTTTACCTACGTGTTGCAAGGATTCGGGCTTGGGGCGCTGTGGCTGCTGGCAATGGCCGAGGTAGTCCGGGTCTAGTACCCTGGAATAAAAGCGGGCACTAGCACCCCAGAATCAAATGCGGGCACTAGCACCCTAGTATCAAAGGCGGGCACTAGTCGAAACGCTTGATCGGCAACGGCCGCAAGGGGCTGACGGTTTCGTCCTGGCCGCGTGCGGCGGCGGCGGCGTGGATCGCCGCCAGCGCCCGGTCGGCGGTGGGGTAAAAGTTTTGCGCACCGATGTAATCGTAAAGCCCGGTGGCGCTCATGACGTCGGTGACCTGCTTCTTCATGCCGGAAAATGCCACGCTGATCCCGTTTTGGCGCAGACGCTCGACGAGGTGCCGCATCACTTCCTCGCCGGAGGCATCGAGTTCGTTGATGCCATTGCCGACCACCAGCAGGGAATGGGCGCCGGGGTTGGCCGCGACGGCTTCGAGGATCGCATCCTCGAAGAAGGAGACGTTGGCAAAATACAGCCGGCCGTCGAAGCGCACCGCCGTGACGATATCCGAGGCCGGCAGATGGTGCACCTTGGCATCGCGCAGCGAACCGTCGGGATGCCGCCCGAGGATGGCGACGCGCGGCGTCATGGTGCGCGCGAGATACAGCACGATGGCCAGGGCGGCGCCGACCAATATGCCAGTGTCAAGATGCGGCGCGAGCGCCAGGGTGACGACGAAGGTCACGACGGCGGCGATGCCGTCGTGCCGGCTCGCCTGCCAGGCATGCTTGATGGCGCCGAAGTTGATCAGGCCGATCACCGCCATGATGATCACCGCCGCCAGCACCGCCTGCGGCAGGTGGTAGAGCAGGGGGGTGAGAAACAGCAGCGTCAGCAGCACGAACAGCCCGGTGATCACCGAGGACAATCCGGTCAATGCGCCGGCATTGAGGTTCACTGCCGAGCGCGAGAAGGAACCCGAGACGGGATAGGACTGGCTGAAGGCGCCGACCAGATTGGCCAGCCCCTGGCCGATCAGTTCCTGATTGGGATCGATTTTTTGCCGGGTCTTGGCGGCCATCGCCTTGGCGATCGAAATCGCTTCCATGAAGCCCACCAGCGCGATGATCGTCGCGGCGGACAACAGGCTGCTCAGCATCTCCAGCGAGAAACTCGGCACGGCAAGGGAGGGCAGGCCTTCCGGCACTTTGCCCACCACCTCTCCACCGCCCATGAGCCTGAGTTCTCCCCGGCCGGCGCGCGCGATATGCCAGTGCGCGCCGTCGGCAAGCGCGCCGTCGGGCAGTTTGCCGGCGGGGTAGAGATGGGCGGGCTGCCCGTCGCCGCCCGCGACGCGCTCGAAGACGAAGCTGCGGATGGTGCGATTGCGGCGGCGGTTTTCGTTCTCGCGATCCTTGAGCTGGACGCGCAGCAACTCGATTTCGTAATTCAGCGTCACGGCTTCGTGCGAGAGTTCGCCGCGCTCTTTGCGCAGTGTCTTGAGCTCGGCCGACTTGGCGGCGATCTGCAGGCTGATTTCGGCGATGCGATCCTCGATGCGCACGAATTCCGTGAGCAGCGCACGCACCTCCGTATCCATGATTTCTTCCACCCTGGCCGTCGCGTTGCGCTCGAAGCCGACCTGCCAGGAGACCAGGGTGGTCAGCACCACCGCGATCAGCACGCCGGGTGCCCGGGGGGCCGACTTGCGCAACAATCCCATGATGGCGATTGCCGCCACGCCCATGGCCAGCGTCGGCCAGTGGGTTTCGCCGACTTGCTGGATAACGCCCCAGATGTCGTGCAGGAAGTGTTCGGAACGGCCGATCGGGACACCGATGAGTTTATTTACCTGGGATAGTGCGATGATGATCGCTGCCGCGTTGGTGAAGCCGACAATCACCGGGTGCGAGAGGAAATTCACCACCACGCCGAGCCGGAATGCGCCCAGGGCCAGTTGCAGCGCGCCCACCAGCAAGGTTAGCGCGATCGCCAGCGCCACGTATTGCTCCGAACCGGGCGCCGCCAGCGGCGTCAGGCTTGAGGCCGTCAACAGCGATGCCACCGCCACCGGCCCGGTCCCGAGCTGGTTTGAAGATCCCCAGAGCGCGCCTACCATCACCGGCAGGAATGCCGCATAAAGCCCGAAGTAAGCCGGCATGCCCGCCAGCTGGGCATAGGCCATCGATTGCGGTACCAGCACCAGCGCGACGGTGAGGCCGGCGATGAAGTCGGCGCGCAAGCTTGCGCCGGCATAGGGAAGCCAGCGCAGGAAAGGCAGAAAACGCAGCAGCAGCGGGGGGATGTTCATGGCCTGGGCGTGTCGGCACGCATGTTACCAATAGGGTTAAGCGTATTGTTGTATTGTTAGCCATTTCCACACTTTGCTGGGGGACAAATTTTTTATCGTTGGATCAAGGCGGCGAATTATCGGCGGCGGGCATTCATCGAGATGCAGCCATTCCGCTCTGCGCGGCTATAATCGAATCAATTCTTTTCCGCAGGAGCAGGTCGATCATGGGGCATCGTCTTTCGAAAATCTACACGCGCACCGGCGATGCAGGCACCACCGGCCTTGGCGATGGTTCGCGCACCGGCAAGGAGAGTCTGCGCATTGGCGCGCTCGGCGACGTTGACGAAACCAACTCGATTATCGGCGTTTTGCTTTGCGAAGAACTGCCGGAGGACGTGCGCGAGTTGTTGACCGGCATCCAGCACGATCTGTTCGATCTCGGCGGAGAACTTTCGATACCCGGCGCGATATTGCTCGGTGCCGGCCAGCCGGCACGGCTGGAGGCCATGATCGATCACTACAACGCGACACTGCCGCCGCTCAAGGAATTCATCCTGCCCGGCGGCAGCCGGGCCGCAGCGCTGACTCACCTGGGCCGCGCCGCTTGCCGGCGTGCCGAGCGCAGCGTGGTGGCGCTGGCGCGGGCCAAAGGCGTGTCCGAAGCCATCTCGGAAGCCAGCCGGCAGTATCTCAATCGGCTCTCCGACCTGCTCTTCGTGCTCGCCCGCCATCTCAACCGCAGTGCCGGTTGCGGCGACGTGCTTTGGCAGAAGGGCAAGAACGCCTGACGGAGAGAGGGATACAGCGCTTGCCGGGTTGACTGCAAACCCGTCAGTTTTTTTCTACGTTGCCAGCCAGTTTCCGCAGTCTTTCGATCAGTTCATCGCGCAGGGCGTGCAATTCTCCCAGCCGCGCCAGCGCTTCGGCCCGCTGTCCCCGGGCGTGCATGTCGACCAGCTCGCGGCTCACGGTATGCACCCGTTCATGGACTGAGCTCAAGCGAACAAAATCGGGGTGAGCGCCATAACGTTCCTCGCCTTCCTTGTCGCGCCAGCGGCCAAAGTGACAGCCATGCACATCCAGCGGAGGCGGGATCTCCTGGTTGCCGGACAGGTAAGATTCGAGGACGCGCAGCCATTGCCGGTGTTCCACCTCGGCAAACACGATGCCTAGCTCGTCGCGCTGCGGGGTACGCTCTCGCCAACTCATCCAGGCCGCGCACGGGCGCCAGGTGGCAATCCAGCCCGGCAGCTCCGCTGCCGGCATCGGTCGGGCGATGCCGTATCCCTGCGCCAGATCGCAGCCCAATGGCAGCAGCAGTTCGCCGTGCGTCGAGGTTTCCACTCCCTCGGCGATCACCTGGCGGCGGAAAGCCGTGGCCAAGCCGACCACGCCTTCGACGATGGCAAGGTCTTCGGGATCGTCGAGCATGTCGCGCACGAAACTCTGGTCTATCTTGAGCAATTTGACCGGCAGACGCTTGAGATAGGTGAGCGAGGAATAGCCGGTGCCGAAGTCGTCCAGTGCAAAGCACACGCCGAGTTTGCCGCAGGCGTGCATGAGTTCGGAGACTTGGGCGATGTCTTCCAGTGCGCTGGTTTCAAGGATTTCCAGTTCCAGGCAGCAGGGTTTGACTTCGGGATGGGCAGCCAGCAGTCCGGACAGGCGCGTGACGAAGTCGCCTTGCTGCAACTGGCGGGCGCCGATATTTACGCTGACCGGAATGTCCAGCCCCAGGGCATGCCATTCGCTCAACTGGGTCAGCGCCGTGTCGATCACCCATTCGCCCATTTCCACGCTGATGGGGTGTGTCTCGATGATGGGCAGGAAGGCGGCGGGAAGGAGCAGGCCGCGTTCCGGGTGCTGCCAGCGGATCAGGGCTTCGGCGCCGATCACTTCGCCGGTCTTCATGTTTACCTTGGGCTGGTAATACAGCACGAACTCGCGCCGATCGAGTGCGCGGCGAATGTGTTCGAGGCTCTCGCGCTGGATCTTCACCGCCGCATCCTGGGCGATGTCGAACAGATGATAGCGGTTCTTGCCTGCCTGCTTGGCTTGGTACATGGCCTGGTCGGCATGGCGCAGCAGCAGGTCGGCATCGACGCCGTCCTGCGGATAGAGCGTCAAGCCGATGCTGGCGGAAACGCGCAAGCTCTGTCGGTGCAACGTCACCGGCTCGGCGGCCGCATGCAACAGGCGGGCGAGCACGGGTTCGCAGTCCTGCGCGCCGTCGAGATCGACCAGCACCGCGACGAATTCGTCGCCGCCGATGCGTGCCAGGGTATCGCCCTCGCGCAATGCGGTTTTCATGCGCTGCGCAATGGCGATCAGCAGCTCGTCACCGACGTCGTGGCCATGCTGGTCATTGATCGCCTTGAAGCCGTCCAGATCGAGATAGGCCACGGCCAGCGAGCGCTCGCGCCGCTGGCTCTGGGCGATGGCCTGCCGCATGCGGTCGGCCAGCAGCATGCGGTTGGGTAAGCCGGTCAACGCGTCGTAATGGGCGATGTGTTCGAGCTGTTTCTGATGCTCCTTCATCGGCGTAATGTCGGTGAATAGGGCCACATAGTTCTGCGTCTGCCCGGCCGCGTCGCGCACGGCGCTGATGGTGAGCATTTCGGCGAACACCTCGCCGTTCTTGCGCCGGTTCCAGATTTCGCCAGACCAGTGCCCTTTTTCGATGAGCGCTTGCCACATCGCGCTGAAGTATTCCGTTGGCTGACGGCCGGAGTTGAGCATGCGCGGGTTTTGCCCCAGCGCTTGTTCGCGCGGGTAGCCGGTGATGCGCGTGAAGGCATCGTTGACTTCGACGAGGATGCCGGCGGCATCGGTGATCATGATGCCTTCGCGGGCGTGGGTGAATACGCTGGCGGCGAGTTGCAGCCGGGCTTCGGCCTCTTTTTGCTCGGTGATGTCCTGATGCGTTCCCGACATCCTCAAGGGTTTTCCCTCCGCCGTCCATTCGACGACCCGTCCGCGATCCAGCACCCATATCCAGTTGCCGTGCTTGTGGCGCATTCGGGCTTCGCACGAATAGGTTTCGTCCGCACGGCTGAAACAGCGATCCAGCAACGCTTCGGAACGTTTGAGGTCGCCGGGGTGGGCAAGTGCCGTCCAGGTGTCGATGCTGACCGGCTCAAGCTCTGCCAGGGTATACCCGACAATTTCCGCCCAGCGTTCGTTGAACACCGTTTCGCCGGTCTGCACGTTCCATTCCCAGGTGCCGATGTTGGTTCCCCAGATGACCTCGGAGAGGCGCTGGCTTTGCTGGCGGTATCGAGTCTGGCCAAGTTGCACGTTGCGGTTCTGTACCGCCAGTCCCACGCCCGTGCCCATCAGCAGCAGCAACAACATACCCAGCGCCGTTATCCAGGCGGCGTATTTTTCCCACAGGTCGGCCAAAGTGATTTCGGGCGGCGTATCGAATGGCGGCAGGCGCAGGCGGCGCTGAAGTTCTTCGATGCCTTTGTAGTCGGCCGGGACGGCGAAACCGTCGATCCCCGCGGCACGTGCCGCAGCGCTGTCGGATGGCAGGGAGAGCAAGGCGATGGTGAGCCGGCGGGCCAGTTGCTCATCGACTTGCGGCGTGACCGACACGGGCCACTCCGGGTAGAGCCGGGTGGAACTCGCATAGGGGAAGGCGAGCCTCTGCCGATTGATGACCTTGATGCGACCAAGATCCAGTTTGCCTTTGCGAGCCAGGGTTTCGAGCACGCCGGTGCGCACGAAGCCGACATCGGCGCGGCCGGCCAGCACGGCTTCCACGACGAGGTCCTGGGGCATGCCGGTGAGCAAGAGCCGGTTGGCTTTCGGCAGCGGCACGCCGGCTTGCTGGAGTTCGAAGAGTTGCATCTGGTAGGCGCCGAGAGAGTCCTTGCTGATGGCGGCGATCGACTTGCCGGCGAGGTCGGCGAGCGCGCCGATGCTTGCTTCGGCGCGGGTAAAAATTACGCCGCCGAAGGCGGCAAACTTGTCTCCGGCTTCCTGATTGACCAGCGTCACCAAGGGGGCCGAGAGATTGTGGTGGTGTCGCAGCAAAGTGTATTGCCCCGGATTGGTGAGCACGACATCCACCGCGTTCTGCGATATTGCGGCATCCAGTTCAGGGGGGGTATAGTTGGTGACGACGACTTGTCTGCCCAGCGTTTTTTCCAGATAGGCGGCCAGCGGTTGCCACTGCCCCATGGATTGCGTCTCGGGACGAAAGACGATAACCCCCAATCTCAGGGGCGCTTCGGCCCAAGCCGGCAGTGCCGCAAGGACCGAGACCAGGCACAATAGGACGAGGTTCATTCGGACGAGGTTCATTCGCCGCATGGCATCACTCCTCCTCACGCGGCAACCAGTCTGGCGTGAGCAGACCTTCCAGGGTGTCTTCGCGCGGCAGCAGGCCGCGTTGCACCATCAGGGCGGAGAGCGTTCTGGCGGCTCGGGTCAGACGCGCATCGTGGGACGCGAGATAATAGTTGCGGTTGGTCGGCAGCGTGGGCAGTACCACCCCCGCCAGCGCTTGCTGCACCTCGTTGGGTTTGATTCCTTGATGGGCGGCGATGCGATAGATGGCGTCGAGGCGATTGGTGCGCAAATGCTTGATGGCGCGAAAATGGCCGACCAGCAGTGCCCGCAAATTCGCTTGCCGGTCTTTGGCGCGGTCTGTGCGTACCGCCAGAACGTCGAAAACGGTGTCCGGTATTTGCCGGGTATCGAACAGGTGTTGCGCGCCTTCATGCTGCAACAGCGTGGCAAAGGGTTCGTAAGTGACGACGACATCCACCTCGTGATTGCGCCAGGCGGCCAGTTGCCGATCGGGCGGCAAATCGACCGGCGTCAGCGCGGAAGCCGGGAGCTGTGCCGCATCCAGCAGCTTGTTGAACATCAAGGCGCCTAACGCATTTTGTTCGAAGCCGATGCGCTTGCCGGCCAGATCGGCGAGGCGATGGATCGTCGGGCGGGCAAGCACGATATCGGCACCGGCCGACACATCAAAAACCAGGGCCACGGTGAGCGGCATACCGGTTGCGCGGACGCGCAGGACTTCGTCGAGCGTCAGGCAGGCGGCATCGACCTGCCCGGCTTGCAATGCCGCCAGCGAATCGCTCGCGGTCCTGCCTTGCTGGAGTCGCACACTGGCCGGCAGCCAATCGAACTCGTCTGCGAGATAAAGGGTTTCGTAGCCTATCCAGGGATAGATCGCCACCGTCAGCGGCGGGGTGGGCGCGCATGCCGTCAGCCAGGCGGCGGAGGCCAGGGCCGTGTAGGAGGTCAACCCAGAGAGGAACTGGCGGCGACGCATTTCAATTTGGTGGGATGGCAGTATCGACAGGGCCGGTATCGGTCAAGATATTAGCAGGGATTCTCCGGACTTGCGCTTGGCATGCCGGCGGCCGGCTGGCGTGTTGGAGTGTTGGAGTGTTGGAGCACGCCGCCAGGAACGGGCATGTTAAAATTACGCTGTCGTTTGCCGATCCACCCCATTTCTTCCACGCTCGTCCGAGCGCCGCATCCCAACATGATCCGAACCCGCTTCGCTCCCAGCCCGACCGGCTATCTGCATATCGGCGGCGCCCGCACCGCGCTATTCGCCTGGGCCTATGCCCGCCATCATCGGGGCACTTTCATCCTGCGCATCGAGGATACCGATGTCGCCCGCTCGACGCCCGCTGCGGTTCAGGCGATACTCGACGGCATGCGCTGGCTTGGACTGAACCCGGACGAGGGGCCGTTCTATCAGATGCAGCGCATGGATCGCTACAAGGAGGTCATCGCACAGATGCTGGCTGCCGGGACGGCTTACCATTGCTACACTTCGCGCGAGGAACTGGACGCGATGCGCGCCGAGCAGGAGGCCAACAAGCAGAAGCCGCGCTACGACGGACGCTGGCGCCCCGGTGCCGATGCGCTGCCCGAGCCGCCGGCCGGCGTCAAGCCGGTGGTGCGTTTCCGCAACCCGGCCGAGGGTGTGGTGGCATGGGACGATCTGGTCAAAGGCCGCATCGAGATCGCCAACGCCGAGCTCGACGACTTCATCATCGCCCGCGACGATGGCACGCCGACATACAATTTCTGCGTGGTGGTCGACGACTGGGACATGCGCATCAGTCATGTGATACGCGGCGACGATCACGTCAACAACACCCCGCGCCAGATCAATGTGCTGCGGGCGCTGGGTGCCACGGTGCCGCAATACGGGCATCTGCCGATGATCCTCGGCGACGACGGGCAGAAGCTGTCCAAGCGCCACGGCGCGGTCAGCGTGATGCAATACAGCGAGGACGGCTATCTGCCCGAGGCGGTGCTCAACTACCTGGCGCGGCTGGGCTGGTCGCACGGCGATGAAGAGATATTTTCCATGGAGCAGTTCTGCGCCTGGTTCGATTTCGATCATGTCACTTCGTCGGCGGCGCAGTTCAATACCGAGAAGCTCAACTGGCTCAACGCGCATTACCTGAAGTTGGCCGACGCTGGTCGCCTGGCGGTGGAAGTCAGGCGCCGGCTGGCGGCGCAGGGCGTGGATATCGGCACCTTGTCCCACCAAGCGGCACTGGAGAAAGCCGTTGCGCTCTACCGGGAGCGGGCCGGCAATCTCAACGAACTGGCCGACGCGGTCCATCCAATCTGCATAGCGGTGGAGCCGCCTGGCGAACTGGCGGCGCAGCATCTGACCCCGCCGGCACGTGCCGCATTGGCGACGCTGCACGGCAAGTTGACCGAATTGACCGATTGGCAGGCCGCCTCGCTTTCTCAAGCCATCAAGCAAACGCTTGCCGCCCACACGCTGAAAATGCCGCAGCTGGCGATACCGCTGCGGGTGGCCCTGCTGGGCCAGGCGCAATCGCCGTCGATCGACGCGGTGCTGGAAGTGCTGGGTCGCGAGCGTGTGCTGGAACGTCTGGGACGGGCGCTCTAAATTCGATCTGGCGGGAAAAACCGATCCGCGCTAGGATTCATCCAATAAACCAACGGGAGGCAGCCATATGCAGACCATTCGACCCGCCCTGATGTGGCTAGGCGTCGCGATTTTAGTGATGGTGGCGCAGGACGGCAATGCGAAGCGCTTAGGTTCGGGTTCTTCGTCTCATGCCAGTTCGGCAATTGCCAAGGTAGAGCCAAAGCGCAGTTCGGAGGTGGGCTCGGCGCTGCGTTATGGCGCGGCTGCGGCGGTGGGTGCCGGCGCGGGCCGCGCAACGGCCAAGGCCTTGATGGAATCCGGCAAGGAGGAGCAGGAGCCGGGCAAATCGCCCGAGGATCAGGCCGCAGAGGCCGAGCAACAGCGGCTGGAAAAGCTTTCCGATCTGGAGCGCAAGGCGCGCGCGGAGGAGATCGCGAAAAAGAGCGAACAAATCCTCAAGGAGGGCGAGGTGCGCCGCAAAGCCGAATTGGCGGCGAAGCAAGCCGAGGAGAAGCGTCGCCAGGATGAAGCCAACGCCAGGCGCGCCGAGGCCGAGGAGCAGCAGGCGGAATTGAAGCGCCAGGCCATCGCGCGGGAATTGTCCTGCGTCATCAAACCCGCCATGACCGACGACGAGATCAGCCACTGCAAGTGGGCCTGGAGTTCTCCTCCGCCCTGAAGACGTGCCTGTTCAGGTACGCCGCTTCATGACATCCGTTTGGGTTTGCGGGCGCCGCCAACCGTACTGAGTGGCGGTGTTTCCCCTCCCGACTGGGACTGGAATACGATGATGTCGTTGGCGCTGTTCAATCTCTCGGCAAGCGCCCGGGCAATGTTCCGAAACAGCAGCGAAGCCGCATCGGGCGCTTCCTTGAGCCGATCGTAGCAAATCCGCAAGGCCAGGGTGTCCTCCGCCGCCTTGGCGCTGGCGCTGCGTTTGCCATCATCGACCAGTCCCATTTCGCCGAAACTTTCTCCCACCGAAAGATTCGCCAAGGCCAGCGGCTGGCCGGCATTCTCACGCCAGATGCTGACTTTCCCCGAGCAGATAATGTACATGTCCCTGCCGGGGGCTCCTTCACTGAAAATATTCTCGCCGGCCTTCCAGAAAGCCTTGGTGGAAATCGCCATGAGCTGTTTCAAATCCGCAATGCCAAAGCCCCAGAAGCATTTGGACATGGAAAGAACTTTCAAGTGAACGTCCATCTCATTTTTCCTTCGCGAAGCAGAACTATTTCGATTCTACTGATGGGCTGGATAGTTACAAGCGCTTCAGCGGCGACGCACGCCGCGCAGCATCTCGCGTTTGTTGCCGAAGCCCGTGGTTTTGCTCACTTCGAAGCCGGCTGCGGCGAGTCCTTTCCGTACTGTGCCGGCCACCGTCCAGGTCGCCAAGGTTGCTCCGGCTGCCGCCAATTGTTCCAGCGACTTGAGCAAATGCGGCGACCACAGTGCCGGGTTTTTCGACGGCGAGAATCCGTCGAGAAAGAATGCGTCGACAGGTGCGCCAAGGGCAGGCTGCAATAGCGATTCGGCGGCGTCGTCGAAGCACAGCTTCAATATCACCCGCCCTTCGTCGAAATGCAGCAGGTGTATTCCCGGCATCGGCAGCGGCCATTGCCGTTGCAGTTGATCCGACAGGTCCGCCAATTCAGGCCAACGCCGATGCAGGCTAGCCAAGTCGACGCTGGTCAGTGGGTGTTTCTCGAACGAGACGAAATGCAAACGTTTGCAGCGCTGCGGATCGCTGCGCCAGACTTGCCAGGTGGCCAGGAAATTCAGGCCGAGGCCGAAGCCGGTCTCGAGGATGACGAAGCGCTCTTGTCCTCGCCAGCGTTCGGGCAGTCCATTGCCGCCCAGAAAGACATGCCGCGCTTGCGCCAACCCGCCGGCAGCGGCGTGGTAAACATCGTCGTACTCCGCCGAATACGGCGTGCCGTCCGGGGTGTAGGCGAGTCTTGCCGGGGTGAGCATCGCTGGCCGGCGAACCGTCGCAGCGGTTCGCTACTCGGGCCGCATGTGCGGAAACAGGATCACGTCGCGAATATTGGCGCTGTCGGTCAACAGCATCACCAGCCGGTCGATACCGATGCCGCAGCCGCCGGTCGGTGGCAGGCCGTATTCGAGGGCGCGGATGAAGTCGGCGTCGTAGTACATCGCTTCCTCGTCGCCGGCTTCCTTGGCCTTGGCTTGCTCCTGGAAGCGCGCCGCCTGGTCTTCCGCATCGTTGAGCTCGGAGAAGCCGTTGGCGATTTCGCGGCCGACGATGAACAGTTCGAAACGCTCGGTGATGTCCGGGTTGGTCTGGCTGCGCCGCGCCAGCGGCGAGACCTCGGCCGGATAGTCGATGATGAAGGTCGGATCCCACAACTCGGCTTCGGCGCAGGCTTCGAATAGTTGCAGTTGCAGAGAGCCGAGTCCGCCCGGTTTCACGGCTTCGCCGAAATCCTTGATCTTCTGCTTGAGCCAGGCGGCATCGGCGAGTTGCGTAGCGGTGAAGCCCGGATGGTATTTCATGATCGCCTGGGTGATGGTCAAGCGTTCGAAGGGTTTGGACAAGTCGAGCGTGCGTCCCTGATACTCGAAAACTTCGGTGCCGAGTGCCGCGCGCGCCGAATGGCGCAACAGCCCCTCGGTGAAATCCATGAGCATGCGATAGTCGGCATAGGCCTCGTAGAACTCCATCATGGTGAATTCGGGGTTGTGGCGCGGCGAGATGCCTTCGTTGCGGAAGTTGCGATTGACCTCGAAGACCTTCTCGAAGCCGCCGACCACCAGCCGCTTCAGGTACAACTCGGGGGCGATGCGCAGAAACAACTCCATATCGAGCGCGTTGTGGTGGGTCTTGAACGGCTTGGCTGCTGCGCCGCCCGGAATCGGATGCATCATCGGCGTCTCGACTTCGAGAAAGCCGTGGTGGATCATGTAATCTCGGATCGACTGGATCATCCGGCTGCGTGCGACGAAAGTGAAGCGCGATTGCTCGTTGGTGATCAGGTCGAGGTAGCGGCAGCGGTATTTCTGTTCCACGTCGGTGAGGCCATGGAATTTCTCGGGCAGCGGCCGCAGCGATTTGGTGAGCAGGCGCAATTCGTTGGCCTGCACCGTCAGTTCGTTGGTCTTGGTGCGGAACAGCGGGCCGACCACGCCGACGATGTCGCCGACATCCCAGCGCTTGAATTCGGTATGCACTTCTTCGCCGCTCTTGTCGTTGCTGACAAATATCTGGATGCGGCCGGACAGATCCTGGATCGTGGCGAAACTGGCCTTGCCCATCACCCGCTTGAGCATGATGCGGCCGGCGATCCTGACCTCGATCGGCGTCGCGTCGAGCTCCTCGCGCGATTTGTCGCCGTACATCTCGTCGATTCTGGCGGCGAGGTTCTCGCGGCGGAAGTCGTTCGGATAGGATTTGCCGCTGGCGCGCCAATCGGCAAGCTTGGCGCGGCGTTCGGCGATGATATGGTTTTCGTCCGGCGCCGCTGGGGCCGTCGTAGCACTGGGATTTGTTTCAGTCATGGGGAGGCTTTCTGGCAAACTAGGCTTGGAAACCTCTAATTGTCGCCTATCCGGGGGAAACTGGCCAAGAATAATCGACAGGTATGGCTGGGAATGGCAATGGCAGCATATCAATAAATCCGTATAGCCCAATACGCCGACGCCGATATGCACAGCACAGATCGGAAGGCAATGGTCGGCAATTAGGGCGTGTTCTCAATGAATCGGCGCGATGCGTTGCTGTCAAATGCGGATGGCCGCGCGACGCGAGTCGAAGTCAATGGCCATCCCCCTTGACGAGACGAGCAACAAAGCGGACGCCGCATTTGGCAGCAACCCGAAGGGAATGCCCCAAGGGCACTTCCTTCGGGGCGCGAGGCAGATGGCCCCCATTGCGGCGTTGCTCGCTCCTGATTGGGAATAACCCAACGGCGTCGCTCGCGCCTTGCACTACGAGCCATCTGCCTCGTTCGCACACGTCGATTCATTGAGAACACGCCCTAGGCTTATCAATGGCGGCACGTCCCGCTATCGCTCAAAAATAATCCGCTGACGAGTGAAATGGCTCACTGCGGTGCAAGCGCCGAGCCAGCAGAATAACCGCCGTCATACAGCAGGCTTCGAGCTCGCTGGCGGTTTCAGAGCCGAGTTGCCGGCCGCCGCAGGCTTAAGCGGTGGTTAAGGTCAGCACTGCAAAGTTGCAACGTTGGTTGCAATGAAATGGGTCCGACTTGGTGTTACGACGCTGCTCTGGGCTCGTTTGCAGATCAACTCTGAGCCACTGTGGCGTTTGCGCTTATCGGCCACATAATTTGATAACCATTTTAGGAGCTAGCATTATGAACGTCCTGAGTCATCGCATGAAACTTGGATTGTGCGCCGTCGCGCTTGCAACGCTTGCTGCCTGCGGCGGTGGTGGCGGCGGCGGTGGCAACCCTGTTGCCGACCCCGTCATACGCGGTGTGGCTGCGACCGGATCGGCGATTGCCAACGGGCAAGTCAGCCTGAAGTGCAGTGAGGGCAGTACCTCCACCGTTAGTACGCAAGCCGATGGCAGCTACAGCATCGACGTGAGCAAGGTCACACTGCCCTGCGTCGCACGCGTCGATTATGAAGACGCCGCCACGCACAAGGCTGAAAAGCTTCATTCGCTGGTTCAAGCCGTCGGTACTGTCAACATCACACCGGTGACCGACTTGCTGGTGGCCAATTTAAGCTCGACCGGGGTCGCTGCCGACGCGTATGACAAATTTGACGCAAGCGAACTCAAGTCGTATTCCGCAGAACGGGTTCGGACCGCCGAGCAGATGGTAAAGGCTGAGCTGCAATCCAAGGGCGTCGATGTCACGCATCTGCCCGATGACGTGATTGGCAGCAAGCTGGTGGCTGCCAGCGTATCCAGCAAAGGCGATGCACACGACGGTGTGCTTGATGAAATCAAGGCTGCGCTCGACGAGCAGGGCAAGACACTGCACGACCTGGCGGACGAAATGAAAGCCGGTCATGAAACCCGCGGTTTGACCACCAGCACCGGCCAGGCTGGCGACGCCGCAAAAGGAAAAGCGGCCTATGAAGCGAATTGCAGCGGCTGCCACGGCGCACGTATTTCAGACGCCATCAACGCGGCCAAGATCTTGAATGCGATACGTAAGAACGAAGGCGGCATGGGTTCTCTTGCGACGTCGGTCAACAGCTTCGTCGCGGACGACATTGCCACCTATATCGCCAGCATTCGCGGGACGGGTGCCGGCACCAGTCCCGTCCCGACACTGAAAACTCAAACCATCACTTTCAGCTCGCCCGGCAACCAGACGCTTGGCGGCGCCACGCCGGCCTTGTCTGCCACCTCGACTTCCGGGCTTCCGGTGACCATTACCTCCGGCACGCCGGCCGTTTGCAATATCAACAATGGCACGTTGATCCTGGTGGCTGCTGGCACTTGCACTCTGAGCGCGAGTCAGAGTGGCAACTCGGTTTATAACGCAGCGGCTCCCGTGGACAACTCGTTTACTGTGGCATCTGCCAGCGGCGCAGTATTGGCCACGCAAACCATCACCTTCGCCCCAGTCGGTGCGCAGAAGGTCGGGACTCCTGTCACCCTGTCGGCAAGTTCTGATTCGGGCCTGGCGGTAAGCTTGGCGTCGACCACGCCGACGATATGCACGCTAAGCGGCAACATACTGACGCTAGTGGCGGCAGGCAACTGCAGCATCACGGCAAATCAGGCTGGCAACAGCAGCTTTGCCGCAGCAGCGATTGTCACGCGCACCTTCGCGGTGACCGACCCGGCTGCCGTGGTGTCGGCCACCAATGGCAAGGCGCTGTATGTCAGCAACAATTGCGGCGGTTGTCATGGTATGGTCCCGGCGGCATTGAACATCTTGGCCGGCGCCAGCAAACCGGTCGTCATTCAAAACGCCATCGCCGCCAACATGGGGGGCATGGGCATGTTCTCGGGCTTGACCAGCCAGAATCTGGCCGACATCGCTTCCTATCTGGCGACACCGAGTATTTGATCACCGATTACTCCTCGGCACGGTGACTGCTGCAGGCGCTGCCTGCAGCAGTCAAACGCACAAGGGCTTGACTTTTGCCGGCCTCTTGTCGTTTCTGGCCGGGATGGCCCGGAGCAATCCGCAGTGCCGGCCAAAATCCTCTCACCCTGTTACGTCGTTGAAGATGCCGGGGCCGTTTCCGCAAACCGTCCCCATCGATGTCCCACGGTAATCGCTTACGCATATGTCGTAGTGCTGGCTAAGGGCACTCCGTCTCACGACACATTTAAGAAGGCATTTCGGGTTGCTGGACGCGAAGGTGTTCGAAAGCTGCTTTAAATGCTTGTCACCGTCGGTCTACGTATTTCCATATAAGGCCTGCACCTTATACGCGTTGACACGTATTTATGAATGGCCGATTCCGGCCAGAATGTAAAAACATGCGGCATGCGTCGTGTCGAAACGCTTGATGGAGCCCTTATCGATGAACACCGTCCTCGCCAACTTGATGTCCCAAGAGGGGCATAGGCAAATCAGCAATTACGTTCATCTGACCTGCGGGGAGGCAATCGGCATCGATCATGGCGACGGCGCCAACGGGGATGAGTATTCCTTGCTGATGCAGGAAGTCGATATCCTGCTGGAAAAGGGATTTCCGCTTGGCTTGGCGCTCATGATGGGGGAAATGGATCAGTCCTTTCTTCGGGAGATCAACAGGATCGTCAAGATCCAGGCGGATTACATTTCCTGGGTCGTCTCGGGGCCGTTCGTGATTGCCGTGTTTCACCAGAGATTGTTCACCGAACTGCAATCGATGTGGCTGCTTGTCGCCGATAGTGCCGATGCCGCTTGCGGCGTCGTATTTTCCGCAGGCTGCAAGGATCACGACAAGCTTCTCCTGGCGGCCCGCATTGCACTGCATAGAGCCATCGCCCGGGGCGTCAATCTTCTCGTCCTCGATTCCGGGGCCGCCGCCCAGGCTGTCGACGACCATGCCATCGGCTTGACGATGAGGAAGCAGCTTGCCTCGGGCAGCAAAGATTTTGAAGCCTATTACCAGCCGCAAGTGGTTATCAAATCGGCGATCCCGTGCGGCGCCGAAGCCTTGGCACGCTGGCACCCGGACAACGAGGAGATTTCACCGTCCCGGTTCATTCCGATCGCGGAGGAAGCCGGCCTGATCGGGGAAATCGGGGAATTGATGTTTACCCTTTCCGCGCAAACCATCAACGTGATGCGCCGTTCCGGCATCGAGATTCCGTATATCGCGGTCAATGTGTCTCCGCTCCAGAGCCGTCAGGGGGATCTCCTCAGATTGATCCAGGCAATCCTGCGCAGCGAAAACCTCATGCCTTCCGACATCGAGATCGAGATTACCGAATCGCTCGCGGGCAGTGGCGGAGATGAATTTCGGCGTTGGCTGCTGGAGCTTTCGGCGGCAGGTTTCCATATCGCCATCGACGACTTCGGCACGGGGACATCGACGCTGGCGCGAATTTGCGAAATCCCCGCCCGGACGATCAAGCTGGATCGGGCTTTCGTCAGCCCGCTGCCGGATGACTCTGCCGCGCGCGCCGTTTGTCGTTCCGCCCTGGAACTGGTGCACGCCTTGGGCAAGACATCGCTCGCGGAAGGCGTCGAACTGGGCAGCCAGGCGTCCTACCTGAGTTCCCTGGGCTGCGCCATGGGCCAGGGATTCCACTGGGCGCGGCCCATGGCGGAGAATGACTTGATCGACTGGTGGCACTGCGCCCTGACCGGCAACGGATTGCAGACGAGGGTGATGACATGAGTCCCGATATCACTGCGGCAACGCTTCCTTACGCTTGGCAGAGTCGGCAGGATGCCGCCGCGTGCCACGGCGAAACCCGCCGACAAATCTGGGCGGCCGCTCCGTTGATGATGCTGGCTGCCATCGGCGCGGCAGGCATCTTGGCGGTGGGCGGGGCCGCTCCCTTGCCGGTGGCGTTGGCAACGTTTCTCGCCATCCTGGGTTTGGTTCTCGCCTGGCGGAGTTCTTCCCGCTGGGAAGAACTCCTGCGCGATGCGCAAACGGCGGTGGAGCGGGAACTCCGGCCCGGTTGCTGCGAACGCAAGGCGCATTGCATCAACGGGCTGGAAAAACTGTGCGGCGGCGTGCTGCCGGTCTGGTCGGGCCAGATCGAGATGGCGCGTGTGCATACCGAAGATTCCATCACTGCGTTGGCAAACCGCTTCGCCAACATCAACCAGCGGATTGCCGCCAGCATGGCGTCGTCCCAGGGAGAGTCCGGCAATGGCCTGATTGCGATGCTCAACGCAAACGAGACGGAGCTCAATTCCATCATTGCCACCTTGCGCGCCGCCTTGGCCATGAAGGACGCCATGCTCGGCGAAATCACCTCCCTGTCGCAATTCACCGAAACGCTCCAACTCATGGCCCGGGATGTCGGCGACATCGCCAAGCAGACCAACCTGCTGGCGCTCAACGCCGCCATCGAGGCGGCTCGCGCCGGTGAGGTCGGACGCGGCTTCGCGGTCGTCGCCGACGAAGTGCGCAAGCTGTCTACTCAATCCGGCGAAACCGGCAAGAAGATCAGCGAAACGGTCGAGACGGTCAACAAGGCGATTGCCTCGACCCTGAATGTTTCCCGCCAGTATGCGCGGCAGGATGAGGAGATGGTGACGAATTCGGAAAAGGTTATCGAGCAGGTCGTCGGCCGCGTCCATACCGCAGTGCAAGGACTGGTGGATTCGTCCGACGTGCTGCGCCGGGAGAATCAGGCGACCAGCGAGGATATCGCCGAAGTCCTGGTGGCGTTCCAGTTCCAGGACCGGGTCAGCCAGGTGCTGAGCCACGTCTGCAACGACATGGGCAAACTGAAAGAGCGGATCGCGGAGCAGCAACGGCAACGGGACGAGGGCGGCAGGCCCGGCGCCATCGACGCCACGGCGTGGCTGGACGAGCTTTCCCACACTTACACGGTACCCGAACAGCATGTCGTGCATGCCGGCGGCAAGCTGCAGGCGACGGCGGGCAGTGAGGAAATTACTTTCTTTTAAGAGCCTATTTCAGTAGGGAGAGCGGTATGCGCAGAGACAAATTGGGATGCGATGCTAGGCGCGGCGACGAAGCGATGCTGCATGCCTCGCGAGGAGCCGCAACGCCGCAGCGCGCCCAATTTGTCTCTGCCCTACGGGTTGCGGCCCAATGCGGCGCTCGCTTTGTCGCTCGCCTTGTGAAGGGATCGACCATTCACTGCGGCTTGCTTCGCGCGATCATCCGCATTGGGCCACAACGCATGCCACTTTCCCTACTGAAATAGGCTCTAAGTTTTTGGAGAACTGCCGTGACGAAAAATATCATGATCGTGGACGACTCCGCTTCGCTGCGGCAGGTCGTCAGCATCGCCCTCAAGAGTGCCGGTTACGACGTCGTCGAGGCATGCGATGGCAAGGACGCCTTGGAAAAGCTCGACGGCCGCAAGCTGCACCTCATCATCAGCGATGTGAACATGCCCAACATGGACGGGATTGCCTTCGTCAAGGCGGCCAAGCAGTTGCCCGCCTACAAGTTTACGCCGGTCATCATGCTCACCACCGAATCCGGCGAAAGCAAGAAGCAGGAAGGCCAGGCCGCCGGCGCCAAGGCCTGGGTGGTCAAGCCCTTCCAGCCGCCGCAGATGCTGACGGCGGTTTCCAAGCTGGTCCTGCCCTGAGGTGATCGCCATGGAGAAGAACGTCCAGCATGTCTGCCTTGCCGGGGAGTTCACCATCTTCACCGCCGCCACGATGCGCGAGCAACTGCTCGCCGGCTTCGACGGCGCCGATGAAGTCGAGGTGGACCTGGCCCAGGTCAGCGAAATCGACAGCGCCGGCGTGCAATTGATGGTTGCCGCCAAACAGGAAGCCGCGGCGCAGAAAAAGGTTTTGCGTTTCTCCGGCCACAGCTCCGCAGTGCTCGACACCATCGACCTGTGCAGCCTGGCCGCCTATTTCGGCGACCCGGTATTGATCCACTCACCTGCTTGAGGAGCGAATTCCATGAACCTGGACGACGCCCTGCAAACCTTCATCGTCGAAGCCCGCGAGCTGCTGGAGCAGATGGAAGAAGCCCTGCTGCGCATCGAGCAGACGCCGGACGACCCCGACACCATCAACGCCATCTTTCGTGCCGCACACACCATCAAGGGTTCCGCCGGTCTGTTCGGCATGGATCACATCGTGTCCTTTACGCACGCGGCGGAAAGCGTGCTCGACAAGGTGCGCAGCGCCGAACTGCGCATTAGCTCCGAACTGGTGGCGCTGTTTCTGTCTGTCTGCGATCACATCGGTGTCCTGATCGGCCACGTCGCCGAAGGCAGCGAACCTGACGCCGCGGTCCGCCAAGCCAGCGCCGAACTGGCGGCCAAGCTGCGTGCCTGCCTTGGCCAGCCGCAAGATGCCGCCAAGCCCGGCGCACCGGCCAAACTCGCCGCCAACCTGGCACAGGCTGCGCCGAGAAGCGAAGCCGGCGGCGTGGATACCGACAACTGGCACATCTCGCTGCGCTTCAACCGCGATGTGCTCAGGAACGGCATGGACCCGCTGGCCTTCATCCGCTACCTGACCACCTTCGGCAAGATCGTTCACATCGTCACGCTCGTCGATGCCGTGCCGGCGCTGTCCAGCATCGACCCGGAGGACTGCTACCTCGGCTTCGAAATCGGCTACCAAAGCGATGCCGACAAGGCCGCCATCGAAGGGGCCTTCGAGTTCGTGCGCGATGACGCCAACATCTTCATATTGCCGCCGCACAGCAAGATTTCCGAGTATCTGCGGCTGATCGACAACCTGCCTCAGGAAGAACTGCGCCTGGGCGAAATCCTGGTGCGTTGCGGCACCCTGACGCAGGCCGAACTCGACCGTGTGCTTTCCCGGCAGGCCGCCGAGGCGGTGAATGAGGCGCCCCGCCCCATCGGCGAGGTGCTGGTGGAACAGAACCTGGTGCGTCCGCCCGTCGTCGAAGCCGCGCTGGACAAGCAAAAGCAGATCAAGGAACACAAGGCGACGGAAGGCAGCCTGATCCGCGTCAATGCCGAAAAGCTCGACGAGCATATCAACCTCATCGGCGAACTGATCATCGCTTCCGCCTCCGCCAGCCTCATCGCCCAGCGCACCAACCTTCCCGAACTTTCCGAAGCCTCGGCGCGGTTGTCGCGCCTGGTCGAAGAAGTCCGCGACTCCGCGCTGACCCTGCGCATGGTGCAGATCGGCGCCACCTTCAACAAGTTCCAGCGCGTGGTGCGCGACATGAGTGCCGAGTTGAAGAAGGACATCCACCTCGAAATTTCCGGTGCCGAAACCGAACTCGACAAGACCGTCGTCGAAAAGATCGGCGATCCGCTTACCCACCTCGTGCGCAATTCGCTCGACCACGGCATCGAGCCGGCCGAGGTGCGCGCCGCTCGAGGCAAGCCGGCGCACGGCACGATCCGCTTGAATGCCTACCATGATTCGGGCAGCATCGTCATCGAAGTTGCCGACGACGGCGGCGGCCTCAACAAACAACGCATCCTGAACAAGGCCGTAGAGCGCGGTCTCGTCAAGCCCGAGCAAATTCTCAGCGACAGCGAGATCCACCAACTCATCTTCGAGCCCGGCTTCTCCACCATGGAACAGGTCAGCAACCTCTCCGGCCGGGGCGTCGGCATGGATGTGGTGCGCCGGAACATCGTCGCGCTGCGCGGTTCGGTGGAAATCGACAGCGTCGAAGGCGCCGGCACCACCATGCGCATCCGCTTGCCGCTGACGCTCGCCATCATCGACGGTTTTCTCGTCGGCGTGGCGGCCTCGTCCTTCGTGGTGCCGCTGGATATGGTGGTCGAATGCGTCGAACTCTCCACAGAGGAAACCCAAGCCGCACAGGGCCGCGACCACCTCAACCTGCGCGGGGAGGTGCTGCCCTTCATCCGTCTCAAGGACCTTTTCGACATCCCCGAACCGCCGCCTCCGGTCATCAATCCGGCAGACGAGAATTTCCTCGCCACGCTCAGCGCGCTGCCCGGCTTCGCATCGACCGGCGTCATTCTCACCGCCGAAGGCGCCGCAGCGCTGGCAGCCGACCCGGAACTGGTTTTTCTCCTGCATCCGGTGAAGCGCGAGAACGTCGTCGTGGTGCAGTACGCCGGCCACCGTGCCGGTCTCGTCGTGGAAAACCTGTTGGGCGAGTACCAGACCGTTATCCGCCCGCTGGGCGAGGTGTTCAACGGTCTCGAAGGCATCAGCGGCTTCACCATCCTCGGCAACGGCCATGTGGCATTGATTCTCGATGTGCCGGGACTGGTGCGGCGCGTCGCGACCCGCGACCGGCAACGGCACGCCGGCAACCGTCGCGACATTGCGCAGACAGACGAGCCGAGGCAGCTCGGTCGAGCTCCTTCGATGCTCGACAGGGATTTCGTCCCTGCCTGAGATTGGCTCGCCCGTCGCCGACGGGCGAGGCGGAGTGATTTTATTTTTTGAGGAGTCATCACATGTTCAAGAATCTGAAAATCGGTACGCGGCTTGGCCTCGGCTTCGCTTCCGTGCTCATTCTGCTCGCCGCAATCTCGGCGACATCCGTCATCCGTGTTAACCAGATCAATCAGGGGGTGGAGCTATTGGTCAATGACAAGTTCCCCAAGACCATCTGGGCAAACAGCATAGTCAACAACATCAACATCGTTGCCCGTGCAGCGCGAAATATCTTGCTGATCAGCAAGCCCGAGGAGGCTGCCAAGGAACTGGAGCGGGTAAGCGACGCTCGCAAGCTCATCAGCGAAAATCTCGGCAAGCTGGAGAAGACGGTGAAGTCCGAGAGCGGCAAGCAGGCCTATGCCAAAGTCCTGGATACGCGCAAGGCATACGTGGCCGACCTGGAGAGGTTCCTCGATCTGGCAAAAGCCGGCAAGAAAACGGAAGCCACGGAACTGATGCTCACCAGGATGCGCAAGTCCCAAGCCGATTATCTTGGCGCCATCCAAGGACTCATCGATCACCAGGTCGAATCGATGGCGAGCACCGGCAAGCATGCCGATGAATTGGCGATGCAGACTCAAACCCTGGTGATGATCCTCGCCGTCGCCTCCTTGATCATCGCGGTGGGCATGGCCTGGTGGGTTACCCGCAGCATCACCCGGCCGGTGGGCGAGGTCGTCGAGGCGGCAAATAAAATGGCCGCGGGCGATTTCAACTTTGAGCTGAAGAGCGACGCCAAGGATGAAATGGGCGAAGTGGTGCGTGCGGTCGGCTCAATACAGCTTGCGGTGCGCGCACTGATCGCCGATGCCGGCATGTTGTCCCAGGCGGCTGTCGACGGCAAGCTCGCCACCCGGGCCGACGTGGCCAAGCATCAGGGCGACTACCGCAAGATCGTCGAAGGTGTGAATGCCACGCTCAACCGGCTGGTCGGCCTGCTCGATCTGATGCCTACCCCGGTCATGCTGGTCGATAGGCATCTCAACATCCAGTACATGAACGAATTCGGCGCCAAGGTCGGCGGCAAGACCCCGGTGCAAGTCTTGAACACCAAGTGCTACGACCATTTCAGGACATCCGACTGCAAGACCGACAAGTGCGCCTGCGTCCGAGCCATGGAGGACGGAAAGATTTCCATCAGCGAAACCGATGCCCATCCAGGCACGCTCAATCTCGACATCGCCTACACCGGCATGCCATTGCATGACCCGGCGGGCCAGGTGAACGGCGCATTCGAGTTCGTCGTCGACCAGACCGCGGTCAAGAACGCCGCCCGCAGCATGCAGAAGATCGCCGACTACCAGCAGTCGGAAACCGAGAAGCTGATCGGCGGCCTGGGCAGGCTGGCCAGAGGCGACCTCACTTTTACCTTGACTGCCGCAGCTTCAGACAAGGATACCGCCGCGGTCAAACAGAGCTACGACATGGTTGCCACGGCTGTGAACGACACCGTCGAGAAGCTGGCCCAGACGATTGCCGACGTCAACGCCACCGCCGAGACGCTGGCTTCCGCGACGAGCCAGGTGTCTACCACCGCTCAGTCGCTCTCGCAAGCTTCCACCGAGCAGGCCTCGAGCGTGGAGGAAACCTCGGCTTCCGTCGAGCAGATGTCCGCTTCGATCAAGCAGAACACCGAGAACGCCAAGGTTGCCGACAGCATGTCCGGCGAGGGGTCGAAGAAGGCCGCCGAGGGCGGTCAGGCGGTGACCGAGACGGTCGGCGCGATGAAGCAGATCGCCAAGAAGATCGGCATCATCGACGACATCGCCTACCAGACCAACCTGCTGGCGCTCAATGCGGCGATCGAAGCGGCGCGCGCCGGCGAGCATGGCAAGGGCTTTGCGGTGGTGGCCGCCGAAGTCAGGAAGCTCGCCGAACGCAGCCAGATCGCGGCGCAGGAGATCGGCCAACTGGCGGGCAACAGCGTCGGGCTCGCGGAGCGCGCCGGCAAGCTCTTGGACGAGATCGTGCCGGTCACCAAAAAGACCGCCGACCTGGTGCAGGAAATCACGGCGGCTTCGCAGGAACAGACCATCGGTGTCGAACAGGTGAACGTCGCCATGAGCCAACTCAATCAGATCACCCAGCAGAATGCCTCGGCTTCCGAGGAGCTTGCCGCGACGGCGGAGGAAATGAGCAGCCAGGCTGCCAATCTCAAGGAACTCATCGCCTTCTTCAGCATTGCGGGAAGCCAGGACAAAGACCACCATGCCGCCGCCCGCCAATCGGTAGCGAAGCTCAAGGCGGAAGCCAAGGCGCAAGTGGCGTTGGCTTCGCTTCCTACGGGCATGAAAAAGGGCAATGGTGGAATCGACATCAATGAAGCGGACTTCGCCCGGTTTTAATGCCCGCAACTGGTTTAGGAGGCTGACATGCAAGCAATGGAAACTCAACTGGTGCAACATTCGATGCGCGACGCGGCGGCCATCAGGGACGCCGTGCTGGAAGCCGAGGAACAACAGCAGTACCTCACCTTCCTGCTGGGCGAGGAGATGTTCGCCATCGGCATCCTGGCGGTTCGGGAAATCATCGAATACGGCTACCTCACCGAGGTGCCGATGACGCCGCCTTTCATCCGCGGCGTCATCAACCTCAGGGGGGCCGTGGTGCCGGTGGTGGACCTGGCGGTGCGTTTCGGACGCGAAGCGATGGAAAACACCAAGCGCACCTGCATTGTCATTGTCGATATCGAATCGGCCAAAGGCAGCCAGGAAATGGGTGTGGTGGTCGATGCGGTCTCCGAGGTGCTGGAAATTCCCTGCGCCGACATCGAGCCGCCGCCGGAGTTCGGCAGCCGGATACGCAGCGACTTCATCCAGGGCATGGGCCGGATCGACGGCAAGTTCGTCGTTATTCTCGATGTGAGTCGGGTGTTGCTGGTGGATGAGGTCGCCGTGATGGCCAACATGACTGGCGCGGGGGCGCCGGCCGTCGCTTGATGCGTCTGCCCCGGCCGGTGTCGGGTAGGCCGTTTTGCCTTGATAAAACACGAGTCAGGCGTGGAATCCTCCCGCCTCCGCCATGTGCGACAGGTCGAGGAGTGTGGCTGCGCCGGTCTTGTGCATGATGTGCGCCTTATGGATTTCCACCGTGCGGTGGCTGATGCCCAGACGGCGCGCGATTTCCTTGTTGTGGAGTCCATTGATCGCCAGCGCCATCACCTCGCGTTCGCGTTTGGTCAGGCTCGCCAGGCGTGATGCGGCAGTGCAGTTGGTTTCGGCCTGCCTGCGGCGCCTTTCATCCTCAGCGAGCGCGGAGTGGACGTTGGTCATGAGTTCGGCGCCGCTGATGGACTTGGTGAGAAAGTTGAATGCGCCGGCCTTGATGGCCCTGACGCTGGTCGGAATATCGCCATGACCGGTCAGGAAAATGATCGGCAACGGGATGCTCCGCCGGGACATCTCCGCTTGCAGTCGCAAGCCGTCCATTCCCGGCATGCGCAGATCGATGATGGCACAACCGCGCCGTCCCGGTTGCCAGGCGGCGAGGAACGCCTGAGCGTCGTCGAAGGATTCGACCGCAAGCCCCTCCTGCTCGATGAGCAGCGTCAGCGAATCCCTGACCGCGCTATCGTTGTCGACCACGAAAATTGTCATTGCGTTGTCATTCACGGGCGAACGGTAAGGTAAAGTGGAAAGCGGCGCCTGGCTTATCGTCCGGGTCGAACCATAGCTCTTCGTCCTGGGCCTCGATAAGCGCCCGGCTGATGGCGAGACCCAATCCGATGCCGTTGGGTTTGGTGGTGAAGAAGGGTTCGAACACGCGTTCCGCCTTGTCGGCATCCAGTCCCGGCCCGCTGTCCCGCACCGTCACCAGCACCTTGTTCCGCTCCGTCCAGGTTTGTGCCGTGATTGCGATGACGGCCGCTTTCGTTCCGTTCTCGCGCATGGCCTCGGCGCCATTGCTCAGGAGATTGAGCAGAACCTTCTGCACCTGGAGCCGGTTGCCGAGCACGGCAGGCAGCCCGGGCTCGATCTCGATCGCTGCGTGGAATTCGTCATAACCCTCGTCCCTGGCGATGGCGGCGGTCTCGCGGACCAGTTCGTCGATGTCGAAAGGCGAGGCTTCAGATTTGCCCCGGTGCAGGTAGTCGAGCAGCTTGTTCAGGGTGCGTCCGGCGCGTTGCGCCTGTTCGATGCAGCCTTCGAGCGCATGCCGGAGCTTGTCGGGATCGCTGGCGCTGACGCGCAGACTGCGCAGTGCCGCTTCGCCATAGGCGGAAATCGCCACCAGCGGTTGGTTGATCTCGTGGGCGATCGCCGCCGCCGTCTGCGCTGCCACTTGGTGCTTGATCAGCGCGTCCATTTCCCCCCGGCGTTGCTTGGATACCTTCTCGGTGCGTTTTCTTTCGGTGATGTCGTGCACCGTGCCGATGAAGCGCACTGCACGGCCGGCCTCAAAGAATGTCTGGCCGACCAAGGCCACGGTGCGCAGACGGTCGCCGGCATGTCCGATGACGCGATATTCGGCGTGGTGCTTGCCGTTGCCGGCCATGGCGGCCGCCATGGCCGAGCGATCCTCCGGATGCACCCCGGCCACCAGCGTGTCGTAGGTGGCTTGCTGGTCCGGGTCGATGCCCCAAAGTTCGCGTATCCGCGCGTCCAGATGGATCGCGCCGCTGATCATGTCGATGTCGTAGATGCCCAATCCCGCCGTGTCCTGCGCCAGGCGCAGACGTTCCAGGCTGGCGCGCAGCAAGGCGGCGGCCTGAATGCGCTCGGTGATGTCCTCCTTGACGGCCAGATACTGTCGCACCTGCCCGTCCGCGCCGCGCACGGGCGAGATGATGGCTTGCTCAACGTATTCCGCGCCGTCCTTGCGGCGGTTGGTGAGCTCTCCACGCCAGGTCTTGCCCTGGCTGAGAGATGCCCAAAGCTCGTCATAGGTTTTCCGCGGCGTGCGACCGGATTGGAACATGCGCGGGTTGTGGCCGATGACCTCTTCGGCCGCGTAGCCGGAGATGGCGCTGAAGGCCGGATTGACATACTCGATGAGCGCTTTGGTGTTGGTGATCACAATGCTGGCGGTGCTCTGCGCCACGGCCAGCGACAGCTTGCGCAACTCCGAATCGCCCGTCCTGCGTTCCGGAATCTTATCGGCGGTGCTGACGAAATCGTTCATGACGGTTTGATCAAGATGGCTTGCTAGAGTCGGTTCCCGGACAACGGACGCGAACCCGGCGTGGTTGAATCGAGCCGGCCGGAGAGAGGCAATATATCCACACACAGAGAATGTGGATATACACAAAACACGGTAATTTTCGATACTCAGAAACCGGTATCCGTGCGAGTCCCCCCATTTCGTTGCCTGAATCGGGATGGCGGCCGCCTAATTTTTCTGCCATGGACCGATGGCTGTTTGTATAATCGCGCCCTTTCACCAGCAACACTTGCCAGCGCATCCCCCCATCCCCTCGTGAGCCTAGATTCGGAAATCCAGCGTCGCCGCACATTCGCCATCATCTCCCATCCCGATGCGGGCAAGACCACCCTGACCGAAAAATTGCTGTGGTTCGGCGGCGCGATACAGATGGCCGGTGCGGTGCGGGCGCGCAAGAACGGCCGGCATGCCACCTCGGACTGGATGGAACTGGAGAAGCAACGCGGCATCTCCATCACTTCCTCGGTGATGCAGTTTCCCTATCGCGACTGCATGATCAACCTGCTCGACACGCCCGGCCACGAAGACTTCTCCGAGGACACCTACCGCACCTTGACCGCCGTCGATTCGGCGGTGATGGTGCTGGATTCGGTCAAGGGCGTCGAGGCGCAGACCATCAAGCTCATCAACGTCTGCCGGCTGCGCGATACGCCCATCATCAGCTTCATCAACAAGCTCGACCGCGAGGGCCGAGCGCCGATCGAGCTGCTCGACGAGATCGAGTCGGTGCTGGCCATCCAGTGTGCCCCGATCACCTGGCCGATCGGCATGGGCGAGCGCTTTCGCGGCGTCTATCACCTCTACGACGACAGCATATCGTTCTTCGACCCGAAGGCGGAAAAGGGTACCGCGGAGATCATCCAGGGCCTCGACAACCCGCGTCTCGACGAACTGATCGGCGAGCAGGCCGACGAACTGCGCATCGATATCGAGCTGGTGCGCGGCGCTTCGCATACCTTCGATGCGGCGGCTTACCTGGCCGGCCGGCAGTCGCCGGTTTTCTTCGGTTCGGCGGCGAACAACTTCGGCGTGCAGTCGCTGCTCGACGCGGTGGTCGACCGCTCGCCCGGCCCGTTGCCGCGTCCGGCCGAAACGCGCACGGTCGACCCTTACGAAGACAAATTTTCCGGTTTCGTGTTCAAGATCCAGGCCAACATGGACCCCAAGCACCGCGACCGCATCGCTTTCCTGCGCATTTGCTCGGGGCGTTTCGAGCGCGGCATGAAGATCAAGCAGGTGGCCGGCGGCAAGTCGATCGCGGTGAATAACGCCATCACCTTCATGGCGCGCGATCGCAACACCACCGACGAAGCCTATGCCGGCGACATCATCGGCATCCCCAACCACGGCACGGTGCGGCTCGGCGAGACCTTCACCGAGGGCGAGGACCTGCGCTTCACCGGCATTCCGGCGTTCGCCCCGGAGTTTTTCCAGCGTGCCGTCCTGCGCAATCCGCTGAAGCTCAAGCAGTTGCAGAAAGGCTTGCAGCAGCTGGCGGAGGAGGGCGCCACCCAGTTGTTCCGGCCGCTGGTTTCCAACGACATGATCCTGGGCGCGGTGGGGACGCTACAGTTCGAGGTGGTGGCGCATCGCCTGGAGAACGAGTACGGTGTCGACGCAGTGTTCGAACCCTATCCGGTGGCCACGGCGCGCTGGCTGCGCGGCAGCGACGAGGCGTTGAAACTGCTGACGGAAAAATATGCCGGCAATGTGGCCCTGGACGGCGCGGGCGACTATGTCTATCTCGCGCCCAACCAGGTCAATCTCAAGCTGACGCAGGAACGTTTTCCCGACGTGCGCTTCCTGGAGACCCGCGAAGTTCACTAAGTTCACTGATTACCCGCCATGCGCCGAGTTTTTGCGCATAGGACAAGGTGGCGTGGGCCGGGCTGGTCGATGGCAAACGCGTAAAGCGCAGGGCGGGATTGTCGAGTGTCGGCAGCACCAGCCGCTTGAAGCAAGTCTCCGCTGTCGCGCCGTTGAAGAACACTTGCGAGATTTTCCGGTGGCTGCGGAAGAATGTCCGGAAGTCGTTGGCAACCTGCGTGGCGCTTTCGATCCTGGCATCCAGGCTGCCTTCGCGCCGGCAGGAATGCAGCACGTCCCAGAGGGCGATGCGCGCCGCTTTCAGGGCGTGTACCCTGCTCGCGTAATCCGCCCCGGCGTCGAGCTGCAGCAGCTCGGCCATGATCCGCCAGAAGGCGTTCTGCGCATGGGCGTAGTACTGGCCCGCCGCCAGCGACGCGCTGCCCGGCATGCTGCCGAGGATCAGTATCTCGGCGCGTTTGTCCGCGATCGGCGCGAAACTGCGAAGCCGTGTCATGCCATCTAACCGCAGAGGTTCCGGACATATTCCGACTGACAGGCCTGGCAGCGGTAAGTCGTGCTGTCGCATGCTTGCAGCTTCTCCAATCGCCCCTGTTTCTCATAGCAGCGCCGACAGAAAAGGCCGATCTTCCTGCCGTTGTCGACCAGGTAGTAGCCGGTGCCATCCCATCGCGGATGCCGCTCCGGTTCGATCCCGGCGGCCTCATCGTATTGGGGCTGTTGCCGGTTTTCCCGGTGCTGGGCGAGCGTACGCTCATGCAACGCGTTGAACTGTTGTTCCGCCTCGGCCGCTGCGCCTTGGCGAAACAGTTCGAGGATGTCGCGATAGTTGGGCGATGTCATTTGGCGTTTTCCCTGGCAAGCCTCGATACGCTGTACGAAAAGTTTTCGCCAGTGTAGCCGCTCGAGAGCCTTAAGGACAAGCAGGCGCAGGGCAGGGTTTCGTAAATCATCGATACTCGCGGCATAATGGACGGTGGATGGGATCCCGAATCGGGAAACGTGTCGATGTCGTTGTGGCTGGACGGATGTCATCACGGCGAATGTCACCACATGTCACCATAGGGGGCATTATGACGAGCGAGAATGAGCAGGCCAAGGCGGAACTGCTGGCCACGCTGAGCGAATGGATTGGCGAGCGGCTGCAAGTGGAGGAAGCGGCGGATGCGCAGGCTTTTGCCCGCCGATACTATGCTCAGGTTGCCGCGGAGGACCTGGAGCGTTCGGTGCAGGATTTGTACGGCGCCGCGCTGTCCCATTGGCGCTTTGCCCGGCGCTTTGTTGCGGGGCCTGCCATGCTGCGCATCTACAATCCCCGGCCGGAGGAACACGGCTGGCAATCCTCGCATACGGTCATCGAGATCGTCAGCGACGACATGCCCTTCCTGGTGGATTCGATCACCATGGAGGTGAACCGGCAGGGGCTGACCCAGCATCTCATCGTCCATCCGATCATGAAGATGCGGCGGGATGCCGCCGGCCATCTGGCATGCGTTGCGGATGGCGACGAGGAGGCTTCCGGCAGTTACATGTCGATCATCCACGTGGAGGTCGACCGGCGCACCGAGGCGGCGCACCTTGAGGCCATGCAGGCGGGGCTGACGCGTATCCTCGGTGACGTGCGCGCGGCGGTGGCGGATTGGCCCGGCATGCGGCAGCGCCTCAACGAGATCCTGCTGGATATCGAACAGAACCCGCCGCCGGGAGAAACGGCGGACATCGCGGAGAACATGGCTTTCCTCAAGTGGCTCGCCGACGACAACTTCACCCTGCTGGGCTACCGCGAGTACCGGCTTGCCAGCGAGGACGGCCAGGACGTGCTGCGCATCGTCGCCGGCACCGGCATCGGGATCTTGCGCGAAGCCGGCAAGCAGCGCAGCGATTCGTTTTATACCCTGCCTCCCGCGGTCAGGGCGATCGCCAGGCAGCCGCAATTGCTGCTGCTGACCAAGACCAACGCGCGTTCGACGGTGCATCGGCCGGGCTATCTGGATTACCTGGGCATCAAGCGCTTCGACCGGAACGGTGCGGTGATCGGCGAGCGGCGCTTCCTCGGCCTGTTCACCTCCACCGCCTACAACGCCAATCCCGCCGACATCCCGCTGTTGCGCCGCAAGCTGGCGCTCGTCATCGAGCGGGCGGGTTTCCTGCCCAAGAGCCATGCCGGCAAGACGCTGCAGACGATACTTGAGCAATACCCGCGCGACGAGCTGCTGCAAGTGGACGTCGACCAGCTCTACCCCATTGTCATGGGCATCCTGGGCCTCGGCGAGCGCCAGCGGACCCGGCTGTTCATGCGGCGCGACGCCTTCTGCCGGTTCTATTCCTGCCTGATCTACACGCCGCGGGAAAGCTTCGACTCGGCTTTGCGCAAGCGCATGCAGCAAGTGCTGCTGGAATCTCTCAACGGGGATTCGACGGAGTTCAATGTGCTGCTGACCGAATCGGCGCTGGCGAGGATTCATATCCTGGTGCACACGCATCCCGACAGCCAGCCGAGTTGCACGGCGGCCGAACTGGAAAAGCGTCTGGCCAAGGTGGCGCGGCGCTGGGAGGACGAACTGTTCGAGGCATTGCGCGAGCGCTGCGGCGAAGAGCGCGGCAATCTGCTGTACCTCCGCTACAAGGAGGCATTCCCGGCCAGTTATAAGGAGGACTACCCGGCGCGCGCGGCGGTCGGCGATATCGAATTGATCGAGTCGCTGGCGGGTAGCGACAGCCTGGCGATGAATCTGTATCTGCCGCTGGAAGCGCGCACCGGCAATCTGCGCTTCAAGATTCTTCGCGATGGCGAGCCCGTGCCGCTCTCGGTTTCCTTGCCGATGCTTGAGCACATGGGCGTCAAGGTGCTGGAGGAACGTCCCTATACCATCGTGCGCGAAGGCGGCCAGACCGTCTGGTTGCACGACATCGGCCTGAGCCTGGCGGAGGCCGAAGATCTGGATATCGACCGGGTGCGCGAATTGTTTCAGGAGGCGTTCCTGAACGTCTGGCGCGGCGCGGCGGAAAACGACGACTTCAACCGGCTGGTGCTGGCCGCCCAGCTCGGCTGGCCTGAAGTGGCGACACTGCGCGCCTATGCCAAATATCTCAAGCAGACCGGTTTCACTTTCAGCCAGGCATACATCGAGCAGACCTTGGCGGCCCATCCGGCGATCGCGCGGCAACTGCTGGAGTTGTTCCGCGTCAGCTTCGCTCCGGGCGAGGAAGCGGGCCGGGACGAACGCGCAGCGGCTGTCGAGACGGCGATCGAGTCCGCGCTGGACGGTGTGGCCAACCTCGACGAAGATCGCATCCTGCGCCAGTTCCTGGCGTTGATACAGGCCACTTTGCGCACCAGCTACTTTCAGCAGACCACCGATGGCGATGGCGCGGCCAAGCCCTATCTGTCCTTCAAGCTCGATTCGCGCCGGGTGCCGGGCCTGCCCGAGCCGAAGCCGCTGTGCGAGATATTCGTCTACTCGCCGCGTTTCGAGGGCATCCATCTGCGCGGCGGCAAGGTGGCGCGCGGCGGCATCCGCTGGTCCGACCGCATGGAGGACTTCCGCACCGAAGTGCTTGGCCTGATGAAGGCGCAGATGGTCAAGAACGTGGTGATCGTGCCGGTCGGATCGAAGGGCGGTTTTTACGTGAAGAATGCGCCGCCCGCCGCCGAGCGCGAGGCCGTTCTGAAGGAAGGCATTGCCTGCTACCACCTGTTCCTGCGCGGCCTGCTGGACATCACCGACAACCTGGTGGCCGGGCAGGTGGTCGCGCCCAAGGATGCGGTGCGCAAGGATGAAGACGATCCCTATCTGGTGGTGGCCGCCGACAAGGGAACCGCCAGCTTCTCCGATTATGCCAACGGTGTATCGAGGGAATATTCTTTCTGGCTCGACGATGCGTTCGCTTCGGGCGGATCGGCCGGCTACGACCACAAGAAGATGGCGATCACCGCGCGCGGCGCCTGGGAGTCGGTGCAGCGGCACTTCCGCGAACTGGGGTTGAATACCCAGCAGCAGGACTTCTCGGTGGTCGGCATCGGCGACATGTCGGGCGACGTATTCGGCAACGGCATGCTGTTATCCAAGCACATCAGGCTGGTGGCCGCGTTCGACCACCGGCATATCTTCATCGATCCCGCGCCGGATCCTGCGGCGAGTCATGCCGAACGCCGGCGTCTGTTCGAGCTGCCGCGCTCATCCTGGGCGGACTATGACGCGCAGTTGATATCGGCGGGCGGCGGCATCTATCCGCGTAGCGCCAAATCGATCGCCCTTTCGCCGCAGGCCCGTTCGGTGCTGGGTATCGAGACTGCGACCGTGACGCCGCCGGAACTGATCCGCGCCGTGCTGCTGGCGCCGGTGGACCTGATCTACAACGGCGGCATCGGCACCTATGTCAAGGGGAGCAAGGAATCGCAGGCCGACGTGGGAGACCGGAGCAACGACGCGATCCGCGTGAATGGCTGCGATCTGCGCTGCAAGGTGGTGGCCGAAGGCGGCAATCTTGGCTTCACCCAGCTGGGCCGCATCGAGTATGCGTTAAACGGCGGGCGCATCAACACCGATGCGATCGACAACTCGGCCGGCGTGGATTGTTCCGATCACGAAGTCAATATCAAGATCCTGCTCAACTCCGTCATCGAAGACGGCGAACTGACCGAGAAACAGCGCAACCAGCTGCTGGTCGAGATGACCGACGAAGTGGCGCGGCTGGTGTTGCGCGACAACTATTTCCAGACCCAGATCCTTTCCGTGACGCGCGCCCAGGGCTTTCGCCTGCTCGACGAGCAAATGCGCTATGTCCGCTATCTTTCCAACAGCGGCAAGCTCAACCGGCGCATCGAATACCTGCCCTTCGACGAGCAGATCGCCGAGCGGAAGAGCGTCGGCATCGGGCTCACCACGCCGGAACTGGCGGTGCTGCTGGCCTACAATAAAATGGAATTGTTCGAGCTGTTGATGGCCTCCAGCGTGCCCGAGGATCCGTACATCCGCACGGCGCTTCAGCGCTACTTCCCGCAGCCCTTGCGCGAGCGCTTTCCCGAGCAGGTGCAGCGCCATCCATTGCGCCGCGAGATCATCGCCACCCATGTGGTCAACAGCATGGTCAACCGGGTCGGCCCCACTTTCGTGTTTCGCTTGCAGGAGGAAACCGCTGCCGATGCCGCCGACATCGTGCGTGCCTACATCGCCGTGCGCGAGGTGTTCGGCCAGGTTCGCCTGTGGCAGGCTATCGAAGCGCTCGACAACCAGGTTGCCGATACCGCCCAGACCGCCATGGTACTGGAGAGCCTGCGTCTGATCCAGCGCGGCACGCTGTGGTTCCTGCGCCACCGGGCCTACCTCGGCGATCTCGCCGCGACCCTGAGCCGTTTCACGGCGAGTGTCGAGCAACTCGCGGTGAATCTTTATGCTGTGGCGGCGCCGGATTACCGCACGAAGCTGGATGGGGCGATTGAACAGTTCACCCGGCTTGGCGTCCCGCCGGCGTTGGCGCAGCGCGTCGCGACCATGGAGGAACTCTATTCCGCGCTGGACATCGTCGAAGTTGCGGACGACCTCGGCAGGCCGGTCGGCGTGGTGGCCAAACTCTATTTCGCGCTGGGCGGTTTGCTCGATCTGCAATGGCTTAGTCGCCAGATCTCGCTGTTGCAAGCCGACACGCATTGGCAGGAGCTGGCGCGAGCGGCGTTGAGCGACGACCTCTCGGCCCAGGCGCGCAACCTGACTGCCCAGGTGCTGCGGGAATGTCCGGACGAGGACGATCCGGCGCCGATGCTGAGCGTCTGGCAGGCGCGGCGCGCATTCCAGTTCGAGCGTTGCCGGCAGCTTTTTTCCGAGATCAGGAAAGCGCCTGCGCCGGATATTTCCATGCTCTCGGTGGCCTTGCGCGAATTGAGAAGCCTGGCATAGGCTATATCTGCGCGGTAAAAAACTGGTAGTTGCCGCCCCCCAGCGATTTGGCACGGTACATGGCAACGTCGGCATTCTTGAGCAGGCTGCCGACTTCTTCGGCATCTTCCGGATAAAAGCAGATGCCGATGCTCGGCGAGGTATTCAGCTCGGCGCCCTCGATCAGGTAGGGCTCGGAAACCGTTTGGCTGATCTTGCCGGCGACCTGGGCGGCATCCGCCGCTGTGTCGATGCCAGGCAGGATGACGACGAATTCGTCGCCGCCAAGACGGGCGACGATGTCGCTGCTGCGCACCGACTGGGTCAGGCGTTGGGCAACCTGTATCAGCAGATGGTCGCCGACGTGGTGGCCGAGGGTGTCGTTGATGATCTTGAAGCGGTCGAGATCGATCAGCATCAAGGCTAGTTGCCGGCCTTCGCGCTTTGCGGAGCCCAATGCATGTTGCAGCCGCTCGTGCAGGCTGTAACGGTTGGGCAGGTTGGTCAGTGTGTCGTGGTGCGCGAGGTGGCGCACTTTTTCCTCGGATGCCTTGCGTTCCTTGATATCCACGAAGCTGCCGATGTAGTTGCTGATCTTGCCGTCGGGTCCTCGCACCACGCTGATCGACAACCATTTCGGGTAGATGTCTCCCGACTTGCTGCGGTCCCACAGTTCGCCTTCCCAGCGGCCGTTGCGTTCGATGCTTTTCCACATCTCGACGATGACCTCGCGCGGGGTCTTCCCCGCCGAAAGAATGTGGGGGTCCTTGCCCAGCACTTCTTTCGCAGAATAGCCGGTGAGTTCGGTAAATGCCGAGTTGACGGCGATGATGCGATTGCCTGCGTCCGTGATGAGGATCGACTCATTGCTGTTGGAAAACACCGTGGCCATCAAGCGTACTTTGTCCTCGACTTTCCTGCGCGCGGTGATGTCCTCGAAAACGGTGGCGAACTGGCCGGGTTGCGGAGAGTAAGCGCGTATGCGGAAATGACGGTCCAACTCGGGGACGAAGTTGTCGAAGTCCGCCTTTTGCCCAGTGCTAACGACCTTGGCATAGATATCCAGGAAGGGGGCGCTGGCTGTGTCGTAGGCTTCGGTGGCAAGTTTCCCGCGAACCTGGACGGGGGACAGGCCGGTATGGGCTTCAAAAGCCGGGTTAGTGTCGAGTATCCGGTAATTCACGGCTTTTCCGTCCGGTCCGTAAACCAGCTTATGCAGCGCCATGCCTTCGGTCATGTGCTCGAACAGCGAGCGAAAGCGGGCTTCGCTCGCCTGCACCGCGTTCAGTCCGGCTTGCCGTATCCGCCAGGTCCGGTGCATCTGCCAGCCCAGTAGCGTCGTGACCACGCCGAATATGACCACCACCCCCAGCATTTTGGCGAGCTCGTTCCACCACTCCTTCAGGAAATCCTCGCGCGCAAATCCGACATTGACATAGAAACCGTAAGTTCGGTTGCGGCGAAAGGCATGCAGGCGCTCGATGCCGTCGAGACTGCCTGTGCCGACGCTGTAGCTGCCGCCATCCGGATTGGCCAGCAAGGCGGATTTGAAGTTGTCGGAGATGGTGGTCGCGCCGATTTCTCCGGGGCCTTTCAAGGCCGGCTGGCGAACGATGAGGCGCAAGGCGGCGTCGCGGAAGGCGATGGCGGCATTGGGTCCCAGCTTGAGTTCGGCGAAGATCTGGCGGAAGTGATCGAGCGGGACAGTGGCATAGATGACACCGGCAAAGCTGCCGTCGGGGGCGTTGAGACGCCGCACCAGGCCGATCACCCAGGTCTGGGTGGTGCGCCCCAGCAGCGGCCGGGTGATCACTAGCCCGGCATCGGGGTGTTCGCGCAAATGCTGGAAATAATCGCGGTCCGCGATGTTGGTGCCGCTCTTGCTGCCGGGCTCCAGACCATAGCGGACATTTCCCGCCGCATCGCTGGCGCGCAGTCCGTTGAGCAGCGTATGGCGAGTGCGTTGCCGGATCAGCATGGCGTTCCAGGCGGCGCTGTCGAAGTGCGCACGGCCTATCTCGTGCGCATAAGTATCGGCGAGGTCTTGCAGCCCGAGGTCGACCTTGTCGAACGAACTGGCGATCTCGCGTTCGAGGACCAAAGAGAGATTCTCGACTGCGGCCTGCGTTTCCTGTTCGCGATCCTGCCGCGTTTCAAGCAGCGAACGCGTGGCCAAGACAATCACCAGCAGATTCGACAGCAGAATCCATAACAGGATCCACAGCAGGAGATGTCTTGAGAATGGAGCGGGACTACCTTTCATGGCAGCCTGACGATTGGAAAGATGCCCCCATTCTTGCAGAAATCGGCCGTCCCGTATGCTGTTATCTGACCACCTTCCCTGTGGGAAACTACACTGCTGTTAGTGCAGCATTTTCGTGCTAGGGCGTGTTCTCAATGAATCGTTCGCACACGTCGATTCATTGAGAACACGCCCTAGACCCCCTGTTTCAGGCTCGCTGCAAGGAACGGATCGAGATCGCCGTCGAACACGCCCTAGGTGTTGCCGATTTCGACGTTGGTGCGCAGGTCCTTGATGCGCGGCTGGTTATTTCCATGCTTTCGGTCGCTCTGCGCGGACTGAGAGGAATCTTCTCCCGGCATTGAGGAACTTGCGCGCCAAGCCAATATTTGCGCCAAGGAAGGTCTCTGATTAGAGGGATGACTTAAGCTTGGCCATGTGCTTCGATGCAGCGCGCGCTTCTTTGAGCAGCGTGTCCCAGTCCTCTGGAGGATGACCGTTGCCGAGCATTTTTCGGAATACGCGGTAGGCATCGACGCTACTTTCAAAGGCGCGTTTGCTGTCTTCGTCATTGACCCAGGCAAAGACGATAATACGTTGCGTGGCATGGAACCTGAAGAACAATCGATACTGCTGAAAGAACTTGGCGCGAAACCAGTGCCTTCGGTCGGTCCCCAAGGTATCCCCCTGTCGGTACGCTGGACGGGCCGGATCCTCGGGGATGACTTCAAGCGCCAGTTTGGTGATGGCCGCCAGGCGCTTGGTGCTGTTCTTTTGCTTGTAAGTCTTGGGTTCTTTGGCTTTGAGGGCTTCGACCTTCGCGATCAGAGTTTCCACCTGATCGAGGAACAGAGGATGAGCAAAAAGACGCCAGCCATTGACCACCAACGGCGTGTCGGTCTGAGTCATTCGTCCGTCGGATCAAGGGTGGCTTCGAGATCGATCTTGACGCCCTTGGCGAGGGCGCGCATGCGTTGGGCCAGTCCGCTATCGATGGCGCGTACATGTTGAGGATGAGTGGCGATGTCTTGGGTAAGTAAGTCCAGAAAGGATTCGAGCACGGGATCGTCACCCTGGTCGGCGCGCTGCAGAATCACGGAGCCGTCGCTTTGTACCAGATAGCGGATGCGGTCCCGTTTGCCGAGTTTGAGCGCGCGACGGACGCCATCAGGAACGGTTGTCTGATAGCGGTCGGTTAGGGTGGATTCCAGTTCGATTGCGGCAGGCATGGCAATTTCCTTTCCGAAGCAGATACCGCAGCATGGTAATGCGAATGCATTACCATGTCAATGGGGTTTGCGCTATGCGCGGGGCAGGGCGGTGATTGTCATGGATGCGGATGGCCAGTATTCATCCAAGCTATTGCCGGAAATGCTGGCCCAGCGGATCGCCGGGAACAGTCTCAATGCCCTTGCTGCGGGCGGCAAAACGTAAGACAACATTTGTGACAAATGTAAGACTACACCCCCTGTTTCAGGCTTGCAGCGATGAACGGATCGAGATCGCCGTCGAGCACGCCCTGGGTGTTGCCGATTTCGACGTTGGTGCGCAGGTCCTTGATGCGCGACTGGTCGAGTACGTAGCTGCGGATTTGGTGGCCCCAGCCGATGTCGGTCTTGGCGTCTTCGAGCTTCTGCTGTTCGGCTTGGCGCTTGCGCAGCTCGGCCTCGAACAGGCGCGACTTGAGCATGGTCATGGCTTCGGCGCGGTTGCGGTGCTGCGAGCGGTCGTTCTGGCACTGCACGACGATGTTGGTCGGCAGGTGGGTGATGCGCACCGCCGAGTCGGTTTTGTTGATGTGCTGGCCGCCGGCGCCGCTGGCGCGGTAAGTGTCGATGCGCAGGTCGGCCGGGTTGATGTCGACCTCGATCGAGTCGTCGACTTCGGGATAGACGAACACCGAGCAGAAGCTGGTGTGGCGGCGTGCGTTCGAGTCGAACGGCGACTTGCGCACCAGCCGGTGGATGCCGGACTCGGTGCGCAGGTAGCCATAGGCATAGTCGCCGTTGACCTTGAGGGTGGCGGTCTTGATGCCGGCCACTTCGCCGTCGGACTGCTCCAGCATTTCCACCGCGTAGCCCTTGCGCTCGCAGTAGCGCAGGTACATGCGCAGCAGCATCGCTGCCCAGTCCTGCGCCTCGGTGCCGCCCGCGCCCGACTGGATGTCGATGAAGCAGTTGTTCGGGTCGAGCGGGTTGGCGAACATGCGGCGGAATTCCAGGCCGGCGACCAACTCTTCGAGCTTGTCGATGTCGTGTTCGACGCTGGCGAGCGTGTCGTCGTCGTTCTCGGTGCGGGCCAGATCGAACAGTTCGCGGGTGTCGGCGAACTGCTGGTCGAAACTGCGCAGGGTCAGCACCACGCCCTCGGCGGCTTTCTTTTCTTTGCCCAGCGCTTGAGCGCGCTCGGCGTCGTCCCAGACCTTGGGGTCTTCGAGTGCCTGGGTCAGTTCCTCGAGCTTCTCCGCCTTGGCATCGAAGTCAAAGATACCTCCGCAGTTCGTCGCCGCGTCCGGCGAGGTCGGTGAGGTGATTGGCAAGGGCGTTGAGGCGTTCGGCTTCCATGGCGTTTCCCGAAAAATCGAACGCGGATTATACCGTCTAAGCGTTCCATGATTTCGCATGCCATGTCGAAACAGCGCCAAGGTCCACGAGTTCGTTGGCCGACAACGGTCCGATGTAATAGAGGTGATCGTTGATGGACGAGACGATCAGGTAGGCGTGCGTCTGCGAATAGAACCTCAGATAGTAAGGCCCGAAGCTCTGCGATGGCGGCTTATCGGGTGCGAACAATGCCGGGTAGTTGGCCTCCGCCCAATTGAACAGGTTGTCGGTGATCGGGTTGGTCGCGCCCGTCGTGCGGGGAGGCGCAGCGGACTCGGTCCGCGGACTGCTCATGGTCATCGTTGGTCCTGGTGAAGCTGCCCGTGCCGGTGTGTAGGGCGGCGGCGCCGCCGATTCGCGGGACACGGCGGGCGTGCTGGGGATGGTCGGTGAAACCGGTGGCAAAGGCGGCTCGGCGGGCTTCAACACTGCGGCAGGAACCACGCTCTCGGGGAAAGCCGCGGCGCTGAAGCCCTCGCCGATGAGTTTCGGCACATGGCTGTCGATGGTGGTGCCGTCGCCGAGCTGACCTTCCCAGTTGCCGCCCCAGGCCCACAGGCTGCCGTCCAGCTTGATCGCCATGGTGTGCGCCCCGCCTGCCGAGATTGTCCGGTAGCCGGTGCCGATCTGCTTGGGTATGTGGCTGTTGATGGTCGTGCCGTCGCCGAGTTGCCCGTACAAGTTGTTGCCCCAAGCCCACAGGCTGTTGTCGGACTTGATCGCGACGGTGTGATTTCCCCCCGCCGAAATGGCGATGTAGCCGGTGCCGATCAGTTTGGGAACGATGCTGTCTGTGGCTGTCCCGTCGCCAAGTTCCCCTTGCCCGTTGTATCCCCACGCCCATAAGCTGCCGTCTGACTTGAGCGCGACCGTGTGATACCTGCCTGCCGCGATTGCGGCGAAACAGGTGCCAATCAGCCTGGGTACAAGGCTGTCTGCGGTCGTGCCGTCGCCAAGCCGGCCATTCAGGTTTTCTCCCGCAGCCAATAGGCTGCCATCGGACTTGAGGGCAACGGAATGCCATCCTCCCGCGGCAATCGCCGTGTAGCCCCTGTCGGCATGCTCGGAAGCGCTTGTTGGGGTGGTGGCTTCAATGCCAAGTTGACCTTCCATGCCTTGACCTTTTGACCATGGCTTGCTTGCACTGGGTCAGCTCCTTGCAATCGAACTACCCATCAATGAGAATATAGGCGGTAAACGTGGGCGCGGATATACCCGAAACGCCGTAATTTTCAATACCCAAAAACCGGTAGTCAGGCTGTCGATAGGGTCGCAACAGCCATTGTCAGGCGGGTTCCAGATGCTCCAGCGTCAGTTGCACATTGGCCACGCCGTTGTACTCATTCACCGCCAGGCGATAGGCGGCGCGGATGCGTCCCGGCACGCTTTCCGCAAAGTTGAAGTGGATTGCTTCGAAGCGCACGCCGTTCTTGCTCAAGGTCAGTTTGAGATGCTTGTCCTTGAGGATGCGCTGGCGCTCCACGGCGAATTCGTCGGCGAACAGCGGGACCGGAAAACCCTGGCCCCATATCTGCGCTTGCAGCAGTCGGGCGGATTCCAATGACATATGGCCGGTTTCCAGCGCGCCATCGGTTTCCAATGTGCGCATGAGGTCGGCCGGCGACAGCTGCGTTTGCACGACTTCCTCGAAGGCTTGCGCAAAGCGCGCCAGATCGTTCTCCAGCAGCGTCACGCCGGCCGCCGCGGCGTGGCCGCCGAAGTGCAGCAGCAGGCCGGGATGGCGCTTGGCGACCAGGTCGAGCGCATCGCGCAGATGCAGGCCGGGGATGGCGCGGCCGGAGCCTTTCAGTTCGCCGCGCTGGCCGCGGGCGAAGGCGAAGGTCGGACGGTGCAGCTTGTCCTTGATGCGCGAGGCGAGAATGCCGATCACGCCCTGGTGCCAGGCCGGGTCGAACAGCGCCAGGCTGGCGCACGGCGGGGCGTCGGCGGCGACGCCCTGGAGCAGCAAGTGCGCTTCTTCCTGCATGCCGGCCTCGATCACGCGGCGCTCGCGGTTCAGCGCGTCGAGTTCCTGGGCGATGTTGAGCGCACGCGCCGGATCGTCGGTAATCAGACATTCGATGCCCAGCGCCATGTCGGCCAGCCGTCCGGCGGCGTTGAGACGCGGGCCGAGGGCGAAACCGAGGTCGAAGGTCGAGGCGGTCTCCAGGTTGCGGCCAGCCGCCCGGAACAAGGCCTGAATGCCGGGTTGCATGCGTCCTTCGCGCATGCGCGCGAGTCCCTGCGCGACTAGGATGCGGTTGTTGCGATCGAGCGGCACCACGTCGGCCACCGTGCCCAGCGCCACCAGGTCGAGCAGCGCGGCCAGGTTCGGCTCGGGACGCGCGGCGAAATGTCCGCGCCGCCGCAGTTCGGCACGCAGCGCCAGCATCACATAGAACATCACGCCGACCCCCGCCAATGCCTTGCTCGGAAAACCGCAACCCGGCTGGTTCGGATTGACAATGACATCTGCATCCGGCAGCTCGTTGGCCAACTGAGTGCCGGGCAGGTGGTGGTCGGTAATCAGTGTGGCGATGCCCAGCCGGGTCGCGGCGGCGACGCCGTCGACGCTGGCGATGCCGTTATCGACGGTGATCAGCAGGTGCGGTTTGGGCTGGCCCGCTGCGGCGAGCTGCACGATTTCGGGCGTCAGTCCGTAACCGTACTCGAAGCGGTTGGGGACCAGGTAAGCGACGTCGGCACCGAAACTCCGCAGCGCACGCAGACCGACGGCGCAGGCAGTGGCGCCATCGCAATCGTAGTCGGCGACGATCACCATGCGCTGTTGCGCGGCGATCGCATCGGCCAGCAGACAGGCGGCGTCTTCGGCGCCGCGCAGCAGGGTCGGCGGCAGCAGGGCCGAAAATTGCGTGTCGAGTTCTTCCCGGCGGGAAATGCCGCGCGCGGCATACAGCCGTGCCAGCAGCGGCGGCAGGCCTTGCTGTTCGAGCATCAGGCTGGCCTTGAGCGGCAGGCGGCGGGTGACCAGCCGGGTCATGGCGCGTATTTCTGTTCTGGCGGCGCCGTCAGTTCATGCAGCGGTTGCGGACGGCGCCAGAATTTCAGCATGGCGGTGCGTGTCAGGGTGACATCGAATGCGGATTCGTCGCCCAATGCGGTGAGGCGCAGGTTGCCCAGCCGGCCCGAGCGCAAAGCGGCCAGTAAGGGTTGCAGCCAGTCTTGCTCGATGTCGAGCAGTGTCTCGCGCCAGGCGTTCGCATCGAGCTGCTGGGTCGGCGCCAGCAAATCGTCGAGCAGCAATTGCGTGGCATGTCGCTCGTTTAGCAGCGCGGCGAGTTCCGCAATCGTGGGGCTGTGGGCGATGCCGGCCCAAGCCGACAGGCCTGGCAGCAACGGATGGCGGCCGATAATTGCGGGGCTGCCTGGCGCGGCAGTACGCTCCGGCAGCACGCCGGCACCCCAGAACCACAGCGAGTTGAGGGTCGGCCGGCCCGCCGCTTCACGCTCCGCATTCAGGGGCAGGGAGTGCAGCAGCATTTGCGCCGCGTTACCCAGCCGCAGCCAGTGCGGCGCATCGGCACCGGACGGGAGCGGGTGGCTGCGGCCGATCACGCTCGAAGGCGGCGCACTCAACAGTTGCGGCACGGTGCGCAACTTCAGGTAAGCGTGGCCGGGCGCACCGGTCTTGAATTCGCCCAGTTCGGCGAACAATGGGGCGAGCGCCGCGCCGAGTTGCCGCATCTCATCGGGAGTGATGCCGAGTTCGGTTCCGCTCAGGCAAGGGTGTCCCTGCGCAAAATGCAGATGCACCGGATCGATGCACAGCCAGATGTCGCTGCCGGGATCCACACCTTCGCCGAGCAGGCGCAGTGCGGCGGCGGGCGGGGGCTGCTGCGTGCACCCGAGTTCGCGGCACAGCCAGTATTCCAGTGCCAGCGGCTCCTGCCAGCGCAGACGCCCGCGTCCCAGCAGCCAGGACAGGCTAGGTAGCGGGAGATCGTAGGCGGTGTCGCGCAGCGCCTGGTTGGGCCAGAGCAGACCGGGCAGAATGAGATGGAACGACATGCCGGCATGTTAACATGGCGACTATGCGCTATGAACTCTGGATCGGGCTGCGCTACACGCGTGCCAAAAAGCGCGAGAGCGGCGGCAATCGCTTCATCTCCTTCATTTCCCTGACCTCGATGCTGGGCATCGCCCTCGGCGTGGCGGCGTTGATTGTCGTGCTATCGGTGATGAACGGTTTCCAGAAGGAATTGCGCACCCGTATCCTCGGCGTCGCCGCGCATATTCAGGTCACCGGTCCGGCCGGCGGCGAACTGGCCGATTGGGACAAACTGTCGCAAGCCGCCGCGCAACATCCGCGCATACAAGCCGTTGCACCTTACGTCCAGGCGCAGGGCATGCTTTCCTTCGACCAGCTGGTGCGCGGCGTGATGGTGCGCGGCGTGTTGCCGGAAGCCGAGGAAAAGGTCGCCGATTTCGAACAGCACATGAAGGTCGGCCATCTTTCGTTGCTGCGACCGGGCGAGTTCGGCATTATCCTCGGCACCGAACTGGCGCGGGCCTTGCAAGTGACTCGCGGCGACAAGGTGACGCTGATCGCGCCGCAGGGCATGGTGACACCCGCGGCGCTGTTGCCGCGCCTGAAACAGTTCAAGGTGGTCGGCATCTTCGAAGTGGACATGTACGAGTTCGACGCCACCCTGGCGCTGGTGCAACTCAATGATGCGCAGAAACTCTACCGCATGGATGACCGCGTTTCCGGCATTCGGCTCAAGATCGACGATCTGTTCGCCGCACCGCGCGTCTCCCGCGAAATATTGCGCCTGCTGGGCGACGACGGTAGTCTGGGCGTTTCCGACTGGACCCACAATCACGCCAATTTCTTTCGTGCCGTGGCCATCGAGAAGAACATGATGTTCCTGATCCTGCTGCTGATCGTCGCGGTTGCGGCTTTCAACATCGTTTCGACGCTGGTGATGGCAGTGACCGACAAGCAGGCCGACATCGCCATCCTGCGCACGCTGGGCGCCAGTCCGCTGGGCATCATGCAGATATTCATTGTCCAGGGCGCCTTGATCGGCTGCATCGGCCTGGCGCTGGGCGTCGCCGGCGGCGTGGCGTTGGCGCTCAATGTCGACGTGGTGGTGCCGGCCATCGAGCATGTGTTCGGTATGCAATTCCTCGCCAAGGACGTGTATTACATCACCGAGCTGCCTTCCGACCTGCAATGGCGGGATGTCGTCGTCATTGCCGGCGTGTCTTTCGGCTTGACGCTGCTGGCCACGCTCTATCCCAGTTGGCGCGCTTCGCGGGTCAATCCGGCGGAGGCGTTGCGCTATGAGTGAAGTGACGCGCCTTCCCCCCAGCCCCCTTCCCAAGGAAGGGGGTGACGGCGGTTCGCCGCTACGCGGCTCCATTTCGCCGGGTGCCGTCGCCTTGTCCCCCGGCGGCGAGGCCGTCATCGCCTGCAGCGGCTTGCGCAAGACGTTTCGCCAGGGCGCGGTCGAGGTGCCGGTGCTGAATGGCATCGACTTTTCCATCGGCCGCGGCGAGCGGGTCGCCATCGTCGGCGCCAGCGGGTCGGGCAAGAGTACCTTGCTGCACTTGCTGGGCGGCCTGGACGTGGCCACCGCCGGCAGTATCAGCGTGCTCGGGCGCGAACTGGCGGCGCTGTCGGAACTCGAGCGCGGCCTGATGAGGAATCGCAGCCTCGGCTTCGTTTATCAGTTTCACCACCTGTTGCAGGAGTTTTCGGCGCTGGAGAATGTCGCCATGCCGCTGTTGATCCGGCGGCTCGACAAGCATGAGGCCGAGGCGCAGGCAACCGCCATGCTGACCGAGGTCGGCCTCGGCCACCGTCTGACGCACCGTCCCGGCGAACTTTCCGGCGGCGAACGCCAACGCTGTGCGATCGCGCGTGCGCTGGTGACCAAGCCGGCCTGCGTGTTGGCCGATGAGCCGACCGGCAACCTCGACCGGCATACCGCCGAAACCGTGTTCGAATTGATGCTGGCGCTGAATGCCAGTCACGGCACCAGCTTCGTCATCGTCACCCACGACCTGCAACTGGCATCCAAGGCCGGACGCATCCTGCATCTCGATGACGGTTTGCTGGGCTAGGGTTCTCAAAATCGGCGCACACATCGATTATTGAAGCGAGCAAGCTCATTCCCACAATAAACTGCCGCCGGAGACGGTTGTCATCCGGCGGCAGGAGTCTCGAGAACTTGAAACTCAGCGCGTCCGCACCAACTGGTAGGCGCGCGTCAGGTCGGACTATCTTGGTATCGTTGCCGGGAACTATATGCGATTCAGTTTCCAGCGTATGAGTTTTGCAATTCGTCGATCATCTGGTGCAGCGCCTGTCGAATCTGCTCCTCGCTGCATTCCATGAGAATTGCGTCATCGAGGGCGTCCTGAGCCATGCGACGAAGCTCCTCGTAATTCTGATTCAACACCTTGATTTTTTCGAAGCAGGAAATCGGAGCGCCATCAGGCTTTCTCCAGATTTGTACGGCGATGGTTATTTGCTGTTGGCCCGTCATGGCATGGCTCCATAAGGTATCTTCGCTTTGTTTCTTTTCCGGGCGAAATTATACTTATTGGAGGAACACTTGAGCGGGGCAGCTCACTTCGAACCAGTCACATCGACGATACGCCGACCACAGGGCCGGTGTCGGCCCATGCGAAGCGACATAACCGGCGCCTATGGTCGTGCCGCTTTTCAAGAAGGCCAATCAAAGCCAAGCACATCATCCATCACTGCCCCGATAAAAGCGGCTGGCCAGGTAGAGCGCGCTGACTTCGCGCAAACCCACCAGCAATGCCGCCGAAACCGGCAGCGCCAGCAGCACGCCAACAAAACCGAACAACTGGCCGAAAGCCAGCAGGGCGAAGATCACTGCCAGAGGATGCAGGCCGATACGCTTGCCGACCAGCCAAGGCGTCAGGATGAAGCTTTCCAGGGCCTGACCGATACCATAGACCGCTAGTACGCCGAGAATCGGTCCCATCCCGGCGAATTGCAGAATCGCCACCAGCAATGCCAGTGTTAGGCCGCTGGCATATCCGAGGTAAGGGATAAACACCAGCAGCCCCGTCAGCATGCCCACCGGCAGAGCGAAGCTGATGCCCGCCAGCCACAGGCCAACGCAATAATAGGCAGCCAGGATCAGCATCACCGAGATCTGGCCGCGTAGGAACTCGGCCAGTACGACATTGATTTCGCCGACGATTTGCAGCGTCTTGGCATGCCACGGGCGCGGGATGGCAGTGCCGAGTCTGGCCAGAAGAGGCTTCCAGTCATTCAGCAGGTAGAACATCACCACTGGCGCCAGGAGCAGGTTGGCGACGATGCCGAACAGCGCGATACCGCCGATCTTTAGCGATTCATACAATTTCTGGGCGATCAGTTGGGTGCTGTCGCGGTTATCCAAGAGGAGTTTGGAGAAGGAGGCCGGGTCGAGCTTGAACTGGATGCCGAAGCGCTCATTCAGCCAGGGCATCAGATGTTGATTGAGCAAGAGGATGCCGTCGGGAAGGCGCAGCGCCAGTTGCTGCGCTTCTTCGGTCAGCAGCGGCAGCAAGATCAGCAGCAGCGCTGCGAGGATGGCGGCGAGCAACAGCATCACCAGCAACACGCCGATGAGGCGTGGTATCCGGTGCTTTTCCAGCCATTCCACGAGCGGAGCAGCGATATAGGCGAGGATGCCGGCAATCAGGAAAGGTGAAAGGATGGGGCCAAGCAAGAACAGCAGCCACAGCAAGGCGATCCCAAGCAGGCTCCAGATCAGGGTTTGCAGGCGGTCGGCGCGGTCGATAGTCATTTTCGCTTGTTGCGCAAGGTCTTCTTTGAGGATCGGTCGGATGAAGCCCTTGTCTCCCAGCAGCGAGCCGGAAATATCATCCAGCAAGAGATCGCCGATGGCATCGCGTTCATTTTAGAACACGCCCTAGCTATCGCCCAGCAGCGCCGATTCCAATTCCATCCGCCCGTGCGGCGTGGCCATGGCGATCAGCGCGTAGCCCGGTTGGAGCAGGAAGTCCTTGGGCGGGTTGAACATCCAGTCTCCGCTCGTACGCACCGCCAGCAGCACGAAGTCGCTGCTTCGGTGAATGTCCAGCGAGCCCAGTTCGCACGGCGTGAATCTGTCCGGGATCACCACTTCCTCGACGCGCAGGTTGTTATCGGAGCGCAGCATCTCGTCGAGGAAGGACACCACATGCGGACGGATCATTGCCGATACGATGCGCATGCCGCCGGTGAAATCCGGCGAGACGATCGAGTCGGCCCCGGCCTTGCGCATCTTCTCGACGTTGCGCATGTCGCTACAGCGGGTGACGACGCGCACGGCCGGATTCAACTGCTTGGCGGAGAGACCGATCATCAGGTTCTTGCTGTCGTCGCCGGTCACTGCGAAGACGCCGCGCGCCTGGGCGATGTTGGCGCCGATCAGCACATCGTCGTCGCTGGCATCGCCGTGCAGGTACAGCAGGCTCGGCTTCTTGTCGTGCTGCGCTTCGAGATTCTCCAGGCTCTCGTCGATGGCGACGTAATGACGGTGGGTGGCCTCCAGTTCCGCAGCGACGTTGCGGCCGACGCGGCCGGAACCGCAGACGATGTAATGGCCGTGCAATTTTTTGATGGTTTTTTCCATGCGTCTTCTCCGCAACGTGGTGTCAAGGTCGGATTCCAGCACGAAGGCCGTCACCGTCGAGAAAAAATAAGTCATCAGGCCGATGCCGGAAAAGGCGATGACCATGGTGAATATCTGCCCGACCGGGTTATGGTGCAGATCGATGACTTCCTCATAGCCGATGGTCGTGACCGTGATGAAGGTCATGAACAGCGCGTCGAGATAAGTGTAGCGCTCGCCGCCGACGATCTTGTAGCCGAGAGTGCCGAGGATCAGGATGCCGAGGAAGCCGATCAGCGACCAGACAAAGCTGAAGTAAATGCGGCGGCTGAAATTCGCCCCGAATTGTTCGATCTTCATGCGGGCCGCCTACAAGTTGAATGCCCGCGCCGTCGCCAGGCGCGCAGCAGATAAATGCGCCAGAAGAAACGCACGGCGATATAGCCGGCAACCGCCAACAGCGCGCCGAGCAGCACCAGGCCGAGCGCCAGCGGCGTACCCAGGCCGATCATCCAGTCGATCAGTGCGCCGATCCAGGCCCACAGCCCGGCCGTGCCGTAGTCGGGGGGCAGAATGAATGCCTTGCCGCTGCCGAATTCACCCAGTGCCATCTGGCCCAAAGCAAAGGCAACGATATACAGTGGCACGATGGTAAGCGGGTTGGTATACAGAGTAGTGAGTATGGCAAGCGGGAGATTGACGCGGAAAATCACTGCGCAGATGGCTGCGCTGAGCATCTGGAATGGGGCTGGAATCAACCCGCAGAAAATGCCTGCGGCTACTGCTCCAGCAGCCGAGCGACGATTCAGGTGCCATAAGCGCGGATGCAGCAAGCTGCTGCCAAACGGCGCCAGCCAGCGGTTGGCAATGAGCGTCCGGTGATCCGGCAAAAATTTCTTGAACTGCTTGCGCATCGGGCGATTTTAGCGGAAAGCCCCATTCTTCTGGTCTAATTCGCCGATGCGTCTGTCAATTCTTTGCTTTGCCATGGGCATACTCTGGCTGCAACAACAGGCCAGCCTGCCCGAGCCGGTTCTGTTGGCCTGGTTGGCCATCGGCGGCGCGGCGCTGCTGTTGCTGCCTCTGGCCGCGCACCGTTGGCGTAGCGTTGGTATTGTCGGCGTTGTCGGGGTTGTTTACATTGCGGCGCCGCTCGGCGCTTTCCTGCTGGGCATCGCCTGGGCCGGCAACGTGGCGCAGCAGCGTCTCGCGGATGCGCTGGCGGAAGCCGATGAGGGCCGCGATCTGCATTTGGTCGGGGTGATCAGCGCCATGCCGCAGCAATTCGAGAACGGCCTGCGTTTCGATTTCAGCGTCGAGCAGGCCGATGCCCGCGTGCCCAAGCACGTTTCGCTGGCCTGGTATCGCGGCTGGCGGCGCGAGATCGATGAAATCGAGGAAGTCGAGTTTCACGCCGCACCGTCACTGCATGCCGGCGAGCGCTGGCAACTCACGGTACGTCTGAAGCGGCCGCACGGCAACCTGAATCCCGAAGGCTTCGACTATGAAGCCTGGTTGATCGAAGCCGGCATCCGCGCCACCGGCTATGTCAGAACGGCACCGGACAACCGCCGCCTTGAACCATTTGTCATGACTGCGGGGAATCTTGTCGAATCCTTTCGCGAGGAAATTCGCGAGCGTTTTCAACGGACGCTGCCGCAGCAGCCTTATGCCGGTATCTTGGTGGCGCTGGCGGTGGGCGACCAGCGCGCCATCGATAACGAACAATGGCTGCTGTTCAGCCGCACCGGGATTACGCATTTGATGAGCATTTCCGGTTTGCATGTGACCATGTTCGCCAGCCTGGTCTATGCATTGCTGAACTGGCTGTGGCGGCGCAGCCCGACCTTGCTGTTACGGGTGCCGGCACAGCGCGCGGCGGTGGTCGGCGGTTTTGTCGCGGCGTTGGCGTATTGCCTGATCGCCGGTTTTGCCGTGCCGGCACAACGTACGTTTTACATGCTGGCGGTCGTCGCCTTCGCGCTGTGGACGCAGCGTACTGTCTCGCCGAGCCGCGTGCTGGCGCTGGCATTGCTGCTGGTGTTGCTGCTTGACCCCTGGGCGGTGCTGGCCGCCGGTTTCTGGCTCTCGTTCGGCGCGGTCGGCGTGCTTTTCTACATCGGCAGCGGACGCTTGGGCGCTGCCCATTGGCTGACGGAATGGGGCCGTGCGCAGTGGGCCGTGACAGTGGGCAGCATTCCGGCACTGCTGCTGTTGTTCCAGCAGTTCTCGCTGGTGTCGCCGCTGGCCAACGCCATCGCCATACCTGTGGTGAGTTTCATCGTCACGCCGTTGGTACTGGCTGCCGCCGCCCTGCCGCCGCTCGGCTTCTTGCTGGTACCCGCACACTTGGTCGTCAGTTGGCTGATGCGCTTTATCGGTTGGTTGGCGGAACTGCCCTGGGCGGTCTGGCAGCAGCATGCGCCGGCGCCCTGGGCCTGGCTGACGGCGTTGGTCGGTTGCGCCTGGCTGCTGCTGCCGCGCGGCTTTCCGGCGCGCTGGCTGGGCCTGGTGGGGCTGTTGCCGCTGCTGTTGATGCCGCCGTCGCGGCCGGCAGTCGGAGAAGCGACGCTGGTGGTGCTCGATGTCGGCCAGGGGCTGGCGATGCATATCCAGACCGCCAGCCACGACCTGCTCTACGACACCGGGCCTAGCTACTCGATCGAGGCGAACAGCGGCAACCGCGTCATCGTGCCGTATCTGCGCGCGCGCGGCGTCGGGCGCCTCGACGGCCTGATCGTTACGCACCAGGACACGGATCACTCCGGCGGTGCCGAAGCGGTGCTCGATGCCGTGCCGGTGGGATGGCTCATGAGTTCGCTGGCTTACGAGCACCGCTTTTCCGCCCTGCCGGTCGAGGCGCTATCGTGCAGCGACGGTCAAACCTGGGAGTGGGACGGTGTGCGCTTCGAGGTGCTGCATCCGCTTGCCCGGCAATACGCCGCGCCGACCCGAAAGACAAACGACATGAGCTGCGTGGTGAAAATCAGCAATGCCCATGGCACAGTGCTGCTGACCTCGGACATCGAGGCCTTGTCGGAACAGGCGCTACTGGCGCGGCATGCGGACCAGTTGCGGGCCGACGTGCTGATTGCGCCGCATCACGGCAGCCGCACCTCGTCGACGCCCGGGTTCATCGCCGCGGTCGGCGCGCCGCAGGTGATTTTTCCGGTCGGCTATCGCAACCGCTTCGGCCATCCCCGGCCGGATGTGGTGGAGCGCTATCGGCAAAGCGGCGCGCAAATGCATCGCACCGATTTGGAAGGCGCGCTGACAGTGTCTCTGGCGGCGCCGGCGGCGCGTATCCTGGCCGAGAGAAACGAGCGGCGCCGCTACTGGCAAGGGCGATAGGCGGACGATTAGTGTCCGAATCCGGGTCTTGCTAGTCGCATCCCATGAACTGGCGCTGAGGGCCTTCTAGGCTACTACTCGCTCAATTCTTCTCGCTACGCCCCGCAAGCCAGCGTTGAAATGATTTCTGGCTCTCGCTGGAAGGTTTCCCGAGGATCAGACCCTCGACGCTGATGTCCTCGTCGATATCCTCCCAATGGATACCTGTTCCCGCGCCAATCAAGCGCCAGTGAGTTCGCTCCTCTGGCGAAGCGTGAGCGAGGCGCGGATACCACCCGAGGGGGGCCGCCACGGTACGGCCGTCCTCCAATTCAACAGTCAGGGCGTTTTCCGACACGATGACATTCAACACATTCGGAATAGTAACCTCAGTCTGCGAAATAATCATTCCATGTCTCCACGATGATGCCACGATTCTCCACGACCAATGACGCTATCTTGACCAGTTCGGTGCGTCCAAAGCCAACGCTATGCTGCAAGCGGACCGGCTCTAGCCAATATTTTGCAAGTGCTGCATCGCGCTCGACATGTATGTGTATCGGTTCGTCACGATCACTGGCGTAAAAGAAAAATCGGTAAGGGCCGATCTGAATAACCGTAGGCATGGCGAAATCTTATGTCATGGTTGTTCGGAAATCAAATAATAAGAGCGCCTTTGTTGCGGGTATTCAGACTGCTGCCAGCCGTTCGACGGTATCCGGATACCGCTCGACCAGGCGAATCAACAGAACCGCCTGGGCATTCGGACGTGCCCGGCCCTGTTCCCAATTCTCCAGGGTGCGCGGGTTGGTGCGCAGGTAGCGCGCGAATACTGGGCGCGACAAGTGCTGGTGTTCACGCAGGGCCAGCAGTTCATCCGCGCTGATATCCGGCGCCGGCTTGATGTCGACCTCGTGCGTGCGCAACGTGCGCTTGCCGGTAGGCGTTCAGAGTCATACTATTTTGGAAAGGACTCGTGATAGCAACACACCGGCAAATATGGTAGTTTTTTCCAATTGGGACCGGTAGGGGGCAGGCCAAAGGCCGGCAGCCGCTGACCCAACCAACAGGAGCAAGAGCAATGAGCGTAATCGAACCGACGTTGATTGAGAAGCTGCAGAAGCTGCTGCCGCAACGGCTGGCCGAGGTCAAGGACTTCGTGGAGTTCCTGGCCGCACGCGAGGAACGCGCCGCCGTCGGCGCGCGTCTGGGTGAGTCGCTGGACAGACTCGATGCCTTGAATTTGCCGCCGCTGTCCGATGAGGAGATCGCGGCGGAAATTCAGGCGGCGCGCCAGGACCGCGCGGCACAGCGCGCCTAACCGTGCGGATGGTGCTCGATACAAATACGCTGCTGGCGGAATTGCTCGATGTGCTGTCGCGCGAGAAGTTTGCCGCGTCCCAGGTGGTAGCGCGCTTGATCGATAACGATGCCGACGACGCTCATGTGCTCGCTTGTGCCCTGGCCGGTCAGGCGGATTTGATTGTTTCCGGCGACAGGCATTTGCTTGGCCTGGGTGGTCAATACCAAGACATCCCCATCGTCACGCCCGCGCGGGCGGCGCAACAGATCGGTATTTGAGCGAAGGACCGCAATCGCGATCCTTCTCGCAGCATCTGCCTACGCGCGGCGGGTGGATGGGGCTGTTTTCCCCGGTTATGCAAATCGAGCACGACCCCTTGATTCTTCCATCGCGTTTGCCGCGACCTGCAAGACCTACGCGCTTCTTCACTTGATAATCCGGTAAACGCCATAGCCGGTGGCGGCCAAAATAAGAAGAAAAATGAGAAACATTGAGAAAACTGGGAACGCGATGAGCATGAATAGAACGATAATTGCCCCTGTTACCCCAGCTGCAATCTTGCCGTAGAGCTCGTTCTTTTCACGCTCTTCCTGTGCCCTGGCAGCCTCTTGCTCGCGTTCTTCGCGTTCTTGTGCTGCAGCTTCTGCAGCAGCAAGTCGGTTCTGTTCCAGCAGGCGAGCGTTATCTTCAATCTGCTTAAAACGGAGCACGGCCTCTCGAAGTAGTTCGGCGTCATAACCAGAGGAAGGTATCGGAGGAAGTCCATCGCTCGCAGCGATTAGCTCCTTAAGCGCATAGACCTGATTGCGATAGATCGCCGCGTCCTCGCCGATGCCACGCGCGTCTTTGCTGTTAGCACCTCGACGTTTGGTTGCCGCATACAACTCCCACTTCTTATCCTCGAGGTGTTTGCGCGTTCTGCCGAGTTGGCCGAGAAGACCTTTGGTAGGGCGTTTACTGAAGATTGATATGTAATTGTTGATGTCTCCACGGACGACGTTATAGATTCGATCTGCTTCTTGAGTAAGAGCTAGTGCCGATGGGTCGAGTTGGCTACTTTCGTCTAGGTTTTCGTCCGGCATTTGGTTTTCCACCACCGAAGTTGTTGTTGATGTCACCCAAATTATTCTGAATGATCCGTGCGTGCTGATTCACGACAAGCCCCGCGTTTCTTTCCGGTGTCTTGGTTCGGGATTGAACTGCGGCCAGAATTGCATCCAGCATGCTCCTTTGCATCCCCAACTCACGAAGCAAAGTTCCTGTTCGATTTTTATCTTGCAATTCGACGTTGTTGAGAAAGCCTCGAAGCTCGTCGATATCTTTCGCATTGAAGTAGTTTGCATAGATGTCACCAGCATAGGGTATCCCTGTGGGAAGCGCCGCCATTAAACGGCGGAGAATCGCTTTCAAGTCAGATCGCGGAGAGGTTTCCATAACTGGGAAAGTGAATTGGCGGGTGCGGGGCTACGTGTGAATAACCCGATTGGCACGGTTTTATCCTGCCAGTCGGGGTTGAACGAAGAGCTGGTCAAAAAAACCGTGGTCTGTCCCCTATTGCTTCAGATATTTCATATCACATAAGTGTACCATTATGCCATTGGGATAATATGTGTTTTCTTGTATAAAAAACTAAAACTGTGGATAAGAAAATGCCCCACGCTAATCGCGCAGGGCATTGTTGAGTCAAGTGACTCTGGTTACAAAGGACAGGTTATGGGTGTGCCGACACCGCCGCCATTAATAACCCATGAGTTCTGGTCTTTGTTGTAGGCAACTTCGTAGCAGACATTTCCGACCACGGCGTGGTAGATTACTCCTTTAGCGGAACCCCAGATTTTATCTATTTCCGATAAATACCCACCACCAATATCACCGATAGAGGCGAACGTGCCGTTTTTTGCATAAACAGGGCGGACTTCCCAATTGCCATTGTTATTTTGGAAGTACTCCCACACGACTGTATCTCCGGTGCTGTCCGTTCCGCCACTCGCGACGACTTTTACCAAGCCACTCGCGATGGCATCCTTGAAGCATTGTTGCGTGAAGGAAGTGCATCCAGCCGGAAGTTTGTTTGCTCCCGCCACACCGACACCGATGGGAGTGATGTTGGCAGGCGGCCATCCAGCGTTTGTCGGCGGATTGCAGTTGGTGCCGTCCCAGACATTCGGCGCGAAGCATTGCACAACGGTTGTCGTGAATCCTGATTTGAAATCAGGCAACACTTTTCCGAGAATGTCTTTCACGCCTTTGACTGTGAAGTTGTCATACAACTGCGCGTAGGACAACTTCGCCGTCGGCACGAACTGAAAGCCCTTGCCGTCAGGTGTCGCCGAAATGGTGCCAACGATGTTCGTACTGGTGCCGATTCCCAACTTGATATTCGCCGTAGTGATGCTGACGGGATCAAGCTGACTGGACGTTGCCACCGTGATACCTTTGAAGGAATCAGGTGATACAGTCTTGTCGCCGTCGGCTGGAGTGATGGAAATCACTCTCGGCGCGGGGCAGTTGGTGCTGATATCGGCAGTTGTGCCATCGGGACATCCGAATGAGGCAATGGTTGTAGCGGTCGTAGTTGTCACAGTTGTTACTGTCGCTTCTCCTCCGCCACCACCTCCGCCACCACAGGCGGACAGAAGCGCCACAATTAGAGTGGCGACCGTGAAAAGACCCGCGAATCTCGTTTTCATGCCTGTTTCCTTTCCAGTGCTGTAATCACGAACTCCGCCTAAAAGGATTGGCGGTTCCTTTGGTGTTTATTGGACAGAACTGCGCTGCTGCGTCCTGTGCCATACGTCATTCGGCGGCGGATGTAATTGATAAGATAGGGGTGGATGCCGTGGTGCATGAAGTAGAGCTAACCGGCACTGCGCGGGTTTATCGTGCAACGTCCAGAGAGCGAAGCGAACGGGGTTGAGCGTCGGTTAGGCTTCATCGTCAGGCTGCTTGATTTTCTTGGACTTTAGAATCGCAAGCGATACAAGAAACATGAATCCAGAGACAGCCAGTACTACTATCCCTAAGGACTCCGACGAAACTTGTGTTTGCGCGCCTTTGAAGCCTATCTCCAGAGAAGTTGGTGCGGAGTAGCCTCCGACAATTAGGACGAAACCCACGACTGCGACAGAAAAACAAACTGCCAACGCAAGACGAAGCCTGCTGCTGCGCGGATCTTCAAATATCTTCCATGCCTGAGCAAGGGAAAAGAATAGGATAGCTAGCGGTCCAACACGAAGGAAAAGGTCGCCCAATTTCTCTAGCGCGGCATGATTGTCAGCGAGGCCTAAGTCCTTTCGCTCCTTCTCTAGTGCAAGCATGTCGCGCTGACGCGCAATTTCTACTTTGTTAGACTCTTCGAAATAAGCAGAAGATAGCCGACCGGTTTCGATGGCTTGGCGCGTTGTCCAATCATTAACGATCTGAAAAATAACCAGCCCGACCAAGAGCAAAACCATCAGGCCGGTAATTTTTATGTATTTACGATCATCCGTAGCTTTGATTCTGTCGATCCATTCCTTTAGTTTTGACATGACGATTTGTCCTTATTAATGGCTTGCAGCAATCGAGAGAGGTAGAGAATTCGAGCCCAACAGAGCAATTAAACCATTAGTTTAATAAAAAGCGCAACAAGAAGGTCTTTTCCGTTGTCCAAGGATTTAACTTTCGGTTCATGGATGAAAAGAGCGCATTTGCCAAGCGGCTGCGGGACGGGATGGTCGCCGCCGGCTACGAACCGAGGCCCATCGTGTTGGAGCGGGGATTCAACAGCCGTTACTGGGGGCGCTCGGTCAGTTTCCAGGCCGTGCGTCGTTGGCTCAAGGGAGAGGCCATCCCTTCGCAGGAAAAGCTGCAAGTGCTGGCCGAATGGCTGAAGCTGGAACCGCATGTGCTGCGCTTCGGCGACAAGGTGACGAAGGCGGTGCGGGCGAGCCGCAAACGCTGGGACGAGGGTCTCGGCTACTTGGAGCGGGAAACTTTCGATGCCTTTCTTGGCTTACCCGCCAGCCAACGCAAGGCGATACGCGAAATCGTCCTGGCGCTGGCGTCCGTGCCCGCCTCAAAAGTCGCGGTTCCGCCGAGAAAAAGCAGAAAGCCGGTTTGACTCAGGGTAATCGCACGAATGCCAACGGCGTCGACCGTCGAAATAGTTGTTGACGATTAATTGGTGCCGGCAGCGCGCATCGTGGCCGAAAGAAACGAGCGGCGCCGCTACTGGCAAGGGCGATAGGCGGACGATTAGTGTCCGAATCCGGGTCTTGCTAGCCTAACAGGGGAGACCCCCCGGCTCTGCCGGGGAGGCAGTAACAGTTTGACAATTTAGGGAGTCCATCGAAGAAACTCCCAATCGTGAGCCGCCAAGCACACGAAAGGAAATTTCACGA